>VFQP010000112.1_pt1 | contig 228703 bp, 156 predicted proteins | sample 3512351 | NCBI WGS metagenome assembly VFQP01 (sample SAMN10412372, study PRJNA504923) | tailings metagenome | isolation source: Relicate 1 Philex TSF1 revegetated site | place: Philippines: Tuba, Benguet | collected 2017-08-29 | reverse complement strand
GTCCTGGATCCCCGCATGCGCGGGGATGACGACCCCGTGTTTCTTCGAGAACACCGGGCCCGCCGCGCGGGGCTGGGAAGCCCTCAAGAAACAGAACGCTCGCGACCCAATGAATCGTCGCCCCCGCGAAGAGCCTGTCCTCGCGAAGGCGGGGACGGGGGCCCAGTGTCGCTTGCCGCGGTCGCACGAGTCCTGGATCCCCGCATGCGCGGGGATGACGACCCCGTGTTTCTTCGAGAGCACCGGGCCCGCGACGCGGGCCTGGGTGGCTCTCAAGGGCCGACCAGGCAGCTCGCCGGGTTCAGGCCCTCATCCAGACCATGCCGATCGAGGAAGCCCGGCGCGTACAGATTGAGCTGGCGGGACTGCAGCAGGGCGAACAGACGGTCGCGGTGCTCGGGCGGACTCTGGCAGATCACATTGCCCGGCTGGCAGACCGGCGCGGCCTGACCGGGATGCGCGCCCAGGCAGACCAGGTTGGAGGCCATGTCGCGGCTGTACTGGCGGATGTGCACGCCCTGCTCCCAGGCACGCTGGGACAGCAGCACCTGCAGGGACAGTCCGGCCACCAGCAGCAGGCCCAGGGCTGCGGCGGGCACCCTCGACAGCCGCGGCGCGCGCGCCAGCACCACCAGCAGCTGCAGCAGCAGGGCCGAGTTCGCCAGCTGGTAAAAAGCGACGTAGCGGGATTGCAGCAGGTATTCGGTGCCGTACACCGGCAGCCGCGACAGCAGGATGCCGGCGAGCATGCCGTAGCTGAGCAGCATCAGGGCTGCAGCGAACAGGCTCAGCGGGGCCGGCTGGCGATCGCGCAGCTGGCTCCACCAGAACGCCGCGTGTGCAGCCAGCACGAGCACGCCCAGGCCGTACTGCACTGGCGCCAACGCCACCTGCGGCAGCCAGAACGGCAGATGCAGGGGCTGCACGATGGAGGCCGTGGCCGGCAGCAGCAGCCAGCGCCAGGCCTCGCTCGCATGCGCCAGCAGCCAACCCAGGGCGGGCAGTAGCCCACCCGACTGGCTGGCTGCCACAGGCGGCATCAAGCTGGCATACAGACCGCGGTAGAGCAGCAGCCCCGCCGCGATCGCCACGGCGAAGGCCGCCGCCCGGCGCCATTGACCCAGGCGCCAGCCCGCCCAGACCAGCACCGGCAGCAGAGCAGCCACCGCCAGCAGGCCGGCGCCGTCGAGTGCCACCTGCACCAGCAGGCTCAGCGCCATTGCCAGTACCAGCAATCCGCGCCGCACCTTGGCATCCGTCGCACCGAACTGCCAGCAGACAAACGCCATCAGCAGCAGCGCCGGCAGCAGCGACAGATGGAAGAAGTTGACCAGCGACCAGTAGTAGATCTCGTGCGAATTCAGCGACAGCGCCATCGCCGGCAGCAGCAGCAGGGGCACGCTGATGGCGCGTGCCGAAGCCCCGGGCTGCGCATGCCGGCGCAGATGCCGCCAGGCCAGCAGGCTCAGCAGCAGGACGCACAGGCTCAGGCCGATCAGTCCGATCACCGCCTCGAAACGGAAGTCGAGACCCGCCCATTCAAGGTTCAGCCACAGGCTGGCGCGGTGCAGGGGCTGGGCGTGGTCGCTGCTGTCGCGCTTTTCGAAGAACTGCTGCCAGCCCAGTGAGCCTTCGGCCCAGGGCTCGACGAAGGCGTCCAGGAAGTACCAGCTGTCGGTGTGCACCAGCGGATTGGCGATCCAGGCGCCGTAGCGCCAGGCGTTACCCAGCGACAGCAGTCCGACCAGGGCCAGCGCCAGCCAGGGCCAGGTGACGGGAAGGCTGCGCTTCATGCCCGGGCCAGGTGGCTGCGCACGGCGTCGATGACGCGCTGCACGTCGAGGTCAGGCAGCCACAGCGGCAGGCGCAGCAGGCAGTCGCTGACCCGATCAGTGACCGGCATCGGCGCCGGCGTGCGGCCATAGCGCTGGCCGGCGGGAGCGCTGTGCAGCGGAATGTAGTGGAAGACCGGGCGAATCCCCTGCGCATTCAGCGCCTCGATCGCGGCCGTGCGCTCGGCGAGGGAATTGAACAGCAGGTAGTACATGTGGGCGTTGTGCTGGCAGTGCGCCGGCACGATCGGGCGACGCACCCTGCCCTCGCGCTCCAGATCGGCAAAGGCGGCGTGGTAGGCCCCCCACAGCTGCAGGCGCTGTGCGGTGATCGCTTCCGCCTGCTCCATCTGCGCGCACAGAAAAGCGGCGATCAGTTCACTCGGAAGATAGGACGAGCCGACGTCGACCCAGGTGTACTTGTCGACCTGGCCGCGGAAGAACTTGCTGCGATTCGTGCCCTTCTCGCGGATGACCTCGGCGCGCTCGGCATCCTCGGCGCGGTTGACCAGCAGCGCCCCGCCCTCGCCCGAGATCAGGTTCTTGGTTTCGTGGAAGCTCAGCGCGCCGAAGCGGCCGAGGCTGCCCAGCGCGCGGCCGCGGTAGCTGGCCATCGCACCCTGCGCGGCATCCTCGATCACGGCCAGGCCATGGCGCTCGGCGATGGCGTTGATCGCGTCCATCTCGCAGGCCACGCCGGCGTAATGCACCGGGCAGATGGCGCGGGTGCGCGGGGTGATCGCGGCTTCGATCAGGGTCTCGTCAAGGTTCAGCGTGTCGGCGCGGATGTCGACGAACACCGGCACCGCGCCGCGCAGCACGAAGGCATTGGCGGTGCTGACAAAGGTGTAGGACGGCAGGATCACCTCGTCGCCCGGCTGCAGATCGAGCAACAGCGCCGCCATCTCCAGCGCCGCCGTGCAGGAGTGCGTCAGCAGTGCGCGATGGCTGCCGGTGGCCTGTTCCAGCCAGCGATGGCAGCGGCGGGTGAACTCGCCGTCGCCGGACAGGTGCCCGCGCGCATGCGCCTGCGCGATCAGCCACAGCTCGCGACCGGTCATGTACGGGCGATTGAAAGGAATCGGTTCCATGCGGGAGTCATCCATGAGTTCGAAGAAAAGAAGATTCAGCCGCGCGACACGACGATCAGGCCGAGCACGATCAGCCCGACGCCAACCACCTTGGGCAGGGTCAGCGACTCGTTGAACAGCCAGACCGAGCCCAGGCCCACCAGTACGAAGTTCAGCGCCATGAAGGGGTAAGCGCGGCTGAGCTCGAACTTGGTCATCGCCCCCATCCAGCAGATCATCGCCGCGAAGGCCGCGGCAATCGCGCTGATCACCCAGGGGTTCAGCAGCAGGCGCAGGAAGTAGCCGAACTTCTGCTCGGGCGAATCCGGCAGCGGGCCCGCGAGGCCGACCTGCCACTTGATCGCGAGCTGTCCGTAAGCGGTCAGCACGATTGTCAGGAGGATGAACAGATAGCCCATGGGAGGTCCAAAGTCTGAAACGCGGGGCAAGCCCGAAGCGAGTCGGCAATTCTCTCAAGAAACAGAACGCTTGCGACCCCATGAATCGTCGCCCCCGCGAAAGCGGGGGCCCAGTTCCGGTCCGCCTCGGTCGCAAGACCACTGGATCCCCGCATCCGCGGGGATGACGCTTCAGGATGTTCTCGAGCGCAGCACTGCAGCAATCCGCGCTGTGCATGGCTTCCAGCCCGCAATCATGCGGACGCCGCGAGCAGATCGGAATGCAGCCAGGCCAGCGGGCGATCGGCAGCGTCGGTCAGCAGGCTGAGCTGGCGCAGGCGTCCTGACATACAAGGCCAGTGCAGCGCGCGCAGCCGCGCGCCACCAGCCAACTCACCGGCATTCGCGCGATACAGGCTGCGTCGCAGCGCCGGCGAGGGCGCGAATGCGGTGTCGAAGTCCAGCAGGGCCTGCAGCGCATCGCCCTGCCCCAGCGGATGAGCGGGCTGCGCGAGAACGCGCCCCAGCAGGGGCATCAGATGCACCGTGCTGCGGCTGGATTCGATGCGCAGGCCCAGCCGCGCCCACAGGTTCTGCACGGTGTGGTTGCCGGCCTGGGTGGCGATGCGGAAGCGGGTGCAGCCGGCGTCGCGGTAGTGCGCCAGGCTGGCTTCGATCAGGCTGCGATACAGGCCACGACCAGCATGCGCCGGATGCACGCCGTGCAGCACGCCGATGGCGGTGCCGCCGTCGTCGTGCTGGCTGCAGGACAGCGCGGCGATGCCCTCCTCCGCGCGCACCACCCAGCACAGGCGCTGCGGATGGCCGATGTGCGACAGCGCCCATTCGACATAGCCCTCAAGCGCGAGGCGCGGGTCCAGCAGCGGGTTCGCGGTGTAGTGGTTGGGGTAGCGCTGGAACACCTGCTGCACGAGGGCCTGGATTGCCGGCGCGTCGTCCGGGCCCGCGATGTCGAGCTGCAGGCCCGTGGGCATCGTCACCGCGCACTCGGCCAGCGCGATCGACCAGGTCATCAAGGTGTCCGTCTGCTGCGGCTCAAGGCCCAGCGGACGCAAGGCCTCGATGCAGCGCTCGCGCCCGCAGGGCAGGCGCAACACGATCCAGTCCCAGCCACCGGCCAGCACTTCAGCCTGCAGCGCCGCCGCGTCGATGTCGTCCGCCTCCACGCGGCCCGCCTTGAACCCAAAGCGCCGGCCTTCGATGACTGACTCGCTGATCATGGGCGCGGTGGCTCCGCAGGGTTGAGACGCTCGGCGACCAGGTAATGCGGACGCCGCTTGGCCTCGCCGAAGATCCGCCCGACGTAGAGCCCAACCACGCCCAGGCAGGCGATGCTGACCCCACCGACCAGCCAGATCGAGGCAACGATGCTGGTGAAGCCGGCGACGGCGATGTCGCCGGCCAGATAGCGGTAGACGCTGGCCGCCACGAACAGGAAGGCGACCAGCGAGAACATGAGGCCGATCCGCACCACCAACCGCAGCGGCCGATCCGAGAAGCTCATGATCGCGTCCAGCGCGAGCCGCAGCGCCTTGGCCAGGCTGTAGCCGCTGCGGCCGGAATCGCGCTCGGCGTGCTGCACCGGCAGCGTGGTCTGCGCAAAGCCCACCCAGCGCACCAGCAGCGGGAAGAAGCGCCCCTGCTCCGGCAGGCTGAGGATCGCGTCGACCATTGCGCGGCTGTAGACGCCGAAGTTCGCGGTCTCCGGGTTGTAGCGCTCGCCCGTCAGGTACGACAGCGTCGCGTAGAAGCCCCGCGAGGCCATGCGCTTGAACCAGCCGTCGCGGCGCTGCTTGCGCTCGGCGACCACTGCATCGAAGCCCTGCTTCGCCCGTGCCAGCAGGTCGGGGATGAACTCCGGCGGATCCTGCAGATCGCAATCCATCACCACCACCCAGTCGCCGCGCGCCTCGGCAAGGCCAGCCGAGATCGCCGGATGCTGGCCGAAGTTGCGGCTGAAGCGCAGCGCGCGCACGCGGGGCTCGATGGCAGCGACTTCGACGATGCGCTCCCAGGAGGCATCCGGGCTGGCATCGCAGACCAGGATCAGCTCGCAGGCGTGGCCGGTCGACTCGACCGCAGCGATCACCCGTTCGCACAGGCGTTCGATGCAGCCGGCGCAGCCATAGACCGGCGAGACCACGGAAACCAGTGGAGCAATCGCGTGCTTCATGCAGACCCTCGTTGCGAAGCCGCTGCGGGCGCCCGCGCGCGGCCGCGCAGCGCCAACAGCGCGATCGCCAGCGCGATGAACAGCGGCGGCAGCGGATGCAGGTAACGGAACGACACGATATGTGCGAACAGCAGCTGGCTGGCGACGAGGCCAAGGGCGAGCGTACCAAGCACCAGCAGGGCGGCGCGGCGCTGCGACTCCGACCACGCGCGCCAGAGCGCCCAGATCGCCAGCGGCGCCAGCAGGAACAGCTGCAGAGTCAGCCACCAGCGGCTGTGCTCGAACAACCCGGCAGCGAGGCCCGGCTGCTCGAACAGCCCATCGGCGCGATAGCGTAGACGCGCCTCGATCACCGCGAGCATGTCGGTATTCGGCGGCGCGTCGCCCAGATCGCTGCTCATGCGCGCCAGTGCGATCCCGTCATCGAAGTAGTCGGCGAAGGTTGCGGCGCCCAAGCGCAGCAGGCCCAGCGGATCCGACTGCAGGGCGCGCACCGAGATCTTGCGTGCCACCCGCTGCGCGTCCTCGACTGGCATGCGTGCCTGCAGGCGGCCGAACAGGCCGTCAGGCGACCAGATCTGCGCTTCGCGCGCGCGCGGGTCCTGCAGGGGCGGCCCGAGCTCCTCCAACAGGGCCGGATCGACGCCGGCGCGCGCCAGGTGCTCGGGGCGCACCAGCGGCGCCACCAGCCCAAGGCGCATCTGGCCCTGGGCGCCGATGTAGTCGGGCTCGGCACCGGTCAGATCGCCATAGGTCTGCTTGTAGGCCGAATGGCTGAGACCGGTCAGCAGCATCACGACGGCAAGATGCACGCCGGTCCGCAGCACCGCCAGCAGCGGGCGCCCGCGGTCGAGCCGCGCATGGTTATGCAGGGCGCACAGCAGCGGCGCGCACGCGCTCAGGCCCAGCACCGCCGGCAGCAGGCTCATGCGCATCGACACCGCGCCCAAGCCGCACAGCACCATCAGCGGCAGCCAGCGCAGCTGCGCCGAACGCACATAGGCGACGGTCGCCATCAGGCAGGCGAGCAGCAGGAAGCCGCCGGCCGCCTCAGCCATCATCATGCGTTCGTAGAACAGCTGCGAGGGCTCGACCGCCAGCAGCAGGGCGCCGCCAGCCGACCAGGCGAACGGCAGGGCCAGGCCGCGCCGCAGCAGCTGGAACAGGATCAGGCACGAGGCCACGCCCAGCAGAGTCTGCAGCAGGACGAGACTATGCGCGGACTGCGCCCACAGGGCCAGCCGCACCAGCCAGGGGTAGGTGAAGCTGCGATCCGGCGGCACCCAGTCGGTCAGCGCTGCGTGCAGGTAGCTTCCGGAATCGCCCATGAAGAAGCGCAGGTTCGGGTCCAGCGCCAGCAGCAGCAGCTTGACCAGCAGCACCGCGGCCAGCACCTGCAGGGGCTCGCGCAAGGGCACTGCCGGGCCCATCTCAGGGGCGCGATGCGAAGGCGACATGCTTGGCTCCGAAGAAATTGGCGAACAGGCCCGCGATCGACCCCGCAGCCACCGCCAATGCAGGCCAGCGCGCCGCCGTCACCGACAGCCAGACGAGCAGCGCATAGACCGCGAGATTCAGGCTGAGGCCGATCAGCTGGGTGCCGACATAGCGCAGCCATTCGGCGATCAGCCCCCCGCTCGCGGCGACGCGGAAAGTGATGCTGCGATTGAACAGCCAGGTGGCGGTCACGGCGACCGGAAACGACAGCGCGCGCGCCGACCATGGATCCAAGCCGGCTAGGCTGACCCAGGCCTGGGTCATGCCGGCATCGAGCAGAAAGGCGAGGCCGCCGCTGACGCAGAACAGTGCGAACTGGCGCATGGGCTCAGAGCGGCGCCGGATGCCGCAGATAGGCCAGCATCTTCAGCTCGCGGCGACCGCGCGTCACCGTATCAAGGATCAGGCCGGCGAAACCCGACAGGGCTGCGAGGATCATCAGCCCGGTCGACAGGATCGCCGTGGGAAAGCGCGGCACCAGGCCCGTGCGCATGAACTCCAGGATCACCGGGATGCCGAGGCCGATGCCGGCCGCGAACAGCACGAGCGCGATGCCGCCGAAGAAGGCCAGCGGCCGCTCGGCGCTGAACAGGCGCAGCATCGTCTTCAAGATGCGGAAGCCGTCCTTGTACGTGCTGAGCTTGCTGAAGCTGCCTTCGGGGCGCTCCTTGTAGGGGGTCTCGACCTCGCCCACGGACATCTTCAGCTCCAGCGCGTGCACGGTCAGCTCGGTCTCGATGTCGAAGCCGGCGGTAAGCACGGGGAAGCTCTTGGCGAAGCGCCGCGAAAACACACGGTAGCCCGACAGGATGTCCTGGCAGGGCCGCCCGAACAGCCGGCTCAGGAACCCGGTCAGCATGCGGTTGCCCCAGACGTGACCCGCGCGGTAGGCGGCTTCGGCTTCGTGCCTGCGCACCGCCACCACCATGTCGTGTCTGCCCTCGCGCAGGCAGTCGATCAGGGCCGGCGCGCTGGCGGCGTGGTAGGTGTCATCGCCATCCACCATCACGTAGACATCGGCCTCGACATCGGCAAACAGCCGCCGCACCACGTGGCCCTTGCCCTGCAGGCCGACATGCTGGACATGCGCACCGTGCGCGCGCGCGATCGCCGCGGTGTCGTCCTTCGAGTTGTTGTCGAACACGCAGATCTGCGCGTCGGGCAACGCGGCGCGGAAATCGGCGATGACCCTGGCCACGGTGACGGCTTCGTTGTAGCAGGGCACGAGGACGGCGACGCGCGGCGCAGGGTTCATGGCGGTAGACCGGTGCTTGGAGCAGTAGAAGGAAACGATTCGAGTGGATTCCACGGGCTCGCGGACAGCGCTCGCCTCGGCGATCGGGATCAGTGGGCCGCACGCGGCTGCGGGCAAGCTGATGCCAGCGACCTGTGCGGATGCCCTCGACGAGACCTCATCGGAGGCACGCACCGGCATGCGAGCACGCATCGGCCGCTGCGGGGTGCGGCCCGCGCTGGGCTGCCGGCAGCCCCTGCTGCCGGCGATCCTGCTGCCGATCTCAGCGACCGAACAGCGCCGCCATCCGCGCCTCGTCCGGCTGCAGCACCACGCCGCGCTCGGTGACGATGGCGTCGATCAGGCTGGCAGGCGTGACGTCGAACACCGGGTTCCAGGCCTTCACGCCCTCGGCCACGGTGCGCACGCCGGCATAGCCCAGCAACTCGTCGGGGCTGCGCTCCTCGATCTCGATCAGGGCGCCGCTGGCGGTCGCCATGTCGACGGTCGAGGACGGCGCCACCACCATGAACTTCAGCCCGTGATAGCGGGCGGCGATCGCCAGCTGGTAGGTGCCGATCTTGTTGGCGACATCGCCATTGGCGGTGATGCGATCGGCGCCAACGATCACCCACTGCACCTGGCCGGTGCGCATCAGGTGCGAAGCGGCGGCGTCGGCGATCAGGGTCGCGGGAATGCCGTCCTCCAGCAGCTCCCACACGGTCAGGCGCGCACCCTGCAGCCAGGGCCGGGTTTCGCCGGCGAACACGCGCTGCACGCGGCCTTCGGCGACGCCGGCGCGGATCACGCCCAGCGCGGTGCCGAAGCCGGCCGTGGCCAGCGAGCCGGTGTTGCAGTGGGTCAGCACGCCCGAGCCGGGCGCGATCAGCTCGGCGCCGAGTCGCCCCATCAGCCGGTTGGCGGCAAGGTCTTCGGCCTCGATCGCGGCGGCCTCGGCGGCGATGCGCTCGCGCCAGTCGCTGCCGCTGCCTACCAGGGCTGCGCGCATGCGGCGCAGCGCCCAGGCGAGGTTCACGGCGGTCGGTCGCGAGGCATCGAGCTCGGCCATCGCCGGCGCCAGCGCTTCGGCGGCCTGCGCACCCCTGGCCGCCTGCACCGCGCGCGCCGCCAGCACCACGCCCCAGGCCGCGGCAATGCCGATGGCCGGCGCACCGCGCACGGTCAGGGCATGGATGGCGCCCGCCACGTCCTGGCTGCTGCGGCACAGCACGCGCTGCTGGTGTTGGGGCAGCAGGCGCTGGTCGAGCAGGTCCAGCGCATCACCGGTCCAGCGCACGGCGCGCACACGGTCGTATCGGTCGTAGTCCATCGAGTGAATCGAAGCCCGGCAAGACAAAGCGCATAGGGTACTTGACGCGGTGCGGAACCAACACCGTCGGCTCTGTCGCGAGTTTGTACCGGGCCACGGCCGCCCGCGCACGGCCGCCCGCGCACGGCCGCCGGCGTGGGACGCCCGCGAGGTCGCTGCTATGCTCGGACGCATGGCCACGCCCCGTACGCCCAAGACTGCCGTCAAGCGCCCTGCCGCCGCGCCGCGCAAGGTTTCCGCAGCACGCAAGAGCACCGGCAAGGCCGCTGCGAAGGCGCCCCCCGAGGAGCCGGCGGTGTCCGCCAGCAAGCGCGCCGCCAAGCCCAAGGCCGGCGCCCGTGCCGCGCCTTCGGGCAAGAAGCGCGCTGCCGCCGCGACGTCGCGGCCACGCACGACCGCGGCCGGGCCGAAGCCGCGCTCGGCAGCCCAGCGGGAATCCCGGTTCGACACGCTCGTACGCGCGGCCTGCCTGAAAGCCGGCACTGCTGCTGCGATCAGCAGCATCACCCGGCGCGTGCCCCTGCTCGGTCGGCTTGCCCCCACCCTGCTCGGCCCGCTGGCGGAAACAGTCGCGCTGGCCCAGGTCCAGCGACAGCTGGTCACGGCGATCATCGAACTCTACGAGGTCGAGCTGTCCGACCCGGAAACCCGCGGCGTGGTGCTGCTGGCCACGGCCACCAATATCGGCGCGCAGCAGCTGTCCAAGCGCAGCATGGACGCGATCCTGAAGCAGTTCGGCGAAGGCCTGATCGGCACCGTCGCGGCGCGCGTACTGCCGATGGCGACGATCCTCGCCGAGATCACCGCGGCGGTGGCGAGCATCTACACCGTGGCCAAGCGCGCCCAGGCCCTGTGCAAGCTGCCGGGAACCGGCGCCGGCAATCTCGCCGACCTGCTGCGCGGGCTGTCCGGCATCGACCAGCAGCGCCTGCTGAGCTGGAGCGGCGAAGCCTTCCGGCTGGCGATCATTCCCTTCCGCAGCGTGCTCGGGATGCTGTGGCGGTAGAGCCGGGAATCGGGATACGGAAATTGGGAATCGTTGAAGCGCGCGGCGCACGGGGATTGGGCAAGGCTCGTGTGCCCCCGCTGCCACCCTGATCTCGCTACGTTGGGCCCCCAGAGCACGTGTCGGCTGCGCCGGCAGCGGACACGTGCTCTCCACCGCGTCCCATCGGGGGAGAGCGGCGCAAATCGTTGGTTCGAGCTCCAGCAGGTGGCTGATGCTGGCGGCAAGGTCATGCGCGTGGGCCGACGCCCCCGCCCTTGACGATTGCCGATTCCAGATGCCCGGGCCGACCCCAAACGCCGGCCCTGTATAGTCCCCAGCCCTCGCGGCCCAACTGCGCCGCCTGCCCAACGCGAGACACGCCCATGAGTCAGAGCCCCGCCGCGCCGCGGCGATCCGCCATCGATGTGTTCCTCAACGTGGTCGAGCGCGGCGGCAATGCGCTGCCGCATCCGGCCACCCTGTTCGCGCTGCTGGCGCTGATCGTGGTGGTGATGTCAGGCATCGCCGCCTGGCTGGAGATCAGCGCCCAGCACCCGGCGACCGGCGAAACCATCAATGTCGTCAACCTGTTCTCGCTGGACGGCCTGCACCGAATGTCCACCGGCATGGTGAAGAACTTCACCGAGTTCGCGCCGCTGGGCACCGTGCTGGTGGCCCTACTGGGCATCGGCGTGGCCGAGCACTCCGGCCTGATCGGCGCCACCTTGCGCCTGCTGGTGCTGTCGGCGCCTCGATTCCTGCTGACCCCGGTGATGGTGTTTGCCGGCGTGATGTCCAACATGGCCAGCGAGATCGGCTATGTGCTGCTGGTGCCTTTGGCGGGCTTGATCTTCCTGGCTGCCGGCCGGCACCCCATCCTCGGCATGGCGGCGGCCTTTGCCGGCGTCTCTGGCGGCTACTCGGCCAATCTCTTGATCGGCACCATCGACCCTCTGCTGGCCGGCCTGTCGCAACAGGCGGCGCGGATTGTCGATCCTGACTACACCGTCAACGAGCTGGCGAACTGGTACTTCATGATGGCGTCCACGCCAATCGTCACGATCTTGGGCTGGTTTGTCACCGAGAAGATCGTAGCGCCACGCTTTCCGAGGGGCGAGGAATCGCCAACCCCGCTCAGGGAAAAGCTCAGGTGGACCTGCTTCCTCGTCGAAGTGCTTGCCATCCCGACGATCGTGTGGTTCGTGTTGATACGAGGCAGCGAAGGGTTCATGCCCTGGGTGTACGGAATTGTCTTGGCCCTCGCCCTGATCATCATCGCTGTGTACCTCACCCAGCGCGGGTTCGGGCCGGCGGACAAAGTTGATTTGGGAGGCACGGACGAAATCAAACCGATGAGCTCCGAAGAGCTGCGAGGTCTGAAGGCCGCTCTATGGGCGACGCTAGCGATTGTGGTCGTGCTTGCTTGGAGTCTCTTGCCCCACGGCTTGGCTCCTGGAGCAGGCTTCATGAGGATCGAGGGAGAGCCGGACTTCCTGAAGTCGATAGCGCCGTTGCTCGCCAGCGTAGTTGCCGTGATCTTCACCATCGGCATCGTGCTTGGACTCAGCTACGGCATCGCCGCCGGCACCATCAAGAGCGACAACGACGTCATCAAGGGCATGGGCCAGAGCATGTCCACGCTCGGCGTCTACCTGGTGCTGACCTTCTTCGCCGCGCAGTTCGTCGCCTACTTCAACTGGACCCAGCTGGGCCTGGTGTTCGCGGTGGAAGGCGCCGGCGTACTCGACTCGATGCGCCAGCTCGTGCTGGGCGAGGGCGAGCCCGCGCCGTGGCGCTGGGTGCTGGCCAAGATCATCATCATGGCCGGCTTCATCCTGCTGACCGCGGTCGCCAACCTGTTCATGGGCTCGGCTTCGGCGAAGTGGGCGCTGATGGCGCCGATTTTCATCCCGATGTTCATGATCCTCGGCTACTCGCCGGAGCTGACCCAGATCGCCTATCGCATCGGCGACAGCGTGACCAACATCATCAGCCCGATGATGAGCTACTTCGCCCTGATCATCGCCTTCCTTCAGCGCTACGAGCCCAAGGCCGGCATCGGCACCGTGATCTCGGTGATGCTGCCCTACTCGGTGGTGTTCGCGATCGGCTGGTCGCTGCTGTTCGTGGTCTGGCTGGCCCTGGGCCTGCCGATCGGGCCAGGCGCACCCCTGCAGTACATCCCGGCGACGCCCGCGGGCTGATTGCTGCGGCGGCCTGGACCCGGGCGGCCGCGGCGGAAGTACGCTGACCCGCTGCTGTCGGCATCCCTGCGAATGCGGGGATGCCGCGGGCCTCGCGGGTGGCGCGCGCCCTACCCCCTGCCGACCGTCCCGATACGTCGCCGCCCGCAGGTCCAGCACCTGCTTGCGCTTACGCCCGCGCGGGCTGCGCAGGCCGGCCGAAGGGGTGCAGCGGCCGCACAGGGCTCGGCCCCGCGGTGCGGCGCCGGGGCCCGCAGCACGGGTGTCCACGGGGCCTGGCTCGCCAGCACCTCAGTCGGCGAGCAGCAGTCGTGCAATGGCGTTCGCGATGGGCTGGCCGGTGCTGTGCTCGAACCAGGAGAACCCCGGCGAGGGGTTGACCTCGAAGCAGGTCCAGCCGCCGTCCGGGTGGCGCTTGAGATCGACACCTGCCACCGGCAGGCCCAGGCCCTGCGCGAGCGCGACGCAGCGCGCGGAGACGTCCTCCGGCAGCACACAGGGGCTCAAGCTGCCCTCGCCCTCCGCGTAGCGGTAATCGATCACCGGGCTGGTGCAGGCCGTTGCGAACACCTCATTTCCCACTACATGCACGCGTATGTCCAGGCCTTCCATCAAGGCCTGGAACTGCACCGGGCAGGCGCGGATGGCGTCCAGCCGGTCCAGCGCCTCGGCGTCGAGCTCACGAACGATGGAGCGCACCGCCGAAGCGCTCTTGTAGATGACGCGGCGATGCTGCCGCAGGAACTCCCGCACCGCCTCGGGCTGGTTGCTGATCAGGGTCGGCGGCACGGCGAAGCCCAGCTCACGGATCAGGCTGATCTGGTAGGGCTTGGAACGGTTGCTGGCCATGGCCCCGGCCGGATTGAGCACGCGCGCCTCGCCGATGTCGAGGTAGCAGGCAAGGACCTCGTGGGCCTGGTCGCAGCCAGCGCGCGCCGACGCATCCAGCGCCCGGTAGCCGGCGAAGCGTCGATGGTCGAGCGCGCGCGCATAGGCCGCACGCACGCCGGACAGATCGAGCTCGACGCCATCGTCCTGCACGAGCTTCGCCTCGAGTCGGGCACCGGCCGCATGCGCCCAGCCGGAACGCAGGGGGCGCTCGTAGTCGACCCACGCCGGCTCGACGCCAAGACGCTCCAGTGCTGAATGGACGCAGGCCATCGGCCCGTCCGAGCGACTGCCCAGCAGTAGGATCATCGCGCGCCCTCCAGAAGTTCGGCCAGGGCATCGGCAGCCGCCTCGCCGCCCCACGAGAGATCAGGCAAGGCGGTGGCCTCGCACAGTGCGCCCTCGGCGCTGAAGCCGAGGCCCAGGATCGAATGCCCGCTGAGCGCGGCAAGACTTCGCGACAGACCTGCGATCGCAGGTTCCGCGGCCAGCACCGTCTCGCCGATCACGAGGCTGCGCTGCGCCACCGGCGGCGTCGGGGCAGCCGTACCTCCCACCACGACAGGTGCCGCCGGAAAACCCGCGCGCGCCGCCAGCCGACGCCAGGCTGCGGTGGACAGCATCCGCCCGCCCGGGTGCAGGGGATCGGGCCGATTGAAGATGCGCGCGCCGAACGCAGCGAGAAAGGCGAGGCTGATCGCCGCCAGCTCCTCGCGCACATAGGCGGCGTCCGCGTCACCGCCGCTCACCCGCGGGAACGCCTGCGCACGGTTCAGGACCGCGCGGCAGCCGCGGGTATCGAGTTCCCCGCCGTCGGGAAGCCGTAGGCTCGCGCTCGGCGCAGCACCGGCTTCCAGTTGCCAGTGCAATGCACCGCCGAGGCCGAACAGATCCATCGCCACCAGCCGCACCTCACCGAGGCGGGCGCGGAGACGATCCACAGCCCACAGGGCCGATCGATCGCCGGGATCACAGATCACCGCGTACATGCGCGCTCCCGCTTCTTCCTGGTGCGAGACATGGCCGGCTGAGCCAGCGCCGGCCATGCCCATGACCCGCAGGTCCGCTCCTGTTCCAAGCCTGCGCGGGTACGGGACGCCTGCTCAGACTTCCGCATCCTTCGCATCCTTGGCGGACTTGGCCGCATCGAGCTGGGCTTCGGCCTCCTGCCGCAGGCGCTCCAGCCGATCCGACTCGTCGCCATACGCGGCAGCGCCGACCTCCGGTCGCAGCTCGCTGCCGATGAAGTGTCCGAGCCTCGCTTCCAGCGCCAGCACGCGCGACTCGAGATCCGCAGCGGCCGGCCCGGCGATCACCTCGCGCACCTTGAGACCGCCTTCCTGCACGTCCTTGATCTTCTCGACCGGATTCTTCTCGAGCTCCTTGATGTCCTTTTCCTTCTCCTTCAGGTCCTTCTCCTTGAACTCCTTGGCGTCCTTTTCCTTCAGCTCCTTGATCTCCTTCTCCTTGAGCTCCTTGTCCTTGAGCTCCTTGCTGTCTTTCTCCTTGAACTCCTTGATGTCCTTGACATCCTTCACGCCCACCTTGCCGTCGACGGCATCCTTGATCGCCGACTTCGGGAACAGCGCGTTCCAGATGCCGCGGATGTCCGGGCGATTGCCGATGCGCTGCGTGCGCGGACGTCCCGGCGCGTCGGTCTGCGGGCTGCCGGTGGCGCGCAGGCGCGCGCGCGCGGTCAGCGGCGTCAGCAGGGTCGCACCGCGGGCGCGCAGCATGCCCTGCACGCAGGCCAGAGCGCCGACCACCACCGGACTGGCCGACGAGGTGCCGCTGAAGGTGTGGGTGTACCAGAGATCCTCATTGCCACCGCCCTGCAGATTGCCGTAGCCGGCGGTGCAGACATCGCGGCCATGCCCCTGGGCATCCACGCAGGCGCCCCAGTTGGAGAAGTCGAGCCGTGAGCGGTCCGGTCCGTGGTTGCCGGTGGGCGGCGCGCCAGCGCCCACGATGACGGCGCGGCAGTCCGGATTGGAACGATTGAACGGATTGCGCCAGGACGCCGGAAAGCCGTTGGGGCGCACGCTGTAGATCGCATCATCGAGATTCTCGGCGCCGTTGCCGGCCGCCTCGACCACGATGACGCCGCGGCTGGTGGCGAACTGGATCGCGGCAAAGTCGTCAGGCCACCACTCGATGGCGATATAGCCGCGCTGGTCCGCGCGCCCGGCGAAGTTGAAGCGCGGGCCCGGCCGGTGCAGCTCGATCAGCAGGATGTCGCCCGCCTGCAGGCGCTGCGCCGCTGCGCGAATCGCGGCCGACGAGGAGTTCCCGGAGCCGAAGATCGAGTAGGCACGGCAGTTGGCGTCCGAGGCGATGCCGGTGATGCCGAAGGCGTTGTTGTCGCCGCCGTAGACGCCGATCACCGCTGTGCCATGGTTGCGCCAGCCGATGTCGCTGGACTGCGTGCCGCCGATCACGCCGCCCTGGTTCTGACGAAGGTCTTCGTGCGTGTAGCGCCAGGCGCCCTCGATGTCGATGATCCGCACGCCGCGGCCGCGGCCGCCGTTCTGGGTCCAGGCCCAGCGCGCGTCCACGCCGCCCGGCGCAGCATTCAGATAGTGCTGGCGCGCGGTGAAGTCGGGGGTGGTGGTGGGCGGCGCATCGGGCAGCGCCGCGATGTCCTCGAACAGCGCGGCCGGATAGCTGGGCGGCTTGACGTAGGCAGCTTCGACCGCATCCGTCGCCGCCAGCGCTTCGGCGAGCGCATCGAGTTCGCTGTCGGCGGCCTCGACCTGATAGAACGCCGCAGCATCGGGCATCTCGGGCGCAGCCGCCATCGCGCTTTCCGCGCGCACGCGATCCTCGCTGGCGCCGAACAGCGGATGCATCACCGCACCCGCACTCTTCAAGAGCTTGTCGAGCTTTGACAGGCTCATGCCGGAGCGGCTGCGCATGCCGTCCGCGAAGGTCGCGACTTCCGCCTCCGGCTTCATCATCACCACCAGTTCGCGCGGGCTGGCAGGCGCGCCGCCACCCTCGTTGCCCGGGCCGTCGCCGCGGGGCTTGTTCGTGTTCCTGGGCATAGCGTTTCCTCCTCATGGATGGGGCCGCCTGCAGGGCAAGCGGGTGCCGCCAGAGCGCTGCGAGGCGCTCCGTTTCGATGTCCTCATGGTGTGCGCGCGCCTCGAAGGCGCCCGCTGCGACTCAGGGCGGCGCGTCGTCCGGCTTCAGGTAGCAGGCTTCGACGCCGGGCATGCGCTGGAGACGCTCCGCCAGCGCCGGCTCGGCCGGCGACTCGATGATGAAAGTGCGTGCCCCGGGCTCGTCCGGCGCGTACGCGGGCATGGGAAACACCGCGCCGCCCGCGCTTTCGATTGCGCGCTGCACCGGGTGGGCATGTACCCGACCATGCAGCGCCTGCGCTGTCTCGTGATCTACCACCAGAGTGATACTCATAGGGCTCATCGCCTCCCGATGCCGCGCAACCTGCCGGATGCGTCAGCCTTGGATCAGTTGTGCTGCAGCCCCCTGCTGCCAGGCTCAGGAGCAGGGTGGACACACACTGTCCCAGCCGGCAACGCAGGTCTACACTCGGCGCCAGTGCGCAAGGCAAGAGGGGATCGCTCATGGCTGACCTGACCCGACTCCGCACCCTGGCCCTGCTGGGCCCCGCCGGCAGCGGCAAGACCACGCTCGCGGAAAGTCTGCTGCTCGCCGCGGGCGCCATCCCGCAGGCGGGCAGCATCGAGAAGGGCACGACGGTCAGCGACTTCGATCCGATCGAGAAGCGCATGCAGCATTCGCTGGCGTCGAGCCTGCTGCACTTCGAGCACGCGGGCCTGCGGGTGCATCTGATCGACACCCCCGGCGCGCCGGATTTCAGCGGCCATGCACTGCCGGCGCTTGAGGCCGTCGAGACCGCCATCGTGGTGATCGACGCCCAGCGGGGCATCGAGCTGATGGCGCAGCGCGCGATGGACACCGCCGCCGAGCGCCTGCGCGACCGCGTCATCGTCATCAACAAGATCGACGCCCCCGGCATCGACCTGCCCGGGCTGCTGGAACAGATCCGCGAGACCTTCGGCCGCGAGTGCCTGCCGCTCAACCTGCCCAAGGCCGGCGGCGTGCAGGACTGCTTCTTCGCCAGCAGCGGCGCCTCGGACTTCGGCTCCGTCGCCGACGCCCATCGGGCCCTGGTCGAACAGGTGGTCGAAGTCGATCCCGAGTTCGTCGAGCGCTATCTCAATGAGGGCGACGTGCCCGCCTCGGAGCTGCACGTACCGCTCGAGCAGGCCCTGCGCGAGGGCCATCTCGTGCCCGTGCTGTTCACCGCTGCGAGGAGCGGCGTCGGCGTGCCCGAGCTGCTGACCTGCATCGAGAAGCTGCTGCCCAATCCGCTGGAGGCCAATCCGCCGGTGTTCCAGCGCAGCGAGGGCGAGGACTCGCTGCCGGTTGACGTGAGCATCGATCCCGATGCCCACGTGCTTGCCCATGTGTTCGCGCAGCGCAGCGATCCCTTCCTCGGCAAGCTCGGTTTCGTGCGGGTGCATCAGGGCACGCTGCGGCGGAACATGCAGCTCTATGTCGGTCACGCGCGCAAGCCGGTGCGGGTGGCGCATCTGTTCGCCCTGCAGGGCAAGACCCAGGTGCCGATCGAGGAAGCAGTGCCCGGTGAGATCTGCGTGGTCGCCAAGCTCGACGAGCTGCATCTGGACGCGGTGCTGCACGATGCCGCCGAGGACGCGCACCTGCATCTGGCGCCGCTGAAACTGCCAGAGCCGGTGCACGGCCTCGCCATCGCGCCGACCCGGCACGGCGACGAGCAGCGCCTGTGGGATGTGCTGCATCGCCTGGTCGAGGAAGACCCCTGCCTGAAGCTGGAGCAGAGCGCGCAGACCGGACAGACCCTGGTCTACGGGCTCGGCGACCTGCACCTGCGCGTGCTGATCGAACGCCTGCGTGAGGCGTACAAGTTCGAAGTGCAGACCGAACCGCCACGCATCGCCTACCGCGAGACCGTCAGTGCGACGGCCGAAGGCCATCACCGCCACAAGAAGCAGACCGGCGGTGCTGGCCAGTTCGGCGAGGTTTTCCTGCGCATCGAGCCGCTGCCGCGCGGTGCCGGCCTGCAGTTCGTCGATGCGGTGAAAGGCGGCGTGATTCCGGGCTCGCTGATCCCCGCCGTCGAAAAGGGCGTACACGAGGCCTGCGCCCACGGCGTCGTCGCCGGCTACCCGCTGGTCGACATCAAGGTCACCGTCTACGACGGCAAGTACCACAGCGTCGACAGCAAGGAAGTCGCCTTCGTCAGCGCCGCCCGCAAGGCCGTGCAGGCCGCGGTGCGCGAGGCGAAGCCGGTGATCCTGGAGCCGATCGTGCAGGTCGAGGTGCTGGCGCCCGAAGCGCATGTGGGTGATGTCAGCGGCGATCTCGCAAGCCATCGCGGCCAGGTCACCGGCACCCGCGCCGCCCTGCCCGGCCAGCTGCGCATCCAGGGCCTGGCACCGCTGGCGGAGCTGGCCAGCTTCCAGACCCGCCTCAACGCGCTGACCAGCGGCCAGGCCAGCTACACCCTGAGCCTGAGCCACTACGAGCCGGTGCCGCCGAACCTGCAGGCGCAGCTGGTGGCGGGGTTCACGCGGCAGGAGGAGGAGTGAGCGATCACGCCTGCGGTGATGACCCGTCTGGCGTCAGCGCTTCCAGGCCTGGGCTTGTGGAACTGGGCTGCATGGGCCTCGTCGCCGAGATGGTGCTGTGGACAGTGGCCGTGATCGCGATCGGCATCAGCGGCAGCGAGCTGTGGGGCTACGTCATTGGGGTTGGCGCAGGCGCGCTTGCGCTCGGCCTGATGTTCCGGCGCTGGTCTGGCCAGCCGCAACGTGATGTGGGCGACCGGCGGCGCGGGGGTGAAACCTTCGAGAGTGATGCAGCTGACGGCGGCGGAGGTGGCGATTGAGAGTGGGGGGCGCGCGTCTGTGCGCGTCGGCAGAAGACCCACCCGCGTGCCGCTGGCGCCGCTGAATCTGCTGAAGCCAGAACCGCAGCGCTGGCGAACCGCGGCGCACCCCTCCCCCTCTCCCCAACCCCTCTCCCATGAGGGTAGAGGGGCTCGTCCGAGGCACTTCCTGGCGCTTCGTCTGATGCACTCCCTAGAGTGCTGCCAGGGGGGCTCGAGTGGGGCTCAGCGGAGACAAGCGATGCTGGCGGACGCAGGCAACGCATGCACCTGCATAGGGTGGGCCCTGGCCCACCGTGACCTGCACCCTGCCCCGGTCCGCTGCGCCCATGACTGCGCCGCAAGCGCGAACCCGCCCGTCATGCGACAATCCGCGGCCCTTTCCACCCACACCAAGGACTTCGCCATGAAACTGGCCCGCCTGCGTCGCCGTCGCAATCGCCTCCGCCGCGATCTGCGTACCCGCGGCAAGCTGTAAGCAGAACCCCGCGACCCACCGATGCGCATGACGCCGGTGGGTCGCTCTCTTTCAGGCGCTCGCGCGAGTTGACCGCGAGCCCCTCTGTTGAAGCAGGGACTTAGGGAGTCGGCGTCTCGTAGCCGTTGCAGAAGATGCCGTCCATGCCGTGCCGGCCCTCGCAGCCGTTGCGCAGCGGCACCTCCAGCAGCAGGCACTCCGCCCGTACCGGGTTGGCAGCACACATGTCGAGCCCCTGCGCCGCCGGCGTCTGCAGGCTGTCGATGCTGTAGAGCACAGGCACCGCGCCAGGCGTCAGTACGCCCGGGTTCACGCCGATGCGCAGGAAGCCACTGGCACCTGCATTCAGCACCGCGCTGCTGCTGCAGCTCAGGGTGAAGCCCGGATCGACGCTGCCGGAACTGCTGCAGTTGAAGCCCGCCGGGCTCGACGCGTTGCCGGCAGCACGCCAGAACACACCGCGAGGCAGCTGGATCTGGATGTTGGTGCGCGCCGCGGCAGCCGCACCGATGTTGCGGAACTGGGCGGTGACGGTGCCGGTCTCATCGCCGATCGCGAGCCCGCCGCTGCTGTAGCTGCCGCCCTCGAACACCAGCTCGGGAACGGGCGCTGTGGCAATGCCGAGGTCCATCACGTCGCACCAGATCGGCGAGGTGTCCTGCAGGCACTGGCCGAGTGTGGGCGAGCCCTGCGGCGGCAGCTCGTCGAGCCCGACGTAGATGGGCGCGCTGCCCAGCGGCGCATCCGCCGCCACCGCGACATCGAACACCACTCCGCTGTACTTGTTGATCGCGAGCGGATTTCCCGACAGCCCCGCACCGGTGCAGCGGATGGTCTGTCCACTGGGCTCCGCCGCCTCGGCCGTGCAGGAGACGAAGGTCGGCCGGAAGCCCTGATGGCTGACATAGCTGAGTCCCGGCGGCAGGCGCAGGTAGACGCTCGTGACCTCGGTGCCGTCGCAGGCCTGTCCCGGACAGTTCTCCATGTAGACATCGACCTTGCCGGTGCTGCCGCGCAGGAAGGGCTGTCCGAAGTTGGTGCCCGACAGATCGGGACGCAGATCGACCATGACGGTCGTGCTGGCCAAGACGGTCGCGCTTGCCGTCATTGCGGCCATCAGTGCGAGCAGGACAAGGAATTTCGACATGGCGGCGCTCCGCGAACCTGAGGGGCCCGCAGCTTCGATGCGGGGCCATGCAGTTCAGGCTAGACCCATGTGAGCGGCTTGATCACCCCGCGAACAGGGGGTGTTCCGGCCTGCCGGAGATGCGCTGCACGTTCGGGGGCGCAGCACACCGCTGCGGGAGGTGCGCAGGACGCAGCCGCTGCGTGCCATTCGGAATTCAGCGCGCTGGTGAACAATCGGCTGCAGCTGCTGATCGGCCACCGACGCCCATGGCGGGCTCGCTGGGACAGGCATGACATCGATGCCGGCGCGGGCTGCCGGCGTGGCCACCAGCCTGCGCACGAAGCGGACTGCGTCCTCAGCCTGTCATCTTGTCGAAGAAGCTTTTGACCCCGTCCAGCCAGGACGTGGCGCGCGGGGAGTGGGCGAGCGCGTCCGCGCCTTCGAAGGTGCTTTCGAACTCGGCCAGCAGCTCCTTCTGGCGCTTGGTCAGCTTGACCGGGGTCTCGACCACGACCTTGCACAGCAGATCGCCCTTGCTGTGGCTGCGCACGGACTTGACGCCCTTGCCGCGCAGGCGGAACACCTTGCCGGTCTGGGTCTCGGCGGGAATCTTGACGATCGCCTCGCCGTCCAGGGTCGGCACCGGCAGCTCGGCGCCCAGCGCTGCCTGGCTGAAGCGGATCGGCACCTCGCAGTAGAGGTCATCACCATCGCGCTGGAAAATGGCGTGCTCGCGCACCCGCACTTCAACGTAGAGGTCACCGGCCGGCGCACCGGCAGGCCCGGCTTCGCCCTCGCCCGCCAGGCGGATGCGGTCGCCGGTGTCGACGCCGGCAGGAATCTTCACCGCGAGCGTCTTCTCGGATTCGATGCGACCTGCGCCATGGCAGGTCTTGCAGGGGTTCTTGATGGTCTTGCCGCTGCCCGCGCAGTGCGGGCAGGTCTGCTGGATGCTGAAGATGCCCTGCTGCATGCGCACGCGGCCGTGGCCGCCGCAGGTGCGGCAGGTTTCGACCTCACCGTCGGCCGAGCCACTGCCGTCACAGACGCGGCACGCAACCACGGTGGGGATCTCGATCTCCTTCTCGACGCCACCGACGGCTTCTTCGAGATCGAGGTCGACCACATAGCGCAGGTCGGCGCCGCGGCGCGGCCCGCGCCCGCGGCCACCGCCGAAGATGTCGCCAAAGATGTCGCCGAAGATGTCGCCCATGTCGACGCCGCCCGGCCCACCGCGTCCACCGCCCATGCCACCTTCGAAGGCGGCGTGGCCGTGCTGGTCGTAGAGCCGGCGCTTCTGCGCATCGGCCAGCACCTCGTAGGCCTCCTTGGCCTCCTTGAACTTGGCCTCGGCCTCGGCATCGTCCGGATTGCGATCCGGGTGGAACTTCATCGCCAGCCGACGATAGGCCTTCTTCAGGTCTTCGTCGGAGGCGCTGCGCTCGACGCCGAGCACCTGGTAGTAGTCGCGTTTTGACATGGGATTCGTGATTCGGGATTCGGGATTCGTGCTGCGTTGAACGGCGAGGCCGCAGCAAACGCCGCGGCCTCGATCCAGCCTCTAGGGTTGGGAGCGACGGGCTCTAGCGAATCCCGAATCCCCAATCCCCAATCCCGGCCTCACTTCTTGTCGTCCTTGACCTCGGTGAACTCGGCGTCGACCACGTCGTCGTTGGGCGCCGAACCGCCGCCCTGCGCCTGCGGGCCCGGGCCGGCCTGGCCAGCCGCGGCGGCCGCCAGCGGCTGCGCGGCTTCCTCCAGCGCCTTGGTCTTGGCCTCGATCTGGCCCTTGTCGTCGCCCTTCATGGCCTTCTCGAGATCCGACAGCGCGGCCTCGATGCGGCCGATGGCCTCACCGCCGACCTTGTCGCCGTGCTCCTTGATGGCCGCCCGGGTCGAGTGGATCAGGGCGTCGGCCTGGTTGCGGGCGCCGACCAGCTCGTGGAACTTCTTGTCCTCTTCGCGGTTGGCTTCGGCGTCGGCGACCATGCGCGCGATCTCGTCCTCGGACAGGCCCGAGCCGGCCTTGATCTCGACGCGCTGCTCCTTGCCGGTCTTCTTGTCCTTGGCGCTGACGTGCAGGATGCCGTTGGCGTCGATGTCGAAGCTCACTTCCACCTGCGGCATGCCGCGCGGCGCCGCCTCGATGCCGGCCAGGTCGAACTTGGCCAGCGACTTGTTGTAGCGGGCCTGTTCGCGCTCACCCTGCAGCACGTGCACGGTCACGGCGGTCTGGTTGTCCTCGGCGGTGCTGAACACCTGCGAGGCCTTGGTCGGCACCGTGGTGTTCTTCTCGATCAGCTTGGTGAACACGCCGCCCAGGGTCTCGATGCCCAGCGACAGCGGGGTCACGTCGAGCAGCAGCACGTCCTTCACCGAGCCGGACAGCACGCCACCCTGCACCGCGGCGCCCACGGCCACGGCTTCGTCCGGGTTGACGTCCTTGCGCGGCTCCTTGCCGAAGAACTCGGTGACCGCCGCCTGCACCTTGGGCATGCGGGTCTGGCCGCCAACGAGGATGACCTCGCTGATGTCGCTCATGCGCAGGCCGGCGTCCTTCATCGCGATCTTGCAGGGCTCGATCGTGCGCTTGACCAGGTCGTCGACCAGGGCCTCCAGCTTGGCGCGGGTCAGCTTGATGCTGAGGTGCTTCGGGCCCGAGGCATCGGCGGTGATGTAGGGCAGGTTCACTTCGGTCTGCTGGCTCGACGACAGCTCGATCTTGGCGCGCTCGGCGGCGTCCTTCAGGCGCTGCAGGGCCAGCGGGTCCTTGCGCAGGTCGATGCCCTGGTCCTTCTGGAACTCCTCGACCAGGTAGTCGATGACGCGCATATCGAAGTCTTCGCCGCCCAGGAAGGTGTCGCCATTGGTGGCCAGCACCTCGAACTGCTTCTCGCCGTCGACTTCGGCGATCTCGATGACCGAGACGTCGAAGGTGCCGCCGCCGAGGTCATAGACCACGATCTTGCGGTCGCCGCCCTTCTTGTCGAGGCCGTAAGCCAGGGCGGCGGCGGTCGGCTCGTTGATGATGCGCTTGACGTCGAGGCCGGCGATCTTGCCGGCGTCCTTGGTGGCTTGGCGCTGACTGTCGTTGAAGTAGGCCGGCACCGTGATCACGGCCTCGGTGACCTTCTCGCCCAGGTAGTCCTCGGCGGTCTTCTTCATCTTGGCCAGCACTTCCGCGCTGATCTGCGGCGGCGCCATCCTGCGGCCGTCGGCGGTGGCGACCCAGGCGTCGCCGTTCTCGTGGGCGACGATGCCGTAGGGCACCAGATCGATGTCCTTCTTGACTTCGGCATCGGTGAACTTGCGGCCGATCAGGCGCTTCACCGCGTAGAAGGTGTTCTTCGGGTTGGTCACGCCCTGGCGCTTGGCAGAGGCGCCGACCAGGGTCTCGCCGTCCTTGGTGAAGGCGACGATGGAGGGCGTGGTGCGGTCGCCTTCCGAGTTTTCGATGACCTTGGCCTGGCCGCCTTCCATCACTGCCACGCAGGAGTTGGTGGTGCCGAGGTCGATGCCGATGATCTTGCCCATGGTGTGTGCTCCTTGAGGTTTCTTGCGTGGCCTGGACACCAGGCCTTCACTGGCTCGCTACATGGGGCGGTGCGCTGCGGGATTCAAGCGTTGCGTTCCGCTCTCGATGCAGGCGTCGCCTTCGAATGCACTGTGGACTACTGCGACACCACGACCATGGCCGGTCGCAGCAGGCGCTCGTTGAGCAGATAGCCCTTCTGGAACACCTGTAGCACGGTGCCGGCGGCGTGCTCGGCGCTGGGCTGGGCACTCACCGCCTGGTGGTGCTCCGGATTGAAGGCTTCGCCGGCCGGGTTCAGCTGCTTCAGGCCATTGCTTTCGGCCACCTTCAGCAGCTCGCGCTGGGTCAGCTTGAGCCCCTCTGCCACGGCCGAATCGCTGCCGGCGGTTTCGATGCCGCGCTCCAGCGCGTCGAGCACCGGCAGCAGGTCGCCCAGCAGGCGCTCGTTGGCGAACTTCCGCGCGTGCTCGACGTCGCGCAGCATGCGCTTGCGCTGGTTCTCCAAGTCGGCGCGCTCGCGCAGCTGCTCCTCGCGCACCATCATCAGGGCCATCTGCAGCTCATCGATGCGGGCCGACAGCAGCTCGACCTCGCTCTGCGGTTCGGGGTGTTCCTGACCCGCGACGGGCTGGGGTTCCTGACTCATGGCGACTCCTTGCGAAATGGAATTCAAAGGCGTGCGGTGGCGGAGGGACGGATCGACCGGCCGCCCTCTCGCAGCGTGAAGGGATTGCATGCTGTGCCCCGCGGCGGGGCGTTTATTGGGCCTGCTGCGCCCGATTCAAGGCCGCGCCCAGCACTTCGGCGGTGGCCTGCACCATCGGGATCACCCGCTCGTAGGCCATGCGGGTCGGCCCGATCACCCCGAGCACGCCCAGCACCTTGCCGTCGGCGCCGTAGGGCGCCGTCACCAGGCTGCAGCCGCCGAACGGGGCCACGCCGGACTCCTCGCCGATGAACAGACGCACGCCCTGGGCGGTGGCGCAGCCCTCCAGCAGCTGCAGCAGCTCGCGCTTGCGTGAGAAGGCCTCGAACAGCTCGCGCAGGCGGTCGAGATCGGACAGGTCCTGCACGCCCATCAGCCGGGTCTGGCCGGCGACCAGCACGTCCTCGACCGCGCCGGAACCGCCGAAGGCGCCCTCGGCGACTTCCACGGCCGCCGACAGGATGCTGTCCATCGCGCTGCGGGTGTCCTTCAGCTCACGCAGCAGCTGCGCGCGCACTTCGGACAGCGCGCGACCGGCGAAGTGGGTGTTGAGGTAGTTGGCGGTCTGCTCCAGCTCGGACGCGGTGTAGGGCCGGCGCGTGTGCAGGATGCGGTTCTGCACTTCGTTGTCGGTGAACACCAGGATCACCAGGATCCGGTTGCCATCCAGCGGCACGAAATCGATGTGGCGGAAGGCGAACTGCTCGCGCTTGGGAACCGTCACCATGCCGACGAAGTGGGTGGCCGCCGACAGCAGCTCGGACACGTTGTTGAGCAGGCCCTGGGTGCCGAGCTGCGGCTGCAGGCCGCGGCGCAGGCGATCCATCTCGCCCGGATCCAGCGGCTTGACCTGCAGCAGGCTGTCAACGAACAGACGGTAGCCCTGCGCCGTCGGGACACGGCCCGCCGACGTGTGCGGCGTGGCGACCAGGCCGATGTCCTCCAAGTCCGCCATCACGTTGCGGATGGTGGCCGGGCTGATGTCGAGGCCGGCATGCTTGGCCAGGGTGCGCGAGCCGACGGGCTCGCCCTCGCGGATGTACTGCGCGATCAATGCGCGCAGCAGGCCGCGGGCGCGGGCGTCCAGGTGGCGGGGGTCAAGCGGGTGGGCGGGTCGGCTCATCGCTGAGATAGATAAGGCCTCGGGCCAGCACAGGCAAGCCCTGCCCTGCGTTGACAGGCGTTTGCGGCGTGTTGGCGACCCGCGGCCTGCGTGCTAGCGTTCGCGCCCTTGCGCGGCTCGGGTTCACACGGCCGCGCGCCTCGCCCGCGCACCAGGATCGGATGCCCGCATGCTGAGCACGCTGTTCGTCAAGGATTTCGCTATCGTCAGCGCGGTCGAGCTGCAGCTCGATGGGGGCCTGACCGTGATCTCGGGCGAGACCGGCGCCGGCAAGTCCCTGCTGGTGGACGCCCTGCTGCTGCTGACCGGTGCCCGCGCCGATGCCGGCATGGTCCGCCACGGCGCCGAGCGCGCCGAGCTCTCGGCCACCTTTCGACTGCCTGCCGACAGCCCTGCCCTCGCCTGGCTGCGCGAGCAGGAGCTCGATGAGGATGAAGCCTGCGAAGTGCGCCGCATCGTCCGCGCGGACGGCGGCTCCAAGGCCTGGATCAACGGCCGGCCGGCCACGGTCGGACAGATCAGCGAGCTGACCGCGCATCTCGTTGAGATCCACGGCCAGCACGAGCACCAGGCCCTGCTCGACCGCACCCAGCAGCTGGGCCTGCTGGATGGCTTCGCCCGCGCGCAGGAGGCGCTGCAGCCGGTGCGCGCGCTGGCCCAGGAATACTCCCAGCTCAAGCGCCGCCGCGAGCAGATCGCAGGCGCCGCCACCGACCCCGGCCCGCGGCTCGAACTGCTGCGCCATCAGCTCGGCGAACTGGAGGCTGAAGCCCTGAGTCCGCAGGCCTATGCCGAGCTGATCCAGAGCCATCGCCGCCTGTCGAACGCCAGCAGCCTGATCGAGGCCTGCGCGCGCGCGGTCTCCCGAATCGAGGGCGAGGACGGCTTCGACCTGACCCGCAGCCTGCGCCAGACCAGTGCGGATCTGGCCCGCTTCGGCGAGGACGAGCCGCGCCTGCGCGAAGCCGCCGAGCTTCTCGAATCCGCCGCCATCCAGGCCAGCGAGGCCGCCGCCCTGGTCGTACAGGTGCAGGACAGCCTGGAGCTGGACCCGGCGCGCCTGCAGGAAATCGAAAGCAAGCTCACCCGCCTGCACGAGCTGGGCCGGCGCCATCGCATCGACCCGGCCGAGCTCAAGGCCTGCGCCGAGAGCATCGCCCGCGAGATCGAGGAGCTGGAGGAGGCCGGCGGCGCCCTCGCGAAGATCGAAGCGAAGATGCAGGCGCTCGCCGCGGACTGGTCGAAAGCCGCCGCCAAGCTCACCGCGCTGCGCACCCTCGCGGCCCAGACCCTGTCGAAGGACGTGTCGGCGCTGATGGGCGAGCTCGGCATGGCTGGCGGGCGTCTGGAGGTGCAGATCGAAGCCCAGCCTGGGGCCGAGCCCTCGCCGCTCGGCGCCGAGCGCGTCGAGTTCCTGGTCGCCGCGAATGCCGGCCAGCCGGCCAAGCCCCTGCGGCGCACCGCCTCGGGCGGCGAGCTCTCGCGCATCAGTCTCGCCATCGAAGTCGCGACCCTGGGCGTCGACCCCACCCCCACCATGGTCTTCGACGAAGTCGACACCGGCATCGGCGGCGCGGTCGCCGAGATCGTCGGCCAGAAGCTGCGCGCGCTGGGTGCCGAGCGCCAGGTGCTGTGCGTGACCCACCTGCCCCAGGTCGCCGCCCAGGGCCATCACCACTACTCGGTGCGCAAGGGCGAGCGCGACGGGGTCACCGTCAGCGCACCGACCCGCCTGTCCAGCGAACAGCGCGTGGAAGAAATCGCCCGCATGCTGGGTGGCGTCGAGATCACGGAAACCACGCTGGCGCACGCGCGGCAGATGGTTGAGAGACCGGGATTGGGGATTCGGGATTCGGGATTGGACCTACGGTAGCGCTGGCGTCGATTCATCGAGGATCAGCTTCGTCGGACCGGCGCAGCAGAGAGAGGACCACCGCGACGCGTTGCGTGCGTTGACGCGCCTCGGAGCGGCGCAGGCAGTGCACGCCCACGCAGGCCTGTAGCAAGCAATTGGCACGGAGATCCAAGCGCAGACGGTCTGCCGACACCAACGCAGCACCCACAGAAGCAGACGCGCTCGACGATTCCGAACTCAGGAAACTGGCGGCCCGACAGCGCGCGAGAACGCCCCCGCCCAATCAGCTCACCCTTCGGTCCAATCCCGAATCCCGAATCCCCAATCCCCGCTTCTCACCTCTTCTTCCGCACATACAGAACGAGGCTGTGGTCCTCGATCTCGTAGCCGTGCTTGGCGGCGATCTCGTGCTGCAGGCGCTCGATCTCCTCGCTGACGAACTCGATGACCTTGCCGGAATCGACGTCGACCATGTGGTCATGGTGATGGCCGCGGTCGAGCTCGAACACCGACTGCCCGCCCTCGAAGTTGTGCTTCATCACCAGGCCAGCGGCCTCGAACTGGGTCAGCACGCGATACACCGTGGCAAGGCCGATGTCCTCTTCGCGCTCGATGAGCTTCTTGTAGATGTCCTCGGCCGTCATATGGCGCGGGCTGGCGCTTTCCAGCACCTCGAGGATGCACATGCGGGGGTGGGTGACCTTGAGGCCGGCGCGGCGCAGATCCTGCGATTCCATCGGGGTCTCCTGCAGAGGTTGAGGCGCGTGACCCGGTGTCGGAAACGCCGCCTGAATGTGTTCGGACCCCGGATGGCAGGCGGGCGACCGGGGTGGCGCCGCAGTGTATCATCGGGCCCTCGTTTGCCCTGGAAACCCGGCCCGATGCGTTCGATCCTTCTGTCTGTTCTGATTGCCGTGGGCGCCAGCGGCTGCGGCGTCCTCTACAAGGTGGACGTGTATCAGGGCAACCTGCTGGACGAGCGCAACGTGACCCAGCTCCGCGAGGGCATGAGCAAGCGCCAGGTCATGGCGCTGCTGGGCAGCCCCGCGGTGCGCGACCCCTTCCACGTCAATCGCTGGGACTACATCGGCACACAATCACAGCGCGGCTCGGAGCCCCAAGTGAAGAACCTGGTGCTGACCTTCAACGGCGACAGCCTGGCCCGCATCGAAGGCGACTACTTTCCCAAGCAGGACGTCGAGCTGCGCGATCGTCTGAGCCGCTACGGCAACCTGCCGCGCGAGGAGCGCGAGAAGGACCGCCAGCGCCAGCGTCGCGGCGGCTGAGGATTCGGGATTCGGGGTGAGGCGGCTCGTTGGCGCGGCACTGCCGCGCGAGCCGACGAACGCCCGAACGCTGTGCGTGAGGGCCGGGAAGGGATTCGGGATTCGGGATTCGGGATTCGGGATTCGGAGCGAAGCCTCTGGTCGTCCGTCGCCCGACGCAAGCCACACACGAAGGCTGGTCGGCCTTCGGTGGACGTCACCAGCCCTTGCCCGCTCAGGCGCTCTCTGCATCAAGTGCTCTGGCATGGACGAGTGCCCTCTGGCCGCGTGCGCCAGACGCCCACCGTCATGCCCCTCGCGGCGCGCTGAGAGCGCTCCGATCGAGAGGCCAGCCAAGCGCGCGCTGTAGCTGCCAAGAATGAGAACTCAGGCAGCGCCGTTGCCAGCAGACCCCGCGTGAGTGGGCTGTTCGTGCGAGTGAGCGTGCTCGCGACCCGACGGGTCTTGGTACAGGGCGCAGGCTGCGGTCGCCTGCAAGCAGGCTCCAGGAGAAGCGCGGGTGGGTCAGCCAGGGCTTCTTCGTGGACAGCGGACCCGCGGCGCCGGCCTGGAAAGCCCTCAGGCCTTGGCCATCTCCGCCAGCAGGGCAGCCAGCAGACCCGGCACGGCTTCGGTGGCCGCCGCCATATTGGCCATCACCTCATCCATCGTGATCTCGGCTTCATCGCCGCAGCCGGCCGCCCAGTTGGCGACCAGGCAGAGACTGGCGTACTCGATGCCCAGCTCACGCGCCAGCACGGCCTCGGGCATGCCGGTCATGCCGACCAGATCACAGCCGTCGCGACGCATCCGCGCGATCTCGGCAATGGTCTCCAGACGCGGACCCTGGGTGCAGCCATAGGTGCCGCCATCGACCAGGCGCGTGCCTGCCGCAGCACCTGCGCGCAGCAGTGCGGTGCGCAGCGCCGGCGTGTAGGGATGGGTGAAATCGACATGCTCGACCTTGGCGCCTTCCATGTCGCAAAAGCTCGCCAGGCGGCCGTGGGTGTAGTCGATGATCTGGTCCGGCACGGCCAGCACGCGCGGGCCCATGCGTTCACCGATACCGCCGACGGCATTGATACCGAGCAGGCGACGCACGCCAAGCTGATGCAGCGCATGCACGTTGGCGCGGTAGTTGATGCGATGCGGAGCCACGCTGTGGGCCTCGCCGTGGCGGGCCAGGAAAGCCACGCGGAAACCGGCCAGGCGGCCGACGCGAACCGGCCCGGACGGCGCGCCATAGGGCGTATGCAGCTCGACGCCTTCCGCGCCTTCGAGGTTGGCCAGGCGATACACGCCGGTGCCGCCGATCACGCCCAATACGATGTCGGAGTTGTCCATGCCCATCACAGGTTCCAGGAGATGCGTTGAACTGAATTGTTGAAAGTTGCGAACCGGCCGATGAGCGTCATTGACCGGGTCGAGCGCGGAGCTCGCGGTGGGCCGGGCCCACCTTATCGCGCATCACATAGGGTGGGCCCTGGCCCACCGTGGCCTCGGCATTACCCGGATACGCGATCATGTGCGTCATCCCGACCTGCCCACGCTTTCGTCGTGCGCGCGCTCCGCGGGGTTTTTGCTTGCGCCCAATGAACGGGGTGAGTGTGCAGCCCATGGTGGGCCAGGGCCCACCCTATGCGACACCGTTGTGCGCCGCCCACCCCATCGATTTCAAGCGCGCAGCGCGTAGATGCCCGGCAGGTTGCGGCCCTGCTCGTAGTAGTCCATGCCGAAGCCGAACACATAGCGGTCCGGCACTTCGACGCCGACATAGTCGCCGGTGAGGCCGGGCACGCAGCGGTCGTGGACCTTGCGCGCCAGCACCGCCACGCGCACGTCGGCAGCGCCCTCGGCCTCGCAGGCCTGGATCACCGCATTCAGCGTGTGGCCTTCGTCCAGTATGTCGTCGATCAGCAGCACCCTGCGCTTCAGCAGGGGCACCGCCGGCTTGCGCAGCCACTCGACGCCGCGGCCCGTGGTGTCGCCGCGATAGCGCGTCGCATGCAGATAGTCGAACTCGACGTCGAAGCCCAGCTCCAGCGCCAGCAGGGCGCCGAACAGCATGCCGCCGTTCATCACGGTGAGGAAAAGCGGCGGTCGTGCGTCCTGCGCGTAGTCGCGGCGGATCTCTTCGGCCATGCGACGGATCGCCGCTTCCAGCGGCGCGCGATCGAAGAGCAGATCGGCCTGCGGCAGCGCATCGACCAAGGCTGGCGGGGTCTTCATGCCCGGCTCCGGTTCAAACGAGGGCGGCGAGGTTAGCACGCGCCTGCGCCAGCGCTTCCGGCGCAGGGCCATGCGCGGCGCACGGCGACAGCCAAGCGAGACGCGGATTGGTCGCAGGCGATCCGCGCGTTTCGACAGCGGCGATGGCATCCTCGACCAGTTCGGGATGACAGGCCAGCACCACATCGCAGCCGGCATCCAGATGGGCGTTCACTCGTGCTGCCACGCCACCCGCAGACCTGGCCGCGGCCATGCCGATGTCGTCACTGAACACCACACCCTTGAAGCCCATCGCAGCGCGCAGGATCTCGCCCAGCCAGCGCTGCGAATAGCCAGCCGGGTGTTCGCACACCGCGGGATAGCGCACATGTGCCGCCATCACCGCGGCGGCGCCGGACTCGATGCCCGCCACGAAAGGCCGCAGGTCCTCGTGCATCAGCTGATCGATGGGGCGCGGATCCAGCGCGGCATCGACATGCGTGTCCTCCAGCACCGAACCGTGGCCGGGGAAGTGCTTCAGCGTGGCCGGCATGCCGGCGCCCTGCATGGCTTGCACGTAGGTGCGGGTCAGCGCGCAGACGGCATCGACTTCCGAGGCGAAAGCGCGATCGCCGATGGCTCGGTTGCCGCGGCCGAGGTCGACCACCGGCGCGAAGCTGAGGTCGATGTCATGGGCACGCAGCTCGGCCACCATCAGCCGGGCGTGCTGCCCGGCGAGTTCCAGGCTGCGCGCAGGCCGCTCGGCGAAGGCCTCGCCGATGCGCGCCAGCGCCGGCAGTCGGGTGAAGCCCTCGATGAAGCGCTGCACGCGCCCCCCTTCCTGATCCACCGCGATCAGTCGTGGAGCGTCACCCGCCTCGCGGATCTGCGCGTTCAGCGCGCGCAGCTGCGCAGGCTCGACGTAGTTGCGGCGGAACAGCACCACGCCGGCCACCGCCGGATGCGCGATCCAACGCGCTTCGTCCGCTCGCAGCTGATGGCCTTCGATTCCGATGAACAGCATCGCTCACTCAGCGCTCGAACAGGGCGATCGATTCGACATGCGCCGTATGCGGGAACATGTCCATCACGCCAGCCGAGACCAGCCGGTAGCCATGCTCGCGCACCAGGATGCCGGCATCGCGCGCCAGCGAGCCCGGGTGGCAGGAGACGTAGACGATGCGCCGGACGCCCTCCAGCGGCAGCTGCGGAATGCAGGCGTCGGCGCCGGTGCGCGGCGGATCCAGCAGCAGCTTGTCGAAGCCCTGCTTGACCCAGGCCTCGCCGCGCAGGTCCTGGCTGAGATCGGCGGCAAAGAACTCGGCATTGGTGATGCCATTGGCGCGGGCGTTGTCGCGCGCGCGCGCCACCAGCCCGGCCTCGCCCTCCACGCCGACGACCTGCGCCGCACGCCGCGCGATCGGCAGGGTGAAATTGCCCAGGCCGCAGAACAGGTCGAGCACGCGCTCGCCCGGCTGCGGGTCGAGCAGGTCGAGGGTGCGCGCGATCATGCGCTGGTTCATGCCGGCATTGACCTGCACGAAGTCCAGCGGTCGGAAGGCCAGCTCGACGTCAGCCGCTGGGATGCGGAAGCTCAGCGCCGCCTCCGCTGGCCACAGCGGCTGCACGCTGTCGTTGCCGCCGGGCTGCAGATAGATCATCAGCCCCGTGCGCTGGCCGAACTCGATGAGGCGCTGGGTATCGGCCGCGGACAACACATCGAGATGGCGGAATACCAGCGCGGTGGCGTCGTCGCCGGCGGCAACTTCAATCTGGGGGATGCGCTCGCGCGCATCCATCGAGCTCACCAGCGCCGACAGCTCGTGGATGCGCTCGCCGACCTGCGGCACCAGCACACGGCAGCTGTGGATATCGGCGACATACATCGGCTTCAGCGCCTCGCGGAAACCCACGATGGCACGCTCCTTGGCGGGCACCCACTTCACCCCCAGCCGCGCCTTGCGGCGATAGCCCCAGGGCTGATCGGTGAGCGGCGGCAGCACGGTCGCGGGCCGGACGTGGCCGATGCGCTCGAAATTCTCCAGCAGGATGTGCTGCTTCGCTTCGATCTGCGCTTCGGCCTTCATGTGCTGCAGCGAGCAGCCGCCGCAGAGCTCGAAATGCGGGCACGGCGGATCGACCCGCAGCGGCGAGGCTGCCAGCACCTCCAGCACATGGCCTTCCTCGAAGTGCTTCTTGCTGGTGTGGACGTGTGCGCGCACGCGCTCACCGGTGAGCGCGCCGCTGATGAAGACGGTCTTGCCGTCCAGCTTGGCGACCCCGCGGCCGTCGTGGCTCAGGTCGATGATCTCGGCTTCGATGTCGCGCTTGCGCTGGCGTCGGGTCATGGGGCTCGGTGGCTGCGCCGCGGCGGCTTGCGCCTGCGGCGGTGTGGGAAAGGCCGCGGATTATCGCAGGCTCGGTGGCACCCTGCCCCTTCGGCCCAAACCGTCCCCACGGCGTGACGCCTTGCGAACCACGCTGCGGGCGCGCACCGATCCCAACCGGGACGCAGCCACGTGCGCTTGTCCTACACTCGCGCCTTTCGTCAGCTGCCCGGTCACGGATGAGCACCGATACCCCCAAGCGCGCCGGCTTCGGTGCCGCCGCCCCGCTGCGCCAGCTCTGGCCCTATGTGCGTCCCTATCGCGGCCTCGTGGCGCTGTGGCTGGGCGCGCTGGCCCTGTCCAGCCTCGCCACGCTGAGCCTGCCGGTGGCGGTGCGCTTCATGATCGACCGCGGCTTCGCCGGCGAGGATCCGGCAGCGGTGGATCGCTGGTTCCTGGGACTGCTGGCGGTCGCGGTGCTGCTGGCGGTGGCCACGGCGCTGCGCTTCTTTTTCGTCAGCCTGCTCGGCGAGAAAGTCATCGCGGATCTGCGGCGCAGCCTGTATGCACGACTGCTGCGGCTGGACATCGAGTTCTTCGAACGCACCCGCTCGGGCGAGCTGGTCTCGCGGCTTTCGGCCGACACCGAACTGCTGCGCACCGTGGTCGGCTCCAGCGCGTCGGTGGCCCTGCGCAGCTTCGTCACCTTCATCGGCAGCAGCGTGGCGCTGGCGCTGACCAGCCCGCGCCTGGCCGGCTTCGCGGCGATCGGCATCCCGCTGATCATCCTGCCGATCGTGTTTTTTGGCCGCCGCGTGTCCAAGCTGTCGCGCGAGGCGCAGGACCGCGTGGCCGACGCCAACGCCCGCGCCAGCGAAACCCTGAACGCCATCCACACCGTGCAGAGCCACGCCCGCGAATCGCATGAGTCCGAGCGCTTCGCCGGCGCCGTGGGCACCGCACTGTCGGCCGCACGCCGGCGCATCGGCACCCAGGCGGGGCTGACGGCCGCGGTGATCGTGTTGATCTTTGGCGCGATCACCGCGGTGCTGTGGATCGGCGCCAAGGATGTGATCGCCGGGACGATGAGCGCGGGCTTGTTGAGCCAGTTCGTGCTGTATGCGGTGATCGGCGCCGGTTCGGTCGGCGCGCTCACCGAAGTCTGGGCCGAGGTCCAGCGCGCCGCTGGCGGCATGGCGCGGATCAACGAGCTGCTGGCCGAGCAGGCGAAGATCAAGGCACCTTTCTCGCCGCAGCTCCTGCCCTCGCCGCTGCGCGGCCACATCGCCTTCCGGCACGTCGGCTTCCATTACCCGAGCCGGCCCGATGCAGCGGCGCTCAGCGAGTTCTCGCTGGAGATCCAGCCAGGCGAAACCGTGGCCCTGGTCGGGCCCTCCGGTGCGGGCAAGAGCACGGTGCTGCAGCTGCTGCTGCGCTTCCACGACCCCGAAGCCGGCGGCATCGAGGTCGACGGCATCGACCTGCGCCAGCTCGACCCGCAGCAGCTGCGCGAGCACATCGCCCTGGTGCCGCAGGATCCGCTGCTGTTCGGCGCCGATGCGCTCGACAACCTGCGCTATGGCCGGCTGAATGCCACGGAAGCGGAAGTCATCGAAGCCGCACGCAGCGCCGAGGCGCATGAGTTCATCAGCGCGCTGCCCGAGGGCTACCGAACCTTCCTCGGCGAGCGCGGCGTGCGTCTGTCCGGCGGCCAGCAGCAGCGTCTGGTGATCGCCCGCGCCTTGCTGAAGGACGCACCGATCCTGCTGCTCGACGAGGCCACCAGCGCGCTGGACGCACAAAGCGAGCGCGCGATCCAGCAGGCGCTGGAGCGGCTGATGCGCGGCCGCACCACGCTGGTCATCGCGCATCGCCTCGCCACCGTGCGCCGCGCCGACCGCATCGTCGTGCTGGACGCCGGCCGCATCGTGGCCACCGGTACGCACGATCAGTTGATGGCGCAGGGTGGGCTGTATGCGGAACTCGCGCGGCTGCAGTTCGCCGCGTGAGCGGCGCTCAGCCCCGCCACCGGCCTTGGCAGATCGAGAAAGACAGCCCGCGATCGTGACAATTTGCTACAACTGTCCACGTTTTGGATTTGCGCGGATTCTGGGATCATCGCGCGACGCGCGGCCAGTGGAGGGCCCGCGCGGACCAGCCTCGGGGGCTCACAGAAACGCAGGTGATGGCAGCGGCACGGTCCGCGGCCAGACCGCTGCCATGCGCCAGCCGGGTTCCTCACCTTTCCAACAATGGATTCCGCATGAAACGCATCGCCTTGTGTTCCCTGGCCCTGGTGCTCGCCAGCGCCGTGCACGCCCAGAACGCTGAAGTGTTCAACCCCGCGGAGCCGCTGGTTTCGGTGGCCTCTCCGCTCAACCCCAACGGCGGCGTCAATCCGGAAGGGGTTCCGGCCTGCGGCAGCGAGATCTACAACAACGGTCCATGGATCACCGCGACCGGCACCGGCCCCGGTGGGGCGAATCTCAGCACGCTGCAGAACAGCTCATTGGGAATGGCCACGCTGGGCGCTGGACACCAGGCCGCAGCTGCCGCCAACAATCGTGTCGCCGACGAGTTCGTGGTGCCCGCTGGTGGCTGGACGCTCAACTGTGCCGTGCTGTACGCCTACCAGACCGGCTCCACAACGACCTCGACGATCACGGCAGTCAATGTCCGTATCTGGGACGGCCCGCCCGGCGCCATGGGCAGCAATATCGTGTTCGGCGATACGACCACCAACCGGATGACTTCCACGGCGTGGACCAATGCCTATCGCGTGACCGAAACCACGACGACGGACACTGGGCGCCCCATCATGGCGCAGACGGTCAATCTGGGCGGCCTGACGCTGCCGGCGGGGACCTACTGGCTGGACTGGCAGTCCGACGGCACCTTGGGTTCCGGGCCGTGGGCGCCTCCGATCACCATCGTCGGCCAGGCAGTGACTGGCAACGCCCAGCAGTTCATCGGCACCAGCGCGACGTGGGGCCCCCTGCTCGACACAGGCACTGGCACGCCCGCGCAGGGCCTGCCCTTCCTGCTGCTCGGCCCGGTCGGCACGCCGACCCTCAGCCTCGGCTCCTCCACGGTCGATTTCGGCAGCGTGGTCACCGGCCAGACTGCCAACGGCACGCTCACGCTCAGCAACACAGGCACTGCAGGCCTCAGCATCACCGCGATCGGCGCTGCCAGCGCTCCCTTCACGGCGACGGGCGGCACCTGCGGCGCCACACCGATCGCTTTGGCACCGGCGGCCAGCTGCACTCTGACCTACAGCTTCACTCCGACGTCAGCGACGAACTCCAGCCAGTCGATCGCGATCACCAGCAACGGTGGCAACCCCAGCTTCACCCTGCAGGGCGCGGGCGTGGGCGCGCCGGTGGCATCGCTGAGCGCCAGCGCGCTCAACTTCGGCAACATCGCTGTGTCGGCCTCGGGCAATGCCACCGTCACGCTCAGCAACACGGGCGGCTCGGCGCTGTCGATTACTGCGATCACCGCTCCCACCGCGCCGTTCACGCGCTCGGGCGGCACCTGCAGTGCGACTCCGATCAGCCTTGCCGCGGGCGCCAGCTGCACCCTGATCTACGCGTTCAGCCCGACGGCACTCGGCAGCTTCTCGCAGCCCCTGACGGTGACCAGCAACGGCGGCAGCCCCACCTTCACCCTCTCGGGCACGGGTGTTTCTGGCGCCGCACCGCGCCCTGCGGTGGTTCCGGCGAGCGGCTCCTTCAGCCTGGTGGTGCTCGCCCTGCTGACCCTCGGCTTCGCGGCGTTCGCCTACGCACGCCGCAACTGAGCCCAATGTTGGACGCGTGAACCGGGAGCCGGCGGACGCCCAGCGTCCGCCGGCTCTCTCGCTTTAGGGGCGCGTTCGACCTACCTTTCGCGCCCTTGTTGCACCTCTGCTCAGCCCGTTTCCAACCAAGCTCAGACCAAGCATCGCATGCACATCACCACCACCGAGCTCTACCTGATCGCCATGGTGCTGATCTTCGCCGTGCCTTTCCTGATCTGGCGGGTGGGCCGCACCGAATACTACGCGCCGCTGGTGGTGGTGCAGATCATCACCGGCATCCTGCTGGGGCCGGGCGTACTGGGTGCGGCCTTTCCCGACTACTACCGTTTCGTCTTCACCCCCGAGGTGGTGACGGCGCTGAACGGTGTGGCCTGGTGGGCGGTGATGATCTTCGTCTGGATCGCCGGCATCGAACTCGACCTCGAAGAGGCCTGGGCGAAGCGCGGCGAGACCAGCGTGACCGCCGGCCTGGCGCTGGGCATGCCCCTGCTGTTCGGCTGCGCGGCGGCAGCGGTCATGCTGTCGTGGAACGCCGGCTGGATGGGCCCGCAGGCGCAGACCTGGCAGTTCGTCGCCGGCGTCGGCATGGCCTGCGCCGTCACCGCGCTGCCGATCCTGATCCTGTTCATGGAGAAGCTCGAGATCCTGCGCGAGCCGCTGGGGCAGCGCGTGCTGCGCTACGCCAGCCTCGATGACATCGCGATCTGGGGCGTGCTGGCCCTGATCCTGCTCGACTGGACGCGGATCGGCCGCCAGGCCGTCTACCTCATCGGCTTCATCGTTGCCGCCTGGCTGTTCCGCCGCCTCATGCGCTGGTTGGCCGAGCGCGACCGCTGGTATGTCGGTCTGATCTGGCTGGCGGTCAACGGCCTGATCGCCGACTGGGCGGGCCTGCACTACATGGTCGGCGCCTTCCTGTCAGGCGCGGTGATGGACGCGCGCTGGTTCAACCAGGAGCGCATGGATCTGCTGCGCCACCACGTGCTGCTGGTGATCATGCCGGTGTTCTTCCTGTCGACCGGTCTGCGCACCAACTGGGACGTGGGCGGCACCACCGTCTTCATCGCCGGCGCCCTGCTGCTGGTGGCCTCGGTGTCCGGAAAGCTGGCGGGTGTGCACTTGGCCGGTCGCATCCTCAAGTGGCAGCCCGGCGAAGCCTCGCTGATCGGCTGGCTGCTGCAGACCAAGGCCCTGATCATGATCATTTTCGCCAACATCCTGCTGGACAAGGCGATCATCACCTCGGAGACCTTCACCGCCCTGCTGCTGATGGCAGTCGCCAGCACCATGCTGACCATTCCGGTGGTGACGCCCAAGCTGAGGCGCTGGCTGGGCGCAGGGGGTTGACGCCCGTCCGGCAGCAACAGGAATGCCGCGCCCCGCTAGGGAAGGTCTGAAGAACTCCATCCTGCAGTTCTTCAGACGTCGTGAGTCCGGCGCAGGTCCGGACTCACGCGCGCTGAATCAAGCACATGCATGCTTGATTCGCGAGCGCGCCATCCATGGCGCACGGGAAGCTCCGATAAATCAGAGCTTCCCTAGGAGCCCGCATGCCCTGCGCGGGACGCCCGGTAGGTCAACCTGCCGTCGAAAGGGCTTGGGCGCGCAGCCGGGCGAAGATTTCGGTAGCGGCGGCATTCCAGACCACCCACTTGTGACCACCCGGGCGCGGCAGGATCTGCGCCGGCTCCAGCGCCGGCGCGATCAGCGGCACGGTGGCGGCCAGGCGATCCTCCTCGCCGTACGCCAGCCAGACGCGCTGGCGCAGCGCCGGATCGGCGGCGTAGTTCGCGACCTGCCGCCAGAGCAGCTCGCGGTCGAAGTTGCTGCGGTCGACGAGTTCGGGCTTGGGGCCGGGCTGCCAGCGGCGGATGCCGCCGGCGCTTTCCACTTCGCGCATGACCCGCTTCCGCCCCAGGTAGGGCGCCATCAGCACCAGGTGCTCGAACACGCCGGGATGCGCCTCGTCGACCACGAGGCTGCCCATGCCACCCATCGACGCGCCCATCAGGATCAGGCGCTCGTAGCCCTGCGCGCGGGCGGGCTCGATGAAGCGCTCGCGCACGCGCTCGGGCAGCCCACCATCGGTGTAGTAGGCCAGCGTCGCTGAGGTCAGCCAGACATCGACCTCCGGCCATCCGGCCTGGATGGCCTGCGCCACGCCGAATTCGCGCATCACCTCGACATTGTCGGCTCGCCCCGGCAGCACGATCACCAGGGTCTTGCGGTCGGCTTCGCCGCGGCCCGGAAAGGCTTCGTAGGGGATCGGCTCGCGGCGATCACCGAGGTTGAAGCAGCCGGCGAGCAGCAGCGGCAGGAACAGGGCGAGTGTTGAGGTCAGGCGCATGGATGGGGAGCCGGGATTTGGGAGCCGGGATTCGGGATTCGGGATTCGAAAGCGGAGCATTACGCGACTGCCGGTGGCAGCCCCTGCGCCAATGGAACAGATCGGGTGCCCCGCGGACTGCACTGGCGCTCCCGCGCGTTGAAGCCTTCACGCACATGAAAGCCCGCCGGACGTGAAGCCCGCGGATGCAGATGCGACACGGGCCCGGCGCTCGCGCGCCGGGCCCGTGCTTCAGCCGTGTTCGCCCCCTCACTCGAAGCCGTTGGCGAAGATCTCCGGCGGCCGCTGGATGTTGAGGCAGACCTCGGGCACGTTGTCGCGCTGCCAGCTCGACGACCCCTGGCGCACCACGTAGTCGACCACGAAGATGGTGTGCTCGTAGCCGGTGTTCGAGTAGTCCATCAGCCGGTAGGCATAGGGCCGCGGCGTGTAGCGGCAGGTGCTCACGAGGTTGGAGTACTCCGGCGCGAAGCCGCCAATGGTGCCGCCCATTTCCAGCCCCTCGCCCCAGTACTGCACGGTCTGCACCTCTTCGGTGACGCCGAAGCTGTACTCGTAGGCGGCGCCGGCCTGCACCTTGGCGATGAAGCCGGCCTCGATGTCGAACTCGGCGCCCACCCGGTTGGAGCTTTCAAAGCCGCTGTAGTCACCGCTGAACACGCCGCCTTCCTGGCTCAGGTTCCAGGAGGCGCTGCCCGGGCTGCCCACGAACAGATTGGCCCAGATCTCCCAGCGCTGCATGCCCGAGAAGTTGCTGCAGCCGTCCATGTTGCCGGTGCCGTTCCAGAGGAGTTCGCCGCGCGATTCGATGTTGGCCCAGCCCTGGGTGCGAGGGTTCCACATCCGCACGAGGAAGGTGTTGTCGCTGCGGTTGGGGTCGCAGGCTCCCTGCGGATAGCGGGGAGGCTCGACGTGCACGTCGCCGAAGACCTGGATCTGGGTAACGTCCAGGGTCGCCGTGCCCGGGTGCTGCAGGCGGACGTAGCGCCCGCGCAGCATTTGCCCCCCGGCGCTGCGGGTGTGGATGTTCCAGCGGTCGAAGGCCATGTCGTCTACAGTCTCCGGCGCGAAGATGCTGACCCCTGCGCCGCCGGGAATCGCATCGCCCGTCATCGGCGTCTCGGAGACGAAGACGCGGAAGCCGCGCAGCCGGATCGCCTGGTTCGCGGTCGGGAAGACCCGGATGTTGGAAATGTCCTGCACTTCGCCGAGGTCGATCTGCACGTAGGGCCGGCTCACATTGGCCTGGCTGGTGAGCGGGGTGCTGAAGCGACCATCGGTGACGCTGGCGGCACTGCCTACGACCGGCGTGACATTGGTGGTGGCGGCCTGGAACAGGCTCAGGCTGGCCCAGTCGCGATGCAGCGGCGTCCACTGCGCAGGCGGCGTCTCGCTGCCGTTGGCGGCAGGAATCACCGTGTCCCAGAAGTCGGCCGTGGTGGCACTGACGCCACGCGTGTCGTCGATCACCTCGCACATGCGCAGGCCGCTGTCGGGCACGATGCCCGTGGCTTCGCGACGGATGTCGTAGCTGTAGCAGCGGAAAGTGTTCTCCTCCACCACCATCAGCGCCTCGCCCAGGCTTGACGAGAAGCCCTGGTTCAGGGCGAAGGCGTTCTCGCTGCCGTGGATCGACCCATAGGTGGACTGGTAGTTGTAGCCGGCGGTCGCCTTGAGCGAGGACTCCAGGCCGAAGCCCGCCGCCTCGAAGCCGGCGGACACGCCGACATAGGTCGAGACGTCGTGCGAGGTGAAGCTGCCGGCGCGCTTCTCGGTGCTGGTCTGGCCGGAGGTGCTCTCGCCGAAGGCGGCAAGCTTCTCAGCCTCGCCCTGCAGGCGCTCGAAGTAGGGCGGATGCCAGACCAGCTGGCGCACCTGCGGCTCTTCCAGCTGGCGACAGTCGGCGCCCAGCACGGCCCGCACCGAATCGCCATCGGTGTCGGCTGCCAGCACCTTCAAGCGGGCGTTGCTGTCCAGACCCGAGGTCTGCGTGAACAGATGACGACCGGCAAAGCTCGCCGGATTGGCGGTGTTCTGCAGGCGCCAGACCGAGCGGATCAGCTGCAGGCTGCGGTCGTTCACCAGGGTCATGATCTCGGCCACGCCCTGCCTGTCCATGTCCCCCACCGCCAGGCTCAGCTGGTTCAAGTCGGACGCGGAGTCCACCGCCAGCGAGGCCGAATAGGCGGGGGTGGTGTTCAGCGCGTAGCGGGTCTGCGGACCCGCGCCACCGCTGGTGGGATCCGTGGGTCCGAGCGTCACCACGTGTTCGCGGGTCTCGATCTGGGAGTTGAACCCGATGACCGTAAGCTTGACCGTGAAGGAAGTGTCCGTACCAAGGAAGGTGTAGGTGGGATTCAGATCGGTCAGCGGACCGCTGCCGTCGCCGAAGTCCCATCTGCGCGAGGCGATGCGGCCGGTCGAGCGATCGGTGAAGCTGACCGTACGGCCGTTGCGCTGCCATTGGAAGCCGGCGGTCATGTCGACGTTGGCCTTGTGCGCCTGCACCTTCAGCCGGTTGTCCTGCCCCTCGGCGAAGGCCATCACGAACTCGCTGGGCGAGATCAGATCCATGTTGGCGAAGGCCGCATCGAACTTGATCAGCGCGCCCTGGTTCTGGCCGCTGACCGCAAAACTGGAATCCCAGGGTTTCTGATCGGAACGACGGAACATCTGGATGTCGACGATGGTGTTGTCGACGTCGCGCACCGCGATGAAGTGGTGCATGCGTGCGAACAGCTGATTGAAATTGCTGGAGCCCTCGACCAGCACCAGCACCATCAGCTCGGCCGCCGCGCTGTCGACCACGTCACCGGCCAATGCCTTGATCCGCCGCAGCTGGTTGATCGATACGCCCGAGACGCCAGCGCCATCGTCGATGTCGAAGCTGGTGCCGAGCATGGTGACGAAGCTGCGGCTGCCGATCTGGACGTTGCCCGAGCCGACCGGCAGCGCGCTGGTGCTCGGCCTGAACTCCAGCAGGTGGTAGTTGAGCGCACGCGTGCCGCCGCTGCCCGACTCGTTGACCACCAGCATCTGCTCGCGCCCGGTCAGCAGAAGATCGCCCACGGCGAGCGAGCTGAGTGGAAACGTACCCGGCAGGACCCAGCGTCCTGCCCAGGCACCGCTGGTGTCTTCGGCGATCAGGCCCTGCGCGTTGCCGGTGAGCACATAGACTTCCAGCGCATTGCCGCCGGTGCCATTGGCCTGGATGAGGATGGCCAACTCCTGCTTGCCATCCTTCGAGCCGTCGAGATCCGCGGCCATGATCTCGACATGGCTGAACGTGCGCGCCAGGTTCCAGGTCTGCAGCAGGGTGACGTTGCCATTGGTACCGCGACGGAAAACGCCAAGGCGCAAGCCCCCGTTGACATCGGAGCGATGCACCGTCACCAGCTCGTCGCGACCATCGCCGTTCAGATCGGCATCGACCGCGGTCAGGAAGGTGGAGCCGGCCACGTTGCCGGTCTGCAGCAGCTCGCCGCTGAACTCCTGCACCAGCACGTTGCCGTTACTGGGCCCCGGCGCGAACACCTGCAGGCTGCGCAGCTGGTTGGTGCTGGCAATGAAGTTGACGTACTCCGCATCCTCCCCGAGCGTGGCGTAGCGACCGAACGGCGAAGTGGAGCAGGCGATCGAACTGCTGCCCTCGGTTGCAAAGCGCGGCAGCCACTCGGGGTCGACGCCGACGCGCAGGGGAGCCTGCTCGGCGGGGGCGGCGCTTGCGGCCGCCGCCAGGTTCAGCAGCATCAGAAACGGAAGGAACGTCTTCATGGCGCGCCCCGCCCTCCGGGGCTGGTTTCACCCGGGGCATCCGGGTCTCCAGCCCCTTAAGCGGGAAAAACGCGAACAGATCATCACGGGTGGATGATGTGTTCGTTGGAACCGTCTCGCGAAGCCCGCCCAGCTATCCGGCCCGGGGTGGCAGGCTCAGACCGGCTGCTTCCATGCGCTCAGCGAAGTCCTCGCTGCTCAGGATTCGCTGCAGCCAGGGCGCGTGAGCCTCCTCGGCAGAGGCCAGACGATCCAGGCGCGGCGCGTGCGGGCCGCGAAAATCGCGGAATCGCAGCGTGACCGCCCCGATCGGCGGCAGCTGCCCGTACAGCGTCTTCAGCGTGCGCAGCGCCATCAGCAGCGTGAGATCGTGGCCAGGGTGGGCGCCGTCCTCAGGATCCAGCCACAGCCAGTCGGAATACTCCGCGCGCAGCGCCGGAAAATCGCCCAATCCCGCGTGCAGCGCGCCGATGCGTGCTGCCAGCTCGGCCTCCGCCGCGCCGAGCATGCCCGCACCACGGGGATCCATGCGGTAGCTGCCGAGCAGCAGCGGGCGTGTGCCGTGCTGCTGCGCCGTCGACGCGAGCTCGGCATGCGCTGCGTGCGAGACCTCGCAGGTGAAGCCGAACTTCGCGAGCTCGGGGTGGCAGCGCAGGCCGCCGCCGAACTCCTGCAGCACCAGCGCCGAATAGCGTCCGCTGGCCAGCTCCCGCAGCACGACGCCTCCGGCCAGGTGATGGCTGAGGTGCGCACCGCCTCGCGCCAGCATGTCAGCCTCCACCGGACGGCCGAGTGCGGCACTCGCAAGCTGCGCGAACTGGCTCGGCAGGTCGTTGTAGTAGATCAGGCTGTTACCGACGAACAGCACGCGCTCGGGCCGCTCGCGCGTTGGCAGACCACAGGCGGAAAGCGTCACGGCGGAGGCCGCCGCGCCCAGAAAGCTGCGCCGGGTCAGGCCCGGCGCAGTCGGGCTCCCAGCACTCGTGTCAGACACGCTCGAACACCAGCTCGCTGCCCTTGGTCTCGACGCGGATCTGCTCGCCCGGCGCGAACTCGCCGCGCAGGATGCGGGTGGCCAGCGGGTTCTCCAGCTGCTGCTGGATCGCGCGCTTCAGCGGCCGCGCACCGTAGACCGGGTCGAAGCCGACGCTGCCCAGCAGGTCCAGAGCAGCGTCGCTGATCTCGATCTTCAGCTGGCGGTCGGCCAGGCGCTTGGCGAGATACGAGGTCTGGATGCGGGCGATCTCGCGGATCTGCGCGCGGCCCAGCGGATGGAACACCACCAGCTCGTCGAGCCGATTGATGAACTCCGGGCGGAAGTGCGCCTGCACCACGCCCATCACTGCCGCCTTCATCTTCATGTAGTCCTCGTCCGTATCGCCGGCCAGCTCCTGGATCATCTGCGAGCCGAGGTTCGAGGTCATGACGATGACGGTGTTGCGGAAGTCGACCGTGCGGCCCTGCCCATCGGTCAGGCGGCCGTCGTCCAGCACCTGCAGCAGGACATTGAAGACATCGGGGTGGGCCTTCTCGACCTCGTCCAGCAGGATCACGCTGTAGGGCCGGCGGCGCACGGCCTCGGTCAGGTAGCCGCCCTCTTCGTAGCCGACATAGCCCGGAGGCGCACCGATCAGGCGCGCGATCGAGTGCTTCTCCATGAACTCGCTCATGTCGATGCGCACCATCGCGTCGGTGGAGTCGAACAGGAACTCGGCCAGCGCCTTGCACAGCTCGGTCTTGCCCACGCCCGTCGGGCCGAGGAAGAGGAAGCTGCCGTTGGGGCGGTTCGGGTCGGACAGGCCCGCGCGCGAGCGGCGGATGGCGTCCGACACCGCGCGCACGGCTTCGCCCTGCCCCACCACCTTCTGCTGCAGCACGTCTTCCATGCGAAGCAACTTCTCGCGCTCGCCTTCGAGCATCTTGGACACGGGAATGCCGGTCCAGCGGCTGACGACCTGGGCGATTTCCTCCGCGGTCACCTTCTGCTGCAGCAGCTGGAAGCCCTTCTGCTCCGTCTCGGCAGCGGCCTGCAGCTGGCGCTCCAGCTCGGGGATGCGGCCGTACTGGATCTCCGACGCCCGCGCCAGGTCCTGGCGACGGTGCGCGGTCTCAAGCTCTGACTTGGCCTGTTCGATCTGCTCCATGATCTTGGCGGTGCCGGCGACCGCGGCCTTCTCGGCGCGCCAGATTTCCTCGAGATCGGAGAACTCGCGCTCAAGCTTGGCGATCTCGGTTTCGAGGTCGGCCAGGCGCTGCTTCGACTCGTCGTCCTTCTCCTTCTTCAGCGCCTCGCGCTGGATCTTGAGCTGGATCAGGCGTCGCTCCTTGCGGTCCATTTCTTCAGGTTTCGAGTCGATCTCCATGCGGATGCGCGAAGCAGCTTCATCCATCAGGTCGATGGCCTTGTCGGGCAGCTGGCGGTCGGCGATGTAGCGGTTCGACAGCGTGGCCGCGGCGACGATGGCGGGGTCGGTGATCTCGACGCCGTGGTGCACGGCGTAGCGCTCCTTGAGCCCACGCAGGATGGCGATGGTGTCCTCGACCGAGGGCTCGCCGACGAACACCTTCTGGAAGCGGCGCTCCAACGCTGCATCCTTCTCGACATACTTGCGGTATTCGTCCAGGGTGGTCGCGCCGATGCAGTGCAGCTCGCCGCGCGCCAGCGCGGGCTTCAGCATGTTGCCGGCGTCCATCGAGCCTTCGGCCTTGCCGGCGCCGACCATGGTGTGCAGCTCGTCGATGAACAGGATGACCTGGCCCTCGTTCTTCGACAGGTCATTCAGCACGGCCTTGAGCCGTTCCTCGAACTCGCCGCGGAACTTCGCGCCTGCAATCAAGGCGCCCATGTCCAGCGACAGCACGCGCTTGCCGCGCAGGCCTTCAGGCACCTCGCCGTTGACGATGCGCTGGGCCAGGCCCTCGACGATGGCGGTCTTGCCGACGCCGGGCTCGCCGATCAGCACCGGGTTGTTCTTGGTGCGCCGCTGCAGCACCTGGATGGTGCGGCGGATCTCCTCGTCGCGGCCGATCACCGGATCGAGCTTGCTGTTCTCGGCGCGCGCGGTGAGGTCGATGCAGTACTTCTCCAGCGCCTGGCGCTGCTCTTCCGCGTTTTCGCTCTGCACCTTCTCGCCTCCGCGCAGCTTGTCGATGGCTTGCTCGATGCGGGCGCGGTCGGCGCCCACTGACTTCAGGATCTGCCCGATCTCGCCCTTGTCTTCCACGCAGGCCAACACGAACAGCTCGCTGGCGATGAAGGCATCGCCGCGCTGCTGGGCCAGCTTGTCGGTGAGGTTCAGCAGGCGCGAGAGATCGTTGCCGATGGCGAGGTTGCCTTCCTGGCCCTTGACCTTGGGCAGGCGATCCAGCACCTCGCCCAGACGCGTGCGCAGGGCGGTGGCGTTGACGCCGGCCTGCTGCAGCATCGGCCGCGTGCTGCCGCCCTGCTGGTCGATCAGGGCCGCCAGCACGTGGGCCGGCTCCATCATGTTGTGGTCGCGGCCGACCGCCAGTGACTGGGCGTCGGCCAGGGCCTGCTGGAAGCGCGAGGTCAGTTTGTCCATGCGCATGGGAACGTCTCCGAAGGGTAGCGGGGCCGGCGGGCGGCGATGTGCCCTTAATGAGGCTGTGAAGCGGATGTTCAAGGGGCGGCGGCCTGCTGACATTCCGCTGTCAGCAGGCGGCGAGCAGTCTGGCCTCCCCACCACGGCAGGAGAGCCGACATGCAGAGCGATGTGATTGAACAGGTCAGTTTCCGCGCACGCAGCCCCGAGGCGGATGCGCGCATGACCGAGGCCGCCTGGGCCGCGCAGCCGGCGATAGAACGACTGCCGGGCTTCGTCAGCAGGCACTTTGGCCGCAGCGAAGACGGTGAGTGGATCGACCTAATCCGGTGGCGCTCCATGGCCGATGCACGTCATGCTGCCGAACAATCGGATGCGCTTGCCGGGCGCGAGCCGGCGCTTGCTGCCTTCTTCGGCCTGATCGATATGCAGTCCTCGCGTATCCGCCACTTCGCCGCGCCCGCCCCCGCTTCGCTGTGGACGCGCCAGCCACCGCCGCGCCGCGCCACCTTGTGCCTCTGCGTCGACGACTTCACGCGCTTGCGTGCGTTCTACGAGCGCCACCTCAATGCGCGGGCCCTGTTTGAGGCGGAGATGTACCTGGTGCTGCAGCTTGGCGGCCCGCTGGCGCCGGAGCTGCACCTGATGAAAAGCTGCGAGGGCCAGCAGGGGTTCCAGGGCGGCAGCCTCATGCTCAACCTCGAACTGGACGACGTCGATGGGCTGCACGCGCGTATGGCGGCGGCTGGCGTGGAGATGCGCATGCCGCTGGAGGACCACCCCTGGGGTGACCGCGCGTTCTCCTGTGTCGACCCGGCCGGCCTTGAACTCTACTGCTACAGTCCGAGGCCGATGGCGGCCGAGTATGCGGGCGGCCAGCGCGAGCCCTGGCGCATCGATGTGCCAGCTGTCGAAGAGATCGAGGAAACGGTGCCCGCATGAGGCCTGTTGAATGAGTCGCCGTGCCGACCGCCTGTTCCGTCTGGTGCGCCAGCTGCAGATCCACGGCCGCCGCACTGCGGCCGAGCTGGCCTCCGTCGAGGAGGTGTCGGTCCGCACGGTCTATCGTGATCTCGATGACCTCTCGGCCTCGGGCGTGCCCATCGTCGGCACGCCCGGCGAAGGCTATCGGCTGAGCCCGGGGTGGAAGATGCCCGCGCTGCGATTCGATATCGAAGAGATCGAGGCCCTGATGCTCGGGCTCTCGATCACCGCGGCCTGGGGCGACAGCGACCTGGCGCGTGCCGCGCGCTCGGCGCGCGATCGCATCCTCGAAGCACTGCCGCCGCCACTGGCCAGCGGCGCGCAGTCACTGGCCCTGCACGTGCCGGATTTCCACATCGAGCCCGCCACGCGGCGCTGGCTGGGCCAGCTCCGCCGTGCGCTGCGCGAACGCCGCCCGCTCCAGTTCGACTACGCCGATGCGGAGGCGCGACCCAGCTCGCGCCGGGTGGATCCACTGGGCCTGTTCTTCTGGGGCGACCGCTGGACCCTGGTCGGCTGGTGCCACCTGCGCACGGACTTCCGGCATTTCCGGGTCGACCGCATCCAGCGCCTGGACTGCGGCGAACCCCAGCCTGAATGGGCGGCTGGGCGCCGCCTGGAGGACTACCTGGAGCGCGTCCGCGAGTGCTGAGCAGGTCGGGCGGTACCCATCGCTAGGGCTCGTCGACCTGCGCCGGCTGCCGCGCCAGCAGCATGCGCGTGGCGATGATCCCGATCTCGTACAGCAGGGCCATCGGAATGGCCAGCATCAGCTGCGAGATCACGTCCGGCGGGGTAATGATGGCCGCGACGACGAAGGCACCGACGATGACATAGGGGCGCGCCTCCTTCAGCTGCTCGACGGTCACCCAGCGCAGCACGCCCAGGATCACCACCGCCACCGGCACTTCGAAGCTGAAGCCAAAGGCCAGGAAGATCACCAGCACGAAGTTCAGGTAGGCGCTGATGTCCGGCGCCACCTGCACGCCCTCGGGCGAGATCGCGGTCAGGAAGCCGAACACCGCGGGCAGCACCAGGAAATAGGCGAAGGCCGCGCCGATGTAGAACAAGGCGGTGGCGGAGACGAGGATCGGCAGCGCGAGGCGCCGCTCGTGCTGGTACAGCCCGGGCGCCACGAAGGCCCAGGCCTGATAGAGGATGGCCGGCATTGCGATCGTCACCGCTGCCACGAAGGCCAGCTTGATCGGTGCGAAGAAGGGGCTGGCCACGTCCACGGCGATCATGCTGGCGCCGGCCGGCAGGCGTTCGATCATCGGCTGCGCCACCGCCGAGTACAGACGGTTGGCGAACGGCATCAACGCCAGGAACACGGCCAGCACCGCAAGCACGGCGCGCATCAGCCGCGAGCGCAGCTCGACCAGATGCGAGATCAGGGTGTGCTCGCCCTCCTCCTGGGACGGCCCGGGCAGTGAGTTCATGCGTGTCGTTCGGGCCTAGGCTGGTCCGCTGTTCGAACAGCGTCCGGAACCGGTCCTGTCTCCTCGGACGCAGGCTGCGCGGTCGGGGCGTCCGTATCGGCCGTATTGCGCGCGGACACTCCGTCGACCCCATCCACAGAGCCAGGTGTCGCTTCGCTCACGGCCTCACCCTGGCGGGCGAGTTCCTCGGGACTCAGACCGCCGAGGTCGTCGGAGTCCGCGGCAGCGGGCTCCCTCTGCAGGGCGGCCGGCAGGGGGTCCGCACCGCTCGTCGCGGACAGCGCCGTGCCGAGCTCTGCGCCAGCGGCGGCGAGCGATGCGCCGGTCTCGGCGATGTCGCGGCGCAGGTCCTTCGCCGTGCCCTCCAGCGTGGCGTGCACCTCGTCGAGCTTGAGGCTGCGCTTCAACTCCTCGGCGGCGAGTTCACGTTCGAACTCGCTGCGCACCGAGTACCAGCTCTGGCGCGCCTTGCGCACGTAGAAGCCCAGCGTGCGCGCGGCCTTGGGCAAGCGCTCGGGGCCGAGCACCAGCAGGGCCACGACGCCGATCACGCCGATCTCGGCCATGCTGAGGTCGAACATCGCGCAGGGCCCCGGTGGCCGTCAGTCGCCGCGGTCGGCCGCTTTCGCGGACTTCTCGGCCGTGGCCGACTCACCCTGTCGAGACTCGTCGCCGAGCTTCTCGGCAGGCGGCGCCTCGTCATTCATGCCCTTGCGGAAGTTCTTGATGGCCGCACCGAGATCGCCACCGACGTTGCGCAGCTTCTTGGTGCCGAACACCAGAACGATCACCACCAGCACGACCAGCCAGTGCCAGATGCTAAAGGAACCCATGGACGCTCTCCGTCGGACAGACCGCGGAGCATAGCGCAGGCGCAAAGACAGAGCGATGACGCTGCCGACACTTGCTCCTGCGCCGGTGATGCGATGCGGCCGCGCGGCAACCGCTCATGACGCGGAACTCCCGGACCGCACGCAGGCGGTCTCAGCGCGTGGTGTACTCCTCCAGACGGTCGCGGAAGTCCACTGCCTGGTCAGGGCTGACGTTGACGCGCCCCTCGAACACCGCGCGAGGCGTGATGTTGCGGCCGTAGCTGCTCTGGTTGGCACGGTGGTCGATCGACAGCACCGCGCCATCAAGCGCGACGCCGGCGAACAGGCCGCGCGAGCGCGAGTACGAGTAGATCTCCGCGCGCAGATCGGCATCGGTCGAGGCCTGCGCGTTGCGACCCACCGGGCCCGCCGCGACCGCCGCATCCGCGCCCAGGGTGAACTTGCCGTTGACGATGGAATCCACGCCACGGGCGCTGCGGAAGACCAGGATCACGTCGGTCGACTGCACGCCGGCCTGGAAGCCGATGCTGCCGCCGGTCAAGGTCAGAAAGGCCGGATGGCTCCAGGTACCGTCGGGCGTGCGCACGCTGACGACACCGCGACCGCGGCGGCCGCCGATCAGCAGGCCCGCCTTGACCACATCCGGGATGACTGCGATCGCGTAGGCATCCTCCAGCAGGCGACGCGGCACGGCGCGATCGGGGCTCTGCATGATCTCGTCCAGCACGCGCGTGGCGTTCTGCAGGCGCTGCTCGGGCGGCGGCGCGGCAGAGGCAGGCTGGGCTGCGACGAGAGCAAGGACGCTCAGGCTGAGCAGGGCGAAGCGGGCGAGAAATCGCATGCGGAATCTCCGGGGTTCGAGGCGCGGCCGAGAAGGCGAATACCTTCAGCGGGCTTGGGATCGCGCGAGGCGCCGCGACTATAGGCCGGGCGTGGATGAATCAGGGCTTATCGCACCGGCTCGAAAGCAAGGACGCGTTGCGATCGCGCATCAAGGGCACGGGCCGCGGACCTTGCAAGTCGTGCAAACAATCCGATCGGCTGTCTTGGCGTGTTCGCGCGCATCAGCGCCACCCCGGGCAAGCGCCCGGGCAGCGAGGGATCAGCGCGCGCGGCGCAGTCCGAACAGCCCGATCAGAGCGAGCAGCACTGCAAGCAGCGCAAGCGAGGTCGTGCCGCTGGCGTCCACCTGCACCGGCGGGAAGCTGGGCGGCGTGCCGCCGCTTGCACAGGCCGGGGGCGCAATCGCGAAGCCCTCCAGCTGCACGCGTGACAGACCGCTGCCCGCACCGGTGATGGGCGTGCTGCTCAGCAGCGCGCCGGTTTCGGGATCTATCTGCACCAGATCGTTGAGGTTGGGCCGCGGCAGGCCTTCCGGAGGAACCAGGTAGTCGAGCGTTGCCCAGAGTCGACCGTCGGCATCGAAGTCGAGACCCGCGTCGAAGATCCGGTCGGACACTGCGAGCGGCCCGACCCGCGTCAGCTGGGAGGTACTGGTGTCGAACCGGTACAGCGCGGGATCGGGATCCACGGAAACACCGAACAGCACCTGCCCACGCGCCGCCAGGCCGGAAATCGGCGGCCCACCGGTGAGCACCCGCTGCACCGCACCCGTGGCACGATCGACGCGCCAGAGGTGCCCCAAGGTGTCGGAAGACATCCACATCTGGCCGTCGCAGGTCACGGCGAGGCCGTTGTCGAGCTGCCCGCCCTGACCTGGCCCTTGGCCGGCCAGACCCGCAAACGGAGCGACGAAGCTGCCGCTGCCGGTTTCGGGGTTGATCCGCACCAGCACGTCGCTGGTGCCACCGGCGTCTGCCGAGCCATCCGCCGCGCCGTAGAGCACGCCGTCCGGATGGAAGGCCAAGCCATCGATATCGCGGAAGCCGATGTAGCCGATGCGCGTCGCCGCGCCAGTGGCGAGATCGATGCGGTACAGGGCGTCGCGGAGCGAGGGACTGTCGGGATCGGTTCCCGAGGCGTAGCCATAAGGCTGCGCGCTCACTGCTGCGCTGAGCAGCAGTCCGGAGGCAATGAGCAGCCTGCGGGCAATCGGGCGCATGTGGGCCACGTCCTTTACCGGGTCTATGTAATCGTCACGGCGCTCTGGTGGCACCTCGGGCGAGAATAACAGGGTGCCTCACGCATGAACAGCCGCGAAGGGCGCTTGCAAGCGCTTGATTCGGCCTGCATATCGCTCGCCCGATCGGTCCGTCCACGCCGCCGGTCGCAATCCTCCCAACGCTTCGGAGACTCCATGCCCTACCTCGGCCGGCCCGATTACCGCCACGGCAGCACCGAATCCGCCGCTGTTCTGCTGGTCAACCTGGGCACTCCCGACGCTGCGACGCCTGCCGCCGTGCGTCGCTATCTTGCAGAGTTCCTCGCCGATCCTCGCGTGATCGAGCTGCCAAGACTGCTGTGGATGCCTTTGCTGCACGGGGTCATCCTGCCGTTTCGATCACGCCGCTCGGCCAAGGCCTACCAGCAGGTCTGGACCGAGCAGGGCTCGCCGCTGCTGACCCATACCCGCGGCCTGGCAGCGGGCCTGCAGTCGGCGCTGGCCGCCGACGCGCGTCCGCTCGGCGTGCATATGGCCATGCGCTACGGCAACCCCTCGATCGCCAGCGTGCTGCGCGAGCTCAAGGACCGCGGCCTGCGCCGCCTGCTGGTGCTGCCGCTGTATCCGCAGTTCTCGGCGACCACCACGGCCTCGGTCTTCGATGCCGTGGTCGATGAGCTGAAGACCTGGCGCTGGCAGCCCGAGCTGCGCTTCATCACCGATTACCACCGCGAACCGGCCTGGCTCGACGCGATTGCCGAAAGCGTGCGCCAGCACTGGCAGGCGCAGGGCCGCGGCGACCGTTTGCTGTTCTCCTTCCACGGCATTCCCAAGCGCTACTTCACCGCTGGCGACCCCTATCACTGCCTGTGCCAATACACCGCCCGCGAAGTCGCCGAGCGGCTGCAGCTGCCGCGCGAGGCCTGGCAACTCAGCTTCCAGTCGCGCGTGGGCAAGGAGGAATGGCTGCGGCCCTACACCGATGAGACAGTGGCGGCGCTGCCCGCACAGGGCGTGCGCAAGCTGGACGTGGTCTGCCCGGGTTTCGCGGTGGACTGTCTCGAAACCATCGAGGAAATCGCCGGTGAGAACGCCGAGATCTTCACCCATGCCGGCGGCGAGGCCCTGCGCTACGTGCCGGCCCTGAACGACAGCGATGCGCACGTCCAGGCCTTGCTGCCCCTGCTGCGCCGCCAGGGCGCTGGCTGGCCGGAATTCGAGCCAGGCTCATGGGACGCTGGCGCGGAGACCGCGGCGGACGCCGTGCGGGCGCAGCGCTTCGAGCAGTTCCAGCGTGGCTGAGGCCGAGGCCGAGCGCGGGGCTTGGAGTGCGGCCGCCACGCAGGCCTCGCGCACGGGCGAAGAACGCCGCTTCCAAGTCGGCACCGGCACCCTGGCCGCGCTGCACTTTCCGGCTGTTCGTGGCGAAGCTCCGCGCGTGCTGGCCCTGCACGGCTGGCTGGACAATGCCGCCAGCTTCGTCGCGCTGGCTGACGCCCTGCCCGAGGTCGAGCTGCTGGCGCTCGACCTCGCGGGCCACGGTCGCTCCGCGTGGCGGCCAGCCGCCGGCAGCTACGCCCTGGTCGATCACCTGCCCGACCTGCAGGACGCGCTGGACGCACTCGACTGGCCTTCTGCGATCCTGCTCGGACACTCGATGGGCGCGGCCATCGCCTGCCTGTTCGCGGCGGCAGCGCCCGAGCGCGTCGAGCGGCTGATCTGCATCGATGCCCTCGGCCCGCTCAGTCTCGATGAAGCCGAAGTTGCAGCACGCCTGCGCCGTGCGCTGGCGGCGCGGCGCGAACCGCGACCGCGACGACGTCTGTTCGCGCGGATCGAGGACGCCTGCCGGCAGCGCGCCGACTTGAATGGCCTGAGTCCACAGGCCATCGCCCCGATGGTCGAGCGCGGCCTGAGTGAAACCGAGGGTGGCTGGATCTGGTCCGCCGACCCGCGCCTGCAGCTGCCGTCCGCGATGCCCATGAGCGAAATCCAGGTGCAGCAGCTGCTGCGCGCGCTGGCGATGCCGGTGCTGGTGCTGGCTGCGGAACAGCCCGACCCGCGCCTGCCTCGTCTGCACGTGCAAGCGCGACTGGCCTGCGTGCCGCGCGCCCAGCTGCTGCGTCTGCCCGGCGGACACCATCTGCACATCGCCGAGCCCCAGCAGGCGGCGGTCGCGATACGGCAGTTCCTGGCGGGGCAGGATGACGCCGGCAGTCCGGCGAACGCCTAGGCCACGAGAGGGCACGGAATCTGCAGGAGGCGGCCATCCGCGAAACGCCGCGCGGACCACCGCCCTGCCCTGACGACGTATCCCGAATCGATGTCGCAGACCCTCTCGCGCCCGCCGCAGCTGCGCCCGCTGCTGGAAAGCCTCCGACACACCCCACTGCCGCGCGTCGCCGCCGAGACCGAGCACCGGCTGGCGCTGGCCGAGACGGTCGAGCTCAAGCAGCTGCAGTTGCTGGCGGAGCGCGAGCCCGGGCTGGCGTTGGCGATCCTGCAGGCCGCAAAGGCCCGAACCGGCGCCGACGATGCTCCGCGCGGTCTGCAGCAGGGCATCCACCGGCTCGGCAGCGGCGGCGTGCAGCGCCTGCTGCGCGGCCTGCGAGCAGTGCGCTACGACCGAACACAGCCAGGGCATCTGCTCGCCTTGCGGGCCATGGCCACCAGCCGCCTGGCCTGGCTCTACCTCGCGTACTGGCTGCGCGCCGCGCTGGCCTCTGACGAGGATGCGCGGCTGTCAAGCCTGATCCTGCTGGACGTCGCCCGCTGGAAACTGCCGCTGGCGGCACCCGCGCTGGCGGCTCAGATCGAGCACCGCGTCGAGTCCGGCGAGCGTCGTGCCCGCATCGAGCGCGAACTGCTGGGCGCGGATCTCGATTCGATCAATCTCTGGCACCTGCAGGACCTTGGCGTGCCCCAGGCCAACGCGCTCGTCGCAGGCTGCCGCTGGACGCCGACCCTCCTCGCCCGGACTGCCGCTGCGGCACGCAGCGACATCCGTACGCAGGACCTGCCGCCGCGCCTCAAGGGCAGCCTGCGCGAGCGCGGCCTGCTCTGCAGTCTGGCGCGGGCCTTGGCACAGGAAACGCAGGTGGACTGGTACAGCACGCGCACGCGCCACCTGCTCCAGGCCGCGGCAACGATCACCGGACGGCCACTCGATGAAGTGCTGCGCGGCGTGCAGCGACAGGCCGTGTTCGCCAGTCGCGAAGCCCTGTTCGGCGAGGATGCGCCCGCCCCTGCCGGCGGGCTGCTGCGGCCGCCACGGCCGCCGCGGTCGCTACGCCGCGTCGCTCAAGCCGTCGCAGAAAGCAACCCGACCGCACCAACGCAGGCCGCCCCGGCGAACAGCCAGGGAGGGGTCGCCGCCTTCGCGCAGCGCTGCCAGTTGGGTCACCCGGACCTCCGCAGCCTGTTCACCGACAGCGCCCGCCTGTTCACCCGGCTGGGCCTGAAGCGCTGCGCGCTGTTCCTGCGCGAAACCGACCAGGCCGCCCTGGCCTGCTATTTCAGCTTCGGCTTCCCGGCAGGCCAAGCCAGCCGCAGCCTGCGGCTGCCGACCGGCGAGCCGGGCCTGGTGAAGCTGCTGCTGGCGCGGCCCGGCGTGGCGTTCCGCGTCGCCCGGGCGCAGCGCGCGGTCATCGGCGACAAACTACCGGCAGCCTTGGCCGACTGGGCCCCGGACAGCGGAATGCTGCTGGCCACGGTCGCAGTGCAGGGGCGCGCCGTGGGTTTCTGGTGGGCGGACAGCGGACCCGTCGGGGCCGAAGCCAGCGCTGAGACCTTCGCCGACTTCCGGCGCGCAGTTGAGGCCTTTGGATCCGCTTTCACCCGCCAGCTGGCCCGGCAAAGCGCTCACTCGCAGGCAGCGCTTGCCGCCCACGCCACGTCGCAGGTGTACGGGCAGGAGAAGTCCGAAGCGTCGTGAGGCCTGCTGCGCCGCAATAGCGGCGTCGAGCGCTGACATAGAATCGGGCCTTCACTCCTCGCTGACGGCGGCCTCCAGTCCATGTGTTCGATTCTCGGCATCCTCGATCTCCGCTCCGATCCAGCCGCCCTGCGCACGCAGGCGCTGGACCTCTCCCGCCGCATGCGCCATCGCGGCCCGGACTGGTCGGGCGTGTATGCCAATGAGCGGGCAATCCTGGTGCACGAGCGGCTCGCCATCGTCGGCGTCGACTCCGGCGCCCAGCCGCTGCTGTCACCGGAAGGCACCCAGGCACTGGCCGTGAATGGCGAGATCTACAACCACCGCCAGCTGCGTTCTGCGCTGGAAGCCGATTACGCGTTCCAGACCCATTCCGACTGCGAGGTGATCCTGCCGCTGTACGCGAAGTTCGGCCACGACTTCCTCAACCAGCTGGAGGGCATGTTCGCCTTCGTGCTGTGGGACGACGCGAAGCAGCACTGGCTGGTCGCGCGCGATCCCATCGGCATCATTCCGCTGTACTACGGCCACGACGCCCACGGCAACCTGTACTTCGCCTCCGAGCTGAAGGCGCTGGCCCCGGTCTGCAAGGAGGCGCGCGAGTTCCCGCCCGGCCACTACTGGGCCAAGGGCGATGCCGAACCGACCCGCTACTACCACCCCGGCTGGCGCGAATTCGAAGCGGTGAAGGACGGCCCCACCGATCGCGCCGCCCTGCGCGCCGCTTTCGAGGCTGCGGTGAAGTCGCACATGATGAGCGACGTGCCCTACGGCGTGCTGCTCTCGGGCGGGCTGGATTCCTCGCTGGTCGCGGCGATCGCCAAGAAGTACGCCGCCCGCCGCGTCGAGGAAGACGAGAAGACCGAGGCTTGGTGGCCGCAGCTGCACAGCTTCGCGGTGGGCTTGAAGGAGTCACCGGATCTCAAGGCCGCGCGCGAGGTCGCCGCGCACATCGGCACGGTGCACCACGAGTTCCACTTCACCGTGCAGGAGGGCATTGACGCGCTCTCCGACGTGATCTACCACCTCGAAACCTATGACGTGACGACGATCCGCGCGTCCACGCCGATGTACCTGATGGCGCGCCGCATCCGCGCCATGGGCATCAAGATGGTGCTGTCGGGCGAGGGCTCGGACGAGCTGTTCGGCGGTTACCTGTATTTCCACAAGGCGCCGGACGCGAAGTCCCTGCACGAGGAAACCGTGCGCAAGCTCGATGCCCTGCACCTGTTCGACTGCCTGCGCGCCAACAAGTCGATGTCGGCTTGGGGGGTGGAAGCGCGCGTGCCCTTCCTCGACCGCGGCTTCATCGACGTGGCGATGTCGCTCAACCCCGAGGTCAAGCTCTCGGGCAAGCCGCGCGGCCGCATCGAGAAGCAGTTCCTGCGCGAAGCCTTCGCCGGCTATCTGCCCGACAAGATCCTGTGGCGCCAGAAGGAACAGTTCTCCGACGGTGTCGGCTACAGCTGGATCGATTCGCTGAAGGCGCACGCAGCTGCCCAGGTCAGCGACGCGCAGATGGAGAGCGCGAAGTTCCGCTTCCCCTACAACACCCCGGTCAGCAAGGAAGCCTACTTCTACCGCGAGCTCTTCGAGCGCCACTACCCGCAGGCCTGGGCCGCGGAATGCGTGCCCGGCGGCCCCTCGGTGGCCTGCTCCACCGCGGCGGCGCTGGAGTGGGACGCCAGCCTGAAGAACATCGTCGACCCCTCGGGCCGCGCGGTGCAGGCGGTGCACGAGAGTTCGTATTGAGGCAAGGCGTCGGTCGGGGGCCTGGCTTGGCTCGCATTGATGCAGCCGCCACAGCGTGCCCCTGCGACTCTTGAAGCACTGGGCTGCACCCGAGCATCCGGCACCGGCGCGAATGCCAAGGCCAGCTGCACAAGTCGTGCAGCCGGCTTCTGCTTGGCACTTGGCCCTCGATCCCCGCCTGCGCGGGGATGACGAGTGCGCAAGTCATCCGGCGCGTTCGCGCCGCACCTCGGAGCGGAGCCGCCGTCAGGGCGGGATCACCTCGAAGCCATCGATGAAGATCCGCTCGGACTGCAGGCGGCGGAACACCACGACACTGCTGTCCGTGCTCGCCACCACGTAGACCTGACGATCGTCGCCGCTGGGCACCACCGCCACCGGTCCGCCCATGTTGAAGACCGCTCCCTCTTCATCGAACAGGGTCTGCAGGGGGCGCAGGGTGCCGGCGCTTTCGCCGGCGACGATGCGCTCCAGGATCGTCAGGCTGCTGTCGCCGAAGCCGGCCACGTACAGCTCGCTGCCGTCGGGCGACAGGCTGATCGACTGCGGGCCGGCCATGCCGGGCAGGCCGGCATCGCCACGGCTCAGCTTGCGGCGCCAGGTCAGCGAACCGTCGCCCGCGCGGTCGAACCGCACCACGCCATTGTCGGCTTCGGCTGCCACGTAGAGCTGACCACCGTCCGGACTCAGCACGAGATCCGAAGCGCCGGCGATTCCGCTCACGCCCAGCAGGCCGTTGCGGTAGGCGGTGCGGAAGCTCAGGTGCCCGAAGCGCGGCTCGGCGGCGTTGGGCTGGCGATCGAAGACGACCACCGCATTGCCGAAGCGCGCAGCCACATAGACCTGCGAACCATCCGCGGAAACCGTGAGGCCAGCCGGACGTTCGAGGCCCACCACGGCGCCACCGCCATCGTTTGGATCGTCCACGCCCTGGGTCTCGGCCTCGATGAAGCTGAGCACGCCGGTGTCGGTATCGCGTGCGAAGACTGAGAGCGCATTGCCGAGTGAGCCGCTGGCATAGACATGCCGGCCATCCGGACTGATCGCCAACCGGCTGACGCCGCTCAGGCCGCGGGTGGTGCCGCCGGCAGCCCCGGGGGGGCCCTGACCTTCGATCTGATTGGCGACGAACGCAAGTTCACCCGAGGCGGGATCGCGCGACAGCACGGCAATGGCAGCGTCATTGCGGGCAGCCACGTAGAGGTGCCGCCCGTCCGCACTCAGCAGCAGGTGCTTGGCGCCATCCAGCCGCGCATCGGGCAGCCCGCCGGCGACAGCGCGGTAGTCGCGCAGATAGCTGAGCCGCCCATTGGCAGGATCGCGGGCGAACAGCAGGACTGCATCGCGGCTTTCGCTGGCGACATAGGCGAAGGCGCCATCCGGCGACAGGGCGAGCGCGCTGGGCTGGACCAGGGCGCCGATGCCGCCCGGTCCTCCGATCACGTCCTGCTCCAACTCGACTTCGGGGGCAAAAGCGGGATCGACGATCGTGCCAAGCACCTGCGGCGTGGCGAAGCTCACGTTGAAGGGCTGCGAGAACACGAGCCTGAAGGTTTCCGGCGCTTCCACCTGGGCGTCGGCGAGGATCACCACATCGATCAGGGCCTCGACCTCGCCCGCAGCGATCGTCGCCGTGCCGCTGTTGGCCTCGTAGTCCGCCCCCGCCGTGGCGGTGAGGTTCTGGGTGGCGAAGTTGAAGCGCGCTTCGAAGGTCGAACTGCGCGACAGGCGCGCCCGGAAGCGCGCGATCGCCGTGCCGGTCGCCGGCTCCAGCACGCGTACGGGCTCGACGCTCAGCTGCGGCACGTCGTCGTCATCGACGATGGTGCCGACGCCCGCTGCGCGGGCGAGCACGCCGTTCTCGGCATTGATCAGCTCCACCGAGAAGCTCTCGGCGCCCTCGATCACGGTGTCGCCACAGACCTGGATGTCCAGGCTCTGGCTCAGGCTGCCGGAAGGAAGACTGACCCGCCCGGCGCGCTGGATGAAGTCCACGCCGGGGCCGCAGCTGGGTCCGCCGACGGCGCTGCCGTTGGCGGTCTGGTAGTCGACGTGCACCGTGCCCAAGCTGGTGGTGTTCATGCTGAGGGTGAAGCGCAGCGGACTGGTGCCGGCGTTGCCTTCAAAGCCGCTGACATCGTCGATGGTCACTGCCGGGCCGGTGCCGGTGTTCTGCGGATCGATGTCGAGCCGGCGCGCCACGCCTTCGGCACCGACGCTGGTCTGCGCGGCCAGCCGCTGGCCCAGGAAGATCCGCACCGGATCGCCCGGGCGCGCCGTACCGGGCACCCGCGGGTTCAGCGCCGACATCGGAATGCCGAGTCGGAACTGCCCGCCGAGGCGGGGATCGCGCCCCAGCGTGTAGCGAGCAAGCACGTCGCCAGCCGGCACGCTGCGCACCTCGATCAGGCTACCGATGGGCGCGGGCTGGCCGAACAGGGTGGCCGAGCCATACAGCACGTGATCCGGCGCCTCGATTTCAGCCTGCCCAGTCGGCGCCAAGCCGAACACCAGGAGCAGAAGGGCGATGCCAAATGCCTGCGGCGAAGCACGATGCGGGACGCGGGGAGTCGGTCGATTCATGTCAGTTCCCCGAGTAGGCGTAGGTCTTGAAGAAGATCCGGATGTCGTTGACGCCCTGACCGTCGCGCTGGCCGCCACCGCCCGGAATCAGCGGACCCTGGATGAAGGTGTCGAGCCCGTCGACCGGATCGTTCAGGAAGGTGCCGCCGGGAATGATCATCAGCCAGCGGCGATTCCAGACCGAACGTCCGATCAGGCGGCTGTCCGAGGTGACCTGCGAATCATCGAAGGGCTCGGCGAAGTGGAAGGCGCGGAAGCGACCGTAGCGCCGGATCTCGGTACTGCTCTCCGAGAGCGTGTCGGCCACCGGCAACCAGTCGTAGTCGGTCAGCTCCTGGGTATTGATGGGGAACGGCACTGGAACCGCCTGGTCGACCACCTGCCACTCGCGGATCGTGAAGTCGTTCGCCGAGGGCGCACGCAGCACGTCGGCGCCGACCGGGAACAGGTAGACGCGCGGATCATCGGCCAGAGGCAGGTTGGCATAGTTGCCGAACCAGGCGCCAACCGAGCGGACGCGCGTGCTGAACTGGCTGGAGTCGTAGCTGCTGTCCTGCGGCCCCAGCGCCCAGCCGAAGAAGTTCAGTCCGAAGCTGACATTGGTCGTGAACTCGATCACCAGTCCCGGCTGAGGACCGGCCGACTCCGGCGCAAATGGCCGCGCATAGCGCCTGAACTCGGGCACCCGCCAGAGATCGTCGACCTTGAAGGACTCCAGCTTCGCCCGCCAAGCCTCGTCACCCTCGGGTCCTTCGGGGATCCGGAACAGCTCGCGCCGCAGCGAGAAGCGGTTGGTCTCGACCTGCGGATTGTTGAAGCCCATCTGACCTTTCAGCACGTCGAAGTTCAGGCTCATCTGCGCCATGACGCCCGCCAGGCCGGTCGTGCCTGCCACCGGCGTGCCGTTCAGCACCTGTCCAATGCTGCGCTCACGCACGATCCGGGTCAGGAAAGCCTGCCCGGCCTGCTGGTTGGCGCCCAGCAGATTGGTGTCGTAGTCGTATGCCGCCGCTGCCAGGTAGACGTAGCGTGCAGCGAGATCGAAGGCGGCGCGGTACTTCTGCAGGGCGTCATTGCGGAAGATCCGGAATGCCATGTCCTGGTAGCGGTATTCCTGGATCTCGGCCGCGCCGTTGCGGCGGAAGGCGATCATGCTGTCCATGACCCTGAGCCCTTCGGCGAGGGTGGCCTGATAGTCGCCGAGCAGCTGCTTGATCGCTTCAGTGCGTGCGAACACTTCGGCGCGCAGGATCGGCTCCTTGCGGATCAGCGTTTCCACCTCTCCCAGGGAATTGAACAGGTTGAGGTTGGCGCCGTTGATGGCGGTGTTCAGACCCGCCAGCTCGGTCACGTCCTCCTTGGCCGCCTCGGTAGCGGTGCCGATGATCTCAAGACCATCAGCCACCGTGTCGAGGCCAAGCTTGACGCCGTTGCCGGCCTGCTTGATGCCGCAGCGGATGCCCGAGGTCATGTCACCACCGGCTGCGAGGCCGGCGATGAACACCTCGGGCAGGCACTCGGCCGTGTCCTCGAAGGTGAAATCCGCGAACTCGCCGATCCGGCGCGCGACGGTCGCCGCCGCGTTCATCGCCGCAGTAGTCGCGGTCAGCGCCTTCAGTTCACTGCGCTGGTTGATCAGGATATTGATGTTGCTCTCTTCGATATCGAAGGTCGCACGCATGGTGTCCGCGGCCACTTCGATCTCCTGCCGCAGCAGGTCGTACTGCAGCAGCGCCTGCTTCAGCGCAACACGTGCCTGCACCATCTGCTGCAGGGTCTGCTGCAGACGACCCGGGGCGCGGCGCTGACCGGTCCACTCCGGGGGCTTGGTGAACCAGAAGCCGAAGTCCGGCGACTCGATTGTCGTGTACTCGACCTCCAGCGGCGTGCTCGCATCCAGATCGCCAAGCGGGCAGCCCACGCTCAGGGGCTGATTGCGGCAGGACTGACCGTTGGCGCCGGTCGTGTCGGGCTGTCCCGGCGGGATGGGCTTCAGGTTGAAGAAGTTCATGCCGTTCGGGCTCGGCGAGTACGTCGCCGTGAAGCGCTTGATCCGCTTGATGCCCAGGTCATCAATGCTCTGACCGCTGGTCGGCGGATTGTCCGGATCGGTGTCGAAATCGAAGGTTGTACCGGCCAACTGCGGCACATCGACCATCATGTAGTGGTAGATGTCGGCGCCGTTGTAGCCCGCCGGATAGGTGCCGCCGGGGCCGATGTCGTCGGCATAGGGATAGCCGAAGATCTCGATCAGCCGGTTGGCGAAATCGCTTTCCTGCGAAGCCGAATCGCGGCGGATATCGTCAACCTCGTTCTGGTTGCGACGCATCTGGTTGTTCAGCTGGTTGGCATAGTCCCAGACATTGACCACGTTCTGCAGTGCGCGCAGGGCACGTTCGTAGACCTGCTCGAACTGGGTCCTGTTGAAGTTCTGCAGCTGAGCGGGGTCGATGTCGAACGGCACCACGTTCTTGGCCAGACCCAGCGGGTTCAGTCCGGCATCGGCCTTGTCGACCTGGGCCTGGATGTTGCCGTAGTGGCCGATGATCTCGGTCAGCTCGGAGATCGTGGTGCGGTCGATCTTCTGGATGCCCACCTTGTTCGGATCGGTATCCACTTCCGGCAGGATGGCGTTGACCGTCACCCAGTCGAAGTAGGACGCCATGCCGGCGCGGCGGCCCCACTCGGACAGGCCCCAGGCGCGTTCAGGGCGGGTGTCGGCATAGCCCTGCCACTGGCCATTCGGATTCTCGGTATAGGCGGCGCGATAGGTGAGGTCGACCACTTCGGCGCCGACCCGGGCCTTGGCGGCGGCAGTCAAGGCGAACTGGCGCTCGTCGAGGAAATCCACCGCGATCGGCACGCCGGCGACCAGCACCGCCTCGGCCTGCGGGTTCCACGAGAAGAACGGATGCCGCAGCAGGCCGTAGTAGGTCTTGGCGGCCGTCAGATAGTGACCCCAGGCATCGCCATGTCCCTGCGGGAACAGCTTGCGCGCATCCTGCTCGTTGATGATGCCGTCGGCATTCTGGTCGGTGATGTTGTAAGACAGCGCGTAGGCGACCTCGCCCTGGCCCGTGGTGAAGTTCCAGAACAGGCGGTTGTAGACGGGCCGCGCCGCCACCGGGCCCAAGCTGTTGTCGCGACCGCGCAGCAGGATGAGTTCCTCTTCCAGCAGCGAGGGCAGCTGGTTCTGGAAGTTGAAGATCGCCGGCGCCAGCGAGAAGGTGCCCGAGCTGGTGGTGATGCCGATGGTCGGATCCTGGGCATCGGCATAGGCCTCGTTGCCGAGCAGGGTGTAGAAGTCGACCAGACGCGAGGCCACCAGCAGCACCGCCGAATTGGCCGGACCGTAGTCCACCGGCGGCGAGGAATCCACCGACAGCTGCAGGGCGCGGCGCATCACCGTGGTGTAGGCCTCGATCAGACCGATCTGATTGAGGTTGTTCGGGTCATTGTTGAGCGCGATCGGCCCTTCATAGCGCTGGCCGAGTTGCACCAGCATGCTGGCGTAGTTGTTGGTGGCCGCCTGCGCGAAGTTCTGCACGCGCGCCTCGAACGGGTTGAGGCGGCCGAGCACGCGCTTCACCCAGCCCTCCGCCAGCTGAGCGCGCGGCTGCAGCGGGGTGGCGCCGGGCTGTCCCGCCCACAGGCTCCACTGGCTGGCGTTGTTGCAGCCGGGCAGTCCCCGATAGCGCGCCAGATACCAGTTGTCCGACAGGGTCTGGATGTTGGCGCCTTCGATGCTGATCTCGACCGCGCCCTGCGGGTTCGGCAGCGAGAACTGGATCCAGCCGTTGAGCTGGCCGGTTTCCGGGCTGGGCAGCACGGTCGGCGGCACGCCGCTGGTGTCGGGCCGGAAAAACCACTCGAAATCCAGCGCATCGACGTTGCCGCCGAAGTCGCCGCTGTGGCGCAGCACCAGCTGCTCGTCGAAGACGTTCGGCGGCGAAATCACATTGATCTGGCCCTGGTAGGGCGCGACCAGGGTGGCGGTGGCCGGCGGTGGCGGATTGCGCAGGCAGCCGACCTCGATCACCTCGAGGCTGACCGGAAGCGGATTGAGCGCGGGATCATTGTTGAAGGCCACGGTCATGTAGCCCGACCCCTGCGACAGACCTGCCGTCAGCGCGGGCTGCACGCCCACCGCCTGGAAGGGCTCCAGGATGCCGTCGTTGTTGCTGTCCTTGTAGCCGATCAGCACATCGTCAGGCGTCACCGCGCGCGAGCTGTCGCAGATGCGCTGACGGTTCTCGCCGATCCGCGAACTGGTGCAGATGCGGGTGATGCCCTGCGGATTGCGGCTCTTGCGGAACAGGGCCTCGACCGCCTGATCCCAGCTGCAGTTGGCCGCAAGTGTGCCGCAGGCGCCGGTGAAGCCGGACTGCTCGCTGCCGTCGCCGCCATCGAGTCGCTTCAGGGTGGCCCGATCGCGCTTGGACAGGACGTTCAGCAGCAGCATGGGGTCCCCCGCCCGGCTGAAGTCGGCGCTGCCCTTGAACACCAGCCGTCGATTGAGTGGCTCGTAACGGAGCCGACTGGCGATCGAGACCGGCAGCTTAAGCGCGCCGTCGCTGGAGCCAACGATGGCCTCGCTGCCATCGGTCTGGAACTCCTTGGCCACGGTGCCGGGGATCACCGGCAGGATCACGAAGCGCGGGTTCAGCGGGTCGATCAGCTGCGCCAGAGTATCGCTGGGCAGCGGATTCGGGCGCGTCTCCTGGATGTCGTCATAGACGACCTCGACCGCGGCCTGATTGAGGATGTCCGGCAGGCCGCGCTTCGGCGTCAGCAGGGTCTCGCCGCTGATCAGCAGGGGCACCTGCTCGGGCCAGGCGATGTCGTAGTCGACCTGCAGCGGCTCGACCGGTGAACTGCTGCCGCCCTCGGCAACCGGCAGCCGCGCCAGCCAGGGCACGCAGATGCCCGCCGCGATGTCGTTGACGTCGTTGTTGTTGAGGTCGGTGAAGAAGCCGGCCTGGGCAGGGTAGAAATAGCGGACGCTGCCGCTGCCGGCCGACTTCGCCCACAGCTGGTTCTTGTAGTCCTGGAAGAACGGCGGCGGCGGCTGTTCGCCGACGGCCTGGCCGACCACGAAGGTCTGTGCGCAGCCGGGCAGCAGTCGCACCGGATACGGCGGCGACACCGTGGTGCCGGCGGTGCCGGCGAAGCGGAACTGGTTGAAGCCGGCACCCGTGGCCTGCACGCGGAAGACGCGGAAGCGCCAGAGACCGCTGGCCGAATGGAAGTACTTGACCAGCACATAGGGGTCGGAGGCCGCCGTGGTGTCGCCGGCCAAGGCGCTGCCGAAATCCGAGCGCAGGGCGAACACGGCCTCGAAGCCGGTGCCGGTCTGCGAAGGTGCGGTGAACGCGTGTTCGTCATTGGGGTTGTAGCCCGGCAGACCGAAATCGTTCTGGATGTAGATCCGCGCCGAGGCGAACACCTGCGGGTCCAGCGGCGCCTGGCCGAGATTCTCGCCGCCCTGCTGGCTGGCGATGACGATGCGATCGGGATCGAACGGCCAGTAGGGCTGGTAGCGAACGGCCTTCTCCGGCCAGTACACGCCGCGCGATTTTGCGTGGTACCAGGCCACAGCGAGCTCGCGGCCCTGGTCCTGGCCGCGGCCAACGGCATAGCGGTTGACCGGAATGATCGCGCCGGTGCGCGCCGCCCGGTTGTAGGCGGCGTCCTGGCCTACGCCATCGTAGAAGGCGAGCTCATTGATCACGAAACCAGTGGTGCCGGGCTCGTTGTGGTAGCTGTCGACCAGGGCCTCGCCGATCTGCGCGGGGACGTTGTCGCTGAACAGCGGCACCGTCGAGTACGGCTGCGAGCGCACCACCTCCACTTCCACCGGGAACTGCAGCGGGTCGATGCTCGGGCCGTTGACATAGATCAGGCTGGCGAAGCCGCTGCGGGCCGCGTTGAACTGCCCGGCCGCGTAGGTCGCGCCGCTCGAACCCGTGCTGGGGTTCACCAGCTCCAGCACCTTGTAGTTGCCGGCCGCGGGCTCCGCCTGCACGGGCGCACCGATCACGTGATCCTGCACGCAGCCGACGCCGACCGTCTGTGTGCAGGAGAGCGTCGGCCAGCCGATCACGCCGAGGCTGCTGATCCGCCGCGTCGAGGTCAGGTCATCGCCCTGCACGCGCCAGCGCACTTCGATGCGGCCGAAGGGCTGCAGCGGAATCAACCGCGCCATCCGGCCAGAGCCGGGCGCACCGGGCGCGGCCCAGTAGAAGATCTTGTTGCCGATCGCATCGAAGGGCTCGCCGTCCACGGCGAAATCGGGGCGATAGGTGACGTCGTCGACCTTCGCGTTCGGTGGCGGCACCAGCGGCTGCCCGGCCAGCCAGCGCTCTTCCTCGAAGAAGCGGCCATCGTCCCCCAGGTTCAGCAGGAAGCCATCGCGCGCCTGCGCGATCAGCTGGTCCTGCGGACCGAAGCGTGCGATGCCAGCGAAGCTGCCGCCAACATAGAGACTGCCGCCGCCGTTGTTGCTGATGACGCGGCCACGATCCGCACCGCCGCCGCCAGCGAAGGAAGGCAGGCGGGTATCCGGATCGTTGCGATTGCCGCCGGTCACCCATTGCCAGCCACCGTTGCCATCGACCGCCGCGATGTAGACGTCACTGGCGGCGCCCTGCGAGTCCAGGCTGCCGCGTCCGGCCGGATCGGTGAAGAAGGTCGTCGGCCCGCTGAACGCGCCGGTGAAGTACACCCTGCCCTGCGGATCGACGCTGACGCCACCGCCGACCGCTCCGTTCACGAAGCGCGCCCAGACGCAGTTGGCGTTGAGGCCGCCAATGTCGAAACTGGCAAGGAAAGCGCCGGCACCGCTGGGCGGGGCGCACTGGTTCGGCGCGCCACTGCCGGTGTAGTTGCCGGTAAGCAGCAGGCGACGGCGGCTGCGATCGATGGCGATACCCGAAGGCACCAGGCCCGCCGGCAGCAGCTGGGTGGAACCCAGCGTTGGCGCATCGCCGATGACATTGCTCACCGGCAGCACGAAGGCCACGCGCGGACGCGCCCGGATCAGCACGTTGTCGATATGCCACCAGTCGAAATAGCGCCCCGCGCCGGCGCTGCCCGAGCCGTTCGGCATGTTGAATCGCAGCCGGAAACCAGCGTGCAGGGCGCGCGGATCCGTCACTGTCAGAGCGAAATTCTGCGGGCCGCTGAATCCACTGTTGAGGCGCAGGATCTCCCGCCACTGGCCATCCACGCCGAGGTACTGGACGAAGATGTCCTCGCCCCCGTCCGGCTGCTCGGTGACCACCGTGTAGGTCGGGGACGCGAAGTCAGAGAACCCGCGCATGAGGTCCAGCGAGACTTCGATCGAGTCCGATGCGCTGGTGTCGAACACCGGGCTGGCCACGTTGACGCCGCCGGCGCGAAGCACCAGTGCGTTGGTGCCATTGAAGAACGAATAGGGCGTGGCACCCAGCAGGCCGCTGGTGGGACTGACTGTGCCCTTGCTGGCATCCGAAGGCGTCCAGCCCTGCAGCGATCCATCGTTGAAATTGCTGGAGATCAGCGTCGACAGCGATCCCCCTGCGCCCTGGCCGATCACGAACAGCCGGTTGTCGGCATCCGCGAGCATGTGGGTCGCGCGATCGGTGCCCGAGGCGCCGCCCCGATTGCGCGCCCACAGCCAGTCGCCATTGGTGCTGAGCCGCGCCACGAAGAGGTCGCCGCCGCCCTCCGGGCAGCTTGGGGCATTCAGGGTCGTGGGGCCGAACGAGGCATTACACACATAGCGACCGGTGACCGCCACCGACTCGGTGACCGGTGGAATCTGGGTGTTGTCACCCGGCAGTGTCGCCGCGCCGGTGGCTTCGTCATTGCCGCTGCCGCCCATCTGGCGGGCCCAGCGCCAGCTGCCGTCGAAATCCAGCTTGGCGACATAGGCGTCGCGATCGGTCGCACCGGGCGTGCCGAGATCGCTGCCGCCAAAGCGCGCGGTGCCGAAGAAGCCGCCGACAATGAACACGTTGTTGGCGGCATCCAGGCTGATCGCGCGCACGGTGTCGACGGACGGCCCACCCGCACGGCGTACCCAGACCACCTGCCCGCCGGCCCTGACACGGGCGATGAAGATGTCCTCCAGGCCTTCGGAGGCCAGAGATTGGCCGCCGTACTCGAGCAGGCCCGAGTACTGGCCGGCAACGATGGTGTCGCCGTTGCTGGCATTGGCGATCGCGGTGACCTCGACGTCGCCGGTGGCCGGGATGCCCATCGGCCATTGCGCCGCCGCGGGCAGGGCCGGCAGGAGCAGGCTGGCCAGCAGCAGGCAGGCGCGGGTGCATCGGCTGCGGTGGTGACGAAGATGACCTGCGCTCATGTCCGGTGTCCCTGCCACAGGTTCACTGCCAACGGGCTCGATACGGGCGTTCATGGCGGTACTCATTGGTTCAGCACCGTCACGGCGGACGCGCGCCGCAGCCGGAACTGGCCGGAAAGGAAGATCGGGTTCTTGTGCAGGCCGGTGATCGATTCGCTGAAGTCGCCGCCGACCAGGGTGTCGCCCCAGCCCGGCGGGTTGCGCCCTTCGGGGTCTTCGGCGACGAAGCGGAAGCTCAGGTTGCGAACGACCTGGTAGGCCTCTTCCACCGTGTTCAGGAACTGCGGATCGAGGTTGTCGTGATCGGGGTGGTAGCGATGCAGGAAGGGGTTGGTCGGCAGGTTCGAGGCGATCACCAGGGTGCCGCCCACCTCACCGCCGGGCCCGAAGTCGCCGTCGAGTTCGATCTCGTTGCCGGCGAAGTCGTAGGCGACCGTCGAGAAGCGCAGGCCGACCGGCTGACCATCCCGATTGACCGGGCCGGTGTAGAGGCTGATCAGGTTGGGATCGGTGATGAGCACATGCCGACCCGGCTGGTCGACCTCATTGAAGGCCGGGTTGATCGCGCTGGGTCGACTGGTGCCGTCCTGCCACATCTGGATCACATCCTTCAGCAGGCGCGCATTGCCCGCCGCGTCGACATGGATCAGCACGCGCTGGCGGAACGGACGCACCACGGGGCGCGGCTCGGTGCCGCCGCGCTGGGCTTCGCTGACCGCGCGCACTTCGACGTCACCGACCCACAGGCCGGCATAGCTGGCCGCGGCCGGCGTGCCTTCGGTGGCGCCCCGGCGGAGCGCTACCGGCTGCACCGTGTTGCCGCCGGCAGCCAGCAGCACGCGCTGTCCAAGCTCGTCGGTGATCTCCAGCACTTCGTCCATGCGATCGGCGCTGAACTGGGTGCGTCGAACGCCGAGCGTCACGAACACGTCCCTGCCCGCGGGAGCGTCCACCACCAGGGTCTGCTGCAGGTCCGGCCAGCCGGTCTCGCCGGTTTCCTCATCCTCGTTGAGGAAGGTGAGCGGCATCGCGCCGCCGCCGATCCGGCGCAGCTGGAAGCTGCCCGGCAGGCCGCTGAAGTTGCGCAGCACCAGCCGGATCTCGTCGAGCGCGGCCGAGTACTCCAGCGACTCACCCTGATCCAGCACGACGTGCAGGCGGCCCTGGTAGCGCGAACTGCCGTCGGTATAGACCCAGTAGGCCCGACCGGGCTCGACCAGCGTCGAAGCCGGGCTGGTGACGCGCTGCCACTGGCCCGCCGCGCTCAGGGCATAGACCGGCTGACCGCGATGCGCCTCCGAGGACGCGAAGAAGTCGGCGAAGCTGGGCCGGTTGCCGGCGGCGACCGGAAGCCCGGTCAGGGTGAAGGCATCCGCCGTCCAGCGCGTCGGGCGGAAGCGCGGGGTGCCGCGGATCACCAGGTTCCGGCTGGTGCTGCCCTCCAGCCTGACCAGGTAGGCGGCATTGCCGTCGATCGAGAACAGGTTGGTCAGGAAGGATTCGGGACGGGGCTCGGGGAACCAGGCGAACCAGCCGTCGACGTTCTCCAGCCCTTCCGCCGGATCGCGGATGAACTGCGCGCCGTCAGGGTCAGGCCGATAGCGCCAGACGCTGGCGACAGGCAGGCCGGCGAAGACGCTGGCGATCGACTTGTCGACCGGCTCCAGCTCGATGTGGATGGCGTTCCAGCCGGGGCGCAGCTCGATGGTCTGCTCAAGCTCGGCGGCGCGGCTGGCCGAAGCGGCGAAGGCCAGCAGGACCAGCAGGCAGAGGCGGATGGATGCAAGGGTCATGGTCTGGGCGCTCATCCGCGGTCACCGGGCAGGGCCGGCGGCTGCAGGGGCTCTGCAGGGGCCGGCGGAGAAAGGGGATCAATGGCGGCGAGCGCCTCGTCGCGCACGACCGTGCGCATGCGCCCGAGCAACTCCTCGCGGAACTCGTGCTCCATCTCGGCCAGGCGCTGCTGCCGCAGGCCCTGGCGGATGCCGTCGGCGAGCTCCTCGAAGCTGCGGCTGCGGCCGGCATCGACATCCACCAGCCGCAGCAGGTAGATCGCGTCGGCACCACGGATGGGCGTGCTGAGCGCCCCTGGCGCCGGCAGCGCACGCGCTGCGGCAAGTACGGCAGGATCCAGACGACTCGATTCCTCCGCGGGGGCGGCGTCAGCGATCCAGCCGACCAGCCCACCGCGCCAGCGGGTCTCGGGGTCTTCCGAGTAGGTGTTCGCCACCGCGCCGAAATGCGGCACCGACGCCGGCAGCTGCCGAGCCTCCGCCAGGGCCTCGCCTGCACGGCGCTCCGCCGCCTGCCAATCCTCCGCGCTGGCGTCTGCCACCACCGCAAAGCGGATCAGCGCGAGCCGCCGGCGCGCCGGGACCGCGTAGTCCGCGGCGGCCGCGGCATAGCGCGCCTGCACCTCGTCCTCGCTGATGGTGATCGCCGCCTGGCGCTGGCGCAGGCTGCGCTGCAGGTACTGGTTGGCGAGCAGCTGGTCGACCGCACGGCGGATCTCGGGATCCTGGTCGAGGCCTTCCTCGCGCGCGGCCTGCACCATGGCCTGCTTCAGCACCATGTCGTCGAGCAGGGCGCGCTTCTGCTGCAGGTCCTGGTACTGACCGGGGCGACTGCCGCCGCGGCGACGCATCTCGTCAATGAACATCTCCGCGCTGATGTAGTCGCCCTCGACCTGGGCCACCCACTGGGTCGGCGGCGGCGCAGCCGCGGCCAGCTCAGGCACTGGCCCACGCAGGTACCAGCCCGCGGCAATGCCAGCGGCGAGCGTGGCGAAGGGCAGCGCAAAGGCGAATGCGCCAGGGCGCGAGGATGAGGTGCTCATCGGGAATCTCCATCAGCGACTTCGCCGTCGCAGGCATTGAAGGCCACCACTTCCACCCCTGCGGTCGCCCACCATTCACGCGCGCCCGGGATCGCCGGGAATCGCTGCACCGCGCCGTCGCCGGCATCGAGCAGCAGGCCCGTGTCGGCGTTTCGCAGGCTCGCGAAGCGCGGCTTCCAGGGCAGCCACTCACCGACCTGCTGTGCGCTGCGCAGGCGCAACCAGCGGCCGCTGGAGGCCTGCAGCGCTTCGACCTGGGCAAGCATCTGCCCGCGACGGTCGCGTGAACTGAGCAGCACGCGCTGGCGCGCCTCGGTGGTGACGCCCGCCAGCAGCGGCGAGGCGGCATCGATGCGCAGTCCGGTGCACGCGGAAGCGAGCGCAAACATCGGCCCCGCGGCGGGACTCGCGGACGTGAGGCTCTCGAAGCCGTCGCGGAACACGATGAACTGGATCACGTCCTCGTCCGCGGCCGTGTTGTTGCCGATGTTGATATCGGTCGCCGGTGCGGTCGGCAGCGCGCTGGCGGTCTGGATCAGCAGCGCGGCGACGGCAGGATCGGTCTGCGGGTCCAGCCGGGCACTGAGCAGGTAGCGCACCGACTGGCCGCGCGCCAGGCTGACGGTCTGGCTGATGCCGCCGCTGCCCGACGGCGCGCAGCTCGCGCCACCCTGCCCTGCACAGGTCCAGCTGGCGTCGATCAGGCCGGCCGCCAGCGGCACCTCGACCTGCACCGAGGTCGCCGTGACCGAGCCGATATTGGTGACCAGCACGGTGTAGGTCGTGGCGTCGCCGGGCTGGATCAGGCTGACGCCGTTGCTGATTCCGACCTGCAGGTCGATGCCGGCCACCAGCGTGGTCTGCTCGACCGCGCTGTTGTTGGCCTGCTGTGGATCCTGGCCATCGCCGCCTCCGATCGAGGCGACGACTGTCAGCGTTGCCGGCGGAGCCGGCAGCTGCAGCAGCCTCGCATCGAGCACGCGGCTGCTGCCGGCGCGCAGCGTGCCCAGGTCGCAGTCGATCTCGTTGCTGCCCGCCGGCGCGCAGGACAGGCCGAGCTGCGCCTGCACCGCGGCCGAGAAGCCCAGCCGCAGATTGACGCCGACCGCATCCGAGGGGCCGAAGTTGTCGACCTGCACCAGGTACGGAAGCGCGATCGATCCGCTGGAATCGAAGGGATCGAGCGGATCGACCAGGCCCACCGCGAGGTCATGGGCGACGCTGATCGCGTCGGTGTCGGTGGCGCTGTCGTTGGCCGACTGCGGATCGGTCGGTGCGCCCTGCACCTGCACCGTGACTGTATTGCTGACGCTGCCGCGCGCTTCAGGCGCCACCTGCACGTCGAGCTCGAACAGCGCGGTCGCGCCGGCCGTCACCGCGATCACCTGGTCGATGCTGCCGGTGCCGCTGGCCGGACAGCTGCCGCCCCCCTGCAGGCTGCAGGTCCATTGGGCGTCGCGCAGCTGTGCAGGCAGCAGGTCACGCACGCGCACCTGCGGTGCATCGCTGGGGCCGAGATTGTTCACCGCGATGGCATAGAGCGTGCGCGCACCTGCAGTGACGGTGGAGACGCTGTTGCTCTTGCTGACCGAGACATCGGCGATCGCGATGACGTCGGTGCTGGCGCTTGCAGTGTTGTTGGAGAGATCGGGATCGGTTGCATCGGGCTCCAGCACCAGACTGACCGTATTGACCAGCGCGCCCAGGTAGCTGGAGGCGATCGGCGCATCGATCTCGATACGCAGCGTGCCGCCGACCAGCACCGTGCCGGTCATCGCCAGGCTGCCGCTTCCGGCGGCCGGACAGCTCGATCCGGCACTGGCCACGCAGGTCCAGGTCGCGCCGGCGAGCGCGGCCGGCAGCGTGTCGACCACCTGCATGCCGAGCGCATCGCTGGGCCCGGCATTGCCGACCTCGATCACATAGTTCAGGCGCAGCCCGGCCACCGCCTGCACCGGTCCGGTCTTGGTGACCGACAGGTCAGACACCGCGCGGATCTGGGTGAGGTCGGTGCCCTCGTTGTTCTCAGGCGCGGGGTCGATGCCCTCGCCCGGGCTGACGGTGGCCACATTGGTCAGCACGCCGCGGGCACTGGGATGCACGCGCACCGCGTACTCGTAGCGCGCGCTGCCGTCGACGCCGAGGTCGACCGTGGCGTCGATGCGGTCCGGATCGGTCTGCGCGTCGAGGCAGCGCGACAGCGCCTGCTGGCGCAGCACGCCGAGTCGTCCCGCGGCCTCGCTCAGATACATGCGACCGGCGCTGTCGATCGCGCCCAGGCTGAGCTCCGGCGTGCCGGTGACGGCCGCCGCGGGCGGCAGGCGATAGCGCAGGTCCAGCGCGCCGTCGGCCCAGTCGCGGGCGAACACGAACAGCGCACCGGCGCTGTCGGCCAGATACAGGCGCGAGCCGGTGGCATCGAGCTTCAGATCACGCGCCGCCGCCAGTTCGGGAATGGCCGAGACCACGGACTGTGCAACCAGGCTGCCATCGGCCTGCGGACTCAGGCGGCTGATCGCCTGGCTGCCCAGCACGTAGAGCTGGCCGTCACCCGGCGTCAGCGCCAGCGCGCGCGCGCCGGCCAGCGCCGCCATGCCCGGCTGGTCCTGACGCAGTCGGCCACGGAACTGCAGGCGACCGTCGCCGCCGATGTCGAAGCTGCTGACCGCCTGCGACAGACTCGCCGCGGCATACAGGCGACCGCCATCCGCCGACAGCGCCAGCCGGCGCACGCCGCGGATCACATTGCTGTCGGGCACGATCGTGCCGAGGCCATCGGCGACGCGCTCGACGAAGGCGAGCTCGCCGCTCTCCGCGCTGCGGCTGAACACCGCGATGGCATGCGAGCTGGCCGAGGCCACGAACACGAAGCGGCCGTCGAGGCCAAGGTGCACATCAGCCGCGCCCTGCAGGCCGGCGACGCCGTTGACGCCGGACTGCAGGCGCTGGCCGAAGCTGTGGGTCCCGGTGTCGGCGTCGTAGCGCAGCAGCACCAGGCTGTTGGCGCTGCTGCCGGTCACGTAGATGTGCCGGTCATCCGGCGACAGGGTCACCATCGAGGCACCGGCCAGACCGGCCACGGTGGTGCTGCCCAGGGTGGCGCCGTCGACGATCACCTCGGGCGTGCCGGGCAGGCCCTGTGCATCCAGCGGGAACACCAGCAGGGCTCCGAGGCTGGGGTTGACGGCGTACAGACGCTGACCGTCAGCCGAGCGCCGGCTGGCGCCGATCCCGGCGATCGCGGTCGAGTCGGCCGGCGTCAGGCGCAGCAGATCCTGCACCGGCAGGTTGGCGCTGCAGCTCCAGCTGCCCTCCCCCGCGACCAGCCCGGCATTGACCGCCGGGAAGATCGGCAGCGGGTCGAACAGTCGAGCTTCCAGCGCATCGGACACGCCGGCATTGGCCAGATCGATGGTGTAGGTCAGCGGCAGGCCGGCCACCACCTCGCTAAGGCCATCGGTCTTGCTCACCGACAGGTCGGGCTCGGGCTGCAGCAGATCCGAATCGGTATCGACGTTGTCGAGCGGGTTGAGCTCCTGGGCCGCGATCCGGGTGTCGGCGCGCAGGCTGTAGTCGAGCGTGCCCAGTGCGTTCGGGTAGATGCGGCCGCCCACGCTGAACTCGACGCGTCCCTGGGCCTCGATGTCAACGCTGACCTCGCCGATCGGGCCACGGCCGGCAAGCGGGCAGCGCGAACCGCGCGCACGCGCCCACACGCCCAGGCCACCGGCATCCGCGCTCGCGCTGTACAGCTGCTGGCGATCCGACGCGCTGACCAGGCTGAGCCCGCCGCCCAGCGGCGGCTGCGCGCTGTAGCTGTCGAGCAGCTGCGGCTCTTCGGGCTGCAGGCTGAACAGGAACAGGCGTCCGGCGGCACCGACATACAGGCGCGACTGGTCGGCCTCGAACTGCAGGGCATCGGGCGTGACCAGGCCGCTGACGCCGTTCTCGCCTTCGCGGATGACCTTCGACAGGCTGAGGGCCGGCGTCTGCAGCGGATCGAAGACAAAGCCGGCGACGGTATTGCTCTCGCCGCCCGTCACCCAGACGGTACTGCCGGCGAAGCGGAGCGCACGCGGGTCGATCAGCAGGCGCTCGGGCAGCTCGAAATCCTGCACCAGGGCGAACGGACTCAGCGCGCCAGTGGCCGCGTTGCGAGCGAATGCAGCCAAGGACTGATTGCTGCCTGCTGCCACCAGCAGGTGGCCGGCGCTGGCGCTGAACTGCAGGTCGCGGATGTCGTTCAGGCCATCCACGCCGCCGACACCCTGGCGCAGGATGCTGGCCGGGCTGAGCAGGCCGGTGCTGGCGTCGACGTTGAACACCGCGATCGCGCTCTCGACGCTGCCCGCCACGTACAGATGGCGACCGTCCGGGCTCATCCGCAGGCGATGGGCGCCGCCGATGCCGTCGATACCGAGCTCACCGTCCTGGTACTGCGCCCTGAAGCTCAGGCTGCCGTTGCCCGCATCGCGGCTGAACACCGCCACCGAGTCGGAGCTGCGGCCCGCCACGTAGACAAAGCGCTCGTCATTGGACAGCAGCAGGTCGGCAGCGCCGCCGATTCCGCGCACGCCGTCCTGCTCGTTGACCAGCACCGCCTCGACGCCGGTCGGCAGCGCCGGCAGCGACAGCGTGCCGGTGAGCGGGTCGCGACTCAGCAGGGCGACCGCACCGACACCGCCGAGGCTGCCGGTCACATAGGCCTGGCGGCCGAAGCCGGCGGGCACGATGGCGGTGTAGCTGTCCAGGCTGCCGGCGAAGCTCTGCCGCAGGTCCAGCGCGCCAGCCTTGGGGAAGGCTTCGCAGGTCCACGCGCGCTCGTACAGCGCAGCGGGCGCGGTATCGGTGACGCGCACGCCGACCGCGTAGGACGGACCGAGGTTGCGGACTTCCGCCAGATAGTCGACACGCCCACCGGGCACGGCGGTGGGGCTGCCGTCATCTACCGTGACCACCAGATCGGAGGCCGGCGACAGCACCGTGTTGTCGTCGGTCGAACTGTTGTTGAGCTCGTTCGGGTCGACCGCGCCCGCGGCCGACACCGTTGCCGTGTTGACCAGGCGCCCGGTGGCGCTCTGGCCGACGACGCCGGTGGCGGTGAACACCACCTGGCCACCGACCGGCAGCTGGGTGATCACGTCGATGTTGCCGTTGCCGCCCAGTGGACAGGTAGCGCCACCGCTGGAGCTGCAGCTCCAGGTGACCGCGCTGAACTCGGGCGGGAAGGTGTCGACGACCCGCGCTTGACTGACCGCACTCGGCCCGAGGTTGTCGACCTGGATCACGTAGCTCACGGACTCGCCGGGGGCCACGCCTCCGAGGCCGTCGAAAAGGCTCGCGCGGTAATCGAGGGCACCGGTCGACAGCGCGGGATCGGCGTCGACGCTGCGGTTGAAGGTGCTGATGGCATTGTCCAGCGAGCCCACCGCGTAGACGTGGGTGCCGTCGGCGGAGACATGCAGGTCGGCGGCACCGTCGAGGCCCAGCACCTGACCACCGCTCAACGGAGCGGCATCACCCGAGCGGACGATACCGGAGAACACCGGCGCCGCAGTTCCGCTGATCCGATAGTGCGCCAGGCTGCGGCCGCTGCCGCTGGCGACGTAGAGGTGCTGGCCGTCGCCGCTGAGCCGGATGCCGCGAGCGCCGAGCAGACCCTGCGCGCCCTCGACGCCCTCGCGGGCAAGGCCGGCGACGCTGAGCGCGCCATCGGTACTGCTGCGGTTGAAGCTCACCAGGCCGCCGCTCAAGCCGCCGGCGGCAAACACGCGTGCGCCATCGGCGCTGATCGCGAGGCCCACCATGCCGCCCAGGCCGCCGATGCCGTCCTGGCCGTTGACATAGCGGCGCAGGTAGCTGAGCTGGCCGAAGCCGGCGCTGCCGGCGTTAGGATTGCGCGCGAACACCGCCAGCGTGCTGCTGGCGGCCCCGAGCGCATACACATGCCGGCCGTCGGGCGATACGGCCAGCGCATTGATGCCGGCGATGCCGTCCACGCCGCCGACACCGTTCTGCACCAGGCCCTGGTAGCTCAGGCGACCGTAGTCGGCGGCGCTGCTGTCGGCCGAGCGCGCGAACACCGCGATGGCGTTGGCGAAACTGCCGGCGACATAGAGGTGTCGGCCATCGGCACTGAGCGCCAGCGCGCTGGCACCGGCAAGGCCGCTGACGCCAAACACGCCGTTCTGCTCGACCTCGACGAACTCCAGCTCCACCGGTGCCGGGCGACGCCGGAACACAACGACGGTGTTCTCGACCGGGCTGACCGCGTACACGTGCGCGCCGTCGGGACTTGCCAGCACGCCGGCCACGCCACCCAGACCGGTCACCGCGCCCACACCGCTGCGCAGGACTCGGGCGAAGCGCAGCTCACCGTTCTGCGGCTGACCCGGCGCCTCGATGCGGCGGAACACGCCGATCGCGTTGTCGGTGGGGCCGGCGACGAACAGTCGGCTGGCATCGCCGCTCACTGCGACCGCGCCCGCGAGGCCGTCGAATTCCGCGAGGCCATCATCCTTGCGGATCGCCAGATCCGCCACCAGGGCCACCACGTCGGTGTCCGAGGCGGAGTTGTTCTCCGGCGTGGTGTCCTGCGGAGCCGTCAGCGTGACCGTATTGGTCAGGCTGCTGCCCACGGCAACACCGCTGCTGACCCGCGCTTCGATCTGGAAGGTCACGCTGCCGCCGGAGGCCACGCTGATCGGCACGTCCACCAGATCACCGGTGCCGCTGGCCGGGCACTCGCTGTCGGCTTCGCGGCGGAAGGCCGCGAGGCCGCCGGCGATGGCGCCCTCGGCGCCGGGCGCGAGGCTGCCGGCGACGTAGACGTGATTGCGCACGCTGTCGACTACGAGGCCGGTTGCGCCATCCAGGCCCTGCACGCCGCCGGAGCCGGAGGCCCGCAGGCCGAGGAAGCGCAGCGTGCCGGTGACGTCGTCGCGCACGAACCAGGCGACGCTGCCGCCGGCCTGGGCAGTGACGTACACATGCACGCCGTCGCTGCTGAGCGCGACGCGGCGGGGGCCCTGCAGGCCCTGCACCTCGGCCACGCCCTGCTGCAGGCTGGAGCCCAGGCTGAGCTGGCCGAAGTTTCCGCTGGCTGGATTGATCTCGCGGTTCAGCACCAGCAGGCGATTGGCGCCCGTGGCGGCGAGATAGAGCTGTCGTCCCTCGGGATCGAAGGCGGCGCCGGAAGCGCCGTCAGTGCTCACCCCGAACTGGGCGGCACCGCGCACAGCGCGGAAGCTCAGGCGTCCGCTGGCGCTGTCGCGGTCGAACAGGGCCACGCTGCCCGAGGCGCCGGACAGGGCGTACAGGTGCTCGCCATCCGGGCTCAGGACAAGGAACTCGACATCGATCAAGCCTGAGACCACGCCGCCGGCGTCGGACGCATCGTCAACGCCCTCACGCTCGCTTTCGACATGGCTGAGCTGACCGGTCGCGGCATCGCGGCTGAACACCGCGACGGCGGCATCGTTGGCGCCAGCGACATAGAGGTGCGCACCGTCGGCGCTGAGCACGACATGCAGCGCCTGATCCAGACCCACCACGCCCTGCACTGTCTGCCGCAGGGCCAGCACCGGTGTGCTGCCGCTATGGCTCAGCTCGAACACGTTCAGGCTGTCGGATTCGCGGCTCGCGACGTAGAGGAAGCGGCTGTCGGCGCTGACCGCCACCGAGCGCGCACCCAGCAGCTGGCTGACCGGGCTGCCGCCGAGGTTCTGGCCCTGGGCCACGCTGGTGGCCAGCTGCAGGCGGCCATCGACGGCATCGCGGCGGAACAGCAGCAGGCGGCTGTCGAGCACGCTCACCGCCGCCAGGTAGGCCGGCAAGGGTCCGGCTCCATCGCTGTCCGGCACCAGAGCGAGGCCGGTGACGCCGCCAAGACCGGGCTCACCGGCCGCGTTGTTGGCATAGGCCGCGGTGAAATCCAGTGCGCCAGAGCCAGCGGCGGTGCAGGTCCAGCTGACCGAGCCGGGCTCGAAGCCGGGCAGCGCGCTCAGGCGATCGTTGATCTCGACCACCGAAGACGGCGTGTGCCGCAGATGGCTGGGCCCGGCGTTGCGCACCACCACCTCGTAGCGGACGGTCTCGCCGCCGACCACCGAAACCCGGTTGTTGGTCTTGCTGACCGCGAGGTCGCCGCGCGGCGTGAGCGCGGTCGAGTCCTGCGCCAGGTTGTCGAGCAGGTCCGGATCCTCGAAGCGCGCCGGCCGCTCCACTTCGGCCAGGGTCTCCAGCGTGCCGGTCGCGCCGGGACGGATCATCGCCTGCACGCTGTACTCCAGCGTGCCGCCCACGCCGAGGTTGACGCGGTCATCGATATCGCCGCTGCCGCCTGCGCTGCAGCTGGAGCCCGCGCCCACCGCGAACGAGGCGATCGCACGATCGCCGAAGCCCGCCGCGTAGACATTGCGCGAGTCGGGGCTGAGACCCACCGCATAGACATCGTTGAGCCCGTCGACGCCCTCAAGCCCGTCGGTGCGCGTCTCCAGCAGGCTGAGGCCGCCGTAGCCGGCGCCGCTGCGGTTCAGATCGCGATCGAAGACCAGCACGCTGTGGCCGAATTGGGCGGCGACGTAGACGCGGCGGCCGTCGGCGCTGACCTGCACATCGCGCGGGCCGTTCATCCGCGACAGGCCCGGCTGGTTTCGGCTGTACTGGAAGGCCGGCGCCAGGCGTCCGAAACCGGGACTCGTGACATCGGTATTCCGGCGCAGCACGAACAGGCTCGAGGTGGTCTGTCCCACCACGTAGACGTGCTCGCCGTCGGTCGGCAGCGCGCCCTGCGGCATCGACAGCGACATCAGGCGCGCGCCGCTCTGCAGGTTCAGCGCCTGCACGAAGCTGAGACGTCCACCTTCGCCGGGCACCAGCGAGCGGTCGCGGTTGAACACCACCACGGCATTGGAAATCGAGCCCACGCCGAGCAGCTGGCGGCCATCGCGGCTGACCAGCAGATCGCGGATGCCCGACAGCCCGCTGACGCCGGCGCTGCCGTTGCGCACCTGCCCCTGGTAGCTCAACGCTCGCGTGGTGGGATCGCGCGCGAAGATCGCGATCGCCGCCTCGAAACTGCCCGAGACGTACAGGTGTCTGCCGTCGGGATCCATCGCCATGCCCTGGGCGCCGAGCAGACCGTCGACGCCGCCAACGCCGTCCGCGAAGCGGGTGACATAGGTGAGGCGACCAAAGCCGCTGGCGGGCTCCTCGCTCACATTGCGCTCGAACACGGTCAGCGTGTTGCGATCCTCGCTGGTGACGTAGACGCTGCGGCCGTCGGGGCTGACCAGCACGCGGCTGGCGCGATCGAGTCCCGCCACCACGCCATCCTGTCCGTTGACATAGCGCGCACGGAACTCCAGGTGGTCGCCCTGGGTGGCACCGTCGACGCCGCGACGGCTGAAGCGTTCGAACACGCTGAGCGCGCCGTCCTGCAGGCTGACCGCATACAGATGGCGGCCATCCGGGCTGACCGCGAGATCGGCCGGCGACAGCAGGCCAGCCGTGCCTGCGATACCGTCGCGCTCCTGCTCCAGGAAGGCGAACAGGGGGTCCGGCGCGCGTCGCGCATAGGCATGCAGGGGGCGGCCGCTGCCGGAATCATTGGCGACCAGCACATGGCGCCCATCGCCGCTGACGGCCACTGCACGCGCTGATGCGAGACCCGGCGTGGACACCGCGTCGTAGAGGACGCGGCCCTCGCTCAAGGTGCCGCTCAGGGTGTCGCGACGGAAGCCCAGCAGGCTGCCGGCACTGGCCGACACCCGGTAGAGATGTTCGCCGTCCGGCGCGATCGCGATGCGGCCATCACCGGCAAGCGGATCCGCATCCTGCGGCTGCGCGTCGGTGGCGCTGCGGGTATAGCTCGCCACCGCCGTGAGGCCGGCATCGGCATAGGTCAACAGATCGAGACGTGCCGACGTCGCCGAGGCGGCGTACAGGCTTCGATTGGCGGGCACCAGCGCCAGATCGACAATGCCGGCCAGGCCGGTGCTGAAGGCCGCCCCTTGAGCGCCAAGGCGCCCGAGCGGGCCGCTGGCGGCTTCGGTATTGAGCGCGTACTGCACGATCTGGCCGCCGCTGCCGGCCACGAACAGGCGTGCGCGGGCGCGATCCAGGGCCAGTGCCGATGCTCCAGTCGGCACGGCGTCGGTGTGCACGCTGTCGTGAATCGGCAGGCCGCTGGCCGGATCCCGTCGGAACACGCTCACCGCCGCCGGGCTGCTGCCGCTGACGTAGACGTGGGTGGCGCTGGAGACGATGCGCTGCGCCTGTACGGGTACGCCCGTGGACACGGTTCCGGCGTAGGACAGTCGGCCGAAGGCCGGATCGGCCGGATTGCTGACCCGGTTGAAGCTGACCAGGGACGGAACCCCCGGTCCGCTGGCCGGACGGGTCAGCACGAACAGCAGCGTGCCGTCCGGGCTCAGGCTCAGATCGACCGGATTGAGCAGGCCAGCCACCGTAGCGCCGCTGTCGCTGGGGTCGTTGGTGCCGTTGGTTTCGGTCTCCAGCACGCTCAACTCACCGAAGCCCTGTCCGGGCACGGCATTGCGAGCGAGCACCTGGATCGCATTCGCTTCCGGCAGCACGAGGTAGGCCTGTTCGCCGCCTTCGCTCATCAGCAGCGCGCCCGCCTTCTGGTTCTGCAGCCCGCCGACGTTGGCGAAGCTCAAGTCGCCTGGGATCGGCGTGATCGCCGAGCAACTCCAGGACACGCTTTCCAGAGAGGATGGGAACAGCGCGGAAACGCCGGCGCCGAAGGCGTCGTCCGGCCCGTCATTGCGAACCCGGATCGAGTAGCTGGTCGGAGTGCCCGGAACGGCCTCGCTGCGACCGTCGGTGAGCGAGATCGACAGCGCCGAGACGCCGGTGAGGCCCGAGACGGCGGTCGCCGAAGCGCCGCCGGCCAGCGATGAAACCGTGGCTGTGTTGACGACCTCACCGCTGGCGGTGTCGGTCGTAAGCACTTTCAGGCCGACCTCGACCACACCGCCCGGGTCCAATCGCAGCATCTCGCTGACCGGACCAATGACCTCGTCCGACGAAGTGCAGGCCGTGAGCCCTGCGGCTTGAACCACGGCGCACTGCCACCTGCCGCTGCTGGCCACCAGCAAGGGGCTGGCCAGGTCATCTGTGAGCACCGCATTGCGCGCCACGCTGGGACCCGCATTGCTGACCTGAATACGGTAGTCGAGCCTGAACGGTGCGCCACCGGTTGTGTCGTCGTCAGGCACCACCGAATCCAGCACCTTGCTCAGGCTCAAGCTGGCGGTAGGCACGAGCAGGGTGTTGGCATCGCTCGCAGTATTGTTGCCCGGGATGCTGTCGATCAGGCCGGCCGGCGGCGTCGCCTCGGCGTTGACCGTCAGCGTGCCCAGTGCGCTCGGATCCAGGCGACCGCTCAAGATGAACTCGACCCGCGACTGCGGCGGCAGATCGACGCCCTGGTTGATGACGGCTGCGCTGATCGGCGGGGTCAGCCCGGTCGTGCCGCAGACGCTGCTGTTGGAGGTGCAGCACGCACCGTCGAAGGCGCGGCACTGCCAACGCGCGCTGCCCGACGCGAAGCCCGCATCGCCATCGCTGGCGAGGATCGGCAGGGCGGTCTGCAAGTTGACGTTGTTGGCGGTCAGGGTGCCGTTGTTCCGCACCACCACGGTGTAGGCATGATCGACACCCGGCACGGCAGACGTCGCACCATCGCTGACCGTCACCTCGATGTCGGTGCTGGCCTGCACACTGACCGTGCTGCGGGCGCAGATCGTATTGGATCCGCTCAGCGGGCAGTTGCCGGCGCCCTGGTCACTGACGCCGAGCCCGGACTGGACCCGCGCCAGTGCATCGTTGAGCAGGCTGCCGCTGGCATTGGCGCCGACCGTGGCGAACACCCGCAGCGTGCTGCTGCTGCCGGCGCGCAGCAGGAAGCCCTGGTTGGCGAAGGAGCCGTCGCCCTCGACCAGTTCGACCGTGCAGGCGTCCGGTGTCAGTGCGGCGACGCTGCCGTCATCGTCCGGACAGTAGCGCCAGCAGGGCGTGGTCTGACCATTGTTGCTGCAGGCGCCGGAGGCAAGGTTGCGGCCCAGCTGGGCCGACAGGGTGTCGCTCAGCAGGATCCCGGTGTCGCCCGCGATATTGCCGACATCGCTGGGGCCGAGGTTGGTCACGGTGATGTCATAGGTCAGCGCGCCGCCGGGGTTCAGCACCGCGGACGAGCTGGTCTTGCTGAGGCCAATCCGCACCTGCCGACGCAGGTCGGCGCGCCAGGTGCTGCTGTTGTTGCCCGCGGCCAGGTCCGGCTGGTTGCCGGCGATGGATGCGGCGATGTCGATGCTGCTGGCGCTGGCATCGCTGGGATAGGTCAGCGTCAGTCGCGCGGTGATCGTGCCGTTGACCGCGATGCCGCCCAGGGCCACGCTCAGACTGCCCGTGCCCGAATCCGCCGTGCAGCTGGCCGGCGCGACGCAGGACAAGGTCGCCGCGCTGACCTGGGGCGGAAGGCTCACGCTCAGCTGCGACCCCGTACTGGCGAAATCGCCGTTGTTGGTGACGCGAATGTCGAGCGTGTTGCCCGTGGTGCCCGGCGTGTAGCTGGCAGTGGGCGTGCCAACCGGGGACGCCGGCACGAACACCACCGCCAGATCGGCCTTGACCAGATCGAGGTTGGCGCTGTCGCTGTTGTTGCCGGAAGTCGGATCCGTGGTGCCAGCGGGCGCCGTGACGCTCGCGGTATTGACCAGCGGATCCGCCTGCGTGCCGGCGACGATGCTGGCCGGGACGGTGAAGCTGAGGCTGCCCCCGGCTGGAATATCGAGGTCCAAGCTGAGGTTGCCGCTGCCGGCTGCAGGGCAGGTCGCCCCGCCCGAAGCGGTGCAGCTACGCGTGCCAAAGCTGACGCCTGCGGGCGCGGTATCGGCCAAGGTGGCAGCGATCACATCGCTGGGGCCGGCGTTGGCGACCACCACCGTGTAGCTCACGCTGCCCGGCGCGCTGTAGGTGGTCGCCGATGCGGTCTTCACCACCGACAGGTCGCTGCGCAGACTGCGCGTGCTGCTCACCGACAGATCGAGCGCGTTGCCGCCGCTGGGCGTGACGACCGCAGGGACGACCAGAGGACTGGCGGTCATCGAAGAGGCGAAGCTGGCGGAAATGGTGTACCTCAGCTCACCGTCCGTACTGCCTGCCCGAGCGCCCACCACATCCGCACTGCGGTTGAGATTGCCGCTGCCGCTGGCGTTGGCACAGCTGCTGCCCGCGCCCATCGCACTGCAGGCCCAGCTGACGGTGACCCCCGGTGGAAAGCTGGTCGTCGTCGTCGGCGTGTTGGCCGCATCGCCGCGGTTGTTCACCACCAGCGTGTAGGTCGACGGGACCGTGTTGCCGGGGATGTAGGTCGACGGACCGCTGAAGCTCGAATCGCCGAGGTTGGCCTGGGCCCACACCGGCGAGGCGCCAGCCAGCAGGGCGAGCGCCGCCCAACGACGTGCGACGGATATGACGGAACGCGCTGGCTGGGCCACGGGCGAAATCCTGCGTTGTGCACCGGCGGAAGGCACGGCGCGCGGAATGCATCCGATGAGCGCCCCTCGCCCATCCCCCTGGAGTCATCGCCTCGCGATGCTCCCCTCGTGCTACCTAAGCGCGAAAACCTGCCGAGCCCCCTCAGAGAATTTTCGCGATCTGTGAATCACCCCTTCTTCGAGGAGGGTGAGAACGACGCCAGAGCCGCCATGCGCCTGCTTTGCAGGGGTGAAGCGCGGACCCGATCCGCCAATTCCGAGCGAGACAGGTGCGCATCTGGCGCCCGCAACGCGACACGATGGAGTGCGCACGCCGCGCTCGGAGTGTGCCCGCTATCACATTGAAAGTGCAATGCCGAACACATTCGTGCGGGAACGCTGCAGGGGCCGAGTCAAGCCGCACGGTCTGCTCCCAGCGAATCGCCGTGCCCGCCCGATAGGCGCGGGACTCCGAATCCACGGCAGGGCGTGTCGGCGCGGGCGGCCTCGGGCTGGCCTGCGCGGGGTGGTGATCCACCGCGCACAGGCGCGCCTATCCGCCTATCCGCCGATACGCCGATACGCCGATACGCCGATACGCCGATACGCCGGGATGGTGCCGCGGGCCCGGCGGCTTCAGCGCGCGGGCGTTCCCGACCGGCGCCCGGCAGGTGGCCAGCGCCACCAGGCAGCCACTACGCACAGGCCAAAAGCGGTGTAGGCCAGCACGAAGACCCAGGGCGGAGCCTGGAAGTACAGCAGACGGCTCAACCAGTACTCGATGAAGCCGCCCGCGTAGGTCGCCTCCCCCGCCTGCGCGCGCAGCCACAGCTCCAGCGTGGTCAGGGGACAGACCATGCCGAGCCAGCTCTGCGCCACCACCACGACGATGGTGGCGAGGTGGGTCAGGCGGAACCCCCAGGCGTTGGCAAAGCGCCAGCCGCGCAGATTGCCCAGCACGATCAGCAGCAGCCCGAGCACGACGAAGACCACCACGCAGACGTGCAAGAACAGCACGGCATCGGCGGCGAGGGTCCAGAGCATCGCCATCAGTCGGCCAGCAGGCGCTTCATGCCGGCCGCGAAGCGCGCCTCGAGGGCATCCCGCTGCAGGTGGCGGCCATCAGACACGCGCTGCAAGCCGCCGACCCACACGGCATCGACCGCCGGTCGATTGCTGCCGAACAGCCAGCGATCCACCACATCCGCGTCGGACGCTGCGTACAGGGCGGGATGCTCGGCCTGCAGGGTGACCAGATCGGCGTCGGCGCCGGGCTGCAGCACGCCGGCAGCCACAGCACTGCCCTGCCCCGCGGCATCGGCGCCGGCTCGGATGACAGCCGCCAGCAGAGTTTCGCCGACCGAGCGCGTCGAGTCGTCCACCGCCAGGGTGCGATGTCGATGCAGCAGGCGCTGGCCATACTCCAGCCAGCGCAGTTCGTCGACCAGGCTCACCGTCGCGTGCGAATCGCTGCCCACGCCGAAGCGTCCGCCCTGGGCCATGTAGTCCAGCAGCGGGAAGAAGCCGTCGCCGAGGTTGGCCTCGGTCGTGGTGCAGATCGCCACGGTGGCGCCGCTTCTCGCGATGCGCTTGGTCTCTTCGCGAGTCAGATGCGTGGCGTGCACCAGCGTCCAGCGCGCGTCGACATCGGCGTTCGCGTACAGCCAGTCGACCGGCCGCGCGCCGCGCCGCGCCACGCACTCCTCGACTTCACCGGTCTGCTCGGCGATGTGGATATGGATACGGCTGTCGGCCGGCAGCGCTGCCAGCACCTCGCGCATCGCATCGGGCGGGACCGCGCGCAGGCTGTGCAGGGCGCAGCCGACCCGCAGGCGCTCGTCCTGTTCGGCGCGCAGCGTCTCCAGCAGGCGCAGATAGGCATCGATCGAATGGCCGAAGCGACGCTGGCGATCGCCGAGGGCACGTCCATCGAAGCCGCCGCTCATGTACAGCACCGGCAGCAGGGTCAGGCCGATGCCGGCCTCGCGCGCAGCCTCGATCAGGGCGCGCGACATCGCCGCCGGGTCGGCATACGGCCGGCCATCGGGCGCATGGTGCAGATAGTGGAACTCGCAGACCCGCGTATAGCCGGCTTCGAGCATCTCGGCATAGAGCTGGGCGGCGACATCGCGAAGAAGCTCGGGATCGAAGCGCGCGGCCAGCTGGTACATGGTCTCGCGCCAGGTCCAGAAGCTGTCCTGCGGGTTCATGCGGCGCTCTGCGAGACCAGCCATCGCGCGCTGGAAGGCGTGCGAGTGCAGGTTGGCCACCCCAGGCACGGCCCAGGGCAGCACGTCGTTCGTATCGCCGCGCGCGAGGCCACCCACGCGACCCTGTGCATCGAGATCGATGCGCAGGGGCTCGATCACCGGGCCCGCGGAGCTGGGACGCCACACGCGACAGGCTGGCAGGGATCGGGGCATCGGGGGCGAGGTCGAGGTCGAGGTCGGAGTCGCGCTGGGCATCCGCCGATTCTGGACATGCACGGCGCACGACGGAAGCCCCGCAAGGGTGCGCGCATGAACCGCGACTGACACCCGGGAGCGCGCTGCACCTCCGTCAACCCCGTTCACTCGCCGGCTGCGTATCCGATGGCGCACCCCACTGCGGAGACCCGCCATGCAAGACCGACCCGCCCCCTCCTCGCGCCCGCGCCGTCCCGCTGCCCTGCCGGCGTTCGCGCTGGCGCTGGGCCTGACCCTGCTGGCCGCCTGCCAGGGTCCCGCACAGAAACAGGCGCAGACCAATGCCGAACCGCGAGCCAGCGAGCAGCCGATCGCTCCGTCTCCGCCGCCCGCGCCGCCTTCGCGGCCGACATCGCGGGAGGAGGCGAGCCTCGATCGGATCGTAGTGACGGGATCGCGCGTGGGTGGGGCCGAGCTCGCGCATCGCCAGCGCGCGGCGCCGGCGATGGTGGCGATCGCCCCGGCCGCGCCGGTCATGTTCGACGCGCCCGAGGTCAACCGCGAGAACTACGCCGAGCTCAGGCTCAACGGCATCCAGCGCGTCTCCGAGCAGCCGGTCTCGACCTTCTCGATCGATGTCGACACCGGCGCCTACAGCAACCTCCGGCGCATGCTCCACGCCGGCCAGCGGCCGCCCACGGATGCCGTGCGCATCGAGGAGCTGATCAACTACTTCAGCTACGACTATCGCGCGCCGACCGCGGGCGAAAAGCCCTTCGCCTTCGCCACCGAGCTCGCGCCATCGCCTTTCAATGACAAGCGCCTGCTGCTGCAGGTCGCCCTGCAGGCCCAGGCCGTGGATGCGAGCGCGCTGCCGCCGGCCAATCTGGTGTTCCTGATCGACACCTCGGGCTCGATGCATGACGCCGCCAAACTGCCGCTGCTCAAGCGCGGCTTCGCGCTGCTGGTGAACCAGCTGCGCGCCCAGGATTCGGTGGCCATCGTCGCCTATGCCGGCAGCGCAGGCCTGGTGCTGCCGCCGACCAAGGGCTCGCAGCGCGGTGAGATCCTGGCCGCACTGGAGCGGCTGGAGGCCGGCGGCTCGACCAACGGTGGTGCCGGCATTGCCCTCGCCTATGCGGTGGCGCGGCAGGCGCGGATCGAGGGCGGCATCAACCGGGTGATCCTCGCCAGCGACGGCGACTTCAACGTCGGCACGGTCGACCACAACGCGCTGGAAACCCTGGTCGCCGACCAGCGCGCCTCCGGCGTCGCGCTGAGCGTGCTCGGCTTCGGCAGCGGCAACTACAACGAACAGACGGCCGAGCGCCTGGCCGACGTCGGTAACGGCAACTACGCCTACATCGACAGCCTGCTGGAGGCGCGCAAGGTGCTGGTGGCGCAGATGGGCGGCACCCTGCACACCCTGGCCAGCGACGTGAAGATCCAGGTCGAGTTCAACCCGGCCGTGGTCGCCGAGTACCGCCTGCTGGGCTACGAAAACCGCCTGCTGGCGCGCGAGGACTTCGACAACGATCGCGTCGATGCCGGCGAGATCGGTGCCGGCCACAGCGTCACCGCGCTGTACGAGATCGCCCTGGTCGGCTCCGGCGGCGAGGCCAGCGCGCCGCTGCGCTATGCGCCCGACCAGGCGCCAACGGATCCGCGCAGTGACGAGATCGCCCTGCTGCGCCTTCGCTACAAGCGTCCAGGCGAGCACAGCAGCCAGCTGATCGAGCAGCCCATCGCCCGCAGCGACCTGCGCGAGCAGCCCAGCCACAACCTCGGCTTCGCCGCCGCGGTGGCCGGCTATGGCGAACTGCTGCGCGGCGGCGAGCACGCCGGCGCGATGAGCTGGGACCGCGTCGAGCAGCTGGCGGTGGCCGCGCGCGGCGAGGACCGCGCTGGCCTGCGCGGCGAGTTCCTGCAGCTGGTGGGGCTGGCGCGCAGCCTGACCGGGGCGGACAGCGCACAGCGCTGAGCTGCGGGCACGGCAGTCGTCGGGCCGCATGCGCGGGAGTCGCGGCTACGCCACAGCGGTGGATGCGTTTGCAGGCACCTCCGCGCAGTCCAGAGTCTTGGGCAACACGGATCAAGCACTTGCGTGCGCGATCCAGGGGCGCGCCCTCAATGGCGCGCCGCAACGCCGAATTCTGCAGCGTTGCCCTTGGCCGTGAGACAACCCACGCGCTGAACTCCCCTCGACAGGCGTCCCGATGGCACAGTGCCGCCGGGGCGCCTGTCCATTCGGGGGAAGCCATGTCCACAACGACGACCGCCTGTCCAGTGCTCCGCCTGTTGAGCCTGACGCTCTTGCTGCAGCTTGCCGCCTGCGGCCGCACCGATCCGCCTGCCCCGCCTGCCGCCGAAGCGCCGGATGCCACCACGCAGGCCGCGACCGCCGAGCCCGCTTCGATGCACAGGCCGCGCTGCGCCGACGACGGCACCGTGCCCTTGCCCGCGACGGCAATCGGCGCTGGCAACCAGCTGCACCGCAGCGGCGAGCCCGACCTGCTGGCGATCCTGTCGCTGAAGGCCGATTCGCGCGCCTGGGAGACCAAGTGCCCGGTGCCGCTGGACTACCGGCCCTATGCAGAGGTGCCCGGCTGCCACGTCGAGGATGTGCTGCCGCGGCCGGCGCGACTGAGCATCCAGCACATCGTCGATACCGACCGCTACAGCCTGACGATCGAGCCGCTGCCGGGGCATCCCGGCAAGACCGTCAAGCGCACCCTGTCGCCGGTCTTCGCACCCGCCGAAGACCGCAAGCACGTCACCTGGCTCAGCGGCGCCGCCGACGACCGCCTGGCCGCGGATCTTTACGTCCATATGGCCGACACGAGGCACAGCGACAGTCGCGGTGCGCACAAGCGCTACGTCGTCGAGGTCTTCGCCCGCGGCGAGAAGCACTGCGATGCCCACCTGCCGCATCTGTCGAGCTGCCGGTCGGAGGATTTCCCCGGGCGCGACCCCTGTGACGCGAACCTGCCCAAACGCCCCGAGCCCAGCTTTGGCACGAAGCAGACCGATACCGGCACCGGCAATGAGCCGCCCGCTGTCTGAACCTTGCAGCAGGCGACCGGCGCGGCAGCTGCGCGAATTTCGCGCGGCTGCCCGGGCGTTCGCCTGGCTTGCGCTGCTGATCGCAGCGCAAGCCAACAGCGCCGCGCTCGATTGCGCCTCACCCGGCCCGATCTCGCTGTCCGTACCGGCCGCGCCAGGCGTGCTGGAGGTGGAGCTGCGGCCCAGCGGCGCCGCCGTCCTGTGGATCGAGGAGCAAGGCCACGATCTTCGCCTGCAGCCGCCCGCCGCCACGTCCCTGCAGCTGCAGGTGCCGCCGCGCTTCGGCCTGAGCCTGCTGCCGCTGGACGCGCCACGGCGCGTCGGCATCACCCGCGTGCTCGACAACGCCGCCAACGTCCGGGTGAGCCTGGGGCTCGAATGCGCGCCGCTGCCGGTCGACCTCGAAGCCTGGCTGGGGCGGGCCGATGCGATCGCCAGGCATTTCGGCGGCGGCCTCGGCAGCCTGCGCGGTGTCGAGCCGCCCTTCGCGCTGGCCGAACTCATCCAGACCGCACCTGCCCCGCGCTGGCGCGCCTTCGCCCTGCATCTGCGCGCGCAGTGGCTGCTGCTGTCCGGACTCAGCGCCGAGTCGGCGCCCGCCTTCGTGGAGGCGGCCCGCGCGTGGGATGCGGTCGGTGCCGCGCCGAAGGCCGCTGCGGCCCGCGTGGCCGCGGCCGAAAACCTGCGCCTTGCCGGCGACAGCGCTGCGGTGCTTTCGCTCAGTCGATCCGCGCCGACCGCACCGGAGGCGGGCCACTACTTCGGCGTGCGGCTGGAAGCTGCACGCTGCGGGGCGCTCTTCGATCGCGGCGAACTCGATCCCGCGGCGGCCTGCCATGCCTGGGTGCTCGCGGCGTACAAGGCCCTGGACGAGCCGCTGGAGGCCGCCAACGCGGCCATCAATGGCGCCGACCTGCAGCGCCGGCTGGGCCGCCATGTCGAAGCCCGCGCGGTGGTGCTGCAGGCGCTGGCCAGCCTGCAGGGCCCGCAGTCGGACGCGGTGCGCGGCCGCGCCGAACATTCGCTCGCCGAAACCGCGGCCCAGCTTGGCGACCTCCCCGGCGTGCTCAAGCATCTGAACGCTGCGCAGACTGCTTTCGATGCCGCCGGCGAAGTGCGCTGGCAGGGGCATGTGCTGCGACGTCTCGCGGCGACCCTGCTGGAGCTCGGCAATCTCGCCGATGCGCAGCTGGCGCTGGAGGCCTCGCAGGCGCTGTTCGATCCCGTCCATGCGCCGCTGCCTTACGCGTCCGGGCAGCTGCTGCAGGCGCGCCTGCTGCGCGCCCGCGGCGTTCCGACGGAAAGCCTGCCCTTGCTCACCGCCAGCCTCGCCACGGCACGATCGGGTACGCAGCGGGAGCTGCAGAATCTTGTGCTGCTGGAGCTCGCCAGCACGCGGCTTGAGCTCGCCGACCCCGGCGGCGCGCGCGCCGCCCTTTCCGAGCTGCAGGACCCCAGCCCGCGCGAGCGCGCGCGACTGGAGCTGCTGCGCGCGCTGGCGGAGAAGGACGCCGCGCAGAGCGCAAAGCTGGAAGGCCTGCTGCAGCGCTCGCCGCTGGCGTCGGGTGCAGCGGACGGCATCGACTGGACCGCGCTCAGCCTGTCCGAACGCATCGACCTGCAGCGCGAGCAGGCGCGCGCGCTGGCCGCCTCCGGCCGCGTCAACGAGGCGCAGGACGGCCTGCTGGCCTCCGCCCGCAGCCTCGACGCGCAGCGCCAGCGCAGCGGCAACGCCCTGCTGGCGCAGGCGCTGGAAGGCCTGGTGCGGCGACTGCGCTTCACCGCCTTCGAGCTGCTGGCGACGGCGCACCCACAGGGTTTCGAGGCCGGTGCCAACGCGGATGCCGAGCGACTCCTGCTGCAGTGGCTGGCGCTGGGCCTGCCGCTGGCGGCCGCGGACTCCGGCGCCGATTGGTCGGCGCTCGACGCGCAAATCGGCCGCCACCTGCTCGGCCACGCGCCTGCAGCGCAGAGCCGCGCCCTCCTGAAGGCGCTCGCCTCGGACCATGAACCCGCGGCGCCGGCGCGCGCCATCGACCTGCGCGCCAGTCTCGAGGCCGAGGCGCCGCTGCAGCTGCTGCTGGCCGGCGAACGCCATGCGCTGCTGGCCACCTGGACCCGCCAGGGTCTTCGCATGCATCGCCCCCCCGATCTGCAGACGCTGCAGCCGCGGCTGGGCCAGCTGAGCGCACTGGCCAGCAGCCAGGGCTCATCGCTGCAGCAGCTGCACGACGTCGCCGCCGAGGTGGCAGGGCGACTGCAGCCGGCGCTGTCGACGCTTGACCCCGCCGAGGACGGCATCGGCATCCTCGCCGACGATCTCGCCCTCGGAGTCGAGTGGGCCCTGCTGCCCGACCACGAGGGTGAGCCACTGGGCGGCAGCCACCGCATCCGCCTGCGCACGCTCAGCCATGTGGGCGCCACACAGGCATCCGCGGCGGCCCTGCAGCTGCTGCAGGCGGCGCAGTGGCAGAGCGCGCGCGGCGGGGCCGCGAGCGAGGACGCCACCCGGCTGCCCGCACTGCAGGCTGCCGATGCCGAAGCCGGGTTGATCCGCGCAGCCCTGCCCGGCCGCAAGGTGCAGGTGCGAGCCCTGGCGCAGCGCGAAATGCTGCTGGCGGCGCTCGGCCAGCCTGGCGCCTGGCTGCATGTCTCGGCGCATGGCGACCTGCAGCCGGGCCGGGTTGCCGGCAGCGGGCTCTGGCTCGACCCTGCCGAGGGCCAGGCCGCGCCGCAGTTCATGAGCGCCCTCGATATCCGCCAGCACGGCGCGCAGGCCGCCCTCGTCGTGCTCAATGCCTGCCAGCTCGCAGCCCAGCAAACACCTTCGTCCGGCCCGTCGGGCAGCCAGACCAGCTTCGCCCAGAGCCTCGTGCTGGCCGGGGTCCAGCATGTCGTCGCCGCGCGCTGGCCAGTCAGCGACACCGCCAGCCATCTGTGGGTGCCTGCCTACTATCGCGCCCTGCAGGCGCAGCAGGACAGCGGCCTCGGCTTCGACCCGGCCGAGGCCCTGCGCGAGGCGCGCCGCGCGCTGCAGCGCTCGCGCGCGTTCCGACATCCCTTCCACTGGGCGGCGTGGGTGCATCTGCAGCAGCTGCCGCTGCTGCCGCGAAGCACCGCGCACGCCCCCGAAGCGCCAAGTGGGGAGCGCAACGCCCCGCCGTGACCCGCACCTGCCAGTCCTGACAGGCTGCATCGAGGAGCAGCCCAGGCCATTCTGCAGCGGCGCCCCGCAGCCTGGCGCCGAGCCCGAACTCACCCGCACGCGAGGACTGTCCATGCACCCGACCTCATCCGAATCCCGGCTGCGCGCGCTGTGGCTGTGGATCCTCCAGTTCGCCGATCTGCTGGTGCTGATCCGCGTCCCCTTGCTGATGGTGCTCGCCGGCGTGCTGCTCTCGCTGTACGTCGCCCAGATCCGCGAACTGTTCGACATCAGTCTTGAACGGCCGCTCTGGGCGCTTGCGACCTGGGTGTTCTGTCTCGGCCTCAGCCTGCTGGTCTGGTACTCGGCGCGCACCCTCTACAGCTTCCACTGGCCGCACTGGCAAGCGTCAACCGTGCTCCAGCTCTGGCTGGGTCGCCGGCTGCCGCGGCTGCTGTCGACGGTCGCGCCGCTCACCCTGGCCCTGGCCTATCTGCAGGCCACGCCGCCGCCCGACTCGGGGGCCAACCGGGCGATGGTGGCCGCGTTCGCGCTGCAGGCGCTGGGCCTGTGGCTGTTCACCACCTACCGCCGCGCCCTCATCCAGCGGCTCGCACCCAGCGCTGCCGCCGCGCGTGTCGATGCACAGCCGCAGGTGGGTCTGCTCGCGCACTGGCGCGAGCTGCCGGGCATCGCGCGACGCTTCCACTACGCAGGCCTCGTCGCACTGGCCGGGTCCTGGCTGGTCGGGCTGTACTTCCCGGGCACGATCGACCGTTTCGGCCCGCTGGCGCTGATTCTCGGCGCGGCGAGCTTCAGCATCTGGGCCAGCACCTGGCCGATCTACCTCGCCGCACGCCTGCGCTTTCCACTGCTGAGCGCGATGGCCGCCTGGGCCGTGCTGATGACCGCGATCGGCTTGAACGACAACCACGCGGTGCGGCTCACGCTGACCCAGCAGTCGGACCAGGATCCACCCCCTGGCCTGCACTACGCGGCCGATGACCGGCCTGCGCTCGGCGCCTTCAGCCAGCGCTGGTGGCGGGAACGCAGCAGCAGCTGCCGCGACGAAGTGTGGCTGGTCTCCAGCGAGGGCGGCGGCATCCGCGCGGCGATGTGGACCGTGCTGGTGCTGTCCGAGCTGCACCGCAGGACCGGGGGGCAACTCTGGCCCTGCACCTTCGCGGTCAGCGGCGTGTCCGGCGGCAGCCTCGGACTGGCCGTGTTCGCCGGCGCGTATCGGGACCTGCGCGGGCAGCTCGACGACGATGCGCTGCGAGCGCTCCAGCAGCTGCTGGAAGCCGACTTCCTCGCGCCGGTGCTGGGATCGATGTTTGGCGTGGACGCGGTGCAGCGCTTCCTGCCGCTGCGTGTCTTCAGCGATCGCGGCCAGGCCCTGGAGAACGCCTGGCTGGCCGCCTACGCGCGGCATCTGCCGGCAGCGGCTGAGCAGCAGCCCGCCCACTCGTTGGCCGGCCCTTTGGCCGACACCCTGTTCGCGCGCGACGAGGCGCGCAGTCCGCTGCCCGCCCTGCTGCTCAACACCACCAGCGTGAACAGCGGGCTGCGCATCGTGCAGCACCCTTTCAGCACCCTGTACCTCGGCGAGCTCGCCAACATCTTTCCCGGAGTTATCGACGGTGCTGAGTGGCTGCCGCGCGAACTGCCCACCTTCAGCGCCGTGCACAACAGCGCGCGTTTCACCCTGGTCAGCCCGGCCGGCACCGTGCTGCGCCGCGCCGGCGACGACGCCGACGGCGACGTCCAGCGCCTCGGCCAGGTGGTCGATGGCGGCTACTTCGAGAACAGCGGCACCACCACCCTGCAGGCGGTGATCGATCGTCTGCGCGGCACCCATGCCGGCGCACGACTGCCGGCGGACGCAGCACCGGATGCCGCAGGCGCGACGGCGGCGGCGGCGCGGATCCGGGTGATCCACATCAGCAACGATACCGGGGTGCCGGCGTTCGCTCGCAACGGGCTCGATGTCTGCCCCGCCAGGCTCCATCCACCCGGGCAGAACGCGCCGCTGAACGGCGAACTGCGCGCACCGCTCATCGCCATTCTCGCGACCCGCGACGCGCGCGGCGAGTACGCGCGCCAGGCGCTGATGGACCAGATCGCAGCCTTGCGCGGCCAGCTCTGGCATTTCCGCCTCTGCCCCGGTGAACGCGCGCTGCCGCTCGGCTGGACCCTGAGCCCCGAGAGCACGGCCGAGATGCTCAGGCAGCTCGGGGACAACCCCAATCTCGCACCGATCGGCGAGGCGTTCCGCTGAGCCGGATGATCGCTGCCTCGACGCTGATCGCGCCTGCGGCGCGGCCGCGCCGCCGCGATCAGGCCTGCGCCAGGGCGAAGTCGATCGCCGCGCAGACCGCGGCCGACTGCGCCGCGTTGCACTGCTCGGGCGTGGCGCGCGGGCTGTCTGGATAGACCTCGGTGGTGGTGGTGTAGCGCGCTCCGGACATGCCGGCGCACAGACCCAGCGCGCGGAACGGGTACAGGATCACGCCCGGCGCCACCACATCCGAGCCGATGATCTGGCCTGCGGCATCGGCCGGGGCGATATGGGTCACGCCTGCGACCGCATCGATCACGGCACTCTGGAACGCCAGCTGCGGGTTCTCGCTGTCGCCGACCACGTAGAAACCGTCGGGGATCAAGCCAGGCTCGAAAGGCTTGCCATCGCGCGCGGCCAGCGCCGGACGGAACTCGCTCTCGTCGCTGTCGGTGGTCTCGTGCAGGTCTATGTGCACGAGGATGCGGCCGTCCAGCGGCGCGACCAGCCGCATCAGTGCAGCAGACTCCTCGGCCGCGCCGTCGTCGCGGAAGCTGCGGTTCGGATCGATCGCATCGGCATTCCAGCGATGGATGCGCTCGTAGGCCCAGGGGCTGACGCACGGGGCGACCAGCAGGTTCACGCGCCCGCTGTAGCGCTGCGCATCCTGCTGCAGGAAGCGCAGGGCGCCATGCACGCCGCTGGTCTCATAGCCATGCACGCCGCCGGTGACCAGCACCGTGGGCAGGCTGTCGTCCCAGCCACGGCTGCGCAGGGCGTGCAGCACGAAGACTTCGCCGGCGTAATCGATCCTGCCGTAGTCGACCACGTCGAATCGGTCGCGCAAGCCGTCGATCACCTGCACCACCTCGTCGACGTAGCTGCGCAGGCGGCGCTGCAGCGCCAGCCACTGCGCGCGTTCGGGCGCGCCCCAGGCCTTGCCGGGGGTTCCGATGGGGTAGTAGCGGTCCATGCTCATGGCTCTCGACTCGTTGCGATGGAAGCGCGGAAGTCTAGCAACGGCTCCGCTCGCCCAGACCTGCCGTCCGGCATGGCCGCACGCCCATCGCCCCCGCGTTGCAGAGTGCTACAGGGCACCGCGTCCCGCGCATTCGCTGGCGGATGCGCTGCGCGTATCCGACCTACGCCTCGAGTGACGCCTTGCACCCAACAAAGCCGCAAACCGCTGTGCGCGTAGGGTACATAAGCGCAGCGCATGTACCAGCACCTCGCCCCAGGCTTCGACTCCGCTATCCGCAACGCGTCGCCCGCACTCGCTGGCGGATGCGCTGCGCTTATCCGCCCTACGCCTCGAGTGACGCCTTGCACCCAACAAAGCCGCAAACCGCTGTGCGCGTAGGGTACATAAGCGCAGCGCATGTACCAGCACCTCGCCCCAGGCTTCGACTCCGCTATCCGCAACGCGTCGCCCGCACTCGCTGGCGGATGCGCTGCGCTTATCCGCCCTACGCCTCGAGTGACGCCTTGCACCCAACAAAGCCGCAAACCGCTGTGCGCGTAGGGTACATAAGCGCAGCGCATGTACCAGCACCTCGCCCCGGGCTTCGACTCCGCTGCTCGAGAGACGCCTCGCATCCATCCAAGCCGCAGACCGCTGTGCGCCTGGGGTACTCAAAGCGCAGCGCATGTACCTACGACTCGATATCCGCGGTCCGCGTCAGGCCCCGACCTCAGAACCACTCGAACAGCGAGATCCCCACGCCCACCTGGGTGCTGCGCACGTTGTAGTCGATCAGGCTTTCGCCATAGCCATCGAACACTTGCACATGCCCGCGCAGGCTGCGCGAGAGCGGGAAGCTCCAGTCGAACTGCAGGGCGCCGCGCGAGCGGTCGCCGGAGCGGAAGGTGTGCCGCATCAGCAGGGCGAACTCATGGTCGCCGCGACGATGCACGAGGTTGATGTCGCCGCGCCCGAGGTAGTCGCTGATATCGGGGTTGTCGTCGGTTTCGGCATCCTCGCTGATCCGCCACCACGGGCGCAGGGTCAACAGCCAGTTCTCGCGCTCGAAGCCGAAGGCCGCGACCACGCGATTCCAGCTGCGCGACAGCGGCAGGCTGCGTCCGTTCGACTGGTGGTTGATGCCGACGCTGGCCATGCGCAGATCCCAGCCAAGCAGCTCGGCCTTGGGCCCGAACACCAGCAGGGCCTCGGGCTCATAGACGGTCTCGCGGAATGGCCGCGAGGTTTCGCTGCTGTAGATCTGCCAGCGCGAGCTCTGGGTGTAGCCGAACCACAGATCGCCCTCGCCGAACAGCAGGCCCTGCGCCACCTTGGTCTTCAGGCTGAGCTGGAATCGCGCTTCGGTCGGCTGCAGGTCGAAGGGCTCGTCAACCCGGTTATCGGGATTGGGGCTCTGCGGGCTGCGGTTGGGGCGATTGCTCCAGGCGAAGGGCAGCAGGTAGACCGGCTTGTAGGCCCGCAGGTTGAAGCTGCCCAGTTTGGATTCAGGGCTGAGCTCCCAGCGCCGGTCCAGCGCCGACAGCTCGCGCGAAGCAAGCCGCTCGGCCACCTCCTCTTCGGCCTGGTTGCGTACGCCGCCCGGCCGCAGTCGAGCGTCGAGTGCGTCATAGGCGGCGGCTTCCGCCGCCTCTGTGCGCTCCTGCTCAGCGACCGCGCGGCGGTCCCGCCCGGCGGCCCGGTCGTAGCACTGCAGTCGAACCGGATCGGACACGATGCCCACGCAGGCGGCAATGCTGGCCGGATCCACGCCCGGGTTTTCCTGGGCCAGTGCCGGCAGCGCCGCAAGCAGTATCGGCAGCGACACGAGAAGCGCAGGAGCGAAGCGGCGACGCGGGGTCCGGCGCGGTGCGGTGAAGGGCATGGGGAGGCTTGGCCGAGGGGAAATCGCCGCACAGCTTAGCGGCAGCCGCAGGCCTTGGAAGCGCGAAATCTGCAGGGCGCGCAAACGGAAGAGCCCCGTGTCCACCCGGAGAGGCAGACACGGGGCTCGCTGCAGCGGAAAGCCTTACTTGATGTCGAAGCGATCGGCTTCCATCACCTTGGTCCAGGCGGCGACGAAGTCATGCACGAACTTCTGCTGGGCATCGCTCTCGGCGTAGACCTCGGAGAGCGCACGCAGCTGCGAGTTCGAGCCGAACACCAGGTCGACCACGGTGCCCGTCCATTTGACCGCACCGGTCTTGCGGCAGCGACCTTCGAGCACGTTCGGATCAGCCGCGGTGCGCGACCACTGGGTGCCCATGTCGAGCAGGTTGACGAAGAAGTCGTTGCTCAGCACGCCGGGTCGCGAAGTGAACACACCATGCTTGGCACCGCCCACATTGGCATCGAGCGCACGCAGGCCACCGATCAGCACGGTCATCTCCGGCGCGGTCAGCGTCAGCAGCTGGGCCTTGTCGATCAGGCGCTCGGCCTGCGAACCCTCGAAGCCCTTGGCCACGTAGTTGCGGAAGCCATCGGCCCGTGGCTCCAGCACGGCGAAGCTGTCGACGTCGGTCTGCTCCTGGCTGGCGTCGGTGCGGCCCGGGTTGAAGGGCACGCTGACCTTGACGCCCGCCTTGCCGGCGGCGTCCTCGACCGCGGCATTGCCGGCGATCACGATCAGATCGGCCAGCGACACCTTCTTGCCGCCGGCAGCCGAGGTGTTGAAGTCCTTCTGAATGCCTTCAAGCACGCCCAGCACCTTGGCCAGCTGCGCCGGCTGGTTGGCGGCCCAGTCCTTCTGCGGCGCAAGACGGATGCGCGCACCGTTGGCGCCGCCGCGCTTGTCGCTGCCGCGGAAGGTCGATGCGGAAGCCCAGGCGGTGGCGACCAGCTCCTGCGTCGACAGGCCCGAGCCCAGCACCTTGGCCTTGAGCGCGGCGACGTCATTCGCATCGACCAGGGGGTGATCGACCGCGGGCACCGGGTCCTGCCAGATCAGCACCTCGTCAGGCACCAGCTTGCCCAGGTAGCGCGAGCGCGGGCCCATGTCGCGATGGGTCAGCTTGAACCAGGCGCGGGCGAAGGCATCGGCGAACTCCGCCGGATTGGCGTGGAATCGGCGCGAGATCTTTTCGTAGGCCGGATCCATGCGCATGGCCATGTCGGCCGTGGTCATCATCACCGTGACCTTCTTGGACGGGTCATGCGCGGACGGCGCGTGGTGCTCGGGCTTCAGGTCCTTCGGGTGCCACTGCCAGGCGCCTGCGGGGCTCTTGACCAGCTCCCAGTCATAGCCGAACAGCACGTCGAAGTAGCCGTTGTCCCACTGGATCGGGTTCGGCGTCCACGAGCCTTCGATGCCGCTGGTGATGGTGTCGTTGCCCTTGCCGCTGCCGTGCGTGCTGATCCAGCCGAAACCCTGCTCGGCGATGTCGGCACCCTCGGGCTCCGCGCCCACCTTGGCGGCGTCACCGGCGCCGTGGGCCTTGCCGAAGGTGTGGCCGCCCGCCGTCAGCGCGACGGTCTCCTCGTCATTCATCGCCATGCGCGCGAAGGTTTCGCGGATATCGCGCGCCGAGGCCAGAGGATCGGGCTTGCCGTCCGGGCCTTCCGGATTCACGTAGATCAGGCCCATCTGCACGGCCGCCAGCGGGTCCGCCAGTTCGCGGTCGCCGCTGTAGCGGCTGTCGGGCTTGTCGCTGGTCGCCAGCCACTCCCTTTCGGAACCCCAGTCGATGATCGGCGGCTCCCAGATGTCGGCGCGACCACCGGCAAAGCCGAAGGTCTTGAAGCCCATCGACTCCATCGCGACGTTGCCGGCCAGCACCAGCAGGTCGGCCCAGCTCAGCTGCTTGCCGTACTTCTGCTTGATCGGCCACAGCAGGCGGCGGGCCTTGTCGAGATTGCCGTTGTCGGGCCAGCTGTTCAGCGGCGCGAAGCGCTGGTCGCCGGTGCCGCCGCCGCCGCGCCCGTCATAGATGCGATAGGTGCCGGCAGCGTGCCAGGTCATGCGCACGAACAGGCCGCCGTAGTGGCCATAGTCGGCCGGCCACCACTCCTGCGAATCGGTCATCAGCGCCTTGAGGTCGGCGACCACGGCGTCGAGATCGAGCTTCTCGAACTCCTTGCGGTAGTCGAACTCCTCGCCCAGCGGGTTCGACTTCGACGAATGCTGATGCAGCACGTCGAGCTTCAGGGCGTTCGGCCACCAGTCAAGGTTGCGCGGGCCCTTGCCCATGCCGATATGGCTGGTCGCGCCGTGGACGGGGCATTTGGATTCGTTGGACATGGTGGATCCTCCCTTTGGATGTGGACCAAGAAACGCAGACGAGGATGAACCGCCTCGATGCATAGATGAAATCGTTTGTAGCGATGACGCGCATAGGTCACGGGTATCGGCACGACGCACAAACCATGCTGCACCCGCGGGAAACGGGGCGCCGACCAAGGCGCGATGCCTGCCTTGCAAGCGCTGCACACGAAGTGCAGGTGCAACATCCACCCTTCCGCTGCTGCACGACGCCTTCACCACCCTGAACTCGGCGCCATCAATCCGATGTGAGGCTGGCGAACGGACGACAGGGAGCAGGCCACGACGACAGTCCCCTCGCGCCATTGCCCTCAGCCGTCGGCGCGAAGTTCCAGCCTCAACTCCGGGGACACCTGCTCCAGCTGATCGACAGCGCGCAGGCGCAATCCGCCTTCGCGCACCTCCCGCATGTCGATCGGCTCACCTGACCACGTCGTCCACGCGCCGCCGTCTGCGCGCAGCTCGATGCGCGCCACCCCGCTGCCCTCGTCCTGCGCCACCGGCAGCCAGCGCGCCTCGGCGCCGTGGCGCAGGACGCCGTCCTCGCCGAGGATCGCACCGGCCAGCGGCTGCAGCGCCAGCATCGGCGGCAGCAGATCGGGCCGGGCATCGTCGACCTGCACGCGCGCCGCCGCGCTCGCATAGCCCTCCAGGCCGTTGCCGCTGAGGGCGCGCACCCGCCAGAAATGCAGGCCCTGCGGCAGCGGCTGCACCTGCAGATGCCACTCGGTCGCGGCGACCTCGGCGCTCTGCAGCAGGCGGCTGCAGTCCGGGTCGGCACAAACCTGCACCCGGTAGGCGGCGGCTCCGGCGACCTCCGCCCAGCGCAGCCGCCCATTGCTGTAGCCCCAGCGCTGCTCCATCGCCGCAGGCAGCGGCGCCGGCAGCAGGCGCTCGGGCGGCAGCGGCGGCCCCTGTTCGGGCACGCGCGTCCCCATGCCCTGCTCCACCGCCACCTCAGCCCCCGCCGCGCTGACCTGCGAACGCCCGCTGTAGACCATCACGCGCGCGCCGCCGTCTTCGATGGCGCCGGTGCGCACGGCGGTCGGCTGCCCGCCTGCGGGCGCGGGCCGCGTGACCGAGGGCCCGGCGATCAGTTCGATCTCGGTGCGCGAGCGCGCCAGCGGGGCGAACACCAGATCGACGCTGCCGCGCTCCACCTGGATGCTGCCGCGATCGACGCCGCGCAGGCTGGTTTCCTTCGTCGCCAGGAACACCTGCGAGAACTCGTCGAGGCGCAGGCTGGACTCGGCGTTGAAGCGCAGTTCGGCGGTGGAACTTTCCAGCGTGCGCAGGCCCTGGCCGGCGTCCAGCGTGTCGCCGCTGGACGCCGGCTGCCAGCGCGGACGCTGCAGCATCTTCTCGGTGCGGTTCACCGCCTGCACCACTTCGGCGCGCTCGGCGATGACCCGCCGCTGGGTGATGATCCGCAGGCGCTGGCCGATCCGCAGCAGGTCGGGGTCGCGCACCTGCGGGTTGAGGCGCCAGTTGTCTTCCCACCAGGTCTCGTCGCCGAGCAGGCGCTGGGTGATGCCGGCAATGGTGTCGCCCGCGACCACGGTGTAGTCCTCGACCGTGTCCTCGAACTGCGGACGGACGCCGGCGGCCTGCTTGCAGACCCCCAGCAGCAGCGCCAGGGCCGCGACACACACCCACAGCCGCGCGCTCATCGGACCACCTCCACCTGGAAGCGCCGCGAGGACCGGTTGCCCAGGCGATCGATGGCGCGGAACTCGAGCGCATAGCGCCCGGGCGAGAGACCGACCAGATCCAGCGGCAGCGCACGACACTCGCGATACCACACCGAGGCCTCGACGCAGGCCTGGGCGACGCCGGCGAGCGTATCCACCGCCTGCAGGCCAAGCTGCTGGGCGCGGGTAATGCGTACGGATGCGCCATCGACGCGCTGACCATCGACGGACAGCTGCAGCTCCGGCCCCTCGCGATCCGCGCGCAGCGGCAGCCGGCCTTCGCTGCGGTTGCCGACCGCGTCCTCCAGCACATAGTCGAGCGCCTCACCTTCGACGCGCAGCTCGACGCCCTCGGACGCGGCGCGCGGATCCAGCGCTCGATCACCGACCACCACCCGCGCCACGCCGGCGAGCGGATCGGACACACGCAGCCACAGACGCGCGCGCCCGCCATCGAACACCTCGTCAGCCACTTCCGCCTTCGTATCCAGACGCTGCCAATCAAGCTGCGGCCCGCTGCGATCCAGCCACAGCGCGCCGAGCTCGCGCGTTGCGCGATTGCCGAGGGCGTCCTGCAGCTCGGCGCTGATCCGCAGCGCCCCCTCCGCGCGCGACTGCGCCCATGTCTCCGCCGCGGTCAGCGCCTTGCCATCGAGCTGCAGGGTCGCCTGCACCACGCCGCTCGGATCACTGGGTGCAAGGCGAAGGCGCGCATCGGCCGCCACGATGCGCCGGCCCTCACGTTCGATCTGCGGCCCCTCGACCTGCAGCTGCGCCCGCGGACCATCCACGTCCAGCACCAGATCGATCGACATCGATGGGTCGGCGCCCTCGTTCTCTCGCTCGTCATCGCCGGGCGGACCCACGCGGAACCGGTACCAAGCCCGCACGCGGCCCTCGGCATCATGGCCGACCAGCCAGTAGTCGCCCGCCTGATCGGGTGCCGCAGGCAGCACGCCCTCGGAACCGGGAGGCGCGCCATTCAATCCGAAGCGCGAGGTCGCACGGATATCGGACGGCACCAGCGCATCGAGGCTGCCGCCGCCTTCGACCTGCACGACATCGTCCAGCGCGGATGCCGCCAACAGCAGACTGAGAAGTGCAGCGGAGAGCGTCATGGCGGCCTTCCCGGCTTCGGCGACTTCATCTGCGGCACAGGGAGGGGCGGACGCTGACGCGCGGGCCGCGTGGTGGCCTCCAGCGCGCTCTGGTCGCCGCGCGCCTGCGGCGCCGTGCTGCCGTCTTCATCGACGCGCGGCCGATGGCGAGCGGCCTGCGTGGTGACTTCGTCCGCGCTGCTGGCGCCGGCCGCCCCGCGCCGCGCAGGCGCAGGCACAGCTGCGCCAACCGTCGCGGCAGCCTCGCCAGCGTCAGCGGGCGCGCCTGCGGGCCCCGCCCCAGGGGGTGGGCGCGTGTTCTCCGCCCACGGCTGCGGGCGCGTTTCCTCTGCCCAGGGCTGCGGGCGCGTCGGCTCCGCCCACGGCTGCGGCCGGGTCTCCTCGGCCCAGGCCTGCTTGCGGGTCGGCTCACTGCCCGGGGTATCCACCGGGATGGCCTGCAGGGCAGGCACCGGCTGGGTGGTGGCGAGATCGCGCAGCCGCGTGCGCGCCTCGCTCGGCGCGCGCGCGCCCCGTCGCGAAATCGCGTCGACGCGCTCGGCGAGGCGCTCGGCGGCGCCCTCGGCGTCCATCTGCGCAAACATTTCCAAGGCCGCCGCCGCGCTCTCGGGCCGCAGCTCGGGATCGGAATGGCAGAGCGCCTGCACCGCCATCCACAGGGCCAGGGTCTCGCGCCGGGCGGCAGGCGGCGGCGCCCGACGCAGACGTGCGGCCCGCAGCAGATCGCCGGTGCGCGCGCCGGGCAGGCTCTGGCGCACGCCGGTCATGCACTCGACCAGGACAACGCCCAGCGAGAACAGGTCGGAGCGCTCGCTCGGCGCCGCGCCACTGACGTACTCCGGCGCGATGAAGCCCGGCGTACCGGCCGCGCCATCGCGACTGAGCAGTTCGGGCAGCTCGGAGCGCCAGGCCGAGACACCGAAGTCGGCCAACTTCACCGCGCCCTCGGGCGACACCAGCAGGTTGCTGGGCTTGATGTCGAGATGCAGCAGCCCGCCACGATGGGCGACATGCAGGGCCGCCAGCACCGCCCTCGCGATCAGCACGACCTCAGCGGGCTCCAGCGCGCCGTCGTGATCGATCAGCGCGCGCAGGTTGCAGCCCTCGACATACTCCATCACCACGAACACGAATTCGCCGGCGGCCACCAGGTCGTGCACGCCGACGATGCTCTGGTGCTGCAGCTTCGCCACCTTGACGGCCTCGGCCGACAGCGCCTCGGCGAGCGCGCTCTGCTGACGCGCATCCAGCGCATCCAGATGCAGGGTCTTGATCGCCACATGGCGCTGCAGCCGCGGGTCCCAGGCCAGGAACACCGAGCCCATTGACCCTTGCCCGAGGGTGCTGAGCAGGCGGTAGCGGCCGACGAAGACCTCGCCCAGGGCCTGACGGTTGCGTTGATTGCGCTGGATCTGCTCGAAGGCGCGGCGCAGGCTGGCGAGATCGCTGTCTTCGCCGGGCTCGCTGGCGAGCGCGCTGCGCTGCCAATCGAGCAGGGCCCGCAGCGGACGCACCACCCGCCGCCAGGCGAACAGGCTCAGCACCGCGATCAACGCCAGCACCGCCGCGCTCGCCGCCCAGGCGCCGCGGCGCATGCGGGCAGCAGCGGTCTCCGCCTCCGCTGCCGGCTGCAGCGAAGCGATCGCCCAGTCGGTGCCTGCAATCCGCGCGAAGGCGGCGACCTCGATGCCCGAGGCGCCCTGCGCGCGTACCGCCAGCGCATCGAGGCGCTGCTGCGGCAGCGCCTGCAGCAGCGGCTCCGGCAGCGGCACCTCGACGCCCAGCGCCGGATGCGGTGCACTGCCCTGCAGCAGCACCAGCGTCGCCGAGGGGCCGAGCTCACGCGGCAGCAGCAGGTCCGCCAGCGACGAGGCATCGGCCCAGGCCGCCAGACGCAGACCGGGCCGCCCCGTCTCCCGGCTCATGCCCCAGCGCAGGTCCTCGCCGTCGCGCTGCAGGCGGACCTCCGGACCGAGCGCCGCCAGCGCGGCGGCATCGAGCGTCTGCGCCGCCGGCGTGCGCGCCAGCTGCACCAGGGTGTCGCGACCGTCGTCGGCGTGGAACAGGGCGACGGCCTGCAGCTGCGTTTCCCCCAGCAGCAGACCGGCCAGCACTTCGCCGGACTCGACCGAACCCGGCGACTGGTACAGCAAGGCGTTCTGCGCGGCGCCATCAAGGGCCGCACGCAGGCTCGACAGCGCCGAGTGCACGCGATCGGCCGAGGCGCGTGCGGCAATCAGATGGGTGCGCTGCGCCTGCTCGACCATCGATTCGCGCGACAGCCGCACCTGGTAGGCGACGAGACCAAGCGGCAGCGCGGCGACGACCAGCAAGGCCGCCACCAGCGACACGATCAGCGAACCGCGCCGCCCCCGCCTCGGCGCATGCACTGCAGCTGCAGATGCCATCCGCACCCTCCGGGCCCTGGCCCATGCGCGCCCCGCCCCCGGGTGCGTGGCATGAGTCTAGCGCCGAAGTGTTGGCGGCCGGCAGCTGCTGCTGCGCCTGACCCAGCATCTGCACCCAGGCTCCGGCGGACTGGCGGAGTTGTTCAGGGCGACTCTTCTTGGCTGCTAGCCCTCGAAGCCGTTGCCGAAGATGCGATCCGGATTGTTGAGGCGCAGGATCCAGTCGCGGAACAGCGCCTGCTGCGCGGCCGGCATCGGGTCACCCGGACGCATGCCCGCGCCGCTCTGCGGATCGAGGCAGTTGATCTTCTCGAACAGGAAGCTTCGCAGGGGCTCGCCGCGCTGCACGCGCTGGACGCCGGGTGCGCGATCACTCAAGGCATCGACCAAGGCGTTGAGACTGTTCGCAGCCGTCAGATCCAGTCCACCGCTATTGGTCGCGCCGGGGGCATGACAGCCGATGCAGGCGGCGTCGAAGATCGGCTGGATCTGGCTCGCGTAGTTCACCTGCGATGCGTTCGGAAGGGCACTCAGGCTCAGACACTCGCGCCCACCGTTCCATTGACCGACAGTGAGGTCCAGGCCCAGCAGCGCGCCCGCGGCGATGCTGCGGTCGACCCGCGGGTTGGCATGGGTGCCGGTGCCGGTATCGCCCGCGGCATCCAGCCGCAGGCTGCCGCTGCCATCGCTGCGCAGCGGCATGTGGTACCAGCCCAGCGCATCACTCATCACGCGATGCGCCACGCCGGTCGCGGTCTGCCCCGACGCCGGCAGGTAGTCACGCCCGTTCGGCAGCGCATAGGGCGTGCCGGATCGACGCAGACCGACATCGACCGCCAGCGGCGCGCCGCGCGTATCGAACACGCGTCCGGCGACCGTCGTGTCGGACAGCCATGCGTCCATCGTGATGGCATGCGGGCCCGCGCCCGCCGGCAGCAGAAATCCGCGTCGAATCGGCTGCACCCCATCACCCGCCGGCTCGCCCGCACTGATCACCAGCGCGTTGCCGCTCAGGTCGACCTGCAGCTGCGCTGACACCACACCCCCCGCAGCCACCGTCACCACGTTGTTGCCGCCCGAATGCGGGGCCGGCGTGATGCCGTCGTCCTGGTACAGACGCAGCTCGCTGGCCACAGGCAGCGGCGGCGCGGCCAGCGTACGGGCGTCACGCAGCAGGCCGCTGATCTGCAGATTGACCCGGCGATTCACCACCACTGCACGCTCCGCGCTGGCCTGCTGGCCGGCGGAGTTGCTCACTTCAAGTCGCGCTGTGTAACGCCCGGGCGTGCTGTAGACGTAGGACGGCGAGGTCGCAGTCGAACTGCCTCCGTCACCGAAGGACCAGCGGCGCTGCACGACGCTGCTGCCCGGTGCGCTCGATTGATCGGTGAACTGCACGCTCAGCGGCGCCAGCCCAGTCGGCGGATTCGGTGCAGTCGCAAAGGCCGCGGTCGGTGGCGTGGTGGCGTTGAAGCGCAGGCGACGCAGCGGGTCGTTGCCGCCCGTCGAAGCGCCCTGTCCGCTGGAGGCGTAGTACAGATGCCCGTCGGGGCCGAAGCGCAGGGTCACCGCGGAGCCGCTGAAAAAGGGGCCATCGTTGTCGAGCGTCTGCAGGCCGTCGCGGTTGACGCCCGTCAGCTGGCCGCGGCGAATCGCGGATCCCCAGCGCGCGAAGTACAGAACGTCGCTGCCGAAGGGGCCATCACTGGCGATATCGATACCCACGAGCGAGGGGCTCACGGTCAGCATCACCCTGTGGTTCGGATCCTTGGGCGCGATGAAGGGGCCGCCGTCGTTGACGTCGCCGGGCCCGTTGCAGGCCCCTGCGTCGCCACAGGGGCCCCAGCCGCCGTTCGAGCCCCGGCGCACGTGCGAGATGCGGTCGATGCCATCGCCGTTTTCGGAGACATACAGCACGTCGGCGTCGGGCCGCCCTCGATGGAAGGTGAAGCGGAACGGGTTGCGGAAGCCCACCGCCCAGACCCGCGAGGCGATGCTGTCCGGATCGCCGTTGTAGAAGGGATTGCTGGGCAGGCCGCGACCGTTGCCGGCATCCACCTTGAGCAGCTTGCCTTCGTAGCGATCAGGACACTGAGTCACCGGCACCTGGGTCAGGCCGCCGCGGCTGGGACAGGTCATGCGCTCCGAACGCACGCCGTCGTCGCCGAGAGCGATGTAGACCGCGGTGGGATCGGCCGGTGAGAAGTGGATGTCGCCGCCCTTGTGGATATTGCTGGCGCGCGGCAGCCCCGCCAGCAGCACCGTTGCCGAGCCGGGTTCGACGGCAGAAAACGCCACATTTGCGCGCAGCCGCACGAGGCGCTGATCGCTGGCCGTGGTGTAGAACACATAGAGGTAGCGCGTGCTGGCGTAGTCGGGATCGATCGCGATGCCGAGCAACCCGGCCTCCTGCGCGGTCGACACTTCGCTGACGAAATCCGCGAACACGACGGGGCTCGCGAAGCCACCGCTGCCGTTGGCCGCCGCGCGGATGATTCGCCCCTGCTTTTCGATCAGGTAGCTCGCGCCCAGATGATCGAAAGCGATGCCGGTCTTGCCATTGGCCGGGCTGTGCAAGGTTTCGCTGACGAAGGCCGCGGGTGGCTGCTGGGCCTGAGTGCCCGCACTGCTCAGGGCAAGCAGCAGCGCAGCCGCGGTGCGGAGTAAAGGCATTGCCATCTCCCGGCGTGAGAAGGCGCAATTCTGGTGGTGAGCCCCCGCATCGAACCGGGACCCAAGTTGACCTTTGGATACAACAATCAACGCGACCACAAGACCCCACGCACACCGGCACTTGGGGTCACCCTCGGTCCTAGACGTCGCGTGCGGGGTCGTGCTCGGGGGCGCCTGCACCCTTGGGGTCGAGCGGACTGAAAGGCAGCCGATGCGTGCTGCGCTCGATCTGCCGGCGCACCCGCGGCGGTTCGCTGCCGCGATGCAGGGCCTGCAGGCGCTCCGGCACCTCGGCATCGTCCTGGGTGATGCGGCCCTTGTGGCGCAGGTAGTCCAGCCAGGTCGCGGTCTTGTAGCGCTCGACCCACAGCCGCGGATCGTGCAGATCGCGCAGCAGGGTCCACTGGTGCGCGCCATCGCGGCGGCGGATGCGGCGCCGCTCGGCCATGGCCTGCAGGAAGGGCACGATGTCGGCCTCGTCGATGATCCACTCGATGCTGACGATCACCGGCCCGGTGCGGGCATCGACCGGCACCGCGGTCGCGGGCTCGCGATGCGGCCGCAAAGGATCGAGATTGCGCGGCTCCGAGGCATCCAGCGGCAGCAGCGCGCCCAGGGCCGCGGTCAGCAGCAGGACGACGGCGGCGGCGCGCAGCGCGAGTTCGAGGCCGTGGACCGTCGCCACCTCGCCCCAGCTCCAGCTACCGATGGCCAGACCGCAGAACGCCGCCATCTGGTACAGCGCCAGCGCGCGCGCCACCACCCAGCGCGGCGCCGACAGCTGCACGGTGACATTGAAAGTCGACAGCGCCAGCACCCAGCCCGCGCCCGCCAGCATCAGCGCCAGTGCGCTCAGGGCGAAGGCGCCGCCGGCTGCGGCGAGCAGCAGGGCCAGCGCCAGGCCCAGGCTGGCGCAAGCGACGATGGTCTCGTTCGAAAGCCGTCTCCGCAGACCCGCGCTGCCCAGCGCGGCCAGTACGGCGCCAAGGCCAAAAGCGCCCAGCAGCAGCCCGTAGGTGAAGGCACCGCCCCCGACCAGCCCGGCGGCGATCAGCGGCAGCAGGCCCAGCACCGCGCCGGCGCCAAGACCGAACAGTACGCTGCGCACCAGCACCGTGCGGATGGTCGGCGAGAGCAGCACGTAGCGCAGGCCCGCCGCCATCGCACTGCCCAAGCGCTCGCGCGGCAGCAGGCGCGGCTCGGGCACGGCGCGCCAGCGCCAGAGCACCGCGATCAAGGCCACGTAGCTCAGGGCATTGACGACGAAGGCCGCCGCCGCCCCGACCGAAGCCACGATCGCGCCGCCGATCGCCGGCCCCGTGCTGCGCGCGAGGTTGAAGCCCATGCTGTTCAGGGCCACCGCCGCCGGCACCTGTGGGCGCGGCACCATGTCCTGCACCGAGGCCTGCCAGGCCGGCGCGTTGAAGGCGTTGCCGCAGCCGATCAGGAAGGTGAAACCCAGCAGCAGCCAGGGCGACAGCAGGCCGAGCCAGGCGCACAGCGCGAGCCCGGTCGACACCACCAGCATGAAGCCCTGCGCCGCCAGCAGGATCCGGCGCCGATCGAGCCCGTCGGCCATCGCCCCGCCCATCAGCGAAAACAGGACCACCGGCAGCGCTACCGAGGTCTGCACCAGCGCCACCATGTCGGCGCGACGGGTCATTTCCAGCATCAGCCAAGCCGCCCCGACCGACTGGATCAGCCCGCCGAAGTTCGAAACCAGGCTGGCCAGCCACACCGCGCGGAACAGCGGGAGTCGGAACGGGCCAAGCGCGCCGGAGGAAGCATCCATGCGCGGCATTGTAGAAGCCGCGACCTGCTGCCGCCTGAGCGGCGCTCGCCGCACGGACTGCGAACAGGCCTTGAGGCGCTCGACATCGGCCAGAAGCGCGCTCGCCGCGATCCGCCTTCGCCTGGCCGCTTGTTGAAGAACTCCCTTCCGGGGAGTTCTTCAAGTCGGCGGTCAGGCGCAGGTCCGTACCGCCTCACGACACATCAACCGCGCACGCGCTTGCTTCGTCTTCCCGGCCATCCCTGGCCGGGCCGGCAGCCTGCTTTTCAACAGCCTGCCAGCTCAATCAGGGCTCGAAGCCGTTCGCGAACAGCAGCGGCACCGTCTCGAGGAATTCGACCGCCCCGAGGTCGGGCAGCGCACCACGCGCCCGCCCGAGCAGGTCATCGGCGGGCATCTGCGTCGGATCCGCCTGATCGATGCCCGCGCCACCGGCTGCAGTCTGCCCGTAGGTACGCGCGTAGTGCTGGAACACCTCGGCGATCCGGGTGAAGCCGCCGTTGAACTGCGACTGCGCGGGCAGCCAGTGCGGGGTGACCACGCCGCTCACCGGCGGCAGCCGCGGATCACCCAGCCGCGGCTCGGCGTCGTTGGCGCTGTTCACGGCATCACCCGGGTCCTGCGGAATCGCGCTGCCGCCGTTCCAGTAGCCGTTCCGCCGCAAAACGATGCCGCTGACATCCGCCGGCAGCACATCGCTGAAGTCGTTCATCGTGCCCGTCGGGTCGGACCAGAGGTTGTTGAAGAAGCGGATGTTCTGCACCACCGGATTGCTGCCCTCGCGGTTCAAACGCATCGCAAAGGCATTGCCCGGCAGGTCACCGACCACCGTGTTGGCGCGGAAGGTGATGTCGCGCGCGCCCTTGACGCCAAAGGCCGCGCGCATCGGATTGGTGGCATTGCCGATGAACAGGTTGTTCTCGGCGACGCAGTCGTAGGCCTCGTGATAGGGATGACCATCCTCGCCGAACAGCAGGAAGGGCGAGCCCGCCGAGCCCTGCCAGTTGAGAAAGAGATTGCTGCGCACACGCACGTTGCGCGCACCAAGGTACTCGTCGTCGCCGCCGTTGCTGTCCTTCACCACGATGTAGGCCGAGGTGTCGTTGGCGTTGGTGCGGCCCGAGGCCGCGAAGTTGTTGAAGAAGACATTGCCTTCGACCAGCACGTCGTCGACCGAGTTGATGTCGATGTGCTCGTCCGAGCCCTGCTGGTTGTAGAACAGGTTGCCGATGACGCGGATCTCGCTGGCGCCGTTGTTGATCTTCAGGATGTCGTTGTTCCAGCTGTCGCGCAGGATGTTGTCGCGCAGGGTGATCCGGCGGGTGTCGCGGGTGCCGCCGTCCTGGATGTGCACCACCAGCGCCGCGGCACCCGAGCCGGTGTGGGCGATGTCGAAGCCCTCGATGCTGATGCCGGCGATGTCGGCCGCATCGTTGTACACCGTCAGCACCGCCTCGGCTGCGCGCAGCCGCGCCTGATAGGGCAGACGCGAGCGCACCGTCACGCCCTGGGCGAAGTTGCCGCGGATGCGGATGCGCCCGGTGTAGGTACCGGGCTCGACCAGGATCAGGCTGCCGTCGGGCACCCGATCCAGGGCGTAGGTGATCGTGCGCCAGGGCTGGGCCTGGCTGCCGTTGCCGGGCTGGTCGCTGCCGGTGGTGGCGACGTGGTAGCTGGTTTGCGCGGCCAGCGGCGCGGCCAGCGCAAGCAGGAACAGCAGCAGGGCGAAGCGGCGCGGGAGCCCGCGGATCGCAGCGGCGCGCCGCCTTGGGTACGGGAGCTGTGCTTCGGACATGGGCGCATGCTCGGGGCTGTCGCGAGCCCCTGCCCGGGGCTCGACGAAGACCGTCCCGGACGGATACCGGGCGGCCGGAGACGGCAGGCACCGAACAGCAGCCAGCCGCCAGCGGGAGTCCTCGACTGCGGACGCCGCATCGCCTGCAATGGCGATCACAGTCATCCCTCCTGCCGAAGTCACGCGCAGTCCCCTGAGCCTGCGCGGGCCGGAGTATGCGGCAGCCGCCCGCTTTGAAAGCGCCGGCCAGTCAGCAGTTCGGGCAGCGCAAACCCGGAGGAGCTCGCTCAGCGCTGCCCGCTCTCGATATGGTCGCGCACGAACCGATCCAGCAGGCGCACGCCGTAGCCCGAGGCACCGAGCGGCACCGTTGGCAGGGCCGGATCATCGCGCCAAGCCATGCTGGCGATGTCGAGATGCGCCCAGGGCAGCTCAGGCGCCACCCAGGCACCGATGAAGAAGGCGCCGACGCCGGCGCCGGCGCGTGCGCTGCTGCCGCCGTTGCGCAGGTCGGCGATCGGCGATTCGAGATCCTTGGCGTAGCTCGGATGCAGGGGCAGGCGCCAGACCTCTTCGCCGCTGGCCGCGCCCGCGGCCTGCAGCTGGGCGGCGAGGTCGTCATGGCGACTGAACAGGCCGGCGTACTCATCGCCCAGTGCCGTCACCTGCGAACCAGTGAGCGTGGCGATGTCGATCAGCAGGCGGGGTTTCAGCTCGCGCTGCGCCCAGGCGATGGCGTCGACCAGGACCATCCGGCCTTCGGCGTCGGTGCTCATGATTTCGAAGGTCTGGCCGCTCATCGTGCGGATCACATCGCCCGGCCGCGTCGCCGTGCCCGAGGGCATGTTCTCGGCCAGCGCCGCGATCGCCACCGCATTGACCGCAGCACCGCGCTTGGCCAGCGCCAGCAGCGCGCCGCTGACGCTGGCGGCTCCGGTCATGTCGTACTTCATCCGCCACATGTCCTGGGCGGGCTTGATCGAGATGCCGCCGGTGTCGAAGGTGATGCCCTTGCCGACGAAGACCAGCGGCGCCTCACCACGGCGACCCCCGTCGTAGCGGATCACCAGCAGCCGCGGCGGCCGCGCGCTGCCCTGCCCCACCGCCAGCATCGCGCCCATGCCGAGCTCGGCCATGGCCTGCTCGTCCAGCACTTCGATGCGCACCTTGTCAGTACCTTCAAAAGCCACACGCGCGCGCTCAACGAAGCTCTCCGGATAGATCACGTTGGCCGGCTCGCTGACCAGCTGGCGCGCGAAGCGCACGCCCTCCGCCACCGGCTGCCACTGCGCAGCCCAGGCGCGACGCGAAGCCTCTGCGTCGGCGGTACGCAGCACGGCCCTGCCCTGCCCCAGCACCGGCTGGCCGGGCTTGGGGTTGCGGTACTGGCGGAAGGTGAACTGGCCAAGCTCCACACCCAGCGCAAGATGCGCGCCCGCCGCCGGCAGCGAGGCCTCCGGCCACAGCACATCGATGCGCGCAGCCGCGCTCAGCACGCCGGCCTGACCGACCAGGCCGCCGATGTCTTCGAGCAGCCGCGGGCTGGGCGCATCCGTCCCGGTGCCAATCACGATGACCTGGGTGTAGGGCCCCACACCGTGCAGGTTGAGCAGGGTGCCGCGGTCACCGAGGAAGCCCGCATTGGCGACGGCGCGCGCCAGCGCGCCACCGGCAATCGCGTCGACTTCTGCGAAGGCGGCCGACGGCGCCGCATCGCGCGGAAGGGTCACCGCCACCGCGCCCTCACGCGGTACGGCATAGGGCTCGAAGTCCAGGCTGCGCTGGGCCTGGGCCGCGAAAGCGGCAAGGCTGGCAAGGCAGGCGAACAAGACGCGGGCGACAGCAGGTCGATGGGCGAACATCAGGGCATCCGTGATCGGTAAGGGACAGGCGCAGCGGCGCGAGGCAACGCTGCGCAAGCCAGCACGCCGCGACATGTCCCAGAAGGCCCGCATTTCACGCTGACTCGACAACTTCGGCTGCGCTCGCCGGCGCCCTGCGCCTCTTCGCTTGCGCTGAACCCTTGGGACGGCATGCTGCGACGCCTTGACGCCAAAGCGCCTGGAACCTGCCCATGCTCCTGACATCCGCACATGACCTCGCTCGACTCGCTCCTCGCACCGCTGCACGGGAACGGCGCTGCGACGCCGGCCGTGCGCGGCGCTGGCTTGGCACGGCGCTTGCGCTGCTCGGGCTCGGCACCGCGAACGCGCAGTCACCCGCCCTGGTCGAGCTGGCCACGGTCGAGCGGAGCCCACTGAGCGAAACCCTGAGCCTGCCGGGCAGCCTGCGCACGGTGAACGATGCCCAGCTGTCGCCACGCATCGAGGGTCTGATAGCGAAACTCGAAGTCGACGCCGGCGCCCAGGTCAAGGCCGGCGCGCCGCTGCTGCGCCTGGACGATCGCCTCGCCCGGCTAGAGGTCGTGGCGCTCGAAGCGGAGTCCGCAGCGGCCGTGGCCTCGCGCGATGAGGCGCAGCGTCGCGTCGACGAAGCCACGCCGCTGGTCGCGCAGCGCAGCCTTCCGCAGACCGAGCTGGCGGCGCGGCGCGCGGCGCTGGCCGAAGCCGAGGCGGCCGTGAATGCGATACGCGCGCGCCTGGCCGCGCAGCGCGAGCACCTCGATCGGCACCTGCTGCGCGCGCCCTTCGCCGGCGTGGTGGCGGCGCGTCTGGTCGACATCGGCGAATGGGTGACGCCGAGCAGCCCGGTGCTGCAGCTGGTCGATCTCGACGCACTGCGGCTGGAAGTCCAGGTGCCGCAGGAGCGCTTCGCCGAGATCGATGGCAACACCCGTGTCGAGATCGAACCCGACACCGCGCCCGGCACCCGCATCGCCGCACGCATCGAAGCCCGAGTTCCAGTCTCCGGCGGCAGCGGCGCGCGCACCTTCCTGCTGCAGATCGTGCCGAGCGACGCCGACGCCGCCCTGCTGCCCGGCACCTCGGCGCGCGCGCATCTCAGCCTCGATCGCAGCGCCACGCTGGGCATTCCGCGCGACGCCCTGCTGCGCCACCCCGACGGCGGCTACAGCGTCTATGTGGCGGTCGAGGCCGAGGGCGCGCTGCGCGCACAGCGCCGGCCGCTGAAGCTGGGTCGCGAATCCGGCCTGCGCGTCGAGGTGCTCGAAGGCCTGCGCGAGGGCGAGCAGGTGGTGGTGCGCGGCAACGAGAGCCTGCAGGAAGGCCAAGCGATCCAAGTGCGCGCGGCCGGGGGCTGAAGGTCATGCTCGAAGCCCTGGTCAAGCGCGGCACCCTGGTCACCGTGGCGGTGCTGATCCTCTGCGTGCTGGGCGTTGCCGCCGCCCTGCGCATCCCGGTGCAGATGATTCCCGACCTCGAGGTGCGCACGGTCAGCGTGGTGACGCGCTGGCCCGGCGCCACGCCGCAGGACGTCGAGAAGGAGATCCTGATCGAGCAGGAGCGATTCCTGCGCAGCGTGCCCAACCTGCGGCGCATGGTCTCGTATGCGCGCACCGGCGAGGCCAGCATCGAGCTGGAGTTTCCGTTCGGCGTCGACATCAACGAGGCCCTGATCCGCACCAGCAATGCGCTGTCGCAGGTCTCCAGCTATCCGGAAAACGTCGACCCGCCGCAGCTGTTGACCAGCAGCTTCAGCAACAACGCCTTCATGTACTACGCGCTGGCGCCGCTGCCGGGCAACCCGCTCGATCTCGACATCAACATGCTGCGCGACTTCGTTGAGGACGAGGTGCGGCCGCGCATGGAGCGCGTGCCCGGCGTCTCCCAGGTCAATGTCGGCGGCGGCGCCGAGCGCCAGGTGCAGATCCGCGTCGATCCGGCGCGCCTGGCCCAGCGCGGGCTGAGCCTGGATGACGTGCGCCAGGCCGTGCGCGGGCGCAATCGCGACAGCTCGGGTGGCGACATCGACAGCGGCAAGCGCCGCTACCTGATCCGCACGGTCGGCCGGGTCGCCGATGCGGAAGGCCTGCAAGACCTGATCCTGCGCCGCGAGGGCGATGCCATCGTCCGCCTGCGCGACGTCGCCGAGGTCGAACTCAGCCACTTCGAGGTGCGCGGTCTCGCCTTCGCCGACGGCCAGCCGCGGCTCAACCTGTCGGTGCAGCGCGAGCCCGGCTCCAACGTCATCGCCATCAAGGAGGCGATGCTTCCCGAAGTCGAACGGATCAACCGCGACCTGCTGGCGCCGAATGGCCTGAGCCTGCGCCTGTTCAGCGACGACGTGCGCTACGTGCAGGACTCGATCCGCAACGTCTGGAGCAACCTCGCGCTGGGCGCGCTGCTGGCCTCGGCGGTGATGCTCTACTTCCTGCGCAGCTGGCGCACCACCCTGGTGGCGATGATCGGCCTGCCGATCTGCACCCTGGCCGCCTTCCTCGGCCTGATGGCGGCCGGCCGCACCATCAATGTCATCTCGCTGGCCGGCGTGGCCTTCGCGATCGGCATGACCGTGGACAACAGCATCGTCGTGCTGGAGGCCATCGAGAGCGCACGGCGGCGCGGGCTGGCGCGGCTGCAGGCGGCAGTTGAAGGCGCACGCGAGGTCTGGCCGGCGGTGCTGGCCTCGACCCTGACCACGGCCCTGGTGTTCGCGCCGGTGCTGTTCGTCGAGCAGGAAGCCGGACAGCTCTATTCCGACATCGGCATCGCGATCTCGACCGCGATCCTCGCCTCGATGCTGGTGGCGATCGGCATCATCCCCGCCGCCAGCGCACGCTTCTCGCGGGCGGCGCGCATCGAGGGCACGCTGCCGGGCGATGCGCCGATCCTGTCCGCGCCCAGCGCCTGGCTGATCGCCAAGCCGCGGCGCGCCCTGGCCTGCGTGCTGGCGACGCTGGCGATCACGCTCGGCGTGGTGTTCGGGCTGGCGCCGCCGGCCGAGTACCTGCCCGAGGGCGAGGAGCCCAAGGCGTTCACCCGCATGATCGCGCCGCCGGGGCAGAACCTCGCCGAGATGGAGCGCATCGCCGCCGAGATCCGCACCGCCATCGACCCGGCGGTGAATGGTGATGCCGCCGCCTTCGAGCGCGGCGAGCTGCCGATCCCGCCGATCAAGTACTACTCGATGAGCGTCAGCGCCGGCAGCCTGATGGTGCTCAGCGAGCCGGTCGACGGCGATCAGCTGCAGGCGATGATGGATCGCCTGAGCGAACTCTTCCGCAGCTACCCGGGCATGCGCGCGTTCTCGGCGCGCGGCTCGATCATCTCCAGCAACGACGGCGGCACCCGCGCGGTGGCGATCGAGCTGTCGGGCACCGACATGGCCGGGCTGTACAGCACCGGCGAAGCCCTGCTGCGGCGCGCCGGCGAGCTCTTCGAGAACCCGCAGCTCAGTAGCGAGCCCTCGGCGCTGTCGCTGGACCAGCCGCTGGTCGAAGTGCGTCCGCGCTGGGCGCGGCTGGCCGAGGTCGGCTTCGACGCCGACAGCTTCGGCTTCGCGGTGGCGGCGCTGTCCGACGGCGCCTTCGTCGACCAGATGCTGATCGAGGATCGCCCGGTCGATGTCTTCGTGTTCAGCGGCGCCGGCAACCAGCAGACCCTGCAGGCCCTGCCGCAACAGCCGGTGCTGACGCCGGGCGGCGAGGTGCTGCCCTTGTCAGCCCTGGCCGACCTGGTCGAGACCGTGGACAGCGACTCGCTGCGCCGCGTCGACGGCCGCCGCACCGTCACCCTGTTCGTGATCCCGCCGCGCTCGGTGGCGCTGGAAACCGCGGTGGCGCGCGTGCAGGAGGAGCTGCTGCCGGCCGCGCGCAGCGCCGGCGAGATCGCGCCCGGCGTCAGCGTCGACCTGACCGGCGCGGCCGATCAGCTCGATGCCACCCGCGACGCCCTGCTCGGCAATTTCGCGGTCGCCATCCTGCTGTCCTACCTGCTGCTGGTGGCGATCTTCACCCACTGGGGCTACCCGCTGCTGATCCTCGTCACCGTGCCCACCGGCGTGGCCGGCGGCATTCTCGGCCTGCTCGCCCTGAACCTCGCCGGCAGCGCCTCGGCGGCGCTGGGCCTGGGCGGTTTCAGCCAGCCCTTCGACATGATCACCATGCTCGGCTTCCTGATCCTGCTTGGCACGGTGGTGAACAATCCGATCCTGGTGGTCGACCGCACGCGCGCCAACCTCGGCCGCGGCCTGGCCCTGGACGAGGCCATCCTCGACGCGGTGCGCGCACGCTTGCGGCCGATCCTGATGTCGACGCTGACCACCCTGTTCGGCCTCGCCCCGCTGGTGCTGGTGCCGGGCGCCGGCACCGAGCTCTACCGCGGCGTCGGCGTGGTGGTGCTGGCTGGCCTGCTGTGCTCGACCGTGGTGACCCTGAGCTTCCTGCCCTGCCTGCTGCGGCTGGTGCTGGCGAGGCCAGCCAAGCTGCAGGCACAGAGTGCAGGCGAGCGCAGCGACTGAGATCGCAGCCTCAGCCTGGAGCGCACTGTTCTCCGCACCGGCGACTGCAATGGCTGGGGCCGGCAGCGCGGCCGCCGCCGCGCTCGTCGCCAGCGAGGGAGCTGATAGATTGACCGGCATCGCCCAGCGTCGGTGCCCGCCCATGACGCCCGTCCGCCTACCGGATCCATGGAGCCTGTTCGACGCGGCGCTGTGGCCGCTTCAGCAGACCCAGGTGCACTGCGCGGCCCTGCTGGCGCCGCAGCTGTCTGCCGAGGCGCTGACGCAGCTCCGCGATGCGCGGCTGCGCCGTCTGCTCGATCACGCGCGCCAACACAGCCGCCTGCACGCACGGCGCCTGCCGTCCCTGCCCGCCTTCTCTCCGATTGATCTGCAGTCGCTGCCGGTACTGAGCCGGGCCGAGCTGATGGCGGACTTCGAGGCCGGCCTCTGCGGTTCTGACCTGGATGCCGGCAGGGTCGAGACCTGGCTGCGACAGCCCGATCGGGTCGGCGAACTGATCGACGGTCGCTGGCAGGTCTGGGAGAGCTCGGGCACCCACGGCCAGCCCGGCTGGTTCGTCCAGGATCGGGCGGCGCTGTGCGTCTATGACGCGCTGGAAAGCCTGCGCGGTGCCGGCGCCGGCGCCTGGAACACTCTGGCGGCAGGAGGGCGCATGGCCCTGCTGGTCGCCACCGGCGGCCACTTCGCCAGCATCGCCGCCTTCGAACGCCTGCGCAGAGCACAGCCCTGGCTGGCGCCGCAGCTGCGCGCCTTCTCGATCCTGCAGCCACTTGCCGCGCTTGTTCAGGCCTTGAATGACTGGCAGCCACAGGTGCTGGCCACCTACCCGACTGCAGCCGAGCTGCTGGCGGAGCAGGCGCGCGCCGGGCGTCTGCAGGTGACGCTGCGCGCGCTGTGGTGCGGCGGCGAGACCCTGCGACCGGCTGTGCGCGAGAGGATCGAGCAGGCCTTTGGCTGCCGCGTACGCAACAGCTATGGCGCCTCGGAGTTCTTCTGCCTCGCCAGCGAGTGCGCCGCCGGCGGCCTGCATCTGAACGCTGACTGGGTGATCCTGGAGCCGGTGGATGCCGAGCATCGCCCGGTGCCGGTCGGCGACTGGCCACATACCACCCTGCTGACCAACCTGGCCAACCACGTGCAGCCCCTCATCCGCTACGCGCTCGGCGATCGCGTTCGCATCACCGGCGAGCCCTGCAGCTGCGGCAACCGCCTGCCGCTGATCGAAGTGCAGGGCCGCGAGGACGACACCCTGCAGCTGATCGACCGGAAGGGCGCGACTCAAGGCCTGCTGCCGCTGGCGCTCAGCACCGTGATCGAGGACGAGGCCGGACTGTTCGACTACCAGCTGGTACAGACCGGGCCGCAGCACCTGCGCCTGCAGCTGCACACCTCCGATGGTCAGGCGCTGCGGCGTGCGCGCAGCGCGCTGAGGCAGTGGCTGAGCGCGCGCGGGCTGGGCCAGGTTCGGGTTGAGGGTCGACTCGGCTGCGCCCCCCTGCTCGGCCGCAGCGGCAAGCTGCAGCGAGTGCTGCGCCTGGAGCCCTGTCGGGTGGATGGCCCTGCCGAGGAACCATAGCGACCGCAGGGCGGATTGACGCAGCGCATCCGCCAGCGCGGCGGTGGAGACGCGGAGGCGCTGGCAACCTGATCGCCTGAACTCGGACCTGTGGCGGGTTCCGGTACATGCGCTGCGCTTATGTCCCCTACGCGCACACCGGTCTGAGGCTTCGGTTGGGGCACCGCGTCACTCGTATTCGTAGGGCGGACAAGCTCCGCGCATCCGCCATCGGCTGGCGGAAACGCGGGACTTCCCGCGTCCTCCTCGCTCGAACTCGGGCCTGTCGCGGGTTCCGGTACATGCGCTGCGCTTATGTCCCCTACGCGCACACCGGTCTGAGGCTTCGGTTGGGGCACCGCGTCACTCGTATTCGTAGGGCGGACAAGCTCCGCGCATCCGCCATCGGCTGGCGGAAACGCGGGACTTCCCGCGTCCTCCTCGCTCGAACTCGGGCCTGTCGCGGGTTCCGGTACATGCGCTGCGCTTATGTCCCCTACGCGCACACCGGTCTGAGGCTTCGGTTGGGGCACCGCGTCACTCGTATTCGTAGGGCGGACAAGCTCCGCGCATCCGCCATCGGCTGGCGGAAACGCGGGACTTCCCGCGTCCTCCTCGCTCGAACTCGGGCCTGTCGCGGGTTCCGGTACATGCGCTGCGCTTATGTCCCCTACGCGCACACCGGTCTGAGGCTTCGGTTGGGGCACCGCGTCACTCGTATTCGTAGGGCGGATAAGCGCAGCGCATCCGCCATAAGCTCGCCTCAGGTTCGCGTAGTTGCCGGGCCAACCCGCATCCGCGACCAGCTCGCCCCACGTTCGCGCACTCGCCGGGCCAGGCAGCACCGGTGGATTCAGTCGCGTTCGTCGCGGTGGTTGATCGGACGCCGCACGTCGGACTCGCGCTCGAGTGGGCTGCCACTGCGGATCTTCTCGATGCGGCCGAGAGTGGCCGGCGCCTGTGGCGCCGTACGATCGGCGATGCCCCCTACCCGGGTCACGCTGTCCTTCGACGGTGCTTCGGTGGCTTCGGCGCCGGTCGCGAGGACGGGCGCATCCTCGTCGCCAAACAGGATTCCGCTGGCGTTCGGCCTGGGCATCCGCAGCTGCGCGATGGGTTGCTTCAGGTGGTCGCGCAGCAGGCGCGACCAGGCGCGGTCCATCTGGGCGTACTCGTCCTCGCACAGCGCGGCGCGGTCTTCCGGCAGCAGCCAGGACTGGGTGAGTTCCGCACCCGCTTCGGGATCACTGCCGTACGCCCAGCACAGCAGGTTGTAGTAGCGCTGCTCGTTCAGCGCGTGCACGCCGGCGAACTCCGAAGCATCCGCCTCGCGGTCCTCGGAGTAGTAGGTCGCCGCGTAGCCGAGTACGGCGTCGGCGTCGCCCGACTGGATCAGCATCCACGCGGACAGCTGATCTACCACGTCTTCCTCGCGGCCAGTGATCGGCAGCTCCAGCACGTCCACCAGGGCGTGCCCAAGCTCGTGCAGCAGGGTGCCCAGCCAGGCACCGCTCAGAGCATCCTCCTCGACCGAGGCCTCCTCGAACTGGCTATCGAGGACCGTGGCCATGTCCTCCATCAGCTCCAGGCACATCTGGATCTCGCGGCTGCCGGGATCGTAGTAGGCGTTGGACTCGCCGCATTCGATCAAGCGCACGGTCACCCGCTGCGGCAGCCGAAGCTGCGCGTTCAGGGCGCGCACCACGGCTTCGAGATGACCGCTGCGGCGCAGGCGTTCGGCCTCCGCGCCCATGACGGCGGACTCGTACTGGGGCGCGCCGATCTGCAGGCCTTCAGCCTGTGCCGGCCACGGCGAAAGCCCAGCACACAGAAGCGCTGCGCCGAGGCACCTCAAAGAGCTCCGCATGGGTGCATGTCCTGTGCTCTGCCAAGTGTCAATCGCGGACGCGGCCGGCGCTTCGATGCGCTCGTGCGTCCCCGGTGCGGCGTCCCCGACACGCTGGACTTCCGCTGACCACCGCGCCCGTTCCTGCCGGCGCAGCAAGATCGGCGCCGCTGTCCGAACGCGTGCAGCCGATCGTCTTGCAACTGGGCCGATGGCCGACAGGCACAGGGCCGGTACAGACCCTGCGCCTCAGGTGCGCGGTCGCCATGCCAGGGCTTGGGCCTCAGTTGAACTGGATCACCAGCTCGTCATCGCAGAAATCGAAGGCGACCAGCTCCGAGTCGCTGTCGTCCTCGAAGCGCGCCATGAAGTACCAGTTGCAGCCGCTTTCGTCAGTGCTGGCATCCCAGACCAGATCGGCGGTCTCGCCCGCATCGATGCCGCTGCCGATATCGAAGGCACCCCAGTCCTCGCCGTCTTCGGAAACCACGATGGCGACGATCTTCTGGTCCGTGTTGTTTTCGATCTGAAAGGCGTACTCGGCGAAAGCAGCCGGCGACGCCATCATCAGCGCCAGAGTGCACAACAGTCCACGCATGGGTGTTCTCCTGAAGCCCAGCGCCGTGCGGGACACACCGTCCCAACGTACGCGACTGCCGACAAGCAAGAACTCGGCCACGCGCGAGCTGCGGCGGCGCCAGGCGTCCGCGGTTCGCCCAACGGAATCCCCGCGCGAAGCACGGCCCCGCGAACGCCTGAGCGAACGCCGTCCCGGTACGGCGCCCGGCGTCCTATCATCAGCGTCGCGAGCAATACGGAGCCACCATGAAAGCCCATCGTCTGATCGCCATACCGCTGGCGCTCGCCTGCACCCTGGCACTGGCCGCTGATCTGCCGGGCGGCGGCATCCAGCCCGATCGACTGGCCGAACACATCCGCGTGCTGGCATCGGATGACTTCGAAGGCCGCGCCATCGCCACGCCCGGCGAAGACAAGACCGTCGCCTATCTGCAGGATGCCTTCGCGAAAGCCGGGCTTGAACCGGCCGGCGAGGACGGCGGCTGGACGCAGCGCGTCAGCCTGGTGCGCAGCGAAGTCAGGGGGGCGGTGGCGGCGACGCTGCGCGTCAAGGAACAGACGCGCGCCCTGGTCAACAGCGAGGACATCGCGGTCGAAAGCCTGCACCCGGCGCCCCGCGTCGAACTGAAGGACGTGCCGCTGGTGTTCGCCGGCTATGGCGTGCATGCACCGGAGCTCGACTGGGACGATTTCGGCGAGCTCGACGTGCGCGGCAAGCTGCTGGTGGTGCTGGTCAACGATCCGGACTTCGAGGCCGGTGAAGGCCGCTTCGGCGGCCGCGCCATGACCTACTACGGCCGCTGGACCTACAAGTACGAGGAAGCCGCGCGGCGCGGCGCGGCCGGCGTGCTGATCGTCCACGAGGACGCGCCGGCAGCCTACCCCTGGGCAACGGTGCGCAATGGCCGCAACGGCCCGCAGTACGACATCGTGCGCGCCGACGCCGAGCGCCATCACCTGCGCATGCGCGGCTGGATGCAGCGCGCGATGGCGGTGCAGCTGTTCGCCGATGCCGGCCTTGATTTCGAGGCCGCCAAGCGCGCCGCCCAGCAGCCGGAGTTCAAGGCCCACGCCATCGAAGGCGCTTCACTCAGCATCGCCTTCGACGTGCAGCACGCGCAGATCGTCAGCCGCAATGTCGCCGGCCTGCTGCGCGGCGGCGACCAGGCCGACGAGACCGTGATCGTCTCCGGCCACTGGGACCACTTCGGCATCACCCCGAATGCCGATGCCAGCGGCGACACCATCATCAATGGCGCGGTCGACAATGCCACCGCACTGGCCTCGATGATCGAACTCGCGCGCGTGTTCAGCACCGGCGAACGCCCGGCGCGCAGCCTGCTCTTCCTCGCCCTGACTGCCGAGGAGAACGGCCTGCTCGGCGCGCAGTACTACGCCGCCCACCCGCTGCGACCGCTGGCCACCACCGCCGCGGTGATCAACATGGAGATGTGGAGCCCGGACGGCCCGACCCGCGACATTTCCTCCTGGGGGCTCGGCAAGGTGTCGCTGGAGCGCAGCCTGGACGCGGCGGCCGCCATCGACGGCCGCCTGCGCTCGCCCGACCCGAACCTGGAGGCTGGCATGTTCTACCGCGCCGACCACTTCGCCTTCGCCCGCGCCGGCGTGCCCGCGCTCACGCTGGGGCCCGGCACCGACCTGCTCGAAGGCGGCATCGACGCCGGCAAGGCCGCGCGCGCCAAGTACTTCGCCGAGCGCTACCACCAACCCGCCGACGAATACGACGACAGCTGGGACATGCGCGGCCCCACGCTCGACACGACGACCGTGTACCGCCTGATCGAAGCCATCGCCGACAGCAGCGACTGGCCGAGCTGGAACCCCGACAGCGAGTTCGCCGCCGAGCGCGCGAAAACCGACGGCGCGCGTCACAAGGCGTCGGGCAGCGGCGACACGCGCGCCGACTGAGCGCGTCATCGTGGCGCCGGGGCCGCTCGCGATAAGCGCCAAGCCTGGCCCAAGTCGCAGGAGAGCCGGCCCCGCGTTCGAGCTCACGGGATCCCGCACACATAGGGTGGGCCCTGGCCCACCACGAGCTGAATTCCGCCCGTCGCTTACCCTGCCCGCCGCTCGACCAGCCTGAATCCCACGCCAAGGATGGGATGCCGAGAGCGCCGCTCAGACGCCGCTGCGATTCCAAGCGGGCTTGAGGGTCGCGAGCAGGCTGTCTTCCAGACCCGCCGCCAGGTTCAAGTGAAAGCCGCCGTAATGCAGCAGACCGTTGTCCGGCAGGGCGAGCACTTCGACGCGCCGCCCGAGCGACAACGCATCGCGAACGAGGGCATTGCCCTTGATGTTGGTCGATTGCGTCGGCCCCGGTTTCTGGTAGCTGTACAGGCGTCGCTTGAGCGGAAGCACGGTCTTGCCGACGTAGACCACCTCGCCCTCCAGCAGAAAGGCATACAGGATGTGCGTGCTGGCAGCGCACTCAGTCAGCACGCAGCGCAGCGTGTCTTCCTCCAGCAGCCATTCACCCACGACGCGGAAGCCGATGTGTTCGAGCCTGAAGCGGGCCGACTCGCTGCCATTCATGCGCAGGCAGTCCCGCGATAAACAGCCCGGCCCGCGCGTCTGCTGCGCAATTCTCTTTCATCCCTCTGGATCACATACATGGGCTACGCTCGGGGTTCGCCGTGGCATGCACCGTCTGGCTCATACCCAGAAGCGTTCTGGACGTACGGGGGAAGGTCACGGCGCCCTCCTTGGATGTAGCGCGTTTCCAGAGCCAGTCTGCGGCGAGCTGCGAGAGTGCGATGTTGGGACGCGCCTTTGGCCTGTCCCGACCTACCCGGGCACTGCAGCGTGGCGAGGTCTTCATGGGTTGGCGCCAACAAGCGCAGCGCGGCCCAGCTTCGCGCGTCAGGGCGATAGAGACTGCCTGAGCCAGCGGCGCGAACACCTGCTCGCCGGTTTCCATTCAGAAGCCTCGCGCTTGCATAGCAGCACGCCCCACATCAAGCGCGCGCAGCACACGCGCAAAACCCTCCGCCCCAAGATTGCCCGCGCTCAGCGACGCTGAGCGCGGGTTCTTCGGCCGCAGCAGGCCGGCATAGTTCGCAAGCTCGGGCACCGCGCCGCACCAGTTGCAATAGCCGCGCATGCACAGCACCAGCGCACTGCGGCGCATCGCCCGCTGCAGCAGCTCGAAGCCGAAGCGCTGCGAGGGCAGGCGCAGATGGGCGTGGGCGAAGGAGCGCGAGTGGTAGGGGAAGAACTCGATGCTCAGCAGACGTGCAGCCAGCTGTTCGACGCTGCAATCGGACGCCTTGAGCACGGGCCCAACCTGGCGCAGCCACCAGCGATGGCCGGGGCCGCGGCTCGGGTCGAGCAGGTGGAAGTGCGGCGCGCCCCCCTCGCTCTGGAGATGCGCCCGCAGCGCGAGGGTGAACTCACCGCGCAAATGATGGCGGGCATCGTCATCGCCCAAACCCGGGTTCAAGAGCAGCACCACCACGGGTGCCTCGTGTGGACCGAAGAAGGGCTCGGGCTGCAGATCGAGGTCCAGCGCCGCGCTCGCCGGCTCGTCCTTGCCCTGCGCCTCAGGCGACTGCAGCAGCGGCAGCCAAGGCGTATCGCAGGCCGGCACATAGGGCGCGGCGACTGCCAGTTCGCGCCAAGGGTTGCCGGGGCGCTCGCTCACATCGGCTCATCCGCCTGTGCGTCGCGGTCCCGGATCTCGTTCCAGCTCAGCGGCATGCAGCAACCCCGAATACGCCAAAGCCGGGAGGATGCCACAGCGGTACGTCGCTAGACTGCGCGCGCCGCGCGACGGGCATGTCTTCCGTCGGGCTGACACCTCGAAACCGCCACGGGCGTAGGGAGCGGCAAGCAGGCGATGCCAGCAGTCCGCGGAGCGGGCGAAGCGACTACCCGCGCAGGATCTTCTCCATCGCCCTGCCCTTCGCCAGCTCGTCGATGAGCTTGTCGAGCCAGCGGATTTTCTGCATCAGCGGATCTTCGACCTCTTCGACACGCACCCCGCAGACCACGCCCTTGATCAATGCGCTGTTCGGGTGCAGGTCCGGAGCCTCGGCGAAGAAAGCTCTGAGGTCGACGCCGCACTCAAGCTGGCGCTGCAGCCCGGCATCGTCGTAGCCAGTGAGCCAGCGGATGATCTGATCCACCTCGGCGCGCGTGCGCCCTTTCCGCTCGGCCTTCTTGACGTAGAGCGGATAAACATCGGCGAAGCGCATCGCAAACACCCTGTGCAAAGCCATGATCTTCCCTCCTTGAATGACGTGCGGGCGAACGGAGTTCGTCTGGCACACTCTGCCGAAACCGACTGACGGATCGCAGGCATGGTCTCCGCCGATACGTGGACAACGCTGCTTTCGTGGATATTCGGCACGCTGTTCATCTGTCCAGCACTGCTCAGCACGCCGATCAGCTTTTTCCTTGAACCAAAGGTCTCAGCCGCGCCGCAACCCACCGGCATGAAGGCGGCGCCGATCACGCGCTACCAGACAGGGGTGACGCTGCAGTTTGCCTCCATCGCGGCGACAGCAGTCGGCGTGCCTGTCGTGCTGATGTTGGTCGATGCCTGCCCATCCTGCTTCATGCTGTGGGGGCCCGCAGCTTTGTTGACGCTTGGGCTTTGCTGGGCCCTCTGCGCGGCCGGTTTCGCCATTGTCGTGAGCGAATGGAATCGTTGAGGGCATCAGCGCGATCCGGATGCTGCGGACTCGAGGACGGTGCCGATATGCTCACTTCGTGGATCCGCGACGCTGTCGCAGGATCCACCAGGCGAAGGCACCGCCGGTGACGTACATGGCCAGCGAGTACAGCGCTGGCGCCACCGAGGCTGCCGGCATCTGCAGCACGCTGAGGGCAACGAAGATCGCCAGGGTGCCGTTGTGGATGCCGATCTCGAAGGCGATGGCGGTGGCCTGGGGCACGCCCAGCCTGGCGAGGCGCCCGGCCCAGTAGCCGGACAGCAGGCTGGCGAGGTTGAACAACAGCACCACGCCGCCGAGCGCGAGTGCATGGGTGGCCAGCGTCCTGCGCTCGATCACCACGGCAGCGGCGATCAGCGCCACCAGGATCAGGGTCGAGAGGATGCGCACCGGCTTGTCGAGCCGATGGGCGAGGTCCGGCTTCCAGGCGCGCAGGCCCATGCCGATCAGCACCGGCAGCAGCACCAGCAGGCCGACCTCGATGATCTTCTGCGTCGGCGGCGGCACCGCCTGCTCGCTGCCGATCAGCCAGGCGAGGCCCAGCGCGGTCCACAGCGGCAGGGTGATCAGGCAGAGCGCGCTGTTGATCGCGGTGAGCGTGATGTTGAGCGCGACGTCGCCGCGCGCCAGATGTGAGAACAGGTTCGCGGTGACGCCGCCGGGCGAGGCTGCGAGCAGTACCAGGCCGAGGCCGAGTTCGGGCGGCAGCGCGAAGGCGAACACCAGGCCGAAGGCGAAAGCCGGCAGCAGGCCGGTCTGCACGGCCAGCGCCACGATCACGGCGCGAGGCGCGGTGGCGACGCGGCGGAAGTCGGCGACGCCCAGGTGCAGGCCGAGGCCGATCATGACGATGGCGAGTGCGATCGGCAGGCCGGCGCTGAAGATCAGGTTGTTGCCCATGGATTCCGCCCCCCGACGGATCAGACGGCCGCGTCCTGCGGCCGAGCGCGAGAGTGACCGATTGGCGGCCGCAGCGCATCGCGCGGCGCATCATCCCTGCGCTGGAGTGCTTCCACCTGCATCAACGAAGCCAAGGTTGGCCTCGATGCGCAGGCGCTCGGCTGCCGGCAGGCTCTGCTCTTCCAGCAGTGCGCGCCAGAGTCGACCCGCGAGCGCGCGGTCGCCGGTGGAGTAGCAGGCCAGCGCCCACTCATCGCGGGCGCGCCAGCCGTGGGCGGCGGCGTCGACGAACAGTTGATCGGTCGCGAGCGGCAGCTGCGCGGCGCGTTCGGCGAAGACGCGGGCGCTGGCCCAGCGCTGCTGGCCGCGCAGATAGCTTGCCAGCGCCACCAGCGGCTCGGCGCGCTGCGGACGCTGGTCATGGGCGGCGAGGTAGGCATCGATGACCTGCGCGGCCGGTTCGCCAAGCAGCTCGTCCATGCGCGCAGCCTCAAAGAGGCTGTACCAGACTTCCTCCTCCCAGCCGCCCATCGCCGCACGCTGCCGGTAGGCCGCGCGCGCCTGCGCCCATTCGCCGGCATCGCGCCAGCTCTGGGCCAGGTAGAACTGGTAGCGCGCGTTGCCGGGCTCGCGCTGCAGGGCCGCCTGCAGCAGGGCGGCATCCTTGTGGAACTTGCGCGGGTCGCGCGAGCGCGCGCCCTCGGTGGTGACGTCGATCCAGAAACCCGGCACGCGCGGATACGGTCCGGGCGGGTCCAGCTCAAGGTACTCGTGCAGCACTCCGCGCCAGGCGGATGGCTGGCGCGCGTCAACCAGGGCCAGGCGGTCGTAGCGCAGATTGGCGAAGCGCGTTTCCAGCATTTGCGCAGGGCCCTGCAGGCCAGGCCAGACCGCGCCGGGCGCGCAGCCCAGGGACTCGTCGGCGTCGATGAACAGCAGCCAGTCGCCGCGGCCACGTGCCAGCTGCAGCGCCTCGTTGCGGTTGTGGGCGAAGTCGCGCCAAGGGCGATGGTGCAGCTCGCCCGGCAGCCCCTGCAGGGCGCGCTGCACACGCTCCGGCGTGTCGTCGACCGAACCGGTGTCGACGATCACCCAGGCGTCGATATGCGGACGCACCGAAGCCAGGCAGCGCTCGATCACCGCCGCCTCGTCGCGCACGATCATGTTCAGACACACCCGCATGCGTGCTCCTCGGACCGACCGGTGAAGGATGAGGCGGGCTCATCTCTCAAGAAACAGAACGCTCGCGACCCGATGAATCGTCGCCCCCGCGAAGGCGGGGGCCCAGTCCCAGCCTGACCCAGTCGCACGATCACTGGATCCCCGGCTGCGCGGGGATGACGAATCCAGGCTTCTTCGAGAGCCCCTGCACCGCAACGCCATGCTTGGTAGCTCTCAGCCACAGCGCGGGCGCGCCGCACGCCGCGCCCGCGATGCCACTCGGGCCATGCAGGCGTGTTTCGGCGCCAGCAGCCATGGTGGCGCTCACGGCGTCAGCCTGTCCAGACAGCGCCGCAGCGCGGGCCGCAGGTCCAGGCGCTGCATCAGGGCCGGCCCGGCTTCGCGCAGCTGCTGCTGGCGCTCGGGGCTGTCGAGCAGACGCAGGCAGGCCTCGACCAGCTGCTCGTATGCGACGAACTCCACGGCCTCGCGATAGTCGTGCTCCAGCGCGGCATCGGCACCGTACTCGGCCAGCACGCAGGCGCCATTGCCGAGCAGCCAGGACACCCGCACCGCTTCGAACAGGCAGGCCTCGTAGCCGTGAAAGTTGAGCACCACGCGGCTGCGAGCGATCCAATCGTCGCGCTCGGCGCCGTAGACGTTGAACAGGATTCTGACCCTGCGCCCGCTGGCCTGCAGCGCCTTCAGCACCGGCTCGCGGCGCTCGAACAGGCTGCCGTAGAACAACAGGTCGACTTCGCGCAGCGGCGCTTCGGCAATGCGCCGCATCTGCGGCATCCAGCCGATCGGCAGGTGCTCGGCGGCGATGCCGTCGCGCGCCAGCGCTTCGATGTTCGACGGCGCGTAGTCCCAGACCGTATGCGCGCGCAGCAGCGCACGGTAGGCCGGCGTATCCCAGTGGCCGCCGCGGCCGAGCTGCTCCAGGTTGTAGAGGATGCTGTCGGGCGGCAGGGGCTGCGGCGCGCCCGGCAGCAGGTGCGGACCGAACACGATGTGGCGGCGGCGACGATTGTCCAGCCGGGTCGACAGCACCGAATCGTGGCCCAGCGCGAGCAGGGCGTGGTGCAGGGTTTCGGCGACTTCGGCGAAAGCGCGCTGATGGGTGTAGCCGGGTGGGCTGACGATGCTGACCGCGAAGCGCATGGGCTCAGGCTTCGAACTGCTCGGCCAGGATGCGCTCCTCCAGGTTGTGCTCGGGGTCGAACAGCAGCTGCACGGTGCGCTCCGGGCTCTGCCGCACGCGCACCTCGACCACGTCGCGGATCTCGGTGGAATCCGCCGTGGCGCTGACCGGCCGCTTGTAGTGATCGAGGATCTCGAAGCTCACTTCGGCGTCGGAGCGCAGGATGGCGCCGCGCCAGCGCCGCGGCCGGAAGGGGCTGATCGGGGTCAGCGCCAGCACCGAGCTGTCCAGCGGCAGGATCGGCCCGTGCGCCGACAGGTTGTAGGCGGTCGAGCCGGCCGGCGTGGCGATCATGATGCCGTCGCAGACCAGCTCATCGAGGCGCACCGCAGTGTTCAGGCGGATGCGGATCTTGGCGGCCTGCTTGGTCTGGCGCAGCAGCGAGACCTCGTTGAATGCAAGCGCACCGGTGCTGCTGCCGGATTCGGAAATCGCCAGCATCTCCAGCGGCCGCAGCACCGCCGCCTGCGCCGCCTGGATACGCTCGACCAGGCCCTCGGCGCGCCAGGCGTTCATCAGGAAACCCACGCTGCCGGTCTTCATGCCGAACACCGGCACGCCGAGCGACTGCGTCCGGTGCAGGGTCTGCAGCATGAAGCCGTCGCCGCCGATCGCGACCACGGCTTCGCACTGGTCGAGCTCGACCGGCGCATGCAGGGCCTCCAACTCGGCCCGTGCGGCCTGGGCCTCGGGGGTGCGACTGGCGAGCACGGCGATGCGCATGGCGGAGTCCTGTCGGTTCGGTCTGCGAGGGGCCTTCGAGCGAGCCCCGAACGACGAGGCCGGGGTTCGCCTTCACCATGCCACAGGGCGATGTCCGCGTGCAGGCGGCATCGAGCGAAGGTTCGCATCGATGCCGCCTGCTTCGGGACGGCGTGGACTCAGGCGCTGCCGGCCGCTGCCAGCTGGGCCAGGCGACGCACCGCCACCGAGACGGTGGGATAGTCCATCGCCAGCTGGGTCCGCATGTCGGCGAACATGCTCAAGGTGAACTTCAGCGCGGTGTCGTCGCGCCCCAGCCAGGACGCCAGGCGCTTGCCGACGTCGCCCTTGCCGTGGCGCAACACCTGGGCGACCAGCGCACCCTGCTGCTGCTGCATCTCGTCGCGCATCGAGCCGCGTGCCAGCGCATGCCAGCGGCCTTCGACCGGCAGCTCCTCGATCTTCTGCAGCAGCCACTGCAGGTGCAGGGCCTCGCCGAGTCCGGAGTACACGCGCGCCACGTCGGTGACCGGCAGGCTGTGCACGCTGGCGACTTCGACCACGTCCAGCGCCGAATACAGCATCGACAGCGTCGCCAGCTGCTGCGCCAGCGCCTGCGGCAGACCGGCCTCCTGCCAGCGCGCGCAGGCCTCGGCGAAGCGGCTGCGGTCGGTCTCGGACAGGATCTCCGGCAGCGCGCCGCGCAGGGCCTCGATGCCGGGGTGATAGCGACCCACGGCCTCGGCGATGTCGAAGCGGTCGCCGGGGCGGTTCAGCAGCCAGCGCGTCATCGAGCGCAGCAGCGCCCAGATCTCCAGCAGGGCGTCGATCTGCGCCGACTCCGGCACCGCGAGGTCCAGCGCATCGATGTCCGCCCACAGGCCCCGCGCATCCAGCACTTCGCGGGCGATGCTGTAGGCCTTGGCGATCTGCGCCGGGCTGCGGCCGGTGTCCTCCTGCATGCGCATCAGGAAGGTCGCGCCCATGCGGTTGACCATCGAGTTGGTCACCGCGGTGGCGATGATCTCGCGGCGCAGGCGGTGGCGCTGCATGTGCTCGGCATAGCGCTCCTGCAGGGCCTGCGGGAAGTAGCGCACCAGCTCCTTCGACAGGTACGGATCTTCCGGCACGTCGGACTCCAGCAGCTGCTGGAAGGCGACGATCTTCGAGTACGACAGCAGGATCGACAGCTCCGGGCGGGTCAGGCCCAGGCCGCGCGCCTTGCGCTCGCTGAACTCGGCGTCGGACGGCAGGTACTCCAGCTGGCGATCCAGCAGGCCCTGGCCTTCCAGCGTGCGGATGAAGTGCTGCTTCGAGCCCAGGCGGTAGACGCTCATCCGCTCCATCATGCTGATGGCCTGGTTCTGCCGGTAGTTGTCGTTCAGCACCAGCTGCTCGACCTCGCCGGTCATCTCGGCCAGCAGCACGTTGCGGTCCGGCGTCGACAGCTCGCCGCGGGTCACCGCATCGTTCAGCAGGATCTTGATGTTGACCTCGTGGTCCGAGGTGTCGACGCCGGCCGAGTTGTCGATGAAGTCGGTGTTGAGCAGCACGCCGTTCAGCGCCGCCTCGATGCGGCCCTTCTGGGTCATGCCGAGGTTGCCGCCCTCGCCCACCACGCGGCAGCGCAGCTCATTGCCGTTGACGCGGATCGCGTTGTTGGCACGGTCGCCGACTTCCACATGCGTCTCGCTGCTGGCCTTGACGTAGGTGCCGATGCCGCCGTTCCACAGCAGGTCGACCGGCGCCTTCAGGATCGCGGTGAGCAGGTCGTTCGGCGACAGCGCGCTCACGCCCTCGCCCAGGCCCAGCACTTCGCGCACCTGCGGGCTGATCGGGATCGACTTCAGGCTGCGCGCGTAGACGCCGCCACCGGCGCTGATCAGCGACTTGTCGTAGTCCTCCCAGGACGAACGCGGCAGCTTGAACAGGCGCTCGCGCTCGACGTAGCTGCGCGCCGCATCGGGGTTCGGATCGAGGAACACGTGGCGATGGTCGAAGGCGGCCACCAGGCGGATGTGCTTCGACAGCAGCATGCCGTTGCCGAACACGTCGCCCGACATGTCGCCGATGCCGACGCAGCTGAAATCCTCGCCCTGCGAATCGCGGCCCATGGCGCGGAAGTGGCGCTTGACCGACTCCCAGCCGCCCTTGGCGGTGATGCCCATGCCCTTGTGGTCGTAGCCCACCGAGCCGCCCGAAGCGAAGGCATCGCCCAGCCAGAAACCGTGCTCCTGCGAGATCGCGTTGGCGATGTCGGAGAAGGTGGCCGTGCCCTTGTCGGCCGCGACCACCAGGTAGGGATCATCGCCATCGCGACGCACCACGTCCTGCGGATGGATCACGCCGGCGTCGTTGAGGTTGTCGGTGATATCGAGCAGGCCGTTGATGAACAGGCGATAGCAGGCAATGCCCTCGGCGAGGATGGCGTCGCGGTCGCCGCCGACCGGCGGGCGCTTGGCGTAGAAGCCGCCCTTGGCGCCGACCGGCACGATGACCGTGTTCTTGACCATCTGCGCCTTGACCAGACCCAGCACCTCGGTGCGGAAGTCCTCGCGGCGGTCCGACCAGCGCAGGCCGCCGCGGGCCACCGGCCCGTAGCGCAGGTGCACGCCCTCGACGCGCGGGCCATAGACGAAGATCTCGCGGTAGGGCCGCGGCTTGGGCAGCTCGGGCACTGCATTGGGGTCGAACTTGAAGCTGATGTAGTCGCGGTGCCGCCCGCCCGGCCGCTGGAAGTAGCTGGTGCGCAGCGTCGCCTGCATCACGCCGAGGAAGCTGCGCAGGATGCGGTCTTCGTCGAGGCTGGAGACGCCCTCCAGCAGCACGCCAAGCGCGTCGTCGCAGACATCGACCAGGGCACCGGAATCCAGCCCGCGCGCCTGCGCCACGGCGTCGATCTGCGCCAGCACGGCCTCGCCCGGATCATTGCCGGCGACATTCAGCAGACCGGCTCGCAGGGCCGTTGCACCTTCACTGCGCTCGGCCTCGCTCTCGGTGAGGCGCGAGGGATCGAACAGGGCGTGGAAGTACTCGACCAGCACGCGCGCGATCAGCGGGTAGCGGTTGAGCGTGGCCTCCATGTAGGCCTGCGAGAACGGCGCCTGCGCCTGCAGCAGGTACTTGCAGTAGCCGCGCAGCATGGACACCTGGCGCCAGTCGAGCCCGGCGCTCAGGATCAGGGCGTTGAAGCCGTCGCTTTCGGCCTGGCCACGCCAGATGTGCTCGAAGGCGTCCTCGAAGCGGCCGCGCAGGGCTTCGACGTCGAGGCTGCCGAAGCCGACCTGCTCCTGCCCGCTGACGACCTCGAAGTCCTGGATGTAGATCGACTCGGAGGCGACCTCCATCTCGAAGGGATGCTCCGAGAGGATGCGCAGGCCCATGTTCTCCATCATCGGCAGCGCATCCGACAGCACGATCGGGCTGCCATAGCGGAACAGCTTGAAGCGCAGGCGCGAGCCGGTTTCGCGGCTGCTGCGGTACAGGCGCAGACGCAGGTCCTCGGGGCCATGCAGGGCCGCGGCCTGCTCGACGTCGGCGGCGGCGACCTCGGGCGAGGCCTGCTCGATGTAGCCGACCGGCAGGGCCTTGCCGTAGCGCTGGGTGAGCTTCAGGCCGCGCTCTTCGCCATGCGATTGCACCAGCAGATCGCGCAGCTCGTCGTGCCAGTTGCGCACGATCTGCGCCAGCCGTGCCTCCACGGCGGCGACATCGACCTCGACCGATTCGCCCGCGCGCGGGCGCACGATCATGTGCAGCTGGGCCAGCGGCGAATCGCCCATCTGCACGTTGGTGTCGAGCCGCTCGCCGTGCAGGGCTTCGCGCAGCAGGGCCTCGGTGCGCAGGCGCACATCGGTGTTGTAGCGGTCGCGCGGGATGTAGATCAGCGCCGAATAGAAGCGCCCATAGCGGTCGCGGCGCAGGAAGAGGCGCGCACGTGCGCGCTCCTGCAGGGCCAGGATGCCCAGCGCGGTCTGGTAGAGCTCGTCCTCACCGGACTGGAACAGCTCGTCGCGCGGCAGCGATTCGAGGATGTGGCGCAGCGACTTGCCGCTGTGGCTGTTGGGCGCCAGGCCCGACTCGCGCATCACGTGCTCGTAGCGCTGCCGCACCAGCGGAATGGTCCAGGGCCGCGAGGCGTAGGCGCTGGAGGTGTAGAGGCCGAGGAAGCGGTGCTCGGCGACGGCGCGGCCGGTTTCGTCGAACACCAGCACGCCGATGTAGTCCATGTAGCCCGGGCGATGCACCGAGCTGCGCGCATTGGTCTTGGTGAGGATCAGGGCCCCCACCGCGCCGGACTGCGGCATGTGGGTGGCGGCCAGGGTCTTCAGCGGCCGCGGCTTGGCGGTGGCGTCCTTGCCCGAGAGGATGCCGAGCCCGGTGCCCTGCACCGCGTACAGCAGGTCCTCTCCGGTGGAATCGTCGCGGCGATATTCGCGATAGCCGAGGAAGGTGAAGTGGTCGTCCGCGGCCCAGCGCAGGAACTCCTGCGCCTCGCGCCGGCCTTCCTCGCTGATCGGCATCGGCCGCGCGTCCATCGCGGCGATGGTGGCGAGCATGCGCTCGCGCATCGGCGACCAGTCGCGCACGCAGCTGCGCACGTCGGCGAGCGCATTGAGGATGGTCTCCTGCACACGGCGCAGGTCCTCGGGTTCGGCGAGGCGGTCGATCTCGAGATGCATCACCGACTCGTCGGCGCCGCGCTCGCCAAATCCCAGCACGTGGCCACCCGGATCGCGCTGCACCTGCAGCACCGGATGGATGATGGCGTGCAGCTGCAGCTCGCAGGCGGCCACGGCCATGCTCACCGAGTCCACCAGGAAGGGCATGTCGTCGTTGACGATCTGCACCACCGTATGCGCGCTGTCCCAGCCCTCGCTGGCCTGGGTGTTGAAGATGCGCAGCTTGGGCGCGCCGGGGCGGCGCTCGCGCATGAACTCCAGCAGGTCCGCCACGAGCGCCGCCCACAGCTCGGGCGACCGCGCCGCCAGCTCGTCCTCGGGCATGCGCCCGAAGAAGCGTCGCGCCAGTGCGGCGGCATCACCCTGCCGGGGTGCCGGCAGCCTCCTGTTCAGTGCGTCAAGGATGGGATCCAGCAGGGTGCGATCGGCAGTCGACATGGCGGGGCTTCTTGGCTCGGGGGCTGAGCCATTCAAGAACCGCGAATGATAGTGGAGATCGCGTGCAGAGGCTTGCTGGAACCCAAAGCACAAGGCCCGTACCGGCGGGTATGCCGATGCGGACACGTGCGTCGAGCGCCGGCCGGTGCAGCGCCAACAGACCCGCCCTGCTACGGCCCTGCGTAGGCCACCCAGCCCTGGAAGGAGAGCGCGGCGTAGAACATCGCCGGCTCCATGAAGCCGGCCTCGCACAGCAGCTTCGCTTCCTCGTCAGCGTTGAGAAGGGCGAGGCGATCGACCATGCGCTGGGCTGACTCGGAAGCTGCAGTTGCATCGCCCTGCGGGCCTGCGGCAAATCGCACGGACCGGGCCAACCAGTCTTCAACCTTGCCAGCGCCTGGGTCGCCGTGGTGGGCGATGAGCAAGGGCGCGCCGGGATTGAGTCGCTGGCGCAACCCGCGCAACACGGCGAGCCGCTCCTTGATGCCCAGGAAGTGCAGCGTCAGCAAGCAGGTGGCGCCATCGAAAGGGCCACCGGGCGCGTCGTCGATGACACCGTGGACCAGCTCCACTCGCGCGGCGAGCGGGCCGAGCACCTTGCTGGCCAGGTCAAGCATGGGCTGCGACGGGTCGACGCCGACCAGGGACCAGGCCGGATGGGCTTCGGCAAAGGCCTTCAGCTCAAGCCCGCCGCCCGCGCCCAGCACCAGGATGCGGGCCTCTGCCGGCGCCCGCTCGGACAGCAGCTGCACGACCATGCGGTGCAGATCGGCAAAGCCCGGCACGCGCCGCGGCGTTTCCTCGATGTAGCGCGCGACTGCGGCGGGGTCGGCGAAGGGGGCTGAGGTCATTCGCACTCTGGTTCGGGAGCTGGCAGCAGCATGTCAGCTTCCGCCCAATACCTTGCGCGTCGCAAGGGGAAGGTTCGGGCCAGGAGGTCAGTGAATGGGGAGGGGGAACAGTCTGAGACGTCCGTCGTTGGGGTCGCGCGCGCTGTCGAGCGCGCTGGGATGGTGCATGCCGAGCGCGCGCGGCCCCAAGTGTCACTGTCCTCAGCAGGACGCGGATCATCGATACTGGAAAGGTCGGCACCCGACCCATCGCCCGCCTGAGACAGATGCAATGCAAGATCAACAGCTCGTCCAGATCATTGCCGGCATCGGCGTCGGTCTGGCGCTTGCCGCCACCGCCGCCTGGTCTGCGCGAAGGCGCTGGCAACGCTCGGACGAGCGCTGGCAGGCCTGGTTTCCCGAGGCACCGGACGTGCCGGAGAACCCCGACCTCGTGCGCGAGCTCGCGGTAGGCGCCGTGCTCGGGGTGAACAACGCGTTTCCCGTCAACACGCTGGACCCGCACAAGTCGCGCGCCGAGATGCGGGAGTGGCTGGCGGGCTCCTGGAATACAAGGAGCGCCGCGCAGGCGCGGGAGGCCGTACAGTCGCTGTTGATGGAGGGCCATTCCGCCACCTTCGACCTGCTCATCGAGGCGGCCGCCGACGGCGACCCTGACGCGAGCCGCGAACATCTGGAACAGGTCTTCGTCGACGACCTGGAGCACAACCCCGAGCTGGCGGAATTCATCGCCCATCATCCGGAAGCGATCGCGCGCCTTGAGGCCCTGGGCTACCTGGTCACCCAGGCCGATGTGGAGCGGGGTACACGCGCCTACGACCTGGGCCGGGCAGTGGTTGTCAGCCGCGTCGCCTTTGGCGCGGGCTACTTCAACCGCGCTGAAGCGATGACGATGATCCGGATGGCGGCCTTCGTTTCGCAGCGGACGTTCAAGTCCTGGCGCGAGTTCGCCACCAGCTACCTGCTGGGCCGTGCACTCTGGGGCGGCGTCGACGATCCGGATTTCGAGGGGATGGTGCGTATCGTCGAGGAGCTGCTGCGCAATCCGCGCAGCCCATGGCTGCGCTGCGGATGGTTTCGATAGTCCCAGTCAGACATCGTGCTGACGAAGCTGTCTTGAATCGCCGCTCGCACTGCCGTCCGGCCTGCGCCCCTCATTCAAGAGGCGCAGGCCTGTGGCCTGTTCAGGCCGCCTCGTCCCGATACTCCTCAGGGCTCGGGCAGGTGCACATCAGGTTGCGGTCGCCGTAGACATTGTCGACGCGGCCGACCGGGCACCAGTACTTGTCGGTGCGCGACACGCCGGCCGGGAACACCGCTTCCTCGCGCGAGTACGGGCGCGACCAGTCGGCGTCGACCAGGTCATGCACGGTGTGCGGGGCGTGGCGCAGCGGGCTCTGTTCGATGGCGAAACGACCGGCCTCGACCTCGGCGATCTCGCGGCGGATGGCGATCATCGCCTCGCAGAAGCGATCGATCTCGGCCTTGGCCTCGGACTCGGTCGGTTCGATCATCAGCGTGCCGGCCACCGGGAAGCTCATGGTCGGGGCGTGGAAGCCATAGTCGATCAGGCGCTTGGCGATGTCGTCGACGCTCACACCGCAGGCATCCTTCAGCGGACGCGGGTCGATGATGCACTCGTGCGCGACGCGGCCGTTGTGGTTGCGGTACAGGGTCGGGAAATGCGGCTGCAGGCGGTCGGCGATGTAGTTGGCCGAAAGGATCGCGACCTCGGTGGCCTTCTTCAGGCCCTCGCCGCCCATCATCAGGATGTAGGCGTACGAGATCGGCAGGATCGAGGACGAGCCATAGGGCGCGGCCGAGACCGGGCCCACCGGCGCCTTGCCGCCGTCGAGCTCGGGATGACCCGGCAGGAAGGGAATCAGATGCGCCTTGACGCCGATCGGGCCCATGCCCGGGCCGCCGCCGCCGTGCGGGATGCAGAAGGTCTTGTGCAGGTTGAGGTGGCTGACGTCCGCGCCGTAGTCACCCGGACGCGACAGGCCGACCTGCGCATTCATGTTGGCGCCGTCCAGGTACACCTGGCCGCCGTGGGCGTGGACGATCTCGCAGATCTCGCGGATGCGCTCCTCGAACACGCCGTGGGTGGACGGATACGTGACCATCAGCGCGGCCAGATGGGCGCTGTGCTTCTCGGCCTTCGCGCGCAGGTCGTCGACGTCGACATTGCCTTCGCGGTCGCACTCGACCACCACCACGTCCATGCCGACCATCTGCGCCGAAGCCGGGTTGGTGCCGTGCGCGGACGAAGGAATCAGGCAGACCGTGCGATGGGTGTCGCCGCGCGAGAGGTGGTAGCCGCGGATCGCCAAGAGGCCCGCGTACTCGCCCTGCGCGCCCGAGTTCGGCTGCAGGCTGATCGCGTCGTAGCCGGTGATCTCGACCAGCCAGCGCTTGAGATCCTCGAACAGCTCGCGGTAGCCGTGCGCCTGCTCGGCCGGCGCGAACGGATGCAGGGCGCCGAACTCAGGCCAAGTGATCGGGATCATCTCGGCGGTGGCGTTCAACTTCATCGTGCAGCTGCCGAGCGGAATCATCGCGCGGTCCAGCGCCAGATCGCGGTCGGCCAGCTTGCGCATGTAGCGCAGGAGTTCGGTCTCCGAGCGGTACTTGCTGAACACCGGATGCTTGAGGCAGGCGCCGCGGCGCTGCAGGGCCTCGGGGATGGCGGAGGCCGCGTTCTCCTCGATCGCCGCATAGTTCAGCGCGCGACCAAAAATCGTCCAGACCTTCTCCACAGTCTCGGGCGTGGTGGTCTCGTCCAACGCAATGCCCAGGCGCGTCTCACCGATCAGGCGCAGGTTGATCTGGGCCGCGAGCGCATGCTCGACGATGGCCGCGCGCTGGCTGCCGACATCCACCGTGATCGCGTCGAAGAAGGCCTCCTGCTCGGGCTTGAAGCCGAGCCGACGCAGGCCCTCGGCCAGGGTTGCGGTGCGGCGATGCACCTGGTGCGCGATGCGCTGCAGGCCTTCCGGGCCGTGGTAGACGGCATACATGGAAGCCACCACCGCCAGCAGCACCTGGGCGGTGCAGATGTTCGAGGTCGCCTTGTCGCGGCGGATGTGCTGCTCGCGGGTCTGCAGGGCCAGGCGATAGGCCGGCGCGCCGCGCGAGTCGACCGATACGCCGATCAGACGGCCCGGGATCGAACGCTTGATCGCATCGCGCACCGCCATGTAGGCGGCGTGCGGGCCGCCGTAGCCCATCGGCACGCCGAAGCGCTGGGTGCTGCCGATGGCGATGTCGGCACCGAGCTCACCCGGCGGCGTCAGCAGGGTCAAGGCCAGAGGGTCGGCGGCCATCACCGCGATCGCGCCAGCGGCATGCAGCTTGGTGATCACCGCGCGCGGATCGCGCAGGGCGCCGTAGGTGTCGGGGTACTGCAGGATCGCGCCGAACACCGCGCTGGCGTCGAGATCGGTCTCGGGGTTGCCGACGATCAGCTGCCAGCCCAGCGGCTCGGCGCGGGTGCGCATGACCGCGATGCTCTGCGGGTGGCAGTTCGCATCGACAAAGAAGGCCTTGGACTTCGACTTCGACACGCGCTGGGCCACGGCCATGGCTTCGGCGGCGGCGGTGGCCTCGTCCAGCAGCGAGGCGTTGGCGACATCGAGGCCGGTCAGCTCGGTGATCAGCGTCTGGAAGTTCAGCAGGGCCTCCAGCCGGCCCTGGCTGATCTCCGGCTGGTAGGGCGTATACGCCGTGTACCAGGCCGGGTTCTCGAGGATGTTGCGGAGGATGACCGGCGGCGTCAGCGTGCCGTGGTAGCCCTGCCCGATCAGCGAGGTGAACACCTGGTTGCGGTCGGCGATCTGGCGCAGGCGGGCCAGCGCCTCGACTTCGGACAGCGCCGGCTCCATGCCGCGCAGCGGATGCTGCTGGCGGATCGAGGCCGGCAGGGTCTGGGCCATCAGCTGCTCCAGGCTGTCGCAGCCGACGGCTTCGAGCATCTCGCGGATTTCCTGGGGCGAAGGGCCGATGTGGCGGTCGGCGAATTCGCGGGCGACGTGGGGCTGACGCAGTTGGGAGGTGGAGCTCATGGCGCGGGCACCTGGGGCGAGGGGCAATCGATCGGCACCGTCGCGTGCCGCAGGCACACGCACAGCCGGCTGCGCGCGGGGCGCGCGTGGACGGGCGTAATGGGCATGCGGGTGTCGGACACGGGGCGGCGCTCGGCAACCGGACGACAACCCGTCCGGCGTGGGCGCCCCATCTGTCTGTTCGCCTGAGAGCGTTATCCCGTCGGCGGGCCCACAGCGCATTACAGACGGCGCCGGGCCTCTCTCCAGATGCGTGCTGCGCGCGGCAGACGGGCCTGCAAGCAGACGCCTCAGCCGGGCCACCCGGTCCTTTTGCCTGAGAGTTTCCGGGGCGGTTGCTCCTTCGGCGCCGTCCGACCTGAAGGCCGGCCGATCTCTCCCGCGTGGCCGGCGAATGCTAGCACGCGGGCGTGAGGACGGCCTGCAGCCGTCATCCGCTGCCGCTATGCTGCCGGGCCCTTGAATCGCGGACGCCCGCATGCACGCCCTGATTCGCACCGGCGCCCTGCTGCTGGGCCTCGCCCTGAGCCTGACCGCCTGCACTTCTGGAGCACCCGAGCCGGTGAAACTGCGCATCGCCACCTACAACCTGGCCCTGACCGATGACCAGCCCGGCGCGGTGCTGGAGCGCCTGCGCGGCGAAGACGCCCAGGCGCGCAAGCTGGCGGCGGTCCTCCAGACCGTGCGGCCGGACATCGTGCTGCTCAACGAGCTGGACCGCGACGAGGCCGGCGAGACGGCGCGGCTGTTCCGCGAGCGCTATCTCGGCGTCAGCCAGTCCGGGCTCGCGCCGCTCGACTATCCCTACGCCTTCCACGCGCCGGTCAACACCGGCGAGCCGAGCGGGCTGGACCTCGACCAGAACGGCCAGCTCGGCGACCCCGGCGACGCCTGGGGCTTTGGCCGCCACCCGGGCCAGTACGGCATGCTCGTGCTGTCGCGCTATCCGATCGATGCCGAAGCGACGCGCACGTTCCAGCATCTGCGCTGGTCGGATCTGCCGGGCGCCCTGCAGCCGCGTCTGCCGGGTACCGACGCGCCCTGGTATCCAGCCGAGGTCTGGGCGCAGCTGCGCCTGTCCTCGAAGTCGCACTGGGACCTGCCCATCGATACGCCGCTGGGGCGCATCCACCTGCTCGCTGCGCACCCCACGCCACCGGCCTTCGACGGGCCGGAGGGCCGCAACAAGGTTCGCAACCACGACGAGCTGAAGCTGTGGCGCGACTACCTCGACGGCGCCGACTGGATGGTCGATGACCAGGGCCGACGCGGCCCGCTGCCGGCCGATGCGCGTTTCGTCATCGCCGGTGATCTCAACGCCGACCCGGTCGAAGGCGACAGCCTGCCCGGCGCCATCCAGGCCCTTCTCGAACACCCGCGCGTGCAGGCCGAACCGGCGCCGCGCAGCGAGGGCAGCTTCGAGGCCTCACTGACCTTCCAACCCGGCAACGGCGCCGAGCTGGCCCAGCGCGGCGACCCGCACACGGAAACCGCCCAGTTCAGCCCGAAGCGCGGCACCATGCGCGTCGACTACGTGCTGCCCTCGAAGGGCTTCAAGGTGCTGGACGCCGGCGTGTTCTGGCCCAAGCGCGGCGCGCCGGGCAGCGACTGGGTGACGGCGAGCGATCACCGGCTGGTGTGGGTGGATTTGAGCCGGGAATAGGGAATTCGGAATCCGGAATCGGGAATCGGGAATCGGGAATCGGGAATCGGGAATCGGGAATCGAAAGGGCAGCGCGGGCACTTCTGCGGATCCGGAACTCCCTATAACGAACTGCTGCTGTTGAGTTAGCGAGCATCTTCGCGAAGTTCAGTGCCAGGCCATGTATCGACCTCGAGTCACCCGCAAGCAGGCTTCCACAGAAACAAGGCGAGCAACGAACTCATCCAAGGTGATCGAAACGCTCAGGCGCCCGAACTATCCGAGTCTCAGCTCGCTCGAAACAGTACGCTCGCGAACAGATTGCTCGTCGCCCCCGCGAAGGCGGGGGCCCAGTCCCAGCCTGCCCCAGTCGCAAGACCACTGGATCCCCGCCTCCGCGGGGACGACGAGTCGAGGTATCTTCGAGAATACCTGCACCGCGACGCCGCGGCGAAACGCTCTCAAACCATCCTCGCCAGCTCGAACAACGGCAGCCCCATCACCCCGCTGTAGCTGCCTTCGATGCGGCGGATGAAGGCGGCGGCGCGGCCCTGGATGGCGTAGGCGCCGGCCTTGCCGAAGCATTCGCCGCTGTCGATGTAGGCGGCGATCCGCGCCTCGTCGAGCGTGTCGAACTCGACCTCGGTGATGCACAAGGCTTCACGACTGCCCTGCGCATCCGCGAGGCAGATCGCCGAGACGGCCTGGTGGCGACGACCCGACAGGCGCCGCAGCATCGCGGCGGCATCCAGCGCATCGCGCGGCTTGCCGAACACCTCGTCGTCGAGAATCACCTCGGTGTCGGCCGCGAGCACGCGCGCAAAGGGCTGGTGGCCGACGCGGTTCCAGCCTGCCTCGGCCTTCTCGCGGGCAACGCGCTGCACGTAGTCGAGCGCCGGCTCGCCGGGTGCACGTTCTTCCGGAATCTCGATTTCCAGCACCACGTGGGCGATGCCGAGCTGTCCCAGCAGCTCGCGCCGGCGCGGTGACTTCGAGGCCAGGTACAGCACGCCGCTCATGCGCGCGCCTCGCGATCCAACCAGACGCCCAGACCCTGCGCGTTCAGCTCGATGTCCATGCCCAGCAGCGCGATGACTTCGGCGCGGCTCTGCCGGCAGCCGTGGGCGGCGGCGCGGGTGGCATAGAGCTCGGCCAGGTCGGCGCAGATCGCGGCGTGCCGCGCCTCACTCGCGAGCCCGGCCTGCGCCCGCGCGATCGCCACCATCGCGTCGATCTGCGCGAACAGGGCCTGCGCCAGCACGGCCGGCGGCGCCACGCGGCCGTAATGGGTGAGGTACATGGCCTCGGGATCGAAGTCGAGCATGCGCGCGATCGAGGCCTTCAGGGCCTCGGGTTCGAACTGCACCGGCGTGGTGGTCGGCAGGATGAAGGCGCCGGCCTCGCTGTCGAATTCGCGGTAGCTGAGGCCGAAGGTGTCGCCGGTGAAGAAGCTGCGGCTCGCCGCATCCCAGATCACGATGTGGTGGCGCGCATGGCCCGGCGCGTCCAGGCACAGCAGCTCGCGGCCGGCGAGGTCGATGCGATGGCCGTCCTGCGCCTCGACCACGCGCGCCGCATCGACCGGCAGGATCCGCCCATAGGTGCGCGCGACCTCGTCCTCGCCGTAGACCGCGCTGGCGCCGGCGATCAGCTGGCTGGGGTCGATCATGTGGCGGGCGCCGCGCGGGTGCACCACCAGCCTCGCGTTCGGCAGCGCCTGCATCAGCTGGCCGGCGCCGCCGGCATGATCCAGATGCACATGGGTGAGGATCAGCCAGTCGACATCGGCCGGCGCAAGCCCCGCTGCGGCCAGACCCTGCAGCAGCGCCGGCACCGAGGCGTTGAGGCCGCAGTCGACGAAGGCGCCGCGGCCGTTCTCGACGATCAGATAGGCGGCATCGAAGTTCGGCCGATGGAAGCCGGTGTCCAGCGTGTGGATGCCGTGGGGCTGCTGCATGGGCGTGCTCCGCGCGGAAGACGCCGGAGGATAGCGGATGGGCCCGCGCGGGCCGACAGGACTATCCGCACGTTCGGCCGAGCCGCGGCCTGCCTACCCTGTCGGCTGCCGTACCGGAGCCCATGATGTCCAACGCCCCCCTGCCCTGTCCGCCCGCGCCCAGCCACCCGCTGGTCGTCCTGCTCGCCCGCAGCGCTGCCGTCCTCGTCGGTGGCGTGGTCGGGCTGGCGCTGGCCCTGCCTGCCTGCGCGGAAGAGCGTCCGCCGTTGATGCCGCCGGACGTCTTCGATCTGGAGTGGGCGAGCCAGCCCGAGATGTCGCCCGATGCGCGCCAGGTGGTCTACCTGCGCAACCACTTCGACAAGCAGAACGATCGCCGCCGCGGCCACCTCTGGCTGCTGGATCTGGAGCGCGGCACCCACCGCCCGCTCACCACCGGCCGCAGCGGTGACGGCGCGGCGATCTGGTCGCCCGACGGCGATCGCATTGCCTGGGTCAGCGCACGCGAGGGCAAGTCGCAGATCTGGGTGCGCTGGATGGACACCGGCGCCACCTCGGAGATCAGCCAGCTGGAGCGCAGCCCCTCCGGCCTCTCGTGGTCGCCGGACGGCCGCTGGCTGGCCTTCAGCATGGCGGTGCCGGCACCGACCCAGCCGCTGGCCAAGCTGCCGCCCAAGCCCGAGGGCGCCAACTGGGCGCCCGCTGCCAAGCTGATCGAGGACATCGGCTACCGCGCCGACGGCCGCGGCTACACCGAGCCGGCCTACACCCACGTGTTCGTGCTGCCGGCCGAAGGGGGGACGCCGCGTCAGGTCACGCAAGGCAAGGTCAACCATCGCGGTACGCCACGGTGGCTGGATGACACGACCTTGCTGGTCTCGGCCAACTACGCCGAGAACGCGGCGCTCGATCCGATGGAGAGCGAGCTCTACCGTGTGGATCTCGCCACCGGCACGGCCACCGCGCTGACCGCGCGCAAAGGCCCGGACATGCAGCCGGCGCTGTCGCCGGACGGCAAACGCGTCGCCTATATCGGCTTCGACGACCAGCGCCGCGGCTACACCCAGACCGGCCTGTACGTGCTGGAGCTCGGCAGCGGCGAGAGCCGGCGTCTGGCGGCCGACTTCGACCACGCCATCGACAGCCCCAGCTGGGACGGCCGCGGCCGCATCGTCTTCAGCTACGACCGTCACGGCGAAACCCACGTCGCCCGCATCGACCCGCGCAGCGAGCGCATCGAAGTGCTGGCGCGCGATCTCGGCGGCACCGCGATGGGCCGCCCCTACCCGGGCGGCAGCTTCTCGGTGGCCGGCGAGCGCGTGGCCTACACGCTCGGCACCGCTCTGGCGCCGGCCGAAGTCGGCCTGGTCGAGCGCGGCCGCGCGCGCGCGCTGACCGATCTCAACTCGGACCTGCTGCCGCAGCGCGAGCTGGCGCGGATCGAGGAGATCTGGACCCAGTCCAGCCACGACGGCCTCGACATCCAGAGCTGGATCGCGCTGCCGCCGGGCTTCGATCCCTCGAAGAAGTACCCGCTGCTGCTGGAGATCCACGGCGGCCCTTACGCCAACTACGGCCCGCGCTTCGCGCCGGAGATCCAGCTCTACGCCAGCGCCGGCTACGTGGTGCTGTACTCCAACCCGCGCGGCAGCACCAGCTATGGCCAGGCCTTCGCCGACCACATCCACCACAACTATCCGAGCCAGGACTACGACGACCTGGTCAGCGCGGTCGACGCGGTGATCGCGCGCGGCTATGTCGATCCGGACCAGCTTTACGTCACCGGCGGCTCGGGCGGCGGCGTGCTGACCGCCTGGATCATCGGCAAGACCGACCGCTTCCGCGCCGCCGTGGTCGCCAAGCCAGTGATCAACTGGGCGAGCTTCGTGCTCACCGCCGACTTCTATCCGCTGTTCTCGCAGTACTGGTTCCCGTCGATGCCCTGGGAAGACCCCATGCACTACTGGAACCGCTCGCCGCTGTCGCTGGTGGGTAAGGTCAAGACGCCGACGATGCTGGTCACCGGCGAGGACGACTACCGCACGCCGATCTCCGAAACCGAGCAGTACTACCAGGCGCTCAAGCTGCGCGGCGTGCCGGCGGCGATGCTGCGCATCCCGGGTGCCGGCCACGGCATCAATGCGCGACCCAGCCAGATGCTGGCGCAGGTGCTGAATACGCTGGGGTGGTTTGAAAGGTATCGGGGGGAGCAGAAGCGGGATTAGGCCCTTCGGCTTTCCGCGTGATGCATGTTGATGGCGATCTCCACTCTCCCCTTGCGGGAAGCGATGGGGAGTGCTTGTCGGCTGCCGGTGGCAGCCGACGCTCCCCTGAGCCCGAGCGAAGCGAAGGTTGGTCGGGGGAGAGGGGTTGAGCGCGCGGTGTGATTCGCCCCCTCTCCCCAACCCCTCTCCCTCCAGGGGAGAGGGGCTCGGCCCGCGGTTTCGTTCTGGGCTATCGCGAAGCAGCGAATCTCGCGACAGCGCGCTCCTGCGAATCCCGAATCCCCAATCCCGAATCCCGGCAGCGGCGTCGCAAGACGCCGCTGCTACACTCCGCCGTCCCACGGGGGTGGGGTCGGCGGGTTCGATGGGGCGCAGCCAGACGCACACGGACCATGAGGGCGCGCACAGCGGGATGCTGAGCGCAGCCGCCGATTGAACAGCACAACGGGGATGGGAATGTCCGACACCGCCACCGCGCCACAGCGCGATCCGAGCCTGCTGCAGGCCCTTCTTCCGCTGATCTTTCTGGTCGCGGGCCTGGCCAGCTCGGTCTACCTCTACGGCTCGGATTCCTCCTACGGCGCCAACCAGATCGCCCTGCTGCTGGCCGGCGGTGTCGCCGGGATCATCGGCATCTACAACGGCCTGCGCTGGGACGACATCCAGGCCGCGATCACCCGCGGCATCGCGCTCGCCACGCCGGCCCTGCTGATCCTGCTCGCCGTCGGCGCCTTGATTGGCACCTGGATTCTCTCGGGCACGGTGCCGGCGCTGATCGTCTACGGCCTGAAGCTGATGGACCCGAGCTTCTTCTACCCGGCCGCCTGCCTCATCTGCGCGATCGTGGCGCTCGCCATCGGCAGCTCCTGGACCGTTGCCGGCACGCTCGGCGTCGCGCTCATGGGCGTGGCCTCGGGCCTCGACATGTCGCCCGCCATCACCGCTGGCGCGGTGATCTCGGGCGCCTACTTCGGCGACAAGATGTCGCCCTTGTCCGACACCACCAACCTCGCGCCTGCCGCGGCCGGCGGTGAGCTGTTCACCCACGTCCGGCACATGGCCTGGACCACGGTCCCAGCATTCGCGCTCGCCATGATCGCCTTCGCGGTAGTCGGCCTCGGCGCCAGCACGAGTGCGGGCGGCGCCGATTTCGGCGACCTCGCCGGCATCATGGGCAGCCACTTCAACCTCGGCCTGCACCTGCTGATTCCACTGGTCGTGGTGTTCGCGCTGGCGGTCAAGCGCTTTCCCGCCTATCCGACCATCCTGATCGGCGCCCTGCTGGGCGCGATCTTCGCCGTACTGTTCCAGCCCGACCGCGTGGTCGCGCTGGCGGGCTCTGATGAACTCACCCGCCCCTGGGCCCTGCTGTCGGGAGCCTGGAAGGCGCTGGCCACCGGCTACAGCGCCGACACCGGCAATGAAGCGGTCAACGAGCTGATCAGCCGCGGCGGCATGTCGAGCATGCTCAATACCGTCTGGCTGATCCTCTGCGCCATGGCCTTCGGCGCGGTGATGGAGTCGGTCGGCCTGCTGGAGCGCCTGATCCGCGGCGTGCTGACGCTGGCCCGCAGCACCGGCAGCCTGATCACCGCCACCATCGCCACCGCGCTCGGCTGCAACCTGGTCGCTGCCGACCAGTACATGGCGATCGTGCTGACCGGCCGGCTGTTCAAGCCGGAGTACGAAAAGCGCGGCCTGGCGCCCGAGAACCTCTCACGCGCGCTGGAAGACGGCGGCACCCTGACCTCGCCGCTGGTGCCCTGGAATACCTGCGGCGCCTATATGGCGGTCACCCTGGGCGTGAGCACGATCGACTACCTACCCTACGTGTTCTTCAACCTGATCAGCCCGGTGCTGGCCGGCGTGCTGGCCTACTTCGGCTACAAGATCGCGCGGGTCCGGGCCACGGCCTGAACTGCGACGTCCCAACCCCGTCGGCGCATCGGCGCCGTCTCTCAAGCTTCGTGGAGTTCAGTGGATGGACAAGCAATCGGTACACGGCATGTGGTCCTCGCGTACGGCCTTCATTCTGGCCGCGGCGGGCTCGGCCGTGGGGCTCGGCAACATCTGGCGCTTCCCCTACCTCGCCTCGGACAACGGCGGCGGCGCCTTCGTGCTGGTCTACCTCGCCTGCATCGCCCTGATCGGCCTGCCGATTCTGTTCGCCGAAGTGCTGATCGGCCGCCACGGTCGGCAAAGCCCGATCAACACCCTGCTGAGCCTCGCTCGCGAGACCGGCCACTCCAGGGCCTGGTCGGTGATCGGCATGATGGGCATGCTCTCGGCCATCCTGATCCTGAGCTTCTACAGCGTGGTCGCGGGCTGGACCCTGCACTACGGCTGGCTGTACCTGGCACAGCTCTTCGGCGGTGCCGGCATCGAAGACGGCCCGGCCACCTTCGGCGGCCTGCTGGGTGACCCCAGGACCCTGCTGTTCTGGCACTCGGTGTTCATGGTGCTGACCATCGGCGTGGTTGCGCTGGGCGTGGAGAAAGGCCTGGAGCGCGCAGTGAAACTGCTGATGCCGGCGCTGTTCCTGATGCTCATCCTGCTGGTCATCTACGGCGTGCGCACCGGGCACTTCGGTGCCGCGGTGGAGTTCCTGTTCACCCCCGACTTCAGCAAGATCGACGAGAACGTGGTGCTGGCGGCGCTGGGACAGGCTTTCTTCTCGCTGAGCCTGGGCTTGGCCGGCATGATGGCCTACGGCGCCTACCTGCCACGCGATGTCTCGATTCCTCAGGCCGGCGTATCGATCGCGCTGATGGACACCGGCGTGGCCCTGCTGGCGGGACTCGCGATCTTTCCGATCGTGTTCGCCTTCAACCTGGAGCCGGCCGGCGGCGGCCCGGGCCTGATCTTCACCGTCCTGCCGATGGCCTTCAGCGACATGTGGGGCGGCGCTCTGTATGGCCTCGCCTTCTTCCTGCTGCTGATGTTCGCCGCCTGGACCTCGTCGATCTCGCTGCTGGAGCCGCCGACGGCCTATCTGGTGGAGCGCACGCCGCTGACCCGTCGCAGCGCGTCGATCCTCGCGGGTGCGCTGGTCTGGGCGATCGGCCTGCTGTCCCTGTTGGGCTTCAACGTCTGGAGCGAGGTCCGCATCGGCGGCCGCGACCTGCAGGGCGCGATCGAATTCGTGGCCTCCGACGTGATGCTGCCGCTGGGCGGTCTGCTGGTGTCGCTGTATGCCGGCTGGGTGCTCGATGCCAAGCTCACCCGCAAGGAGTTGCCGCAGCTCAGTGATGGCCTCTACACCGCCTGGCGATGGAGCGTGCGCGTGGTCGCTCCGCTGCTGGTGCTGTTCGTGCTGTCGCAGAAGTTCGCGGGTTGATCGCCGAGCGCGCGGCTTGGACCCGGTGGGCGCACAGACTTGCCGGTCAGGTTTCGCTTCCTCATTTGCAAGCAAGCCGTGCGCCACAGGCGCAGCCTATGCGCGCATGGATTGAGGCTTCGATCTCGGGAGCTGCGTCTTTCGTGCTTGTAGGGTGCGCGTGTCGCGCACCCACCCCGGCGACCGACGCAATGCCTCGATCGAGCCCGAGATCGGGTGGTCGCACTACTGTCCACGACTCTGCGCCGCGAGTGTTTGCCTCCTTGCCGCGATCGGACCGCACTGTGTGGTGCGCCACAGGCGCAGCCTATGCGCGTATGGCTTGAGGCTTCGGCCCGGGGAGCTGCGTCTCTCGTGCTTGTAGGGTGCGCGTGTCGCGCACCAACCCCGGCGACCGACGCGATGCCTCGATCGAGCCCGAGATCGGGTGGTCGCAGTACTGCCGTCGCATCTGCGCCGAGAGTGTTTGCCTCCTTGCCGCGATCGGACTGCGCTGGGTGGTGCGCCACAGGCGCACCCTATGCGCGCATGGATTGTGGCTTCGTCCAGGGGGAGGTGTCTTTCAGGTCGGCAAAACGCGCCCTGCGCCGCTGATTCACCCCAGGTCGCGACGGATCAGCGCCGCGAACCCGCCGATCAACTGCCAGGCCAGCAGCACCGCCAGCAGCAGGTAGACCAGGCGCGGCAGCCAGGTCGCCAGCGAGTCGATGCGTGAATCCAGCGCGTCGGCTTCCGCTTTGGCATAGCGCGCAAGCAGCTCGGGCAGGCGTCCGCTGCCCTCGCCGGTGCCGATCATGCCGACCAGGGTCGGATCGGCGACAAAGCGCCATCCGCCGGCGACCGCCTGCAGGCTGTGCCCGCCCTGCAGCGCGGGCACCGAGTCTTCGAAATCCACGCGGATGCACTGCAGGCGCAGCGTTGAGGCCGCGTGGCGCACCGCCTCGGCGGCCGGCAGGCCGCAGTCGAGCAGCAGGGCGAGATACTCGATGAAGCGCTGCACCTGCTGGCGCGCGAGCAAGGAGCCGAACACCGGCAGGCCGAGCGCGAGCGACTCCATCACAGCGCGCCCGGGCCAGTCCTCGGCAGCCGCTTGCCGACGCAGCAGCTCGCGGCCCAGCGCGAGCAGGCCGAGCACGCCGCCGACGATGAGCAGCAGACGCAGCAGATAGATGCCCGGACCGAGGCTGCCGGCCACCAGGGCCGGCAGCGGCAGGATCACCAGCGCGGCGAAGGCCACGAAGGCCGGCAGCAGCAGGCGCCCGCGCATCCGCTTCAGCTGTCGGTCCTCGAACGCCGCCTGTTCGCCCAGACGCTGATGCGCGCGCGCCGGGCTGCCGCCTTCCGCCGCTGCGGCAATGACCGCGGCCTCCATCACCGTGAACAGACCGGCCACGCGACCGGCGATCGCCCAGCCCTGCCCAGCCTCCAGCAGCTGGCGCGCGCGGGTGATGCGAGCCTTGGCCTCACCGCCGCATTCCAGTGCCTGCAGCGCCTGCCGCGGCGGCACCCCGGCGCGCTCCAGCGCGGCCAGCTGCAGATGCAGGCGGGAGCGCAGGGCCGCGGCCAATGAGCGCCCGCTCATCTTCTGCCCCGGCGCGCCGCGCCCTGCGCTTCGTCGAGATCCGCCGCCGAGGGGGTGCCCCACGGCGATCGCCTACGGCGCGCAAGTGCATGACCCGCGATAGCGGTAATCGGTGGAGGCCGATGGCGGCCCAGGTTTCGGATCAGGTCTTGCATGCGTGCCCCTGGCATTTGCCCGCCGACCTTACCCGAACCCCGGTCCGCAAAGCCCACGCAGGAGAACCGTGACACCCATGCGTCCCCTGAGTCGCCATGAACTGCAGGTCGGCAGCCCGCTGGCGCAGGCCGTGTATGACCGTGAGGGCAAACTGCTGCTGGAAGCAGGCCATGTGCTGCGCAGCGACGCGCAGTGCGAATCGCTGGTGGCGCGCGGCTACGTGCGCGAGGCCGAAACGCAGCGCCGCAGCAGCAGCAGCGGCGGCCTCGCCTCTCCGCCGGCAGGTCTCGCCGCCAGCGGGCTTGCGGCCAGCGGCCCTCGCGCCTGGCCCGCCCGTGTAGGCCCCGGCATCCTGCGCCTGCGTGACGAGCTGCGCGCGGTGCTACCCCGCCTGCTGCAGTCCGACCCCGGCGACGCCGGCCAGCGCCTGTGCGAGCTCCGCGAACCGCTGTTGCGCTACCTGCGGCAGGACGCCGACGCTGCGCTCGCCTACATGCAGCTCAGCGCACGCGAAGACGGCCAGGCCGCGCGCCCCATCCATGCCGCCCTGCTGATCGGCCTGATGGCGCAGACGCTCGCGCTGGACGAGGTCGAACTGCAGTCGCTGCTCGGCGCGGCGCTGAGCTTCGACTGTGCGCTGGCACCCTTGGCCCGCGTGCTCAACGACCAGCGCGCAGAGCTCACGCCGGCGCAGCGCGAACTGATCCGCACCCACCCGGAGCGCAGCGCGCAGGCGCTCGAAGCGACCGGGATCGCCGATGCCTTATGGCTGCAGGCCGTGCGCCAGCACCATGAACGCCTGGACGGCAGTGGCTACCCCGGCGGCGAACGCGGCGATGCGATCAGCGTGGGGGCCCGCCTGCTGGCCCTTGTCGACACCTATTGCGCGATGATCCGACCGCGCGCCTACCGCGGCGCCATCGCCGCCACCGAGGCGATGCGCGCGATCTTCCTTGAGCGTGGCACCCGCGTGGACGAGCATCTGGCAGCCCTGTTCGTGCGCGAGATCGGAATCTATCCGCCGGGTGGCCTGGTGCGCTTGGAGAACAACGAGGTCGCCGTGGTGTTCCGACGTGGCGCCAGCGCCGGCAAGCCGCGAGTGCGCTGCCTGATAGACCGCTACGGCAAGGCGGAAGTCACGCGCCCGGAGCGCGATACCGCCACGCCCGGCTTCGCCATCGCCGAATCGCTGTCGACCGAGCGCTACCAGGGACTGCTGCCGGGCCTGGAGAAGCTCTGGGACGCTTGAGGACTGCGCCGACCCACTTCGCAGCGCGGGTGTTCTTGAAAGAGCGAGAATCGACCCGCTCTCGCTCTTGGTGGGAGCCTGCTTGCAGGCGACCGTAGCCTGCGCCCCGCCTCACCCTGCTTGTCGCGAGCACGCTCGCTCCCAGAATTGGCTGGACTGCGCTGGGGATGAAGCTGCGGGTCGCAACGTCGCTTCTGCTTCTTGAGGACGCACGACAGCTGACCGGTCAAGGCTCACTGGCAGGCTTCACCGCAGTCCTGATGTCACACCAAGGAAGGTGTAGGGAACTCGACGCTGGAGTTCCCTGGACGTCGTGAGTCCGGCGCAGGTCCGGACCCACTCGCGCAGAATCGAGCACTTGCATGCTTGGTTCGCGAGCACGGCAGCCATGGCGTGCAGGAAGCTCTGACAAATCCGAGCCTCCCTAAAGCCGCTTCACCAGCACCTCGAACTTCAGATCCTCTCGCTTCGGCCTGCCGAAACGCTCGTCGCCGTAGGGAAACGGCAGGTACTCGCCGGTACGCGCGTAGCCGCGGCGCTCGTACCAGGCGATCAGTTCCGCGCGCTGCATGATCACGCTCATGCGCATCGCCGGCAGCGCCCAGTCCTCGCGGGCGATGCGCTCTGCCTCGGCCAGCACGGCACGGCCAATACCGCTGTTCTGCAGCCCCGGACGCACCGAGAACATGCCGAAGTAGGCGTAGTCGGGCGTGCGCTCCAGCTGCGCACAGCCGAGCAGCTCGACACCACTCTCATCCTCACCCTCGCGCACGGCCAGCAGCACGCGGCTGTCTGGATCACGGATCACCGCCAGCACGCCCTCGACATCGATGCGCTGGCCATCCAGCAAATCGGCCTCTGTAGTCCAGCCCGCACGGCTGCGCTCGCCTCGGTAGCCGCTCTCGACGAGGTCAGCGATGGCGGGGGCGTCGGGTTCTTCAGCGAAGCGGAAGTGGAGTGTGGGCATTCGGAGCGGGGATTGGAGATTGGAGATTGGGGACAGCCTTGACAGGCTGATGATCGACGCCGGCGTCGGCGTCAACGTCGGCCGCCTCAGCTTAAAGCCCCTCTCCCCTGGAGGGAGAGGGGTTGGGGAGAGGGGGGCGCATCTCGCCACACGCTGCCCGCCTACAGCTCCCCCAGCGCCTCCAGCACCGCCTCGCCGTAGCGGTCCAGCTTGCGCGCGCCCAAGCCCGGAATCTCGCCCAGCTCGTCCAGATCCTGCGGGTCGGCTTCGGCGATCGCCTGCAGGGTGCTGTCGTGGAAGATCACGTAGGCCGGCACGTTCTGCTCTTTCGCCAAGCGCGCGCGCAGCTCGCGCAGGGCAAGGAAGCGCGACTCGGTGTCGGGGTCGGCAAACTCGATGACGGGTTTGCGCGCGCCACCGGGCTTCGGCCCGCGCCTGCCCTTGATGACCTCGGGATCACGACGCAGTCGAACCGGCTGCTCGCCTCTCAGCACCGCGCGGCTGGCCTCGGTGAGACGCAGGGCGCCATAGCCGTCGATGTCGATGACCGCGAGTCCACCGGCCAGGATCTGCCGGTACACGCTGCGCCAGGTCGACTCGTCGAGCTCGCGCCCCAGGCCGTAGACCGTGAGCTGGTCGTGGCCATGCTGGCGGATGCGCTCATGGTCGGCGCCGCGCAGCACGTCGATCAGGTGCACCACGCCGAAGCGCTGGCCGGTGCGATAGATGCAGGACAGCGCCTTCTGCACCGCCACCGTGCCGTCCCAGGTGTCGGCCGGCTCCAGGCAGTTGTCGCAGTTGCCGCAGGGCTTGGGGTACACCTCGCCGAAACCTTCGAGCAGCACCTGCCGGCGGCAGCGCACCGATTCGCAGAAGCCCAGCAGCTGATCCAGCTTGCGGCGCTCGACGCGCTTGCGATCGTCCGAGGACTCCGAGCGCTCGATCATCTGCGCCTGGTTGACCACATCGCCCAGGCCGTAGAGCAGCCAGGCCTCGGCCGGCGCGCCGTCACGACCGGCGCGACCGGTCTCCTGGTAGTAGCCCTCCATCGAGCGCGGCAGGTCGATGTGGGCGACAAAGCGCACGTCCGGCTTGTCGATGCCCATGCCGAACGCGATCGTCGCCACCATCACGATGCCGTCCTCGCGCAGGAAGCGGCGCAGATTCGTCGCGCGGATCGAGGCGTCGATGCCCGCATGGTAGGGCAAGGCCGTGTGGCCGAGCTGCTGCAGGGCCTCGGCGGTTTCCTCCACGCGCTTGCGGGTCATCGCGTAGACGATTCCGGTCTCGCCGCGATGACGATCGAGGAAATCGCTGAGCTGGCGCTTGGCGTTCTGCTTGTAGGCGATGCGATAGCGGATGTTGGCGCGGTCGAAGCTGGTGACGAACTGCTTGGCATCATTCAGCCCCAGACGCTCGACGATCTCGCGCTGGGTCGGCGGGTCGGCGGTGGCGGTCAGCGCGATCCGCGGGACGTCCGGCCAGCGCTCGTGCAGCAGATTCAGCTCGCGGTACTCGGGGCGGAAATCGTGGCCCCACTGCGAGACGCAGTGCGCTTCGTCGATGGCGAACAGGCCGACCTTGACGCGCGACAGAAGGCTCAGGAAACGGCCCGTGAGCAGGCGCTCCGGCGCTACATAGAGCAGATCGAGATCGCCGTTCAGCAGATCCATCTCGACGCCGGCGGCGGTGTCGGCATCGAGACTCGAATTCAGAAACGCCGCGCGCACGCCGAGCTGGCGCAGGGCTTCGACCTGGTCCTGCATCAGCGCGATCAGCGGCGAGATCACCACGCCGACACCGTCCCGCAACAAGGCCGGCAGCTGGTAGCACAGCGACTTGCCGCCGCCGGTGGGCATCAGCACCAGGCAGTCGTTACCGCCGACCAGATGCTCGACGATCGCCTGCTGCGGGCCGCGGAACTGGCTGTGGCCGAAAACCGACTTCAGCGTGTCGTGGAGGCGGTCGGTCATGGGGCTTTGCACCGGGCACGCGCGTCGGGTCGCGCCTCTAGCCCCTCTCCCGCTGGGAGAGGGGTTGGGGTGAGGGCCGGGCGGAGCGCACGCCCCGAGTCTCGCCAAGAATGCCTACTCGGCTCTTTGGCCGTTGGGCGACTCGTTCCCCATTCGGTCGATGCGAAGAGCAAGAGCTTTCGGTCAGCATTGCGCGCCGTCCCTACCCTCATTCGCCATAGGGTGGGCCCTGGCCCACCACGAGCTCCACCCTCGCCCCGGTCTCGCTCTGTCGCGCGGATGCTCGAAGCGAAGAGCGAGAACTTGCGGTCGGCATTGCACGCAGCCTCTCCCCGCAATCGCCATAGGGTGGGCCCTGGCCCACCGTGAGCTCCATTCTTGCCCCGGTTTCGCCGGGTCGCTCTGTCGATCGAAGCAAAGAGCAAGAGCTTTCGGTCAGACCTTCGGGCTGCCCGACCTACTTCTCTTTGCGTGCCCAAAGAGAAGTAGGCAAGAGAAAGGCCACCCCTCGTCCGCGCCCTACGCGCATCCCTGCGCTCCGGGTACGCGTGAGCCCGTGGGTATTCGTGGACAGCGCATCCCTGCACTGTCACGAACATCGCCGGCATCCCTGCCGGCGACCCTGCGGGCTGATCCACGGCCTCCCGCCGCTCCCCAGGGGCCCCGGGAAGAGCGCGGGCTCCTGCCCGCAAGAGCTGAAGCAAGAGCGAGAGCAAGAGCCGAGTCGTGATGTGCGGCTTGAATAGGGTGGGCCCTGGCCCACCATGAGCTACACCCTTGCCCCGGTTTCGCCTGGTCGCTCTGTCGCTCGAAGCAAAGAGCCAGAGCTTTCGGTCAGCCCTTCGGGCTGCCCGAGTCACTTTCTCTTGCGTGGCCAAGAGAAAGTAACCAAAGAGAAGGCCACCCCTCGTCCGCGCCCTACGCGCATCCCTGCGCTCCGGGTACGCGTGAGCCCGTGGGTATTCGTGGACAGCGCATCCCTGCACTGTCACGAACATCGCCGGCATCCCTGCCGGCGACCCTGCGGGCTGATCCACGGCCTCCCGCCGCTCCCCAGGGGCCCCGGGAAGAGCGCGGGCTCCTGCCCGCAAAGGCTGGAGCCAAAGCCGAGTCGTGATGCTTGGCGAGGCTTGGAGCCTGCGCTCCGCCCGGCCCTCACCCCTCTCCCGAGGGGAGAGAGGCTTGAAGCAAGCTTCGCTCGGGCTCCCGGGGGCATCGGCTGCCACTGGCAGCCGATTAGCGCCCCCGAACCGCTCCCGAGGGGAGAGGGGCTCAAACGAGGCCCGCACCGTGACCAGGGCGAGCGTCGGGCTCCGGTGGGCCAGGGCCCACCCTATGGGCTGCTGCACTACCCCGCCGCCAGCTGCGAGACGTCGGCGACGGCGAGGAAGCGGTCGGAGAGGCGCTTGAGCAGGGCGAGGCGGTTGCCACGGACCTTGGGGTCTTCGGCCATCACCATCACGGCCTCGAAGAAGCCGTCGACCTTCGGCCGCAGCTGGGCGAGACGCATCAGCACGCCGACGTAGTCGCGCTTGGCGAGCAGCGGGTCGGTGGCGGCGATGGCGGCCTCGATGGCGCCGTGCAGGCCGCTTTCGGCGTGGCCCTCGAAGAGCGACGCGTCGATCTGCTCGGGCAGGGCGTCCTCGCTCTTGCGCAGGATGTTGCGGATGCGCTTGTTGGCGGCGGCGAGTGCGGCGGCTTCGGGCAGCCGGGCGAACTCGGCGATGGCCTTGAGGCGGGCGTCGAAGTCGGTGAGTGAGGCGGGCTTCGACTCCAGCACGGCTTCGAACTGCTGCGACGGCACGTTCTGGTCGGCGTAGTAGCCGCGGAGGCGGTCGAAGATGAACTCGTGCAGCTCGGAAGCAAGCCTAGTTGCATCGACAGTCAATCCGATCACTGGGGCTGACTTGACGTCGATCCCTTGCGCATCGGCCTCCTTCATTGCCGCCACTGTGAGGCCCACCGCCGCGTTCTCTCGATCTCGGCGCAAAACCTCGCCAGCCTCCCGCAGCGCATCCAACAACGAAGCATCGACTGCGCCTTCTACCAACGTCCGCGCCAACCCCAACGCATTCCTGCGCAGCGCAAACGGATCCTTGTTGCCGGTCGGCTTCAGCCCCGCAGCAAACCCACCCGCCAGCGTGTCCAGACGTTCGGCAACGGCCAGCAGCTGGCCCAGCTTGGAGGACGCGATCGCATCGCCGGCGAAGCGCGGCATGTAGACCTCGTCCAGCGCGGCCGCCAGTTCCACAGGCTCACCGGCCGCCGCCGCGTAGTAGCGGCCGGCGATGCCCTGCAGCTCGGGGAACTCGCCGACCATGCGCGACTGCAGATCCGCTTTGCAGTAGCCCGCAGCGCGCGCGGCCAGCTCGGCATCGACGCCAAACGCCGGCGCCAGTGCGCGCGCGAGTGCGGCGATGCGCGCAACCTTGTCGGCATAGCTGCCCAGCTTCTGCTGGTAGGTGACGGATCTAAGCCCCTCGTTCATCGACGCCAGACCCTGCTTCAGGTCCTCGTCGAAGAAGAACTTGGCGTCGGCGAAGCGCGGGCGGATCACGCGCTCATAGCCCTTGCGGACTTCACTCGGATCCTTCGACTCGATATTGGCGATGCCGATGAAGTGCTCGGTGAGCCGACCTTCGGCGTCCAGCACCGGAAAGAACTTCTGGTTGGCCTCCATCGTGGCGATCAGGGCCTCCTGTGGCACGCGCAGGAACTCGCGCTCGAAGCTGCAGGTGATCGGCTGCGGCCATTCGTTCAGGCACTGCACCTCTTCGAGGATACCGGCGTCGATCCGCGCCACGCCACCGACGGCCTGTGCCGCCTCGTTCACCAGCGCGCGGATGCGCGCGCGGCGCTCGTCGGCATCGACCAGCACCTTGGCGGCGCGGAGGCTGTCGATGTAGTCCTCGGGCTTGGCGATCCACACCGGCTTGGCGTGGTGGAAGCGGTGGCCGCGGCTCATGCGGTCGGAGGTGAGCCCCAGCGTCGAGGCTTCGACGATGTCGCCGCCCAGCAGCACGATCAGCCAGTGCGCGGGCCGGGCGAAGCCGTAGTCGTGGCCGCCCCAGCGCATCGGCTTGGGGATCGGCATGGCCTTCAGCGTGTCGGCCAGCACTTCATTGAGCAGGTTCGCGGTGCGCGCACCCGGCTTGACCGAGCGGGCGACGAAGCGCTCGCCCTTGCCGTCGGTGATGCGTTCCAGCGCGGTCCACTCGACCCCGTTCTTCTGCGCGAAGCCCTTCAGCGCCGGCGTCGCATTGCCGTCCGCATCAAGGCCGATGTTGAGATACGGCCCGAGCACCTCCGAGCGCTGCTCGGGCTGCTCGCTGGCGACGTCTTCGATCAGCACGGCAAGGCGCCGCGCGCTGTACAGGCTGCGCACCGCGCCATGACTCACGCCGCGCTTGGCCAGGCCGGCGACCACGCCGTCGGCAAAGGCCGCGGCCAGTTCGGGCAGGGCCTTGACCGGCAGCTCTTCGGTGCCGAGTTCGATCAGCAGCGATGCGGTGCTCATCACGCGGCCTCCTTGCCGTCGGTGTTCAGGGGCGCGAGTCCGAGCCTGGCGCGCTCGGCTGCGTCCTTCAGCACCGGGAAGCCCAGCTTCTCGCGCTGGGCGTGGTAGCTCTCGGCCACCGCCTTGGACAGATTGCGCACGCGCAGGATGTAGCGCTGGCGCTCGGTGACGCTGATCGCGCGGCGCGCGTCCAGCAGGTTGAAGCTGTGGCTGGCTTTGCAGACCTGGTCATAGGCCGGCAGCGGCAGGCCAAGCTCGACCAGCTTGAGCGCCTCGGCCTCGCAGGCGTCGAAGCGATGGAACAGCTCCTCGACGTTGGCGTGCTCGAAGTTGTAGGCGCTCTGCTCGCGTTCGTTCTGCAGGAACACGTCGCCATAGGTGACCGGCGTGCCGTCCGGCCCATAGGTCCAGATCAGGTCGTAGACGTTGTCGCAGTTCTGCAGGTACATGCACAGGCGCTCGAGACCGTAGGTGATCTCGCCGGTGACCGGGCGGCATTCGAGGCCGCCGGCCTGCTGGAAGTAGGTGAACTGGGTGACTTCCATGCCGTTCAACCAGACCTCCCAGCCCAGGCCCCAGGCGCCGAGCGTGGGCGATTCCCAGTTGTCCTCGACCAGGCGCAGGTCGTGCACCAGCGGGTCGACGCCGAGCGCCTTCAGCGAGTCGAAGTAGAGCTCGACGATGTTGTCGGGGTTGGGCTTCATCACCACCTGGTACTGGTAGTAATGCTGCAGGCGGTTCGGGTTCTCGCCGTAGCGGCCGTCGGTGGGGCGGCGCGAGGGCTGCACATAGGCCGCGTTCCAGGGTTCGGGGCCGAGCGCGCGCAGGAAGGTGGCTGGGTGGAAGGTGCCGGCGCCGACCTCGAGATCCAGCGGCTGGATCAGCACGCAGCCCTGCTGGGCCCAGTAGTCGTTGAGGCGCAGGATCAGTTGCTGGAATGTGAGCAGTTTCGCGGCGTCGGCCGTCATGGTTCACCGGGGCGGCATGGGCAAGCGCGCTAGTATAGCGGCCTGCATTTCGCGGCCCGAGGGGCCGCCGGCAAGGGAAGCCAAGCCCGCATGAGCCACGTCCGCCGCCCCGCCTCGACGCGCCCCGAAGGCCCGCGCCTGCCCGTGGGCCGCCTCTCGCTCGATGTCGTCCTGCCCCTGCTTCAGGAGGACGGCCTGATCGAGGCCAAGGAAGCCCTGCGCGCCCGCGGCGCGGCGAAGTCGGGCAAGCCGCAGATCGAGGTGCATCCGCTGGTGCTGCTGTCCAACCTGAAGTTGGCCAGCCATGAGAAAGCCGGCACCGAGCTGAGCCTCGAGCGCCTGACCACCTGGCTGGCCGAGGCCAGCCAGGTGCCCTACCTGCGCATCGACCCGACCAAGGTCGACGTGCCGGCGGTGACCAGCCTGTTCTCGCACGCCTATGCGCAGCGCTTCCGCATCCTGCCGGTCGAGGTCTCGCCCGAGCGGGTGGTGATCGCCACCAGCGAGCCGCGCGATACCCGCTGGCTGGACGACATCCGCCACATCCTGCGCCGCGAGATCGAGCTGCGGGTCGCCAACCCGCTGGACATCCACCGCTACACGATGGAGTTCTTCGGCGTCACCCGATCGGTGCGCAAGGCCAAGAACGCCAACGAAGAGCAGGCGCAAGTCGGCCTGCCCAGCTTCGAGCAGCTGGTCGAACTGGGCGCCAGCGGCGAAGTCGGCGCCGACGACCGCCACATCGTCCACATCGTCGACTGGCTGCTGCAGTACGCCTACGAACAGCGCGCTTCGGACATCCACCTGGAACCCCGCCGCGATCTGTCGCGGGTGCGCTTCCGCATCGACGGCGTGCTGCACAAGGTGTTCGAGCTGCCGACCCCGGTGATGATCGCGGTGGTCAGCCGCATCAAGGTGCTGGGCCGGATGGACGTGGCCGAGAAGCGGCGCCCGCAGGACGGCCGCATCAAGACCCGCTCGCCGGGCGGGCGCGAGGTCGAGATGCGCCTGTCGACCATGCCGACGGCTTTCGGCGAGAAGTGCGTGATGCGCATCTTCGACCCCGACACCGCGCTCAAACCCGTCGAGGCGCTGGGCTTCTCCGCCGATGAAGCCGAGGCCTGGAGCGACCTCACCACCCGCCCGCACGGCATCGTGCTGGTCACCGGCCCGACCGGCTCGGGCAAGACCACCACGCTCTACTCCACCCTGAAGCGGCTCGCCACGCCGGACGTCAACGTCTGCACGGTCGAGGACCCGATCGAGATGATCGCGCCCGAGTTCAACCAGATGCAGGTGCACCAGGCCATCGACCTCGACTTCGCCTCGGGCGTGCGCACCCTGCTGCGCCAGGACCCGGACATCATCATGATCGGCGAGATCCGCGATCTCGAAACCGCGCAGATGGCGGTGCAGGCCTCGCTGACCGGCCATCTGGTGCTGTCGACCCTGCACACCAACGACGCCTGCTCGGCGATCACCCGCCTGCTCGACCTCGGCGTGCCGCACTACCTGATCCAGTCGACTTTGAACGGCGTGCTGGCGCAGCGTCTGGTGCGCACCCTGTGCGCGCACTGCAAGCGCGAGGCGCCCATCGATGGCGCCGCCTGGCGCGGCCTGGTCGGCAAGCACGCGCTGCCGCAGCCTGCCATGGGCTGCGCGCCGGTCGGCTGCCTGGAGTGCCGCAACACGGGTTATCTCGGGCGCATCGGCCTGTACGAAATGCTGGTGCTCTCGCCCGAGCTGCTGGGCCGCATCAAGCCCGGCATGGACCTCGGCGAGTTCACACATGCCGCCATGGACAGCGGCATGAGCCCGCTGCGCTGCGCGGCCGCGGCCCACGTCGCCGCCGGCCTCACCACCATCGAAGAAGCCCAGACCGTCCTGCCGCCCGAGACATGAACCCCCTGCCCTTCCTGATTCTTGAAACCGGCCGCCCGGTGCCCTCGCTGCGCCGGCTCGGGCCCTTCACCCACTGGATCCGCGTGGCTGCGGGCTTGAGCGCCCGCGACACCGCCGTCTGTCCGGTGCTGGACGACGCCCACCTGCCCGATCCGAAGCGCTACGCGGGCGTGTTTGTCACCGGCTCGGCGGCGATGGTGACCGAGCGCCTGCCCTGGAGCGAACGCAGCGCGGAGTGGCTGCGCGAGGCGCATGCCCACGGCCTGCCCCTGTTCGGCATCTGCTACGGCCACCAGCTGCTGGCACACGCCTTCGGCGGTGAGGTCGGCTACAACCCGCGCGGTCGCGAGATGGGCACGGTGCCGGTGCGGCTCACGCCCGAAGCCGGGCGCGATCCGCTGTTCAGCGCACTGCCGAGCGAACTGCCGGCGCACACCACCCACCTGCAGACCGTGCTGGCACCGCCGAAGGACGCCGTGGTGCTCGCCCAGTCCGAGCGCGACGACTGCCAGGCCTTCCGCATCGGATCGCAGACCTGGGGCGTGCAGTTCCATCCCGAGTTCAGCGCGCAGATGATGCGCGGCTACATCCGCGCCCGCGGCGAGGACCTGCGCCGCGAGGGCAGCTGCCCGCACGGCCTCGCCCGCGAGGTGCGCCCCGCACCCAAGGCGCGCGAGGTGCTGCGCCGTTTCGTGCGGCATGCGCACCAGCGGCACGCCTGAGCGGCGGTCGCCCCTCTTCCACCCTCGGAGTCAAGGAATGCACTTCAAGCGTGTCGAACCCGCCCAGGCCATGGAATGGATCCGCGGCGCGATGCGGCTGCTGATGGCCAATCCCGCCCCGTTCCTGCTGATGGGTCTCGCGATGACCGTGATCGCCCTCGTGCCCTTTCTTGGGGCGATGGCGCTGCTCATCATCGGACCTGTGCTGTATGCCGGCATCGCGTTGGCTGCACGCACCCAGGACGCGGGCGGCCAGGCCGACTTCAATCAACTGCTGGAGGGATTTCGCCAGCCGGGCAAGGTGGGGCCGCTGATCGCACTGTGCCTGCCCAACCTGGGCCTGATGTTCGCCATGATCGTGGTGATGGTGATGGTGGCACTCAGCTTCGGCGGCGCAGCCCTGCTCGCGGCTGGCGGCAAGCCGCTCGACCCCACCGAGGTCAACCTGATGACGCTGTTCGGCGTCGGCGGCGTGGTGGCGCTGCTTGTGCTGCTGGTGCCGCTGGCGCTGGCCACCGCGGCCCTGCTGTTCTTCGCCGTGCCGCGGGTGATGTTCGACGGTATTGAGCCCTTCACCGCGCTGCGCGAAAGCGCGCAGGCGACGGCGGCCAACCTCGGCGCGTTCCTGCTGACCGTGCTCGTGCTGTTCTTCGCGCGCTTCACCGCGGCCGTCGTGCTGGGCAGCCTGGTGCCGGTGCTGGGCGTACTGGTGGTCGGCTCGGTGTTCACGCCGCTGATCGCAGCGGTGCTCTACTTCGCCTGGCGCGACGTGTTCGGTGCCCGCGAGGCCGAGACCAGCAACCCAGCCATGCCGCCATCGCCACCTCCCGTCATCGAGGTGTGAGGCGACATGCGCTTTCGCTGCGCCCGAGCGCGCAGCCGCCTGCGCATCGCGCTACAGCACCTTCTTGAGCTCGGCGTCGAGCTCATTGATGCGCTTGCCCGCGGCGCGCGGCGCATCCATCAGGCTGCGCCACTCGGGATAGAGCAGGCGCAGGGTGGCGCTGTCCGGCGCCGACTGAAGGCGCTTCATCAGCTCGGGATTCGCGTAGGGCCCGATGAAGGTCAGCAGGGTGTTGATCATGAAGTTGCGCGCCATCTCGCGCTCCTTCGGGCTGCGCTCGGGCAACTCTGTCGGCGCCTGAGCAGTGACGGCTTCTGCTGCGGAAGCTGGCGCAGGAGCGGGTGCGGCAGCTTTCGCTGAAGCCCCCTCGCGACCCGGCCACAGCACGCAGCCGACCTCGACCAGGTGGTCCAGCAGCGGACCGATCTCGGTCTTGCCCATCATCGCCTGCAGATCGGCGACGCCGCGGTTGCCATCGATGAGGATCAGCAAACGCCGCTCGATGACGCCCAGCCCCAGGCTGCGGCGTTCCAGTTCCTCGGCGCCCAAGGCGGTCTTGCGCGGTGCTGTCGCCATCATTTCCCCCTGAATGCTGCGGCTGCCGCTGCGATCTCGAGTGTGAGAATGCGGCGAACGTCGTCAATCCTACCTTGGCCGATGCACCGCCATGCAGACTGCATGCCGCCATCGTGGCGCTCGCCAATTTCCTACCCTGAAAGTAGGCTTATGACCCGCAGTGCCTTAGGCGGTCGCCAAAGACCTTTCCCAAGAGCCTGCAGCGGCTGGACGCTAGCGCACCACGACGCGTTGGAGGGCCCCATGCCAAGAATCTTCCTTAGCCTTCGGGCCACCGCGCGTGCTTGGCTGACCGCGCCGCCGCCATGTCGCGCCAGAGTCCTCACCGGTGAACCCACGGGGGAAGTCTGATGCCACGCCTGCTGATCGCGATCGCACTGCTGCTCGTGGCGGGCTGCGTCCATGCGCAGACTCTGCTCAACGTCTCCTACGACCCCACCCGCGAGTTCTACCGCGAGTACAACGCCGAATTCGGGCAGCACTGGCAGGCGCAGGGCCACGGCGCGCCGCGCATCCAGACCAGCCACGGCGGCTCGGGCAAGCAGGCGCGATCGGTGATCGACGGGCTGGAGGCAGATGTGGTCACCCTGGCCCTGGCCTACGACATCGATGCGCTGGTCGAACACGGCCGGCTGCTGGCGCCCGACTGGCAGCAGCGCCTGCCGCACAACAGCGCGCCTTACACCTCGACGATCGTGTTCCTGGTCCGCCGCGGCAACCCCAAGGGCATCCGCGACTGGGGCGACCTGGTGCAGGCCGGCCTCGGCGTCATCACGCCCAACCCCAAGACCTCGGGCGGTGCACGCTGGAACTACCTGGCCGCCTGGGCCTGGGCCCAGCGTCAGTACGGTGGCGATGAGGCCAGGATCCGCGACTACATCGCCCGACTGTTCAGGAACGTGCCGGTGCTCGACACCGGCGCGCGCGGCTCGGTCACCACCTTCGCCCAGCGCGGCATCGGCGACGTGCTGCTGACCTGGGAGAACGAGGCCTTCCTAGCCCTGCGCGAGTTCCCGAATGCTGGACTCGAGATCGTGGTGCCCAGCCTGTCGATCCTCGCCGAACCGCCGGTCGCCGTAGTCGATCGCAACGTCGACCGCCGCGGCACCCGCGCCCTCGCCGAGGCCTATCTGCAGCACCTGTACTCGCCGGCCGCGCAGGCGCTGGCGGCCAGGCACTACTACCGTCCGCGTCTGCCCGAGCACGCGGCCGCCGAAGACCTCGCCCGCTTCGTGCAGACCGAACTGGTCACGATCGAAGCCGAGTTCGGCGGCTGGCAGCAGGCGCAGGCGACCCACTTCGCCGAGGGCGGCGTGTTCGACCAGCTCTATGGCCAGTGAGGCGCTGACGCTGCCCCGCCTCAAGCCGCGCCGGGCCCTGCCCGGCTTTGGCCTGAGCCTGGGCTACACCACGGTCTGGCTCAGCCTGATCGTGCTGATCCCGCTGTCGGCGGTGTTCCTGAAAGCCGCCGGCCTCGGGCTGGAGGGCTTCATCGCCAAGCTGTCGGATGCGCGCACGCTGGCTGCGCTCAAGCTGAGCTTCGGCACGGCCCTGCTGGCCGCGGCGATCAGCACGGTAGCCGGCCTGCTGATCGCCTGGGTGCTGGAGCGCTACCGCTTTCCTGGTCGGCGCTTTTTCGATGCGCTGGTCGACCTGCCCTTCGCCCTGCCAACGGCAGTCGCCGGCATCGCGCTGACCGCGCTGTACGCGCCCAACGGCTGGATCGGCCAGTGGCTGGAGCCCCTGGGCATCCGGGTGGCCTACAGCCCGCTGGGCATCCTGCTGGCGCTCATTTTCGTCGGCCTGCCCTTCGTGGTGCGCACGGTGCAGCCGGTGCTGGCCGAGGCGGAACGCGAGCTGGAGGAAGCCGCCGCCACGCTGGGCGCCAATGCTTGGCAGACCGCGGTGAAGGTGATCCTGCCGAGCGTGCTGCCGGCGGCGATCGGCGGCTTCGCGCTGGCGTTCGCGCGCGGGGTCGGCGAATACGGCTCGGTGATCTTCATCGCCGGCAACCTGCCGCGTGTCTCGGAGATCGCGCCCTTGCTGATCGTGATCCGGCTGGAAGAGTTCGACTACGCAGGCGCTGCGGCCCTTGCCTGCGCGATGCTGCTGCTGAGCTTCGCCGTCCTGCTGGTCGTCAATCTGCTGCAGACTCGGGTGAGCCGCCGTGGACGCTGAGACCGCGCTGATGCATCCGCCCACCGCCCTGCTGCGAGAGACTGTGCGCGCACCGAGACCCGCCGAGGTCGGCGCGCGCCTGGTCCGCGCCCTGCTCATCGCGCTCGCCCTGTTGCTGCTCATCGGGCTGATCCTGCTGCCCCTCATCGCAGTCTTCGCCGAAGCCCTGCGCCACGGCCTGCCGACGTTTCTCGCCAGCTTCGAGGACCCCGACGCCTGGCATGCGATCCGCCTCACGCTGACCGTGGCGGCGATCGCGGTGCCGCTCAACACGGTGTTCGGCCTGGCCGCCGCCTGGCTGATCGCCAAGCACCGCTTCCGCGGCCGCAGCCTGCTGCAGAGCCTGATCGACCTGCCCTTCTCGGTGTCGCCGGTGGTCGCCGGCCTGGTGTTCGTGCTGATCTTCGGCGCGCAGGGCTGGGGCCTGGGGCCCTGGCTGGCCGAGTACGGGATCAAGGTGCTGTTCTCCCTGCCCGGCCTGGTGCTGGCCACGGTCTTCGTGACCTTTCCCTTCGTTGCGCGGGAACTCATCCCGCTGATGGAGGAACAGGGCAAGGACGCCGAGGAGGCCGCGCTCAGCCTGGGCGCCAGCGGCTGGCAGACCTTCTGGAAAGTCACCCTGCCGAACGTCCGCTGGGCCCTGCTCTACGGCGTGCTGCTGTGCAATGCACGGGCGATGGGCGAGTTCGGCGCGGTCAGCGTGGTCTCGGGCCACATCCGCGGCGAGACCAACACCCTGCCCCTGCAGGTCGAGATCCTCTACAACGAGTACGCCTTCAGCGCGGCCTTCGCGCTGGCGGCAGTGCTGGCCCTGCTGGCCCTGCTGACGCTCGCCGTCAAGACCTTCCTCGAATGGCGGCACGGCGACGAGCTGGCCGCCAACCGCCGGCACTGACCCTTTCCGGATTTCCCCCTGCCATGACCACCCACTCCGCGCGCGGCGAAGCCCTGAGCCTCGAAGGCATCAGCAAGCGCTTCGGCGATTTCCAGGCGCTCAGCGACGTCCATCTGAAGGTGGAACCCGGCGAACTCATCGCCCTGCTCGGGCCGTCCGGCTCCGGCAAGACCAGCCTGCTGCGGATCATCGCCGGGCTGGAGCAGGCCGACCGCGGGCGGCTGAAGTTCGGCGAGCGCGATGCCTCGCACCTGAGCGTGCAGGCGCGCCGCGTCGGCTTCGTGTTCCAGCACTACGCCCTGTTCAAGCACATGCGCGTCGCCGACAACATCGCCTTCGGCCTGAGCGTGCGGCCGCGCGGCGAGCGGCCGGCAGCGGCGGCCATCCGCGCGCGCGTCGAGCACCTGCTGGAGCTGGTCCAGCTGCCGGGCCTCGGCGATCGTTACCCCAGCCAACTTTCCGGCGGCCAGCGCCAGCGGGTGGCGCTGGCGCGCGCGCTGGCCATCGAGCCGCGCGTGCTGCTGCTCGACGAGCCCTTCGGCGCGCTGGATGCGCGCGTGCGCAAGGATCTGCGGCGCTGGCTGCGCGAGCTGCACCGCGAGACCGGCGTCACCACCGTGTTCGTCACCCACGACCAGGACGAGGCGCTTGAGCTCGCCGATCGCGTGGTGCTGATGCAGGGCGGCCGGATCGAACAGATCGACACGCCCGAGCACGCCTACCGTGAGCCGGCGTCGCCGTTTGTCTTCGAGTTCCTTGGCGAAGGCGCGCGCCTGCAGGCCGAGGCCCGCGCCGGGCGGCTGCTGCTGGATGGCATCGACATCGGCGCCGCGCAGACGCAGGCCAATGGCGAGGTGCGGCTGCATCTGCGGCCCGAGCATCTTGAGCTGCACACCGAAGCCGCAAGCGATGCGGTGCCGGTGGAGCTGGTCGAACAGCACAGCAGCGGGCCGCGCAGCCGCCTGCGACTGAAGCTCGCGCGCAGCGGCCAGGCGCTGGAGCTGGACCTGCCGGCCGGCCAGCTGCCGCCGCCGGGTGCCGCCCTGCATCTGCGCTGCACGCGCTGGCAGGTGTTCGCCTGATCGCGCTCTCCGCAACACTTTATGGGTTCCTCGCGGATTCGTGTGGGTGATTCCTGCGCGCTCGCGTGGACCCGCCGCCGTCGTCGCCGGCCTTGGTGCGCCACAGGCGCACCCTACGCAGCCGATCGACTCGGCTGACTAAAGCTCAGGCCGCCGCCTGCAGCGGCCACATCCGCGGGATCGCGTACCAGCACAGCAGGCAGACGATCAGCTTGAGCGGCACGCCGACGCGCAGGAAATCGGCAAAACGATAGGCGCCGATCTGGTGCACGTAGGTGTTGGTCTGGTAGGCCAGCGGCGAAGCGAACGAGGCGCTGGCGCCGAACAGCACCGCGACGACGAAGGGCCGTGGGTCCAGCCCCAGATGCAGGCACAGCGGAATCACCACCGGCGCCAGCAGGGCCACGGCCGCACCATTGGTCAGCACCTCGGTCGCGAGCGTCGCGATCAGCAGGGTCAGGCCCAGCAGCAGCCAGGGCTCGACCCGCCCGGCACTGCCCTCCAGCGCATTGGCCAGCAGCCCGACCGCGCCGCTGCCGACCAGGGCCTCGCCGATCGCCAGCATGCCGAACACCAGTCCGAGCGTTCGAAGGGACGGTCGATTGAGCGGCTGGGTGCGCGATATCGCGCCGCCCAGCATGACGATCAGCGCGGCCAGCACCGCCGCCTGCGGCAGGCTCAGCCAGCCGATCGCCGGCAGCGCGGCCGCAGCCAGCGCCAGCCAGGCCACCCACTGCCGGTGCGTGGCATGGCCGGCACGCTCGACCTGCAGCGGACCCAGCGCGGCCTCGCTGGCGAGCAGGCGCTCCAGCTCGGGGCGCGACCCACGCAGCAGCAGGCGGTCACCGATCTGCACCCGGTGCTTGGCCCAGTGCGCACGCCCCTGCGCTGCCGCGAGCCCCAGCACTTCGATCCCATGGATGCGATCCAGCCGCAGCCCCGCCAGCGGCAGCCCCAGCCAGCGCGACTGCGGCGGCACCCAGACTTCGACATCGATCGGAGCCACGGCCCGATCGGCCTGGCGCAGCTCGGCCTGCGCAATCCACCAGCGCGCCGGTGCCTCCAGCAGCAGGCGGTCGCCCGCACGCAGGCGCAGATCGGCGATCAGGCTGGTGCGGCCAGAGTCCTCGGTCGCGGACTGCGTATCGGCGTCGCGCCGGCAGTCGAGGATGCTCACGCCGGCATGCCTCTGCAGGAATTCCAGCGCGGCAGTGCCGACCAGCGGATCACCGGCCGTGATCGCGTGCTCGCCCAGCATCAGGCGTTCCGGCTCGTAGAGCTGGGCGCTGGGCGCGTCGCCGACCGGCATCAAGCGCGGCCCGAACAGCGCGAGAAAGCCCACGCCGCCGGCGGCGCACAGCAGGCCGAGCAGACTGAACTCGAACAGTCCGAAGCCGCCGAGACCGGCCTGCAGAAGACTCTCGCTGGCGATCAGGTTGACCGAGGAACCGACCAGGCTGAGACAGCCGCCGAGGCTGGCCAGGAAGACGATCGGCAGCAGCACGGGCTTGACGGAAATCCCGCTCTGCCGCGCCAGCGCGACCACCGCAGGCGCGGCCAGCACCACCATCGGCGTGTTCGCCAGCACCGCGGAACCCAGCAGCACGCCCGCGTACAGATGCACCCAGGCGCGCCGCGGATGGCGGCCGACCTGGGCCTTCAGGCGGCGCACGAAGCGGTCGATCAGGCCGGTGTGCTCCAGCGCCGCGGCCACCAGCATCATGCCGGTGATGATGATCAGGCCGGGGCTGCCGATCACGCCCATCAGGCCCGGGCCATCGAGCGCGCCACCGAGCAGCAGCACCGCCGCACCGGCCAGCGCCGCACGGTGCGGCGCCACACGGTCGCTGGCCATCGCCGCGAACACCAGCGCGGCGACGAGCAGGCTCAGGACAAGCGCCGCGCTCACGAGACGGTGATCCCGCGCTTCAATTTCCTCACCCGGCGGGAGTACCCTGCGCGGGCTGTCGATCGCTGGACCACGCCATGCTCTCCATGAAGGCCAAGTACGCCCTGCGCGCCCTCTGCACCCTGGCCGAACCCGGGCGCGGCCTGACGCCGGCGAGGGTGCTGGCTGCCGAAGCCATGGTGCCCGAGAAGTTCCTCGAAGCGATCCTGGTCGAACTGCGGCACGCGGGTTATGTACAAAGCAAACGCGGACTGCTGGGCGGCCACAGCCTTGCGCGACCGGCGGAGGAGATCCTGCTCGGCGACGTGATCCGCTGCATCGATGGACCGATCGCCCCGCTGCGCTGCGCCAGCGTCAGCGCCTACGCACCCTGCGAGGACTGCCCCGACCCCGGCAACTGCGCGATCCGCGATCTGATGGCGGACGTGCGCGTGGCGATGTGCGAAGTGCTGGATCGGCGCAGCCTGGCCGAGCTCGCCAGCCGCGCGCGCCTGGGACGGGAATCCCTGCTGGTCTGAGATTTCCAGCCTAACCCACTGTTTCGAAAACACTTGTTACTTGCTCGCTGCGACCGCCTCAGGCACTGGCCTAATATCCTACTCAAATGATAGAACTTTAACGGCCGCCAAACGCCGGGCTAACCCGGCCGGGACTAGCGTCAGTACGCGCCACCCCACAGGAGCACGACGATGAGCCGCAGACTGCAGCCTGAATTCCGCAGCGCCACGCCCGCGCCGACCGCGAACAGCCAGAGCCACGAAGTCGCCCTCGCCAGCCTGATCGCGCGCATCCGCACAGCCTGGCTGGAGCCCGCGTCCCCCATGCGCGATCAGCAGCTCAGCCGCGCGCTGATCGACTTCTGCGTCGACAGCCCGCTGCCGGCGGCCCTCGGCCATGCCGACCCCGATGGCTACCGGCGCGTGGAGCTCGAATGCGACATGCGCCAGGGCTGGCGCCTGCTGGCCATGGTCTGGGGTTCCGGCCAGCGTAGCAGCCTGCACACCCACGGCGGTCGCCCGGCGCACGAGGCGATCTGGCGCGGTGCGCTGACGGTCGAGCACTTTGAATCCACGCCGCTGGCCGACGAGCGTGTGCTGCTCTGCCTGCTGGCGCGCGACGCCCTGCATGCCGGCGATGCACAGGTGTCGCCACGCTTCCACGAGGACATCCACCGCTGCAGCAACGAGGGCGACGAGGTCTGCGTCAGCCTGCATCTGCTGCCGCTGGAGTCACCCCCGCAGCACGACTTCGAGCTGTGCAGCGACGGCGCCTTCCGCATCGTCGATGCAGCTGTGGAACACCACGAAACCCTTTACGCCTGAGCCACCGCAGGGACATCCCATGCATCTCGCCATCGTCGGCGCCGGCTTTTCCGGTATCGCCCTGCTCTACCAGCTCATCGAACAGCGCGCGCCGCTCGGTCGCGTCAGCCTGGTCGGCAGCGGCCCGGATTTCGCGCGCGGCCGCGCCTACGCGACCTCGGGCGATCTGCACCTGCTCAACGTGCGCGCCGCCGACATGGGGCTGAAGCCCGATGCACCGGGCGACTTCGCCGACTGGCTGGAACTGGGCGGCAGCAACCGAGAGGCCTTCCTGCCGCGCAGCCTCTACGGCGACTACCTCTACCAGCGCATGAACGAGGCGCTGTTGCGCGCGCCCTTCGCGATCGAGTGCGTGCGCGCCACCGCGCAATCGCTGACGCCCACCGGCGCCGGCTTCCGCATCGCGCTGGACGGCGAGCGCCGGCTGCACGCCGACCGCGTCGTGCTGGCGCTGGGCAGCCTGCCGCCGCAGCCGCTGCCCGGGCTGGCCGCGGCCCTGCGGCGCAGCCACGCCTATGTCGAAGATCCGTGGGCGCCCAACGCGCTGGACGGGGTGGCGGCCGACGCCGAGGTGCTGATCGTCGGCACCGGGCTGACCTGCTTCGACCTGCTGCAGACCCTGCAGGCGCGCGGCCACCGCGGCCGCGTCCGCGCCATCAGTCGCCATGGACTGCTGCCGCAGCCGCAGACCCTGCGCCGGGCCGCACCCGCGACGCTGGACGCAGCACTGCTGGCGCAGATCCACAGCCCGGACCTGCGCGGCCTGGTGCGCGCACTGCGCACCGCCTGCGCGCAGGCCAGCGACTGGCGGCCGGTGCTGGATGCGCTGCGCCCGCATCTGACGCGCCTGTGGCGCGGCCTGGGCCAGAGCGAACGCGCGCGCTTCATGCGCCACCTGCGCAGCTATTGGGAAGTGCATCGCCATCGCCTGCCCCTGCAGAGCCACGCCCAGCTGCAGGAGTGGCAGCGCAGCGGCTGGCTGCAGGTGGAGGCGGCGCGACTGGAGAGCGCCGAGCTGAAGAGCGGGCGTGTTCACGTGCGACTGCGGACGCGCGGCGCCGAGGCCACGAAGGCCCACGCCTGCGACGTGCTGATCCGTGCGACCGGGCTCGATACCGATGTCGCCAATACGCCCGAGCCACTGGTTCGGCAGCTGCACGACGACGGCTGGCTCAGCGCCGACCCGCTGGGCCTCGGCTTCAAGTGCGACGGTGGCTTCGGCCTGCTCAACCGCCTGAACCGTCGCGCCGAGGGCCTGTACGCACTCGGGCCGCTGCTGCGCGGCGAGTACTGGGAAATGACCGCCGTGCCCGAGCTGCGCGCCGCGGCCAAGGCGCTGGCCACCGAGCTCGCGGCAGCGGCGCTGGAAGAATCCTCGCGACAGCGGCCGCTGCTGCACGCGATCTGAGCGCGGCGAGGCGCGGTTGAGGTCACTGGCAGGCGGGTCACACACCAGGGCGCTGCAGAGCGGTGCGCCGCAGGCGCACGGCAGTGCCCGCCGAAGCGGTGCGCCGCAGGCGCACGGCAGTGCCCGCCGAAGCGGTGCGCCGCAGGTGCACGCAATCACCCGCCAAAGCGGTGCGGCGCAGGTGCACGGAATCACCCGCCAAAGCGGTGCGGCGCAGGTGCAAGGAATCACCCGCCAAAGCGGTGCGCCGCAGGCGCACCCTACGCGAACCGACACGCCGGCCTCCGCAAAGACACGGCGTCACTCGCGGTCGTAGGGTGCGCGTGTCGCGCACCTTCTGCTTCGTCGCATCGGCGCGTTGCACAAAACAACACGCATGGGCCGTGAACTGCAGGCGCACGGCATTGCCCTCCGAAGCGGTGCGCCGCAAGCGCACGGAATCACCCGCCAAAGCGGTGCGCCGCAGGCGCACCCTACGCGAGCCGACGCGCCGGATTCTGCAGGCGCACGGCGTCACTCGCGGTCGTAGGGTGCGCGTGTCGCGCACCTACAGCATCGAATGACGCCATGCCTCGATCGAAGCCCAAGTCGCTGGGCGCATCAGGTGCGCGCTTCGCCGAGCAAACCCTTGTGGAACGCGCCACGCGTCGGAAGGGCTGCACGCGCCACCGTTCTCCGCGCACCTGGCGGTCGAACTGGCCCCGCAAGCCATGCGTCCGACTGCCTCTGACGCCAGCGCAGGACGCGCAACTCAACGCCCCACGATCGCGCGACGCGCACCGCGCCGTGGCTTGTTCCTGACTGTCCGGTAGCGCGACCAAACGCCATTCGCGCCTGCGATGGCGCATCGACAGGCTCATGGCTCGCGGGCTTCTACGCAGGCCATCGATCCGATGGCGAAGACGAAGACGCTCGCGCGAACACGCCCCTTCCCTGCGCCACGGACACCCCATGAACCGCATCCACCCGCTCGCCCATTCGATCCAGGCGATTCTTGCCGGCGCCCTGCTCGGCACGGCGCCTGTCATCGCGTTCGCCGCCTCGCCAATCTCAGAGGCGACGCTGACCACCTCGGCCACCACGAGCGTGGAGGCCCCCACCGCCACCACCGCTGCCGCATCGACGGCGAAGACCCTGGACGCGGTCGCGGTCACCGGTGCGCGCCGTCGCGAGGAAGCCGCGCAGGACGTGCCGATTCCGCTCAGCGTGCTGAGCGGCGAAACCCTGACCCGGACCGGCGCCTACAACGTCAGCCGCCTGCAGAACATCGTGCCGACCCTGCAGTTCTACTCCAGCAACCCGCGCAATACCGCGGTCAATATTCGCGGCCTGGGCCAGCCCTACGGCCTGACCAATGACGGCATCGAGTCCGGCGTCGGCTTCTATGTCGATGGCGTGCTGTACGCGCGCCCGGCCTCGACCACGCTGGACTTCATCGATGTCGAGCGCATCGAGGTCCTGCGCGGCCCGCAGGGCACGCTGTTCGGCAAGAACACCACCGCCGGCGCGATCCTGGTCACCACGCGCACGCCGAGCTTCACCCGCGAGATCGATGTCGAACTCGGCATCGGCAACGAGGGCTTCCTGCAGAGCAAGGCCTCGCTGTCCGGGCCGCTGGGCGAGAACCTTGCCGGGCGGCTGTCGTTCTCGGGCACCCAGCGCGATGGCGTGGTCCGCAACGTCGCCACCCAGCGGGATGTGAATGAACTGAACAACCTCGGCGGCCGCGGCCAGCTGCTGTTCCTGCCCACCGACAACACCGAGGCCCTGCTGGCCTTCGACTTCACCCGGCAGCGCCCCGAAGGCTATGCGCAGGTGCTGGCCGGCGTGGCACCCACCTGGCGCGGCACGCCGGGCTACGCGTCTTCGCTGTACGGCATTCCGGCCAATCCCAACGCCAATCCGCGTCGACACTTCTGGGGCATCCTCTCCGAGCTGGGCTATGTGCCCCCGAATGTGGATCCGGCCACGCGCGAGGTCCGCCCTTTCGACCGGGTGATCGATACCGGCACGCCCTGGCGTTCCGGCAACGAGATCGGTGGCGCCTCGCTCAACATCGACAGCCAGCTGTGGTCGGGCACGCTGACCTCGACCACCGCCTGGCGCTTCTGGAACTGGGACCCGTCCAACGATCGCGACTACACCGCACTGCAGATCGGCACGCTGTCGCAGGCGCCGTCCAAGCACGAGCAGTGGACGCAGGAGATCCGCTGGGCGGGCGATCTGTCGTCGGGGCTGAGCGCGGTCTTCGGGGTGTACGGCTTCGCGCAGAAACTCAACACCGACCCGGTGCACACCGAAGAGGTCGGCGCCGACTACTTCCGCTTCGTCTGGAACCCCTCGCCGGGCCCCAATGGCAGCCCCAACATCGCGCTCTGGGGCCCCGGCGGATCGGTGGTCGACAACTACTTCGCCGGACAGCGCAGCGAGATCACGTCCCAGCTCGACACCGTCAGCGCGGCCGTGTTCAGCCAGCTCGACTGGGCGATCACCGAGCGCCTGCATCTGCTGCCCGGGCTGCGCCTCAACTACGACAGGAAGGAAGTCGACTTCCAGCAGTGCGCCCTCAACATCCCCGTGCTGCCCGCCGGCTCTCCGACGCCGCCGGCCGCGGCCTACAGCAACCAGACGGCACAGCGCGAAGACGACGACACCAACGTCTCGGGCCAGCTGACCCTGGCCTACAGGTCGAGCGAGAGCCTCAACTACTACGCCAGCTTCGCGACCGCCTTCAAATCGATCGGCATCAACCTGGGCGGCGGCCCGGCGATCGAGATTCCCCCCGAAGATGTGCGCCACATCGAGATCGGCCTGAAGAGCAGCCCGCTGCCGGGGGTCAAGGCCAATCTGAGCGCCTACAACACCGACGTCAAGAACTATCAGACCCAGGTGCTGGTGGTCGGCAACCCGCGACCGGTGATCGCCAGTGCCGACAAGGTGCGCGTGCGCGGCGTCGAATTCGACGGCAGCTGGGACATCGGCGAAGCCCTGTCGCTGTACACCGCGCTTGCCTACACCGACGGCCGCTATGTGTCCTTCCCGAACGCGCCGCTGCCGCTCGAACTGACCGGCTACACGGCGCCCTCGGGACTGCCGCAGGTGGACGTGTCGGGGCTGCGGCTGCCGGGCATCTCGAAATGGTCGGGCTCCCTCGGCGGCGAGTACCGCGGCCGCGGTCGATTCCTCGGTGAGGCCGGCGCCTGGTTCACCGGCGCGGATCTGTTCGCGCGCAGCGGCTTTTCCTCCAGCGCGACGCCGTCGGAATTCCTCAATGTGCCGGGCTACAGCCTGCTGAACCTGCGGGTCGGCTTCGCCGCGGACAGCGGCTGGTCGGCCTACCTGTGGGCACGCAACGCCCTCGATCGCGACTATGTCGAGCTGCTGCAGGCCGCACCGGCAGGCCAGGGCGCCGGCCATTACGGCGCCCAGCTCGGCGACCCGCGTGCGTTCGGGTTGAGCCTGCGCTTTGCGCTGTAGTGCGGGCGGGCAAGGCGGGCCACAAGGAGAGCGGATCGCAGGGATGCGGGCCGACGCTGACACGGCCAGCACGCAGGGCGATGGAACATGGCATCGTTCCGCTTCGCTCCCCGTGGCCCTCGGATCCTGCAGATGCCCGCATCGCTTTCGAGCCCTCGCGTCGCCGCCCGTCGACTCGCCCATGGCCTCTGGCTAGCGCTGGCAGCTGCAGGCGCAGCGGGAGCAACGGCCGCATCTGCCACCGCCGCTGCAGTCAAGCCTGACATCGCCGTGCAGGCGGATGCCGACCTGCGCCTGCAGGCCCTGCCCTGGCGCGTCGATCAGCGCAGCGCTGCGCCTACCAGCGCCGAGGCTGCGACCTCGATCGCGCTGGGCTTCCTGGGATCCTCCGCGGCGATCACCGCGGTTCCGGGCGCCGACCAGCTGCGGCGCATCGACGCCCAGCGCCTGCGCAGCGGCGCCTGGCTGCTGCGCTTCGCACCCTATCTTGAGGGCATCGAGATCTTCGGCGAGCGCGTCAGCCTGCTGATCGATGCCGAGGGCCGCGTGCGCGCGAGCGCTGGCGGCGGCCGCGGCGGTTCGGGTGATCGATCGCGCGCACCCGCGAACTGGACGCTGCAGGCCAGCGAGGCCGCTGCACGCGCACTTGGGCCATGGGGCTTCGATCCGGCCCAGCTGTCCGGGGCGTGGCAGCCAGTGGCCGAGCCAAGCCGCGGCCGCGGCGCCTTCCAGCGCCTGGAGCTGGCGCTGATGCTGCGGCGCGGACCGAGCGGCGCTGAGCTCACCGAGCCGGCACGCACCAAGCCGGTCTGGTTCCGTCACCGCGGACAGCTGCGCCCGGCCTGGTACGTCGAGACCGCCGTGCTGCCCGCGCAGGGACCGCTGCGCACCGAACATCACGCTGCGATTGTCGATGCCGCCGACGGCGCCCTGCATCTGCGCCAGTCGCTGTCGGCACACGCCAGCTTCCTCTGGCAGGCCTATGCCGAAACCACGGGCGACAAGCGACCGCAGCCGGGGCCGCAGGGCCGCGCGGACACGCCGCACCCCACCGCCCTGCCCGATGGTTTCTCGCCGGCACTGATCGAGCCGGTCCGCGTCGAGCTGGCGCAGGCACCGCTGTCCAGCGTCTGGCCGGGCTTCGAGTTCAGCGACCCCTGGCTGCGCGTGCGCGACTTCGAGACCCGCGGCAACAACGTCGACGCCTACGCCGACCTCAATCCACCGGACGGCTTCAGCGAAGGCGACATCCGCGCCCAGCTCAGCGGCCCGCTGAGCTTCGCGCCGGGCTACTCGCTGCAGCTGCCGCCGGACTTCGACAAGCCGCAGATCGAGGCGGGCGTCGTCAACGCCTTCTACCTCACCAACTACCTGCACGACTGGTTCTACCCCGCCGGCTTCGACGAAGCCGCCGGCAATGCGCAGATGTCGAACTTCGAGCGCGGCGGCCTGGAGTTCGACGAGATGCGGGTGGAAACCCTGGACTTCTCGGGCGTGGACAACGCCAACATGGTCACGCCGGCCGATGGCGCGTCCCCAAGGCTGCAGCTGTTCCGCTTCCGCGGACCGCAAGTCGCCGCGCTGCAGGTGGCCGCGCAGACGCCGCTGCGCGTGCAGACCGCGCGGTTCGGGCCGCAGGACTATCAGCTCACCGCGGCGCTGGCGCTGGCTGACGACGGCAGCGGCGAGCCGCGGGACGGCTGCGAGCCGCTGCAGGGCAGCCATGCCGGCCAAGCCGTGCTGATGGAACGCGGCAACTGCACCTTTGCACAGAAAGCGCTCAATGCGCAGGCGGCGGGTGCTGCGGCCGCACTGATCTACGACAGCGAACCCGCGGGCTGGCCGAGCATGGCGGGCGATGCGCAGGGCGTGAACATTCCGGCGCAGGGCCTGAGCCGGTCGGATGGACTTGCGCTGATCGGACAGCTGGCACAGGCGCCTGTGAATGTCACCCTTCGCGCCGAGCGCCTGCCGGATCGCGATGCGGCCATGGACGCAGCCATCGTCGCCCACGAGTGGGGCCACTTCATCAGCAGCCGCCTGATCGGCGATGGCGCGGGCCTGTCCAACCACCAGTCGCGCGCGATGGGCGAAGGCTGGGCCGACTTCCACGCCCTGCTGCTGCTGGTGCGCGCCGAGGATGCGCTGACCGCAGCAGGCGCCGACTTCGCCGGCAGCTATGGGGTGATGAACTTCGTCAGCGCCGGACGCATGCCGAGCTTCAGCCCCGATGCCAGCTACTTCGGCATCCGCCGATTTCCCTATTCGACCCGCCGCGCGATCAACCCGCTCGAGTTCCAGCACATCGCCAGCAACGCCCAGCTGCCGGGCAGCGCGCCACGCACGCCGGCCGAGCTCTCCAGCGACAACTCCTCGGTGCACAACGCCGGCGAGGTCTGGGCCAGCATGCTCTGGGACTGCTATGCCGGGCTGCTGCGCGAAACGCTGCCGCCCAATCCTCGCTACGACTTCTTCGAAGCGCAGCGACGCATGAGCGAATATCTCGTTGCCGCCTACAAGCTCACGCCGAACGCGCCCACCTACACCGAGGCGCGCGACGCACTGCTGATGGTGATGGCGGCCTCCGATCTCGACGACCTGCGCATCTGCGGCGCGACCTTCGCCGCCCGCGGCGCCGGCCTGCGCGCAAGGGCGCCGAGCCGCCTGAGCCTGACCCTGCAGGGGGTGCAGCCCAGCCGGATCGACGGCGGCGATCTCAAGGTCGACGCCATCGAACTGCTGGAGGCCGACAGCTGCGATGGCGACGGCGTGCTGGACCCCGGCGAAACCGGCAGCCTGCGCCTCACCCTGCGCAATTCGGGCACGCAGTCGCTGGCCGCGAGCGACGTCGTGGTCAGCGCAGGCGCGAGCCGGCTGGTGTTCACCGAGGGCACCCAGCGGCCGCTGCCGCCCACCCGGCCGCAGCAGCAGGTGCAGGTCGAGTTCGCGGTCGCGCTTGATCGCGGCAGCGGCCTGCAGGCGATCACCGTCGAGGCGGTGCCCGATGATCCGGCGATCGGATTCGCCACCGGCGAAGCGCGCAGTGAGGCCTTCGCGGTGGACTTCGACCTGCGCGATTTCGTCAGCCGCAGCGACGGCTTCGACAGCCCGCGCCTGGTGTGGACGCCGGCACAGGACGAAGGCCTGGACCCGCAGCTCGTCGGCTGGCGGCGGCGCGCGCTCGACGCCCTCGAATGGGTGCTGCACGGGCCGGACTTCGGCACCGAGGGCCAGGCCTGGGTGGAATCGCCGACGCTGGTGGTCAGCACCAGCACCGACTTCAGCATCGAGTTCAGCGCGCGCTACAGCTTCGAGGCTGACAACAGCACCGCCTACGACGGCGGCGTCATCGAACTGAGCCTCGACGAGGGCCAGACCTGGCAGGACGTGTCGACGCGTGGCGCGCTCAGTCCGGCCTACGGCGGCGAACTGTCCGACTGCTGCGACAACCCGCTGGCCGGGCGCGCGGCCTTCGTCGGCAACAGTCCTGGCTGGCCGAATACCTTCACCCCGCATCGCATCGACTTCGGGCGCAGCCTTGAAGGCCAGCAGGTGCGCCTGCGCTTCCTGGTCGCCACCGATGCGGCGGTATCCGCGCCGGGCTGGGAAATCGACGAGGTGCGGGCGATCGGCATCGACAACACGCCGTTTCCGCAGCGCGTGCCGCAGGCCACCGCGTGTACCCTGAGCGGCCGTTTCAGCGATGGCTTCGAGGAGCGCCCCTGATGAACGCGAACACGCCGACGCGTCGATTGCGCCCTGAACTCTGGCTGCTGGCCGTGGCCTGTGTGCTGCTGGCGGCCCAGGCCGGCTTCCATCTGCTCGCCTATCCGCGACTGGACCAGGGCCTGATCGACTTGAGCGCGGTCGGCGCGGAGCAGCCCCTGCCCAGCTTCGACGTGCTGCGCGGGGCCTGGATCCTGTACGCCGTGCACCTGCTGATCGCCTCGCTGCTGTGCGCGGCCTGCGCGCTGGCGCCGCGCCTGTTCGGCCGCGGCCTGCGCATCGCCCTGGTGGTCTGGCTGGGGCTGGACACGCTGCTGCTGTTCTACTTCGTCGGCCCGTTCCTGGGCAGCGTGCTGATGGCGATCAGCGCCAGCGCGGTCGCCGCGGCGGCACTGCTGCCGGCGCAGCGCGACGAGTCATAGGGCGGGCCCTGGCCCACCGTGGTCTGCAACCTCGCCTGGTCCATGCGTGCGTGGCATCCACGCCTATGGTGGGCCGGGGCCCACCCTATGAATCGCGGTGATGTGGGAGGGCATCGAACATCCCGGTTTGCCCACATTCTGGGCCGGCAATGCCCATCCGATCTTCCGCAGACCATAGGGTGGGCCCTGGCCCACCATGAGCCCAGCGCCTGCCTCACTTCGCTGGTTGCACATCGAGTCGCGATGTCCTCCAACGCCGGCCCACACGGATGGGGGGCTGCGCCCGCCGTGCGCTCAAGGCCCACCGGCAGCTTCGGCCGCGCTCCACCGCCCCCAAGCCGCGCTTCGAGGCCACATGCTCGCTCCGCATTGATGTCGGATGACGGAAGATTCGCAGCTGCATCTTCGCGGCATCACCCGGCCCTGATGCATCACACCGATAACAAAAGCCCATGCCCGACATCCTGATCCTCTACTACAGCCGCAGCGGCAGCGTGGCCCAGCTGGCGCGGCAGATCGCCCGCGGCGTCGACGAAGTACCGGGCATGGCCGCGCGCCTGCGCACGGTGCCGCCAGTCGCACCGGTCACGCAGACGGCCGCCCCGCCCGAACCCGAAGACGGCGCGCCCTACGTCGAGCGCAGCGATCTCGCTGACTGCGCGGGCCTGATCCTCGGTAGCCCGACCCGCTTCGGCAACATGGCGGCACCGCTCAAGCACTTCCTCGATTCGCTGGGCGCGGAATGGGCCTCGGGCACGCTCGTCGGCAAGCCGGCCGCGGTGTTCACCTCGACCGCCTCGATGCACGGCGGCCAGGAGTCGACCCTGCTGAGCATGCTGGTCCCGCTGCTGCACCACGGCATGCTGATCACCGGCATCCCCTTCACCGAAGCCGCGCTGAGCACCACCACCACCGGCGGCACGCCCTACGGCGCCAGCCACTGGACCGGCCACGAAGGACACACCCAGCCCAGCGAGGACGAGCGCCAGCTGGCGCGCGCACTCGGGCGGCGCGTGGCGCTGATCGCGCACAAGCTCGGAGCTGGCGCATGACCTTGGAATCGGCCAACCCCAACCTGTTCGATGAGAACGCGAGCCCGGTGCCCGACCACGTCGGCCGCAGCGCCTGGCGCATCGGCGTGGTGCTGCTGTGGGCGCTGATCGCCCTGCAGCTGGCCTGGTATCTGGTGCTGCTGCCGCCGGCGCGGGTCAGCCCCTGGCTGCCGCTGGCCTTCCTCGGCCTGCCGCTGCTGATTCCGGCGCTGTGCGCGCTGGCGCAGATGAAGAAGGCCCTGTTCTGGGCCGGCTTCATCGCCATGTTCCACTTCACCCACGGGGTGATGGAGGCCTGGACCGTGCCCGCCGCGCTGTGGCCGGGGCTGATCGAAGCGGCACTCGCCGCGGGCGTCTGCTGTGCCGCGGCCTGGCACGGCCTGTCGCGGCGCATCTACTGGCGCAAGCTGGTGAACGCCGCGAGCGAAGAGGCAGGAGCCTGAGGCCAGCCCGTATAATTCGCGGCCTCCCCGCGTCATACGGCCTCGCCATGGACCAGCTCTGCATCGTCACCACCGGCGGCACGATCGACAAGATCTACTTCGACGACAAGTCGGACTACCAGATCGGCGACCCGCAGATCGGCCGCATCCTCGAAGAGCTGGGCGTGACCTTCCGCTTCTCGGTAATCCCGATCCTGCGCAAGGACAGCCTGCACCTCACCGACGAGGACCGCGCCCTGGTCAAGCAGACCATCCTCGCGCAGCCGGCGAAGCACGTGCTGGTCACCCACGGCACCGACAGCATGGTCGAGACCGGCCGCGTGCTGGCCGACATCCCGGACAAGACCATCGTCATGACCGGCGCGCTGAACCCGGCGCGCTTCCGCGGTTCGGACGCCGAGTTCAACATCGGCACCGCGGTCGGCGCCGTGCAGTGCCTGCCGCCGGGCGTCTACATCGCCATGAACGGGCGCATCTGGGACCCGGCGAAGGTGCGCAAGAATGTGGCAGCCAATCGGTTCGAAGCGGCTTGAGGGTGAGGCTCCAACGCAGAGGATCGAGCGGAACCGAAGCTCTTTCCATGCTCGCGTACGGTGGCTGGCATGATTTGCGGCGTTCTGGGTTCGTCATCCCCGCGAATGCGGGGATCCAGTGCCTCGGCGTGCGCGGCGAGGATGTCTGGGCCCCCGCCTCCGCGGGGGCGACGACGCGCACTGCGGCGTCGCTCGGGGCTGTCCTTCCGGCTCTCGCAGTTTCCGGCCTCATGCCTCGGCCTCGCTCGTCACACCGTTCGTCCTCGGCCCACAAGCGAATCGACACTGGCCGTCTGAACATCGCCGCGTTTCGCAGCGCGCCCGCTTCCTCCCGCTGAAGGCCCGCCATGGCAGAGAACAGCCGCCAGGACAAAGCCGCACGCCAGCTGAGGCTGCTCTCGGAGGCGCTGGATTCCGGCCGCCTCGGTCCCGTGCGGCGGATGGTCAACACCCTGACCCCGGCCGAGATCGGCAACCTGCTGGAGTCGCTGCCGCCGGACAAGCGCATCATCGTCTGGGGGCTGGTCGACGCCGAGGACGACGGCGAGGTGCTGGTCCACGTCGGCGACGAGGTGCGCGAGAGCCTGCTTGCGGCCATGGACCCCGACGAGATCGTCGCGGCCGCCGAGTCGCTGGACATCGACGACCTCGCCGATCTGATGGAGGACCTGCCGGACCAGGTCATCGACGAGGTCCTGAAGTCGATGGACCGGGAGAACCGCGAGCGCCTTGAGCAGGTGCTCTCGTATCCCGAGGACAGCGCCGGCCGCCTGATGAACCCGGACGTCATCACCGTGCGCGCCGACGTCAGCATCGACGTGGTGCTGCGCTACCTGCGCCTGCGCGGCGAGATGCCCGACAACACCGACCACCTCTACGTGGTCAGCCGCCGCCACCAGTACCTGGGCCGCATTCCGCTCACCGCGCTGCTGCTGTCGGAACCCTCGCGGCCGATCAACCAGCTGATGGACGAGGACGACCATCCGGCGATTCCGGTGGACACGCTGACCGCCGAGGTCGCCCGCCAGTTCGAGGACCACGACTGGATCTCGGCCCCGGTGGTCGATGAGAACAACATCCTGGTCGGCCGCATCACCATCGACGACGTGGTCGACATCATCCGCGAGCAGGCCGAGCACCAGGCCCTGTCGGCGGCCGGCCTCGACGAGGACGAGGACATGTTCAGCCCGGTCCTGCGCGCGGCCCCGCGGCGCATGATCTGGCTGGGCATCAACCTGCTCACGGCCTTCCTGGCGGCCAGCGTGGTCGGCCGCTTCGAGGAGACCATCGAGAAGGTCGTGGCGCTGGCCGTGCTGATGCCGATCGTCGCCGGCATGGGCGGCAATGCCGGCACCCAGGTGCTGGCGCTGATGATCCGCGGCCTTGCACTCGGCCAGGTCGGCGCCAGCAACGTGCGCACCCTGGTCTGGAAGGAAGTCCGCGTCGCCCTGCTCAACGGCCTGGCGCTGGGACTCGTATTGGGCGGCGCAGTCTGGCTGTGGTTCGGCGACGCTGCACTGTCAGGCGTGATCTTCGCCGCGCTGGTCATCAACCTGACTGCAGCCAGCCTCGCCGGTGTCGCCGTGCCGCTGACCCTGAAGCGTCTCGGCTTCGATCCCGCGCTGGCCAGCAGCATCTTCCTGACCACGGTCACCGACGTGTTCGGCTTCTTCGCCTTCCTCGGCCTCGGCACCCTGATCCTGCTGTAGCAGCGGGGGCTGCCGCGGCGCTGCGCGCGCCGCCGAGGGCACAGCCTGAAAACGGTCGCCTCAGGCCGACGCCGCCTCGCGCCGTCGATGCAGGATCGAGGACCAGATCGACAGCGCGATCAGCACCACGCCGGCCAGGCCGGTGAACACCTCGGGGATGTGGTGGAAGGTGCTGACCAGCATCAGCACGGCGAGGATGCCGATCGCGTAGTGCGCGCCGTGTTCGAGATAGATGAACTTGTCAAGCGTGCCGCGGTTGACGAGGTGCACGGTCATCGAGCGCACGAACATCGCGCCGATCGCGAGCCCCAGCATGATGATCACCACGTCCTGGGTGATCGCGAACGCGCCGATCACGCCGTCGAACGAGAACGAGGCGTCGAGCACTTCGAGGTAGATGAATCCGGCGGCACCGGAACGGCGCACGGTCTGCACGGCCGCTTCGCCCTCCTCGGGATTCTCGAAGAACACATCGAGGCTGCCTACGCCGACGTAGAGCAGGATGCCCCAGGCACCGGCGATCAGCGCATCCATGCGCGACTCCGCCGGCAGGAAGCCCTGCAGGGTCAGCAGGGCGAGGATGGCGAGGCCGACATTGACCGAGTCGGCGCGCCCCACCGCCGACAGCCGACGCTCCAGCGGGCCGAACCAGTGGGTGTGCTTGTCGGCGTCGATCAGGAAGTTCAGGAACACCAGCAGCAGGAACATGCCGCCAAAGGCCGCGATCGGCACATGGCTTTCCATCAGGTGCCGCGAGTACTCCTTGGGCGACTGCAGCGCCATGTCGATCACTTCGAGCGAGCCCAGGCCGGTGGCGACGGCGACGATCACGATCGGGAACACGAGCCGCATGCCGAACACCGCGATCAGGATGCCGACGGTGAGGAACATCTGCCGCCACCACTCGTCCATGTCGCGCAGCACGCGCGCGTTCACCACCGCGTTGTCGAAGGACAGGCTGACTTCGAGGATGCCGAGGATGACCGTGATCAGCAGGGCGGCCCACAGGCCGTCAGCGGTATGCGCGCCCCACCAGGCGGCCAGCCCCAGGCAGATCGCTGTGACCAGGAAGGAGTAGCGGAAATCTCTCACGCGTGCGGCCGGCGTCGGCAAAGGGTGGCGGATTCTACCCGCCCGCCGATGCACCCGGCTGCCGCTCGCTTGACCTTGCCACGGTGGCAAGCTGCAGCCTGCGGCCCAGGCCCTCCAGGACTCTCCGAATGGACAGCACTTCCCACCCCACGCCCGCCCCCAGGCTGCGACTGTCGATCGAGGGCATGCGCTGCGCCTCCTGCGTGGGCAGGGTCGAGAAGGCCCTCGCCGCGGTGCCGGGCGTGCTCGACGCCAGCGTCAACCTGGCCACCGAGAGCGCCAGCGTCCAAACCGACGGCAGCGTCGGGGCGCCGGCGCTGGTCGACGCGCTGCGGCGCGCGGGCTACGCCACCGCCGTCGATGAGCTCGCATTGAGCGTGCTGGGGATGAGCTGCGCCTCCTGCATCGGCCGCATCGAGAAGGCGCTGTCGCGCACGCCCGGCGTGCTCGAAGCCAGCGTCAATCTCGCCACCGAGACCGCGCACCTGCGGGTGCTGGCCGGTACGCCCGTCGAATCCCTGCTGGCGGCGGTGAGGCAGGCGGGCTACCGGGCCGAGCTGCCGGTCGAGCCGCTTGCCGCCGAAGCCGCGGGTTCAACTGCCGTGGCGGCGGATCGAGGCGAGCCCGCGCAGCGCGCGACCGAGGCTTCGAACGCCGCGCTTCGCGGCACGCCAGGCGCTTCGCCCTCGCGGACGCAGGCCGCCGAGCGCGAACGTCGGCATCTGGTCCTGGCGGCCCTGCTCTCGCTGCCGCTGGTGCTGCCGATGCTGGGCATGCCCTTCGGCCAGCACTGGTCGCTGCCGGGCGGGTGGCAGCTCGCGCTGGCGACGCCGGTGCAGTTCTGGCTGGGCGCGCGCTTCTATCGCGCGGGCTGGGGCGCGCTGCGCGCCGGCACCGGCAACATGGACCTGCTGGTCGCGCTGGGCACCTCGGCCGGCTACGGCCTCAGCGTCTACCACCTGCTGTTCACCCGCCCGCACCACGGTGAGCCACCGCTGTATTTCGAAGCCTCGGCGGTGATCATCACCTTGATCCTGATGGGCAAGTGGCTGGAGGCGCGGGCCAAGCGCCAGGCCACCGAAGCCATCCGCGCGCTGCAGGCCCTGCGCCCCGCCACCGCACGCGTGCGCGACGCCGACGGCAGCGAGCGCGAGCGGCCGATCGGTGAGGTCGGTGTCGGCGACGTGGTGGTGGTGCGGCCCGGCGAGCGGATCGCCGTCGACGGCGAGGTCATCGCAGGCCGCAGCCATGCCGATGAGTCCCTGCTCAGCGGCGAATCGCTGCCCGTCGCCAAGCAGCCCGGTGATCGCGTCACCGGCGGCGCGGTCAACGCCGAGGGCCGCCTGCTGGTGCGGACCACGGCAGTGGGCGCGGAAACCGCGCTGGCGCGGATCATCCGTCTGGTCGAGGACGCACAGGCGAAGAAGGCGCCGATCCAGCGCATCGTCGACAAGGTGAGCGCGGTGTTCGTGCCGGTGGTCGTGCTGGTCGCGCTCGCTACCCTGCTCGGCTGGGGCTTCGCCAGCGGCGACTGGACCCGGGCCACGCTCAACGCCGTCGCCGTGCTGGTGATCGCCTGCCCCTGCGCGCTCGGCCTGGCCACGCCGACCGCGATCATGGCCGGCACCGGCGTGGCCGCGCGCGCCGGCATCCTGATCAAGGACGCCGAAGCCCTGGAAACCACCCGCAGCCTGCGCACCATCGCCTTCGACAAGACCGGCACGCTCACCGCCGGCCGGCCCGAACTGCTGGCCCTGCACGCGAGCAACGGCGGCGAGAACGCGCTGCTGCAGCAGTCGGCCGCCCTGCAGCAGGGTAGCGAGCACCCGCTGGCGCGCGCCGTGCTCACGGCACAGGCGCAGCGCGGCGAGCTGCCGCCGGCAGCCGAAACGATCCGCGCGCTGCAGGGGCGCGGCATCGAAGGCCGCATCGGGAACCAGCGCTTTGCGCTCGGCAGCACGCGCCTGATGCAGGAGCTGGGCGTCACGCTCGATGCGCTGGCTGCGGCCGGCGAATCCGAGGCCGCGCAGGGGCACTCGGTGTCCTGGCTGGCCCAGGAGCATGCGCAGGGCTGGCAGCTGCGCGGTCTGCTGGCCTTCGGCGATCCACCGCGGGCGGAAGCCGCCGAGGCGATCCGCGCCCTGCAGGCGATGGGACTGCGCACGCTGATGCTGTCGGGCGACAACCGCGGCGCCGCGCTGGCGGTGGCGCGTGCGCTCGGCATCGCCGAGGCCGAGGTGGTGGCCGAGGTGCTTCCCGCCGACAAGGCCGAGCGCGTGCGCGCACTGGCCGCGGAAGGCCGCGTCGGCATGGTCGGCGACGGCATCAACGACGCACCGGCGCTGGCCGCCGCCGACGTCGGCTTCGCCATGGGCGGCGGCACCGACGTGGCCATGCACGCCGCCGGCATCACCCTGATGCGCAGCGACCCGCGGCTGGTGGCCGATGCCATCGACATCTCCCGCCGCACCACGCGCAAGATCCACCAGAACCTGTTCTGGGCCTTCGTCTACAACGTGGTCGGCATTCCGCTGGCGGCGGCCGGGCTGCTGAACCCGGTGGTGGCGGGGGCCGCGATGGCCCTGTCCAGCCTCAGCGTGGTCGGCAACACCCTGCTGCTGCGGCGCTGGTCGCCGCGCGCGCGCCGCTGAAGGAGAGTGCACATGTCCGCAAAGCAGTCGCGCCCCGAGCTCGCCAAAGCCAGTGGCGAGGGCCTGCTGGAAATCGGCGAAGCCGCCCGCGCCAGCGGCGTCAGCGCCAAGCGCATCCGCCACTACGAGGCCATCGGCCTGATGCCCTCGGCGCAGCGCAGCCTCGCCAACTATCGGCTGTACTCCGAGGCCGACCTGCATCGCCTGCGCTTCATCCAGCGTGCGCGCAGCCTCGGCTTCGACATGGCGCGCATTCGCACCCTGCTCGGCCTGTGGGACGACCCCGGCCGCAGCAGCGCAGAGGTGAGGCGCGAGGTGCAGGCGCATATCGACGCGCTGCAGGCGCAGATCCACAGCCTGCAGGCGATGCAGCAGAGCCTGCAGCAGCTCGCCCGGCACTGCCAGGGCGACCAGCGCCCGGACTGTCCGATCCTCGAAGAACTCAGCGCCTGTGCGAAAGCACGGACGCCGTAGCGAGGGCGTCTCCGGGCGTTCGCGGCAAAGCGCGATACGTGGGTTCAAGGGTGTCTGGCGAGCGCGTGACCGCGGAACTCGCGTAGCGCGCTGCCGCCACCGGCGGCCAAAGGCGACCGCATGGGGCGGATGGATTTTTCACATGCTCCAAGGCTGTACTGACCCCACGCGAGCGCAAGCTCAAGGCAGGATGCGCACGCGCTGCCCCTCCAGATCGCCCGGCGGTGGGAAGCGCAGCACGCGGTCGCCGCGCTCAAGCCCGGAGACGATCTCGCGCAGGCGACCGTCGCTGTCGCCCACCTCGACAGCACGCGCGCGCAGGCGGCCGTCCTCGACGCGCCAGACCCGCCAGCCGGCCTGTTCGCGGCGCAGGGCTTCGATCGGCAGCACCCGCACATCGCGTGCTTCGCGCACCTGCACGAAGGCCTCGACCTGGTAGCCGTGGCCCAGGCCCGGCGGCACGCTGTTGAGCTGCAGGATCACCCGCACCCGCTGCTCCTCGACCCCCAGCGCCGAAACCTTGAGCTCGCCCAGCGGCTCGACGCGTTCGACCCGCGCCGGCAGCGAAGCGCCGCCCCAGCCCTCGATGCGCGCGGGCGCACCCGGCGCGAACAGCACGGCGTCCTGCGAGAGGAAATCGCCGACCACCTCGATCGAGGACGGCTCACCGATCTCCAGCAGCAGCTGGCCGGCGGCGACCGGCTGTTCGCCCTGCAGGTGACGTTTCAGCAGCACGCCCGCCACGGGTGCATGCAGCTCGATGCGGCCTTCGGCGTCAGGCAGCGTGAGCGCGAGCCGACTGCGCGCCTGCTCGACGGCGGCGCGTGCCGCACCCACGGCCGCGGCTGCTTCGCGATCCAGCGCACGCGCGGCGGTGAGCTCACGCTCGCTGACCAGTCCGCGCTGGCCCGAGGCCTCCAGCCGCTGCCGCGCGTCGCGTGCGGACGCCGCGTGCGCCTGGGCCTGGCGCAGTCCGGCCTCGGCGGCGGCCAGCTCGGCCCGCGCCGTCGCTGCACTGCGTGCATCCAGCGGCATCGACTGCAGCGGCCGCAGCCGCGCCAGCACCTGGCCTGCTTCCACCGCGTCGCCGGGCTCCAGGCTGATGCGCTCCAGCACGCCGGCGGTGGGTGCCGCCAGCGGATGCAGCTCGCGCATCCGTGTGACGCCACGGTCGCTGCGCTCGATGCGCAGGGTGTCCGCGCCGACCTCGACCAGTTCGAATTCGCGTGCGCGCGGCCACAGCGCAGCCAGCGCCGACAGCAGCAGGACGAGCAGCAGCGCGCCCCAGGCGAGGCGGGTGCGGCGGCGGGATGCAGTCATGGTCATGCAGCTACTCCCGGACTTTCAGGCTTTCAACAAGGCCGATTCGGTCAACGCCGCGGCGCACCCACAGCGCAGTGGCGGCCACCGAGGCCAGCAGGATCAGGCCGGCCCGCAGGTGCAGGCTCGGCTCGAACAGGCTGGGGAACTGGAACACATCGGTCGCCATCGCGCGCAGGAAGGCCTGCGCGGCGTGGTGGCCCAACACCAGGCCCAGCGGCAGGGCGATCAGGCACAGCAATGCCAACTCGGCGAGCAGCACATAGCTGGCCTCGCGGCGGCCGTAGCCGAGCACGCAGAGGGTGGCGAGATCGCGGCGCTGCTCGCCCAGCACCACGGTGCTGGTGGCGTAGGCAATGCCCACCGCCATCAGCACCGCGAAGCCGGTGAACAAGGTGGTCATGGTGCCGCTGCCCTGTTCGAACATGCGCTGCATCGCGCCCCAGGCGGCTTCGACATCGCTGCTGGCGGCGATCATTGGCGTGGCCCGCACGGCGGCATCGAAGGCCACGCGCTGGTCGGCGCGGAGGCGCAGATGCGCGCCGCTGATCCGGCCGGGCTGTCCCGAGTATCGAGCCAACGCGTCGATCTCAAGCCAGGCGCCGCTGCCGATGGTGACCTCGACCACCTCGGCTACCGGCAGCACGAAGCGACGGCGCAGGCCGCCGGTCAGCTGCACCTCGACCGCATCGCCGGCGACCACACCGAGTTGGCGGGCCAATGAGCCGCTGATCAGCAGGCCGTCATCGCGCAGCAGGCGCGGCTGGCCCTGGGCATCGACAAGCCGCTCCAGCAAAGGCGCGGCCATCAGCCCGAGCAGCGGTTCGTTGACCGAACGGTCGGCGGCGGTGAACACGGCATCGAGCCCAAGGAAGGGCTCGGCGCGCTCGACGCCGGGCAGTCGCGCGAGCGCGCGCAGGGCATCGGTGCCCGCGTTCTCGGCAAGGCTGAGCGTGATCTGCTGGCGCTTGGCCGCGCCGAAGCTGATGTCGAGCAGGCGCTCGATGGCCAGCGGCGCCTGCATCGACAGCACCAGCAGGATCAGCGCCGCACAGAAGCCGGCGACGGTGATCAGGCTGCGGCGCGGGAAGCCGAGCACGCGGCGCAGGGCGACGCGGGTCAGCGGATCGAAGCGCGCGGCCAGGGCCTCCAGCGGGCCGGCGCCATGCCGGAAGCTCGGCGGCGGTGGCGGCGCGAGGGCTGCGGCCGGCCGCAGCGCCAGCACCCGGCGCAGGGCGAGGCTGCTGCCGGCCAGCGCGGCGCCGATGCCGACCGCGAACGCGGCGATGACCAGACCGGGCTGCAGCCGGTACTGCAGCGCGGGCAGCCGATAGAACTCCAGGTACAGGCCGCACATCAGCTCACCCAGGACGCGACCGAGCGCGAGCCCGGCCAACACGCCCACCAGGCTGAGCACCAGCGCGAAGCCGAGATAGCCGCCGGCCACTTCACTCGCGCGCAGGCCGAAGGCCTTCATCAGCCCCAAGGTGCTGCGCTCGGCCTCGACCAGCCGCGTCAGGTTGAGGTTCAGCAGGAAGGCCGCGACCGCGAGAAAGGCCGGCGGCAGGATCCGCGCCATGGTGCCGAGCTGCTCAAGCTCGTCGTCCAGCAGGCGCGCGGACGGAATGCGGCTGCGGTCCTGTGCTCGACCCGCGCCGTAGCGTGCGAACAGCGGCTCCAGCTGCGCTGCGACGACCTCGGGCGCGACGCCCTCGCCCAAGCGCAACAGCAGCTCGTTGAAGGCGCCTTCGAGCCCCGCCGCCTGCTCCAGCGCGCGCCGCGGCATCCACAGCACGGCATGGCGCTCGGGCTGGGGCAGCAATTCGCCGGGCGGGCTCACGAACACGAACTCCGGCGAGTTGGCGATACCGACGATCCGCAGCCGCTCGCGCGAGCCGCGAATCGTCAGTTCGAGCGCATCACCGATGCCCAGCCCCTGCGCCTGGGCGAAGGCCTCGTTCAGCGCCACCTCCCGCCGCGCATTCGGCTCCGGCCAGCGGCCTTCGACCCGCCAGGGGCGATTGACCTGCACGCGCTCGGGATCCTCCAGCGAGTACAGGCGCGCGCTGAGCGCGCCATCCACGTTGGGCAGTGCCAGCAGGGCCGGCACCGCCAGCCGCGCTTCGACCGCCTGAACGCCCGGCAGCGCGGCGGCACGCTCCGCCATCGCCCGCGGCGCGCGCACCAGCATCAGCTGCAGATCAGCGAGACCCTGCTGCAGGTAGTAGTCGTCGCGGGCGCGCTCCAGCGCGGCGCGCGTGCCGATGGCGGTGACCAGCAGGGCCACGCCCAGCGCCAGCAAACCGGCAATCGCCGAAGCCTGCGCCCGCTGCCGCAGCAGGTCGCGGCCAAGCTTGTTGAGCAGGGGCCGGCGCTTCACCAGCGCAGCTCCGAGGGCTGGGCGCGCGCGGCATTGCGCTCGATCGAACGGATCGCGCCGTCGGCGAAGCGCACCACGCGATCACCCAGCCGCGCCATGTCGGCGTTGTGGGTGACGATCAGGCTCAGGCTGCCGCTGCGTGCGTTGGCCTGCATCAGCGCATCCAGCACCCGCACCCCGGTGGCGAGATCGAGGGCGCCGGTCGGCTCGTCGCAGAGCAATACCCGCGGCCGCTTGGCCAGTGCACGGGCGATCGCCACCCGCTGCTGTTCGCCGCCGGACAGCTGCGCAGGAAAGCTGTTGCCGCGTTCGCCCAGGCCGAGCTGGGCCAGGGCTTCTTCCGCCGGCATCGGGTCATCGGCGATATCGGTGACCAGCTCGATGTTCTCGGCCGCGGTGAGGCTGGGAATCAGGTTGTAGAACTGGAAGACGAAGCCGACGTGGCGGCGGCGATACTCGCCCAGCGCGCGCTCATCGGCATGATCCAGACGCTGGCCTTCGAACTCGACGCTGCCGGTGCTCGGTGCGTCGAGGCCGCCGAGAATGTTCAGCAGGGTGCTCTTGCCCGAGCCCGACGGACCCAGCACCACCACGACTTCTCCGGCATGCAGATCGAGGTCGACTCCGCGCAATGCATGCACCGCGCCCGCACCACTGCCGTAGACGCGGCCGACGCCGCGCAGGCGGAACAGCGGGTCAGGGGCCTGGCGGATGGGCTCGGACGGCATGGGTCGGGGCTGGGTGCGCGATGGCTCGCAGAGTCTGCCGCGGGCATGCCGGCGAGATCCTGAGTGAGATCAAGCCCGGGCACGCTCGTGATGCTTCATTCCTTCAGCAGCTGCAGCTGACGGCGCGGCCAGTCGAGCACGGCCATGCGCACGTGCATGCGCCCGGCGAGCCAGGGATGCCGCTCGAACACCAGATCGCGCGAGAACCCACACAGGAAGCGCGCCTTGAGCTCGGCGCGGGCGCGGTCGGGCCCGGGCTCCTCGTAGGGCACCGAGGCCAGCAGCAGGAAGCCATCGTCGGGAATGCGGCCACTGCGCATGTTCGACTCGATGATGCTGGCGGCCGTCTCGATCGACTGGTCCAGTCGCGGGCTGTAGGGCCCAACGATCAGGGCGTGGTTCGGCATGTGCAGCACGTCGAAGCCGCGACCGACGCAGAGCACCCACTCATGGTGCTCGACCTCGGGGCGTCGCTGGCTGGCGCGGACGGCGGCGATATGACCGAGGTTGCCGCGCAGCAGGGGCAGCAGGTCCTCGCGCACCTGTGCAGGCATGTCCGGGAACAGGCTGGGCAGCCGCTGCGGCAGTGCCGCCGCGTCATCGTCGTCGAGCCGTGCGAGGTCGAGCACCTCGCCGCCGGGCGCGTGCAGGCGGAGCGCGTCCTCGTCGGTCTCGAAGCCGCAGACCAGCGGGTAGACGGCGGCGTGGCCCTGCCCGAAGACCTGCTCCACCTGACGACGCAGGGCCTGCACATGCGCATGCGCCGCCTCGGTGTCGAAGCCAAAGCCGGCACAGCCACGCTCACGGCTGCCGCGGGCGAAATGGTAGGTGAGCAGCAGGAGCACGCGCCGGCCTTCGCGGATCTGCCGCAGCACCCAGGCCGACAGCACCTCGCCCAGATGCGGCCAGCCAAGGTCGAATCGCCCGCCCAGATTGCGGAAGGGTTGGATCAGGCCGATCGGCGTGCCGGTGGCATAGGCGAGGTTCAGACGGCCATCCATGCACTTCATGGCCGCCAGCGCGGTCGGATGCACTGCGCGGTAGCGCTCGCGGGCGAGCACCGCTTCGGGCGCGCTGAAGTGCTGCGAGTGCAGCTCCGCACGTTCCAGCAGCCAGTCAATCCGCTGGGCGATGGGCAGGGCGTGGGGCGCATCGGCAGCGACCGACGCGCGCTGGGTGTCGATGGCCATTGCCGCCCTCCCCGCCTGTGCTCAGTCCCACGACCTTAGCAGCGCCGGGCGCGGCGTCGACCGGGACCTTGGTCTAGGCAGCGGGATTTCAGGCAACACTGATCAAGTCCCTCCTGGCCTTGGTCAGTGGTCGCGCGTGCGGCACATGTCCGGGCTCGTTCGGCGGCGACGCGGCGACGCCTTCGCTTCGCTCGGCCACGCTGGATCGAGCATCGCGTGCTCGATCCGCGGGCGCGCCTTCCATGGCGCGCGACAACGCTGAATTCTTCAGCGTTGTCTTAACCCAGCGCGGCTCGGATCGGCTTCAGGAAGGCTTCGGCGCGCGCGCAGGCCTCTGCCGTGTCGGTGGCCTCCGCGAGCGTGCTCACCAACGCACTGCCGATCACCACGGCATCGGCGAACTCGGCGATGGCGCGCGCGCTGTCGGCATCACGCACGCCGAAGCCCACCGCGATGCGGTTGGCAGTGAGCGCGCGGATCGCGGCCACCTTCTGCTTGACCTCGGCGGTATCGAGCTTGCCGGCGCCGGTCACGCCGGCGAAGGACACGTAGTACAGATAGCCCTGCGCGCTTTGCGCCAGCGTGGTGAGACGCTCGCCCGCGCTGGTCGGCGCCGCAAGTGGCACCAGGGCGAGGTTCTCGGCGTTCAGGGCCTCGCGCACCGGCGCGGATTCCTCGGGCGGGCAGTCGACCAGCAGCACGCCGTCGACACCGGCCTCGCGCGCCGCCTTGGAGAAGGCTTCGAGTCCGAACATCTCGACCGGATTGAGATAGCCCATGAGCACGATGGGTGTGTCCGCATCCTGCTGGCGGAATTCGGCCACCATCGCCAGCACTCGCCGCAGGCCGACCTTGCGGCTGAGCGCGCGCTCGCTGCTCTGCTGGATGACCGGACCGTCGGCCATGGGGTCGGAAAACGGCACGCCCAGCTCGATCACATCCGCACCCGCGCGCACCAGTGCGTGCATCACCGGCACGGTGGCGGCGTCGGAGGGATCACCGGCAGTGATGAAAGGGATCAGGCCGGTGCGCTTGGCGGCGGCGAGCTGGTCGAGGCGGGTGTCTATGCGGGTCATGGGCCGGGAATCGGGAATCGGGATTCGGGAATCGTCAGAAGCCGCTTGGCGCTGAACGAGGCGAGCGAAACAAAGCAAGGTTGCACCGAGTCACTCGGGAGCATGAGCGATGCAGGCTTTGGCTTCTACCATTCCCGATTCCCCATTCCCGATTCCCGGCCCTACAGGCTGATGCCCTCCCGCTTGGCGATCGTGTACATGTCCTTGTCGCCGCGGCCAGAGAGATTGCAGAGGATCAAGGCGTCCTTGGGCATCTGCTTCGCCTTCTTGATCGCCAGCGCGATCGCATGGCTGGACTCCAGCGCAGCGAGGATGCCCTCGGTGCGGGCCAGCAGGTGGAAGGCCTCCATGCACTCGGTGTCGGTGATGCCCTCGTACTCGGCGCGACCGCTGTCTTTCAGGAAGGCATGCTCGGGGCCGACGCCGGGGTAGTCGAGGCCGGCCGAGATCGAGTGGGTCTCGATGATCTGGCCGTCGTCGTCGCACAGCAGGTAGGTGCGGTTGCCGTGCAGCACGCCGGGGCGGCCGGCGGCCAGCGAGGCGGAATGGCGGCCGGTTTCGATGCCGTCACCGGCGGCTTCGGCGCCGAAGATCCGCACCTCGCGATCGTTCAGGAAAGGATGGAACAGGCCGATCGCATTGCTGCCGCCGCCCACGCAGGCGACCAGGGCGTCCGGCAGGCGGCCGTACTGCTCCAGCATCTGCGCGCGGGACTCGCGGCCGACCACCGCGTTGAAGTCGCGGACCATCCGCGGATACGGGCTGGGGCCGGCCACCGTGCCGATGATGTAGAAGGTGTCGTGCACGTTGCTGACCCAGTCGCGCATCGCCTCGTTGAGCGCGTCCTTCAGCGTCTTCGAGCCCGAGGTCACGCCGACCACTTCGGCGCCCAGCAGCTTCATGCGGAACACGTTGATGGCCTGCCGCTCGATGTCGGTGGCGCCCATGTAGACCACGCACTTCAGGCCCAGCCTCGCAGCCACCGTCGCCGAGGCCACGCCGTGCTGGCCGGCGCCGGTCTCGGCGATGATCCGGGTCTTGCCCATGCGCTTGGCCAGCATGGCCTGGCCGATGGTGTTGTTGATCTTGTGCGCGCCGGTGTGGTTCAGGTCTTCGCGCTTGAGCAGGATCTTGGCCCCACCCACATGCGCGGTGAGGCGCTCGGCGAAGTAGATCGGCGAAGGCCGGCCGACGTAATGCTTCAAGTCGTACTCGAGCTCGGCGATGAACTCCGGGTCCTTGCGGTAGCGCTCATAGGCGGCTTCGAGCTCGCGCAGGGGCTCGATCAGGGTCTCGCTGACGAAGCTGCCGCCGAACTGGCCGAAGTGGCCGCGAGCGTCGGGGTACTGGGAGAAGTCGCTGACTTCGATGGGTTCAATTCGCTTGGCCGCGGTCTGCACGTTCCACCTCGCTGACAAATGCCTGCATGCGCGCAAGGCTTTTCTCGCCCGGCGCATCTTCGATGCCACTGGATACATCCACCGCATGCGGGCGCACCATGCACACGGCCTCGAATACGTTGTCCGGCTTCAGCCCGCCCGCCAACAGCAGGGGTGCCGGACGCTCGACCGGGAGCCGCGCCCAATCGAAGGCGTGCCCACTGCCGCCCTGCGCGCCCGCGCCGTGGCTGTCGAACACGAAGCCCGATGCCCCCGCATAGCGGCGCTGGTAAGCCAGCGGATCAGCGATGCCGCCCATCGGCACCGCTTTGATCCACGGCCGGCCCAGGCTGGCGCAGAGGGCCGGTTCTTCAGAGCCGTGGAACTGCAGCAGGTCGGGCTGGACGGCCTCGACGGCCGCGCGTGCAAAGTCGGGCTCGGCATCCATCAGCAGCAGCACGGCGGTCACCAGCGCAGGGACCTCGCGTCGCAGCGCCGCTGCCTCATCGATGGCGAGGCCACGCTTCGTGCCTGGAACAACAATCAGACCGATCGCATCGACGCCGAGCTGGACCGCGGCGCGGACGTCGGCGGCGCGTTTCATGCCGCAGAACTTGATGCGCGTGCGCTGGTGGATCGAATCCGTCATCAGGCGCGTAGTGTGAGGCATCGCGCAGGCCGACACGTCAAAGGCGCGCATCCAAGCGGCGCGTCAGGACAGATCCGACCATGTGAATTCTGGCGGTAGCGCGAAGCGCGCCGGATAGAGCGGACCCTCGAACACCAGGCCCTGCGGCTGTGCAGTGGGGCCGGCAACGCTGCGATCACGTCCGGCCAGCAGTTCGGCCAGCCAGGCCTCGGGCTTCTCGCCGCGGCCGATCGGCAGCAGGCTGCCGACGATGTTGCGCACCATGTGGTGCAGGAAGGCGTTGGCCTGCACGCGGATCTCGACCCAAACGCCGTCGCGCACGACCTCGATGCGATGCAGATGACGGTTCGGATGCTTGGCCTGGCAGGCCGTGGTGCGGAAGGCGCTGAAGTCGTGCTCACCGACCAGCGCCTGCGCGGCGCGGTTCATGGCTTCGGCATCCAGCGGCAGACGCTCCCAGGCGGCCTGCTGGCGATCCAGCGCCGGCCGCACCGGGCGGTTGAGGATGCGATAGCGGTAGCGCCGCGCCAGCGCCGAGTAGCGCGCATGGAAATCGCCGACCACCGGCTGCACCCACAGCAGGGCCGCGGCGGGCGGCAGGCGCGAGGTGGTCCCCATCATCAGCGCGCGCGCGCTGCGCTCGGCGGCGATGTCGAAGTGGATGATCTGGCCGCGGCCGTGCACGCCGCTGTCGGTGCGTCCCGCGCAGGTGACTTCGACCGGCGCGTCGCAGACAAAGCTCAGCGCCTCCTCGACCGAGGCCTGCACGGTGCGACCATGCGACAGCCGCTGCCAGCCGAGGAAGGCGCCGCCGTCGTACTCCACCGCCGCGGCGTAGCGGGTGCTGGGTGGCGACTCGGAATTGGGGAGTGGGGATTCGGGATTCAAAGCCAGGCAGCTCACGTCCGCTGAGCGCGCAAAGGTAACGGGGAACGGTCGCGTCTGCGCGTTTCGCAGCCCGTAAACGAACAAGGGCCGGCAAGCCGGCCCTTGTTCAATCACCGCTTTGGAGCGATCAGCGGATCTCCTCGAGCAGGCGACGTGCGTCCTGACGCTGCTCGGACGTGCCTTCCTGGGTGACCTCTTCCAGCATGCCGCGGGCGCCTTCGACGTCGCCCATGTCGAGGTAGGCGCGGGCCAGCTCGAGCTTGGTCGCCGCCGCTTCGATGGCGTCGGCGCTCAGGCCGGCATCGCTGGCCGTCGCGGCCGCGTCGCTGCGCGAGAACTCGGGTGCGGGGGCGTAGGCCGGGGCTTCGGCGGCGACGGTGCGCTCCACTTCCGGCACCACGAACTCGGGCTCGGCGAGGTCGATGCGGAACTCGGGTTCGTCATCGATGCGCTGGGCCGAGCCGGGCTGCGGCGGCAGAGCGGCATCCGCGCGATAGGCGCCCGTGTCGTAGGCCGGCACCTGGGGCTCGGCTGCGGGTTCCCAGCCGCCCACGGCGGCGTCCTGCGCCGGCAGGTCCATGAACAGCGGATGGTCCGGCAGGATCTCGCGCCCCATCTGCAGGGCCTGCTGCCAGTGCGCGTCGTCCGGGTCGTAGACCTGGGCGTACATGGCCTCGACCGCGCCTTCGAAGCGCGCCGGGTCATTGATGCCGTAGTAGTAGCGAACCAGATCGATGTGGCGTTCGAGGTCATCGGGCTGTTCGGCCACGCGGTCGAGCAGCTCGCGCTCCTCGGCGTCCTCGTAGGCGGCGGCATCGTGCTCGGCCTCGGCGCTGGCTGCCGGGACGCCGAAATCCGTCCCTTCGAAGCGCGAGCTGGCGACAGCACCTGCCGCTGCAGCCTTCTTGCGACCACGCCCGCGCAGACCGAGCAGGGCCAGCAGGCCGATCAGGAGCGCGCCACCGCCCCCCAGCACCAGCGGGTTCTCATACCACTCCTGGCGCGGCGGACGCGGCGGCAGGGTGTCGGCAGCGGGCGGCGCTGCCGGCTCGGCCTGTGCAGGCGCGGGCGTCGGGCTTGCGGGCGCGCTGGCGGCCGGCTCGGAAACCGTCGCATCGGCATCGGCAGGCTCGGCCGCAGCCTCGCTGCTGGCGCTGAGATCAGCGCCGGCGTCCGCTGGCGCTGCCGAGGACGCGGCGGACTCCTCAACCGGGTCGAGCGGCGGCAGCGATGAACTCGGCGCAGCGGCAGGGGCCTCAACCGTCGGTGCGGCGGCAGGCGCGCTGCTCGCGGCCGCTTCCGTAGCGGCGGTGGCGGCGCGCTGGGCCTCAAGTTCGGCGAGGCGCTGCTGCAGGGCCTGCAGCTCGCTGTTGCGCAGCTCCAGCAGGCGTTCGCTGTCGCCGCGGATCTTCTCCAGTTCCTGCACGCGCGACTTGAGCTCGCGGTTCTCCTGGCTCAGCGCCTCGCCCTGCTCGCGGGCGCGGGCCAGGTCGGCGCGCAGCTCGCGGCCCTCGGCACCGGAGGCGGCACCGCTCTGCGCCGCCGTGGCCGGCTGGTCGCCGCGCGGCGGCACGATCGCAAGACGCGAGTCCGCCGACGCCGCAGACGTCGACGTGCTGGCCGGGCGGGCCGCGCTGCGATCGGCCTCGATCGGCTGCAGCGGGGTGTCGCCCGAGGTCTGCTCGCGCACGAACTGCGAGGCCTCGCGCGCGCCGACGGCGGAGATTTCGTCCCGCGAGGGAATGCGCAGCACCGCGCCGGTGCGCAGGCGGTTGATGTTGCCGCCGATGAAGGCATCCGGATTGGCGCGCTGGATCGCCACCATCATCTGGTTGATGTTCACCGAGCTGTCGGGAATCGACTGGCTGGCGATCTTCCACAGCGAGTCGCCCGAGTTGACCGGGCCATAGCTCTCGCCCGGGGCGAAGCTGGGGGCCGCGGTGGGCGCCGCAGCGCGCGGCGTCGCCATCGGCGGCGGCGTCGACAGCGATTCCGACGGCGCCGGACGCACATCGCCCTGCGGCAGCGCCTGGGTTTCGGAAGGTGTCGCGCGCGAGGGCACCGCGACCGGCGGATCCAGCAGCAGGGTGTACTCGCGGAGCAGCTTGCCGCGCGCCCACTCGGCCTCGATCAGCAGGCTGACGAAGGGATCGTTGACCCGGTTGGGCGTGGTGATGCGGATCACCGGCTTGCCGGCCGCACCCTGCACGATCTCGAAACTGAGCGAGGTCAGCAGCGCGGCGCTGGGGCGCTCCAGGCCGATGCGCGCAAAGGCTTCGGAGGAGGCGAGCCGGATCTGCAGGTCCGCAGCTTCGCCGGGCGCGTTCTCCAGCACCGGAATCTCGGCCAGCAAGGGCTGATTCAGGCTGGACTTGACCTGCACCTGGCCCAGGCCGAGCGCGAAGGCATTGGAGGCACCGAGCGCGAAAGCGAGCGCAACCGGCAGTCTGAGCATTTTGTTCATTTGACTCTGTCCCCCATCCGCAGCGGATGTCTGGTGGATGCCGCACTGGGGTTCGGGCCGGCTGTTCGCGCCTGACACGCACCCCGAACCGCCCCCGCCGAACTCCGGCTGAACGGCCCTAACCTAGAAACGACATGACAACGGCGCGCTAACTATAGGTCAACGGTGACAATTCACCAACAATTAAGCCCGCGCCGGAAGACCTCGTCGCGGGCCCGTGGGTGAATTGCATCACACTTTTTGACATTGGGCGCCGGAGCGACGCCCGCCGCGCACTCAATCGCGCTCCGCCAGCAGCAGCTCGGCGATCTGAACGGCATTCAGCGCCGCCCCCTTGCGGATGTTGTCGGCGACGATCCACAGGTTCAATCCGCGCGGATGGCTGATGTCCTCGCGGATGCGGCCGACGAAGACCGGATCCTTGCCGGCCGCGTGCGTCACCGGGGTCGGATAGCCGCCCTTGGCGCGCTCATCGACCACGACCACGCCGGGGCTCTGCTCCAGCAACGCGCGCGCGGCTTCGGCGGTGACCTTTTCGCGGGTCTCGATGTGCACGGCCTCTGAGTGGCCGAAGAAGACCGGCACGCGCACCGCCGTCGGATTCACCTCGATGCTGTCGTCGCCGAGGATCTTGCGCGTCTCCCACACCAGCTTCATCTCTTCCTTGGTGTAGCCGTTGTCCAGAAAGTCATCGATGTGCGGAATCAGGTTGAAGGCGATCTGCACCGGGAAGCGCTTGGGTTCGGGATCCTGGAAGGCCAGCATCGCCGCGGTCTGCTTGCCCAGTTCCTCCAGCGCGGAGCGGCCTGCGCCAGACACCGACTGGTAGGTCGCCACGTTGATGCGGGTGATGCCGTACTTTCGATGGATCGGCGCCAGCGCCACCAGCATCTGCATGGTCGAGCAATTGGGGTTGGCGATGATCCCGCGCGGGCGATTTGCGATCGCCTCGGGATTGACCTCGCTCACCACCAGCGGCACATCGGCATCGCGACGGAAGTGCGAGGTGTTGTCGATCACCACCGCGCCGGCCGCCGCAGCGCGCGGCGCGTGCTCGGCGGAGACGCTGCCGCCGGCCGAGAAGAAGGCGATGTCGACGCCAGCGAAGTCGAAGCTGGCCAGATCGCGCACGGTATAGCTGCGCTCGCCGCAGCGGACCAGATCACCGGCCGAACGCTCCGAAGCCAGGGGGATCAGCTCGGTGAACGGGAATTTGCGCTCGGCCAGGATCTCCAGAAGGGTCTCACCGACAGCGCCGGTGGCGCCGACCATTGCGATCTTCAGGGGCTTGGACATCGAGGGAATTCCGTCGTCTGGGGTGATGGGACAGGCCGCGCACTCTAGCGTGCGCGGCGGCTGATGCAACGCAGCAGGCGCTGCGCTGACAGATGTTCATGTCGCCCGCGGGCGAACTGCGGGCGCAATCGGGAAGAACGCTGCGGCTACACCGCGACCTGCCCCGGCACCCGCGGCGGCGGCTCGACATCGCCACACTGCGCGCGATGCAACAAGGCCTGATCCATCAGCACCAGGGCCACCATGGCCTCGGCGATCGGCGTGGCGCGGATGCCGACGCAGGGATCATGGCGACCATGGGTCACCACTTCAGCAGCATTGCCGTGGCGATCGACGCTGCGACCCGGCAGACGCAGGCTGGAGGTGGGCTTCAGCGCCAGATGGCAAACGAGGTCCTGACCGGTGCTGATGCCACCCAGCACGCCGCCCGCGTGATTGCTCAAAAAACCTTCCGGCGTCATTTCATCGCGGTGCTCGGTGCCGAGTTGGCCCGCGACCGCCATGCCGTCGCCGATCTCCACCCCCTTGACCGCATTGATGCCCATCAGGGCCGAGGCCAGCTCGGCATCGAGCTTGGCGTACAGCGGCGCGCCCCAGCCCGGCGGCACGCCCTCTGCGACCACGGTGACGCGCGCGCCCACCGAATCGCCGGCCTTGCGCAAGGCATCCATGTAGGCCTCCAGCGTCGGCACGAAGTCGCCATCGGGCCAGAAGAAGGGATTGCCCTCGACCGCATCCCAGTCGAGCTTTGCGGGCACATGCGAGCCCAGCTTGGAGACGTAGCCGCGCACGCGCACACCGAAGCGCTCGGCCAGCCACTTCTTGGCGATCACCCCGGCCGCCACCCGCACCGTGGTTTCGCGCGCCGACGAGCGGCCGCCGCCACGGTGGTCGCGAACGCCGTACTTCTGCAGGTAGGTGTAGTCGGCATGCGCCGGCCGGAACACGTCGACCAGATTGCCGTAGTCCTTGCTGCGCGCATCCACGTTGCGGATCAGCAGCGCCAGCGAGGTGCCGGTGGTGACACCCTCGAACACGCCGGACAGGATCTCGACCTCGTCGGCCTCGCGGCGCTGCGAGGTGTGCCGCGACTTGCCGGTGGCGCGGCGCTCGATGTCCTGACGGAAATCCTCGGGCGCGATCGCGATGCCCGGCGGCAGGCCGTCGATCACGCAGCCGATGGCCGGGCCGTGGCTCTCGCCGAAGGTGGTGACGCGCAGCAGGTGGCCGAAGGTGTTGTGCGACATTGCTACCCCGTCAGGTGGGTGTTGACCCACGATTTGTGTGCTTCGCAGTCATCGCGTGTGGATAGGGTGGGCCCTGGCCCACCGTGGCCGCGAACGCGCCTCGGTGAAGGGAGGCGCCTGAGCGCCAATTTCTCCAATGCCTCCAATGCACGGCTAGACTGCACCCGAGCAGCAACTTCAATCACAGTGGCAACAGCTCTCGAAAGCAAGGATCACCGGCGCCAACGCAGTGTCATGCTCCGGTGGGCCAGGGCCCACCCTATAAGCCTTTCAGCGCGCGTCCGCCAGCGCCCGGATCGTAGCGGCGTGGGCCACCAGGTCGCCGCGCTCGACGACGAAAACGCCCATCTGTCCTACCTTGAACTCGACCCAGGCGAAGGGCACTTCGGGCAGCAGGCGCACCAGCGCGCGCTCGCTTTCGCCAACTTCGACGATCAGCAGGCCGTTCTCGGTCAGGTGCTCGGGCGCATCGCGCAGGATCTTCAGCGCGAGGTCGAGGCCATCGTCACCGGCGCGCAGACCCAGCTCGGGCTCGTGCGCGTACTCGGCCGGCAGCGCGTCAACCTCGGCGTGGGTGACATAGGGCGGGTTGCTGACAATCAGGTCGTACTGCTCACCTGCGAGCCCCGCGAACAGGTCGCTGCGGATCGCGCGCACGCGCTCGCCCACCTCGAAGCGGGTGATGTTCTCGCGCGCGAGGTCCAGCGCGTCCTCGCTGATGTCCACGAGATCCACCTGCCACTCGGGGTTGTGAACCGCGGTGGCGATGCCGATGCAGCCCGAGCCCGTGCACAGGTCGAGCGCGCGCTGCACCCAGCGGCCGCCCAGCCAGGGCTCGAAGCCGGCTTCGATGAGTTCGGCGATCGGCGAGCGCGGCACCAGCGCGCGCGGATCGGTCTTGAACGCGAGCCCGGCAAACCAGGCCTCGCCGGTGATGTAGCAGGCCGGGATGCGCTCGCGGATGCGGCGCTCGAACAGGCTCAACACCAGATCGCGCTCGTCGGCGGTCAGTCGCGCGGCGCCGTAAGCCGGCGACAGGTCATGCGGCAGGTGCAGGGCGTGCAGCACCAGCTGGGTGGCCTCGTCCAGGGCGTTGTCGTAGCTGTGGCCAAACGTCAGGCCGGCCTGGCCGAAGCGCGTCGCGCCGTAGCGGATGAAGTCGATGAGGCTGCGGAGTTCGGCGGGCATGGCGTGTACGGCGCTTGGAATCGGCCGCGGAGTATAGCCGCTGCTCTCCGCGGCGCCCTTGGCTTCGGCCTGCGCCGGCCCCGGGCACCGTCATGCTCAGGCAGCAACCGTCAGCCCATCCACCTCGCCGGCCTGCTCGATCAGCCACTCGAGCGACCCGGCGCGCGCGCCTGCGCGCAGGAGCAGCATCTGCGCATTGCTGCCATCGGCGGGCGCCATCGCCAGTCCGAACTCGAAGCGCAGCCCGGCCGCGCCGAGCGGAGCCAGCAGCGGCAGCAGCTCGGCGCGGCTCCAGCCCAGCAGCGCGTCGGCATTGTCCGTCTCCAGCAGCAGGGTGATCTGCTCACCACCGCTGCGGGCAAGCTGGGCAACGCTGCCGAGCGCACGCTGCAGCGCCGCTGCCAGGACCTTGAGCTCCTGCTCGCCGCGCCCCGCACCGGGCTCGATGCCAATGCTCAGCAGAGTGAAGCGCTCACCGCGCCCCAGGCGCTCGCTCACCCACTGGCTGAGGCGAGGCCGATTGGCCAGTCCCGTCAGCCCGTCGACGAAAGCGAGGTCCTTGACCCGCGCGGCCTCGGCGCGGGCTTCGCGTTCGCGCCGCAGCACCTCGCGCGCATCGGCCACCGCGAACGCGATGGCGATGACCAGACCGAGCACGCTGACGATCACCACCGGCGTCGCCATGAACTCGGCGCTCAGCGCGTTGCTGCTGGCGCAGAAGGCGTTCGCGTCGAAGCGCGCGGCGGCCATGCCGCTGTAGTGCATGCCGGCGACGGCCAGGCCCATGATGCCGGCGGCGCCCAGACGCAGGCCGATATCGCGCCAGCTCTGCACCACCTTCAGCTGGGCCACCACGAACAGGGCCGCTGCCGACGCCGACACGGCGATCAGCACCGAGATGGCGAACCACAGCGGGTCGTAGCCAATGCCCGGCTCCATGCGCATGGCCCACATGCCGCCGTAGTGCATCAGGCAGATGCCCGCGCCCATCGCGAGTGCGCCATAGGCGATGCGCGCGCCGCTCAGGCCGCTGCCGGTCACCAGCACCAGGGCGATGGCCGACACGGCCACCGCCGCCACCCAGGACAACACCGTCAACATCAAGTCGAAACTGATCGCCACCGGCAGCTCGAAGGCGGTCATGCCGACGAAATGCATGGACCAGATGCCGCTGCCCATCGCCACTGCGCCGGCCAACAGCCAGCCTCGCCGACGCCCCGCGGGGCCATCGACGCGGCCGGCGAACTCGATGGCGACATAGCTCGCCAGCGCTGCGATCAGAACCGACAGCAGCACCAGCGCGGTGTCATACGTGCCCTGCATGGATGGACCTTGACGCTCGTGAGGGGCGCGCAGGGTGCGCGCGAGGGCATGAAGCGCGGATGCAGCTTTCGCGAAGCCGGGGTGACGATGCGCGCGCCACGCTTTGCCCTGGCCTTCGCCGTCGATCGGCGGTTCCAGGCCCGGCCACCGCGGAGCCCGCCGTATACTCCCGCTCCATGAATACGCCCGCCCCCAGCAGCAGCGGCAAGCTGCCCGTCATCGCCGTGCTGATCGCCGCGCTCGCCGCCGGCGTCGGCCTCTACGCCGGCCAGCGCTTCTTCGCGCCGGCCGACCTCCCGCAGATGCAGAACAGCCTGCTGTACCCGCAGTTCAAGCAGATTCCGGACTTCAGCCTGACCGCCGAGGACGGCCGCGCCTTCACCCAGGCCGACCTCAAGGGCCGCTGGAGTCTGGTCTTCATCGGCTTCACCCACTGCCCGGACATCTGCCCGACCACGCTGGCCGACCTCGCCAAGGCGCGCAAGGCGATGGAAGACCTGCCCGAGATCGATCGCCCGCAGATCGTCTTCGTCAGCGTCGACCCCGAGCGCGACAGCCCCAAGCTGGCCGGCGACTACGCCAAGTACTTTGACCCCAGCGCCCGCGGCGTCACCGCCGATCACAGCGCCCTGCAGCCCTTCACCCGCAGCCTCGGCATGGTCTACATGCAGAGCCCGCTGGAGGAAGGCGGCTACACGGTCGACCACAGCGCGTCCGTAGCGATCATCAACCCCGAGGGCCTGCAGGTGGGCCTGGTGCGGCCGCCGCTGGACCCGATGAAGATCGCTGCCGACCTGCGTGCGCTGGCGGCACATCGCGTCGCGGGGAGCTGAGCGGATGTCGCCCTCCCTGCTGCTGCAGTACCTGCTGCCCCATCGTCTCCTGTCGCGCCTGGTGATGTGGGCGACCCGCGTGCGCCTGCGCGCCTGGAAGAACTTCCTGATCCGCCAGATCAGCACGCGCTTCGCGGTCAACTGGGACGAGGCCGATTCGGCCAATCTCGACGACTACCCGCACTTCAATGCCTTCTTCACCCGTCGCCTGAAGGCCGCTGCGCGCCAGCCGGACCCGGCCGCCGACAGCCTGCTGATGCCCGCCGACGGCCGCATCAGCCAGCTCGGCCGGATCGAGCGCGGGCGCATCTTCCAGGCCAAGGGCCAGAGCTTCACCGCCGCCGAGCTGCTGGGCAGCGAGGAAGCCGCCGCACCGTTTGCCGACGGCTGGTTCATTACCGTCTATCTGTCGCCGCGCGACTACCACCGCGCCCACATGCCATGGACCGGGCGATTGATCGAGACGGTGCACATCCCCGGCCGACTATTCAGCGTCGCGCCTTTCGCGGTGGCCGGCATCCCGCGCCTGTTCGCCCGCAACGAACGTCTGGTCTGCCGCTTCGAGACCGACCGCGGGCCGATGGCGGTGGTGATGGTTGGCGCCATGCTGGTGTCCGGCGTCGAAACGGTCTGGGGCGGCGTCGAGATTCCGCCCTACGGCTCGGGCATCGTTCGCCGCGACCTGCGCGCGAAGAACATCACGCTGGAGCGCTTTGCCGAAATGGCGCGCTTCAACATGGGCTCGACGGTGATCGTCTGCCTGCCCAAGCAGGGCTTCGAGCTGGACGACGGCCTGTTCCCCGAGAACCCGGTGCGGGTCGGCCAGCGGCTGGGCTGGGCGCGCGACGCTTAAGCCATGGCGCAGCTCTACCGCTTCCACGGTGGGCTGCCGCTGGACGGCCGCAAGGGCCGGCTGCCATTCGAGCCGATCCGCCAGGCTCCGCTGCCTGCCCTGCTGTGCCTGCCGCTGCGCATGCACGCGCGCGGCCGGCTTGCGCCCTGCGTGGTCCCAGGCCAGCGCGTGCGCCGCTTCGAGGTGCTGGCGCGGCCCGAGGACCGCGGCGGTGCGTGTCTGAATGCGCCGGCGGCGGGCGTGATCGAAGCCATCGAGCCACGCGGCCTGCCGCATGCGCCCGGCGAGGTCGATCTTGCGATCCTGCTGCGCGTGGATGCCGAGCATCCGCTGGCCGCCCTGCCCTTTACGCCGATCGCGGATTGGCCCGAGCGCAGCCCCGCTGAATTGCGTACGAGGCTCGTCGAGGCCGGCGTGGCGGGCCTGGGCGGCGCGGTGTTCCCGACCGCCGACAAGCTGGCCCAGCCCTGCGACACGCTGATCCTGAACGGCGCCGAATGCGAGCCCTGGATCGCCTGCGATGAGCGCCTGCTGGCCGAGTGCGCGGAAGACGTGCTGCGCGGCGGCCTACTGCTGCGCCATGTGCTCGGCGCACAGCGCGTGCGGGTCGCCATCGAGGACAGCATGACGCCAGCGCGCGAGGCGCTCATTACCGCACTCGCTCGCATCGACTCGGACGCGCTGGAACTTGTCGAGGTCCCGACCCGCTACCCGCAGGGTGGCGAACGCCAGCTGATCGAGGTGCTGACCGGCCGCGAGGTGCCGCTGGGCGGGCTGCCGCAGGACCTCGGCATCGTCGTCCACAACGTCGGCACCGCGGCCGCCGCGTGGCGCGCGGTGGTGCACGGCGAAGCCCTGGTCGAGCGCGTCGTCAGCGTCACCGGCCCCGGCGTGGTCGAGCCCGCCAACTGGCGGGTGGCGCTCGGTACTCCCATCGCCGATGTGATTGCTGCGAGCGGCGGCTACACCGACAGCGCGCAGCGTCTGGTGATGGGCGGCGGCATGATGGGCGTCAGCCTGCCCGACGATGGCTTCCCCATCGTCAAGGCCAGCACCTGCGTGCTGGTGCTGGATGCGGCGAGCGCACGCCCCGTCGAGGACGCCCTGCCCTGCATCCGCTGCGGCGACTGCGCCGAGGTCTGTCCACCGCGGCTGCTGCCGCAGCTGCTGCACGAGAGCCTGCGCTCGGACGACATCGAGGATGCCGCGGGGCTCGGACTTGAAGCCTGCATCGAGTGCGGCCTCTGCGACCTCGCCTGTCCTTCGCACATCCCGCTGGTGCAGGGTTTCCGCTCCGGCAAGACACGCTTGAAGCTGGTCCGACGCAAGACGCTGGAGGCGCAGCAGGCGCGCGAGCGCTACGAAGCTCGCACAGACCGCCTTGAACGCGAGAAGGAAGAGCTCGCCGCACGCCGCGCCGAAGCCGGCAAGCAGGCCGCCAGTCGCGCCGCGATTGCCGCCGCCATCGCCAAGGCCAAGGCGCGCAGTTCGGCCAAGCCAGCCGAATCCGCGCGCGAGGACGAGGCGCCGTGAGGACCTTCGACACCGCACACGCGCCGCACCTGCCGCCACGCGCCAGCGTGCGCGCGCTGATGCTGGAAGTGCTTATCGCGCTGGTCCCAGGCGTGCTGGCCTACGTGTACTTCTTCGGCCCCGGCCTGCTGGTGCAGATCGCGCTGGCCGTGCTGTTCGCGCTGCTCGTCGAAGCCGCCTGCCTCAAGCTGCGCGGGCGCGCGCTGCTGACCTTCCTCGGCGATGGCAGCGCGGTGCTGGCGGCCGTGCTGTTCGCGCTCTGCCTGCCGCCGCTGGCGCCGTGGTGGGTGTCGGCGCTGGGCATGGCGGTCGGCATTGGCCTCGCCAAGCACGCCTACGGCGGGCTGGGCTACAACCTGTTCAATCCGGCCATGGTCGGCTACGCCGTGGTGCTGGTCAGCTTTCCGCTGGAGCTGAGCCAGTGGCTCGCGCCGCGCGGCCTGGGCAGCGAGGCGCCGGGCCTGATCGAGAGCCTGCGGATCATTCTTGTGGGTGCAGCACCCGGCGCCGGCTGGGATGCGATCAGCATGGCCACGCCGCTGGACACCGTGCGCCAGCTCACTGCGCAAGGCCAGACGCTGGTCGAGATCCGCAGCGATCCGCGCTTCGGCGACTTCGGTGGTCGCGGCTGGGAGTGGGTCGCCAATTTCTTCGCCCTCGGCGGCCTGTGGCTGCTGATCCGCCGCAAGATCCCCTGGCAGACGCCAGCGGCGACGCTGGGCAGCGTGATCCTGCTCAGCCTGCCGTTCTGGGCGATGGAGCCCGACCTGCATCCGTTTCCGCTGCAGCACGTGTTCTCGGGTGCGCTGGTGCTGGCCGCCTTCTTCATCGTCACCGACCCGGTCTCGGGCTGCAGCACGCCGCGCGGGCGGCTGATCTTCGGCGCCGGCGTCGGCGTGCTGACGCTCGCCATCCGCCGCTGGGGCAGCTATCCGGACGCGATCGCGTTTGCCGTGCTGCTGATGAACTGCGCCGCGCCCTTCATCGACCGCTACACCCGGCCGCGGGTGTACGGAGCGCCGCGATGAGCGCCGCCGGCCTGCGTCGCGCCGCCCTGCTGCTGGGCGCCTGCGCGCTGATCGCGATCGGCGCGCTGACCGTGGTCGACTACGCGACCCAGACGCCAATCGCCCGCGTTCGCGCCGAACTGCAGCGTGCTGCCCTGGCCGAAGTGCTGCCGCCCGCGCGATACGACAACGATCCGCTCCAGGATTCGGTGCGGGTGCTCGCCCCGCAGTGGCTGGGCCGCGACACGCCAGTCCGGGTGTGGCGCGGCCGCCTCGGCGAAGCGCCCAGCGCGCTGGCGATGGAGACCACGGCGCCCGAGGGCTACAGCGGCGCCATCGAACTGCTGCTGGGCGTGGATGCCGCGGGTGAGGTGATCGCCGCGCGCGTCACCCGCCATGCCGAAACGCCGGGCCTCGGCGACCCCATCGAAAGCGAGCGCAGCGACTGGATCGAGGGCTTCGCCGGTCGCAGCCTCGCCGATACGCCGCAGCCCCGCTGGACCGTGCGCCGCGAGGGCGGCGACTTCGACAGCTTCAGCGGCGCCACCATCACCCCGCGCGCAGTCGCCCGTGGCCTCGGCCGCACGCTGGCCTTCCTGCAGCGCCATGGCGAGGCGATCTGGGCGGCCGAACCCGGCGCACGCCTGCACTTCGAGGACGCCCCCGATGCGCGCGATTGAAGCCAAGCGCACAGCCCCTGCGTGTTTGTCGTCCGATGACTATTCAGCTCCGCGTCAAGGCGCAGGCGTCTTTGGACATCCATCGTCATCCCCGCGCATGCGGGGATCCAGCGTTCGGGGCGAGGCCGCTGGGCCCCCGCCTTCGCGGGGGCGACGACAGATGCATGCGACTGAAGTCGACCGCGCAGCCTCCGCGACCGTGATGCCGCGAATGCATGCAGCTGAAGCCGATTGCACAGTCTCCGCATCCGGGCTGCCTCAAAGCAATTCGGGCCGGCCTCTGGGGGCTGGTGTCCTTGGATATCCACCGTCATCCCCGCGCAGGCGGGGATCCAGCGTTCGGGGCGAAGCCGCTGGGCCCCCGCCTTCGCGGGGGCGACGACAACGGAGGACGTCGGGAGCCTTCTGTTTCCTCAGTGGGAGGAGCAGGTGACGGCGCCCTTCGCTGCGTCGGGCGCTTCGCCCGCGGCCAGCCACTCGACGCAGGTCCCGTCGGGTTCCGCGCCGCTCGAAACCATGAGCGCCGTGCCGCTGGACTCGCCAGGCTTCACCCTGCCCGACCGCGCCGAGGCCTCGGCCACGATTGAGGCCGGCCTGTGGAGCCAGAACGTCGGTCTCGTGCAGCTGCTCGGCCTGTGCCCGCTGCTGGCGGTCAGCAGCACAGCGGTCAACGCGCTCGGCCTCGGCCTCGCCACCCTGCTGGCGCTGACTGCGACCAACACCGTGATCGCGCTGATCCGTCGCCTCACGAGCGCCGAAGTGCGCATCCCCGCCTTCGTGATGGTGATCGCCGCGGTGGTGACCTCGATCGAGCTGGCCATGCACGCCTTCCTGCCGGCCCTGCATGCGGTGCTGGGCATCTTCCTGCCGCTGATCGTCACCAACTGCGCCATCCTGGGCCGTGCCGAGGCGCTGGCCAGCCGCACCGATCCCGCGCGCGCCGCGCTCGACGGCTTTGCCATGGGCCTGGGCTTCCTCGGCGTGCTGCTGCTGCTCGGCCTGCTGCGCGAAGGCATCGGCCAGGGCAGCCTGTTCGCCGACGCCGGCGGCCTGCTCGGCCTGCCCTGGCTGGAGGTGGAGTTCAGCAGCCATCGTTTCCTGATCGCAGCGCTGCCGCCCGGCGCCTTCGTCCTGCTCGGCCTGCTGATCGCCGCCCGCCAGGCCTGGCCCCACCGCCGAACGGGGCCACACTCATCGCCACTCGACCGCACATAGGGTGGGCCCTGGCCCACCATGAGCTACCACTCCCGCCCCTGTTTTCGATGCCGGCTTCGCCCCCCTGACCCCCAACCGCATCCTCATTCGCCGAACGCACGGCCGTGCTCACGCATAGGGTGGGCCCCGGCCCACCATGAGCTTCCACACCCGCCTCACTTCCCGACCGCCAATGACTCTTCGCCCTACGCATACGAAGCACCACGCGCCCTCCGCGAAGAAGGCCGTGACCGGCGCGAACAAGGCCAAAGTGGCGAAGCCGCCCGCGAAAAAGCCCGCCCTTCCCAGGACCGCGGAAACCCCGCCCAGCCGGCCGATGGCGCCGCAGGCGCGCTTCGAGTTCTTCCGCCGCCTGCGCGAGCTCAACCCCGAGCCCAAGACCGAGCTCGAATACAGCACGGCCTTCGAGCTGCTGATCGCCGTGCTGCTGTCGGCCCAGGCCACCGACGTCAGCGTCAACAAAGCCACGCGCAAGCTGTTTCCCATCGCCAACACCCCGCAGGCCCTGCTGGATCTGGGCGAGGAAGACCTGCGCGAACGGATTTCGACGATCGGCCTGTACAAGGCGAAAGCCGCCAACACCCTCGCCACCTGCCGGCTTCTGCTCGAACGCCACGGCGGCGAAGTGCCCGGCGACCGTGAATCCCTCGAGCAGCTGCCGGGGGTGGGGCGCAAAACCGCGAATGTGGTGCTGAACACCTGGTTCCGGCAGCCGGCGATGGCGGTCGACACCCATATCTTCCGCGTCGCCAACCGAACCGGCCTGGCGCCGGGCAAGGACGTACGCGCGGTCGAGGACGCCCTGCTGAAGCGCGTGCCGGCCGAGTTCCTGATGGACGCCCACCACTGGCTGATCCTGCACGGCCGCTATGTCTGCAAGGCGCAGAAGCCGGACTGCGGGCGCTGCGTGGTGCGCGATCTGTGCAACTTCCGCCACAAGGCGGCACTGTCCGCGTCGGGCTGAGCCACCGGCAGGCGCAGGCTGTCGTCGAGCGCGCCGCCGAAGCGCACACTTTGCAGCTGCGCCTGCCCCTCAAGGCCCATGCCCGAGGCGCTGTCATACAGCTGTCACGAAAATGCAGCATTTTTCTCCGACCACCTGAACGAGCCCGCCCATGCGCCGCCACGCCCTGCCCCGCCTGCTGACCCTGTCCCTGGCCACCGCCCTGCTCGCCGCCTGCGGCGGCTCCCAGCAGCCGGCCACCGGCGCTGCCGCCGGTGCTGCCGACGCCCCCGCTGCCGCGCCGGCGAGCAAGGCCCAGCAGATCACCGGTGCCGGCTCGACCTTCGTGTTCCCGGTGCTCTCGCGCTGGTCGGCCGAGCACAACCGCCTGACCGGCGCCCAGGTCAACTACCAGTCGATCGGCTCAGGCGGCGGCATCGCCCAGGTCAAGGCCGGCACCGTCGATTTCGGCGCCAGCGACAAGCCGCTGGCCACCGCCGAGCTCACCGAATCGAATCTGGTGCAGTTCCCGATCGTGATTGGCGGCGTGGTGCCGGTGGTCAACCTCGCCGGCGTGCAGCCGGGCCAGATCAAGTTCACCGGCCCGCTGCTGGCCGACATCTACCTCGGCACGGTGACGCGCTGGAACGATCCCCGCATCGCCGAGATCAACCCGGAGCTGAGCCTGCCGGACGCCGAGATCCAGATCGTCTACCGCAGCGACGGCTCGGGCACCACCTTCAACTTCAGCAACTACCTCAACAAGGTCAGCCCGGAGTGGGCGGCCAAGGTCGGCGAGGGCACCGCCCTGTCCTGGCCCAAGGGCGTGGGTGGCCGCGGCAACGAGGGCGTCGCTGCCTTCATCCAGCAGCTGCCGAACTCGATCGGCTATGTCGAGCTGAGCTATGCCCTGCAGACCGGCGGTGTCTACGGCGCCATGCAGAACGCCGCCGGCCAGTTCGTGCAGCCCAATGACCAGAGCTTCCAGGCCGCCGCCGCCAGCGCCGACTGGGCCAATGCGCAGGACTTCAACCTGATGATCACCAATGCGCCGGGCGAGGCCTCCTGGCCGATCGCCGCCTCGGTCTTCGTGCTGCTGCCGAAGGGCGGCAAGCCGGAGGCACGCAAGGGCGTGCTGGACTTCTTCGGCTGGGTGCTGGACAACGGCCAGCCGATGGCCACCGAGCTGGACTACGTGCCCCTGCCGCAGCCCCTGGCCGAGCAGGTCAAGGCCTATTGGAAGGCGCAGTTCCCGGCCGCCGAAGGTTGATCGCGGACGCCCGAGCCCACCCCAATGCAGACCCCACTGGCTTCTTCCGCCGGGCACGTTGCCGAGCAGCGCGCCCGCGCGGACGCGCGCTTTGATCGCCTGTTCCGCTGGAGCGTGGCGGCTGCTGGCGGCTTCGTGCTGCTGGCGCTCGTCGGCATCGCCGCCTCGATGCTCTGGGGCGGTCTGAACGCCCTGCAGGCCTTCGGCCCGGGCTTCTTCACCTCGACCGAGTGGAACCCCGTCGAGCGCCAGTTTGGCGCCGGCGTGGCGATCTACGGCACGCTGGTGACCTCGGGCATCGCGATCCTGATCGCGGTGCCGGTGAGCTTCGGCATCGCCCTGTTCCTGACCGAGGTCGCGCCGCCCTGGCTGCGCTCGCCGGTGTCCTCGGCCATCGAGCTGCTGGCCGGCATCCCCTCGATCATCTACGGCATGTGGGGCCTGTTCGTGCTGGTGCCGGTGATGGCCAAGTACGTCAACCCGTGGCTGGATGCGACGCTCGGCGAGCTGCCGCTGATCGGGCATCTGTTCTCCGGCCCGCCGCTCGGCCTGGGCACGCTCACCGCCGGCCTGGTGCTGGCGATCATGATCATTCCCTTCATCAGCTCGGTGATGCGCGAGGTCTTCCTGACCGTGCCGACCCGGCTCAAGGAGTCCGCCTATGCGCTGGGCTCGACCACCTGGGAAGTCGCCTGGCACATCGTCCTGCCCTACACGCGCTCGGCGGTGATCGGCGGCATCTTCCTGGGCCTCGGCCGCGCGCTCGGCGAGACCATGGCGGTGACCTTCGTGCTGGGCAACGCCAACCGCATCAGCGCCAGCCTGCTGGAGCCGGGCAACTCGATCACCGCGACCATCGCCAACGAGTTCGCCGAAGCGCGCGATCCGCTGCACATGGGCTCGCTGCTGATGCTCGGCTTCACCCTGTTCCTGATCACCTTCGTCGTGCTCAGCATCGCCAAGCTGATGCTGCTCAGCCTGAAGCGCCGGGAGGGCCAGTGATGTCCAACCCCCTCTACCTGCGGCGCCGGATCAAGAACACCCTGGCCCTGATCCTGGCCGGCGCGGCGACCCTGTTCGGCCTGTTCTTCCTGGTCTGGATCCTGTGGACCACGCTCGGCCGCGGCATCGCCGCGCTGGACCTGAACCTGTTCACCCAGATGACGCCGCCGCCCGGCCAGGAAGGCGGCATGGCCAATGCCCTGTTCGGCAGCGTGGTGATGAGCCTGCTCGCCATCATGATCGGTGCGCCGGTCGGTATCGCTGCCGGCACCTTCCTCGCCGAGTTCGTCAACAAGCGTGTGCTGGGCGAAGTGATCCGCTTCGTCAACGACATCCTGCTGTCGGCGCCGTCGATCGTGATCGGTCTGTTCGTGTATGCGCTGGTGGTGCAGCACACCCGCTTCTCGGCCCTGGCCGGCGCGCTGGCGCTGGCCTTCATCGTGCTGCCGGTGGTGGTGCGCACCACCGACGAGATGCTGCGGCTGGTGCCCTCGCAGATGCGCGAGGCCGCGCTCAGCCTCGGCATCCCGCAGTGGAAGGTGACCGTGCATGTGCTCTACCGCGCCGCCGCACCGGGCATCCTCACCGGCGTGCTGCTGGCGCTCGCCCGCATCTCCGGCGAAACCGCGCCGCTGCTGTTCACCGCGTTCTCCAACCAGTACTGGAGCACCGACCTGACCGGCGCGATGGCGAACGTGCCGGTGGTGGTCTTCCAGTACGCGATGAGCCCTTTCCCCGCCTGGCAGGCCCTGGCCTGGTCCGGCGCGCTGGTCATCACCCTGTTCGTGCTGCTGCTGAGTCTGGCGGCGCGCACCTTCCTGCTCCGCAAGTCCCAAGGCCATGACTGACAGCCCCGCAGCGGCACCCGCGCTCAAGATGGACGTGCGCGGCCTGAACTTCCACTACAACGGCTACCACGCGCTGCGCGACATCCACCTGCCGATCCCCGAGCGGCAGGTGACCGCGCTGATCGGCCCCTCGGGCTGCGGCAAGTCGACCCTGCTGCGCTGCCTGAACCGGATCTACTCGCTGTATCCTGGTCTGGTGGCCAGCGGCGAAGTGCGCCTCGACGGCGAGAACATCCTCGACCCGAAGTACCCGCTGAACCGCCTGCGCAGCAAGGTCGGCATGGTCTTCCAGAAGCCCGTGCCGTTCCCGATGAGCATCCACCAGAACGTGGCCTGGGCGATCCAGCACCACGAGACGCTGTCGCGCTCCGAGCTCGACGACCGCGTCGAGGCCGCGCTGCGCCAGGCCGCGCTGTGGGAGGAGGTCAAGGACAAGCTCAAGCAGAATGCGCTGGGTCTGTCCGGCGGCCAGCAGCAGCGCCTGTGCATCGCCCGCGCGGTGGCGCTGAAGCCGGAGGTCATCCTGCTCGACGAACCGACCTCGGCGCTCGACCCGATCGCCACCGGCAAGATCGAGCAGCTGATCGCCGAGCTCAAGCAGCAGTTCACCATCGTCATCGTCACCCACAACATGCAGCAGGCCGGTCGCTGCTCCGACCACACCGCCTTCATGTACCTGGGCCAGCTGATCGAGCACGGCGAGACCGAGCGCATCTTCACCAACCCCTCGAACCCGCAGACCGAGGGCTACATCACCGGCCGCTTCGGCTGATCGGGGCGCGCCATGCACGAATCGCACATCCTCAAGAACTACGACGCCGAGCTGGCCCGGCTGGGTCAGGAGCTCGAAGCCATGGGCGCCGCCGCGGCGGCCCAGCTCGAGGCCGCCCTGCGTGCGCTGGAGCAGCGCGATGATGCGGCCGCCGAACGGGTGATCGCGGCCGATGCCGGCATCGACGCCCGCGAGAGCGAGCTCAGCCACGACGTGCTGCGCCTGCTCGCCCTGCGCCAGCCGGTCGCCCGCGACCTGCGCGAGGTGCTGGCGGCCCTGCGCATCGCCAGCGACATCGAGCGCGTCGGCGACCTCGCCGCCAACCTCGCCAAGCGCTGCCGCGTACTGAACACCCAGCCGGCGGTGCCGGCCGCGGCCGGTCTGCGGCCCATGGCCGACTTCGCGATCCGCCAGCTGCGCGACGTGCTGCGCGCCTACGTGCAGCGCGACGTGGCGCTGGCCATCGCCGTGCGCGAGCGCGACGCCGAGCTCGACCGCCTGCACACCGAGCTGTTCCGTGCCCTGCTCGCCTGGATGGGCGAGGACAGCGCGCACATCGGTGCCGGCACGCACCTGCTGTTCATCGCCAAGAACATCGAGCGCATCGGCGACCACGCCACCAACATCGCCGAGAACGTCTGGTTCATCGAGCACGGCGAAACCCCGCTCGAAGCCCGCGAAAAGCGCGACGCCAGCAGCAGCCTCGGCGACTGAAGGCGCGTCGCCGGCCGAGGCGCCCGCAAGGACCTGTCCGCGCACCAACGCGTCCGCTCGGCTCGCGGCTCGACACCCCGTCACGCCGCAGCGCCCTGGCAATGCACCGATTGCCGTGGGCGCTTGCGCGCAGGATCCCGCGCGCCGTCCCACGCACCACCACCCCACCCGGGCGGTGCGGTTCGCCCTGCCGCATGGCCCCGCCGGTGGCGCGGGTCTTTGCCCTAGAATCCGCGGCGGCCGGGGGGCCCCTGCACTTCCTGCACTCCTGTGAAACGCGGCCGGCGCGCACGATGCGCGCCGGCCGTGCCTGCACGTGTGGTGCCCGATCCAGGGCCAAGGCAGGCATCGACGGCGACCGGACCGCCGTCCACTCACATCCATTGCGGGGAAGCACCCATGTTGAAGGCACTGCTGCAAACCAAACCCGTGGCGCCGGCACCACACGTCGACGCCGGCGAACCCGTCGAGGGCTCGCTGGGAGGCGAGGCCTCGTTGAAGCGTGTGCTCGGCGCGCGCCAGCTGGTCATGCTAGGCATCGGCGCGGTGATCGGCGCCGGCATCTTCGTGCTGACCGGACAGGCGGCAGCGGCGCATGCCGGGCCTGCGATCGTGCTGAGCTTCGTGCTGGCCGGCATCGCCTGCGCCTTCGCCGGCCTGTGCTACGCCGAGTTCGCGGCGATGATGCCGGTATCGGGCAGCGCTTACTCCTATGCCTACGCCACCCTTGGTGAGGGCGTGGCCTGGTTCATCGGCTGGAACCTGGTGTTGGAGTACATGTTCGCCGCCTCCACCGTGGCGGTGGGCTGGTCGGGCTATTTCAACAGCCTGCTGACCAGCATGGGCATCGGCCTGCCGGCGGCGCTCGCCTCGGCGCCACTCAATGTGGTCAACGGCAGCATCGTCTACACCGGCGGCTTCCTGAACCTGCCGGCCGTGGCCATCGTCGCCGCGGTCAGCGGCCTCTGTTACGTCGGCATCACCCAGTCGGCCTGGGTCAATGCGGTGATCGTGGCGATCAAGGTCGTCGTGATCCTGCTGTTCGTGGCCTTCGGCGTGCAGTTCATCAACCCCGAGAACTGGATCCCCTTCATCCCCGAGAACACCGGCCCGGGCCAGTTCGGCATGGACGGCGTGGTCCGCGGTGCGGCGGTGGTGTTCTTCGCCTACATCGGCTTCGATGCGGTCTCGACCGCCGCCGGCGAGGCAAAGAACCCGCAGCGCGACATGCCGATCGGCATCCTCGGCTCGCTGTTCTTCTGCACGCTGATCTACATCATCGTCTCCGGCGTGCTGACCGGCATGCTGCCCTACACCGAGCTGGGCACGCCCAAGCCGGTGGCCACCGCACTCGAGGCCTACCCGAGCCTGCTGTGGCTGAAGACGCTGATCGAGATCGGCGCCATCGCCGGCCTGTCCTCGGTGATCCTGGTCATGCTGATGGGCCAGCCGCGCATCTTCTACTCGATGTCGAAGGACGGCCTGCTGCCGAAGTTCTTCGCCAAGGTCCACCCGAAGTTCCAGACCCCGCACGTCGGCACGATCATTGTGGGCGTGTTCGCCGCCTGCCTCGCCGGCTTCCTGCCGATCGGCCTGCTCGGCGAGCTGGTGTCGATGGGCACCCTGCTGGCCTTCGCCACCGTCTGCATCGGCGTGCTGGTGCTGCGCCGCACGCGCCCGGATCTGCCCCGCCCCTTCCGCGTGCCCTTCGCCTGGTTCGTCTGCATTGCCGGCGCGGCCGCCTGCCTGTACCTGTTCTGGCAGCCCTTCAAGGCCCACTGGACCCTGATGGTCGGCTGGACCTTCCTCGGCGTGCTGATCTACCTCTTCTACGGCTACCGCCACAGCAAGCTGCGCAAGCCCGCCTGATCACTGCACGGCGATCTCGACTGAAGAAAAGGGCGGCCCTCGGGCCGCCCTTTCCGTTTCCGTCACGGCTGCTGCGTGCCCGCCCGGCCCAGCGCCGCCCAGCGCACCCGCCGCGTCGCCAGCATGAACACCGCAAGACAGCCGAACAGCACCAGCGCGCCGCCCAGCAGGGCATAGTCCTCCGCCTTCAGCAGCGCATAGAGCAGCGCATACAGGCCGGCCAGCAGTCCGGCGCTGGCCCAGCCCTTGGCGCGACTTTCGAGCACGCCGGCCAGGTAGACCGCGATCAGCGCGATACAGGCCAGCGCCGCCAGCAGATAGGCAAGGCCGAAGCCGATGTGCTCGCTCAGCGCCAGCAGCAGCAGGAAGAACATCGCCAGCGCCAGGCCGATCAGACCGTAGTGCAGCGGGTGCAGCTCGTCGCCGCCGACCACCTCGACGAAGAACACCGCGCCGAACACCAGCACCAGCACCAGCAGGGCGTACTTCATGGCCCGCTCGGTCATCAGATACCGGTCCACGGGATCGACCAGGCGCAGCCCGAACGCGTGCGCGGACAGCCCCGCGCAGTGGGTCGCCTCCAGCCCGCACTGGCGCACCGCCTGCTGGGCCTGGCTGGCGAGGCGCGAGACCTTCCACTGCGCGCTGAAGCCGTCCGCACGCAGCTCGGGCGCCTGCGGCAGCAGGTCGCCGCCGAACGACGGATGCGGCCAGTCGCCGCCGAGACGCACTTCGGTATCGGCACCCACGGGCACGAAGTCGAGCGCCTCGGTGCCGCTGATCTCGGCGTCGAGCTGCACGCTGAGCTGTTGCGCCTGGAGTTCCGCCAAGGGCAGCGAAGCCTGCACGCCGGCTTCGAGCCAGGGCAGCCGGGCTCCCGGCTCCACGCTGAGCGGTTTGCCACCGACGCTCAGACCGAGGCTGCGAATGCCGCGGTTGTCGCCCAGGCCCAGCAGCAGATCGGCACGAATCGCGCGCTCGCCCTCGGCGAGCAGGCCGGTGGTGTCGAACTCGGCGCCGGCCTTCAGCTTCAGGTGGTAGAGCAGGGCCAGGAACAGCGAACGGCCGCGGCGCTCGCTGGTGAACCCCGCTTCGTAGCCCAACCGCGCCGGCAGCAGCAGGCGCGCCTCGCGCACGGTCTTGGTCTCGACCACTTCGCGCTGTACGCCCTCTTCCATCACCAGCCGGCGCTCGGGCACGGCGCGCTCGACTTCGATGCGCAGCAGCGGGCCGGTGATGCGCTGCGCCCGGCTGCTGCTCTGGGCCACTTCGGCGCGCACCTCGGCCGCGCGCTGCTGGCGCTCGTACACCAGCCCGTTCAACAACAGGATCGGCACCAGCAGCACCAGCATGGTGAAGCCGATCAGGGGGATCTTGAAACCGAGTCGCATGGCGCGCTCCGCGGAAGGGGGAGCCTGCATTGCGCGCCTGCGCAGTGGCATGGCGACGCGCGGGTTCTGGCGATTTGCGGGCGCTGCGAGCGGAGCCGGGATTCGGGATTCGGGATTCGGGATTCGGGATTCGGGATTCGGGATTCGCGAAGAGCGTGCACCAACGCCTACCGTGCTGCGGCCGCGCGCTGCTCGCTCCCCAACCTCGAACCCGCATAGGGTGGGCCCTGGCCCACCATGGGCTCCGCTCTGGCCGCGATCGCTTCGAGAGCCGGGGCTCGGGATTCGCAAAGAGCCTGCGTCAGCACAGGCCCCGCTGTGGAATCGCCGCCCGGCGTCCTGTTGGAACCCGCCTGCGGGCGACAGTCCCGGAACACCGCCGCATTCCTCCTTTCTCTGCGCCCCGCCCCCGCATGGGATAATCCGCGGCCGTTTGTCCTGGCCGCACCGAATCCATGTCCGACCACGCCCCACTGCTCGTCACCTGCGCCCTGCCCTATGCCAATGGCCACCTGCATCTCGGCCATCTGGTCGGCTACATCCAGGCCGACATCTGGGTGCGCGCGCAGCGCATGCAGGGCCGCGAGGCCTGGTTCGTCTGCGCCGACGATGCCCACGGCACGCCGATCATGCTGGCCGCCGAGAAGGCCGGCATGGCGCCCGAGGACTTCATCCGCGGCATCCAGCAGAGCCACGAGCGTGACTTCGCCGAGTTCGGCGTGGCCTTCGACCACTACCACAGCACGCATTCCGACGAGAACCGCGCGCTGGCCGAGATGATCTACGGCCGCATCAAGGGCGACTACATCGCCCGCCGCAGCATCCAGCAGCTGTTCGACCCCGAGCGGCAGATGTTCCTGCCCGACCGCTACATCAAGGGCGACTGCCCGAAGTGCGGCGCGCAGGACCAGTACGGCGACAACTGCGAGGTCTGCGGCGCCACCTACGCGCCGACTGACCTCAAGAACCCGCGTTCGGTGGTCTCGGGGGCGGTGCCCGAGCTGCGCGAGAGCGAGCACTACTTCTTCGAGCTGCCTAAGTTCGAGGCCTTCCTGCGCGAATGGCTGGCCGGCGACGTCGCCCATCCGGGCGTGCGCGCCAAGCTGGCCGAGTGGCTGGATGGCGGCCTGCGCGACTGGGACATCTCGCGCGACGCGCCCTACTTCGGCTTCGCCATTCCCGACGCACCCGGCAAGTTCTTCTACGTCTGGCTGGACGCGCCGATCGGCTACCTGGCCAGCTTCAAGGCCCTGTGCGACCAGCGCGGCATGGACTTCAACGCCCTGATCGCGGCCGACAGCGGCGTGCGCATGCACCACTTCATCGGCAAGGACATCATCAACTTCCACGGCCTGTTCTGGCCGTCGACCCTGAAGGGCGCGGGGCTGCTGACGCCTCACAGACTGCACGTCAACGGCTACCTGACCGTCAACGGCGCCAAGATGTCGAAGTCGCGCGGCACCTTCATCCAGGCCCGCACCTACCTCGACGCCGGCTTGAACCCCGAATACCTGCGCTACTACTTCGCCGCCAAGAGCTCGGGCGGCGTCGATGATCTCGATCTGAACCTCGAAGACTTCGCCCAGCGCGTCAACGCCGACATCGTCGGCAAGTTCGTCAACATCGCCAGCCGCTGCGCGGGCTTCATCGAGAAGCGCTTCGGCGGCCAGCTGGCCGAGGCGATGAGCGATGCCGACCTCGAACACTACCTCGGCGCCTGGGATCGACTCTCGCAGGCCTGCCTGGGCGAGCACGGCGCCTTCGCCAGCGGCGACTTCAACGCCGCGCTGCGCCGGATCATGGCCGAGGCCGACGCCACCAACGAACTGATTGCCGGAAAAGCGCCCTGGGCGCTGGCCAAGCAGGACGGCCGCGAGGCCGAGCTCCACGCGATCTGCACCCTGGCGATCAACATGTTCCGCCTGCTGGCCGGCTTCCTGGCGCCGGTGCTGCCGGCCACCGTGGCCAAGATCGAAACCTTCCTGCAGAGCCCGCTGGCTGCCTTCGACGCGCTGGCCCAGCCCCTGCTGCACCACGCGATCGCGCCCTATGCCGCGCTCGCCACCCGCATCGACCCCAAGCACATCGAAACCATGATCGAGAACAGCAAGGAAAGCCTCGCCCCCGCCGCTGAACCCGCGAAGGCTGAGGCCACGCCCGCGACCCCCACACCGCCGCCCACGAATCCCGAATCCCCAATCCCGAATCCCATCTCCATCGACGACTTCGCCAAGCTCGACCTGCGCGTCGGCAAGGTGCTGGAGTGCGGCTTCGTCGACGGCAGCGACAAGCTGCTGCGCTTCAAGCTCGATGCCGGCGAGCTGGGCGAGCGCCAGATCTTCAGCGGCATCCGCGCCGCCTACGCCGAGCCCGAGAAGCTCGTCGGCCGCAGCGTCGTGTTCATCGCCAACCTCGCACCGCGCAAGATGCGCTTCGGTGTGAGCGAGGGCATGATCCTGTCCGCCGGCACCGGCGGCGACGATCTGTTCCTGCTCGATGTGGATGCCGGCGCCCGGGCCGGCGCGCAGGTCAAGTAGGCGCTGCGTGCGGCCGCGCCTCGCAACGCACGAGGATTTCCCCGCCCTGCTCGCGCTGAACGCCGAGCAGGTGCGGTTCCTGAGCCCGCTGGATGCGGCTCGACTCGCGCATCTGCACGCCGAATCCGCCTGGCATCCGGTGATCGAAGACGACACCGGCGTCTGCGCCTTCCTGCTCGCGTTTGCGCCCGGCGCCCACTACGACAGCCCCAACTACCGCTGGTTCGAAGCGCGCGGTGGACGCTTCCTCTACATCGACCGCGTCGTGGTGGCGGCGTCCGCGCAGGGCAAGGGCTGCGGACGTCAGCTCTACGCGGCGCTGTTCGACTACGCCCGTGAAGCCGGGTTCGACTCGGTGGTCTGCGAATACGACCTCGATCCGCCGAATCCGGTCTCGGCCGCCTTCCACGCGCGCTTCGGCTTCGTCGAAGTCGGTCGCCAGATGGCGAACGGCAAGCAGGTGTCGATGCAGTCCGCCGCGCTCGACGTCGCCGCGCGCTGAGCCGTCCGAAGCGCGGCCCGCGTTCACCTGCGAGGCGCCTCAACGTGCGACCCTGCACACCGTGTTCGGCCAGCGCCGGGTGCGATACCCCACCACGGAGCCGCGCGTGCCTTTCGAAATCCTCCCCGATGACCATCTGGTCGACCCCAAGGTGCAGTGCGACGACTGCGAAGCCGTGTGCTGCCGGCTGACCGTGGTGGTGATGCCGGATGACATCGTGCCGCGTCACCTCACCGAGCACACGCCCGAAGGGCTGGAGGTGATGGCGCGCGACGAGGACGGCTGGTGTGTGGCGGTGGACCGCATGCAGATGTGCTGCAGCATCTACAGCCAGCGGCCCAGCATCTGTCGAACCTTCACCATGGGCAGCGGCTTCTGCCGCGCCGAACGCCTGAGCTACTCCAAGCGCTACGACGATATTCCGCACGCGCTGCTGTAGCCGCCCGGCCGCCAAGGGAATCCGCAGCCAACTCGCCTTCGCGGCGCGCGGCGCGCGAACGCATACGGCAAGGCGCTGCGCACAGGCGCGCACAGCGCCCCGATCGCGCTCCGCCCGCAGGACGCGGTTGGAACACGCTAGCGCAGCCTTCGCCCTTCGGCGCAGGCCTCGATCAACTTGGCCAAGCGCTCGGCGCGCGTCTCCGCCTTCTTCGCCGTCGTCACCCAGTGCAGCAGCGTCTTGCGATAGCCCGGCGGCGTGGACTAGAAGTAGGTCCAGGCGGCGTGGTTGCGCTGGAATCTGTGCAGTTCCTCGGCGCTGAGCTCGGCGACCGTGGCCTGCTCGAAGGAGTACACGGCCGAGCGTGCCTCGCTGCGGCGGGCGAAGGCGGCCTCGCCGGCGGGACGCATGTGGCCTTGCGCGCGCAGGGTCTCGACCTTGGCGATGTTCACCGCACTCCAGATCGAGTTCGCCTTGCGCGGCGTGAAGCGTATCGAGTAGCTCGACTCGTCGATGCGCCGACGCACACCATCGATCCAGCCAAAGCACAGGGCCTCGTCGACAGACTCCGGCCAGGTCATGCTCGGGCGGCCGCTGTCGACCTTGTGGAAACCGACCAGCAGCTCACTGGCGCTGGCGGCGTGCGCTTCCAGCCAGCGGCGGAAGGCCGGGGCATCGGCGAAGAACACCGGCTCGTTCATGCCCTGCCTCCCGAGCGTCTGCGATACCTGTTCAACACCTGAACCTCAGGGCTCGAAGCCATTGCCGAAGATCCGTGCCGCGTTGCCGAACTCGAAGCTGCCGCGATCGACCGCGCCGAAACGCGGCTCGCCGCGGGCGTCGGTCGGCGGCACCGGCGTCGCCGAGCCGGCGACGCTGGACACACCGCTGTCGCGCGCCGGGCTGTTCTCCGGCAAGGCCAGGGTCGGCACATGGCCGCCGTTGCCGGTCGCCAGCAGCGGCAGCAGGGGATCGGCGAAGCTGGCGCCGCTGCTGACCGGCGTCTCCGCGCCGCCATTGGTGTTGCCGGACTGCCGCTGCGGCGGCCACTGCAGGTTGCCGCCACCATCGAACGCGGCCGGATTGTTCATCGCCCAGTTGACGAACACATTGCCGCCGCGGTTGTAGGCGAACACGGTATTGGCCAGGCGCAGCTGGTTCGGACTGCCGATGCTGATGCCGCCGGCGAAGGCCGCAGTGGCGAGGTTGTGGGCGATGGTGGAGTTGATGATCTCGATCGGCGCCGTGCTCGACAGGCCCATCGCACCGCCCAGGCCCTCGCGGGCGACATTGCCGACGAAGCTGCCGTTGCGGATCACGCCCGGCGCGTTGCCGGCCACGAACAGCCCACCGAAGCCGCGCGCCTCGTTGTCGATGAAGCTGACCCGCTCCATCGCCCAGGGCCCGTCCTGCAGGTAGGCACCGCCGCTGTGCTGGCCGGCGCCGAGCTGCGCGTTGCCGCGGAACTCGACGTCCTCGAAGCGCGTGCGGCTGCTGGCGTCGTACATCACGCTGAAGAAACCGCCGCCGAAGGCATTGCTGGTGTTGTCCACGAAGCGCGTGCGGCAGATGTCGACGCGGCGGTCGGCGCCGTCCACGCCCAGCGCGCCGGCATTGCCGCCGTTGCCGGGATTGCCGCCGCTGCCGATCGCGGCATTGTCCTCGAAGCGGCTGTCGATGACGGTGAGCTCGCGGCTGCCCAGCGAGTAGACCGCGCCGCCATTGCTGCCGGAATTGCCGCGGAAGGTGCAGCCGGCGATCTCGACACGCTGCAGCAGCTCGCCGTAGAAGGCACCGCCGCCATCGTCCTGCGGCGTGCCGTCCAGCGGCGCGTGGTTGTTCTCGAACAGGCAGTTGACCAGCTTGAGACTGAGCTTGTGCGGGAACTCGAAGTCGTGCTGCTTGTAGATCGCCGCGCCGCGGCCGTCGCTGACCCGCGCGTCGCGCAGGCTGATGTTCTGCAGGGTCACGGTGAACAGCGGCGCGTCGGGACGCGGATCCGGATTCTGCAGACTGAGGATGCGCCGGGCATTGCCGCCGGACAGCGTCACCCGACCGCCGCCGTCGAGCACCACGGCGCGGCGCGCCACCAGGGTCTGGCTCAGCACGACTGTGCTGGGCGCAGGCCCCTGGTCGAGCAGGATCGGCCCGCCTGCATCCAGCGCGGCCTGCAGTGCCGCGGCACTGATGCTGCTGGGGCTGCCGTTGCCCACCACCACGGCGCCCGCGATCGGCTCAGCCTGCACCGGCGCGCAGAAGGACTGCGCGGAAGCAGGCAGGCAGGGCAGCAGCAGAGAAGCGAACAGTAGGGAGCGAAACATGTCCGGGGCGACACCAGGCCTGCGACCGGATCGGCGCGGCTCACAGTCTAGCCCGGCCGCATCGCAGCGCCGAATGGTGTGCGCCGCTCACGGAAGAGAACGCTCACCCCGCCCCCCTGTCCCCGTCACCCGTACGATGACTGGCTGTTTGTAGGAGCGAGCTTGCTCGCGACCCGCAGAGCTGACGCAAGGCGCAGGCTGCGGTCGCCTGCAGCAAGAGCCGGGATTCGGGATTCGGGATTCGGGATTCGGGATTCGGGATTCGGGATTCGGGAT
>VFQP010000111.1_pt1 | contig 228804 bp, 182 predicted proteins | sample 3512351 | NCBI WGS metagenome assembly VFQP01 (sample SAMN10412372, study PRJNA504923) | tailings metagenome | isolation source: Relicate 1 Philex TSF1 revegetated site | place: Philippines: Tuba, Benguet | collected 2017-08-29 | reverse complement strand
GGCCGCGTTCCTCAGAGGAGCCGGTGAGCTCGAACTCGAACAGCTCGGAGACGGCCTCGCGGCCGGTCAGGCGCTCGAAGCGCAGGGCATCGCCGAAGGGCGAGCTGAGATTGAATAGGCGGTTCATTGAACTGCTCAGGCGGGTACGCGGACAAGGCGCGAACTACAGCACCTGAGACATAATTTGACAAGAGTAAATATCCGACCTCGCGATGAGGAGGTTTGCTAATTGACAAGAGCCTTACTCTTGTGAATCGTGGCGCGCCGCGCAGTGGCGTAGCGGGTCAAACCTCACCCTTTCGTCCACCGCTGCGTGGCCTCGCAACCACTGCTCATGCCGTGGTTCCCGTCGACATCTGGCGAGCACGAAGGGTGTCGGCTCACGGTGAGCCGCGCCCGAATTGCGGGAGTTGGCAGGGTTGGAGCGAGGCCTCCGAACGTGGGCGCTAAAGGACCCACGTCAGCGCGCTATTGCCCCGGCGCGCGGACCACGGAATTCGGCCTGGCTCCTGTGGCTCGGCCTCGTGCAGCCGCGCTGACGAAGTGGAGTTCTGGAGAGGGTGAGCGATGCCGAGTGCCTCGGGGGAGATGCCGGGAGGCTCGTCGAGTCGCTGCTTCGGGCCCTCGCACGACCCGCCAAAGCCGGGTCAGGGTGAGCCGGTGAGCGACTCCACGATGGCATCGAACTCCTCCACGTTCTCCGGCCGTATCGCTTCGCGCACCAGGTCGAAAGCAAGTGGATAGTCGCCTTCACAGTAGATGTAGGGCCGCGCATCCTCGTAGATGCGCACGTTGACGGCGGTATGGGAGAGCCAGATCGACAGGTAGCTGCCCTGATTCTTCAAGCGCCACAGGCAAGCCTCATCAAGCATGGGCTCGAGTTCGTCCCAGAGTGAAGGAGGTAGAGGCACGTCAGGTGGCGCTTCCAGCCATGCGGTCACGTCGACGGGCTCGGCGCTGGCAGGGTCGAAGCTGAGGATGCCCTGATCTTCATTCGGATGTGCGCCGCCACAGTAGTGCCCGTTTCTCCAGCTCAGCACGACAAGCCGCGGCGAGGCTGCGGCCAGGTGCACTTCGGCCTCGTAGTACTCGCAGAAGCTCCAGGCTTCGTTCATTGACTTCGCGAGGGCTTGGATCTCGCGGTTGACTGTGTCCGCTTGCGCATGGCCCAGGATCGGCCCCGGCAGCAACCTGAGGCTTTCAATGCCGGTGGCCGGATGCACCAGTCGCTCGAACTCCACTGCATCCGTCGAAACGGCGAAGAAGGTGTCCTCCCGTTTGGGAGCTTGTTGCCATGCGAGGTCTAGACGCTCTTTCTCGAAGGCCTCGCAGTCGTCTGCCACCTGCTTTACGAGAAAGCGCGAACCGGCCTGCCGCTCCGCGGGGTCAGCGGTCGCACCACTGTCGGGCAGCCGGAGTTCGGCGATCCATGCTCCGCCGGCATCCTCCGCGGAGACCACCAGGAGCCCCAGATAGTCGGGTTCTTCGCCATGCTTCACGGATCGCATGCCCGATTCGACGGAGCTGCCTGCTGGCGCCGTAACCCAGCGACCCCGTAGCGCGTTCGATGCCGCTTCCAGGCGCGGCTCAACGGCTGATCCGGTGTCGCTGTCGCTCTCAGGGGCGGTGACACGGACCATCTGCCATGTCCTGAAATCCCGAGCCTTGTCTTGGCTGACTTGCCTGGGGGCGAGGTAGAACATGCCCTCGTCCCCGTTCACGCACCCCACCCAAGCCTCTTCCGCTGTCTCGCCTCGGACGAGTGAGCCTGGCGACACGAAGTCCCCTGATGCGAAGGCGGTCTGCGCCCAGAGCAGCAGTTGCGTTACCGAGAGAATGGCAGCGCGCTTGGACCAGGAGGAATCTGCCCCTCCCGATTCGCCGGCTCTGACCCGGATGTCGCGCTTCGGCACGTCGATGCGGATGCGGGTTCCCATGCTTTCTCGTCCTGTCGCGTGTCGGCGAGGGCGACGCTTGCCCCTTCACAGCTCGATGTGATCCACCCCGCGCCAGGCATCCAGGGCGTCCAGCACGGCCTGCAGGGCAGGCAGCACGGCTTCAGCGTGCAGGCGCTCGCGCTCCAGGCCTTCGATGTGGCCGAACAGGGCCTGGCGCAGGGCGTCGAGGCCGAACACGCGCTGCAGCAGGTCGGCCAGCAGGCGCTCGAATTCGCCGGGCGTGGGGCTGATGCGCAGCGGGTCGAACAGGGTGGACAGCGCGGAGAACAGCGGCAGCGCTTCCGGGCCGAGGCCGTGGTCTTCAGGACGGTAGTCGAGGTGGGCGCGTTCGGCGTCGGTCCAGATCCGGTAGGACAGCCGGGCCAGCGAGTGGTAGAGCGGGCCGTCGCTGATCAGGGCCACCAGCAGGCGTCCGCGATGGGCCAGCACGCTGCCGGCGGCGCTGGTCCATTCGCCGCTGCGCAGGAAGTCGGTGAGCTTCAGCTGCTCGGCAAAGGGCGCGGCCTGCAGCTGGTCGAAGATCAGCAGACTGCGTTCGCTTTCGGAAAACGCACAGGCCTCGGTGATGCAGCGCTCGAAGGCGGGCAGGGGCGCTTCGGGCGGTGCGAGGCTGCCGTCCTCCAGCTGCACCGGCAGCAGCACCGGCGCCGGCTCGGCCTGGCTGAAGTCGTGGTAGAGCACGTGCGGATACTCGAGCGCCGCGCCCAGCGCGTTGGCGAAGGCGGTCTTGCGCCGTCCCGCGCTGCCGTCCACATGCAGGCAGCGCACGTGCTCGACCTTCGCGGCGAACAGGCAGTCAAGGGCGAAGCCGTAGTCGGTGTTGCTTTCGAAGCCGTGCAGGGCCAGCGAGCGGCGCAGGTTCATGGCGATCGGAGCACTCGCGCGACGCCCGCGGAACGGGGCGGCGCGAGTCTAGCAAGTGCGGCTGGACTGGCCGCTTCGCGCCGGCTGAGTCGTCACCAAGCCCTGCCGAGCGGAGTGCGCCTGTGGCTCAGCGTCCCAGGTCGGCTTCGAGCACGGCGGCCAGCCGCGCCGCGGCCAGGCGCATCTGCGCCTCGGCCACCGGCCGGCTGCGCTCGACATAGCTGCGGTCGATGAAGCGCTTTTCGGGGTAGATGCGTGCGGACTCGATCAGCGCGCAGGACTGCTCGGCCCAGCGCGCGGCAGCGCCGCGGCCGACGCCGCCATGTTCTGGCGGCGGCTCCTTGCGAAGGTGCTGCACGAGGGCAGGACGGTCCAACTCCAGGGTGTCGACCAGCAGGCCGTCCCACAGCGCATGCAGGTTCGAGCCCATGCGGTTGAAGCGGATCTGGGTATCGTTGCCGCCGCGGTCGAAGCCGTAGCCGGCATGCAGGGGCTGGTGGATGTCGCCGACGAAATGGGTCACGAACTTGAGCGCCTCGATGCGCTGCTGGCGCGGGCTGGCTGCATTCCTCAGCACGGCGCGCTGGGCCTCGAGCGCGGCGACGATGCACTGGCCGTCGGCGCAGTCGCGCCGCGGCCGGTAGCGGCAGTCGCCCTGCGGGAAGTTCACGAAATGCCAGCGCCCGGTGTGGCGCCAGGCGTCCTCGCTGCGGACTTCATCCGGCCAGGTCGAGACGGCCGCCAGCGAGTTTGAAGGTTCGTCCCTGAGCAGCTCGCGCACGGCCGCCAGGGTGGGCGGCGAGAGCTGCTGCTCGGCCAGTTCGCCGATGGTCTGATGGCCCTTGAAGCTCCAGGCCCCCGCCTCGGGGGCGGCTGTGAGCGCGAGCAGGAAGAGGGCAGCAGTCAGGCGGATCGGAGGCAGCATCGGAACTTGTCGAGTTGCGGGTTGGCCAGTCTGACAGGACGGGTTCGTCACGACTGCAACAGTCGGTGAACTTCCGACAAGGCCATGCGCGCGGGCGTGGGCCGGGCAGGGCGCATGTGGCCCGCGACAGCGCGATGAACCTCCGCGCGGGAGGACGCGAACGCCGAGCCGCAGCCCGATCCGTCGCCGGACGAAGGGAGGAAATGTGCGGCGGCGGTTGCCCTCAATCGAAATGTGAGGGCCCGCGCACTACACTAGTGCGCTTGGCCGGGCCTGCCCCGGCTGCTTTCCCGCCCCTGGCATCCATGCCCTCACGAGGATTCGAGCAATGACGATCAAGGTCGCGATCAACGGTTATGGCCGCATCGGCCGCAATGTGCTGCGCGCGCTGTACGAGGCCAAGCGCACCAGCGAGATCCAGATCGTCGCGATCAACGACCTGGGCGATGCCGAGACCAATGCCCACCTGACCCAGTACGACACCGCCCACGGCCGTTTCCCGGGCGAGGTCTCGGTCGACGGCGGTGATCTGATCGTCAACGGCGACCGCATCAAGGTCTTCGCCGAGCGCGATCCGGCCAAGCTGCCCTGGGGCGCGCACGGCGTCGACGTGGTGTTCGAGTGCACCGGCCTGTTCACCAGCAAGGCCAAGGCCGCCGCCCACATCGCCGGCGGCGCCAAGAAGGTGATCATCTCGGCGCCGGGCGGCAGCGACGTCGACGGCACCTTCGTGTTCGGCGTCAACCACGACCAGCTGAAGGCTTCGCACGAGGTCATCAGCAACGCCAGCTGCACCACCAACTGCCTGGCGCCGCTGGCGAAGGTGCTGCACGACGTGGTGGGCATCGAGCACGGCCTGATGACCACCATCCACGCCTACACCAACGACCAGGTGCTGACCGACGTCTACCACTCGGACCTGCGTCGCGCGCGCTCGGCCACGATGAGCCAGATCCCGACCAAGACCGGCGCCGCCGCCGCGGTCGGCCTGGTGCTGCCGGAACTCAACAGCAAGCTGGACGGCTTCGCCATGCGCGTGCCGACCATCAACGTCTCGGTGGTGGACCTGTCCTTCGTCGCCAAGCGCGCGACCAGCAAGGACGAGATCGACAGCGCCGTGCGCGCCGCCGCCGAGGGCCCGCTGAAGGGCATCCTGGGCATCAACACCAAGCCGCTGGTCAGCGTCGACTTCAACCACAACCCGCACAGCTCGGTCTATGACGCCACCCAGACCCGCGTCATGCAGGGCACCCTGGTCAAGGTGCTCTCCTGGTATGACAACGAGTGGGGCTTCTCCAACCGCATGCTGGACATGGCCATCGCCCTGATGGCGGCCAAGTAAGCACCTGCAAGCACCGAACGGACCCGCGAACGCCCACCCCGAGCGGTGGGCGTTCGCGTATCTGCGGCGCACTTGGACGCGCGCAGAAGGGGTGACTTGCGATAGTGCGGTCCGTGCGGGTCTTGGCTCTATCGTGGGAGAAAGCCGCCGCCACGAAACTAGATTCCCGCCTCGGCACCTCGTCCACTTCGCTCCGCCAAGGCCGGCTGTTTGTAGGAGCGAGCTTGCCCGCGACCCGCTGGGTCGAAAGAGGGCGCAGGCCCCGGTCGCCTGCAAGCAGGCTCCTAGACAGAGCGCGAGCGGGCGACTCGGGTTTTCGTGATCAGTATCTGCGGCGTCGTGACGCTGAGACGCTGTCAAGACCAGAACTCTCACCCCTCGCCGCCCATCAGCATCGCCCGCACGGGGCCGACTACAGGGCCGTGCGGCCCCCGTAAACGCGTGCCCGATCGCGAGGATTCTGGATCCCCGCCTGCGCGGGGATGACGAATCCATGTTCTTCCGGAGCACCCGCACTGCGATGCTGAGCTGACGAGTGGCCAGTCGCAGCGGAGTGGAGCTGCGAATCCCGAATCCCGAATCCCCAATCCCCAATCCCGGCTTTAAGGCCATGAAGAAATTCCTGATCATCGCTGTCGGTGTGCTGATGCTGGTCGTGATCGGCCTTGAACCGGTCCTGCGCAGCTTCCGCTACGACATCGAAACCGCACGGCTTGAAGCCGCACCCGAGACTGGCCGCTTCACCCGCAGCGTCAGCTGCTGGTTTGGAGACGGCTGGCTGGAGCGCAGCGAATGCGCCTGGCTGTATCCGAGCACGCAGGGCCAGGCGATGACCGCGCTGCCGCTGGTGATCCTGCGCCGCGGGCTGTTCACGCGCGCGGACACGGCGACGGTGTATCTCAGCGGCGGCCCCGGTGGTTCGAGCTACCTGTACGAAGAGGCCATGCCCTGGTGGCGCGACTGGATGCAGCAGCGCCTGGGGCTCGATCACGATCTGGTGCTCTACGACCAGCGCGGCAGTGGCTACGCGACGCCGCGGCTCGCCTGTCCGGAGTTCGACACGCGCTCACGTCAGCTGATCCTGGAAGGCGCTTCGATCGATGCGCAGTGGCAGGAGACCGTGCCCCTGCTGGAGGCCTGCGCAGCGGCGGTGCCGGAGAGCGAACGCCGCGATGGTCTGTACTCCACTGCCACGGCAGCCCAGGACCTGCGCGAGCTGGTGCGCGCCCTGCGCGAGGAGTATGGCTACCACGAGGTGCATCTCTACGGCGTGTCCTACGGCACGCGTCTCGCCCAGGTCGCGCTGGCCGAACCCGTCGAGGGCGTCGGCCGCGTCGTGCTGGATGGTTTCTATCCGGCGGGGCTGGAGCTGATCGGCCGCTTCGCAGACGACTACGCGCAGCTGCTCGCCGCCGCGCAGACACAGTGCGAAGGGCAGGGCGGCTGTGCGGGCGCCAGCCTGCGCAGCCTGCTGGCGCAGGCACTGGAGCGGCTGTCCGCCCAGCCTGTGGAACTTACGCTGCCCGCCTTCGAGGAGGCCGCGGCCACGGTCGGGGCGCAGCCCGAGACGCTGCGCCTCACGCCCGAAAACCTGTTCGCCCTGGTCGAGGCCCAGCTCACCTTCGGCCTGCCAACGGCCGAGCTGCATGCCCTGCTGCGGGAGGCCGCGCGCGGAGAATTCAATGCGCGCTGGGAGGAGCTCGCCGCCGACTGGGTCTACACCCTCGACGATCCCGAGTTCAGCACGCTGGCTCTGATGCTGATCGAATGCCGCGACAACCCGCCGCTGCGCCGCGAGACGGTGGCCGCTGCCATTGAGGCTCATCCCGATTGGGCGGCGCTGCTCTACACGCCCGAGATCGCCTTCGAGCAGTGCGGCCGACTCGGCGTGCGCCCGCAGCCGCTGCGACCCAGCGGGATCCGCCAGCCGACCCTGCTGCTGGCCGCCGAATTCGATCCACGCACGCCGACCGTTCCAGCACTGGAGCAGGCGCAGGGCTTCACCCAGGTGCAGACCCTGGTGCTGCCGCGCAGCGGCCACAGCATGACCGACCTCGATGACTGTGCTGCCGCGGCGGCGGGAGCGTTCCTGAATCGGGGGGCTGCGCCGCCGGAGCGGTGTGCGGTTGTGCCTTGATGGAAGCTGGGGCACGGTGGCGGGCACATCCCGCCTGAGCCTGACGCGGCGCCATCATCGATGGCGTTCGGGGCTTGAGTGCTGCGCCGGGACTTTCACAGGCGGACGCCGAGCGCAGCAAGGCCCAACGCCCTGAGTTCCAACGTTCCATCCTGGAGCGAGCCTGCCACGCCGGCACTGGTCGACTGCCTCGTTGCGGGTGTTGGATGCGACGTTGGGCCGCGCTTCGCTTGGCCCAACCTACGGGCCGTGACTCGCCCCGTGCCCCTCGAATCCCGAATCCCAGCCCTCAAGCCTTTCCGCGCACGAAGCCCTCGATCTCTGCCAGTGCGGCGGTCAGCGCCGGGCCATCCTCGCCGCCGCCCTGGGCCATGTCGGGGCGGCCGCCGCCCTTGCCGTTGATCCTGGCGGCGACGAAGGACACCATGTCGCCGGCCTTGATCTTGCCGAGTGCCGAGCCGGCCACGCCGGCGGCCAGCGAGGCTTTGCCTTCGCTGCCGGTGGCGAGCAGGATCACGGCGTCGCCGAGCTTGTTCTTCAGCACGTCGACCGAGTCGCGCAGGGCCTTGGCGTCGAGGCCGTCGAGGCGCGCGGCGACCAGCTTGAAGCCGCCGAGGTCGATGGCGCTGTCGGCCAGTTCGCTGGCGGCGTTCGCGGCCGACTTGGCCTTCATCTGCTCCAGGGTCTTTTCGAGCTGCTTCTGGCGGTCCAAGAGCTGGCGCAGCTTGGCGCCGACTTCGGCCTTCGACGCACCGACCAGTTCGGCGATCTCGCCGAGGCGCTGCTCTTCCTCGCGCACATGCGCCAGCGCGCCTTCGCCGGTGACCGCCTCGATGCGGCGCACGCCGGCGGCCACGCCGCCTTCGGAGAGGATCTTGAACAGGCCGATGTCGCCGGTGCGCTGCACGTGGGTGCCGCCGCAGAGCTCGGTGGAGAACGCCCCCATGCGCAGCACGCGCACGCGGTCGCCGTACTTCTCGCCGAACAGGGCCATGGCGCCGAAGTCCAGCGCCTCCTGCATGCCCATGTGGTGCACTTCAGCGGCGACGTTGCGGCGCACTTCAGCGTTGACCATGTCCTCGATGGTCTTCAGCTCCTCGGCGCTGAGCGCCTGGAAATGGCTGAAGTCGAAGCGCAGGCGGTCGGGCGCGACCAGCGAGCCCTTCTGCTGCACGTGGGTGCCGAGCACGCTGCGCAGGGCAGCGTGCAGCAGGTGGGTGGCGCTGTGGTTCAGCACGGTCGACTGCCGCCGCGCCGAATCCACGCGCGCAGACACCACGTCGCCGACCTTGATCGCGCCACTGATGACGTGGCCGACATGGCCGTGGAAGACGCCGGCCAGCTTCTGGGTGTCGCGCACTTCGAAGCGGGCGCTGCCGGCGCTGAGCTGGCCGTGGTCGCCGACCTGGCCGCCGCTCTCGGCGTAGAAGGGGGTGCGGTCGAGAATCAGGATGCCGTGCTCGCCTTCGTTCAGGGCCTGCACGGACGCGCCCTCGCGCAGCAGGGCGATGATCCTGAGCTGCTCGCTTTCCAGATCCTCGTAGCCGATGAACTCGGTTGGCGAGAGGCTGGCGACGATGTCGGCCGACAGCGTTCCGCCAGAGGCGAACTTGCTGGCCGCGCGCGCCTGCTCGCGCTGCTTCTCCATCGCCGCGTCGAAGCCGGCCATGTCGACGCCCATGCCGCGCTCGCGGGCCATGTCGGCCGTGAGGTCGACCGGGAAGCCGTAGGTGTCGTAGAGGCGGAAGGCATCGGCACCCGGAATGTGTCCGCTGCTGCGGGCCGCCACTTCATCGAAGATGCGCATGCCCTGGTCGAGTGTTTCCGCAAAGCGCTCTTCCTCGGCGCGCAGCGCGGCTTCGACTGTCGCCTGCTTCTCGCGCAGTTCGGGGTAGGCCTCGCCCATCTGCTCGACCAGTGCGGTCACCATCTTGTGGAAGAAGCTGCCGCGCACGCCCAGCATCCAGCCGTGGCGAAGTGCGCGGCGGATGATCCGGCGCAGCACGTAGCCGCGGCCCTCGTTGCTGGGCAGCACGCCGTCGACAATCAGGAAGCTGCAGGCGCGGATGTGGTCGGCGATCACGCGCAGGGACTTGTTCTCGAGATCCTGCGTGCTGGTGAGTTCGGCGGCGCGACGGATCAGGGCCTGGAACAGGTCGATCTCGTAGTTCGAGTGCACGTGCTGCAGCACCGCGGCCAGACGCTCCAGGCCCATGCCGGTGTCGACGCAGGGCGCCGGCAGTGGCACCAGCGTGCCGTCGGGCTGACGGTCGAACTGCATGAAGACGTTGTTCCAGATCTCGATGTAGCGGTCGCCGTCTTCATCGGGGCTGCCCGGAGGGCCGCCGGCGATGTGCGCGCCATGGTCGTAGAAGATCTCGGTGCAGGGGCCGCAGGGGCCGGTGTCGGCCATCTGCCAGAAGTTGTCCGAGGCATACGGCGCGCCCTTGTTGTCGCCGATGCGGATGATGCGGTCCTCGGGCACCCCGGCGACATCGCGCCAGATCGCGAAGGCCTCGTCGTCGGTGTGGTAGACGGTGACCAGCAGCTTCTCCTTGGGCAGCTTCCAGACCTCGGTCAGCAGCTCCCAGGCATAGGCAATGGCGTCGCGCTTGAAGTAGTCGCCGAAGCTGAAGTTGCCCAGCATCTCGAAGAAGGTGTGGTGGCGCGCGGTGTAGCCGACCTGGTCGAGGTCGTTGTGCTTGCCGCCGGCGCGCACGCAGCGCTGGCTGGAGACCGCGCGCCTGTAGCTGCGCTTCTCGCCGCCGAGGAACACGTCCTTGAACTGCACCATGCCGGCATTGGTGAACAGCAGGGTGGGATCGTTGCCCGGCACCAGCGAGCTGGACGCCACCACGGCGTGGCCCTTGGACTTGAAGAAATCGAGGAAGTCCTGGCGGATCTGGTTGCTGGTTTTCATGGGGGCGGGCGGCGGGCACAGGGCGGGCGAAGGACCCGGAATGATGCCGCATGCTGCGCTGCGGTGCCATGCAGGTGGCGGGCGCAAAGCCGTGTATCCCGTAGCGCTGACGCGGCGGTGCCGGGACTGGGCCAGGACCGTTGCCCTTGCCTTGCCCGCTGGCGGGCGAGACGCGGCGCGAGCCTGTCGGGCGGCGCTGCCACGGCTGGCGCGTTGCCGGACGCCTCAGGGCGTGCAGGGAGGCGAGTGCAGACGCTCAAAAGCAAAGGCCGGGCAGTGGCCCGGCCTTTGCGATGCCGCGGTGGCGATGGCTCAGAAGCCGCGGCCGATGGACGGATCGAGCTTGCTGAGGGCCTCACCCGCAGAGGTGGCGCCGGTGCGGTCGAGGTCGTCACGGGTGTAGACGCGGCCCGGCGAACTGCAGCTGCCGCGCTGGCGCTTGATGCGGCTGGCAGTTGCGTCGGGGCAGAAGCGGTCGAGGCGGGCGCTGCGGGTGTCGGCTTCCGAGGCGGCCACGGCGTTTGCCGGGTCTTCGGCTTCGGCCGGCGGGGGCGCGGGCTCGGCCGCGCGCAGGCTGCCAGCGGCCAGCAGGAGGGAAACGGCGGAAGCAAGGATCAGTGAGCGGTTCATGCGGAGCTCCTCCACGGGCAAAGGTCGCGTCAGCTGCCGACGCTGCGCCCGGGCGCCTGCGAGGTCAAGTGCCGCGACTCGATTCCAGGCCTGCACGCAGGCAGGCATTGCGGCGGCGCTCAGCTTGATGAACATGCCGTGCGCAGGTCGCGCGTCAGCTGGACCGCCGCAGGGTCAGCTCGGCCAGGGCTTCGAGTTCCGGCGCCGGCTGCGGCAGGCGAGCCAGCGCGGCGCGCATGGCTTCGCCCTGCTCCTCCAGCGCGGCGCGCGCGCCTTCCACGCCCAGCAGGGCGGGGTAGGTCGGCTTGCCCTGCTCGGCGTCCTTGCCAGGCGTCTTGCCCAGCGCTTCGGCGCTGCCTTCGATGTCGAGCAGGTCGTCGCGGATCTGGAAGGCGAGGCCCAGGGCCGATGCATAGGCATCCAGCGTCGCCAGCGTGGCGGCATCGGCGCCGGCGCAGAGCGCGCCCATGCGCACCGCGGCGCGGATCAGCGCGCCGGTCTTCAGCGCGTGCATGCGCTTCAGCTGGTCGAGACTCTGTTCGCCGCCGGTGACGGCGAGGTCCAGCGCCTGTCCGCCGCACATGCCGGCTGCACCGCTGGCGCGAGCCAGCGTGGCCAGCAGTTCAACGCGCGTCGTGGCGTCGAGCGGCGCCTGCGCCAGCACCTCGAAGGCCAGCGTCTGCAGCGCGTCGCCAGCGAGGATGGCGGTGGCTTCGTCAAAGGCGATGTGCGCCGTCGGTCGGCCGCGGCGTAGGCTGTCGTCGTCCATCGCCGGCAGGTCGTCGTGCACCAGCGAGTAGGCATGGATGAACTCCACCGCGGCAGCAGCGTGATCAAGCGCGTGTTCGCCGGCCCCGCAGCTCAGGCCGCTGGCGTAGACCAGCAGCGGCCGCATGCGCTTGCCGCCGCCGAGGCTGGCGTAACGCATGGCTTCGTGCAGGCGGCGCGGCTCTGCGGAGGCATCGGGCAGAAGGGCAGCAAGAACGGTTTCGCTGCGTTCCGCCCAGGCGCGCAGACGCGCCTCAGGGCGCATCGGGCGTGAAGGGCTGGGCGCTGGCCGGGTCTTCCGGATCGCTGAGCAGGCGCACGCGCAGTTCGGCCTGGTCCAGCGCGGTCTGGCAGTTGCGGAACAGGGCGATGCCGCGCTCGTAGGCCTGCAGCGATTCGTCCAGGCTCAAGTCGCCTTTCTCCAGCCGCTGCACCAGGCTTTCCAGTTCGTCGAGCGAACGTTCGAAGCCAGCGACGGCGCTGCCGTCGGTCGCGGCAGCGGAGGCGGGAGCGGTGGGATCGGGCGTCGACATGCGCGGCAGTGTGCCGAAGCCCCGCGAGCGCGGTCAATGTGAGGAAAGTCGAGGGCGTGGTTTCAAATGTCGCGCGCGGCGAGATCGTCGACGCCGGCGACGCGCTGCAGGCCGAAGGGCCCCAGCCAGCGCAGGCACAGGCCGTGGCCGATCAGCGCGTCGCGGAAGTCCTCGCGCAGCAGCAGATCGGCAATCGCAATCAGCTCGCCCTCGGCACTCCACAGAAAGGGCAGATGCGGTCGCTGCCATGGCGGCACGCCCAGGGCCTGCAGCAGGGTCTTCACGCACTGGCTGGGCCGCGTCGGCGACAGCCGGATGCGCTCACCGCCCCGGCGTACGCGGATGCGCAGCGGGCGCGGCAGTCGCGCATCGGGCTGGACTTCGCCCATGCCATTGCAGAGCGCCAGCGCATGGTCGTCGGGCAGCGCCAGCGGGCTTGCGCCGTCCCATTCGAGGTCTAAGTCCGCGGGCAGCGGTCGCAACCCGGGCAGCAGATGCAGCGCGTGCCGCCACGCGCGCAGACGATGCCCGCGCCAGCGCACCAGGGCTTCGCTGTCGGCGCGTGCCTGCAGCAGCTCGCGCTCGATCTGTGCCAGCACGCTCGCTGGCGGCAGCGCACAGCCCAGCGACTGCAGCCAGGCGCGCAGCACGCGCGCCCGGCGTGTGGGTTCCCAGCGGCGCAGTACGGCGAGATCCAGCACGCGCGGGTCGAGCTGCTGCGCGCGCACGAGGTCGATGGCGTCGAGCGAGGCGAGCCGCGCATCCGCCTGCGCGCTCAAGCCTGCCGACAGTGCCAGCGACTCCGCCGCCTGCGGCCAGCGCTGGCGCAGCAGGGGCAGCACGGCATGGCGCAGGAAGTTGCGGTCGTGGCGCGGGTCCAGGTTGCTGGGGTCGTCGATCCAGCGCAGGCCGCGCGCGCGGGCGTAGTGTTCGAGCGCGCTGCGCGGCGTCGCCAGCAGCGGCCGCCACAGCCAGCCGGCTCCGAAGCTGCGCAAGGCTCGCATGCCGCCCAGGCCGCGCTCGCCGGCGCCGCGCAGGGCGCGCAACAGCAAGGTCTCGGCCTGGTCGTCCTGGTGGTGGGCCATCACCAGCACCTCGCCCGGCCGCAGCGCGGCCTGCAGCGCGGCGTGGCGGGCACGGCGCGCACGTTCCTCCAGGCCGCTGCCGTCGCCGGGGATATCCACACGCAGAAGGCCGACGTCGAGGCCAAGCCCGAGGGCTTCGCGATGGCAGTGCTCCGCCCAGCGCGCCGAATCCGCATGCAGGCCGTGGTCGACATGCAGGACGCGCAGCCCGCGCGCGCGCGCGCACTCGGCTTCGGCCAGGAGCTGCAGCAGCACGCGTGAATCCAGCCCACCGCTGAAGGCCACGGCAAGGCCTGCTTCGGGCGGCAGGGCGCCGGCATCAAGCGGGAGGGTGTGGGTGTCGGGCATGCGCGGCATGGTAGCGAAGCGCGGCACGGGCGCCGGTCCGCATACGCTTGGTCAGCACCTGTGGGAGCACACGTCCCCACAGCCAAGACCTCCGCAGCCGCGGGTGCGGACGGAGCGTGCGGTCGCTCCGTCGACGGCATGAGGACCCGCGACCACGATCGCCGTCGCCCCGCGAAGGCGGGGGCCCAGGAGCTGCGCCTTGTAGACTCACGCTCCCCACTTGGACCTGACGAAGTTCAAGCCGCGGCGCAACGACGCCTGCAGGCCTTCGTCCGCGCGACGCCCCCATTCCCTGCAGGCCCTTCATGCGTGCATCGCCCTACATCGTCGCCGTCACCGGCGGCATCGCCTCCGGCAAGTCGGCCGTGACCGCACGCTTCGAGCAGCTCGGCGTGCCGGTGATCGACGCCGACCTGATCGCCCGCGAGCTGGTCGAGCCCGGCGAGGTCGCGCTGGCCGAGATCGTGCAGCGCTTCGGTGCCGGCGTGCTTGATGCCGAGGGCCGGCTGGACCGGCGTCAGCTGCGCCAGCACATCTTCAGCGATGCCGGGGCGCGTCGGGATCTCGAAGCCATCCTGCATCCGCGCATCCGCGAACGCATGCGCGCGCGCGCGCGCGCCGCGGCTGCGCCCTACGTGGTGCTGGCGATCCCGCTGCTGACGGCCGGCAGCCGCTACCCCTTCATCGACCGCGTGCTGGTGGTGGATGTGCCCGAAGCCCTGCAGATCGAACGGCTGACGCGGCGCGACGGCGTCGACGAAACCGGCGCGCGTGCCGCGCTGGCGGCGCAGATCGGTCGGACAGAGCGGCGGGCGCTGGCGGACGACGTGGTCGACAACAGCGGCAGCCTGGCATCGCTGGCCGCGGCGGTCGATGCGCTGCATGCGCGCTATCTGGACCTGGCCGCGGCGCGCTGAACGCGCAGGTGCTACAGGTACTCGCCGCGCACGTCGACGCTGTCACGCACGCCCAGCGCCTCGAAGTTGGCCTCCAGCCATTCACGCGCCACCTGTCGTCCGCTGTCGCGCAGGCCGAGCAGGAAGCGCCGGTCCGGGCTCAGCTTGCTGGAGACATCGAGCGTGGCCATCAGCGCGTCGGCGCGGATCGCGTGCAAGTGGATGCGTTTCAGGCGGTCCTCGAACTCCGGCTTGAGCCAGCCCTCGTCCTTCAGCTTGGCGACGAATGCGACCGCGCGCATCTCGCGCATCAACGAGGCGTTGAAGCTGATCTCGTTGACCCGGTTGGCGATTTCCATCGGCGAGCGCGGCGTCTGCTCGCGCACGATCGGATTGATGTGCACCACCAGGATGTCCGGGCTCGCGGTTTCGTAGAACAGCGGGAACAGCACGGGGTTGCCCATGTAGCCGCCGTCCCAGTAGGGCTCGCCGTCGATTTCCACCGCCTGGAACAGTTGGGGCAGGCAGGTCGAGGCGAGCAGGGCGTCGACGCTCATCTCGTCGTTGCCGAACACCTTGACCCGACCGCTGCGCACGGCTGTTGCGCCCACGAACAGCTTCAGACAGCCGGGCGCGCGCAGGGCTTCGAAATCGATGCGCCGGCCCAGCACCTCGCGCAGCGGATTGAAGTCGAAGGGATTGAACTGGTAGGGCGAGAGCAGGCGCGTCCAGGTCTCGAACGCGGCGAAGCCAAGACTGCGCGCCCAGGCCTCGAAGGCCGGCGGCAGCGGCAGGGCCGGGCGCGTCGGGCTGAACAGCAGGCCGCTGGCGGCGACATCGCCCCAGAAGCCGTCCAGCGCCTCGCGGGCGCCATCGATACCGCCGCGCAGCAGGCCATCGGCCAGCACCGCCGCATTGATCGCGCCTGCGCTGGTGCCGCTCAGGCCCTCGAACTCGATGCGGCCGTCCTCCAGCAGCGCATCGAGCACGCCCCAGGTGAAGGCGCCATGCGCACCGCCGCCCTGCAGGGCGAGATTGATGCGGCGCGTGCGCGGCTTCGCGCTCACCCGGCCGCGGCGCGCACGAAGTCGGGCAGCAGCATCGAGGTGCCGCTGCGGTCCACCCAGACCAGCACGGTGTGGCCGTCGGCGTAGAGCACGTCGGCTTGCGTCGCGCTTTCGATGCGATGGCTGAGGGTCAGGCTCTTGCCGCCAAGCCGCTCGGCGCCCATCACGATGCGCAGGCGTTCCGGCCAGCCGATCGGGCGCCGGTAGTTCATCTGCGCGGCGGCCAGGATCGGCGCGCAGTCGGGATCGGCCCAATCGGGGCTGATCTGCTTGAACCAGAGCACGCGCGCTTCCTCGATGTAGCGCAGGTAGCTGGCGTTGTTGACGTGGTTGAAGGCGTCCATGTCGCCCCAGCGCACGTCCATCTCGCTCTCGAACACGGGCTTCATCGGCGTCTCGTTCATGCCAGCTTCCTGCGGCCGCGCTGCATCGGTTTGGCTTCGCCCACGCCCTCGGACTTCGCGGGCTTCAGGCTGGGCAGCAGCAGCTTCAGGAACACGCCGGTGTGCGAGGCCGGATTGGCAGCGACGGCTTCGGGCGTGCCTTCGGCGATGATCTGGCCGCCGCGGTGGCCGCCCTCGGGGCCGAGGTCGATGAGCCAGTCGGCGGTCTTGATCACATCGAGGTTGTGTTCGATCACCACCACGGTGTTGCCGTGCTCGCGCAGGCGGTGCAGCACGCCCAGCAGCAGCTCGATGTCATGGAAGTGCAGGCCGGTGGTGGGCTCATCGAGGATGTACAGGGTGTTGCCGGTGTCGCGCTTGGCCAGCTCGCGCGAGAGCTTGACGCGCTGCGCCTCGCCGCCCGACAGCGTGGTCGCCTGCTGGCCGAGCTTGATGTAGGAGAGGCCGACCTGCATCAGGGTCTCCAGCTTGCGGGCGATGGTCTGCACCGGCTCGAACAGTTTCAGCGCGTCCTCGACGGTCATGTCGAGCACGTCGTGGATGGTGTGGCCCTTGTAGGTGATCTCCAGCGTCTCGCGGTTGTAGCGCTTGCCTTGGCAGACATCGCAGGGCACGTAGACGTCGGGCAGGAAGTGCATCTCGACCTTGATCATGCCGTCGCCCTGGCAGGCCTCGCAGCGCCCGCCCTTGACGTTGAAGCTGAAGCGCCCGGCCGTGTAGCCGCGGGCGCGCGCTTCCGGTACCTGGGCGAACAGCTCGCGCAGCGGCGTGAACAGGCCGGTGTAGGTCGCAGGGTTGGAGCGCGGCGTGCGCCCGATCGGGCTCTGGTCGATGTCGACGACCTTGTCGAACTGCTCAAGGCCCTGGATCTCGCGGAAGGCCTCGGGCGTGTGGCTGGCATCGTTCAATCGATTCGCCGCCAGCCGGAACAGGGTGTCGTTGATCAGGGTCGACTTGCCCGAACCCGAGACGCCAGTGATGCAGGTCAAGAGGCCCGCCGGCAGATTCAGATCGACGTTCTTGAGGTTGTTGCCGGTGGCGCCGAGCAGGCGCAGCCAGCGTTTGGCGTCCGGCGCCTTGCGCACCGCCGGCACTTCGATCGCGCGCCGTCCGGACAGATAGGCCGCGGTCAGCGAGCGCTCCGACTTCAGCACGTCCTTGAGCGTGCCCTGGGCGACGATCTCGCCGCCGTGCACGCCGGCGCCGGGGCCGATGTCGAGGATGTGGTCGGCGAGACGGATCGCGTCCTCGTCGTGTTCGACCACGATCACCGTATTGCCCAGATCGCGCAGGCGGGTCAGCGTGCCCAGCAGGCGCTCGTTGTCGCGCTGGTGCAGGCCGATCGAAGGCTCGTCCAGCACGTACATCACGCCGACCAGGCCGGCGCCGATCTGGCTGGCAAGGCGGATCCGCTGGGCTTCGCCGCCGGACAGTGAGTCGGCCTGTCGGTCGAGGGTCAGGTAGTCCAGGCCGACATCAACCAGGAAGCGCAGGCGCTCGCGGATCTCCTTGACGATCTTGACCGCGATCTCGCCGCGCCAGCCGGGCAGGGCCAGCTGCTCGAAGAAGGCCATTAAGGCGTCGATCGACAGCGCGCTGAGCTCGGGCAGAGTGCGCTCGGCCACGAACACATGCCGCGCCGGGCGGTTCAGGCGTTGGCCGCCGCATTCCGGGCAGGGGCGATTGCTGATGTACTTCGACAGTTCCTCGCGGACCATCTGCGACTCGGTCTCGCGGTAGCGCCGCTGCAGGTTGTTGACGATGCCTTCGAAGCGGTGGATGCGGGTCTGCGAGCGGCCGTTGTCGCCGGGGTAGCTGAACTTGATCTCTTCCTTGCCGCTGCCGTACAGCACCGCCTGCTGCACCGGTTCGGGCAGACGCGAGAAGGCGACATCGACGCTGAAGCCGTAGTGCTTGGCCAGCGAGTTCAGCATGGCGAAGTAGTAGGGGTTGCGCCGGTCCCAGCCGCGGATCGCGCCGGCCGCGAGACTCAGTTCGGGATGGGCGACGATGCGCGCGGGGTCGAAGAACTGGGTGACGCCGAGGCCGTCGCAGCTCTGGCAGGCGCCGATCGGCGAATTGAACGAGAACAGCCGCGGCTCCAGCTCGGACAGCGAGTAGTCGCAGACCGGGCAGGAGAAGCGCGAGGAGAACAGCACTTCGGCGGCATTCGCGTCGTCCATGTCGACCAGCTTGACCAGGCCGTCGCCGAGCTTGAGCGCGGTTTCGAAGCTCTCGGCCAGTCGCTGCTTGAGATCCGCGCGCGGACGAAAGCGGTCGATCACCGCCTCGATGGTGTGCTTGTTGCGCAGGCCGAGCTTGGGCACCTCGTCGATTTCGTGGACGGTGCCGTTGACCCGCACGCGCACCAGACCCTGCGCGCGCAGCAGTTCGAACACCTGCACATGCTCGCCCTTGCGCTCGCGCACCACCGGCGCCAGCAACATGTAGCGCTGGCTTTCCGGCAGCGCGATCGCGGCATCGACCATCTGGCTGACGGTCTGCGCTTCCAGCGGGTGCCCGTGGTCCGGACAGCGCGGCGTGCCAACGCGGGCGAACAGCAGGCGCAGGTAATCGTGGATCTCGGTGATGGTGCCGACGGTCGAGCGCGGATTGTGCGAGGTCGACTTCTGCTCGATCGAGATCGCCGGCGACAGACCCTCGATGTGATCGATGTCGGGCTTCTCCATCATCGACAGGAACTGCCGTGCGTAGGAGGACAGCGACTCGACGTAGCGCCGCTGGCCCTCGGCATAGATCGTGTCGAAGGCCAGCGAGCTCTTGCCCGAGCCCGACAGGCCGGTGATCACGATCAGCTTGTCGCGCGGCAGCTCAAGGCTGAGGTTCTTCAGATTGTGCGTACGCGCGCCGCGGATGCGGATGGTGTTCATGCTGGGCCGGGGAGGGCGTGGGGAGCTGGGCATTGTAGGAGGCGGGCGTGAGGCCGGGGCGAGCGCGCCTCGGCCGGGATTCGGGATTGGGGATTCGGGATTCGCTAGAGCAGGCTCCGCGAGACCCGGGGTGGCGCGCAGGTAGAAGGCACGACCTTGTTGCTTGGCTGCTGTCATCGTGATGTCAGTAGGTCGGGGGCGCAGCGCCCCCGACCCGGGATTCGGGATTGGTGATTCGGGATTCGAAAGAGCGCGTCCGGCAGGCTTCCGGGGTTGGCTCTCGGATCTGGCGCATGACGCGGCAGCGCAGGGTCGCGCAAGGGAATGCCGATCGAATCCCGAGGCCCTCGCGCGCTGCGCTCGCGCGTTCATCGGCGCGCGGACCAGTGGTCCGCAAGCGCGCCTCTTCACTCCCGAATCCCGAATCCCGCTGCGACCGGGTTTGACCCGGGCGCAGCACGAACCTATACTCCCGCGGCTGTCCTGGCGCCCTTGCGCCGTCCTTCCCGTGTTTGCGGGGTCCAAGGAGGGGGTCATGGGGTCTCCCCGGCCCAGGCAGCCGACAATAACTACAGAGGAATCCGCAACATGTACGCAGTCATCGTTACCGGCGGCAAGCAGTACCGCGTGATGCAGGGCGAGACCCTGCGCGTCGAGAAGCTCGACGTGGAAGCGGGCAGCAGCATCGACCTGGACCAGGTCCTGCTGGTGGGCTCGGGCGAGAGCGTGACCGTCGGCACCCCGACCGTCGCCGGCGCCAAGGTCACTGCCACCGTCAAGGCCCACGGCCGCGGCGAGAAGATCCGCATCATCAAGTTCCGTCGGCGCAAGCACCATCGCAAGCAGATGGGCCACCGCCAGCACTACACCGAAATCGAAATCACCGGCATCAGCGCCTGATCGGCGCCGTCTGAAGCCCCAAGCAAGGAGAGTCTTCCATGGCACATAAAAAGGCAGGCGGCAGTACCCGTAACGGCCGCGATTCCAACCCGAAGTACCTCGGCGTGAAGATCTATGGTGGCCAGGCGATCGAAGCCGGCAACATCATCGTCCGCCAGCGCGGCACCCAGTTCCACCCGGGCCCGGGCGTCGGCCTCGGCCGCGACCACACCCTGTTCGCGCTGAAGGACGGCGTGGTGAACTTCGCGGTCAAGGGCCCGAAGAACCGCCGCACCGTGAGCGTCATCGGCGAGTAAGCGCCGCGACCGCAGCACACGCGAAAGGCCCCGCCTCTAGTGCGGGGTTTTTCGTTTAGGGGCCGGGAATCGGGAATTGGGAATGGGGAATCGTCAGAGCAGGCCTCGCGTCGGCGGCGCTGATCCTGTGTTTGCCCTGCTTGTCGATCTGGCATGCACCTCCCAAGCTTGCCGCAACCCGCTCCTACGATTCCCCATTCCCGATTCCCCATTCCCGGCTCTCAAATGAAACTCGTCGACGAAGCAGACATCCGCGTCATCGCAGGCAACGGCGGCAACGGCTGCGTGAGCTTCCGTCGTGAGAAGTTCATCCCGCTGGGCGGGCCGGACGGCGGTGATGGCGGCAACGGCGGCAGCGTGTTCCTGGTCGCCGACGAGAACCTGAACACCCTGATCGACTTCCGCCACCAGCGGATCTTCCGCGCGCAGCGCGGCGAGAACGGCATGGGCCGGCAAATGTATGGCAAGAAGGGCGAGGACGTGGTGATCCGCGTGCCGGTCGGCACCGTGGTCACCGCGGTCGATACCGACGAGGTGATCGGTGACCTCACCGAGCATGGCCAGACGCTCAAGGTCGCCCAGGGCGGCGAGGGCGGTCGCGGCAACATCCACTTCAAGACCTCGACCAACCGCGCGCCGCGCCGCGCCACGCCGGGCAGCGAAGGCGACGACCGCGAGCTTCGGCTGGAGCTCAAGCTGCTGGCCGATGTCGGCATGCTGGGCTTTCCGAACGCCGGCAAGTCGACCTTCATCCGCGCGGTGTCGGCGGCGACGCCGAAGGTGGCCGACTACCCCTTCACCACGCTCTATCCCAATCTCGGCGTGGTGCGCGTCGAGCAGGACCGCAGCTTCGTCATCGCCGACATTCCCGGCCTGATCGAGGGCGCCGCCGAAGGTGCAGGCCTGGGCGTGCAGTTCCTCAAGCACGTGCAGCGCAATCGCCTGCTGCTGCACATCGTCGACATGGCGCCGATGCTGGAAGGCGACGAGGCCGTGGCGCACATCGTCGGCGAGGTGCATGCCATCGAGCGCGAGCTCGAGCGCTACGACGCCGAACTGATGGGTCGCCCGCGCTGGCTGCTGCTGAACAAGGGCGACCTGCTTGACGAGGACACCCGCCGCGAGCGCGCGGAAGCCGTGGTCAAGGCGCTCGACTGGACTGCGCCCTGGTTCCTGATCTCGGCGATCAGCCGCGAGGGCACCTGGCCCGTGGCCCAGCAGGTCATGGAGTTCTTCGACGCCGAGAAGCGTGCGGCCATCAAGGAAGACGAGGACAGCCGGCCCTGGAGCCCGCTCGACTGATCCGATCCACCCGGCATTCGCCCGGCGGCAGCCGCGTCGGCAACCTGCTAAAGTCCCGCCGCTTTCCACCCGGAGTTCACACATGAATCGTTTCGTTTCGCTGGCCGCTGCTGGCCTGTTCTCGCTCGGTCTGGCTGCCTGCGGCGGCGGATCGTCCAGCCCGGCCGAAGCCACCGCCACGCCGGACGCGGCCGTCAAGGCCTCCGCCGATGCGCTGCGGCAGAACGACATCGGCCAGTTCGTCAAGCTGGTCCTGCCGGAAGCCCGCTACAACGAGGTCAAGGCCAAGTTCGAGTCGCGCGAGCGCACCGCGCCCGAGGCCGGCGAAGCGGCCGAGTTCTCGGAAATGATGGCCAAGCTGACCGCCGCTGACGCCGAGACCGCGCTGATGGCCGAGCTGGAGCCGCACATCGCGCAGTTCGAGGCCGAGATGGCGCCGCAGATGCCGATGATGATCGGCATGGGCCGCGGCATCGCCGTGCAGGGCATCCAGCAGAACGCCGAGATGAGCGAGGACCAGAAGCGCCAGGCCACCCAGCTGGTCGATGCCATGGGCAACTGGCTGAGTGGCGTCAAGCTGGGGGATCGCGAGCTCGCCAAGCAGGCGATCTCCAAGACTGTCGCCGCGGCCCGCAAGCTCGACCTGCAGACGCTGGAGCAGGTCAACGCGCTGAGCTTCGACCAGGCCATGGAAAAGGCGGGCATCGCCTTCGGCGGCCTGAAGGACGTGCTGGGTGTGTACGGCTTTGACGTCAATGCCGCGCTCGACAGCACCCAGGTGGAAGTGCTGAAGAGCGAGGGCGACGCCGCCCGCGTCAAGCTGAGCTACACCCTGCTGGGCACCGCGATCACCAGCGAGCAGGACATGGTGCGCGAGAACGGCCGCTGGTACGGCAAGGACACGATGAAGGCGCTGAGCGACGCCCTGGACCAGCCTGCCGCCCCCGCCGAGATCGCCGAAGAGGAAGTGACCGAAGAGCCGGCGCCGATGGAAGAGGACGACGAGGAAGTCACCGAGTAAGCCGGGACTCTCCCGTTCGGATGCGACGGAAGGGCGGCCCCAGGGCCGCCCTTCCTCGTTCCGGGCACGCATCAGCAAACGACCGCCTAACGGTTGGTTTCCCTGCCTTCGGCGATAATCCCGCGATGAGCCCAAGCCCTGCCGTCAAAGAACCCCTGCTGATGCGCCTACTCGGTCGCCTCATGCACCCCTGGATCGCGATCCGTCGCGAGCCCTCGACGCCGGTCGAGCAGCTGCTGCGCCCCGAGCTGCCGGTCTGCTACGTGGTCGAGCGCTACGGCCTGTCCAACACCGCGATCCTGGCGCGAGCCTGCGCCGAAGCCGGCCTGCCCTCGCCGCTGCTGCCGATCGGCGCACATGCGGCCTTCGGCGACGAGCGCGCCCTGGTGGCGCTGTCGCGCCGGCAGAGCACCTGGTTCGGCCGACCGCGCTCGCGCACGCACTCGGCCAGCCTCGCCAAGCTCGTGCAGGCGCTTGAAGAGCACCCGGAGCTGGACGTGCAGATCGTGCCGGTGTCGATCTTCGTCGGCCGCGCACCCGACCGCGAAAGCGGCTGGTTCCGCGTGCTGTTCTCCGAGAACTGGGCCATGGTCGGCCGCTTCCGGCGCGCCCTCTCGGTGCTGCTCAACGGCCGCGGCACGATCGTCCAGTTCGCGCCCGCGGTGTCGCTGCGCGAGGCGCTGTCCGAAGGCCTGCCGCGCGAGCGCACGGTACGCAAGGTCTCGCGCGTGCTGCGCGCGCATTTCCGCCGCGTGCGCACCGCGGTCATCGGCCCCGACCTCTCGCACAAACGCACCCTGGTCGATGCCGTGATCTCGGCCGAAGGTGTGGCCGCGGCGATCGCCGACCAGGCACGGCGCGACGGCATCAGCCTGGAGCAGGCGCGCGGCAAGGCGCGCCGCTACGCGCTGGAAATCGCCGCTGACTATTCACATCCGGCCGTGCGCTCGGCCTCGTTCATCCTCACGCCGTTCTGGAACAAGCTCTACGACGGCGTGACCATGCACCACTTCGAGACCCTGAAGCAGGTGGCACCCGGGCACGAGGTCATCTACGTGCCCAGCCACCGCAGCCACATCGACTACCTGCTGCTGTCCTACCTGCTGTACGTCAACGGCATCGTGCCGCCGCACATCGCCGCCGGCGTCAACCTCAACCTGCCGGTCGTGGGGCCGATCCTGCGCCGCGGCGGTGCCTTCTTCCTGCGCCGCAGCTTCAAGGCCAATCCGCTGTACTCGGCGGTGTTCAGCGAGTATGTGGCCAGCCTGATCACCCGCGGCGTGTCGATCGAGTACTTCATCGAGGGCGGTCGCTCGCGCACCGGCCGCCTGCTGCAGCCCAAGGCCGGCATGCTGGTGATGACCCTGCGCGCCTTCCTGCGCCAGCCGCGGCGGCCGGTGGTGTTCCAGCCGGTCTACATCGGCTACGAGAAGGTGATGGAGGGCAGGAGCTACATCGCCGAACTCTCCGGCGCGCCCAAGGAGAAGGAATCCCTGTTCGGCCTGCTGCGCGCGGTCGGCAACGTGCTGCGCAAGCGCTATGGCAAGGTCGCGGTCAACTTCGGCGAGCCGATCTTCCTCGATCGCGTGCTCGACGCGCACGACGCCGAATGGCGCCGCTTCGCCAGCGCCCCGGACGAGAAGCCGCAGTGGCTGAACCGTGCGGTGGATGATCTTTCCACCCGCATCCAGCGCCACATCAACCAGGCCGCGGACGTCAACCCGGTCAACCTGCTGGCGCTGTGCCTGCTGGCGACGCCCAAGCATGCGATGGCCGAAGCGGACCTGCTGTCGGCGCTGGATCTGATGAAGGCGCTGCTGGAGCGCGCGCCCTACTCCGATCGGATGACCGTGACCGCGCTTGGCCCCGCCGAGATCGTGCGCTATGGCGAGTCGGTGCAGGTGCTGGAGCGGGTCCAGCATCCGCTGGGCGACGTGCTGCGTTTCCCGGCCGACCTCGCCGTGCTGCAGACCTACTACCGCAACAATGTCGTGCACCTGTTCGCCGCGGCCTCGTGGGTGGCCTGCTGCTTCCAGAACAATCGGCGCATGAGCCGTTCCGCGGTGGTGCGGCTGGGGCGCCTGCTCTATCCCTTCGTGCAGGAGGAGCTGTTCCTGCCCTGGACCGGCGAGGAGTTCGGCCAGCGCATCGAGGCCACCGTCGACCTGCTGATCGAGCGCGGGCTGTTCGTGCTGGACGAGTCCGGCGCGCTGCAGCGCGGCCCGGGCCAGACCGATGAGGTGTTCCAGCTGCGCATCGTCGCGCACAGCCTGCAGCAGGCCTTCGAGCGTTACTACATCGCCATCGCGGTGCTGGTGAAGAACGGCTCGGGCACGCTGTCCACCGGCGAGCTCGAGAACTTCTGCCAGCTCACGGCGCAGCGCCTGTCCCTGCTGTACTCGCAGGCCGCGCCGGAGTTCTTCGACCGCGCCCTGTTCCGCGGCTTCATCGGCAAGCTGCGCGAGCTCGGCCTGATCCGCCTGGATGCCAACAGCAAGCTCGAGTACGACGAACGCCTGGAGGCCTGGGCCAAGGACGCGCGCCTGATCCTGTCGCGCGAGCTGCGCCATTCGATCCTGAAGATCACCCCCGAGGTGGCGCGTCAGGTCACCGCCGAGGCGCCGTCCGAAGCCGCCTGAGGCGGGAGGCTCAAACGCCCGGCCGCAGCAGGGCGTCGAAGGCGCGCGGGTCGCCCTGATGCGCGGCCGGCGCGATGCCCAGCAGGCGGCAGAGCAGGGCGTAGACGTCCACCGAGTGCGCGCGATCGATGCGCGTGCCCGGCGCGAAGGCCGGCCCGTGGCCGATGAAGAGGGCCTGCATGTCGGGCAGGGTGGGGTCGTAGCCGTGGCCGCCGCGCTTGCGCTTGCGGCCGGGCATCTCGTACACCCGGCGCGTGCCGACCACGAACGGCGGCTCCGCCTGGCAGGTGATCGCCGGGATCCGCGGATGCTCGCCGAAGCGCCATTCCGCGGGAAACTCCGGCGGACGGAAGCAGCGCATGTGCGCGTGCGGGCGCAGCAGGGCGGCTTCGACTTCGGCGCTGCGCCCGCGCCGCGGCTGGATGCCCGCCGAGGCGCCGAAGCTGACCAGCTCGAAGCTGCGCGGATCGACCAGTTCGTCGAGCAGGATCGGCCGCGATTCATCGATCGCGGTCATGCCGTGGTCCGAGACCAGCACCAGGTTGATGCGATCGGCCCAGCCCGCGTCTGCAATGCCCGCCAGCAGTTCACGGACCGACCTGTCGACGGCGCTGACCGCCCGCCGCAGTTCGGGCGCGTCGGGGCCGACATCATGGCCGATGCTGTCGACCTGTTCGAAGTAGAGCGTCATGAAGTCGGGCCGGCTCAATTGCGGCCGCGTGAGCCACTCCAACACCTGCTGCACGCGGCGCGCGCTGCCGAGGCTGGCGTCGTAGGGCAGCCACTCGTCGGGGTGCTGGCCGCCCACGTCGGCTTCGCTGCCCGGCCAGAACAGGGTGGCGCTGCGCAGGCCGCGGCGCTTGGCGGTGATCCACACCGGCTCACCGCCCCACCAGCGACCGTCCGCGACCGCCGTTCGCAGATGCATGGCGAAGCTGCCCAGCTCGGGGTCGCGCATGCTGTTGTTGATAATGCCGTGGCGGTCGGGGTGCAGGCCGGTGACCAGGGTGTAGTGGTTGGGAAAGGTCAGCGAGGGATAGGCGGGCTGAAGGGCCTCGGCATGGCCGCCACCCTCCGCCAGCGCGCGCAGGGTGCGCGCCTCCGGCATGGCCAGGTAATCCGGGCGGAAGCCGTCGATGCCGATCAGCAGCACGGGCAGCGGCCGTTCCCGAGGCAGCTTGGGTTCGGGCGCGCGGCTGGCACAGGCCACCAGCGCCAGCAGCAGCGGGATCAGCAGCAGAAGGGTGCGGAATCGACCCGCAGACGAGCCGCCAGCGCGGGCGTGGCTATCAGGAGTGGAGAGCATCCGTCGGAGTATGACGCGCCCCTGATGGGCGCAAGAACCGCCGAAGGTCACCGCTGTGTGAAACCAGTGCTTGGGCCTTGTTGCGGCCTCGCGCGGTTCAGGGCACCGGGCGCAGCTGCGGGCGCAGCCAGCGCTGGCCCTCGCCGGCCAGCCAGGCTTCGATGTCCGCAGCCGGCATCGGCCGCGCGTAGTAGTAACCCTGCGCGACCGGGCATCCGGCCTGCAGCAGGAACTGGTGCTGCTCCAGCGTCTCGACGCCCTCGGCGACCACCGTCTGTCCAAGGCTGCGGCCGATGCCCATCACCGCGGACGCAAGCGCGCGATCGCCCTCGTCGGTTTCGATGTCGCGCACGAAGCTGCGGTCGAGCTTCAGTTCATCGACCGGCAGGCGTTTCAGATAGGACAGGCTGGAGTAGCCCGTGCCGAAGTCGTCGACCGACAGGTGCACGCCGAGCCGGTTCAGGCTGTCGAGGTCGGCGCGGATGCGTGGTTCATCGATCAGCATCAGCCGCTCGGTGATCTCCAGGGTCAGCGCGTTCGGCGGCAGGCGGTAGCGCTGCAGCACCAGGCGCACGTGCGCGGGGACGTCGTCCTGGCGGAAGCGCTGTGCCGACAGATTGACCGCCACCGCCGGGATCGGCAGGCCCTTGGACTGCCATTCCGCGAGCTGCGCGCAGGCGCGTTCCAGCACCCAGGCATCCAGCGCATTGATCAGGCCACAGTCCTCGGCCAGCGGAATGAACTGGTCGGGCGGCACCCGGCCCAGTTCGGGATGGGTCCAGCGCACCAGCGCCTCGACGCCGGCCAGGCCCGGTCGCCCCAGCAGCACCTTGGGCTGGTAGTGCAGCTCCAGCGCATCGCGGCTCATCGCGTTGCGCAGCGCGCTTTCCATCTGCATGCGCCAGCGCGCGTTCTCGTTCATCGAGGCCAGGAAGAAGCGCACGCAGCCGCGACCGTCGCGCTTGGCCTCGTACATGGCGATGTCGGCGTTGCGCATCAGGGTTTCGAAGTCGCGGGCATCATCGGGGAACTGGCTGATGCCCATGCTGACGCTGGGCATGAGCACCTGGCCGCCGATCTCCAGGCGCTGGGCAACGGCGCGCAGGGCTTTCTCGGCGGCCACCGCACTTTCATTGGCGTCGCTGTCCGGGAACAGGATCACGAACTCGTCGCCGCCGACGCGGCTGATGGTGTCGGACTCGCGCAGGGTGCGGCGCAGGCGCTGGCCGACCTCGCGCAGCAGCTCGTCGCCGGCGGCATGGCCCAGCGAGTCGTTGATGTTCTTGAAACGGTCGATGTCGAGCACCGCCAGGCTCAGCTTGCGGCCGTCGCGCGCGGCCTGCTGCAGGGCCATGCGCGCGCGGTCCATCAGCAGGGCGCGGTTGGGCAACCCGGTCTGCGGGTCGAAGAAGGCGAGGCGCTCGATCTCGGCCTGGTTGTCATCGTGCTGGATGGCGACGCGGCAAAGCTGGATGCAGGCGTCGACCATGCGTCGATGGAAGCGGCTGGGACCGCGCGGCTCGCGGTAGTAGAAGGCGAAGGTCGCGACGACCTTGCCCGCGCGCCCCATCACCGGCGTCGACCAGCAGGCTGCAAGCCCGATCGGTAGGGCCAGATGCTTGTAAGGCGCCCACAGCGGGTCGCTGGCGATATCCTGGACTTCCACTTCCTCGCCACGGAACGCAGCCGTGCCGCAGGAGCCGCCAACGGGCCCGATCGCCAGGCCATCCAGCGCGCTGGAGTAGGCAATCGGCAGGCTGGGCGAGGCCAGCGGCCGCAACTTGCCCTCGCCGTCGATGCGCAGCACCGAGCAGGCGACTTCGGGCGCCAGTGCCTCGACCTGGCGGCACAACAGGTCGAGCACCGCGCGCAGCGGCCGCCCCAGCGCCACCGACTCCAACACATCGCGCTGCAGCAGGTTGACGGCCGCTTCCTGTTGGCGATCCAGCAAGGGGAACACCAGTCCGAGCACGCCGTCCAGGCGCGGATGCCGGCACAGCCGCAGCTCGATGGCTTCGAGCCGGCCCTCGCTTCCGCTGAGCGCCGCGGGCGCCATCAGCGCGGTCGGGCTGGTTTCCATGCCGGCCATCAGGCGCTGCCAGCGATCGCGGTCGAGATCCGCGACCAACTCGCCGACCGTAGTGGCCTCCAGCGTGCCCAAGCGATCGGCCAGGGCGCTGCTGATGCCGCGCAGACGACCATCGGCATCGGCGAGGAAGGCGCCCACGGACGTCCCCTCGAACAGGTCGAGCTCGCTAGCCGGCGCGTGGTTCCTGACCTGCTTCACGGTCTGGACCGCAGACGGTGGTGGTGCCGCGCCGCGATCCACGTGTTCGTGGCGGCATGGCCAGGGTCGGGCGTGTTCATGACGTGAGGCGCTGCAAACACCGTGCCCCACGGGGCGCCGGGAGATCGGCGGTTCGTCTAAACAAAAGCTGAATGGTGCGAATGGGTCGCACTTATTTCTGTACAAATCGTTCTGTACAGTTCCGCGCCCATGACCCGACCTCCCAAAGCCCGCCAACGTGTGCTGGACGCCGCCCGTCGCATCGTCGAAGAGCGCGGTGCCGGCCATCTGACCTTCGAGGAGCTGGCCCGCGTCAGCGGCGTCACCCGCGGCGGCATCACCTACCACTTCCCGACCAAGGAAGACCTGCTGCGTGGCCTGATCGAGGCCGACATCGATCAGTGGGAGGCGGCCTCCGTGCCGCCGGAAGACCTCGCCGGCATCTGTCCCTGCCCGCGCACGGCGGCGGCGCTCGGCCACCTGCGCTGCCATCTCACCGAGGACGAGGGCCACAAGCGCTTCGTCAGCGGGATGCTCAGCGCGGGCATGGTCGACGACAGCCTGCTCAACCCGATCCGCGAGCACCAGGCGCGCGACTTCGCCGACTGGAGCTGGGACGAGGCGGATCTGCGGCGCTACCTGCTGCTGGCGGCGGCCGAGGGCCTGTTCTGGCAGGACATGTTCAACCTCAACCCGGTGCCTGCCGAGGCGCGCAAGCGACTCAAGGTGCTGATCGAACGCCTGCTGCTCGACTGGGCCAGCGGTGTCGAAAACCCGACTCCCCCGCACGACAACGACACGCGAACGGGCTGATTCCCGTCAGCGTCTACCCTTCCCCAAGGACAATTTCCATGACTGCAGCTCCGCGATTCCGGATTGATCCGCGGCTTGCCCTTGCCTCTCTGATCGTGTTCGCACTGACCGCCTGCTCGGGCGGTGGTGCGGGCCCGATGCAGATGCCGCCCACCGAAGTGAACGTCGCCACAGTGGTCTCCAAGCCGGTGACCCAGTGGGACGAATTCACCGGCCGCATCGAGGCCGTCGAGCACATCGAGATCCGTCCGCGCGTTGCCGGGTATCTCACTGGCATCCATTTCCAGGAAGGTCGCGCGGTCAAGGCTGGCGACCTCCTGTTCACCATCGACGACCGCGAGTACAGGGCTGCGGTCGCCAGCGCCCGCGCCGATCTCGCCCGCGCCGAGGCGCGTCGCGCCCTGGCAGATACCGAGTTCAAGCGCAGCCAGGCCCTGGTCGAGGCGCGTGCGGTCAGCACAGGTGAGCTGGAAACGCGGCAGAACGAAGCGCGCCAGGCCGAGGCCGATGTGCTGGCCGCCCGCGCTCGCCTTGAGCAGGCCGAGTTGAATCTAAGTTTCACCCGAATCACTGCGCCGATCGACGGTCGCGCCAGCGTGGCGCGCCTGCGCGTCGGCAACCTCGTCTCGCCCGGCGAGCCGGTGCTGACCACGGTGGTCTCGCTGGACCCGGTCTATGTGAGCTTCCAGGGCGACGAGCGCGCCTATCTGCGCTACCAGGCACTGGCGCGCAACGGCGAGCGCGAGAGCTCGCGAGAGGCGCCGAATCCGGTGCGCGTTGGGCTCGCCGACGAGCAGGGCTTCCCGCACGAGGGGCGCATGGTCTTCCTCGACAATGCCGTCGACCCGGCCACCGGCACCATCTTCGCGCGCGCGGAGCTGCCGAATCCCGATGGCGTGTTCACGCCGGGCCTGTTCGCACGCGTGCAGCTGCTTGGCGAGCAACTCGAAAGCGCGCTGCTGGTGCATCCGCAGGCGGTGCTGACCGATCAGGATCGCCGCTATGTCTATGTCGCCGACCAGGTGACCCTGCCGCCGGAGATGGGCGGCACCGGCGAGCCGCATCTGGGCGCTGTGCGCAAGGACGTGGTGCTCGGGCCGACCATCGACGGCCTCGTGGTCGTCGAGCAGGGCCTCGATGCCGACGATCGCGTGGTGGTCAACGGCATGCGCAAGATCTTTTTCCCCGGCGCGCCGATCGCGCTCGTCGAGGTGCCCATGGACCAGCCGAACACGGTGCAGGCAGCGCCCGCGGCGGCCCCGGCCGCGGCCGGCAGCGAGGGCTGATCCATGGCCCACGCCGACCTTTCCCGGATCTTCGTGGACCGGCCGATCCTGGCCGCGGTCCTGTCCATCGTCATCTTCGTCGCCGGCCTGATCGCCATCCCCAACCTGCCGATCACCGAGTACCCGGAAGTCGCGCCGCCGACCGTGCAGGTCACCGCGATCTACCCGGGCGCCAACCCCAAGACCATCGCCGACACCGTCGCCGCGCCGCTTGAAGAGGCGATCAACGGCGTCGAGAACATGATCTACATGAAGTCGGCGGCGTCCTCGGACGGCACGCTGTCGCTGTCGATCACCTTCAAGCTCGGCACGGACATCGACCTCGCTGCAATGCAGGTGCAGAACCGGGTCAACCAGGCCCTGCCGCGCCTGCCCGAGTCCGTTCGCCAGCTTGGCGTCACCACCGCCAAGGCCTCGCCGAACATCACCATGGTGGTGCACATCGTCTCGCCGGACGGGCGCTACGACGGCTTGTATCTTTCGAACTTCGCCACGCTCAACGTCAAGGACGAGCTGGCGCGGCTCGATGGCGTCGGCCAGGCCCAGGCGTTCGGCGCCGGCAACTACGCGATGCGCGTATGGATCGACCCCGACCAGGCGGCGCAGCGTGGCCTGACCGCGCTCGACATCGTCGGCGCGATCCGCGAGCAGAACGTGCAGGTGTCGGCCGGCGCGATCGGCGCCTCGCCGCAGCCGGCCGGCGCTTCCGTGCAGCTGCTGGTGAACGCGCGCGGTCGCCTGGAAAGCGCCGAGGAGTTCGGCGACATCGTGCTCAAGACCGGCGACAACGGTGCGGTCACGCGGCTGCGCGACGTTGCCCGCGTCGAGCTCGGCTCCAACACCTACGCGCTGAACTCCTACCTCAACAACCAGCAGGCCGCGGCGGTGGTGATCTTCGAGGCGCCGGGCGCGAACTCGATCGCGCTGTCGGACGCCGTGCGCGCGCGCATGGCCGAGCTGGAGCGGACCTTCCCCGAAGGCATCAGCTGGGAAGTCGCCTACGACCCGACGGTCTTTGTTCGCAAGTCGATCGACTCGGTGATCATGACCCTGCTCGAAGCCATCGCCCTGGTGGTGATCGTGGTGGTGGTGTTCCTGCAGACTTGGCGCGCCTCGATCATCCCGCTGCTGGCGGTGCCGGTGTCGATCGTCGGCACCTTCGCGGTGCTGCTGCTGCTGGGCTATTCGATCAACGTGCTGACCCTGTTCGGACTGGTGCTGGCGATCGGCATCGTGGTCGACGACGCCATCGTCGTGGTCGAGAACGTCGAGCGCCACATCGAGGAGGGCATGAAGCCGCTGGCGGCGGCACACAAGGCGATGCAGGAGGTGTCAGGCCCGATCGTCGCGATCTCGCTGGTGCTGGCTGCGGTGTTCGTGCCGATCGCTTTCATCGACGGCGTGACCGGCCAGTTCTACCGCCAGTTCGCGGTGACCATCGCGGTCTCGGTGCTGATCTCGGCCTTCAACTCGCTGACGCTCAGCCCGGCGCTGTCGGCGGTGCTGCTCAAGCCCCACGGCGCGAAGAAGGACCGGCTCGCCCGCCTCATCGATCGCGTGCTGGGGCGGTTCTTCAATTGGTTCAATGCGAAGTTCAAGCGCAGCAGCGAGCGCTACTCCGGGCGCATCGGCGGCACCATCGCCCGCGCGCCGCGGCTGCTGGTGATCTACGGCCTGCTGCTGGTGGCGACGGTGTTCGGCTTCCTGCAGGTGCCGGCGGGCTTCATTCCGACCCAGGACAAGCAGTACCTGTTCGCCGGCGTGCAGCTGCCCGAGGGCGCCTCGCTGGAGCGCACCGAGGCGGCGATGAAGCGCATGGGCGAGATCGCGCTGGCCACGCCCGGCGTGGCCGATGTGGTTCAGTTCCCGGGCCTGAACGCGATCCACTTCGTCAGCACGCCAAACGTCGGCGTGATGTTCATCGGCCTCGACGAGCCGCACCTGCTGCCCAAGCCGGCGGCGGCGATCGCCGGTGAGTTGACCGCCAAGTTCGGCGGCATCCAGGACGGCATGGCATTCGCCTTCATGCCGCCACCAGTGTTCGGCTACGGCAATGCGGCCGGCGTCGAGGCCTATGTGCAGGATCGCCAGCGCATGGGCTATGGCGACTTGAACCAGCAGACCCAGGCGTTTGCCGGTGCGATCAGCCAGCTGCCCGGCTTCGGCCCCGGCTCGGCCTTCTCGTCCTTCCAGGCCAATGTGCCGCAGATCGACGCGGTGGTCGACCGCAGCAAGGTCAAGGAAAGCGGTCTGCGCCTGACCGATGTGTTCGACACCCTGCAGGTCTACCTGGGCTCGGCCTACGTCAACGACTTCAACCTGTTCGGCCGCACTTTCTCGGTCTACGCCCAAGCCGATGCGCCCTTCCGCGACGAGGTCGGCGACGTGGCGCGCCTGCAGGTGCGCAACGACCAGGGCCAGATGGTGCCGCTGGGCAGCGTGGTCGAAATGGTGCCGAGCTTCGGCCCGGATCCCGTGGTGCGCTACAACGGCTACCCCGCGGCGGACGTCACCGCCACGCCGTTCAGCACCGACGTCAGCGCCGCCGCCGCCGTGCAGATGGCCCGCGCCACCGCCGACCAGGTGCTGCCGCGCGGCATGACCATGGAATTCACCGGGCTGACCTACCAGCAGGTCAACCAGGGCATCGCCCAGTTCCTCGTGCTGCCCCTGTGCGTGCTGCTGGTGTACCTGGTGCTGGCCGCGCTCTACGAGAGCTGGAGCCTGCCGCTTGCGGTGATCCTGATCGTGCCGATGTGCATGCTCTCGGCCTTCGGCGGCATCTGGGTGCTGAACATGATCAACGGCCTGTGGTTCGGCGCACAGATAGGACTCGGCTGGATCAATCCGATGACGGCGGCACCACCTACCATCATCGATATGAACGTGTTCACCCAGATCGGCCTGGTCGTGCTGATGGGCCTGGCCTGCAAGAACGCGATCCTGATCGTCGAGTTCGCCCGCGATCTGGAGGAGCAGGGCCGCAGCATCGTCGACGCCGCGGTCGAGGCCTGCCGCCTGCGCCTGCGCCCGATCCTGATGACCAGCTTCGCCTTCTGCGCCGGCGTGCTGCCGCTGGTGTTCGCCAGCGGCGCCGGCGCCGAGGTGCGCCACGTCATGGGCGTGACCGTGTTCTTCGGCATGCTCGGCGTGACCTTCTTCGGCCTGTTCTTCACCCCGGTGTTCTATGTCGTCATCCGCAAGCTGGTCGAGCGCCGACGCGCGCGACTGGCCGCCGCCGAGGAGGCGCCCGCCCATGCCTAAGCATCCGCTCGCCTTTGCCCTCGCGATCGCCGTGACCTTGGGCGCCTGTACGGTCGGGCCGGAGTACGTCCGGCCCAGCGCCCAGCTGCCCGAACGCTTCGACCAGGCCGGCAGCCATGCCGCCACCGAAGCGGTGCAGCCGGCGCTGTGGCGCGCCTTTGGCGATCCGGCGCTGGACGCGCTGATCACCCGCGCGCTGGAGGCCAACACCCAGCTGGCGCAGGCGCTGGCGCGGCTCGACGAGACCCGCGCATTGGCCGGCCTGTCGACCTACAGCCTGTTCCCGACCGTCGATACCGGCCTGAGTGGCGAACGCAGTCGCCCCAGCGGCCGCGACCCCTTCCTGCCGCCGGAGCAGGGCCGCACCGACACCTACCGGGCCGGCTTCGATGCGCGCTGGGAAATCGATCTGTTCGGCACCCTGCGCAATCCGAAACGCGCCATCGACCGGCGCGTGCAGGCTGACGCCGCGGCGCTGGAGCATGTGCACATCAGCGTGGTTGCCGAAGTCGCGCAGGGCCTGTTCGAGCTGCGCGGTGCGCATGCCCGCCTGCGCCTGCTGGAACAGAACCTGGAAGGCTGGCAGCGCAGCGTCGACCTGATGACCGCGCTCGAGCGCAACGGCCGCCGCAGCGGGCAGGACGTCGCCGCGGTGCAGGCGCAGCGCTCGGCCCTGGCGGCGCAATACGCCCAGACCGAGGCCTCGGTGGTACGCGCCGAGCAGCGACTGGCGGTGCTGACCGCGCAGCCGGTGGACGCCGTGCGCGCCCTCGTCGATGCCGAGCTTGGCATTCCCGAGCTGCCGCCGCTGGTGGCGGTCGGCACGCCGGAGGACTGGCTGAAGCGCCGGCCCGACGTGCGCGAGGCCGAGCGTCGCCTGGCGGCGGCCTACGCCGACATCGGTACCGAAGTGGCCAACTACTATCCCAAGCTGACCCTGCTCGGCGGTTTCGGCTGGACCGCGCAGAGTTTCGGTGAGCTCGGCGAGGAGGCGTCGGAACGCTGGAGCTGGGGGCCGTCGATCAGCTGGAGCATCCTCGACTTCGGCCGCACACGGCAGCGTGTGCAGGCCGCCGAGGCCCGCGCCGAGGGCGCCGAGGCGCTGTTCCGCGAGACCCTGCTGCGGGCGCTTGAGGAAACCGAGAACGCGATGGCCGGCTACCGTGCGGCCAACCGCGCGGCCTTCGACCTTGGCGCTGCGGCCGAGTCCGCCGGCGAGGCCGCGCGCCTGGTGCGGCTGCGCTTCGATGCCGGCAGCGAGGACGCGCTGAGCCTGCTCGACGCCGAGCGCACGCGCATCGACTTCGAGGTGCAGGCCGTGGACGCCGAGGTGCAGCGAGCGACCGCGCTGGCGGCGCTGTACAAGGCCCTGGCCGGCGACTTCGCCGGGCTCGACCCGGAGGCGTTGGCCGCGCGACGTTGAGCCAGCACTGCCGGCGGACCGATCCGCCGGCAGCCTGTAGTTCGTGAGCGGAGCGATCCGCGCACGGGGCCACGGAAGGCCCACCTTCCTTATCGCAGTCAGTGGACGGGCGACTGCGCTCCGTCAGCCTTGCGGTAGCGCCGCGCGTGCGACAGTGGGCGCCGGGATCGCAGCAGGCTTCCTCGCATAGCGGCGATCCAGCAGCACGCCGGCGATCACCGAGACCAGCACGGGCACGGCCCAGGGCGCCAGCTGCAGATAGCCGCTCATCTGCAGGCCGAAGGCGGCCAGCAGGCTCTTCAGGCCGATCGCGAAGAAGGCGATGTGGGTGGCAGTGCCGCAGCCCAGCATGGCGCCGTAGTGCTCCTGCAGCCACCAGTTGCCGGCGTCGATCGGGCGCCACAGGCGACGCAGCATGCCCGCACCGAGAAAAGCGCCGACGGCCGAGAAGCCGATCAGCAGGGGGTTGCCCTTGGCGATGCCGACCGCGAGCACCAGCAGCGCTGTCGCCAGGTTGAGCGCGCCGACGACGGCGTAACGTCGATCGCGAAACGACGCCTGGTCGCGCTTGCGGCGGATCGCCCGCCAGCCCAGCCACATCGAGGTCGCGGTGATGACCACCAGATAGGCGAGGAAGGTGGCGATGCCGCTCTGCCCGCGCAGGAAGAACGTGGCGGCCATTGGCATCGCGGTGATGCAGATGCCCAGCATCGCGAGCAGATAAACCTTGCCGCTGCCGCGATGCAGCGGACTGCCCTTGCGGGCGAAGGCCGCCATCCAGAAGGTCAGCAGCGACACGGCGCCGGCCAGGCCGTGCAGGCTGACGAGGATCGGATACAGGCTTTCCATGGTGCGGCTCCGTCGCGGTGGGTGTGGCCACAGTCTCGACATCCACGGTCACGGCCAGCAGGTGCCCGCGGTCATCCGCAGGGGGTGAGTAAAGTCACCTGGGTGCCCAAACCGGTTTCACCGCGGCGCGGCCGCTGCCATGCTGCGGCCATGGACATCACCCGCACCGCGCCCGAACGCGCGCTGGCGCCCGCCCAATGGTCGGGCTGGCTCGCCCCGCTCAGCTTCGCGGCCTACATCACCTGGGCGGCGATCACCTTCGCTGCCGTCGATGTCGACAAGCTGCAGTCCGGCCTGCTCCGCGAATGGAGCGGCCTGGCCTGTCTCATCGGCATGCTTGGCCTGTTCGTCTGGCGCAGCCTGCGCGACAGCGGCGTCGACTGCCGCGGCGCACGCTGGAACAGCGTGGCGCAGGGCGTGCTGGTGGTGCTGGCCGAGCGCCTGCTGATGGAGGGCCAAGTCACCGTGCTGCTGGTGATCGTGTCGGCCCAGCTGGTCCTGCTGATGCCGGTGCGCTGGGCCTTGCTTTGCCTGCTCGCATTCAACGCCGCAGTGGCCCTGCGCTGGATCGGCAGCGGCTGGTCGCCGCTGCAGGCGCTGTTCAATCTGGTGCCGCTGCTGGGCTTCCAGGCCTTCGCCACGCTGACCGGCTACTACGCCGGCATGAGCGAACGCGCGCGGGATCATCTGGCCCAGGTCAACGCCGAGCTGCTCGCCACCCAGCGCCTGCTGGAGGAAAGCGCGCGCAGCGGCGAGCGCCTCAAGCTCTCGCGCGAGCTGCATGACGTCGCCGGCCACAAGCTCACCGCGCTGAAGCTCAACCTTGCGCGCCTGCAGCGCGATCCCGCGCTGGCCGCGCGCGAGGAGGTCAGCGTCAGCGCGCAGCTCGCCGATGAGCTGCTCGCCGACATCCGCAGCGTGGTCAGCGCGCTGCGCCAGCACGACGGGCTGGAGCTTGATGCCGCCCTGCGCGCATTGGCCCGTCCGATCGCCGGCACCCACATCGAGGTCGACGTGCAGGAGGGCCTGCGGGTGGAGTCGGTGGCTACCGCCGAAACCCTGCTGCGCTGCGCGCAGGAGGCCATCACCAATGCCCTGCGCCACGGCCGCGCCAGCCACGTGCGGCTGCGCTGCGCGCGCAGCGGCGAAGGCCTGCTGCTGGAGGTCGCCAATGACGGCGAGCCGCCGCGCCGCATCGAGTTCGGCAACGGCCTGACCGGCATGCGCGAGCGCCTGCAGGCGATGGGCGGCCGGCTTGAGCTCGATGCCGGCGCCGAGCGCGGCCTGCGCCTGCGCGCCTACCTGCCGGAGCAGGCTGCATGAGCGCACGCATCGCGTTATGCGACGACCAGGCCCTGGTGCTGCGCGGCCTGTCCGCTCTATTGAGTGACCTCGGAATCGAGATCGCGCTGGAGGCGCCCGATGCCGAAAGCCTGCTCGCGGCGCTGCCGCAGCGGCCGGTCGACGTGATCGTCAGCGACATCCGAATGCCCGGCATGGGCGGGATCGGCCTGGTCGGCGCCCTGCGCGAGCGAGGTGACGCGACGCCGGTGATCCTGCTCACCACCTTCGACGACAGCGAGCTGCTGCTGCGCGCGGTCGAGGCCGGCGCCCAGGGCTTCCTGCTCAAGGACGCCTCGCCCGAAGACCTGCGCGCTGCGATTGTTCGCGTCGCCGCCGGCGAGACCCTGCTGCAGCCGGTCAGCCTCGGGCCCGTACGCGCCGGCTGGAGCACGCCCGAAGCCACGCCCGGTCAACGCATCACCGAGCGCGAGCAGAGCATCCTGCGGCTGGTGGCCGGCGGCTACAGCAACAAGGAAATCGCCCGCGTCCTGCACCTCTCGGAAGGTACAGTGAAGAACTACATGTCCGAGATCCTGCTGAAGCTCGACTGCCGCGACCGCACGCATGCGGTGCTGAAGGCCATCACCCAGAAGCTGTTGTGATCCTTGCGGGTGAATGCCGGGATGCCTCGCCTTGAGCTGATCCTGCTGCCCGGACTCGACGGCACGGGGCGAATGTTCGCGCCATTGATGGAGTCGCTTGCCGGGTGCGGCGTTTCGGCGAGGGCCATCGGATATCCGACGCATGACGCACTCGACTACGTCGCGTTGGAGCGACACGTGCATGCCGAGTTGCCCGAGTCCAGCGCCTTCGTGCTGCTCGCGGAATCCTTCTCGGGGCCCATCGCTTTGCGAATTGGTGCGGCGCCACCCGACAACATGAAGGGTGTCATCCTTTCGACGACGTTCGCTGCCCGCCCGACCTCCCTGCTGGGTCCGCTGTCGGGCTGCGTGCGGTGGGCGCGAGTGCGTCCCCCGATGTTCCTGCTCGACTGGTTTCTGCTGGGGCGCTGGTCGAATGAAAGCCTGCGATCCGAACTCGCCGCAGCCTTGGCTGGCGTTCCCGTCAGCGTGCTCAGTCGCAGAGCCTTTGACGCGCTGCAGGTGGACGCTGTTGAGGCGTCAATGAGTATGAAGCGCCCTGCCATGGTGCTCTGGGCCAGACAGGACCGACTTCTGAGCGCGAATGCACGCAGGCAGCTTGCGAACGCGCTGCAGACGGCGCACATGCGAGAGGTGGAGGGGCCGCACCTGCTGCTGCAGACCCAGCCCCGGCTATGCGCAGGGCTGATCGTGGAGTTCATGCGGACGCTGACGGTCGAGTAGGGGTCTCTCGACCAATCTGCTCAATACATTGGGTGCGCCTGCGGCGCACCGCTTCGCTTCGGCGTGCGCGCGCGGGTGAGAACAGAAGACGCACCTGCCGTGGGCGAGGCTTGGGCTCTCACTCGGCGCCCTTCGCGAGGGCAGGTGCGCGACACGCGCACCCTACGACGTCGAGTGACGCGTGGCGAGAATCGAAGCCGATTTCGTCATCGCGTAGGGTGCGCCTGCGGCGCACCGCTTCGCTTCAGACTCCAGAGCGACCGCAGGCCCTCGACCCAGTGATCCTTCGCCTAGGCCGCGACCCAAAGCGCAGGCAAGCCAGGCAGAGCGCGCAGCAGCGGGATCAGTTCGCCGCGCTTGACGATGGCCGCGGCGCGCTCGATATCGGGCGCGAGGTAGCGATCGGTCTCCACGCTCGGACACTGTGCGCGCAGCAGGGCATGTGCGGCTTCCAGCGTGGTCGAGCTGGTCAGCGGACGCAGGAACTCGACGCCCTGCGCCGCAGCGAGGTACTCGACCCCGAGGATGTGGGCGACGTTGTCGATCATGGCCTGCAGGCGGCGCGCGGCGAAGGTGGCCATCGACACATGGTCTTCCTGGTTGGCACTGGTCGGCAGACTGTCGACCGAGGCCGGATGCGCCAGCGACTTGTTCTCGCTCGCGAGTGCCGCCGCGGTGACGTGGGCGATCATGAAGCCGCTGTTCAAACCGGCGTCGCGGGTCAGGAAGGGCGGCAGGCGCGAGACGCCGGCATCGATCAGCATGGCGATGCGGCGTTCGGCAATCGCGCCGACTTCGGCGATGGCGGTGGCCATGGCATCGGCGGCCAGCGCTACGGGTTCGGCGTGGAAATTGCCGCCCGACACCATCAGGCCTTCGTCGGCGAACACCAGCGGGTTGTCGGTGACCGCATTGGCTTCGCGCAGCAGCACGCGGGCGGCGTAGCGCAGCTGGTCGAGGCAGGCGCCGACCACCTGTGGCTGGCAGCGCAGGCAGTACGGGTCCTGTACGCGGTCGTCGCCTTCGGCATGCGAGGCGCGGATCGCGCTGCCGGCGAGCAGGGCGCGGTAGTACTGGGCGACATCGATCTGCCCCGGCTGGCCGCGCACGGCGTGGATGCGCGGATCGAAGGGACCATCGCTGCCGCGCGCGGCATCCACCGTGAGCGCGCCGATGACGAGCGCTGATTCCAGCACAGGCTCGAAGGCGAACAGCGCGTGCAGGGCCAGCGCAGTCGAGGTCTGGGTGCCATTGATCAGGGCCAGACCTTCCTTGGCTTCCAGCGTCAGCGGCTTGAGCCCGTGGTTGGCCAGCACCTCGGCCGCCGGGCGGCGCTCGCCGTGGACCAGGAACTCACCTTCGCCGAGCAGGGCCAGAGTCATGTGCGAGAGCGGCGCGAGATCGCCCGAGGCACCGACCGAGCCCTGCGCCGGCACGTAGGGCACCAGGCCCTCGTTGTAGACATCGAGGATGGCGTCGATCACCTCCTCGCGCACGCCGGAATGCCCGCGCGCCAGGCTGGCCGCCTTGGTCACCAGCATCAGTCGCACCACTTCGGGAGACAGCGGAGATCCCACGCCCACCGAGTGCGAGCGGATCAGGTTCAGCTGCAGCTGGGCGAGGTCGGCCTTGCTGATGCGGGTGGAGGCCAGCTTGCCGAAGCCGGTGTTGACGCCATAGACCGGCGCATCGCCAGCAGCGTGGCGCTGCACCAGCTCGGCGCTGGCGCGGATGCCGGCGCGGGCCTGGTGATCCAGCTCGACGCGCACGCCGCCGGCATGGATGGATTGCAGCTGCTCAAGGCTCAGGTGGCCGGGGGTGAGGGTGAGGGTCATGGCGAGGTCCGCGCTGAAGGTGGCGTTCGAAGGTGGGCTGCGTTCGAAGGTGAAGCGTCAGTTGCACGGCAATTCCGTGGAACGGAGGCGAGCTTGAGCCCCTCTCCCCGTGGAGCGGTTCGGGGCCGGTTATCGGCTGCCGGTGGCAGCCGATGGGCCCGAGAGCCCGAGCGAAGCGAAGGAGGGGTTGGGGAGAGGGTCCGGGCACCCCTCGGTGGAAAACATCGCATGCACAGTTCTGACGCTGATCAAACGTGGGGGATTGAGGGCTCCCGAACCCTCTCCCCCGACCCCTCTCCCATTGGGAGAGGGGAGCAGGGCTGCGCGTGATTGATTTGTGGCGATGACGGATTGCTACTGTCAGCGTCACCCCTCTGCGACGAGCGAGCCGGGTGAAGGCACGCCTCACCCCAACATCGGCAAATCCAGCCCCTGTTCGCGCGCGCACTGCTGCGCGATCGCATAGCCCGCATCCGCATGGCGCATCACTCCGGTGCCCGGGTCGTTCCACAGCACGCGGGCGATGCGCTGGTCTGCTGCCTCGCTGCCGTCGCACACGATCACCACGCCGCTGTGCTGGCTGTAGCCCATGCCGACGCCGCCGCCGTGGTGCAGGCTGACCCAGGTGGCGCCGCCGGCGACGTTGAGCATCGCGTTCAGCAGCGGCCAGTCCGACACCGCATCCGAGCCGTCGAGCATGGCCTCGGTCTCGCGGTTGGGGCTGGAGACAGACCCGGAGTCGAGATGGTCACGCCCGATCACGATCGGCGCCTTCAGCTCACCCTTCCGCACCATCTCATTGAAGGCAAGTCCGGCGCGATGCCGTTCGCCCAGGCCGATCCAGCAGATGCGCGCGGGCAGGCCCTGGAAGGCGATGCGCTGGCCGGCCATGTCCAGCCAGCGGTGCAGGTGGCGGTTCTCCGGGAACAGCGCCTTGATCTTGGCGTCGGTCTTCGCGATGTCCTCGGGGTCGCCCGAAAGCGCCACCCAGCGGAAGGGCCCCACGCCGCGGCAGAACAGCGGGCGGATGTAGGCCGGCACGAATCCGGGGAAGTCGAAGGCGTTCGACACGCCCTGGTCCTTCGCGACCTGGCGCAGGTTGTTGCCGTAGTCGAAGGTCGGCACGCCCATCTGCTGGAAGGCCAGCATGGCGCGCACATGCTCGGCGCAGCCGCGCGCTGCGGCGGCGCGGAGCTCGGCATGCTTCGAGGGATCGCGCTGCGCGGCCTGCCATTGCTCGACGCTCCAGCCCGGCGGCAGGTAGCCGTTGACCAGGTCATGGGCCGAGGTCTGGTCGGTGACGAGATCCGGCTTCATGCCGCCAGCCTGCGCGCGGCGCACCAGCTCGGGCAGCACTTCGGCCGCATTGCCGAGCAGGCCGATCGACACTGCCTTGCCTTGAGCGGTGTAGCGGCGGATGCGATCCAGCGCGTCGTCGAGATCGCTGGCCTGCTCGTCGAGGTAGCGCGAGCGCAGGCGGAAATCGATGCGCGACTGCTGGCATTCGATGTTGAGCGAGCACGCCCCGGCGAAGCTCGCCGCCAGCGGCTGCGCACCGCCCATGCCGCCCAGGCCCGCGGTCAGTACCCAGCGGCCGCTGAGATCGCCGCCGTAGTGCTGGCGACCGGCTTCTACGAAGGTTTCGTAGGTGCCCTGCACGATGCCCTGGCTGCCGATGTAGATCCAGCTGCCGGCGGTCATCTGTCCGTACATCATCAGGCCCTTGCGATCGAGCTCATCGAAGTGCTCCCAGCTGGCCCACTTCGGCACCAGGTTCGAGTTGGCGATCAGCACGCGCGGGGCGTCCGGGTGGGTGGGGAACACGCCCACCGGCTTGCCGCTCTGCACCAGCAGGGTCTGGTTGTCCTCAAGCCGCTGCAGCGTCTTCAGGATCGTCTCGAAGCTGTCCCAGTCGCGCGCCGCCTTGCCGATGCCGCCGTAGACCACCAGCGCATCCGGGTTCTCGGCGACCTCGGGGTCGAGGTTGTTCTGCAGCATCCGCCAGGCGGCTTCGGTCAGCCAGCTGCGGCAGTGCAGAGTGTTGCCACGGGGCGCGCTGACGCGGCGCGGCTGGGCCTTCGCGGTGGAGGAACTCATGCGTGACTCCTGCGGCCAGGGGCCGGGTGGGGGCGTCGAACGCCGCGTTGCGGGTCGGCGACTGCGCTGGCGGTGGGTCTCGGGAAGGTCTACGCTACCTGTCTAGACAAGACCCGGCAAGTCGAGGTGCAGCATGGGCGCGGAATCGAAGCTGCCACCGTACGCGCGGATCAAGGCCGTGCTGAAGGATGCGCTGGCACGCGGCGACTACGCGCCGGGCGCGCAGCTGCCCAGCGAATCGGCCCTGGTGGCCGAGTTCGGGGTCAGCCGCATGACCGTCGGTAGGGCGCTCAACGAACTCGCCGCCGAAGGCCTGATCGAGCGGGTGCAGGGCGTGGGCAGCTTTGCGAGCGCGCTCGATCGCGTGTCGAGCACGCTGACCCTGCGCGACCTGCACGAGGAGATCGCTGCCCGCGGCCACACCCACACGGCCGAGGTGAAGCTGCTGCGTGAGGAAGTGCCCAAGCCCGCGCTGGCCGAGGCGTTCGGCGTGTCCGCCGGGCGTGCGCTGTTCCACAGCGTCATCCTGCACCTCGAAGCAGGCCGCGCGCTGCAGCTGGAGGACCGCTGGGTGAATCCGGACGAGGCGCCGGACTATCTCGCGCAGGACTTCAGCCAGGTGACTCCCACGCACTATCTGTTCGGCGCCACCACCCTGTGGCGCGCGCGCTATGCCATCGAGGCGGTGCAGCCGAGTGCGCAGGAAGCGCGCTGGCTGGGCATCAGTGCGGAGTCGCCCTGCCTGCTGATCACCCGCGAAACTTTCAGCCGCAGCGCGATGATCACCCGCGCGCGCCTGCTGCACCCCGGTGACCGCTACGCCATCGAGGGCGAGTTCAGTCCCTGAGGCTTGGGCCGCGCCGCGCCACTACGGCAAGCATGGAGTGGGCCCTGGTCAGCGCAGTGTGGCATCTGGCTTGGGCCTGAGCGATCCATGATTCGTCCGTTGCGTAAACTTGGCGTCCACCCGTCAGCATGCAGCGCGCCGAGGCAACTAGTGAAGCGATACTCCCTGTTTTGCCTACTTCTGATGATCGGCCTGCTTGCGGATACGCGTTTGGCCCAGGCCCAGGCGCAGGTCGCGCCCGGATACAGCCTGCGTGCGCTGGATGGGATCAACCGGTTGGGTCCGCACTTCACCATGCTGCAAGGATCCAATGGGGATCCCGCCCTCGGCTTCGTCTACCTTGAAGACGAGGGCGCGCTGTACAGGGCTTCCTGCTACCCCAAGTGCAGTGCGAGCGTGCGCCTGACGCATGGCTCCGACCGCGGCAGCTTTGTCAGTGCCGATGTGCGCACCGCTCTGAACAATCGCCCGTTCGTTGCCTTCTACAATGCTCAAAGTGGCGATCTGGAAGCGATTGACTGTCTCGACCCATTTTGCAGCTTTGCGGAGGCTCGCGTTCTGGAGACGGTTGGCGACGTGGGGGCGGGCACCGCGACCACCGTTGACCCTGTCAGCGGCCTGCCGCGTATTGCCTACTACGACGTCGGCAATGGTGACCTCAGGCTGTACCGCTGCGACACGCCAGGATGCCAAAGTGGCAGCAGCGTGCTGGTGGATGGCGAGGGCGACGCCGGTCGCGCGCCGGTCGCGCGCTTCCTGCAAGGGAGCCTGGTCATCGCCTACCAGCGCGGCGGTGAGGTCTGGCTGGCCAGCTCGGGGCCGCCCTTCGTGGCTTTTTCAACCGTTCGATTGGCTGTCGGCAGCGCACCGACTCTGGTCGAGTGGAACGGCGTCGCCGAGATCCTGTTCAGCGGAGCGAGCGGCGCGCTTGAACGTCGTCGCTGCAACGATGGGGCCTGTGCGCTGCCCTTCGATCCAGGTGCGCTCACGCTCGACGCTGGCAGCGGCGGCGCGCCGTCCGCTCACGTGCTCGCTGATGGACGCCTTTTCGTCAGCCACCGGGTCAAGACTGGAGACCTCAAAGGGCTGATCTGCGCAGATTCCGCGTGTACCAGCCCGCAGATATTCTTGCTGCAGCCAGGCGCCGATGTCGGCCAGCGTTCGCAGGCGATGGGCCTTTCAGATGGCCGCCCGTTGGCCTTTTTCGATGGCAGTGACCATACCCTGCGCCACAGCCATTGCAGCTCGGCGGAATGTGTCAGCGTAAGTCGCGGAATCAGCAGCAACGGCGTGGACGCCGGCTTCCCGCGTCTTGCCCTGCGCAGCGACGGACGCGCGGTAGCGATCTGGATGCGCGCTCGCAGGCCGCGAATGGCGCTGTGCGGTGACCCTGCGTGCAGCGTTGTGACAATTCGCGAGGCCCCGCAGGCTCCCGACAGCTTCACCTCAGCGCCTTCGCTCGCGATCCGTCCTGACGGTCGCCCCATTGCCTTTTACAGCTACTTCGGGGGCTACCTCGTGTGGGACTGTGCTGACGCCGAATGCAGCAGCAGCACGCTGCGCGAGGTGGGCGCAAGCGGCAACCCGAATGGCGGCGGAACCGAACTCGTGATCCGTGCCGACGGCAGGCCGCTGTTGGCATACCTGAGCACTCAGAGCGACGGGCGTGTGGTACGCGTATTCAGCTGCGCGGACGCGAACTGCAGCAGTGGAAGCGAGCATCTGGTCGCTGACGAGTCTGCCGACAGCACCTTCATCCTCGGCCTCAATATGGTGCTTGGTACAGACGGCCGCGCTCTGCTGGCGTGGAACCGGATCCAGGGCAGTCTGCGCCTGGCGCAGTGCGCCGATCCTGACTGCAGCAGTGCAAGCGTCCGCTCGCTGAATGCGTCCCCCACGTTTGGCCGGGTGCCCATCGCGGTGCGCAGCGACGGGCGACCGGTGCTGCTGGAACAGTTGAGCCAGGAGCGCAGTCTTCTGACCTGCGATACCCCAGCCTGCCTGAGCCTTGCCCGTTCGCCTCTTCCCAATCCCTTCGACGGGATCGAAGCGCTGGTGCTGGACGCCAGGCAGCGCCCGGTCTACAGCTCTGGCTCGATCGGACATGGCGGCTATTGGCAGTGCGTCGACGCTGCCTGCAGCAGCGCCCAGCGCCACATCATCATCAGCGATGGCGGCGCGCCCAATCGCGGTTTCATGGGTCCGCTTGCCCTGGACCCGAAGGGGCGGCCGGTCATGGCGTTCCGCGAGCAGGATCTTGAGGACGTGTGGCTGCTCACGCCCCAAGGCGAAGCAGTGTTCAAGGACAGTTTCGAGGGCTGAAGGCGTCGCGGGCCGCCATGGCAGGCAGGCGGCCCGCTGACGGCTTCACGCCAACAGCGAGCGCAGCATCCAGGCGTTCTTCTCGTGGATGTTGAGGCGCTGGGTGAGCAGGTCGGCGGTCGGCTCGTCGCCGGCTTCGCCCGCGGCCTCCAGCACCTTGCGGGCGGTTCGGCAGACCGCCTCGTTGCCCAGCACCAGCTGCTCGACCATGGTCTTCCAGTCCGGCACCACCTCGCTGTCCTGCTCCTTGATGCTGCTGAGCTTGCCGAACTGCGCGTACGAGCCCGGGGCCGAGAAGCCCAGCGCGCGAATGCGCTCGGCGATCTCGTCGAGCGCGTTCCAGGCCTCGGTGTACTGGGTCTGGAACATCAGGTGCAGGCTGTTGAACATCGGCCCGGTGACGTTCCAGTGGTAGTTGTGGGTCTTGAGATACAGGGTGTAGCTGTCGGCGAGGAAGCGCGCCAGGCCTTCGGCCACCTTCTTGCGCTGCTTGTCGCTGATGCCGATATCGATCTTCATGCAAACCTCCAAGGCTGGGAAGGAAAGGTGGACGCTGACGCTTGGGCATGGCTGCCGCGCGCATGCCGGTAGAATCGCCGGCCCATCAAGGCCAGGCCTTGCGCCGGATCAAGCGTGAGCAGTACATCCGAACTCCCGCCGGACCCCAGCGTGTCCAACACGCAGGAAAGCCAGCGCGCCCTGTCCAGAGCGCGCAGCGCGCTGGTGCGTGCACTCTCGCGCGACCAGCGGCGGCTGCGTCAGCTTCTCTCGAACTGGGAGCGCGAACCGGAAAATGCAAGCCGGCGTGAAGCCTTTGACAAGGCCATCGTGGTCTCGACCGCTGCGCGCGAGGCGCGTGCGCAGGCCCTGCCCAAGCCCGAGTTCGACGCCGAGCTGCCGATCGCGCGCGAAGCTGACGCGATCCTCGCAGCGATCCAGCAGCACCAGGTGGTGGTGATCGCCGGCGAGACCGGCTCGGGCAAGACCACCCAGCTGCCCAAGCTCTGCCTCGCGGCGGGTCGCGGCGTGGCGGGTATGATCGGCTGCACCCAGCCGCGGCGCATCGCCGCGCGTTCGGTCGCCCGGCGCGTCGCCGAAGAGCTCGGCACCCAGCTCGGCAGCGCGGTCGGCTTCCAGGTGCGCTTCACCGAGCAGGTCGGCGAACAGACCTACATCAAGTTCATGACCGACGGCATCCTGCTGGCCGAGATCCAGTCGGACCGCATGCTCTCGGCCTACGACACCCTGATCATCGATGAGGCCCACGAGCGCAGCCTCAACATCGATTTCCTGCTGGGTTACCTGAAGGACCTGCTGCGCCGGCGCCGCGATCTCAAGCTGATCGTGACTTCGGCGACCATCGACACCGCGCGCTTTGCCAAGCACTTCGACGGCGCACCGGTGATCAATGTCGAGGGCCGCAGCTATCCGGTGGAGATGCGCTACCGGCCGCTGGAACTGCTGGGCCGCGACGAGGGCGGCGGCACGGTGCCCGAAGGCATCGCCGCGGCCATGGACGAGATCAATCGCGACGACCCTAGAGGCGACGTGCTGGTGTTCCTGCCCGGCGAGCGTGAGATCCGCGAGACCCACCTGCTGCTCAGCCGGCGCAACTACCGCGAGACGATCGTGCTGCCGCTGTATGCGCGGCTGTCGGCGCGCGACCAGGACCGCGTGTTCAACCCCGGCCCGCAGCGCCGCATTGTGCTGGCGACGAACGTGGCCGAAACCTCGCTGACGGTGCCGCGCATCCGCTATGTGATCGACCCCGGCCAGGCGCGCGTCAAGCGCTACAGCCCGCGACAGAAGCTCGACCGCCTGCAGATCGAGCCGATCAGCCAGGCCAGCGCCAACCAGCGCGCCGGCCGCTGCGGTCGCACGGCGCCGGGCGTGGCCTATCGCCTCTATGCCGACAGCGATTTCGCGTCCCGGCCCGAGTTCACCGACCCCGAGATCCTGCGCTCCTCGCTGGCCGGCGTGATCCTGCGCATGCTGGCGCTGGGCTTGGGGCGCATCGACGACTTCCCCTTCATCGACGCGCCCGACGAGCGCGCCATCCGCGACGGCTGGCAGCAGCTGATCGAGCTGGGTGCGGTGGCGCCGAACCGGCAGATCACGCCGCTGGGCCGACACATGGCGCGGCTGCCGATCGATCCCAAGCTGGCGCGCATGCTGATCGCCTCCAAGGATTACGGCTGCACTCGCGAGCTGGTCACGATCGCGGCCTTCCTCAGCATCCAGGACCCGCGCGAGCGTCCCGGCGAAGCGCGCGAGGCGGCCGACAATGCGCATGCGCTGTTCGCCGATCCGCGCTCGGAGTTCGTCGGCCTGCTGAAGCTGTGGGAGGCCTACCAGACGGCGCACGAAGACCTCACCGCCAACAAATTGCGCGACTGGTGCGGCAAGCACTTCCTGAACTTCCTGCGGATGCGCGAGTGGCGCGAACTGCACCGACAGCTGCTGCTGAACTGCGCCGAGCTTGGCATCGACACCAGCACTGCCGCGCTGGCGCATGAGGCCGAGCCCGCGCCAGCGGCCGTGGCCAGCGGCTACGCACGTCTGCACAAGGCCATCCTCACCGGCATCCCGGCGCAAATCGGAAAGCGCGTCGACAAGGGCCCGTTCGAGGCGCCGCGGCAGCGCAAGTTCGCGCTCTTCCCGGGCTCGAACCTGGCCCGCAAGCCGCCGCCCTGGGTGGTGTCGGCGGTGGTGATGGAAACCCAGAAGGTCTACGGCCTGATCAATGCCAGCATCGAGCCTGAATGGGTGATCGAAGTGGCCGATCACCTGCTCACCCGCAAGCACTTCGACCCGCACTGGTCGCGCAGCCAGGGCCGGGTGATCGCCTCCGAGCAGATCAGCCTGCACGGACTGGTGCTGGCGCCGAAGCGGCCGATCAGCTACGCCGGCATCGACGCGCGGCACGCGCGCGAGATCTTCATCGCCGAAGGCCTGGTGCCGGGCGAGGTCAACCTGCGCATCCCGCTCTTGGAGCGCAACCAGCGCGTGCTGCAGCAGGCCATGGAGGAAGAGGCCAAGCTGCGCCGCGTCGGCATCGTCATCGACGCCGATGCGCAGGCGGCCTGGTACGGCAAGCGCCTGCCCGAGGACGTCAACACCGCGCAGGGCCTGGAGGCCTGGTACAAGCGGCTCTCGCCCGAGCAGCGGGCGGCGCTGGAGTGGTCGCTGCCTGACCTGATTCCTGCGGACGAAACCGATGCCGCTCGCTTTCCGAACAGCTTCCGGATCGGCGATGTCAGCCTGCGCCTGTCCTATCGCTTTGAGCCGAAAGCGTCTGATGACGGCGTGACCCTGCACCTGCCCCTGCATCTGCTCAATGCGCTGGATGCCACGCGGCTGTCCTGGCTGGTGCCAGGGCTGCTGGAGGACAAGGTCGCCGAACTGCTGCGCGGCCTGCCCAAGGCCTTGCGCCGCAATTTCGTGCCGGTGCCGGACTTCGCCCGCGCCTTTGTCGAAGCGGCGGGTGCGCATTCCCATGACCGTCCCGTCACCGACGCGCTGGGCGAATTCCTGAAGCGCAGCACGGGCGTCGACGTGCCGGTGTCCGAATGGGACGAATCCGCGGTGCCGGCGCACCTGCGCTTCAACCTGCGCCTGTCCGAGGGCAAGCGGATCCTTGAGGAGTCGCGCGATCTGGCCGATCTGAAGGCGCGATTCGGCGAGCGCGCGCAGACGGCGTTTGCGGCGGAAGCGGGCCGCAGGCTGGATGGCCAGGCGGTCGATGAATTCCCCGAGGCGGGTGTGGCCGAGCAGATCCGCGGCGCGGCTGGCGTGCCTGCATTTCCGGCGCTCAGTGCGGAAGGTGAAGGCGTGCGGATCCGCGTCTACGCCGATCGCGAGCAGGCGCAGGCCGCGCACCCCGGCGGCGTGCAGGCGCTGCTTCGGCGCGCGCTGGCCGACAAGCTCAAGCAGGCGCGCAAGCAGCTGCCGCTGTCGCCCAAGACCGGCCTGATGTATGCCGCCATCGAGAGCAGCGAACGCCTTCGCGAGGACCTGGTCGAGGCCGCGCTGAACGCGCTGGCCGGCGAGCGGCCGGCGCGCATCCGCACGCGCGAGGCCTTTGACGCCCTGGTCGCGGACGTCTCACGCGGCCTGTTTGCCGAGGCCATGCGCCGGCTGGAGCTGACCGAACGCATCGTCGCTTCGTACGCCGAGCTGGTGCCGGCGCTGGAACAGAAGCTGATGGGCCACGGCACCGCCAGCTACGAGGACCTGCGTGCGCAGCTGAAAGCGCTGGTGCATCCGGGCTTCCTGCGCGACACGCCCTACGAGCGCCTGAGCGAACTGCCGAGGTATCTGAAGGCCATGCGACTGCGCGGCGAGCGCCTGCGCCAGGATCCGATCAAGGACCAGGCGCGCATGCTGGAGCTGATCCAGTTCCGCGAGGCCTTGGACGAAGCGCGGCATCGCGGCGTGGATGGGCGAGCGCCCTGGCAGGCCCTGCGCTGGGCGCTGGAGGAACTGCGGGTCTCGCTGTTCGCGCAGGAGCTGGGCACCCGCGACACCGTGTCGGCCAAACGCCTGGCGCGGCTGCTGGAGCAGGCGCGGGCGGCGGGGTGAGTCGCCGAGCGCGGATCATTCCAGGCGACGCACCTTCGCGCGCGTGTTGTAGCCCTCGACGCTCAGATACCAGGCACCGAACAGGCTCTTCTCGATCTTCACCTCCGGCGAGTCCAGATTGACTCCGGCCAGCCGACCGCCATCGGTCTGCTGCCAAACCTGTCCGTTCTCGAGTCGGAACACGGTGTTGCCGGTCCAGCCGCGGAAGCTGCCCAGCAGCCGGCTGCGAACCTCGTCATTCGCCGCATTGCGTTCTGCCGGCAGGCCGATCCGGTCATTGCGAACCGTCTCGGCCGGCATGGCTGTCAGCCCCTTGTCGACCAACCAGCGATTGAGGAAGGCGAGTTCTTCTGCGCTGAGCTTCTGCAGGCCGGCACGTTCGAACTCACGCTGGCTCATGCGCTCCTCCAGGCTGGAGAAGTCCTGCGCATGCAGGCTCAGGCTGGCGCCCGCAAGGGCGAAGGCGAGGGCGAGGCGGGTGGCGCGCATGAGGGAACGGTCCTGAAGATCGGGAGCGCCGAGTCTATGCAGTCACCGCAGCAGCCGCCAGCCCACGAAGCCCGCGCGGAGTGCCGCAGGGCCGGCAATCAGCTGACCCTGCGGGACGCGCCCGCCAATGCGCCCGCGGTGGCGGCGGTCAGAAACCGACGCTGAAACCCAGCACCACGCGCGATTCCGCCGTCTCGCCGAACAGGGCCTCACCCTTGGAGTTGGTGTCGTGATAGCTCAGGCTTGCGCTCACCGGACCGAAGTCGCGCGAGAGCCCCAGGCTCCAGTCCATGTAGGACTCGCTGCTGTCGCTGAGCGAGCCCGCAGCGAACCGGGAATAGCCGACTGCCGGGGTCAGGGTCAGTTCGCCCGGAAGCGCGATGTCATAGCCCAGGCCGACGTAGTAGCCGTCCACGTCGTAGTTGTAGATGTCGTCGGTGTAGGCCAGGGTGGCGCTGAGGTTGTCCAGTACCGTCAGGGTGAAGATCAGCTCGTTGTAGTTGAGCGCGCCTTCGTCCGGATAGACGTAGCGCAACACCTGCACATCGGCGGCGATGTTGTCGCTGATGTCGAACGCGTAGCCGGCGAAGAAATCGACCTCGGCATCGGCCTCGCTGTTGAAGTCCACTTGCGAGGCCCAGGTGCCGACATAGAAGCCGTTGTCGAAGCTGTAGCTGAGGCCGGCCTGGACTGCCGGATTCTGGTTGCTCTGGGATACGCCGCGGAAGACGTAGTCGGACACCACGCCGAGGTCGCCCGACAACTCGCCGGCGCTGGCGGGGCCTGCGATCAGGGCGGAGAGGGCGAGGGCGCCCGCGGCCCCGCGAATGGAACGTGCAAGTCGGTTGTGCATGCTGGCCTCTTTGCGCCTTGGAGCGCTGTTCATGGGTATCGGGAGGGGGCTGGCCGGTTTATCGCACTGCAGCATGGATGTTTCAAGCAGCGGTCCGGGCCGTGTCCGCAGGGTCGCAAGCGCGCGCGGGTAGCGCAAGCGGCCCCAAGCGTTCGCCTGCGGGCGGTTCGGGAGGCGCGTGTTCGCCTGCTAGGCTTGCCCTCGCATGGATACCACCGAGCTGCGACATCTGCTGCACCTGCTGCTGGATCGAGGGCGGCTGCAGGCCTTCGCCCGCTTCCTGGCGCGCCGTTTCGTCGAGGATCGGTGCTTCGAGACTGCAAGCGGTCTGGCGTACGCGACTGTTTTTGCGATGGTGCCCTTTGCGGCGGCTGCGTTCGGCGTGATCAGCACCTTCCCGGTGTTCGAAGCCTGGAGCGAGCGGCTGACGGGCTTCCTGTTCAGCAATTTCGTGCCGGCAGCGGCTCGCACGGTCGAGGTCTGGGTGCGCGAATCGGCGGCCAGCGCTTCGAAGATGACGCTGGCCGGCGTGATCGGCCTGCTGGTCGTCGCGCTGCTGCTGATGAAGGGCATCGAGGACACTTTCAACCGGATCTGGCGGGTGCCGAGCGGCCGCGGGCCGGTGGCGCGCTTCCTGATGTACTGGGCCGCCTTGACCGTGGGGCCGCTGCTCGTGGTTGTCAGCCTGGCGCTGTCGTCCTACCTGTTCTCGCTGCCCATGCTTGCCGACGGCGCGCGCGCAGCGGGAACCCTGCTCCGGCTCACGCCCTTTCTTCTCGCCCTGTTCGGCTTCAGCTGCGCCTATCTGATCGTGCCCAACCGTCGGGTTCGCCTGCGCGATGCGCTGGCGGGCGGCCTGCTCGCGGCCCTGCTGTTCGAAGCCAGCAAGAGCGGACTCAGTCTGTATCTGCGCCAGGTGCCGACCTATGAGCAGATCTATGGCGCGCTGGCGGTGATTCCCATCTTCCTGCTCTGGGTGTACCTGGTATGGATTGCCGTGCTGCTGGGAGCGTCACTGGCGGCTTCACTGAGCGCCTTTCGCTACCTGCCGAGCGAGCGTCGGCTGCCCGAGGGGCTGGAGCTGCTCGGCCTTCTGCGCTTGCTGGGGCGATTCGCCCAGGCCCAGATCTATGGTCGTGCGCTTGAGGTGGATGAGCTGCGTCGCCTGGAATCGTCGCTGTCGGATGACACGCTCATGCGCATGCTGGAGCGCCTGACAGAGCTGAAGGTGGTGCAGCGCGCGGAGGCCGGTGGGTGGCTTCTGGTGCGCGACCTCGATCACCTGAGCCTGGGGGAGCTCTACCGTGGCGCCCGTCTGCGCGTGCCTCTGGAAGCGCCACCTGCGGAGCTGCTGGAGGACGCCATCGGCCAGCGCATCGGCGCGCGCCTGCAGTCCCTCGCAGACAATGTCGCAGCGGCACTGGACACGCCGCTCTCGCACTGGCTGAGCGACACTCCGGCCATCGAGGCCATGCCATCAGTGCCGCCTCAAGCCTTCGAGGACACCGCCCGATGAGTCTGCTGCCTTTGCCCCTGTCGAGTCTCCCTTCCGCTGCGCGGTCCGATCTCGACCCGCAGGGCGATGCTGCGCGGAGGGGCGGAGTCGCGCGCGGCCTGCTGCTTGCGGCAGGGCTTGCCCTTGCGACGTGGACCGCGGGTGCCGTCGGCGCTCCACCGCTGCCTGAAGACGGCGCAGCGATCGAGCTGGCGCTGCCGACCCTGGAGCATGGCGAGTACGACATTGGCGATGCGCGCGGCCGTTGGGTGGTGGTGAACTACTGGGCCACCTGGTGCGCGCCCTGCCGCAAGGAAATGCCCGAGCTCGACGCCCTGCATCGCGAGCGCGAAGACGTCGAGGTGCTGGGGCTCGCGTTTGAGGAGATCGAGCCGGCCGACATGCGCGACTTCCTCGCCGGGCGCCCGGTCAGCTACCCCATCGCGATCGTCGATGTGTACGCGCCGCCGGCGGCTTTCGAGGTGCCGCGCGGCATGCCGATGACCTACCTGATCGATCCCCAGGGCCGCATCGCCCATCGCTGGCTGGGGCCGGTGACCCAGGCCGAGATCGAAGCGCGGGTGGATGCGAGCGGGGATTAGGGATCGGGGATTCGGGATTCGAAGCCCGTGCAATCAAGGTTGCAGGCGCCGTAGCTGGCGCGTCCAGAGGCGGCCGCAGCCAGCGGCTGGTTCTCGCATGCCCTCAGCGTGAAAGGGCGCGGATCGCTTCGTCCAGGCCGCGCAGGCTCATCGGATACATGCGCTGCTCGATCAGCTGACGCACCAGCCCGACCGAGACCGTGTAGTCCCAGGCGGGCCGGGGCAGGGGATTGATCCAGGCCGCGCGGCGGAAGTGGGCAAACAGGCGCTGCAGCCAGGCGGCGCCGGCCTCGGTGTTGTCGTGCTCGACGCTGCCGTGGACGTGGGTGATCTCGTAGGGCGCCATCGCGGCGTCGCCGACGATGACGAGGCGCCAGTCCGGCGGCAGGCGATGGATCAGGTCGAGCGTCGGCGTGCGTTCGCTGCGGCGGCGCGCATTGCTGCGCCACACCGACTCGTAGACGCAGTTGTGGAAGTAGTAGTGCTCGATGTGCTTGAACTCGCTGCGCGCAGCCGAGAACAGTTCCTCGCAAACGCGCACGTGGTCGTCCATCGAGCCGCCGATGTCGAGCAGCAGCAGCACCTTGACCGCGTTGTGGCGTTCGGGACGCAGCTGGATGTCGAGCAGGCCCGCATTGCGGGCGGTGCCGGCCAGCGTGCCGTCAAGATCCAGCTCGGTGGCCGCACCCTCGCGGGCGAAACGGCGCAGGCGGCGCAGGGCCAGCTTGATGCTGCGGGTGTTGAGCTCGACGCTGTCGTCGAGGTCGCGGAAGCTGCGCTGCTCCCATACCTTGACCGCGCGGCGGTGGCCGGCCGACTGCGAACCCAGGCGGATGCCTTCGGGGTGGTAGCCGTGCGCGCCGAAGGGGCTGGTGCCGCCGGTACCGATCCAGCGGTTGCCGCCGCTGTGCCGGTCCTTCTGCTCGGCGAGGCGTTCGCGGAAGGCCTCCAGCAGCTTGTCGAGCCCTCCCAGCGATTCGATCAGCGCCTTCTCCTCGTCGCTGAGCTGTCGCTGTACCGCGCGCTGCAGCCACTCCGGCGGCACTTCGGCACGCAGGCCTTCGCCGATCACCTCCTGCGCCGCCAGCCACTGGCCGAAGGCGCGGTCGAAGCGGTCGAAGTGACGCTCGTCCTTGACCAGCAGGGCGCGCGCCAATGCGTGCAATTCCTCAAGGTCGGCGAAGGCCAGTCCCCGCTCAAGTGCAGCGTGCAGGTCCAGCAACTCGCGCAGGCTGACTGGCACGCCGCTGCTGCGCAGGCGTTCGAACAGGCCGATGAACACAGGCTCAGCCCTGGCCGCGGCGGGTCATGAAGGCCAGCCGCTCCAGCAGCTGCACGTCCTGCTCGTTCTTGACCAGGGCGCCGGCCAGCGGCGGAATCGCGCGCCGCGGATCGCGCTCGCGCAGCACGGCCTCGGGCACTTCGTCCGCCAGCAGCAGCTTGATCCAGTCGATCAGCTCCGAGGTCGACGGCCGCTTCTTCAGGCCCGGGATTTCGCGAAGCTGGAAGAACACCTCCAGCGCCTCGCGCACCAGGCTCCCCGAGATGCCGGGAAAGTGCACGTCGACGATGCGCTTCAGGGTCTCGCGGTCCGGGAAAGCGATGTAGTGGAAGAAGCAGCGGCGCAGGAAGGCGTCGGGCAGCTCCTTCTCGTTGTTGCTGGTGATGAACACCAGCGGCCGGTGTCTGGCGCGCACCGTCTCGCGTGTCTCGTAGACATGGAACTCCATGCGGTCGAGCTCGCGCAGCAGGTCGTTCGGGAACTCGATGTCGGCCTTGTCGATCTCGTCGATCAGCAGCACGCAGCGGCGCTCATGGGTGAAGGCTTCCCACAGCTTTCCAGGGCGGATGTAGTTGCGCACCTCCTCGACGCCGGCCACGCCCAGCTGCGAGTCGCGCAGGCGGCTGACCGCGTCGTACTCGTAGAGGCCGTGGATGGCGCGGGTGGTGGACTTCACGTGCCAGCTGATCAGCGGGGCGTCGAGGCTGGTCGCGAGCTCCTCGGCCAGCAGGGTCTTGCCGGTGCCCGGCTCGCCCTTGATCAGCAGCGGGCGCTGCAGGGTGATGGCGGCGTTGACCGCCTGCTTCAGTTCGGAGGTCGCGATGTATCGCTGGGTGCCATCGAAGCGCATGTCGAAGGGGATCTCGTCGAAGGGGTTTGACGCGGGCGTGCCGGATCATTATGATTCCGCGGCTCACGGTATGGCGCGCAAGCGCGGTGCCGGCTGCTGCGCAAGCCCCGGGGTATAGCACAGCTTGGTAGTGCGTCTGCTTTGGGAGCAGAAGGTCGGGGGTTCGAATCCCTCTACCCCGACCAGCCGCCGCGAAAGCGTCGGTCTGGCCAGCGATCTTCCGGGCAGCGCCGAGGGTTTGGACACCGATATCTGCCGATTGCATGCGCCTGTAGCTCAATCGGATAGAGCACCGGCCTTCTAAGCCGGTGGTTGCAGGTTCGATTCCTGCCAGGCGCGCCAGCAGCACAGATTCAATGGTGGATGTAGCTCAGTTGGTTAGAGCACTGGATTGTGATTCCAGATGTCGCGGGTTCGAGTCCCGTCTTCCACCCCAGCACCCGGATGCGGCACAATGCGCGTCCGCCGCGGCAGCAGGTCCCTCGCAGGGGCGCTGACGCGGTTACAGTCCAGGTCGGGCCGTTAGCTCAATTGGTAGAGCAGCGGACTCTTAATCCGTAGGTTCTAGGTTCGAGTCCTAGACGGCCCACCACCCTCTTCTCCGCGCTCGCGGAGGCACCCCGGACCGGATCAGGCGAAAGTGGCGGAACTGGTAGACGCGCTGGATTTAGGTTCCAGTGGGGTACCCCGTGAGAGTTCGAGTCTCTCCTTTCGCACCAGTCCGACGGCGTCGAACACGAGCGCGGCGTGGCAGCGGCGGGTGCCCGGCCTGTGCCTACCAGCTTGAGAGTGGGCGGCTGCGCGATCCGGGCGAGCGATCCCGGAGCGGCGGCTGCCCTTGTCCATTCCAGGAGTCGTCATGCAAGTCTCGGTTGAAAACGTCGGCAAGCTCGAGCGCAAGCTCACCGTCCGCCTTCCCGCTGAAGGTCTGAAGTCGCAGGTGTCCAATCGCCTGCGCGAGCTGGGCCGCACCGTGCGCCTGGCTGGCTTCCGCCCGGGCAAGGTGCCGCCGAAGGTGATCGAGCAGCGCTTTGGCGCGCAGGTGCGCGCGGAAGCCCTGGGTGAAGTCATCCGCCAGGGCTTCAGCGAAGCGGTCGAGCAGCAGAAGCTGCGTCCGGCCGTGGCGCCGAGCATCGAGGCGACTTCCACCGGCGAAGATGGCGAAGTGGCCTTCATCGCCACCTTCGAGGTCATGCCCGAGATCGGCACCATCGATGTGTCCGGCCTCAAGATCGAGAAGCCGGTGTCGAGCGTCGAAGACGCCGACGTCGATCGCATGATCGAGACCCTGCGCCTGCAGCGCCGCAGCTGGACCCCGGTCGAGCGCGCCGCCGAGGCCGGCGACATGGTGATGTTCGAGTCCAGCGCCAGCACCGACGCCGGCCGCGTGCCCGCCGAGGGCGTCGAGCGCGCCGGCACCATTATCGGGTCCGGCGCCATCCTGCCGGCACTGGAGGAAAAGCTGATCGGCCTGGCGGCCGGCCAGGAATCCGAGTTCGAGGTTGCCTTCCCGGCCGACTACCGCGCCACCGCGCTGGCCGGCAAGACCGCGAAGATGAGCGTGAAGATCGTCCGCGTCTCCGAGCCGAAGCTGCCCGAGATCGATGCCGACTTCATCCGCAGCTTTGGCGTGGCCGAGGCCGATGTCGACAGCTTCCGCCGCGAAGTGCGCGCCAACCTGGAGCGTGAGCTCAAGGGTGCGCTGATGGCGCGCCTGAAGACGCAGGTCGTCGACAAGCTGCTGGCGGCGCACGCCGATCTTGAGCTGCCTTCGCGCATGATCGAATCCGAAGCGCAGGCGCTGGCCCGCCAGGCCGAACAGCAGGCGGCGCAGCAGGGCAACCCGGGCGCCAAGGCCGACCCCGCGCTGTTCATGGACACCGCCAAGCGTCGTGTCGCCGCCGCCGTGCTGCTGGGCGAGCTGGCCCGCCAGAACGAGCTGCGCCTCGACATGGGCCGCCTGACCGAAACCCTGAACCTGATCGCTTCGACCTACGAGGACCCGAGCGAGGTGGTTGAACTCTACCGGCGCGAACCCCAGTTGATGCAGGGTCTGCAGAGCCGCGTCATCGAGGATCAGGTCATCGACTGGATCGCCGATCACGCCGACCTCACCGAGCAGAAGCTGGACTTCCAGGACGTGATGCGCCCGATGGCGGCCTGATCGACCTCCGGCTCCTGATCGCAACGGCCGCCGCGCGACCCGCTGGCGGCCGTTTCGTTTTCGGCTAGGCTGAAACGGCAAGCAGCACTGGCACATGTACTTCAAGGCCGGCCCATCGAAAGCCTCACCTCGACGCCGGCGCATCGAACACGCCCACGAAGGACGCATTCCCATGAGCATCACCAACCTCAATCTGGTGCCGATGGTGGTCGAACAGACCAGCCGCGGCGAGCGCGCCTATGACATCTACAGCCGGCTGCTGAAGGAGCGCGTGATCTTCCTGGTGGGGCCGATCGACGACCATATGGCCAATGTGGTGGTGGCGCAGCTGCTGTTCCTGGAGTCCGAGAACCCGGACAAGGACATCCACCTCTACATCAACAGCCCCGGTGGCGTAGTCACCGCCGGCATGGCGATCTACGACACCATGCAATACATCAAGCCGGACGTCAGCACCATGTGCATCGGCCAGGCCGCGAGCATGGGCGCGCTGCTGCTGGCTTCCGGCAAGGCCGGCAAGCGCTACGCGCTGCCGCATTCGCGGGTGATGATCCACCAGCCGCTGGGCGGCTACCAGGGCCAGGCCAGCGACATCGAGATCCACACGCGCGAGATCCTGACCATCCGCGATCGTCTGAACAACATCCTCGCCCACCACACCGGCCAGCCGGTCGAGCAGATTGCCCGCGATACCGATCGCGACAATTTCCTGTCGGCGGTGCAGGCGCGCGACTACGGCCTGATCGACGCAGTGCTCGAGCGCCGCGCTGACGACACCGTCAAGGCCGGCTGAGGCCTTGACCTGGCCAGCGCGGGCTTCGCGCAGGCGTGAAGCCTGCGTCGGAGCGCGCCGGGAGGCCTGTGCTATTCTCCGGGCCATTCGCCCGCAGCACGGCCTCCAGCCTGCCTCCGGTGATCCAAGTTATTGAACAGGCTGCAAATCGGGGCGCATCGATGGGCGCCACCGGGAGGCCAAGGCGGCCTCCGACGCATCTCCACAGGTCCATCGGGACGACAGACGAATGAGTGACGAGCGACAGGGCAGGACGGGCGAAGGCGGCAAGATCCTCTACTGCTCCTTCTGCGGGAAGAGCCAGCACGAGGTGCGCAAGCTGATTGCGGGGCCCAGCGTGTTCATCTGCGATGAGTGCGTCGAGCTGTGCAACGACATCATCCGCGAAGAGCTCGAAGAGAAGGGCGCTGCGAGCCGCAGCCATCTGCCCAAGCCGCGCGAGATCATGGAGGCGCTCGACCAGTACGTGGTCGGCCAGGCGCGCGCCAAGCGCACGCTGGCGGTGGCGGTCTACAACCACTACAAGCGCGTCGAGAGCCGCTCGCGCAACGATGAAGTCGAGCTGTCGAAGTCGAACATCCTGTTGATCGGCCCGACCGGTTCGGGCAAGACGCTGCTGGCCGAAACCCTGGCCCGCCTGCTCAACGTGCCCTTCACGATCGCCGATGCGACCACGCTGACCGAAGCCGGCTACGTCGGCGAAGACGTCGAGAACATCATCCAGAAGCTGCTGCAGAAGTGCGATTACGACGTCGAGAAGGCGCAGACGGGCATTGTCTACATCGATGAGATCGACAAGATCTCGCGCAAGAGCGAGAACCCGTCGATCACCCGCGACGTGTCCGGTGAAGGCGTGCAGCAGGCCCTGCTGAAGCTGATCGAAGGCACGGTCGCGTCGGTGCCGCCGCAGGGCGGGCGCAAGCATCCGCAGCAGGAGTTCCTGCAGGTCGACACCCGCAACATCCTGTTCATCTGCGGCGGTGCCTTTGCCGGGCTGGAGAAAGTCATCCAGCAGCGTTCGCTGGACAACTCCGGCATCGGTTTCGGCGCCAACGTGCGCAGCAAGGACCAGAAGCCCAATGTCGGCCGCCTGCTGGCCGACGTCGAGCCGGAGGACCTGATCAAGTTCGGTCTGATCCCCGAATTCGTCGGCCGCCTGCCGGTGCTGGCGACGCTGGAGGAACTGGACGAGGCGGCGCTGGTGCGCATCCTCACCGAGCCGAAGAACGCCATCACCAAGCAGTTCAAGCGCCTGTTCGAGCTGGAAGGCGTCGAGCTCGAGTTCCGCCCGGACGCGCTGACCGCCGTCGCCCGCAAGGCGCTGGCGCGCAAAACCGGCGCGCGCGGCCTGCGCACCATCTTGGAGCAGGTCCTGCTCGATACGATGTTCGAGCTGCCCTCGCTGGAGAACGTGTCCAAGGTGGTGGTTGACGAAAGCGTGATCAACAACCAGTCCGAGCCCTTCATCATCTACGAGAACACCGCGCCGGCCCCGGCCAAGGCGGCCTCTGAGTAGCGGCCAGCAGCGCCGGCGGCAGCGAAGAGTCCAGCCCTCGCGGGCCCACCGCGGGGGCTTTTCTTTTCCGCAGTCCGATCCGGGCGGGCGACGTGCCGGTTCAGGCAGCTGCGGTGGAGTTCTTGCATGCTGGCCGTGCAGCTCCAAGGAGCCATGGCCCGCCCCTTGCGTGTCGCGTTCGCGCCCGCATCTGATAGGCCCATGGGCCGCGGCGATCTCGCCGTCGGCCGAACAGGAGAATCTCATGAGCGATGCATCCATCACCGCGCGCGTCGAGCTGCCCGTCCTGCCGCTGCGGGACGTGGTGGTCTATCCGCATATGGTCATCCCGCTGTTCGTCGGGCGCGAGAAGTCCATGCTCGCCCTGGATGCGGCGATGGCCGGCGACAAGCAGATCCTGCTGATCGCGCAGAAGGCGGCCGATATCGATGACCCGTCGCCCGCCGACCTGTACGCCACCGGCACGCTCGCGCAGGTGCTGCAGCTGCTCAAGTTGCCCGATGGCACGGTCAAGGTGCTGGTGGAGGGCGTCGCCCGCGCCCGCGTCGAGCACGTCGAGGTGCGCGAGGGCGCCCTGTATGCGCGCGCCGATGTCGTCGACTCGATCCACGACCGCGAGCCGCGCGAGCTGGCGGTGATCCAGCAGTCCCTGCTCGGCCTGTTCGAGCAGTACGTGAAGTCGAACCGCAAGATCCCGCCGGAGCTGCTGTCCACGCTGGGGGGTATCGACGACGCCTGTCGCCTGGCGGATACCGTCGCTGCGCATCTGGGCGTGCGCCTGTCGGAGAAGCAGAACCTGCTGGAGGCGCTGGAGATCGGCCGCCGCATGGAGCTGCTGATCGGCCTGGTCGAAGGCGAGATCGACGTGCAGCAGATCGAGAAGCGCATCCGTGGCCGGGTCAAGTCGCAGATGGAGAAGAGCCAGCGCGAGTACTACCTCAACGAGCAGATGAAGGCCATCCAGAAGGAACTGGGTGAGCTCGACGACGCGCCGAACGAGATCGAGGAGCTGGCGCGCCGGATCAACGCTGCCGGCATGCCGAAGGAAGTCGAGGCCAAGGCGCGCACCGAGCTCAACAAGCTGAAGCAGATGTCGCCGATGTCGGCCGAGGCCACCGTCGTGCGCAACTACATCGACTGGATGGTCGGGGCGCCCTGGAAGCTGCGCACCCGCGTCCGCCGCGACCTGCGCAGCGCCCAGCAGGTGCTGGACGCCGACCACTACGGCCTGGAGAAGGTCAAGGAGCGCATCCTCGAATACCTCGCCGTGCAGCAGCGCGTGCGCACCATGAAGGCGCCAATCCTGTGTCTCGTTGGCCCGCCCGGCGTGGGCAAGACCTCGCTGGGGCAGTCGATCGCGAAAGCCACCAACCGCAAGTTCGTGCGCATGAGCCTGGGCGGGGTGCGCGATGAGGCCGAGATCCGCGGCCATCGCCGCACCTACATCGGTTCGATGCCTGGCCGCATCATCCAGAACCTGTCGAAGGTGAAGAGCCGCAACCCGCTGTTCGTGCTCGACGAGATCGACAAGATGAGCATGGACTTCCGCGGCGACCCCAGCTCGGCCCTGCTGGAGGTGCTGGACCCGGAGCAGAACAGCGCCTTCGCCGACCACTACCTCGAGGTCGACTTCGACCTGTCGGAGGTGATGTTCGTGGCGACCGCGAACTCGCTGAACATTCCCGGCCCGCTGCTGGACCGCATGGAGGTCATCCGCATCCCGGGCTATACCGAGGACGAGAAGCTCAGCATCGCCCAGCGCTACCTGCTGCCGAAGCAGATCAAGGCCAACGGCCTGAAGCCCAGCGAGCTCAGCGTGGATACCGAAGCCCTGCGTGCGGTGATCCGCTACTACACGCGCGAATCCGGCGTGCGCAATCTTGAGCGCGAGGTGTCCAAGATCTGCCGCAAGGTGGTGAAGTCGCTGCTGCTGCAGCCTTCGGCCGCCAAAGGCGCGGAAGCCAAGACCGCAAAGGGCAAGGCGAAGAAGCTGCCGAAGCTGCGTCCGGCCAAGGCCAGCGTGGCGGTGACGGCCGACAACCTGTCCGACTTCCTGGGCGTGCGCCGCTTCGACTTCGGTCGCGCCGAGAAGGACAACGAGATCGGTCTGGTCACCGGGCTCGCCTGGACCGAGGTGGGCGGCGACCTGCTGCAGATCGAAGCGACCGTCGTGCCTGGCAAGGGCGCGCTGATCCACACCGGCCAACTCGGCGACGTGATGCAGGAATCGATCAAGGCCGCGCAGAGCGTGGTCCGTTCGCGTGCTGAACGGCTGGGGCTGGATCCGGAGTTCTATCAGAAGCTGGACATCCACGTGCACGTGCCCGAGGGCGCAACGCCGAAGGACGGTCCCAGTGCGGGCATCGCCATGTGCACGGCACTGGTTTCCGTGCTTACCCGTGTGCCGATCCGGTCCGACGTGGCGATGACCGGTGAGATCACCCTGCGTGGCCGCGTGCTGCCGATCGGCGGCCTGAAGGAAAAGCTGCTGGCGGCCCTGCGCGGCGGCATCCGCACCGTGATCATCCCCGAGGAAAACGCCAAGGACCTGGCCGACATCCCCGCCAACGTGACCGAGGGGCTCGACATCCGGCCGGTGCGCTGGATCGACGAGGTGCTCGACATCGCCCTCGTGCGGCCGGTCGCGCAGCCGGGCAAGCCGGTTGCGCCGACGGCTCGCGCCGCGCGCAAGCCTGCCAAGGTGGCCAAGACGGTGGCGCGTCGGCGGGTGGCGGAAAAGGCGCGTCGACCGCATTGACATGGGAGACGCGCGCATCTCGACGCGCGCATCTCGACGTGGAAATCCAATGTTGGCTTTGCCGCGCGCTTGCTGTAAGCTGCGCGGCCTTCTCGGGTGCTTAGCTCAGTGGTAGAGCGTCTCCCTTACAAGGAGAGGGTCGGGGGTTCGAAACCCTCAGCACCCACCACGGAGTCATCCGGGGCGCTGTCGAAAAAAGTTGTAGACAGCGGTAGAGTTGACCAGCATAATGCTGGGCTTAGCGCGGAGTGGTAGTTCAGTCGGTTAGAATACCGGCCTGTCACGCCGGGGGTCGCGGGTTCGAGTCCCGTCCACTCCGCCATCTCTTCAAGGGCGCCCGCGTGGCGCCCTTGTTTTTTTCCGGGCACGGTTCCCGTGCCCGCAACCCGAGCACGGTCGAATTCGCATGCTGCAGACACTGCGTGAGAAAACCACCGGCTGGGTCGCCGTCGTCATCGTCGGTGCACTCGCCATCCCCTTCGCGTTCGTCGGCATCGAGAACTATCGAGCCGACTCGATCGCCGACTATGTCGCCAAGGTGGGCGACATCGAGATCAGCCGGGACGACTTCAACCGACGCTTCGAGAACTACGTCGCGCAGGCGCAGCAGATGATGGGCGAGTCCTTCCAGCGCAGCCTGGTGGATACACCCGAATCGCGCCGCCAGGTGCTGGACAGGATGATCGACGAGGCCCTGTTCCGCAGCGCCGGACAGGAGCTCGGCCTGCAGGTGACGCCGGAGCGACTGCGCGATGAGATCCAGGGCATTCCCTCGCTGCAGGTGGCCGGCCAGTTCAGTCCCGAGCTCTACCGCGACCTGCTGTCCCGCGAGCGCCTGACGGCCAGCGGCCTGGAGCAGCTGCTGGCGCGCGACATCCAGTCCTCGATCCTGCCGGAAACCATCGGCCGCAGCGCGATCGTGCCTCCCGCCTACATCGATGGCTTCATCGCCCTGCGGGACCAGAAGCGCAGCTTCCGCTACCTCGAACTGCCGGTGCCGGTGCTGGCGCAGAGCCCCGACGAGGAGGCGCTGAAGGCCCACTACGAGGCCAATGTCGACAAGTACCGCAGCGACGAGACCGTCAGCATCGAATACATCGTGCTCGACCCGGCCAGCGTTCCGGTGGTCGAGGAAGTCGACGACGAAACGTTGCGCCAGCGCTACGAAGAAGCCGGCCGCCGCTTCGTCGAGCCCGAGCAGCGCCTGGCCTCGCACATCCTGATCCGCGTGCCCGCGAACGCCGATGCTGCCACCGAGTCCGAAGCCCTGGCCAAGGCCGAGGCGGCACTGGCCCAGGCGCGCGCCGAGGGTGCCGACTTCGCCGCGATTGCGCGCGAGGTTTCCGAAGATCCCGGCTCGCGCAACACTGGCGGCGATCTCGGCTGGCTGGAGCGTGGCTTTACCGATGCGGCTTTCGAGGAAGCGCTGTTCGCGATGTCGGCCGGCACGATCAGCGAGCCGGTCAAGTCGGCCGAGGGCTGGCACGTCATCCAGCTGCGCGAAGTCCGCGCGGAAGTCGCCAAGCCCTTCGAGGAGGTTCGCGAAGAGCTGCGCGCCGAGTACATCAGCTCCGAGCGTGAGCGTGAACTCAGCGACCGCGCGGCGCGCATGTACGACCTGATCCTGAAGGATCCGACCGCGCTCGAGTCCACCGCCGCCGACCTCGGCCTCGAGATCAAGACCGCAGGCCCGCTGACCCGTGAGGCGGGTGTTGATCCGATCACCCAGGAGCCGCGCGTGCGAGAAGCCGCGTTCTCGACGCCGGTGGTGGAGGACCGCCTGGTCAGCGATGTGCTGGAACTTGCCAACGGGCAGCGCGTCGCGCTGCGCGTCACCGAGCATGCCCGCCCGGAAACCCTGGCCTTCGACGTGGTTCGCGTACGCGTGCTGGCCGAAGTCAGCGAGGCCATGCTCGCCGAGCAGGCTGAGGCCGAGGCCGCCGCCTTGCTCGCCCGGATCGAGAGCGGTGAGCTGACGCTCGATGCCGCCGCCGAGGCGCGCGAGTTGGAGGTGAAGACTGGCGATGCCCTGGGCCGCAACGCGTTCACCGTCAACCCCGCACTGCTGCAGGAAGTGTTCCGCATGCAGGCCCCCAGTGCCGAGGCGCCGACGCGCGCGCAGTTCGATGTCGGCGGCTCGGCGCATGCGCTGGTCGAGCTCACTTCGGTGCAGGCGGGCGATGCGGCCGCTGTGCCGCAGGCCGAGCGCGATGCACTGGCCGAGCAGATCGCGCAGGCGCTGGGCGAGGCCGAGGCCAAGGAGCTCGCCGCGGCGCTGCGCCAGCGCGTACCCGTCACGCTGGCGGAAGAGCGCCTCTGATCTCCGGCACACGCTACGCCTGAAACGCAAACGGCCCGCATCGCGCGGGCCGTTTGCGTTTCGCGATTCGCGGGACGCGTCGTCGATCAGACGTCGATGCCGGTCATGCCCAGCACGTTGTAGCCGCAGTCGACATAGGTCACTTCGCCGGTGACGCCCGCCGCGAGGTCGGAGCACAGGAAGGCGCCGACATTGCCGACATCCTCGATCGTCACGTTGCGACGCAGCGGCGCGTACTCGGCAACATGGGTGAGCATCTTGCGCAGGCTGCCCACGCCGGACGCGGCGAGCGTTTTGATCGGGCCCGCGGACACCGCGTTGACGCGGGTGCCTTCCGGGCCGAGGTTCAGGGCCAGATAGCGCACGCAGGACTCGAGGCTGGCCTTGGCCAGGCCCATCACGTTGTAGTTGGCCAGCGCGCGCTCGGCACCAAGGTAGCTGAGGGTGAGGATGCTGCCGTTGCGACCCTGCATCAGCGGACGGGCGGCCTTGGCGAGGGCGGCGAGGCTGTAGCTGGAGATGTCGTGCGCGATGCGGAAGTTCTCGCGGGTCAGCCCGTCGAGGAACTGGCCATCCAGCGCTTCGCGCGGTGCGAAGCCGACCGAATGCACCAGCACGTCGAGGTGGCCCCAGCGCTGTCCGAGCTCGGCCATCACCGCGTCGATCTGGTCATCGTGGGCGACGTCGCAGGGCAGCACCGGGCCACCGCCGAACTCCGCTGCCGCTTCCTCGACGCGCGAGCGCAGCTTTTCGCCCTGGTAAGTAAAGGCCAGCTCTGCGCCCTGTTTGTACATGGCTTCGGCGATGCCCCAGGCGATCGAACGCTGGCTGGCGATGCCGACGATCAGCGCGCGTTTGCCCTGCATGAATCCCATAGTTCCTCCTGCTGTGCGAGTGCGGCGGCGGGCCGTTCTTCAGGAGCTGGCGCCGCTGCCGGTGGATGCGCTTGCCGCTGCGCGGCGAATACGCTGGCGTATGCGGTCGTACGTCCGTCCGCAGGCGCGCAAGTGTGCACGCAGCGGCCGGCAGGCGCTATCCGAGCGCCGCTTTGCTCAGTCTCCGGAGCCCGCGATGTCTGCCGTTTGCAGTGATCCCAGGACGCGCGCAAGAACCACGCGTCGCGGCAGCAGCCACTGCCTGGGGGGCGCTCTAGGGAGCCTCTGATTTGTTCGGAGGTTCCGCCGGCCATGGAGGGCCGGCTCGCGAATCAAGCACGTAAGTGCTTGATTCGTGCAAGCCGCGTCCGGACATGCGCCGGACGTGGCGTGGGCTGGCAAGTCCAGGATGGACTTGTTCAGACCTTCACTAGCGGGCCTGCGGCGGCGCTTCCAGATGCAGCTGCTGACCGATGCGCAGCACCGACTTCGCCGACAGTTTGTTCCACTGCTGAAGTTCCGCGACGCGCACGCCGTGCCGGCGCGCGATCGTCGACAGCGTGTCTCCGGCCACGACGGTGTACACGCGCGGCTCGGGCAGCGGGATTGCGCCGCTCTGCACGCGATCGACGAAGGCCAGCAGTTCGGCCGCGGCGTTCTCGGGCAGCAGCAGTTCGCTGTCGCCGCGCGCGGGCGTGTTCGGTCGCAGCAGGGGGTTCAGGCTGCGCAGGGTGTCAGCCGGTACGCCCGAGGCCTCGCTCAGCAGATCCAGCCGCTGCAAGCGCCGCGGCGCTGCCACCCGCGCCAGCGGCTCGAAGCCCTGCGGATCCGGCAGTTCAATGCCGAAACGTTCGGGTTCGCTGAGCATGCAGGCCCAGGCCTTGAGCTTCTCGACGTACTCGTAGGTGCCACGGGCGAGGCCCTGCGGAAGCTGTCCTGGCGGCGGCGGGGCCTCGAGTCGCTCCAGCAGCTTGCGCAGCCGGAACGCACCGGCGTTGTAGCCGGCTGCGGCCAGGGCCCAGTCGCCGTGATCCGCATGCAGGTCACCGAGGAAGTCGAGCGCGGCTTCGGTGGCATCGACCACCGAGTAGCGCTCGTCGCGCTCGGCTGAGACCTGCAGCCCGAAATGACGCGCGGTGTCGGCGGTGAACTGCCACATGCCCGCCGGGCCCTGCGCCGAGCGTGCCTGCGGGCGATAGGTACTCTCGATGATCGGGATCAGCGCGAACTCGCCCGGCAGCCCGGCGGCTTCGATCTGGCCGAGCACGTAATCGAGCAGGGGCAGCATCGATTCGATGCGGCTGCCGAAGCGCGCGGGCTGCGGTGCGTACAGGCGCACCCACTGCGCCTGCTGCTGCGAACCCTCGCAGTGGCTTGAGCCGAGACTCGCGCGCAGGCGCTCGAACAGATCCGGTGGCGGTGGTGGTGGGCTGGGTGGCGGCGTTGGCGCTGCGGAGGGGGCGGGTGCGGGCACCGATGGCGCCGTTTCCGCAGGCTCCATGGGAGCCGCGGGCTGCGGACGCAGCGGCACCTGGCAGGCGGCGAGCAGCAGCGCCAGCACGGCGCCGCCGGCGGGACGCCAGCGCTTGGCGATGTGTCTCAGCCCTACACGCAAGGATGGGACGGGGTGGCGACCGCGACTCATGCGACCGCACTCATCGGAAGCCGTCCTTCCAGGCGCGCAGCGCGCCGAAGACCTGCTCGGGCAGAGGCAGCTCGCGCCCGCACCAGGCTTCGGCGGCAGCGCGTATCTCGGGCCGATCGACGCGAAGAAAGGGATTGCATGCAAGCTCCGAGGCGAGGCTGACCGGCAGGCTGGGCTGCCCCGCAGCGCGCGCCTCGGCGATCGCCCGCTCGCGCTCACGCAGCGCCAGGTTGTGCGGATCGACGGAGCGTGCGAAGCGGGCATTGCTGGCGCTGTATTCGTGCGTGCAGCAGACCAGGGTGTCGCCTGGTAGCGACGCGAGGCGCTGCAGCGAAGCGTGCATCTGCTCCGGACTGCCCTCGAACAGTCGACCGCAGCCCAGACTGAACAAGGTGTCGCCGCAGAACAGATGACCGGCGCAGACATAGCTGAGGTGCGATCGCGTGTGGCCGGGCGTGGCGATGACCTGCACTGGCGCGTTCCATCCTGCGATCGCCAGCGCTTCGCCGTCGCGAACCACGTTGAGGTCACCCGGAATCCGTGCGTCGTCCGGCGCGAAGCAGGGCAGGCCGATCCGCGCCTGCAGCTGCTCGACGCCACCGACGTGGTCCGCATGGTGATGGGTGACCAGGATCGCCCGGATGTCCAGACCCGCGGCCTGTGCGCGCAGCACCGGCTCGGCGTCGCCGGGATCGACGACAATGGCCGAGCCGTCGGCTGCGGAGAGCAGCCAGACGTAGTTGTCGTCGAAGATGGGCAGGGCAGCGAGTGTGAGCACGCGGGAAGGCACAGCATCAAGGGGCGCAGAGTCTGGCAGATGCCCGGCAGGCACGCATGACGCGCTGCCAACGGCGCTGGCCTTCCATGGTGCCGGTGGCGGCGCCTGGGAATGGGCGCAGTGGGCGCGCGCCTGGCAGGCCCGTGGTGGCCGCTTCCGGGCGGCCGACTTCAGTCGCGCCGCAGCGCAGCCGGACATCGAATGGTGTCATCTCCTGGCGTCATTGCGACAGGTGCATGCCGGGCATTCCGCATCCGTATTGCTAGGCGCGAGCTTCGGCGGCCTCGTCGCCTGCGCGCTCGCGGCGGACCTCGGTGCGCGCGCACTGGTGCTGCTGAATCCGCTGCTGCCCAGCGGCGATCACTCTGCTGCACCGCCGCAGCGCGGTCCGATGCGGGCCTGGGGCCTGCGGGCGAGCGCAGCAGGCACGCGGCGGGCCATACCGGAGCTGTCCGACGCCGAGGTCGCCATTGGCTTCCGCCGCTGGAGCGACTTCAGCTCCCGGTTGATCCAACAGGTGCAGGTGTTGCCGATGCCGGCGCGGCCTGCCTGTCCCCTGCTGATCCTGTCTTCGCGTGAGGATGCGGAGATCGACCGCGCCGCGCTGTCGGCGCTCGCGACCGCATGGTCGGCGAGCCTGGTCGAGTTGCCCGGTTCGCACGTGTCGCCGCTGCTGGGCCATGCCTGGTCGGCAGCGTTCGATATCGTCGAGGCATGGCTCGCGACGCTTGATCTGCCCAGCGCTTGAGCACTGTGTCGAGTGCATCGCAGGAAGGGCGATGCTGTCTGCGAGCATCAGCGCATACGGCGCGCCCTGCAGGTTTCCGTCGCTCCCCTGGCAGCGTTGTTCAGCCGCGGCTTGCCTTGCTTCCTGCGCGCTGAACACTGCTGGCGGAGTTCACTGGTGATTAAGTCCCGCGACCCTAGCGTCCCCCTCGCCGGAGCCCCGGCGATCGACAGCGTGGAGTTCGTCATGAAGCGTACCGGACTGCGTGTCCTCACCCTCGGTGCCACTGCATTCGCCCTCGTGTTCGCCAGCGCCGCCTCGGCAGGCGGGCGCTATCAGCATGGCGCGCACGAGTACGCGCGGGTGGTCGAGGTGCGACCCATCATCGAGAGCTATCGGCAGCCCGTCAGCAGCGAGCAGTGCTGGAGCGAGCCGGTGACCTACCGCGAGCCGGTGCGCTATGCCGGGGGTTCCCGCGATCGCGCGCCGGCGATCCTCGGCGGCATCATCGGCGGCGCCATCGGCAACCAGTTCGGCAGTGGCCGTGGACGCGACGCGGCGACGGTGGCGGGTGCCGCACTCGGCTATGCGGCAGTGCGTGATTCCCAGCGCCACCGCGGCGGCTACGTGGGTGGCCGCGAATACACCCGCTACGAGGACCGCTGCCGCGTGGTCACCGACTACCGCCACGAGGACCGCGTGGTCGGCTACGACGTCGCCTACCGCTACAACGGTCGTACCCACTGGACGCGTACCGACTATCACCCCGGCGATCGCATCCGCGTCGAAGTGGACGTACGACCCGTGCGCTACTGAGTTCCAATCGGAGTTCGCACCCGACAAGCCGCGCAGCGATGCGCGGCTTGTCGCTTTCGGGGCGCTGCGGCAGAGTGACGGCCCATACCCGCCACGCGAGTTCCGCATGTCGATCCGCGCACCTTTCCTGCTCCTTGGGCTCATCGCTGCCAGCGGCACGTGCGCGGCGCCGACCCTGCTCGTCGACGCGCGCATCCACACGCTCGACCCTGCGGCGCCCCATGCCGAAGCCATGGCCTGGGACGAAGACGGTCGGCTGCTGGCGCTGGGCACGCAGGCCGAGTTGCGGGAGCGCTTCCGCGGTGCGCGCGAGGTTTCGCTGGGCGGGCAGACGGTGATCCCGGGGCTGATCGATGCCCATGGCCATCTGATGAACCTCGGACACGCCCTGCTGCGCGCCAATCTGATGGGCGCCAGCAGCAAGGCCGAGATCGTCGAGCGGCTGCGTCAGCACGCGCAGGACCTGCCGACCGGCGCCTGGCTGCTCGGCCGCGGCTGGGACCAGACCCTGTGGCCCGAGGCCGAGTTTCCGACTGCAGCGGATCTCGATGCGCACTTCCCGGATCGCCCGGTGTGGCTGGAGCGCGTCGACGGCCACGCCGGCTGGGGCAATTCGCTGGCGCTGGCGGTGTCGACGCGTGACCTGTCGGGCGACTGGCAGCCCGAAGGCGGCCGCATCCTGCGTGACGACCAGGGACAAGCGACCGGCGTCTTCATCGACAGCGCCGAGCAGTTCATCGTCGAAGCGATTCCCGCGCCCTCGGAAGAGGTCGATGCGCTGGCCTTGGAGCGCGCGCTCGCGGAGTCCGCGCGCTTCGGCCTGACCGGCGTCCACGATGCCGGCGTGTCGCTGAAGCAGCTCGCCCTGTACCGGCGCTTCGCCGACAGCGGGCGCCTGCCGCTGCGCATCCATGCCATGGCCAATGGCGATGCCGAGGCGCTGGATGCGCTGTGCGCGATGGGCCACTACCGGCATCCCTCGGGTCGCCTGCAGATGCGCAGCGTGAAGCTTTACATCGACGGCGCGCTCGGCAGCCGCGGCGCCGCCCTGCTGGAGGACTACAGCGACGAGCCCGGCAATCGCGGCCTGCTGTTCGCCGAGCCGCCGGCCTTCGAGAAGATCCTCGCCAAGGCCCATGCCTGCGGCGTACAGGTGGCGGCGCATGCCATCGGTGATCGCGGCAACCGGGTCGTGCTGGACGGCATGCAGAGCGTGCTGGGCGAGGCGCGCGGCACCGACCATCGCTGGCGCATCGAGCACGCCCAGGTGGTGGCCCTGGGCGACATTCCCCGTTTCGCCCAGCTCGGTGTCATCGCCTCGATGCAGCCCACCCATGCGACCAGCGACATGCGCTGGGCGCAGGCGCGGCTGGGCGAGGATCGGCTGGCCGGCGCCTATGCGTGGCGGCGGATGAAGGAGGCCGGCGCCGTGCTCGCACTGGGCTCGGATTTCCCCGTCGAAGCCGTCGATCCGGTACTGGGCCTACATGCGGCGGCGACCCGCCAGGACGCGCGCGGCTGGCCGGAAGGCGGCTGGATCGCTTCGCAGAAGCTCGATCTGATGGAGGCGCTGCGAGGCTTCACCCTGGATGCCGCGCATGCCGGCTTCGCCGAAAGCGAAGTGGGCAGCCTGGAGGTGGGCAAGCGCGCCGACTTCGTCGTGCTTTCACGTCCCCTTGAGGATCTCGCCCCCGCCTCCATTCTGGACCTCAAGGTGGAGTCGACCTGGGTGGACGGCGTGCGGGTGTACCCGGCGCGCTGATCCCCGCGGCGTGCGCCACCGACCCCGCCTGCGGAGCAGACTCGCCCTTGAATCCGAACATGAGCCCCCTCGACGCGCCTGGCCATGGCGAAGGCCGACCGGCTGACAGGCGGGCGGGCTGCGCATGAAGGCGCGGCTGCGGCGCTGGCTGCCCAAGCCCGAAGCGATCCGCAACGCCCGCTGGGCGCGCTGGCTCGGGCCCTGGCTGCACCATCCGCGGCTGTGGCATCTGAGCCGCAAGGGCATCGCGCTGGGCTTCTCGCTGGGGATCTTCTTCGGGCTGCTGATCCCGGTGGGGCAGATCCCCCTGGCCGGTGGCGCCGCGATCCTGCTGCGCGCCAACGTGCCGGTGGCGATGGCCAGCACCTTCATCAGCAATCCGGTGACCTTTCCGGCGATCTACTACCTCGCCTACAAGCTGGGCGTGCTGCTGGTCGGCGTCGACGAGTCCGCGCCGCCGCCGCCCGGTTTCGAGGACCACGGTGCCTGGCCCGACCCCTTGCTGCTCGAACAGCATGTCACCGACACCCGCGAACTCGGTTTCTTCGCCGCCACCTGGGCGCGGGTCGAGGCGCTGGGCAAACCGCTGCTGGTCGGGCTGGTGGTGATGGCCGTAGCGGGAGGGCTGCTCGCGCACGGGCTGGTCAATGCGCTGTGGCGCCTCAACGCCCGCATCGCCTGGCGCCGCCGCCTGCGCGAGCGCGCCGGTCGACGCGCTGCGCAGGCTGCAGAGCGGGCGCTGGCGTCGCTGCCCGAAGCGGAGTGGAGCGGGGCCGATGCCGACCCATCCGCGGACGACGCCAGGGCCGCCGGGCACCCGCAGCGCAGGGATGTCGCGGCGCGCGGCACCGATGCGGACAGGCCCGGCGCGACCGGCTGAGTGTGTTTCAGCGCGGCAGCGCGAGCGCGCCCGCCGCGGGCGGGTGCCAGCACCAGTGCCAGGGCTCGTAGACGATGCCGTGCGGGTTGTCGCGCGGATAGCTCAGTCGGAAACCGAAGCGCCCGGCGTTCGCCTGCAGCCAGGCGAAGGCCGCGGTGTGTTCGAAGCTCTCCTCGGCGGGTGGCTCGCCCGGAGAGCCGATGTCGAGGGCGCGACCGCTGTGGTGCTCGGAGTAGCCGGGTGCGGCGTTGACCGCGAGGATGGACTCCACGCTGAGGCCCCGACGACGCTTCCTGCGGATGATCTCGCCCTGGTAGGCGACGCTGCGGAAGCCTGAGATCGCCTGCAGCGGGACTCCATCGCGGTCCGCTGCGGTCCGCATGCTGCGCCAGGCGCGTGCGGCCTGCGGCGCCAGCCACAGCGGCCTGCCGTAGCGATCGCGGCCGGCCAGCCACAGTTCCGTGGGTTCCGCACAGGGCCGCAGGCCGCCGGCGGCAGCGTCCGAGCGACGGATGCCCAGCTCACGCCACAGCACCTGCAGCCCGGCGCCGGCCGGTCGCTGGCGCAGGGGGTGGCTTGCCGGCCCCCGCAGCAGCAGCGCCAGCTGGGCCTTGCCATCTACCGTCGCCAGATAGATGCCGGTGGCGGCGTCGCGCAGCAGCCATGGGGCATTGGCCAGCGCGCGCTGGGTGGCGAGCCCGCGCCCGCGCATCAGCGTGGCCGGCAGCAGTTCGAGCCGGCCCTGCCCGAGTCGGCGCATCGGCAAGGCATGTGCGGCGCGCGTCAGCGCGGGTCGCAGGGACTTCAGGGCGGGCAGGGCAGGCATGCGGTGGATGGTGTTGTCCGGCGACGGCCGGTGCAAGCGCCGCGTTCGTCGCCAGGGGAGGTCAATATTTACAGGGGGTTCAGTCGATTCCCGGCGTCCGGGCTACACTCGCAGGGTTGCCGGACGACCACGGCCGCCCATGGCACGCGCCACGGCAACCCCTTACCCTATGCGTACTTAGCTTTCGGAGCCTTCCATGACCTTCTTTCCTGTCCGCCGTTCCACGCTCGCGCTCGCCTTGTCCACCTGTGTCTTCTGTCTCGCCTCGCAGGCGGCGGTGGACAGTCGGATCGGGGAGCCCACCGATGGAGCAGCGACGGTCAGCAAGGCTGCCCCCGGCATCGCCGGAGAGTTGCTGTGTGCGCCCGGCCAGGACAAAGCCCTGGCAGACGGTTTCGGCTGGTACGACACCGGCCGCGGACTGACCCTAGGCACCGTCAAGGCTGGCCAGAGCTGCACCCTGCTGGCCACCGGCGCCGGCCTCAACGTGCAGTTCCCGGGGCAGAGCGCCCTGCTGCTGGCGGGCCCCGTCAACTACCGCCTGGGCGCGACGCCGCGCTCGGCCGAGTTCTCGCTGGCCGAGCCCGTGCTGTGCGAGAGCTACTACGCCGGCAACGACGAACTGGCGATCCAGCTGACCGACACCAATCTCGTGCAGCAGACCCTGCGCGGCTTCCGTCGGATCGACTACACGCCGGGCACCGCGCGCTTTGTGCCCGAGCCGGTGGCCGGCAGCGTGGGCTCGATGGTCCAGTGCCACGCCTTCCCCTTCGCCAGCCTGATCGCCAACCCGCCTTCGGTGCCGCCGCCGGCGCCGGTCAATCCGGACCTGATCTTCCGCTCGGGCTTCGATGACGGCGCCAACCTGGTGTTGGACCTGCGCACCGGCGACGGCGCGCTGTCGATTCGCCAGCTCGATGTCGCCCGCGACCAGGCCTTCGCCTACCAGATCCGCATCAGCAATACCGGCGCGGTCGCTGCCAGCGGCGTGCGCGTGCGCGAGTTCGTGCCGACCAATGCCCAGCAGTCGCTGATCCAGCCGGTCGTCAGCTCCGGCGCCTGGACCTGCAGCACCGGCGCAGCCCCCTGCCCCGGTGCGGCCTCCGGCACCGGCGTGCTCAGCCTGAGCAACCTGACCATCGGCGCCGGCGAGACCTACACCTTCACCTTGAGTCGCACGGTCAGCGACGGCGAGCCGCCGCAGAAGACCCTGCTGGGTGCGGCGCTGTTCTTCGACCCGCAGGACACCGCCGGCGGCGGCGACCGCGTGCTGACCGACAACAGCGCGCCGCTGATCCTGACCCTGGTGCCCAACCAGGTGCCGCAGTTCGCCTGCAGCTACCCGGCTCGCGTCCTGCCGGTCGACCAGGCCCTCTGGGTCTGGAACAGCGACCTGCCGGTCAATGTGGTGATGGACGAGGCGGGTGCGCCGGTCGAGTTCGAGTGCCGCGTCCGCGATCTGGATGCTGAGGCCTTCACCCTCGCCGCCGCGCCGACCAACACCAACCCGACCCTGGTTCCGAACGCTGGCCTGATCACCTCGCTCGGCACCGGTCACTTCGACGTGCGGATCGCGCCGCCGTCGGATCAGATCGGCACCGCCCTGATCACCCAGACCGCCACCGATGTCCGCGAGGGCACGGGGCGCGTGCGGATCAATGTCGAAGTGCGCGATGTGAATGCGCCGCCGAGTTTCGCGCTGCTTACCCCCACGCTGCAGGTTTCGGCCTCGGCGACAGGTGGCGCGATTCTGGACGACCAGAGCGTCGTGATTCCGAACGGCGAGTACACGAGGTCGAGCACGTGTTTCAGTTCTGGTGAGGGGATCTGTGCGGTCACGTTCAATTCGTTCCTGCGAAGCGTAAGCGTTGGCGCACAGCCGGAATCCCCGGGCCAGCAGGTCATCGCTTCGCTGGAGTCCTGCTCCGACCCGACGGGCATCCTGCTCAATCCACCGACCATTTCGCCGACGACGCCGACGAGTGCGAGCACAGCATTCTCGTTTGCTTTCACGCACTTCAAGCTGCCGTACAAGGATCTGAATTCGGCAGCTACTGTCAGCTGTACCGTGCGCCTGACCGACACTGGCAGCCCCGCCCAGTCGGTCACCCAGACGGTCACGATCCGCTACCGACCTTGACTGCCAACCCGAGCGATCAAGTTCAAATCGTTTGACGTAGACGCCGGAGCTTGCTCCGGCGTTTGCTTTTGAAGTCCACTGTCGCGCATGAGCAAGCCCGCCCTTTCCTCGCCTGCCGACTGGCTGTCGTCGCGCACTCCGCAGACGGCCCGGCTGGGGGAGGACGTGTGCGCGTGGATCCGCGAGCGTGGCCCGACCCTGCCTGCGCCCGCCGAGCTGGCCGACACGCTGGCCCTGCTGGATCGCCTGGGTGCCGATGCCGAGACCCTGCAGGCGGCGCTGCTGTATGCCGCCGCACCTGCTGCGGCGCCCGTGGGCGTCGGCGCGCAGGCCGCGCCCGCTGCGAGCACGGAATCGGCTGCCCCCTGGCCGGTGTCGCCGGTGGTCAAGGCCCTGCTCGATGGCCAGCACGAGGCCGAGAAGGTCTGGGCACTGTGGGGCGAGCGCGGCGCGCGCAGCAGCGCCGAGGGCCTGCGGCGCCTGCTGCTGGCGATCATCCGCGACCTGCGCGGGGTGCTGATCCTGCTCGCGCGGCAGCTGGCGAAGATGCGCGCGGCCGCCGAACTGGACGAAGAGTCCCGTCGTCGCCTCGCCCAGCTCACCGCCGACATCCACGCGCCGCTCGCCAATCGCCTGGGCATCTGGCAGGTGAAGTGGGAGCTGGAGGATCTCGCTTTCCGCTACCTGCAGCCCGACACCTACCGGCGCATCGCCAAGCTGCTGGACGAGAAGCGCGGCGACCGCGAGCGCTTCATCGAGGATGCCAAGGCACGCCTGCGCACGGCCCTGGCCGAGGCCGGCATCCGCGCCGACGTGGCCGGGCGGCCCAAGCACATCTACAGCATCTGGAAGAAGATGCAGCGCAAGGACGTGCCGTTCTCCGACCTGTACGACATCCGCGCGGTGCGCGTGCTGGTCGACGACCTCACCGCCTGCTACGCCGCGCTCGGCGTGGCCCACAGCCTGTGGTCGCCGATTCCCGCCGAGTTCGACGACTACATCGCCAATCCCAAGGGCAACAACTACCGCAGCCTGCACACCGCGGTGCTCGGGCCCGAGGGCAAGACGCTGGAGATCCAGATCCGCACGCACGAGATGCATGCGCACGCGGAGCTCGGCGTGGCCGCGCACTGGCGCTACAAGGAGGGCGGCGGCGGTGACGCCGAGTTCGAGCGCAAGATCGCCTGGATGCGCCAGCTGCTCGAAGGCAAGGAGGGCGAGGAGGACACCGCCCTGCTGGCCGGGCTGTCGACCGAGCTGATCGAAGACCGCGTCTACCTGCTGACCCCGCAGGGACAGGTGATCGACCTGCCGCGCGGCGGCACCGTGCTGGACTTCGCCTACCACGTGCATACCGAGGTCGGGCACCGCTGCCGCGGCGCCAAGGTCAACGGTCGCATCGTGCCGCTCACCTATGCGCCGCGCTCGGGCGACCGCGTCGAGATCCTCACCGGCAAGGTCCCGGAACCGCGCCGCGACTGGCTGCTGCAGGGCGCCGGCTATCTGATCTCCGGCCGCGCCCGCGACAAGGTGCGCGCCTGGTTCCACAAGCTCGACCAGGCCCGCAACCTGCAGGAGGGCCGCGAGGTGCTGGACAAGGAGCTGAAGCGCCTCGCCCTGCACCAGCTGGATCTGAACCTGGTGCTGCCGAAGTTCCGGCTGCCGCGGGTGGAAGACCTGTACTTCGCGGTAGCGCTCGGCGACATCAGCCCCAGCCAGGTCGCGCGCGCCCTGCACGAGGTCACCCACCCCAAGGCCGAGGTCGAGCAGCACCGGCCGCTGGTGTCGGCGGCCAAGCCGCCGAAGCCCGATCGCGGCCTGACCATCGAGGGCGTGGGCAATCTGCTCACCCAGCTGGCGCGCTGCTGCCAGCCGGTGGCGGGCGACCCGATCGTCGGCTTCCTGACCCGCGGCCGCGGCGTCAGCATCCATCGCGAGGACTGCCCCTCGATGCAGCACCTGGCCGCGCGTCATCCCGAGCGCGTGCTGCCGGTGGAGTGGGGCCGTCGCGGCGGCCAGAGCTACCAGGTCGACGTGCTGGTGCGCGGCATCGACCGCAAGTGGCTGCTGAAGGATCTCAGCAACGTGATCGGCGTGGCGAACGCCTACGTGCTGGGGGTGAACAGCCGGGTCGATCCCGACACGTCCAAGGCGGAGCTGCGCTTCTCGCTGCGCGTCAACGACTTCCAGCAGCTGGGCGAGCTGCTCGGCAAGATGGCGGCGGTGCCGGGCGTCAGCGACGTGCGCCGCACGCCCTGAGGCGGGGCGAACAGCCCGCGCCTTGCCGCGGCGTCGCCCAAAGGCAGAGGAATCGCCGACAATGCCGCCGATGCCCGCTACCTCCGCCGCCGCGATCGCGCCTTCGCTCGACTGGTTCGCCAGCGCCGCCGGCGCGCGCTTGCTGGCCTGCGAGGCGCCGGGCCTGCACGAGCTGGGCAGCCGCTGCGTCGGCAGCCGCGCCCTGGTCCTCTGCGGCAGTCGCGCCGCCGGATTCGACGTGGCGCTGGAAGGCCCGCGCGCCGCGCTGTCGGTGGGCTTCGAAGGCCGCAGCGGTGCGCTTGCCGGGCCGCTGCGGGCAGGCATCGACGGCCTGCCGTTCTGCCGTGAGAGCTTCGGCCTGATCCTCGCCTGGCATCTGCCCGCGCAGGCCGCCTTCGAGCGCTTCGATTTCGCCGAAGCCGCCGAGCTGCTGCAGCCGGAGGGCGAGCTGGTGCTGGTCGGCCTGAATGGCCTGTCGGCCTGGCGCCTGCACTGGCAGCGCTATGGCCTGCTGCCGCTGTCGGTCAACCGCATGCGCCAGCGCGCGCAGGCCGCCGGTTTCGAGCTGCGCGCGGTGCGTGGCCTCGGCCCGCGCTGGCCGTGGTCGCTGGGCACCGAACCGGCGCCGGCGGTGCTGCAGTCGACCACGCTCTGCGCCAGCCTGCTGATGCAGCTGAAGCGCCGCCGCCCCGGCATGACCCCGCTGCCCGCGCGTCGCGCGCTGGCGGCCGCACGATTGGGAGCTCCATGAAAGAGGTTGAGATCTACACCGATGGCGCCTGCCTCGGAAACCCCGGCCCCGGCGGCTGGGGTGCGCTGCTGCGTCACGGCGAGCACGAGAAGGAGCTCGCCGGCGGCGAGCCCGACACCACCAACAACCGCATGGAGCTGCTCGCCGCGATCCGCGCGCTGGAGGCCCTGCGCGAGCCCTGCCGGGTGGTGCTGCACACCGACTCGCAGTACGTGCAGAAGGGCATCAGCGAATGGATTGGCGGCTGGCAGCGGCGCGGCTGGAAGACCGCCGACGGCAAGCCGGTGAAGAACGACGATCTCTGGCGCGCCCTGCTGGCCGCGCAGAAGCCGCACAAGGTCGACTGGCGCTGGGTGCGCGGGCATTCCGGTCACGTCGAGAACGAACGCGTCGACCAGCTGGCCCGCGAGGCCGCGCTGCGTATCAAGGAGAAGGCCGCATGAGGCAGGTTGTGCTGGACACCGAAACCACCGGCATGCCGGTCGAGCGCGGCCACCGCATCATCGAGATCGGCGCGGTCGAGATCGTCAACCGGCGTCTGACCGGGCGCACCTTCCATCACTACATCCACCCCGAACGCGAGATCGACGAGGGCGCGCAGGCGGTGCACGGCATCAGCCTGGAATCGCTGGAAGGCAAGCCGCGCTTCGCCGGCATCGCCGACGAGCTGATCGAGTTCCTGCGCGGCGCCGAGCTGATCGCCCACAACGCGGCCTTCGACGTCGGCTTCCTCAATGCCGAACTGGCGCGCCTGCCGAACGGCCCCAGCGTGCGCGACCTCGCCATCGTGACCGACACCCTGGCGATGGCGCGCGAGCGCTATCCCGGCCAGCGCAACAGCCTCGATGCGCTGTGCAAGCGCCTCGGCGTCGACAACGGCCACCGCAACCTGCACGGCGCGCTGCTCGACGCCGAACTGCTCGCCGATGTCTATCTCGCGATGACCTCGGGCCAGACCGACCTCGGTCTCGCGGTCGCCGTCGAGAGCGCGGCTGCGGCCAGCGCGCGCCGGGTCAGCTTCGATCCGGCCCTGCTGCGCGTGGTGGCCGCGGCGCCCGAGGACCTTGACGCCCATCGCGCCTGGGTCGACAAGCTGCGCGGCGCCAGCGGCGGCCGCAGCCTGTGGCCAGAGGCCGCCGAGGCGTGAAGCGCGAGGCGCGCTCGCTGCCGGTGGACACGCCGCGCGAAGTCGCCGGCTTCCGCATCCAGCGCCTGCTGGGCGGCGGCAGCAGCACGCGCGTCTACCTCGCCGAGCATCCGCTGCGGCATCGGCCGGTGGCGGTCAAGCGGGTCCGCGGCGACCTGCAGGCGGATGCCGACAGCCTTGAGGAACTGCTGGGCGCGGTGCAGCTGGCGCGCGGCCTGAAGCATCCGAACCTGGAGCGCCTGATCGAAGTGCAGCGCGCCGAGGACAGCGTGCAGATCGTCAGCGAGTACCTGCCGGGCGGCAGCCTGCGCCAGCGCATCGAAACCGACGGCGCGCTGCCGGCCGCGCAGGCGCTGAACCTGCTGCGGCAGGTGCTGGCGGGGCTCTCCGCGCTGCATGCGCGCGGCCTGGTGCATCGCGACGTCAAGCCGGGCAACGTGCTGTTCGACGCCGAAGGGCGCGCGGTGCTGGCCGACTTCGGCCTGCTGCAACCGATCCGCGTCGAGGGCGCGCCGGCGCCCGCCGACAGCGTGCTGCCGCCGGCGCTGGGCGCGGGCTCGTCACGCTCGGGGCAGATCGCCGGCACCGCCGCCTACATGGCCCCGGAGCAGGCCCGCGGCGAGCGCGCCGACGTGCGTACCGACCTCTACAGCCTGGGCGTCATGGCCTTCGAGATGCTGAGTGGGCGTCTGCCTTTCCAGGCCGAGGATCCGCTGGCCCTGGCCGAGCTCCACGAGCACGCGCCGGTGCCGCAGCTGCCGCGCGCGGTCGAGTGGCTGCAGCCGCTGGTCGACGGCCTGATGGCCAAGCGCCGCGAAGACCGGCTCGACTCCGCCCGCGCGGTGGTGCAGGTGCTGGAGACCCTGGTGCTGGCCGAGCCGGCCGCGGCCGATATCGCGCCGCGCAGCACCTCGCGCCTGCTGCGCGCGCCACGCTTGCCGCGGCGTCGATGGATGCGCCCCCTGGCCTTCTCGGCCGCCGTCGTGCTGGCAGTGGTCGTGCTGCTGTTCCTGTTGCGCTGATCGCCCGCGCTACTGCGGCTCGAAGCCGTTGCGGAACACCGCGCCCTCGACCGTGACCGGCTGGAAGCAGGTCGCCGCGGTGATGCGCGGCTGGATCGAGTCGCGCGAGCAGGGCGAGAAGGTGCTCGATCCGTTCAGGCTCGGACTCATCAGCCAGCTGCCGGTCTGGGACGCACACACGCTGCCGGTCTGGCCGTCATGGCTGGCGCCGAAGTTGTGGCCCATCTCATGCGCGATGGTCAGCGCGGTGGTGGTGTTGGCGGCGCGCACCTGGTTGATGCCGTAGCCGAAGGTGGTGCTGCACAGGGTCGAGACATAGGCCACGCCGACGGTCGAGCCGTCGAAGTCCTTGCCGCTGAACAGGTGGTTCAAGCCACCCTTGGGAATACCGCTGCCCTCGCCGCTGACCATGTAGGTGCGGAAACGGGTCAGCAGCGTGTCGCTGCCGCTGACCACGGTGGTGTTCAGCGTGCCGTTGCTGCTCAGATGGCGCAGGGTGCCGACCACGATGCGGGTCTGGAACTGGGCGCTGTAGATGCCGTCGACAACGTTCACCCGTGAAGCGACCACCGCATCGCGGTTGCTGCCGTGCACGCTGGCGAACTCGGTGTCGGTGACCACGGTGAGGCGCAGCTGGCGGACCGGGTTGCGGGTGTCCTCGAACTGCACGGTGGCCCCCAGGTGGCGGCTGAACGCGGCGTAGTCCACGCGTTTGGCCGCGCTCGGCGGCGCATAGCCGGGCACGCTGACCACCTCGTCCAGCAGACCGGGCAGCTCGGCATCGCGCAGCCGGTACACCACCAGCGCCTCGTCTGCCTCGCTCGTCCGCTGCAGCAGGCTGGCGCCCAGGCTGTCGACGCGGTCCAGCAGCATCAGCTCGCTGCCGTCGAAGTAGACGCCGCTGTAGTGGCCGTCGACTTCGGACAGTCGCAGCCAGCTGCCCTCGATGCCGACGATATGGCCCTGCAGGAAGCGGCTCTTGCCGCGCAGCTGCAGACGCTGCGATTCCGGCAGCTCTGCAAGCAGGGCGTGATTGTCCTCCACTTCAAGCAGCAGGGTCTCGCCGGCCGTGTGCAGCCGCAGGCGCCGTGGATCGATGGGATCGGCCTCGATCCGCGCCGCCGCATGCGCATGGACACGCAGCGCGTCGGCCTCGATCTGCGGCTGCGCCGCGAGCGCGGGGACAGTCAGCGCACTGGAGACGAGCAGCCCGGCAAGCAGGCGACGGGCGGGGTGACAGTTCAGGGACATCGGAGTGCCCAATTGCAAAAAACTGTTGCAAGTCTAGTGGGATGGTGCGCGCAGGTCGCGTGACCGCGCTCGCGCAACCGGCAATTGCCGCGCGCCGCAGCGCTGCCACTTCGCTGGCGCGGGTGGGGCAGCGAACGCGCCGCCGGCAAGCGCCCCGGTCATGCCGTGGGCCCGAACCTCTGACTTGCGCGAGGGCAGGGCGTGCCGCGCCGTCGCTGACTCGCTACACTTCGCGGCTCGCGGAGGGATGGCCGAGCGGTTTAAGGCACCGGTCTTGAAAACCGGCGTGGCAGCGATGTCACCGTGGGTTCGAATCCCACTCCCTCCGCCATCCGATCGCCGCGACTTCCGCGCCTTTACAGGCCTCTCGCCCGCATGCTCGACTGCCGCCTTCCGGTGAGGGGCAGGGCATGCGCGGACGCATCGATTTCAACTGCGACGTGGGCGAGAGCTTCGGCGACTGGCGCATGGGCGACGACGCCGCGCTGATTCCACTGGCCTCGTCCGCCAACATCGCCTGCGGCTTCCATGCCGGTGATCCTCTGCACATGCGGGCTGCGGTGGCGCTCTGCCTCGAACACGGCGTCGCCATCGGCGCCCATCCCGGCTGGCCCGATCTGCAGGGCTACGGGCGACGCGCGCTGGCCGCGAGCCCGGCTGAAACCTACGCCTATGTGCTGTACCAGATCGGTGCGCTGGCGGCCTTCGTGCGCGCGGCTGGCGGGCGCCTGCACCACGTCAAGCCGCACGGCGCGCTGTACAACCAGGCCGCGCGCGATGCGGCGCTGGCCGAGGCCATCGCCCGTGCGGTGCGCGACTTCGATCCGCAGCTGAAGCTCTACGGTCTGGCCGGTAGCGCCCTGCTCGAGGCCGCCCGCGCGCAGGGCCTGCAGGCGGTGGGCGAGGCCTTTGCCGAGCGCGCCTACGAGGCCGACGGCAGCCTCACGCCGCGCGCGCTGCCGGGGGCCGTGCTGCACGACTTCGCCGCCGCCGAGGCGCAGGTGCTGGGCCTGATCGCCCGCGGCGAAGTGCTGGCACGCAGCGGTGAGGTGGTGCGGGTCGAGGCCGAGACTCTCTGCCTGCACGGCGATCGTCCGGATGCCGTCGACTTTGCGCGAAGGCTGCGCGCGAGTCTCGCGGCGGCCGGCGTGGTGATCGCCGCCCCGTGAGCGCGACCGTCAATCTGCTGCCGCTGGCCGGCGTCGGCCTGGTGGTGCTGGGCTTCGCCCTGCGCCTGAACCCGGCCCTGGTGGTGGTCGGCGCTGGTTTCGCCACGGCGCTGCTGGCCGGCATCGCGCCGGTGGCCACGCTGGAGCTCTTGGGCACGGCCTTCGTCAAGAACCGCTTTCTCGCCCTGCTGCTGCTGACCCTGCCGGTGATCGCGGTGCTGGAGCGGCACGGCCTGAAGCAGCACGTGCAGACGGTGATCGTGCGCCTGCGCGCGGCGACCGCGGGTCGGCTGCTGCTGTTCTACCTCGCGCTGCGGCAGATCCTGTCGATGATCGGCCTGCACAGCCTGGGCGGGCATCCGCAGACGGTGCGGCCCCTGCTGGCGCCGATGGCCGAAGCCGCCGCCGAATCGCGCCACGGCCTGCTGCCGGCGGCGGAGCGCGAGCGCCTGCGCGCGCTGTGTGCCGGCACCGACAACGTCGGCATGTTCTTCGGCGAGGACGTGTTCATCGCCTTCGGCGCGGTGCTGCTCATGCAGAGCTTCTTCGCCGACAACGGCATCGAGCTGCAGCCCATCGACATCGCGCTGTGGGGCATCCCGACCGCGCTCTGCGCCTTCGCGATCCACGGTGCGCGGCTGATGCGGCTGGATGCGCGACTGGCGCGCGAGGCCGCGCGCGCAGCGGCAGGGACGCAGCCATGATCTCGCTGCCGCTGATCTACCTGCTGGCCGGCCTGTTCGTGGCGCGCATCGCCTGGCTGTCGGCGCTGGACGCCAGCAATCCGCGGCGGGCGTTGACCGCGGCCTTCTGGGGCCTCTTGGCGCTGTCCTTCCTGATCGGCGATCGCCTGCCCGCGGTCTGGATGGGCGGGGTGGTGGTGGCGCTCGCCCTGCTCGCCGGTTTCGGCGGCGTCCGCGCCGGTCGCGTCGAGCCGGCGTCCGCGGATCGACTGGCCGCCGCGGCGGCGCGCTTCGGCCATCGCCTGTTCGCGCCGGCCCTCGTGATTCCGCTGGTGACCGTGGCCGTGGTGCTGTTCGGCGCCGACATCGGCTGGGGCGAGTGGCGGCTGTTCGGCAGCGAGATGCTCACCCAGGTCGGCCTGGGGCTGGCCTGCCTGCTGGCGCTGCTGGCGGCCTGCGCCTTGACGCGCACCTCACCCCTGCGAGCCGTCGAACACTCGCGCGGCCTGGTCGACGCGATCGGCTGGGCGGCGCTGCTGCCGCTGCTGCTGGCAACGCTGGGCAGCGTGTTCGCGGCCGCCGGCGTCGGCGAGGCGGTGGCCGAGCTGGTGCGGGCGTGGATCCCGGTCGACAACCGCTTCGTGGTGGTGCTGGCCTATGCGCTGGGCATGGCCGGTTTCACCATGGTCATGGGCAACGCCTTCGCCGCCTTCCCCGTGATGACCGCCGGCATTGGCCTGCCCCTGCTGGTCCAGATGCACGGCGCGGATGCAGCCTCACTGGCCGCGATCGGCATGCTCTCGGGCTATTGCGGCACCCTGATGACGCCGATGGCGGCGAACTTCAACCTGGTGCCGGCGGCGCTGCTGGAACTGCGCGACCCCTACGCGGTCATTCGCGTGCAGATCCCGACGGCCCTGCTGCTGCTGGCGGCCAACGTGGTGCTGATGTACTTCATCGTGTTCCGCAACGTCGCCTGATTGGCGGCCGCGGTCTTTACGGCGGGTTAACCTCGCCGCGCCCGCCGCCGGCCAAGATGCCTCTTCGCTGCTCCCCAGGAATCCGGCCCATGGCCTTGCCCTCCACCTTCGCGCGTCGCCTTGGCGTGCTGCTGCTGCCAGCGGCATTGACCCTGGCCGCCGGCGCCGCCGCACAGTCGCGTGACCCGCTGGCGCTGCCGGACATGGGTTCCTCGGCCGGTACCTTGATCACGCCTGCCGAAGAGGCGATGTACGGCGAATACACGCGGCGCGAGCTGCGCGCCTACGGCATGCTGCTGGAAGACCCGCTGCTCGATGAGTACCTGACGGCGCTGGGCCAGCGCCTCGCCAGCGTCAGCGAGCGGCCGCAGCAGGATTTCACTTTCTTCTGGATGCGCTCGCGCGATATCAACGCCTTCGCCACCCTCGGCGGCTATATCGGCATGAACTCCGGCCTGGTGCTGACGGCGACCAGCGAGGACGAGGTGGCGGCGGTGATGGCGCACGAAATCGCCCATGTGACCCAGCGCCACATCGTGCGCGCGGTCGAGCGCCAGCAGAAGGATGCGATCCCGATCCTGCTGGCGACGCTCGGTGCCATCGCGGTGGCGCAGAGCGCGGGCGGCAACAGCGGCAGCAATGCGACGCAGGCGGCCATCGTCAGCGGCATGGCGCTGATGCAGCAGCGGCAGATCAACCACACCCGCAGCAACGAGTACGAAGCCGACCGCATCGGCATCCTGACGCTGGCCCGCGCCGGCTACGAGCCGATGGCGATGGCCGATTTCTTCGCGCGCATGCACCGCACCCTGCGCTCGACGATCGGCGAGCTGGAGGCCCCCGAGTTCCTGCGCACCCACCCGGTCACCAGCAGCCGCATCAGCGAGGCCAAGGGCCGCGCCGAGGGCAGCCGCATGCCGCTGGGCTTCCAGCCGCCGCCGCGGCTGGACACCCGGCCGATCAATCCGCTGCTGCCCGAGCGGCACTTCGCCGTCGAGGGCCTGCATTCGGGGCCGAGCCGCGCCCTGTTCCCGTGGGTGCAGGCGCGGCTGCGCGTGCTCAGCGCCGACAGCCCCGGCCAGGCCCTGGACGAGTTCGCCAAGCGCGCCGCCGCCGAGGGCGCGGGGCTGGCCGACCATGACCGCTACGGCTATGCGCTGGCGCTGGCGCGGACCAGCGATACACCCGGCGCACTGCGCCAGCTGCAGGCCATCAGCCAGCCGCCCCCGGGCTACTGGCTGGAGCTGGCGCGCGCCGAGGCCCTGCACCTGGGCGGCCGCCAGCAGGAGGCCGAGCGCCTGTACCAGGCGCTGTACGAGGCCCATCCCAAGAGCCGTCCGGTCAGCCTGAGCTATGCCGATGCGCTGATCCGCACCGGTGGCGCCGAGCAGGGGCGGCGCGCCCAGGCCGTGCTGCGCCCGCTGCTGCTGAACGCGGCCAGCGACATCGCCCTGCAGCGCAGCTTTGGCCGCGCCAGCGAGCTCGCCGGCGACCCGGTACGCGCCTCGGAAGCGCACGCCGAAGCGGCCTATCTCGCGGGTCGCGCCGAGGACGCGCTCAACCAGCTGCAGGCCCTCAAGCAGCGTGACGACCTCGACTACTACCAGCGCGCGCGGATCGACGCGCGCATCGCCGAGCTCACGCCCGTGGTGCTTGAACTGCGCGAGCGCGGCATCCGCGCCGGCCGCGAGACGCGCTCCAGTTCGGGGCTCGGCTTCGACGCCGAAAACGCTGTCATGCCAGGGACATAAAACTGTTATCTACTTTGCCGGCGGCTGAAAACCCCACCAAGGACGCCCCGTGCAGAAGCAGATCCTCATCGTCGACGACGAGCCCGCCATCCGCGACATGGTGGCCTTCGCCCTGCGCAAGGCCGAGTACGAGCCGGTGCATGCCGGCGACACCCGCGAAGCCCAGGCGGCCATCGTCAGCCGCGTGCCCGACCTGATCCTGCTCGACTGGATGCTGCCCGGCATGAGCGGCGTCGAGTTCGCCCGCCGCCTGCGCAAGGAAGGCCTGACCCGCGAGGTGCCGATCATCATGCTGACCGCGCGCGGCGAAGAGAACGACCGCGTCAGCGGGCTGGAAGCCGGCGTCGACGACTACGTGGTGAAACCCTTTTCGGCGCGCGAGCTGCTGGCCCGCATCAAGGCGGTGATGCGGCGTTCGCGCGGCGACGAGGAGGACGGCAGCGTGGCGCTCGGCGGGCTGCGCATCGACGGCGCCGCGCACCGCGTCTACGCGGGCGAGACGCCGATCCACATCGGCCCGACCGAGTACCGCCTGCTGCATTTCTTCATGACCCATCCCGAGCGCGTCTACAGCCGCACCCAGCTGCTGGACCACGTCTGGGGCGGCAATGTCTACGTCGAGGAGCGCACGGTCGACGTGCACATCCGCCGCCTGCGCAAGACCCTGGAGCCGCATGCGCTGGACGCGCTGGTGCAGACCGTGCGCGGTGCCGGCTACCGCTTCTCCACCGATGTCTGATCCGCGCCCGCGGCCCGCGTAAGCTGCTCGCGCCACCGCCGCCGATGACATCCGTGCGCAAGACCCGGTTCTCACCTCCCTCCAGCTCGAAGCGCGCCTGGCAGCACACCGCCTGGCGGCTTGCCCTGGTCGTGCTCGGCAGCCTGCTGCTCGGCCTCGCGCTCGGCCAGCCCTGGCCCCTGCTGTGCGCGGGCCTGCTCGGCGTGCTGGTCTGGCACTACGCGCAGCTGCACGCCCTGCTGGGCCATCTCAACCGCCGCGAATGGCTGGCGCGGCCGGAAGGGCAGGGCGTGTTCACCGAACTGACCCGCGTGCTCTACCTGCGCCAGCGCGAGAACCGCGAGCGCAAGCGTCGCCTGCTGCGCACCCTGCGCGCCTTCCGCCAGGCCGCGGCGGCGCTGCCCGATGCGGTGGTGGTGTTGAACCGGCGCGAGCAGCGCATCGAGTGGTTCAACGAGTCCACCGAGCACCTGCTGGGCCTGTCCTATCCGCAGGACATCGGCAGCCGCTTCAGCAACCTGGTGCGCTCCCCGCAGGTCACGGCCTGGTTGGAATCCGGCGCTGCCGAGCCGCTGATCGATGTGCCGAGCACCGGCGCGGAAGGCCTGCGCCTCTCGATGCGCCTGCTCGACTACACGCCGGAAGAGCAGCTGCTGATCGCCCGCGACATCAGCAAGCTGCTGCACCTGGAGCAGGTGCGCCGGGATTTCGTGGCCAACGTCTCGCACGAGCTGCGCACGCCGCTGACCGTGCTGCACGGCTACCTCGACATGCTGGAGCCCGAGGACGTGCCCGAGTGGGCGGGCATGCTCGGCGAAATGCGCCGGCAGTCCGGACGCATGACCCAGATCGTCGAGGACCTGCTGACCCTGTCGCGGCTGGAGGCGCGCGAGTCGCTGCCGCACGAGCGCGTCGACATGGGGCCGATGCTGGCCGCCCTGCGCAGCGAGGCCGAGGCCATGAGCCTCGGTCGCCACCGCATCGAGATCGAGGATGCCGCCGGTTGCGATCTGCTCGGCTCGGCCAAGGAGCTGCACAGCGCTTTCTCCAACCTGGTGACGAATGCGGTGCGCTACACCCCCGAAGGCGGACGGGTGCGCGTCGAGTTCCAGCCGACCGCGGCCGGCGGCGTCAGCCTGTGCGTGATCGACACCGGCCCGGGCATCGCGCCCCAGCACCTGCCGCGCCTCACCGAACGCTTCTACCGCGTGTCATCCAGCCGCTCGCGCGACTCCGGCGGCACCGGGCTTGGGCTCGCCATCGTCAAGCACATCCTGCAGCTGCACCAGGCGCAGCTGACGATCGACAGCGAAGTCGGCGTCGGCAGCCGCTTCTGCTGCGTGTTCGATGCCCGTCACCGTCTCCTCCGCGACGCGAAAGGCGCGGACGCCGCCTGACACAGCCGGCACGGGTCGAAGGATCTCCCCCATTCCGCGCCGGCAGTTCCGGCATCATGGGCCCCCACGCGCGCATGCGCCGCAGAACACGAATCGAAGCCCACGCCATGGCCCAGGACCGCGATCTCACCGATCCCTCGCTGTACATCAACCGCGAGCTGTCCCAGCTCGAGTTCAACTTCCGCGTGCTGGCCCAGGCCATGGACGAGCGCGTGCCGCTGCTGGAGCGGCTGCGCTATCTGTGCATCAGCTGCACCAATCTCGACGAGTTCTTCGAGATCCGGGTCGCGGCGATCCGCCACCAGCAGGACTTCGGCGGCGGCGGCATGGCCGACGGCATCGCGCCGACCGCGGCGCTGGCGCAGATCTACGCGCGCGCCGGCGAGCTGGTCGATGCGCAGTACCGCTACTGGAACGAGACCCTGCGGCCGGCGCTCACCGACGCCGGCATCCGCATCCTCACCCGCGACACCTGGAGCGCCAAGCAGAAGCGCTGGCTGAAGGACTACTTCGACAGCGAGATCACGCCGGTGCTGTCGCCGCTGGCGGTCGATCCGGCGCATCCCTTCCCGCGCATCCTCAACAAGAGCCTGAACCTGGTGGTGGTGCTGCAGGGGCAGGACGCCTTCGGCCGCAGCGGCGGCCTGGCCCTGGTGCGCGCGCCGCGCTCGCTGCCGCGGATCATCCAGCTGCCGGCCAACGTCTCCGGCGGCAGCCACGATTTCGTGCTGCTGTCGGCGGTGCTCTCGGCCTTCGTCGAGGACCTCTTCCCCGGCATGACGGTGAAGGGCACTTACCAGTTCCGCGTGACCCGCAACTCCGAGCTGTTCGTCGACGAGGACGAGGTCGAGAACCTGGCCTCGGCGCTGCGCGACGAGCTGGTCGGCCGCGGCTACTCGCATGCGGTGCGGCTGGAGATCGCCGACACCTGTCCCAAGCCCATCGTCAAACAGCTGCTGCGCCACTTCGAGCTGCCGGAGTCGGCGATCTATCGCATCAACGGCCCGGTCAACCTCAATCGCGTCACCGCTGTCTACGACATGGTCGATCGGCCGGACCTCAAGTTCCCGGCCTTCAAGCCGCGCCTGCATCCGCACGAGACCGGCGAGGAGCTGTTCGAGGTGGTGCGCCGCGGCGACGTGCTGCTGCACCATCCCTACGACAGCTTCGGGGTGATCCTCGATCTGGTGAAGACCGCGGCCCACGATCCGAACGTGCTGGCGATCAAGCAGACCCTGTACCGCACCGGCCACAACTCGCCGCTGGTGAGCTCGCTGATCGAGGCCGCGCGCAACGGCAAGGACGTCACCGTCGTCATCGAGCTGCGCGCGCGCTTCGACGAAGAGGCCAACCTGCGTCTCGCCGATCGCCTGCAGGAAGCCGGCGTGCAGGTGGTCTACGGCGTGGTCGGCTACAAGACCCACGCCAAGATGCTGCTGATCGTGCGCCGCGAGGGCAAGAAGCTGCAGCGCTATGTGCACCTCGGCACCGGCAACTACCACAGCGGCACCGCCAAGGTGTACACCGACATCGGCCTGATCACCGCCAACGCCGACATCGGCGAGGACGTGCACCTGCTGTTCCAGCAGATGTCGGGCCTGGCGCCGGCGATCCGCCTGAAGCGCATCCTGCAGTCGCCCTTCACCCTGCATCCGGGCCTGCTCAAGAAGATCGAGCGCGAGGCCGCCAATGCGCGCGCCGGCAAGCCCAGCGGCATCATCGCCAAGCTCAATGCGATCAACGAGCCCAAGGTGATCCGCGCGCTCTACCACGCCTCGCAGGCGGGGGTGAAGATCGAACTGATCGTGCGCGGCGCCTGCGGCCTGCGGCCCGGGGTGAAAGGTGTGTCGGAGAACATCCGGGTGCGCTCGATCATCGGCCGCTTCCTGGAGCACAGCCGCATCTACTGGTTCGCCAACGGCGGCGAGCCGGAGCTGTACGCATCCAGCGCCGACTGGATGGAGCGCAACCTGCTGCGCCGCATCGAAACCTGCTTCCCGATCCTCGATCCCAGCCTGGCCGAGCGCGTGCGCACCGAAGACCTTGAGAACTACCTGCGCGACAACACCCAGGCCTGGGAGCTCAAGTCCGACGGCAGCTACGAGCGGCTCGCTCCCGAGGGCGACGAGATGCCGCATTCGGCCCAGCAGTTCCTGCTCGCCCTGCTCTGCCACTGAAGGATCCGCGCATGCCCGAGACCCTGCCGAAGGCCGACACCGCGGGCCTCGCCGAGAACGAGCTGCTGGCCGCGGTCGATCTCGGTTCCAACAGCTTCCACATGATCGTGGCCCGGCACACGCTCGGCCAGCTGCGCGTGGTCGACCGCCTGCGCGAGTCGGTGCGCACCGCCTCGGGCCTGACCGAGCGCGGCGAACTTACCCAGGAAGCGCTCTGGCGTTCGCTGGAATGCCTGGAGCGCATGGGCCAGCGACTGCGCAACATCGCCCCCAACCGGGTGCGCGCGATCGCCACCAATACCGTGCGCCAGCTGCGCAACCCGCAATCCTTCCTGATTCCCGGCCAGACCGCGCTCGGCCACCGCATCGAAGTGGTCTCCGGCCGCGAGGAGGCGCGACTCATCTACCTCGGCGTCGCCCAGGGCCTGCCGCCGAAGAGCAGCCGTCGGCTGGTCGTCGACATCGGCGGCGGCAGCACCGAGTTCATCATCGGCGAGGGCTTCGAACCGCTGGAGCGCGAAAGCCTCCAGATGGGCTGCGTGGCGACGACGCGGCGGTTCTTTGGAACCGGCCGGCTGTCGCGCAAGCGCTGGAAGGAAGGGCTCACCGAGATCTCGGCCGAGTTCCAGCAGTTCGCCGCGATCTACCGCGCGCGCGGCTGGAAGGACGTGATCGGCTCCTCCGGCACGGTCAAGGCGATCGGCAAGATCATCAAGGGCATGAAGCTCGGCCGCGGCGAGATCACCCTGGAGGGCCTCGCGGCCGTGCGCGAGGCCCTGCTGGCCTTCGAGGACATCGACCTCATCCAGCTGCCCGAGCTGTCCGAAGAGCGCCGACCGGTGATCGCCGGCGGCGTGCTGGTGCTGGAGGCCGCCTTCAACGAGCTGGGTTTGAGCCAGATGAAGGTCGCACAGACCGCGATGCGCGAGGGCGTGCTCTACGACATGCTGGGCCGCGTCGCCCTGCGCGATCCGCGCGACGGCTCGATCCAGGCCATGGCCCAGCGCTACGGCGTGGATGCGGCCCAGGCCGCGCGCGTCGAAGCCACGGTGCTGGCCCTGTTCGATCAGGTGGCTGGCGCCTGGAAGCTGGGCGAGGACGAGCGCCTGAGCCTGGCCTGGGCGGCGCGCGTGCACGAGATCGGCCAGACCATCGCGCACAGCCAGCACCATGTGCACGGCGCCTACCTGATCGAGCACTCCGACATCGCCGGGTTCTCGAACCAGGAGCAGCAGTTCCTCGCCGCGCTGGTGCGCTCGCAGCGTCGCGGCATGCACAAGTCCGTGCAGACCGGCGCTGGCGGTCGCGATCCGCTCACCACCCTGCGCTGCGTCGCCCTGCTGCGGCTGGCGGTGCTGCTGCATCGCAGCCACGAATCGGGCGGCCTGCCGCGCTTCGAGGTGGAGACCCGCGAGCGTGGCCTCTGCCTCAAGCTGCCGCCGAGCTGGCTGCTGCAGCATCCGCTGTCGCGCGCTGACCTCGCCACCGAGCAGGAAATCCTGCGCGAGTCGGGCTTTGACCTCGAGCTGGAGTGAACCCGGCCGCGCGGGCCGCCGCCCGTGAGCGGAATCGCCACCGTCCCGCGTAGGCTGTAGCGAACCGATCCGGAGGTGGACATGTCGGCACAGGCGAACGACGCGGCGCCCCGCAGCGGGCGCCGCTGGCTGTGGTGGATTCCCGCGGGCTGCCTCGTGCTCCTGCTGCTGGTCGCCGCCGGCGCCGCTGGCCTGGTCTGGCTGATCGGTGCCGCGCTGGGCGAGGCCGAGGCCTATCAGGAGCCGCTGCGCCGCGCACAGGCCTCGGCCGAGGTGCGCGCCCTGCTCGGCGAGCCGGTCGAAGCGGGCTGGTTGCCCCAGGGCAGGATCGAGGTCAGCAATCAGGACGGCGGCGAGGCGCGCCTTTCTATCCCGCTGCACGGGCCGCGCGGCGAGGCCGTGCTGGAAGTGCGCGCCGACCTGCCCGAGGGTGCCGAGGACTGGGTCTACGAGCGGATGGAGGTCATGCCCGCGGGCGGCGGGGCCTCGATCGACCTGCGCGGGAACGCCCACTAGCCGCAGCGGCGGCGTCCCGCTCAGGCGTCGAAGTCGGCCGCCACCGCGCGCGGGACGGTACGCGACAGCAGCAGACGGTCGACGCGGTTGGCGTCCATGTCCACCACTTCGATGCGCAGCCCCGGCAGCTCGATGATCGCGCCGACCTGCGGCACGCGGCCGAGCAGGTGCATGACCAGGCCGCCCAGGGTGTGCACATCCGCCTCGTCCTGCTGCAGCGTGAGATCGCCACCCAGCAGTTCCTCGACGCGGTCGATGGCGAGCATGCCGTCGATCAGCCAGGAGCCGTCCTCGCGCCGTACGGCCGAGTCGCTGGGCTCGGCGCCGCGCTCCGGCAGCTCGCCGACCAGGGCTTCGAGCAGGTCGGTCAGGCTGACCAGGCCCTCGATGCTGCCGTATTCATCGACCACCAGGGCCAGATGGCTGCGTTTGCGGCGCAGGGTCTCCAGCAGCTGGAAGGGGCTGATCGACTCCGGCACGTAGATCGCCGGATGCAGGGCGACTTCCAGCGAGGGCGGTTCGCCCTCGAGGCAGCGGGCGAGGTAGTCCTTGGCATCGAGCAGGCCCAGCACTTCGTCGAGGCTGCCGCGCGCCACCGGCAGGGTCTGGTAGCGGCCCTCGCGCAGCACCGCATGGTTGACCGCGTGCGGGTCCTCGACGTCGAGCCAGCGGATGTCGCGGCGCGGGGTCATGATCGCGCGCACCTCGATGTCGTCCAGCCGGAACACGTTGCCGACCATGGCCTGCTCGACCGGTTTGAACACACCGCTGGCCGCGCCCTGCGCGATCATCGTGCGGATCTCCTCCTCGCTGACGGATGGCTCGTCGCTGCGGTTGGCGCCCAGCAGACGCAGCAGCAGGTTGCTGGAGAAGCTGAACAGGCTGACCAGCGGATGCGCGATCTTCGCCAGTACGGTCATCGGCGGCGCCACCAGGCTGGCGAAGCGCTCGGGCGCCAGCAGGGCCAGGCGCTTGGGCACGATCTCGCCCAGCACCACCGAGCAGTAGGTGACCGCGATGACCATGCAGACCGTGGCCAGCAGCTGGCTGTGCGCAGCGATCAGCGGCATCTGCTCGAACACCCCGATCAGCCGTTCGGCGATCGCGTTCTCACCGAAGGCGCCGCTGAGGATGCCGATGGTGGTGATGCCGACCTGCACGGTCGAAAGGAAGATCGCCGGATCCTCGCTGAGCTTGAGCGCCGCCCGCGCGCCGGCGCTGCCGGCCTCGGCGCGGGCCTGCAGGCGCGCGCTGCGTGAGGACACCAGCGCCATCTCCGAGGCGGCGAACACGCCGTTCAACAGGATCAGGCCGAGCAGGAGCAGCAGTTCCATGGGAAGTCCGGGGACGCGCACAGGCACATCCCGGCGCAGCTTGCAGGGCTGGGGGCGGGCCGCCGCGAATTCAAGCGCGCCCGTCGCCCGCGTCCAGCGACGGCCGCTGGGGGCGGAAGGTTCTCACATGCTCTCAGCCCTCGGCTTCGAGATGCGCGCGCAGCCCCTCCAGCTGCTGCCCCTGCACGCGATCGACCACGGGCGCGAACCCGGACAGATCCGTGGCGCTGTAGCCACCGACCGTGTAGCGCATGCGCACCTCGCTGCCGCCGTCCTCGCGCGCGCTGATGCTGAACTCCAGCGCGCCGTGCAGGCCCATGCCCTGCAGTGGGCCGAGGCCGCCCAGCAGGCGCAGGGTGTTGGGTGCATCGACGAAGACCACGCGCAGATGCTCGGCCGAGCGCTCGCCGGCGCGTTCGCAGAAGCAGCCGCCTGCCCGCGCTTCGAGGCTCAGGGTCGACTCCGCCCCCCACCAGGTGTGGTCGCGCGGCCACCAGGTGCCGATGTCCTCGACCAGGGCGCGCCAGGTGCGCTGCGGATCCGTCGCGACCTCGATGCGCTGCTCCAGCGCGAAGCCGCTGGCGGAAGAGGACAGCACCTCCGCCGACGCGAGGCCGGGCGCGAGGCAGGCCAGCAGTGGCAGTGCGAGGGCGTGGCGCATGGTGGCTCCGGCGGTCAGCGGTGGCCGCGATTGAAGTCCTCGCGTCTGCACTTGGCAAGTGGCGCTTGCGGGTGCGCAGGCACTCGGCGCAGTGTTGGCCGACGCCTTCCACGGAGGACTTCCATGGCCGACCCCACTGCCGCCCTCATCACCCAGCTCAGGAACGTCCAGACGCGCAGCGGACAGTCCATCGCACAGCTGCACCTCGCGCTCGAAGGCTGCGGCCTCGCCAAGCACGGCGAGAAGCGCAGCTGGCTGATGGAGCGTTACGGGCTGGGCTACGGTGACGCCAACACGGTTGTCGCCCTGCAGGGCAAGCCGCTGCTGGCGTTGGACGGCGCCGCGCCGGCGCTGCCTGCAGTCGCGGACGGCGATCCGCTGGACGCGATCTACGCCGGCAACAAGGCTGGGCTGCGCGACCTGCACGAGGCGCTGATGGCGCGAATCGACGCGCTCGGCGAGTTCGAGATCGCACCGAAGAAGACCTACCTCAGCCTGCGCCGCAACAAGCAGTTCGCCACGGTCGGCCCGGCGACGGCCAGGCAGATCGAGATCGGGCTGAACTGCCGCAGCCTGCCCGAGGATCCGCGGCTCAAAGTGCTGCCGCCCGGCGGCATGTGCCAGGCCAGCACGCGCATAGCCGATGCATCCGAGATCGACGAGACCTTGCTCGACTGGATCCGACTCGCCTATGCCAGTGCGGGCTGAGCATCCCGATGCACATCGCCCCGCGCGATCGCGGGTCCTCACACGATCCGGCGGCCATTGACCCCACCGCGAGACCGGAATGACTTCACGCCATCTCCCGCTTCTGGTCGCACGGCTCGCAGTGGCTTTGTGGGGTGCGCGCTGCAGCCGCGCTCCGCGGTTGACCGAGCGAACGCCCGCGGCCATGAGGTTCCCCCCAGAACGATGGGCGCTGCGCGGCGCGCTAGAACAGCTCGCCCTGCGCTGACTCGGCGCGCGGCGGACGGAAGCGGCTGCAGTCGAGTTCGATCTCGTCGCGGTGCAGATAGCCCAGGCGCTTGCGCGCCAGCTCGAAGCGCGCCTGGATCAGCTTGGCGATCGCGCCCTCGCCGCGCATGCGTGCGCCGAAGCGCGGGTCGTTGTCGCGGCCGCCGCGCATGTCGCGGATCAGGTTCATCACGTGGGCGGCGCGCTGCGGGAAATGCAGCTCCAGCCATTCGCGGAACAGGTCCTTCACCTCGTGCGGCAGGCGCACCAGGGTGTAGTTCGCGTAGAGCGCGCCGGCCTCGCGGCCGCGTTCGAGGATGCCTTCGAGATCGGGATCGTTGATGGCCGGAATCAGCGGGGCGGCGAACACGCCTGTGGGCACGCCGGCGGCGCTGAGCCGTGCGATGGCTTCAAGCCGCCGATGCGGCGCGCTGGCGCGCGGCTCCAGCTTGGCGGCCAATCGATTGTCCAGCGTGGTCACCGACACCGCGACGAACACCAGTCGCTGCGACGCCAGCTCGCGCAGCAGGTCGAGATCGCGCTCGATGCCGGCGTTCTTGGTGACGATGGTGCAGGGGTGGCGCGTCTCCAGCAGCACCTGCAGCACTTCGCGCGTCAATCGGTACTGGCGCTCGATGGGCTGGTAGGGATCGGTGTTGGCGCCCAGGTTGATCGGGCTGACCCGATGGCTGCGCTTGCCCAGTTCGGCGCGCAGCAGTTCGGCGGCATTGGTCTTGGCGAACAGCCGCGTCTCGAAGTCGAGGCCCGCGGAGAGGTTGAGATAGCCGTGGCTGGGCCGCGCGTAGCAGTAGACGCAGCCGTGCTCGCAGCCGCGATAGACGTTGATGGAGTGCTCGAAGGGGATGTCGGGCGAGTCGTTGTGGCTCAGGATGCTGCGCGCGCGCTCCTCGCTGACCGTGGTGCGCGGTCGTGCAGGCTGCAGGTCCTCGCCCTCGGCGTCGCCTGGCCAGCCGTCGTCCTCGGCCTCGACGCGCACCGACTCGAAGCGCCCCTCGCGATTGCTGGCCGCGCCGCGGCCCTTGATGGGAGTGCCGGACATGCAGCAATTGTGCGGCCGCCGGCGCCGGATGTCCCCCAGCGGCCGCCTGCGTCGTTGCAGTGGGAGTCGAGGGCAGCGTGCGTTCTGCGCCCTGTCACGCATTGCATACTTCGCGGTCAGTGCGCCGCGGACGTCTTAAGAGGGGATGCCGGAATGCTGTGGAGCCTGCTGCTCGTGCTGGTCCTGCCCGCGCTGTGGGCGCTGACCGCTTACAACCGGCTGGTGCGCCTGCGCAACCAGGTGCGTACGGCTTGGGCCGACATCGACGTGCAGCTGGTGCGTCGCCATGACCTGGTGCCGCAGCTGGTCAGCGTGGCTCAGGCGGCGGCCCAGCACGAGCGCTCGACCTTCGCCCTGGTCAGCGAGTTGCGCGCCCAGGCACTGGGCCTGCAGGTCAGGGGTGGGCAGGGCGCGGCTGCGCTGGGCGAGGTCGAGACCCGCCTGCAGCAGGCGCTGGGGCAGGTGTTCGCGCTGGGCGAGGCCTATCCCGCGCTGCGCAGCAGCGAGAATTTTCTTGCCCTGCAGAAGGAGCTCGCGGCGATCGAGGAGCACCTGCAGTACGCGCGGCGCTTCTACAACGGCGCGGTGCGCGACTACAACGACGCCACCCAGAAGCTGCCCGACGTGTTCATCGCCCGGCTCGGCGGCTTCGGTGGCGCCGAGTTCTTCCAGGCCCGCGAGGGCGAGCGCGCGCCGGCGCAGGTGCGGTTGTCATGAGTGCGCTTCGAGTTCTGATCGCACTGCTGCTGCTCGCCTGCGCGCTGCCGGCCGCCGCGCAGGAGCGCATCCTCGACTACCGCGTCGAGGTCGACATCCGCAGCGATGGCAGCATCGAGGTCGCCGAGCACATCCGCCTGCGCGCCGAAGGCCAGCAGATCCGCCGCGGCATCTACCGCGACTTCCCGACCCGCTACCGCGACCGCTACGGCAATGCGGTGGTGGTCGACCTGCAGGTGCTGGGCGTCGAGCGCGACGGCCAGCCCGAGCGGTGGTTCACGGAAGCCATGGACAACGGCGTTCGCATCAACACCGGCGGTGACGACTATCTGCCCGGCCTGCCGCGCGAGTTCACCTTCACCCTGCGCTATCGCACCACCCGCCAGCTCGGTTTTTTCGAGGCCCATGACGAGCTGTACTGGAACGCGATCGGCACCGGCTGGGCGTTTGCGATCGAGCAGGGCAGCGTCGAGGTTCGGCTGCCGGCGGTGGTCGATCCCGCCAACATGCGTCTCGATGCCTACACCGGCGTGCAGGGCGCGCAGGGCGGCGATGCGCGCGGTGAGGTGATCGCGCCGGGCATCGCCCGCTGGACGCTGACCGCACCGCTGGCGCCGGGCGAGGGCCTGACCATCGCACTGGGCTTTCCCAAGGGGCTGGTCGTGCAGCCCACGCGCGCCGAGCGCGTCGGCTGGCTGCTGCAGGACAACCGTGGCCTGCTGGTCGCGCTGGCTACGCTCGGCGTGCTGCTGGCCTGGTGCGTCTGGCGCTGGCGCGCGGTCGGGCGCGATCCCGAGGCCGGCGTGATCATCGCCCGCTACCAGCCGCCGGCCGATCGTTCGCCGGGCGAACTTCGCTACCTCAAGCGCATGAGCTACGACCCGCGCTGTCTCACGGCTGATCTGCTGGCCGCTGCGGTGGCCGGCGCGGCCGAGATCGAGCGCGAGAAGGGCCTGCTGTTCGGCGACACCTGGAGCCTGGCGCGTGGGCCAGTCGCGGTCGATGAGAGCCTGCCCTTTACCGTGCGCAGCCTGCTTGGCAAGCTGCTGCCAGCGGGGCGTTCAAGGCTTGAGCTGAAAAAGAGCAGCAGCACCGCGCAACACGTGCAGGCGGCGATGCTCGAGCACACCCGCGCCCTGCACAAGCGCCTGCACCGCAGCCACTTCAACAACAACAGCGGCGACACCGTGCTCGCCGTGGCGATCGCGGTCTGCGGCGCGGTGATGGCCTTTCTCAGCGCGGGCGGGTCGGGCGAGCCCGCCATCATCGGCGTCTGCGTGCTGATGCTGATCGTGGTGATCGGCTTCGCCTGGTTGGTCAAGGCGCCGACCGCGCAGGGCCGCACGCTGCTCGACGAGATCGAGGGCCTGAAGCTCTATCTGAAGGTGGCCGAACGTGACGAGCTGGCGGCGATGCCCGGCCCCGATCAGCCGCCGCGGCTGGACGCCCAGCGCTACGAGGCGCTGCTGCCGTATGCGATCGCGCTGGATGTGGAAGACGCCTGGACCGCCAAGTTCACCGCGGCCGTGGGTGCGGCGGCCGCGGCCGCGGCGACGGAATCGATCCGCTGGTACCGCGGCGGCGGCTTCAACGACATCGGCAGCCTGGCCAAGGCGGTCGGTACAGGCCTGAACAGCTCGATCGCCTCGGCCAGCAGCCCGCCCGGCAGCAGCTCCGGCGGAGGCGGCGGTGGCTCCGCAGGGGGCGGCGGAGGCGGTGGCGGTGGCGGCGGGCGCTGAGCGCGTTCCCGCGTCGCAGGCCGGGTCTTCTTCAGAGACTTGAACTCGTCATCCCCGCGGAAGCGGGGATCCAGTGCCGCTGCAGCTCCGATTGGCGACGCAGGCGTGACTGCACTTGCATGCAGTCACCGGGTGCTCGACTGGGTCCCCGCGTGCGCGGGGACGACCAGCGCGTGAGCGCAAGGCTCAAAAAGCTGCGCAACGCCTCGGCTGCGTGGATTCCTGCTCCGGCGATGATCTCTTCCGTCATCCCCGCGAAAGCGGGGATCCAGTGCTGCTGCAGCTCCGATTGGCGACGCAGGCGTGACTGCACTTGCATGCAGTCACCGGGTGCTCGACTGGGTCCCCGCGTGCGCGGGGACGACCAGCGCGTGAGCGCAAGGCTCAAAAAGCTGCGCAACGCCTCGGCTGCGTGGATTCCTGCTCCGGCGATGATCTCTTCCGTCATCCCCGCGAATGCGGGGATCCAGTGCTGCGCCCGAGGAAGGGGACCTCTGGAGACTGCGCCACAGTGCGGTTGGCGAGGGCGATGATCCGTGGGGACGCGAGCGTTCTGTCTTGCGAGAGATCCGGGTGCCAACGCGATCGAAGCTGAACACAATCACGCCGAATCTGAACGCTGCACCGTCCTGCTGACACGTCCCTTTCCACCCTGCCGTTAGGTCGGACGCACCCCATAGACGGGGTGCTGACCACGGAAGGAGTGAAGGGATGCACACGACGAAGAGGCCCGGATGGGCCGGCATGGGTTTGGCCATGGTGCTGGGGTCGGTGAGCGGCGTGGCCGCCGCCGACCCCGGCGATCTGCAGCTCAGCTTTGGCAATCAGGGCGTGGTTCTGGTTGGCCTGGGCGGCGGCCAGGAGTACTTCCACGATGTGCTGGCCGAGCCCGATGGCGCGGTGCTGGTGGCAGGCGCGCTGTATCACCGCAATGCCGCGCAGGCGCCGACCCGCGGCTACGACATGTCGGTGCTGCGGGTACTGCGCAACGGCCAGCTCGATCCGGCCTTCGGCCTCGATGGCCTGAGCCAGATCGACAGCGGCGATGATGGCGACGCGGCGCGCGCACTGATCCGCCAGCCCGACGGCCGCCTGCTGGTTGCGGGTCGCCTGGACAGCGGCGCCTACAGCGATTTCGGGCTGGCCCGACTGCACGCGGACGGCAGCCTCGACACCAGCTTCGGCGAGCCCTTCAACGGCGCGCGGCGCGGCTATGTGCGGCTCAACATCGGGCCGAGCACGGCGATCAATGACGGCGCCAACGCGCTGGCCCTGCAGTCGACCGGGCGCATCGTGCTCGGCGGCGAGGGTTTCGCCCATGACAGCGGCTTCAACTACCAGCGCTTCGCGCTGGCGCGTTTCCACCCTGACGGCACGCTCGATACCAGCTTCGGCGATGGTGGGCGGGTGGTGTCGCCGGCCACGGCCTTCCAGGTGGCGGAGTACCTCACCGCGATCGCCCGCCGCCGCGACGGCAGCCTGCCGGAGGATCGGATCACCGCGGTCGGCTACGTGTTCGCACGCAGTACCGGCTTGATCCGTCGCTACCTCGCCGACGGCCAGCCCGATCCCAGCTTCGGCAGCGGCGGCACCCTCGTGCTGACCGAGAGCGTGGTCGGCGGCGTGCGCCGCGGCATGGCCTCAGTCATCGATGCGGTGTGGCTGGACGACGGCAAGCTGCTGGCGCTCGGCACCGGCAACGAGCGCGGCTTCGTGTTCCAGCGCTTCCATTCGGACGGCAGCCTCGACACCAGCTTCGGCAGCAACGGCCGCACCCTGGTCAAGTTCAGCGGCACGGTCGAGTACGACGAGCCGGCGGCGCTGGCCGTGCAGGCCGACGGCAGCATCCTCGCCACCGGGTACGCCAGCATGCGCTACAGCGGTCCTGCCTCGAAGGACTTCGCGGTGGTGCGGCTCACCGCCAGTGGCCAGCCGGATCCGCGCTTTGGCGACGGCCAGGGCCGTTCGACCTATCCGGTGTCGGTGCATGCGGACGAGGGCTACGCGATCGCGCAGACCAGCGACGGCGACTTCCTCGCCGCCGGCCGCGCCAACAACGATCAGAACTCCTCGACCGGAGCGGCGATGCAGGCGGCGCTGATGCGCCTGCAGGGCGATCCGGGGCTGTTCCGCGACGGCTTCGAGTAGCGGTTGCGGTGGCGCCCGGATACGCGGGCGAGGTCACAGGCGAGCGTCGAGCGCGTCCCGGGCCGGGCATGCCACAAGGAGACAGTGCAATGCGCCCATTCGATTTCCCAAGCACCGTGCATCCCGAACTCGGGCCCACAATCAGCCGCGAGGAGCGCCTGGAGGCGCTGCGCGAAACCCTGCGCCACGACCCGCGCTGCTGGCTGGCGCTGGCCGCAGGCCTGGCCCTGCTGATGGGCCTCGTCCTTGGCCTCGGCCTCACTGGACCGGCGCCCGTGGTGGGGCTTACGGCCGTGCTGACAGGCTGGCTGTGGCTGGGCCGGCAGCTGGCGCTGCCGCGCATGCGGGCGCGCTTCGAGCAGCGCGTGGATCGCCGCAGGCTGCTGCGCGACTTCAAGGCCTGGTAGCGGGTCCGCGTTGGCGTGGTCAGCGCAGCAGGCCGATCCAGCGCAGCTCGACATCGGCCTCGAAGGCCTCGCCATAGGCGACCAGCGCGACCGAGCGCAGGCGTCGCGTGTCCAGCGCCTGTCGCAGGGCGACCGGCTCGAAGTCCGCCAGCGGCAGATCGAGCGTGGCCCAGTCGCGGCCCACCGCCAGCGGCGTCCGGTAGTAGGACCACGGCCGCTGCGTGTCGGCGCTGCGCAGGTGCAGCCAGTAAGCCCCGGGCGTACCGCGCACCTGCACGCGCAGGGCGCGGTAGCTTGAGGCGTCGAAGTCGCCACCGTCGGCGCGCAGCGGCAGCCGGAGCTGGATGAAGCCGCCGCTGTTGTCCAGCCGCACGCGACCCTGCATGCGCAGCCAGCGGTCGCCCTCGCTCTCGACGAGCTCCGCGCGCAGCGCGGACAGCCCTCCCATCACGCGATCGCTGAAACCCTGCCATGGCGTGCCGAGCGCGGAGCGGCCGTCCGATCGGCTGAAGTCATCCAGCACCCGCATGCTGTCCTGTGCCATCACGAGTCCCGAGGTGAGGCCCATCCACAGCAGAACGGCGCGCAGCGGGCAGCGTGCGGGGCGCCGGAGCGGTACGGTGGGGGGCAGTGCTGGAGGCATGCGTCCACTGTTGCTGTGGGCGCGCCAGGGAAATGTGGCGGCCCGCGGGCAGCGCCGCCATCGGTGGAGGCTCAGACCTGCGGCAGCGGCTCGTTGACCGCGCGGCTCGGGTCGAAGCTGGGCGTGCCGCTATGGCGCTCCTGCGGTTGCGGGTGCTCGCCCTTCTCGATCACCACCACGCTGTCGTAGAAGTGCATCGAACGCGTCGCGCGGGTGAAGGGGCCGGGGCCGAAGCTGTGCGGATCGCGGCTGTGCCACGCGTTCAGTTCGTCCACCAGGCGCTTGGCGAACTCCATGAAGCTGTGCGGCGCGCGCAGGCCGCCGCCGTGGCTGCGCCAGTAGCTGGTGTGGGTGTCTTCGACCAGGATCACGCCGTCCGGCTTGACGCTGCCGTAGAGCTCTTCGACGGTGGCGATCTGCTGGTGCATCTGGTGGCCGCCATCGTCCAGCAGGATGTCGATGGGCCCGATCTTCGCCGCGAGCTGGCGCAGGAAGCCGCGGTCGCCCTGGTCGCCGATGTGGATCTCGACGCCGGGCTCGCCGAGCTCCAGCAGACGCGGATTGATGTCGACGCCGACCACGCGGCACTGCGGCCCGAAGTAGCGCCTCCACATCTGCAGCGAGCCGCCATGGAACACGCCGAACTCGACCAGGGTGATCGGCTGGCCGCGGAAGCGCGCGAAGTGGCGATGGTAGATGTCGAGGTAGTGGTCCCACTTCGTCATCAGCCGGCCGGGGTTGGCATCGAAATAGGTGCGAAGCGGATTGGCGGATTCGGTCGACATGGCAGTGAAGTCATCGATAACCCAGGAGTGCCGCGAGTCTGGACAGAGTCGGCTGTCGCGGCAAGCCGTGGCATGTTGCGCCTCGGAACATCGGTGAGGTCGATGAGAGGCAAGGGCGCGGCATACTCGTGCACGCACAGCACGTTCCGGAGGAGACGAACCATGCGCGCGAAACTGCTGCCCCTCCTGTTGCTGCCAATGCTCGCCTATGCGGGCCTGAGCAGCGCGGTGTATCTGGGGCAGCGTGACCTCATCTACTTCCCGCAGCCGCGCGCGCTGCCGGCGGGCATGCATGAACTCATGCTGGATGCCTCCGGGGCGCGTCTGCAGGTCAGCGTGCGCGAAATGCCCGGCGCGCCGGCCCTGATCTACTTCGGCGGCAATGCCGAAGATGTCTCGCGCACCTTGCCCGAGCTGGCGCGCTTCCTGCCCGGACATGCGCTCTACCTGCTGCACTACCGCGGCTACGGCGCCAGCGAGGGTGAGCCCAGCGAGGCGACTCTGTTCGCTGATGCGGAGGTGCTCTATGCGCATGTCGCAGCGCGGCATCCGCAGGTCGACGTCGTCGGCCGCAGCCTGGGGAGCGGAGTTGGCGTGCACCTGGCCAGTCAGCGCCCGGTGTCGCGCCTGGTCCTGGTCACGCCCTTCGACAGCCTCGCTGCCTTGGCGTCGGAGCAGTTCCCCTGGCTGCCGGTGGACTGGCTGCTGCAGGATCGCTATGACAGCGCGCGTCTGGCATCGCAGGTCAGTGCGCCTACGCTGCTGCTGGTCGCAGCCCGGGACACCCTTGTGCGGCCTGGGCGCAGCGAGGCGCTGCGGCGCGCTTTCCTTCACGCTGCGGTCGAGCTGCGGACACTCGATGGAGTGGACCACAACACGATCGGCCTGCATCCCGGCTACGGGCCTGCCCTCGCGGGAAAGACGGAAGCCTCTCCGTGAGCCATTTGCGGCGGACGACCTGGCTTGCACGGGCGCTGCGGGCCCGACCGGCATGGGTCGGGCCCGCAGGCACGCCGGAGGCTAGGCTCAGCGACGGCTGCTGAGCTGGTCCATGCCCTCGAGATTCTGGATCACGATCTCGACCCGACGGTTCTGCTGGCGGCCGGCAGCGCTGTCGTTGCTGGCGACGGGATAGTCCTTGCCCAGGCCTCGCGTGGCGAGGCGCGAAGCATCGATGCCCTGCGACACCAGATAGGTCTTCACCGCTTCGGCGCGACGCTGGGACAGGCCCAGGTTGTAGTCGGCGCTGCCGGTGGAGTCGGTGTGGCCCTCGATCTGCACCGTGGTTTCAGGGTGCTTGCCCAGGGCGTCCACCAGCGGCTGCAGATTGCGTGTGGCGCCAGGCTTGAGGGTGGCCTGGTCCACTTCGAACAGCACATCCCCCAGGGTCACCACGAGGCCGCGCTCGGTCTGCTTGGCCTGCAGGTCGGCTAGGGTCTGTTCCAGCTCCAGCAGGCGTGCCCGCGCCTCCTCCGCTTCACGACGCGAGGCATCGGCGGCCATGCGTTCCTGCTGCGCCAGCAGCAGGGCCTGCTCGGCCTGCTGCTGTGCCGTCATCGCTTGTGCGCGGGCACGCTCCGCCTCCGCGCGGCGCGCCTGCGCCACCAGCCGCTCGCGCTCGACGCCCATGGTTTCCAGCTGGGCGCGCGCGGCGCCGCTGCGGCCATCGGCTTCGGCGATGCCGAGCAATCGGCCGGCGATGTACACGTTGTGATCGAACAGGTCGGACTTCATGCGGCGGCCGTCCCGGGCCAGCGTGTCCACGGCGGCGCGCGCGTCGGCGAGCTGCTGGGAGGCGTAGCCGGCGACCGCCGGATCGGATTCGAGCCGGCTCAGTTCGCTCTCCAGTCGAACGAGCTCGGGCGGCCGCTCGCTGTTGCCGGCACAGCCGGCGAGTGCGCCGAGCGACAGCCCCAGCAGCAGGGCGCGGGACAGCACGGTGGAGTTCGGATACAGGTTCATGGACGGCCTCCCGACTGGGTGATTTCTTCGCGGAGTGTGTTGAGGGTGCGCGCCATCTCGGCCAGCGTGGCCTCGGCCTGGCGCTGTCGCGACAGTGCCTCGGCGAGGCGCGCATCGGCCTTGGCGCGCTGCGCTTCGCGCTCGGCGTCGTCCCAGTCGCGGTCATTGAACGAGCCTTCGGCCTGTGCCAGCAGGTCGCGGGCCTGGCGCAGCTCCTGGGTCGCATGGGTGCCCGCATTGGCACGTTCGGCGGCGGCCACGTTGGCGCGCGCCGAGGTCAGTTCCAGCTCGGCCTCGCTGCGACCGGCGAAGGCGCTGAGCGGCAGCGCGAACAGGGCTGCGCAGAGCAGGGTGCGTGGTGTTCTCACGAGCGTTCTCCTTGGGTTTCGAGGAACTCGCGAGGGGTTCAGCAGGGGGCGTGCCAGCGCTCAAGCTGCTCGAAAAACGCAATGAGAACAGGGGTTTGTGTGGAATTCATGCGCCCTTGATGGACGTCGAATCAGGGGAGGCTGCACGACATCGGCCTGCCGATCGTGCAGCCTGCAATCACCGCGCTGGTGGCCCGCACGGCTCGCAAACGCTTTCGATGTGGCGGGCAGCCGTGCTACTCCCAGGTCAGGCTGACGCGCGGATGGATGCGCAGCGTGGTGTAAAGGGCGTCCGAACGCAGCGCCTCGGCCAAGGGCTTCGCGTGGATGCCGACCAGCATCGGTCCCGCCATGCCGCCGCCCCAGTCGATCGCGACCGAGTCCTCGGCAATGAAGAGTCTGGTCGGGCGATCAAGGCTCAGATTCAGGAACGGGTGGCGCCTGGCCAGCTCGGGAAGAAATTTCCGGTTGCCGTAGAAGTGCGAGCGCCTGGGCAGCTCTCCGTCTGCCGCAGCTGCGCGTGCCAGCTGCCGGGCATCGTCCGCGAGCCGCAGCCAGTCCGCTTCTGGGGTTGCTCTGATGCGCCATACGAAGCCCTGCTGCAGGCTCGGTCCATACAGCGCGGCGACGGTCGACAGTGCCAGCACCTGCAGATCAAGACTCAGCACTCGCAGGCTGCGACGACGGCGTGCGGCGAGCCCCAGCCAACCGACCAGCAGGGTCATCGCCAGCACGATGGCGCCCAGAACCAGCAACGGGCGGAGAATGAGGACCGGGGTGATCAGCCCGAGCGCGCCACAGGCCCAATCGCCGAAGCCCAGGATCAGGCCAATGCCCAATACCAACAGCGCCGAACGCGAGGGGCGCGGGCTGCGCCTCGCGGGCCCCGAAGCTGTGCGATCACTTGCGCGTGCCCTGTGCATGGCGGAGCCCACTACGGCCGCCAGTTCGCATGCCGCTCCCAGAACTCGACGCTGCGCCGGTAGGCTTCACGGTCCAGCGGCACGCCCGAGCCGCCTTCGTCGACGCCCAGCGCGTTGCGCATCATGGTGATCGGCACCATCGGGATCTCTTCCGGCTGCATCGTGTACAGGCAGCCGACGATGCCCCAGTCGGCCTCGATCGGCGTGCCTTCCTTGGCCATCTGTTCGCGGCTGTAGAGGATTGGCACGAGGTAGTTCGCAACAGGCGGCTCGATGCCCTCGAACCAGCGCACCAGCACAGGCAGCTCGTCCCGGGTGCGTGCCTCGTAGGCGCTGCGCAGGCGATGGCGGTTGTCCTCGGTGATCGCCACCACCGAGCCGCGGGTCGACGTCCAGTTGCGGTGCACGTGCAGCTGGCAGAAGGGCGCATAGCCTGCGATCACTTTCAGGGGCGGATGCGCGTTGAGATGTTCGACGAACTGCTCGGGCGTGCAGTCCTGGATGGCGGTGATGCGGCGGTCGCGCGGGAACAGGCGCGCGCGGGCGAAGTCGGTGAGGACGATGGACATGGGTCTGGCTGCTGGGGCTGATGGGAGGCGGAAATATCGCCCGCCGCTGCGGGTTTGCTCGGCCGCGCGGATCACAGGCGCGGGTCGACGCGGTCGTGGCGCATCGTAACCGGCGGCAGTCAAGAGCCCTGCGTCGCCCAGCGCATTCCCGGTGTCGGGATGCTGTCAGGGCACGCTGCCGATCGCGGGCTCCCGGGCGTCCGACCGGGTCGGCCGCGTCGGCGCGCACAGGCTCGGCTCGCGTGGGTTCGAAGCCCCTGTGCGCCAAGATGGACGCGCTCGCCTCTGGTGCAGCCGGCGTCGTTCAGCCCCTGTCTGCCGACGCTGCCCGAACAATGTCGGCCCTGCCTGCGTTCGCCCCGATAGGAGTATCCACATGTCCGTCTCTTGCCTGCGCCTACTCGCAGCACTCGTGCTTGCAGCGCTGAGCCTTCCCGCATGCGCGCTCGACATGAAGCGCTGCAATGGCCGCGTGCTGCGGGTGGGCGACTGGGCCCAGCAGGCCGAGGCGCTGTGCGGTGCGCCCTACTACGTCGACCGCTGGCAGGAGCTGGTCTATGTCGATATTGATGCGCGCCGCAGCCTGCGCCAGCGCATCGACTGGAGCGAGGCCTACTTCAATCCCGGTCAGGGGCAGCAGTTGTTCAGCGTGCGCTCGCGGCAGGGTCGCATCGTCGCCATCGATACCCTGGTGCAGCGCGGCGGCCCGGCACGCCCCGGCGACTGCACCCTGGCGACGCTGACGCCCCCGCAGCCGGTCGGCGAAGTGGTGTACCGCTGCGGCCTGCCGGCCCAGCGCATCGACCTCGGGCTGGCCGTGGTCGACGGCCGCGAGCGCGTCGACGAGGCCCGCGACCTGCGCCATGAGCAGTGGCTGTATCCGGCCTCGGCAGGGCAAACCCTGGTGGTCGAGGTGCGCGAAGGGCGTCTGCTGGAGGCCGGGCTGCGCTAGCGCGCTGGGTCGTCCCAAGTATGGGTTCGCGTCGCCGCTTGAGTCCCGCGAGCTGACGCTGAGACGTTTGCGGCCCGCTTCTCGTCAGCCCGTACAGGTGCGCCGAGTCAGGCGCTGGAATCACCGGCGGGAGCTGCTGCAATGAACGGGCGATGCATGGCGGCGATGGCCGCGCTGTTGGGACTGGTGGCGATCGAGGCGCAGGCTGCGGTGTTCTGTATCGGCAGCGAGGCCGAGCTGCGCAGCGCCCTGGCGACCGTGGGATCGTCCTTTGATTCGGCGCCGAACGAGCTGCGGCTCACCCGCCGGGTGTTCTTCACTGGCACCCAGGCGTTCACCGTGCAGGTTTCCGGGCCGACCGGCGACACGGTGATCAGCGGCGGCTGGAGTGCCGGCCCCAACTCGCCCTGCGAGGTGCAGACGGTGGACGCGCGGCTGACGGTGCTGGACGCGCAGGGCACCTCGGCGGTGCTGAGCGTTCGCCGCAACAGCGTCAGCGGCAATGCCTCGCCGATGATCCGCGTCGCCAACCTCACCCTGCGCAACGGCAGCGCCGACTCCGCCCCGGTCGGGCTGTACGTCGCCAACAGCTTCGGCCGCATCGAGGTCGACAACCTCATCGTCCACGGCCACCGCGCACTGGCTTCGCAGTTCCTCGGCGGCGTGGCGATGACGCTCGACGCCTCCAGCCATGACATCAGCCTGCGCAACAGCCTTGTCTACGACAACATCGGTGCGTTCGTTGGCGGCGGGTCCCCGCTGGCCAGCGTGCTGTTCACCTCGCTGAGCCTGAACAGTGGCCGCAACTGGTATGTCACCAACAACACCCTGATCGCGGGGGGCGGCGAGTCGTCGCCGGTGCTGCGCATCCAGAGCGACGGCAATTTCTGGGTGATCAACAGCGTGCTGCGTGGCGGCGTGGCCTACACCAGTTCGATCACCGGCGCCGGTGCCGCCATCGATCCCTCGGTGCGCCAGCTGTTCAACAACTTCGCCTCCGCACCGACCACCGACCGCGCCACCATCGTCAGCAACCAGGGCAACACCTTCGTAGATCCGCAGCTGGATCCGGCCACGCTCGCCCTGCTGCCCACCTCGCCGCTGGTCAATGCGGGCCTGGGTGCACCGCCGGGCGGCGTCCCAGCGCTGGACGCCTACGGCCAGCCGCGGGTGTTCGGCACCTTCATCGATGTCGGCGCGGTCGAACTGCAGCAGGCGCCGGTGCTGCCGGTGCGGATCTTCGGCGACGGCTTCGAGTAGCGCGGGCGGCGACTTCGCAACGTGGGCGTCCATCCTGCGGCGATGGCGCTCAGGCGGCCTTGCCTCCCAAGGCAGCCAGCAGATCGCGCGCCGTGCGCAGCCTTGAGGGTGCATCCGGCAGTTCGAGCTTGAGTTTCAGCTTGTCCGGCCCTTCCATCGCGAACACCCGCGGCTGGCCCTGGATCAGCTTGATCATGTTCATGGGGTCGAGTTTGGGCTGCTTGTCGAACTGCACGCGGCCGCCGCGTTCGCCCATCTCCACCTTCTTGATGCCCAGCGCGGTGGCGTCGAGCTTCAGTTCCGTCACCGCGAACAGATGCTTGGCCGGATCGGGCAGCAGGCCGAAGCGGTCGACCATCTCGACCTGCAGCTCGTGCAGGGCCTCGCGATGTGGCGCACTGGCGATGCGCTTGTAGAGCGTCAGCCGCGTATGCACGTCGGGCAGGTAGTCGTCGGGGATCAGCGCCGGGATGTGCAGGCTGACCTCGGCCCCGTGATCGGTGTGGCCGTCCAGGTCGGGGATCTTGCCCTGCTTGATGCTGCGCACCGCGCGCTCCAGCAGCTCGGTGTAGAGGCTGAAGCCGACCTCGGCGATCTGCCCGCTCTGGCCCTCGCCCAGCAGCTCGCCGGCGCCGCGGATTTCCAGATCGTGGGTCGCAAGCGTGAAGCCTGCCCCGAGTTCTTCCAGCGAGGCCAGGGCTTCGAGCCGCTTCTCGGCATCCTTGGTGATGGCCTTGCGATCCGGGATGACCAGGTACGCGTAGGCGCGGTGGTGGCTGCGGCCAACGCGACCGCGCAGCTGGTGAAGCTGGGCCAGGCCGAAGCGGTCGGCGCGGTTGATGATGATGGTGTTGGCGCTGGGGATATCGATGCCGCTTTCGACGATGGTGGTGCACAGCAGGACGTTGAAACGCTGGCGGTGGAAGTCGAGCATCACCTGCTCCAGCTCGCGCTCGGGCATCTGCCCATGGGCGATGCGGATGCGCGCCTCGGGCACCAGTTCCTGCAGATCTCTCTGCATGCGCTCGATGTTGTCGACCTCGTTGTGCAGGAAGTAGACCTGGCCACCGCGCGCGAACTCGCGCTGGAAGGCCTCGCGCAGCTGGGCGGCGTCCCACTGGGCGATGAAGGTCTGCACCGCCAGGCGATGCGCCGGCGGGGTGGCGATGATGCTCAAGTCGCGCAGGCCGCTCATCGCCATGTTCAGCGTGCGCGGGATCGGCGTAGCGGTCAGCGTCAGCAGATGCACCTCGGCGCGCATGGCCTTCAGCGCTTCCTTCTGACGCACGCCGAAGCGCTGCTCCTCGTCGACGATGACGCAGCCGAGATCCTTGAACTTGACGTCGGCCTGCAGCAGGCGGTGGGTGCCGACGATGACGTCGATCTTGCCTTCGGCCAGCTTCTCCAGTTCGGCCTTGATCTCCTTCGCAGTCTTGAAGCGCGACAGCACCTCGACACGGATCGGCCAGTCCGCGAAGCGGTCGCGGAAGTTGCGGTAGTGCTGCTCGGCGAGCAGGGTGGTCGGCACCAGCACCGCGACCTGTCGACCGCTCATCGCGGTGGCAAACGCCGCGCGCACGGCGACCTCGGTCTTGCCGAAGCCGACGTCGCCGCAGACCACGCGGTCCATGGGCAGGCTCGACTGCAGGTCGGTCAGCACCGCCTCGATGGCCTGCAGCTGGTCGGGGGTTTCCTCGAAGGGAAAGCCGGCGGCGAACTGTTCGTACTGCGGGCGATCGATATCGATCGCGAGGCCCTGTCGCGCCTGCCGCTTGGCCTGGATCTCCAGCAGTTCGGCGGCGACGTCGCGGACCTTCTCGGCGGCCTTGCGGCGGGCCTTCTCCCAGGCCTCGCCGCCCAGCGAGTGCAGCGGCGCCATTTCGGGTGAGGCGCCGGCATAGCGGCTGACCAGATGCAGCTGCGCCACCGGCACGTAGAGCTTGTCGCCCTTGGCGTACTCGATGGCGAGGAACTCGGTCTTGCTGCCGCCGACGTCCAGCACCTCCAGCCCGCGGTAGCGGCCGACGCCGTGATCCTCGTGGACGATCGGCGCGCCGATTTCCAGCTCGCCGAGATCGCGGATGATCGCCTCGGGCTCGCGGCCGGCGCGCTTGCGACGGCGCGGCTGGGCGGCGCGCTCGGGGTAGAGCTGGCGTTCGGTGAGCACGCACAGCGCTGGCTGCACGATGCTGAAGCCGTCTTCCAGTGCCGCCACGGTGATTGCGTAGCGCGGGCCGTCGGCGGCGGCGAAGGCCGACCAGTCGGTGACCGTGGCGGGCTTCAGGTCCATCGCGCCGAGCTGTTCGATCAGCGCTTCGCGGCGGCCGGCGGAGTCGGCGGCGATCAGCACCCGGCCCGGATAGCTCGACAGCAGGCTGTGTAGGGCGCTGCCGCTCGGCTCGTTCTGACGGGTGATCGGCGTCGCCGGGGCGGGTGCATCGCCGAGCGCCAAGGCTTCGTCAAAACGCGGATGGGCGTTGCCGCAGACCTCGATGCGGCGCACGGCATTGAGCTTCTGGCGCAGGGCTTCCGGCGGCAGGAAGAGCTCGTCCGGCGGCAGCAGCGGGCGCTCGATGTCGTGGCGGCGCTGATCAAATCGCTCGCTGGCCTGCTTCCAGAATGCGTCCGCGGCTTCGAGCGCGCCCTCGCCCAGCAGGCAAAGCGTGTCGGCGCCGAGGTAGTCGAACAGGCTCGCGGTGTCGTCGAAGAACAGCGGCAGGTAGTACTCGATGCCGGCGGCGGCGCCACCTTCCTTCATGTCCTGGTAGAGCGGGCAGCGTCGCGGGTCGATGGGGAAGCGCTCGCGCAGCGTGGCGCGGAAGCGCTTGGAGGCCGCCTCGTCGAGCGGGAACTCGCGCGCCGGCAACAGGCGAACTTCCGTGACCTTGTGCAGGCTGCGCTGGCTTTCCGGGTCGAAGGTGCGGATCGAGTCGATCTCGTCGTCGAGCAGCTCGATGCGATAGGGCTCGGGGCTGCCCATCGGGAAGATGTCGAGCAGGGCGCCGCGCACCGCGAAGTCACCCGGGTCCAGCACCTGCGGCACGTTGCGGTAGCCGGCGGATTGAAGCCTGAGCTTCTCGGCATCGAGGTCGAGGCGCTGGCCGTTCTTCACCACCAGCGAGCTGCCGCTGATGAAGCTGACCGGCGCCAGCCGCTGCATCAGGGTGCCGATCGGCACCACCAGCAGGCCGCGCTGCACGCCGGGCAGGCGGTAGAGCGTGGCGATGCGCTGGCTGACGATTTCGGCGTGCGGGCTGAAAGGGTCGTAGGGCAGGGTTTCCCAGTCGGGGAAGTGCAGCACCGGCAGGCCGCGCGCGAATACGGCCAGCTCGGCTTCCAGCGACTGCGCGTGAAAGCTGTCGCGGGTGATCGCGATCAGCAGGCCGCTGTGCCGCGATGCCGCCTCAGCGACGGCCAGGGCGAGGGCGCTGGGGCTGGTCGGCGCTCGCCAGTAGGCGCGCTGCTGGCCGGCGGCGGGCAGGGGCGGGGAGAGCAGGGCGGGGCTGGATGCGGCCGTATTCAAGAGGCGTCCGTGGCTGTGGGCGGCAGGCACTGCCGCTGGTGAAAACCCGCAAGTGTAGCCCCGCTGCCTGCGGGCCCGCCGTGAGGGCGGAGGCGGTGCGACAGGGCGAGCCGTCTGGGCGTCCTCGTCGCTGCGCTACACTCGCGCCGCCGACTTGCGCCGGACGGATCTGATCATGGGCAACGCGACCGATCGCCAGCAGTTGACCCGACTCCTGCACGCGTGGAGTGCGGGGGATTCTCCGTCAGCCGAAGCCGTGTTGGAGCTGGTCTACGATCGCGTCCGGCAGCTCGCGGCCAACAAGCTGCGCGCCAATCCCGGCAATGGCCTGGAGCCGACCGAGCTCGCCAACGAGTTGGTCATCAACCTGCTGGAGGCCCACGTCGAGTGGGTCGATCGCGTGCATTTCTTCCGCACGGTCGCCGTGGCGATGCGCAACCTGCTTTGCGACATGGGCCGCAAGCAGCTGGCGGCCAAGCACGGCGGCGGCCAGTTCCGGGTCACCTTCCGGGCAGCGGAGAACGAGCCGGCGCCGGAGTTCGCCCAGGCCGAAACCCTGCATGAAGCCTTGCTGGAACTGCGCGCCAACGATGCGCGCAAGGCCGATGTGATCGAGCTGACCTACCTGGTGGGCCTGGAGCACGAGGAAGTCGCCAAGGTGCTCGACGTCTCGCTGGCGACCGTCAATCGCGATCTGCGCTTCGCACGCGCCTTCCTGCGCGACCGCATGGAAGGCTGAGGCAGCGTCGATCGGTGTCGGGGCGGCCGGTTCAATCGGCGCCGGGCGAATCCGCCGGCAGGCTTTCCCACTCGCCGTGACGCAGCTGTTCGACGCCGCGGAAGCGTCGCTTGTAGTCCATCTTCGGATGCCCCTGCAGCCAGAAGCCCAGATAGACATGGGGCAGGCCGAGCGTGCGCGCCCATTCGATCTGGCGAAGGATGGCAAACGTGCCCAGGCTGCGGCCGGCCTCGTCCGGGTCAAAGAAGGTGTAGACCGCGGACACTCCGTTCGGCAGCAGATCGCTGACCGCAACACCCTTCAGGGCGCCCAAGCCGTCGTGGAAGCAGAGGAAGCGGGTGGGGCTCCACGGGGCGCTCAGGAAGTTGTCGAAATCTTCCGGCCGCGGCTCATCCATGCCGCCTTTGGGGTGGCGATGGCCCAGGTAGCGGCGATAAAGCTCGAACACCTCGGTATCGCGCTGCGCCGGCAGATCGCGCACCTGCAGGTCGGCATTGCGGCGTAGGCAGCGCTGCTGGCTGCGGTTCGGCGTGAAGGCCTGCACATCGATCCGCACCGGCACGCAGGCCATGCAGGTATCGCACTGGGGGCGGTAGACATGACCACCCGAGCGGCGGAAGCCCTGCGCCAGCGCCGCCGGGTAGACCACCGGCAGCGCGCGGCTGTCCGGGTCCAGCACGATGTCGCGGGCGCGCCGATCCGGCCAATAGCCGCAGGGATGCTCGGCAGTCTGATAGATGCGGATCGAGCTGGCAGCGGTCATGGCGGGGGTGGAGTCTCCGGTCAGCCAGGCGGCGCTGCGGTCAGGATGCCGATCGCCAGCGCCAGCAGGCCCAGCAGCATGCCGGCCAGCATGCTCCAGATCGCGTAGCGACGTTCCGCCATGCGTTCCAGTTCCGCGCGGCCGGGATCGCGGCGGCGCTCGATCTCGTGGCGGCGCTCCAGCAGCCGCGGCAGCCACAGCAGGTTCATGGCGCCGACCGCGGCCATCATCACCACGAAGACGATGCCGGGCACGATCGGATCCCCTTCCAGGCCGGCCGCGAACATGCCCGCGGCAAACAGCACGACCACGGCGATCGCCACGGCCGAGTACCGCGTCAGCGAGCGCTTCTCGTCCTCGTCGATGGCGCTGATCCAGTAGCGACGCACACCGAAGACGACGCCGGCAATGCCGGCGACCAGGGCGAACAGGGCGCTGCCCGCCGCGCCCAGCAGCACCTTGCCGGCGCCCTTGCCGGCGCTGGCACCGCCGAACACCAGCTTGGACAGGCCCTTGCCGCCGCCGCCGGCGGCCAAGCCCATCTTCTTGCCGGCGAGCAGTCCGCCGGCCGTGGCGGCGACTGCCGCGCCCGGCGCCAGCGAAAGCCCGCCGACGACCAGGGCGGTGAAGGCGATGCCTGGCGCGGTGCTTTGCGCGAACTCGCCGATCCGCTTCAGCATGTCGGCGCGCAGCGAGTCGCGGGCCCGCTGCAGGCGCTTGCGCACGGCGGCGTCCTGCATGCCCAGCAGCTGCGCCACCTGCTTGGAGCTCTGGCCCTCGCGGTAATAGATCAGCAGGATCTCGCGCGTTTCTTCGGGCAGCTCGTCGATCAGTTCGGCGACGATCTGCTCCTCGTGTTGCCGCGACAGCAGTTCCGGCGCGTCCGGCGTGGGGTCGGCGACCACGGCCAGAATGTCGTCCATGTCCCCGTTGTAGCGCTTCTCGCTGGCGCGACGGCGCAGATGGTCGCGCGCGAGATTGCGGGTGATCTGCCGCAGCCAGGGCAGGAAACTGCCGGTGTTGCGCAACTGCGGCAGGTTGTTCCAAGCATTGATGAAGGCGTCCTGCGCGATGTCCTGGCTGGTGGGGACATCGCGCACGATCGCGAGCGCGATCGCGGTGACGGAGTTCTGGCTGGCGGCGACGATGCGTCCGAAGGCGGCGCGGTCGCCGTTCTGGGCGCGCGGCAGCTGTTCGGTGATGACCAGGTCGAGGGCTTCTGCGTTCATGTGCGTCTTGGTGTCCGGAGGCTGGTGCCGCTGACGGGCCGTCGCGACGGCTGTGACCCCACAAATCGTCGACCCGGTCGACCCCACTGGCAAGCAGGCTGGCGTCATCGTCCTCGGAAGCATTCGACTTTCGTCGAATGCATTCGGCCCGAGACCCTGCCTTTAGTCATGGGTGTGCGTCCGTTGAAACCGCATCCCTGCTGAATGACGCGCACGAACGGCTTTTCGCGTTTTGAACAATGCGATGCAGCTGCGGTCACTGCCTGACTGAGTCGCGAACGCCGCGAAACAGACGGACCGCTGAGCAGGCTGGTATGGAACGGAATGTGCATAAGCGGTGCCCAAGGCGAAATCGGGTCGGTTCCTTGACGGTGCTGTGACACCCCTGGAAACGCTCCCCGGCATCGCCCACGTGCCTCAACCCATCGGTGAAAAATATGAGCAAGCGAAAAGCTGAAGCCGCGGCCAACGAAGCCGCCGACCTGCAGGCGGGCGAAATGCCGGCCGGTACCTCCCGTCTTGATGACCTGATCGGCCTGTCCCTGCGGCGCGCCGAGTCGGTTGCTTCCGAAGAGCTGGCCGCGCAGCTGAATGCGCACGACAGCACCCCCACCCGCATGATGGCGCTGATGATCGTGGCCGAACGCCCGGGCCTGAAGCTGGTCGATCTGGCGCGCGCGCTGGGCATCGCCCGTTCCGGCGCGGTCGTTCTGGTCGACGAGTTGGAGAACCGTGGCCAGGTCAAGCGTCGCCCGATGCCTGGCGATCGTCGCGCGCACAGCCTGGTGGCGACGCCGCGCGGCCTGAAGGCGCTGGAGAAGCTGGTCGACGTGGCCAAGGCCTCCGACGACAAGGTCTTCGAAGTGCTGGGGCCGCGTGATCGCCAGACCCTGCTGAAGCTGCTGTCGAAGATCGCGCCGCTGCCGGCGGCCTGATCCCGACAGCGATGCGCCCGGCCGGGAAGCCCGGTCGCGTCGAGATGGAATCGCGAGGCGGCGCCAATGGCGTCGCCTCGCTGCTTTTGGGGAGCGCCGGAGGTCGATGTCCTCGCGAGCAGCGTATGGTGCGGGATTCAGTGAATTGGCCCGAGCCGCAGTGCGGACGTCTCAGCCGTCACCGAGCATCCAGCGAACGAAGTTGAGCGACGCCAGCACCACGACCACGATCAGCAGCGCGAGGCGGACTTTGCTGGCCGTCGAGACACGTTTCTTTTCAAGAGTCAACGGGGTGTTATGACCTCCAAGGGCCAAGGCTGACTCTCTGCGTTCTGTTTCCAGAAGACCCGCGTCAGCCATCACCTGCCGAGCGCGGGTGATGTCATCCCCGTGCACGATCCACAGCGCGGACTCCGTGGCGTTGTCGTCGGTGAAGCTGAAGCTGCGGCGACGGTTGCCCTTGTAGGAGCGCGGCTGGCTGATGTGGGTCTCGATGCCATGCTCGGCGAGCAGGCGCGCCACCCCCTCGACGTTTTCCAGCCGGCGCGAGCGGAAGATCTGGCGCATGCCTCAGCCCTCCTTCTCGACCAGGCGGATCAGCCCTTCCTGCGCGGTCGAGGCCACCAGCACGCCTTCGCGGGTGTAGAAGCTGCCTCGCGCCAGGCCGCGTGCGCCGTGGGCGCTGGGGCTGTCGCAGGCGTAGAGCAACCACTGGTCGACGCGGAAGGGGCGGTGGAACCACATCGCGTGGTCGAGGCTGGCCATGTGCATGTCGCGCGACAGGTAGGACATGCCGTGCGGGAAGGTGCTGGTACCGATCAGGTGGAAGTCCGACACGTAGGCCAGCAGGCTGCGGTGCAGGATCGGATCGTCCGGAATCTGGTCGATCAGCCGCACCCAAACCTGGTTGTAGGGCGGACGTTTGGCGGGGTGCAGCTCGTCGCGCGGATACACCGAGCGGAACTCGAAAGGCCCGCTGCGGGTAAGCCAGCGCTGGGTGATCGCCGGCAGCTGCGCCAGCGCTTCGGCCGAGATCGGCGACGGCGGATCGATGTCTTCGGGCTTCGGCACGTCCGGTGCCGAGATCTGATGGTTCACCCCGTCCTCGGGGCGATGGAAACTGGCCGAAGCGACGAAGATCGGCTGGCCGTGCTGGATTGCCGTGACCCGGCGCACCGAGAAGCTGCCGCCGTCGCGCGAGTTCTCGACCTGGTAAACGATCGGATGCTCGATGTCGCCGGCGCGCAGGAAATAAGCGTGCAGCGAGTGCAGGGCGCGTTCGGCGGTGACGGTCTGCTGGGCCGCCGACATCGCCTGGCCCAGCACCTGGCCGCCGAACACGCGGCGCGTGCCGATATCGCGGCTCTCGCCGCGGAACAGGTTGACTTCAAGGCGCTCCAGGCGGAGCAGGTCGATCAGTTCCGATACCAGAGGATGCATGGGGCGGGCTGCAGCTGGGTTGGCCGCGGAGTATACGGCCCCGCCTGTCGAGCCCCGGTTCAATCGCCGGCCGCGGGTGCGGCGATTCGCGCCAGCGGAAGTTCGGCGAGCACTTCGCGCCAAGGGAACAGCGGGCCCGGATCGCGCTTGCGGAACACGAGGTGGCTCGGGTCATCGCTGGCCGGCACCTGCTCGGTATCGAGGTCTTCGTGGCCGGCGATCTCGCGCAGGTTCGGCAGTCGTGCCTGCAGCTCGCGCAACAGCGCGCGCAGGGCGGCGATCTGTTCGCGGGTATAGGGCTGGTCCATGCGCTGGCTGCCGCTCGCCAGCCAGTCGGGATAGCGCCCACGGTTGACCAGCTCGATGCCCACCGAGCGCGCGTTGTGGCCACGCACGTGGTGGGCGACGCGCTCGACAGGCACCCACACGTGCACCTGACCGTCGCGGTCGATGTAGAAATGGCCGCTGTTGCCGGTGCCGCTCGGATAGAGCACGCGCTCGCCAGCGACGCGCGCCTCGGCAAGGTCCGGCAGCTCGGTGCAGTGGATCACCACCAGCTCGATGGCCTCGATCGGGCGCGCTTCGAGCCGTTCCACATAGGCGAGCGGAGCAACCTGCCAGGCGGGATCGAAGGGCGGAAGATCGGGCGTCATCGACAGCGTTCCAGGGCGCGCTCCGCAAGGCCGGAAGCGGGCTGCATGCTACCATCCGGCCCCATCTCGAAAGCCCGCCGCAGGGCGCTGGAACCCGCATGAGCCCTCGCGGCCACGTCATCCTCTCGCATGGGCTGGAGAGCGGCCCGCAGGCCACCAAGGTCACCGCGCTGGCCGCCGCCGCAGAAGCCCTGGGCTGGACCAGCGAGCGCCCCGACTACCTCGATCTCGACGCCACCCGCGATGTCGCGCGCCTGCCGGATCGGTTGGCGCGCCTGCTCGGGTGTTGTCGCGCGGCGCTCGCCGCGGGCCGCGGCCCGCTGGTGCTGGCGGGCTCAAGCATGGGCGCCTTCATCTCGGCGCTCGCCTCGCTGGAGGTCGACGTGCGCGGTCTGTTCCTGCTGGCGCCGCCGGTGCGTATTGCCGGGTATCGCGATCTTGATGCGGCGCGCGTGCCGACGTCGATCCTCCACGGCTGGCGCGACGAACTGATTCCCGCGGCTGACGTGGTGGCCTGGGCCGCGCCGCGCTGCGATGAGCTGACGCTTGTCGACGACAGCCACCGTCTTGCCGAGCACGTCGAGTACGGCGCGCAGGCCTTCGCACGCTTTCTGGAGCGACTGTCGTGAGCCAGACCGAAAGTCGCCGCTACTTCGCGACCTGTCCCAAAGGGCTTGAATACCTGCTGGTCGATGAGCTGAAGGCAATGGGCGCCGAGGGCGTGCGCGAGGCCCTGGCTGGCGTCTACTTCGAGGGCCCGATCGGCATCGCCTACCGCGCCTGCCTGTGGTCGCGGCTGGCCAGCCGCATCCTGCTGCCGATCGCCGAGTTCGCCTGCGCCGATGAAGAGGCGCTGTATTCGGGCGTGCAGGCCATCGACTGGCGCACCCACCTGCGCGCCGACGGCACGCTCGCGGTCGACGCCAGCCTGGTGCAGTCGCAGCTGAAGCACGCGCGCTATGCCGAGCAGAAGACCAAGGACGCCGTCGTCGACCAGTTCCGCCAGGCCAGCGGCCAGCGGCCTTCGGTCGATACCGATCAGCCGGATCTGCGCATCAACCTGTTCGTGAAGCGCGACCGCGCCACCGTGTCGATCGATCTGTCAGGCGACGCGCTGCACCGCCGCGGCTGGCGGCTGGAGCAGGGTGCGGCCCCGATCAAAGAGAACCTCGCCTGCGCGGTGCTGATCCGTGCCGGCTGGCCGCAGCGCATGCGGGACCAGGCCCTGTTCGATCCGCTGTGCGGCAGCGGCACCCTGCTGATCGAAGGCGCCCGCATGGCCGCCGACATCGCGCCGGGCCTTGAGCGCGATTACTACGGGTTTCTGGGCTGGCTGGGCTTCGACGCGGTGCTCTGGCAGGGCCTTTTGGACGAAGCCCGCGAGCGCGCGCGGATCGGCCGCGAGTCCCTGTCGCCGCGTTTCTTCGGCTCGGATGCCGACCGTCGGGTGATCGAAGCGGCGCGTGCCAATGCCTCCGTGGCCGGCGTCTCGGCCTTCGTCCGATTCGATGCGCGCGCGCTCGAGGACATCAGTGAGGCGCCCGCGCCGAAAGGCCTGGTGGTGAGCAATCCGCCCTATGACGCGCGACTCGCCGCCGACCCCGGCCTGTACCGCGCGCTGGGTGCGCTGCTGCGCGGGCCCTGCCGCGACTGGGCGGCGGGATTCATCGTCGCCGACGAGGCGCCGGGCCAGGCCATCGGCCTGCGCGCCGAGAAGCGCTATGCGCTGTACAACGGCGCCATCGCCTGTTCGCTGCTGCGCTTCGCGCCGGTGGCCGAGCAGCCCGAGCGCGCCCCGGCGCAGCCGAAAGAGCTCACGGCCGGCGCCGAGATGGTGGCCAACCGCCTGCGCAAGAACCTGAAGAAGCTCTCACCCTGGCTGAAGCGCGAGGGCGTCAGCTGCTACCGCGCCTACGATGCCGACCTGCCGGAGTATTCGGCGGCGATCGACGTGTACACGGCGGCTGACTCTGCGCCGGTCGAGGACCGCGGCGTCTGGCTGCACGTGCAGGAATACCAGGCCCCGCGCGAGATCCCCGAAGAGACCACGCGGCGGCGCCTGTCGGAGCTGCTGCAGGCGGCGATGGCGGTGTTCGAGCTGCCGCGCGCGCGCATCGCGCTCAAGACCCGCGCCCCGCAGACCCGCAGCACCCGCTACCAGAAGCAGGACCTGCGCGGGCACTGGCTGCCGGTCGAGGAGGACGGCCTGAAGCTGCAGGTCAACCTGTTCGACTATCTCGACACTGGCCTGTTCCTCGACCATCGCCCGGCGCGGCGGCTGATCCGCCAGCAGGCGCGCGGCAAGCGCGTGCTCAACCTGTTCTGCTACACCGGCGTGGCCAGCGTGCATGCGGCGGCCGGCGGGGCGGCCTCGACCACCAGCGTCGACCTGTCGACGACCTATCTGGAGTGGGCCGCGCGCAACCTCGGCATGAACGGTTACACCGGCGAGCGTCATCGCTTGATCCAGGCCGATGTGCTGGCCTGGCTGGCGCAGAACCGCGAGCGCTTCGAGCTGATCTTCTGCGACCCGCCGACCTTCTCGAACTCCGCGCGCGCGGCGGATTTCGACATGCAGCGCGACCACGCCCGCCTGATCCGCCTGTGCATGGATCGGTTGGCGCCCGGCGGCCAGCTGCTGTTCTCCAACAACTACCGGCGCTTCCGCATGGACGCCGGGATCGAGGCCGACTTCCAGGTCGAGGAGATCGGCCCCGCATCCGTGCCGCCGGACTTCGCCCGCGACCTGAAGATCCACCGGGCCTTCTGGATCCGCTGATCCCGATGCAAATTGCCGCCGCCAGGTTCACCGTGGCGGCGGTGTTCACGCTTCGGTCATACTCGACGCCCGGTCTGCCCATGGACGGGGCAGCCGTAGAGAATCGGGGAGGAGATCGATGTCCAACCAGCGCCACACACCTTCGCGCAGACCGGCGCGCACCGACCACTGGACCTTCTTCAGGCAGTGGCTGCGCAATCCGCTGGCGACTGCGGCGATTTCGCCCTCCGGTGCGCAGCTGGCGCGGCTGATGCTGGCCGAGCTGCCCGTCGATGCGCGTCGAGTGATCGAGCTGGGCGGCGGCACCGGCGTGTTTACCGCGGCCCTGCTGGATCACGGCATCCGCGAGTCCGACCTGATGGTGGTGGAGCTCAACGAGGAACTGCACCAGCACCTCAGCCAGCGCTTTCCCGGTGCCCACGTCGCCTGCGGAGACGCCCGCGAGCTGGCGAGCCTGGCCGAACGCTGCGGCTTCGCCGAGGGCGGCCTGGCGGACGCCGTGGTCTCGGGCCTGGGCCTGCTGTCGATGAGCCGCAGCACCCAGCAGGCGATCGTCGCCTCGGCCTTCGAGTGCATGCGTCCCGGCGGCTGTTTCATCCAGTTCACCTACGGGCCGACCTGCCCGGTGGGCCGTGATGTGCAGCGCGCGCTCGGGCTGCAGGTCAAACGCGCGGGCGTCGCCCTGTGGAACGTGCCGCCGGCGACGGTCTACGTGTTCTCCCGCGCGGCCTGAGGCGCGCGGGCTCGCGCGCCGGGCGCTGTGGACTTGACGCACGTTCTGGTCCGTCAATTGCAGGCAGGCTTCCCGACCATGCGCGCGCCCGCTTCCGCCCCCTTCCTGCTGTCCATCCTGCTGCTCGTGCTGCAGTTCGCCGGCGCCGTGGCCCGTGCGCAGGAGGCGGTGGAGGACGCCGTGGAGTCCACGCCCCCGGCTGCGGCCCTGCACGAGTTGGCCCGGCGCACCTGGACCACCCGCGAAGGCCTGCCGCACAACTCGATCAATGCGCTGGCGCAGACCGCCGACGGCTACCTCTGGCTGGCGACCTGGGAAGGCGTGGCCCGCTACAACGGCCGCGAGTTCAAGCTGTTCGGCCGTGAGCAGCTGCCGCCGCTGGAAGACGTCGCCATGCGCAGCCTGCATGTGGACCACGAAGGCGGGCTCTGGGTCGGCGGTGTGCGCGGCGACCTGCTGCGCTACCACCGCGGCGAGTGGACCCGGCTGGAGCCGGCCTCGGCCTTCGTCAATGCCCTGCTGCTGGACCGCGCCGGCCGCCTCTGGGTCGGCCAGGAAGGCGGTGGCCTGCTGCGCGTGGACCCGGACGGCAGCCGCCACGCCTATGGGCGGGCCCAGGGCATGCTGGGCGACAGCGTGTTCGAGCTGGTCATGGATTCGTCCGGCCGCGTGTTCGCCGGAACCTCTGGCGGACTGGTGCGGATCGAGGGCGAACACGCCATCGAGGTGCGCTACAGCGAGGACGGCGGCAATCCCGCAGTGCTTGGCCTGAATCTCGATCGGCAGGGACGCATCCTGCTGTCCACCGCGCGCGGCGCGTTCTGCACCCTGAGTGCGGACTACGCCAGTGGCTTCGAGCCGCTGCACCCGCAGCTCAGCGGCCGCGGCGTGTTCCGTATGGTCGAAGGCCCCGACGGCGCGCTTTGGATCGGCCTGGCGGTGGATGGCCTCGGGCGCCTGCTGGATGGCGAGCTGCAGACCCTAGGCACGACCGAAGGCCTGCCCAACAGCCGTGTCCTGTCCCTGCTGCTGGACCAGGAAGGCGCCCTGTGGACGGCCACCAACGGCGGCCTGATGCGGCTCGGCTCGGCGCCATTTTCGACCCTGACCGATGCCCAGGGTCTGAGCGACAACTTCGTGCGCGCTGTGCTGCGGACCACCGGCGGCGAGCTGTGGATCGGCACGGGCCGCGGCTTGAACCTCTGGAAGGAGGGCCGCCTGCAGCCGCCGCTGGAGGACCCGCGCCTCGCCGGCGCCTCGGTGCTGAGCCTCGCCGAGGATCGCGACGGCAGCCTGCTGGTCGGTACCTTCGACCGCGGCGTGCTGCGCGCGCGCGACGGTCGTGTGGTCGAAACCATCGATACGCGCCGCGGGCTGGCCTACAACCAGGTACGGGCGCTGGTGGTCGATCGCGAAGGGGCAATGTGGATCGGCACGATTGCCGGGCTCGCCGTGCTCGACCCCGGCGCCGAGCGCGTGCGACCGATCTTGGCTGGCCCGGCCGGCGATTTCGTCAACACGCTGCACGAGGACGCAGCAGGGCGGATCTGGGTCGGCACCACCCGCGGCCTGGATCGGGTCGTCGACGACAGTCGCGCGGAGGCTGGGGTGGCACTGCCTGCGGATGCGCGCTCGGTTTTCTCGATCACCGCTGACAGCGCGGACGACGCGCTGTGGGTGGCCAGCGACCGCGGCCTGATGCGCCTGCACCCCGACAGCGGGCGGCTCGGGCTGATCGGGCCCGAGCAAGGCCTGCCGATGGAAAAGGTCTTCCACACCTTGGCCGACGGCAGTGGCCACCTCTGGCTGTCGACCAATCGCGGCGCCGTGCGCATTCGCCGCGAGGACGCGCTGGCGGTGCTGGGCGGCAGGCTGCCGCGCCTCACCGCTGACCTGTTTGACGAATCGCACGGCATGGCCAGCAGCCAGTGCAATACCGGCAGCCCACCGGCCGATCTCGATGCCGAGGGCAATGTCTGGATCGGCACTGCGATCGGCGCCGTCCGCATCCGCCGCGAGCGCCTCGCCGAACGTACTGCGCGGCCGCTGCCGACCGTGCTTGAGCGCGCCGCCGCGGAAGGCCGCGAGCTGCCGCTGGATCGTCCCGCCCAGCTGCCGCCCGGCACCAGCCGCATCGACTTCAGCGTCGCCGGGCTCGGCTTCGTGATGCCCGAGCGGATCAGCTACCGCTACCGGCTGGAAGGCTTCGACACCGACTGGGTGGAACGTGGGCGCCTGCACGCGGTCGAGTACACCAACCTCGCCCCGGGCAGCTACCGGCTGCGTGCCCAGGCCGCGTACGCCGGCACCGCCTGGGACTCACCCGAGGCCAGCTTCGAGTTCGAGATCCTGCCTGCGCCCTGGCAGCGGCCTTCGGTGCAGGCCCTGATCGCCCTGCTGATGCTGGCGCTGGCCTTCGCCGTCTACCGCCTGAGGGTGCGCGCACTGCGGGCCCGCGCCGAAGGCCTGCAGGCCGCCGTGGAGCGCAAGACCGCCGAGCTGCGCGCCTCGACCGAGCGCCTGCTGGCCGCCGACGCCGACAAGACCCGGCTGATGGAGCAGCTGCGCGAGCAGGCCGAGGCCTTCGAGCGACAGGCCCGCGAGGACGCGCTCACCGGGCTTGCCAACCGCCGCGCCTTCGACGAAACCGCCGCCCGCGAGTTCAGCCGCGCGCGCCGAATGGGCACGCCGCTGTGCCTCGCGATGATCGACATCGACCACTTCAAGCGGGTCAACGATACCTACAGCCATGCGGCCGGCGATGCCGTCATCGTGCGCCTGGCCCAGCTGATGAAGCGCCAGTGCCGAGGCATGGACGTGATCGCCCGCTGGGGCGGCGAGGAGTTCGCCCTGCTGCTGCCGCAGGCGCGCCTGCAGGACGCCGAGGGCGTCTGCGAGCGGCTGCGCGCGGCTTTCGAGGAGCAGCGCTACGAGGACATCGACCCTGATCTGCGCCTGACCGTCAGCATCGGCCTGGCTTCGGAGGAGGGTGTCAACAGCCATGAGCAGCTGCTGGTGCGCGCCGATGCCGCGCTGTACGCGGCCAAGCGCGGCGGCCGCAATCGCGTGGTGCTGTCCGCCACCGAATAGTCGGCCGTGGACGTGCCCCGTCTGCGTGCGCGGGGATCAGCCGCCGCGATCGGAGCGCAGGGCCTTGAGCGCCGCCTCACGTCCTGCCGCTTCGCGGCCCGCCAGCAGGCCGAGCATCACGATGCCGGCCATTACGATCGCAGCCCCTGTCCAGGCGGTCGCTCCGGGCAGGGCTTCCGCAAACAGCAGCGCGCCCAGCACCGAAGCGAACACGATCTCGGCCGCCTGCATCGCTTCCACCGCCCCCAGCGCACCCGGTTGGTCCTGCACGCGGCCGGTGGCTTCGAAGAACAGCACGGTGGCGATGATGCCGGCGAACAGGGCGACGCCGCCGGCCAGCCAGACCTGCTCCGCGGGCGGCGCGCCGCTGCGGGCAAAGGCGATCGCCGCGGTCGCGAACCACAGCGGCTGGCTGGCGAGTGTCATGCCGAACACGCGCTGGGTGGCGTTCAAGCGCTCGCCGGTTTTCTCCAAGTGCAGCAGCAGGCCGCGATTGCCCAGCGGGTAGGCGAAGGCGGCGACCCCGACCACGCCGAGCGCGATCCAGTCGCCCAGGCGCAGCGCGCCGCCGGCGGCATCGAACTGCATCAGCAGCACGCCGCCGAACATCGCCAGCGCCACCGCGAACACCGCCCGCGGCACGCGCGCTCTCGAGTCGCGATACAGCAGCGGCGCGCACAGCATCCCCGCCACCACGGTCAGCTGGAAGCTGCCGGCAATCAGCCAGGACGGCCCGGTCGAGGCCGCCCACGCGAGGCACACATAGAACAGTCCGAAGCCGATGCCGCTCCACAGCAGCCAAGGCCCCGGTCTGCGGCGAAGGCTCGCCCACACGGGTGCCACGCCGCCCTGCCACGCCATCAGCGGCAGCATCAGCGGCAGGGTGATCAGGTAGCGCAGGCAGGCCGTCCACAGCCAGTCGCCCTCGGCATCGGCTGCGGCGCGGTTCAGCACGTAGGTGGCGCTGAAGAACAGGGCCGAGGCCAGGCCCAGCGCGATCGCCAGATACGCGCCGCGCTTCGCGCTTGCCGGCATGTCAGCCCTGCACGAAGCGCCGGTAGGCGCCGCGCAGGTAGAGCAGGGGTTCGATTTCGGAGGTCTCGAAGGCTTCGACCTCGGCCAGAAGGATCACGTGGTCGCCGCCGGCGTAGCGCTCGACGATCCGGCAGGCGAAGCGGGTCACGCAGCCCGGCAGCAGGGGCAGCCCACCCGGCCCGCGTTCAAGCTCGATCCCCGCAAAGCGATCGATGCCGTGGGTGGCGAAGCGCTGCGACAGCTCGCGCTGATCGGCGCCGAGCACATGCACCGCGTAGTGGCTGGCGCGCTGGAAGGCCTCGAACGAGGCTGCGCGCCGGGCGATGCACCACTGCACCAGCGGCGGCTCCAGCGAGACCGAGGAGAAGCTGTTGACCGTCAGGCCGACATCGTGGGCCGCCACGCCGTCGGCGCCCGGATCACGCGCGGTGACGATGGTGACGCCGGTGGCAAAGCTGCCAAGCGCGCGGCGGAGTTCGGCGTGGGGTTTGGTCATTTCAGGGGCTGCAGGGCTGGACGAGGGATAGTAGCTTTGGGGGAGCGGGATTGGGGATTGGGGATTCGGGATTGGCTGACGGCAGCTCTGCCGCGAGACCAACGGCACCCAGTCGCGTTGATGTTCGCCTCGGAAGACCGCATCGCTGCGGCGGCTGAATCCCCAATCCCTAATCCCCAATCCCTAATCCCCAATCCCCGCTACCAGCGCCTCCACCTGCGGCCACACATGCGCCAGCAGCCGCGGCTGCGCCTCTGCGGTCGGATGCAGGTTGTCCGGAAGAAAAGCCTCGCGATCGGTGGCGATGGGCTCCAGCAGGAAGGGCAGGAGCGCCGTGCCGTGGGTCTCCGCCAGCTCTGCGAACATCCCGTGGAAAGCCTGCGTGTAGTCCGGTCCGTAGTTCGGTGGGATATGCATGCCGATCAGCAGCACCTTGGCGCCCGCGGCTTGGCTGACGCTGATCATGCGCGTCAGATTGGCGCGGGCCTGACCCAGGTCGAGGCCGCGCAGGCCGTCGTTGGCGCCGAGTTCAATGATCACGACCGAGGGCTCATGCGCCTTCAGATCCGCCTCGATGCGCGCAGCGCCGCCAGCGGTGGTTTCTCCGCTGATGCTGGCGTTCACGACGCTCCAGCCGGGGTGTTCCTGGGCGAGCTTCTCGCCCAGCAGATGCACCCAGCCCTGTTCCTTCGACAGGTTGTAGGCGGCCGAGAGCGAATCGCCGACCACCAGCACCGTGCGTTTGGACACTGGGCTTTCGGCCATCGAGGCCGCAGAAAGCAGCAGGGCCAGCAGCATCACCACGAATGTGACGACGCCACGTTCAGATCGGCTGGGCGAGGCTACGCGGGTTTGCAGGATCAAAGACATGGAGTTCCCGTGATGGATGGATCGAGCGAGCCGCGCCGCGAGGGCGCTGGCAGTGGGGCGGCTTCGACGCGCGAGGCGCTGCGTGCGCAGGGCCTGGGCAAGCGGGTACAGCTGCCGACCGGGCCGCTGACCATACTTGAGGACGTCAGTTTCTCGATCAAGGCGGGTGAAACCGTCGCGATTGTCGGTGCCTCCGGTTCAGGCAAGTCGACCCTGCTGTCCCTGCTGGCCGGCTTGGACACGCCGTCCTCGGGCGAGGTCGAGCTGGCCGGCGAGCCGCTGTCCAAGCTCGACGAGGACGGCCGCGCCGCGGTGCGTGGGCGCCACGTCGGCTTCGTGTTCCAGAGCTTCCAGCTGCTGCCTTCATTGACGGCGCTCGAGAATGTGATGTTGCCGCTGGAGCTGTCCGGCGCGAAGGACGCCGAAACGCAGGCCCGCGAGATCCTGCGCCAGGTCGGCCTGTCCGAGCGCCTTACCCACTACCCGCGCCAGCTCTCCGGCGGCGAGCAGCAGCGCGTGGCCCTGGCCCGCGCCTTCGTCACCCGGCCGGCGGTGCTGTTCGCCGACGAGCCCACCGGCAACCTCGACACCAAGACCGGCGAGTCGGTGGTCGAGCTGCTGTTCGAGATGAACGCCAGCAGCGGCACCACGCTGGTGCTGGTCACCCATGACCCCAAGCTTGCCGCGCGCTGCGGCCGCGTGCTGCGCATCGATGCCGGGCGGCTGCTGGCATGAGGCTGCTCAAGCTCGCCTGGCGTTTCACCCGCCGCGACCTCGCCTCGGGCGAGGTGCGCGTGCTGCTGGCGGCGCTGATGCTGGCCGTGGCCGGCGTCACCGCAGTGGCTGCGCTCACCGATCGCGCCGAGCGCGCGCTGGCGATGGAGGCCAACCGCCTGCTCGGCGGGGATGCCGTGCTGCGCGCCGACCAGCCGATCGGCGAGGGCCCGCGCGCGCTGGCCGCCGAGCTCGGCCTGCAGGTCGCCGAGACCCACGGCTTTCCGAGCATGGTCCGCGCCGGCGAGGCCCTGCGCCTGTCCGACATCCGCGCTCTCTCCGAGGGCTATCCGCTGCGCGGCGAGTTCCTGCTGATCGACGCGCAAGGCCGCGAGTACGCGGCCGACGGCATCCCTGCGCGTGGCGAGGTCTGGATCACCCGTGCGGGTGCCGAAGCCCTTCAGGTGGGCATCGGCGATACGCTCAAGATCGGCAGCAGCGAGCTGAGGCTGTCGGCCCTGATCGCGCAGGAGCCGGACGCCGCGCTCGACTACTTCAATGTCGCGCCGAAAGTCTCGATCAACCTCGCCGACCTCGAAGCCACCGGCCTGGTGCAGGTCGGCAGCCGCATCAGCTATCGCTTCGCGGTGGCCGGCGATGCGTCCGCGGTGGCGCGCTGGATCCGCGCCCAGCGCGAGGACCTCGGCCGCGGCCAGCGGCTGGAAACGGTGCAGGACGCCCGCCCCGAGCTGCGCAATGCGCTGGAGCGTGCGGATCGCTTCCTCGGCCTCGCCGCCCTGGTCGCGGTGGTGCTGTCGGCCATCGCCGTGGCCATGGCCGCACGCCGGCACAGCGCGCGCCATCTCGATGCCTGCGCGGTGCTGCGCTGCCTCGGCGCCGACCAGCGTGCGATCGTGGTGATCCAGCTCGGCGAGCTGCTGTTCCTCGGGCTGATGGGCAGCCTCGTCGGCGCCCTGATCGGCTACGGCCTGCAGGCCGGGGTCACCGCCTGGCTGGCGCAGGTGCTCGGTCTGTCGGTGCCTGCCCCCGGCCTGCTGCCGTTGGCGCAGGGCTTGGCCGTGGGCCTGATCGTGCTGTTCGCCTTTGCCGCGCCGCCGGTGCTGGCGCTGCGGCGGGTGCCGGCGCTGCGCGTGCTGCGGCGTGATCTCGGCGGCGTCGAGGCCAGCGCGGTCGCGGTGTCGCTGCTCGGCCTGGGCGCGCTGGCGGCGCTGCTGTGGTGGAAGGCCGGCTCGGTCAAGCTGGGCGCAGCCATGCTCGGCGGCATGCTCGGCACCTTCATCGTGCTGGCGCTGCTGGCGTTGGCGCTGGTGGCCGTGCTGAAGCGCGTGCGCGGCCGCCTGCGCGGCGTCTGGCGCTACGGGCTGGCCAACGTCTCGCGGCGCGCGGCGGTCAGCGTGGCGCAGATCAGTGCGCTGGGCCTGGGCCTGATGGTGCTGCTGATGCTCGGACAGGTGCGCGGCCAGCTGCTGGACCGCTGGCAGCAGGCCATTCCCGAGGACGCGCCAAATCGCTTCGTGGTCGGCGTGCAGGCCGACCAGGTCGAGGGCGCGCTGGAAGTCATGCAGGCGCGCGGCGTCGAAGCGCCGGGCCTGCTGCCGATGGTGCGCGGGCGCCTGGTGCAGCACAACGGCGAGGCGGTCACCGGCGAAAGCTATGCAGAGCGCGGCCAGCGCGCGCGCCGGCTGGCTGAGCGCGAGTTCAACCTGAGCTGGGCGCAGGATCTGGCCGTCGACGGCAACCCCGTGGTCGCCGGCCGCGCCTGGGATCCGTCCGGCACCGCGCCCGAAGTCTCGGTGGAGCAGGGCATTGCCGAGACGCTGGGCTGGTCGCTCGGCGACCGTATCGCGTTCGATGTGGCCGGCCGCGTGTTCGAGGCCGAGATCACCAGCCTGCGCGAGGTGACCTGGGAGGGCTTCCGACCCAACTTCTTCGTCATCGCCAACGCGCCGGCGCTGAAGGATTCGGCGGCCAGCTACATCACCGCGGTCAATGTGCCCCGCGGCGATGTCGAGTTCACGCGGACCCTGGTCGGGCGCTTCCCCAATGTCTCGGTGATCGACGTCGACGCCATCATCGAGCAGGTCCAGCGCACCGCGCGCCAGGCCACGCTGGCGGTGGAGTACGTGTTCTTCTTCACCCTGGGCGCCGGCCTGCTGGTGCTGGTCGCTGCGGTCACCAGCAGCCAGGATGAGCGCCTGCTTGAGGGTGGGGTGATGCGCGTGCTTGGCGCGCGCGGCCTGCAGCTGCGTCTCGCCCAGGCCAGCGAGTTCCTGGCGATCGGCATCATCGCCGGCGGTATCGCTGCGCTGGCGGCGACCGGGCTGACCGCGCTGGTGGCGGACATCGTGTTCGAGCTGCCCTTCGCACCCGATTGGGGGCATGTCGCCGCCGGCTTCGGCGCTGGCGTGCTGGCGGTGCTGGTGACCGGGCTGGCCGCCACGCGGCGTGTGGTCAGCACCCCGCCGGCCATCACCCTGCGGGCGCTGCAGGGGTGAGACCCGTCGCCGGAACATAGGGTGGGGCCCTGGCCCACCGCGGCATCAAGTCTCGCCGGAGGCTCGGAGAGACGAGTCATAGGGTGGGCCCTGGCCCACCGTGAGCTTTGTGCTCGTCTCGGTCCGCCGTGTTTGTCGCCCCGTTGTTCGCGCACCGGGGCAAGGTTCAAGGCCATGGTGGGCCAAGGCCCACCCTATGCCCTCGGCGTTGGCTCGCGCCGCGCCATGCTCCGGCGAATCCCGAATCCCGAATCCCGAATCCCGTATCGCCGATCCCCCGCCGCAGCGTTGAGTTTCGCTGGGGCAGGACCCACCCTATGCAGGCTCGAAACACCGCCGTGACGCAGCACCTGCCCGCGGCACGCCCCAAGGAACTGGAATGCCCGACATCAAGATCTACAGCACGGCCGTCTGCCCCTACTGCGTGGCGGCCAAGAACTTCCTGAAGCAGCGCGGCCAGAGCTGGGAGGAGGTCCGTGTCGATCTCGACCCTGCCGTCCGCAAGGAAATCGTGGAGAAGACCGGCCGCACCTCGGTGCCGCAGATCTTCATCAACGGCCAGCACATCGGTGGCTTCGACGACATGGTCGCGCTGGACCGCGCGGGCGGCCTCGCGCCCCTGCTGGAGGCAGGCGCATGAGCAGCCGCGTGCAGGAGTTCACCGATTTCCGCAAGCGCATGAACGAGCGCATCCTGTCTGAGGACAACCAGGTGGTGCGCCGCTTCTTCGCGCTCGACACCCAGACCTACAAGGACGGCGCGCTCGACCACAAGACCAAGGAGCTGCTGGGTCTGGTCGCCTCCATGGTGCTGCGCTGCGACGACTGCATCAGCTACCACATCGCCCAGTGCAAGGAAGCCGGCGTCAATCGCGAGGAGTTCTTCGAGACCTTCTCGGTGGCGCTGGTGGTGGGCGGATCGATCGTGATCCCGCACCTGCGCCGCGGCGTGGATTTCCTGGATCAGCTGGAGGCTCCGGAGAGCACCTGACGGTGCTTCTCGGAGCCGGGATTCGGGAGTGGGGATTCGGGATTCGCTCGCGGCCTTCGGTTGAGTGGCGACGCATGCATCGATCGATGCATGTGGTGGTCGCCCAAGCGAAGCCCTTCTGGACCAAGGCGTGGCCGCCCCGAAGCGGCTTGCCTCAGACGCAGGAGCGCTGGATCCCGTCCCCGCCTCCGCGAAAACAGGCTCTTTGCGGGGATGACCCGCCAAGGTTCCTCAAGGACAGCTGATCCCGCATGCGGGGTACGCAAGCTCGCCGGTCAAGCAAGGGCTTGGCAGTCACGCCGCGGCACACTCTCATCCGAATCCCAAATCCCGAATCCCGAATCCCGCGCAACACATCGCCCGACATCAACGCACCCACAGCGAGGCCGCGCCCCATGAGTTCCCTCTACGACTTCAGCGTGCAGGACATCGATGCGAAGCCGCAGTCCCTGCGCGACTTCGCCGGCCGCGTGCTGCTCATCGTCAACACCGCCAGCAAGTGCGGCTTCACGCCGCAGTACAAGGGGCTTGAGGCCCTGCACCGCAAGTACGAGGGCAAGGGGCTCACGGTCATGGGCTTCCCCTGCGACCAGTTCGGCCATCAGGAGCCCGGCGACGAGGCCGAGATCAAGAATTTCTGCAGCCTGAACTACGACGTGCATTTCCCGCTGTTCGCCAAGGTCGAGGTCAACGGCAAGGGCGCGCATCCGCTGTTCCAGTACCTCAAGAAGGAAGCCAAGGGCATCCTCGGCAGCGAGGCGATCAAGTGGAACTTCACCAAGTTCCTGATCGACCGCGAGGGCAGGGTGGTGCGGCGTTACGCACCAACGGATACGCCGGAGTCGATCGAGCGCGATATCGTCGAACTGCTGGGCTGAGACTCCGCCGCGCACATAGGGTGGGCCCTGGCCCACCATGGGCTCCACGCTCGCCACTGTCCTGTTTCGCCACTTCGCCGCTTCGCCGCTTGGCCGCTCGAAGTGACGAGCAATAGCTTTCGGCCAACCCCGCGGACTGCCCGACCTCGCGGCTGTCATAGGGTGGGCCCTGGCCCACCATGAGCTGCACACTCGCCCCGGTTTCGCTTGGTCGCTTGGTCGCTTGAAGCGAAGAGCAAGAGCTTTCGGTCCGTCCTACGGCCGGCCCGAGTCACTTTCTCTTGCGTGGCCAAGAGAAAGTAACCAAAGAGAAGGCCACCCCTCGTCCGCGCCCTTCGCGCATCCGTGCGCGAAGGGTTCGCGTGAGTCGGTCGGGGTTTTCGGACAGGCCGTCCCTGGCCTGTCGAAAACCTTGGCCGCATCCCTGCGGCCAACCCTTCGGGCGGATCGACCGCCTCCCGCCGCTCCCCAGGGGCCCCGTTGAAGAGCGCGGGCTCCTGCCCGCAGAAGCCAAAACCAAAACCCAAACCAAAGCCGAAGCCGAAGCCGAAGCCGAAGCCGAAGCCGAAGCCGAAGCCGAAGCCGAAGCGCAGAGCTGGAGCGGATGTGAGGGCTGGAGCATCGCCAGCGATGCGTTGAACCTCGCCACTGCCCGCCCCAACGCCTTCGTGCCGCACAATACGCGGCTGTGCTCTTGAACCCCTCTCCCCGCGGGAGAGGTGCAGGGGTGAGGGGCCGGGCGTGCGAGCCGCGTGACCCACCGGCTACCGAATCCCCAATCCCGAATCCCCAATCCCGAATCCCCAATCCCGAATCCCCAATCCCGGCCGTCCAATGCCCCTACTGCAACTGCTCAACTTAAGCCACAGCGTCGGCGGCCCGCCGCTGCTCGACCGTATCGACCTCACCATCGAAGCGGGCGAGCGCGTCTGTATCGTCGGTCGCAACGGCGCCGGCAAGTCGACCCTGCTGCGCATCATCGCAGGCGAGATCACACCGGATGAAGGCGAGCGCCGCGTGTCCTCGGGCGTGCGCGTGGCGCGGCTGGCGCAGGAAGTGCCGCAGGCGACTTCGGGCAGCATCTTCGAGGTGGTGACCGCAGGCCTGGGCGATCTCGGTCACTGGCTGGCGCGCTACCACGCGCTGTTGCCGCGGATCGAGGAGCCCGCCATCGCCAACGAGATCTCCGACCTGCAGGAGCGCATCGAGTCCGCCCAGGGCTGGGATCTCGACCAGCGCGTCGAGGCCGTGCTGACGCGCCTCGGCCTCGACGGTGAAGCGCAGTTCGCGGCGCTCTCGGGCGGCATGAAGCGTCGCGTGCTGCTGGGCCAGGCGCTGGTGTCGGCGCCGGATATCCTGCTGCTGGACGAGCCCACCAACCACCTGGACATCGACTCGATCGACTGGCTGGAAGAGACGCTGAAATCGCTGCAGACCGCGCTGGTCTTCATCACCCATGACCGCCGCTTCCTGCGCGCGCTGGCCACGCGGATTCTCGAGATCGATCGCGGCCAGTTGACCAGCTGGCCCGGCGACTTCGACAACTACCTGCGCCGACGCGAGGAGCGCCTGCATGCGGAGGCCCAGGCCGCCGCGCATTTCGACCGCAGGCTGGCCGAGGAAGAGGTGTGGATCCGCCAGGGCATCAAGGCCCGGCGCACCCGTAACGAGGGCCGCGTGCGCGCGCTGAAGGCGATGCGCCGCGAGCGCATGCAGCGCCGCGAGCTGCAGGGCCAGGTCAACATCCAGATGGCCTCGGCGGCGCCTTCGGGCAAGCGCGTGGCCGAGGCCAAGCACGTCACCCACGGCTACAGCGGCCGCGTGCTGCTGCGCGATTTCTCGGTCAGCATCCAGCGCGGCGACCGCATCGGTCTGGTCGGCCCCAACGGCGTCGGCAAGACCACCCTGATCCGACTGTTGCTCGGTGAAACAAAACCCGATGCTGGCGAGATCGAGCTCGGCACCCAGCTGGAGATCGCCTACTTCGATCAGCACCGCCTGAGCCTGCGCGAGGACTGGAACGCGCTGGAGAACGTCGCCGAAGGCCGTGAGTACATCGAGCTCGACGGCCGTCGCAAGCATGCGCTGGGCTACCTGCAGGACTTCCTGTTCACGCCGGAGCGCGCGCGCGCGCCGATCACCATGCTTTCCGGCGGCGAGCGCAACCGCCTGCTGCTGGCCAAGCTGTTCGCCCAGCCCAGCAACCTCCTGGTGATGGACGAGCCGACCAACGATCTCGACGTCGAAACCCTGGAGCTGCTCGAAGAGAAGCTGGGCGAGTATCCCGGCACCCTGATCCTGGTCTCGCACGATCGCGAGTTCCTCGACAACGTGGTGACCAGCTGTCTGGTCTTCGAAGGTGAGGGCGTGGTGCGCGACTACGTCGGCGGCTACAGCGACTGGCTGGCGACGCGCGATGCGCAGAAGGCGGCAGGCCCGGCCACGTCAGCCGCTACTGCCTCGACCGCCAGCGCATCGACGGCGAGTGCCGCGACGGCTGCCGCCGCCGCGCCCAGGAAGAAGCTGAGCTACAAGGACCAGCGCGAGCTCGATCTGCTGCCTGCACGCATCGAAGAGCTCGAAACCCGCATCGCTGGCTTGGGTCAGCGCATGGCTGATCCCGGCTTCTATCAGCAGCCTGCCGCTGAGGTCGCGGCGGCCGGTGCCGAGCTGTCGAGCCTGCAGGCCGCGCTGGAGGTGGCCTATGCCCGCTGGGCCGAGCTGGACGGCTGACACGCGACTGCAGAGGCGGCAGCGCCTCCCCGTTTGCCGCCCGCTGCCGCTGTGCTGTCAGCGAAGGACCTCTGAACGCGACGAGGTCCGCAGCTGGATCAGTCGCTCGGACGCGGCGGCATCCAGCCGGTTGCGCGCGGCATCGAGCAGGTCCGGCAGGTCGCTGGAAGTGAGGCCCGCAGCAGGCTCAAGAATCACCCAGCCGTCGCGCCCGCGGCGCTTGGCGGCGTAGACCGCCGCATCGGCGAGATCGACCACCTGGGCCCAGTCGAGCGCGTCCGGATCGCCGGGCAGGAAGGGCAGCGCGGCGGCGCCCACCGAGCAGGTGCACTGCAGGCGTTCACCGGAGTCGAGCAGGAATTCGCGCTCGCGCGCCGCGCTGACGATGCGTTCGGCCAGCACGTGGGCCTGTGCGGCGTCCGCCTGTCTGGCCACGACCAGGAACTCCTCGCCGCCCCAGCGCACCGCATAGTCGGATTCGCGTACGGCCTCCGACAGCAGGTGCGCGAACTGCCGCAGCACGCAGTCACCGGCGGCATGGCCGTAGCGGTCGTTGATCGCCTTGAAGTGGTCGATGTCGACCAGCAGGAACAGGATGTCGCGCTGCAGCCCGGGTGCCGCCGGCGCGCGATAGCTGCGACGGCACTGCGCGAGGTCGGCCTGGATCTGCCGCAGCAGGTAGCGGCGGTTGGCGAGTCCCGTCAGTGGGTCGGTCAGCGAGGCCTGCTCCAGCTGCGCGTTGGCCTGCGCCAGGGCCTGCGTGCGCTGCTCGACCAGCAGTTCGAGCGCCTGCCTGCGCGCGGCCAGCTGGCGCAGGCGCAGGCGCACCAGCAGAGCCGCGAGCAGCACCAGCACGAGGGCTGCCAGCAGGCGCGAGGACAGGCGCTGCCACGGCGCCGGTTCGATGGCGAAGGCGAACTCGCTGGACGGCCCCCATTCGCGCAGACCCTCGCGTGCCTGCACTTCGAACACATAGCTTCCGGGCGCCAGGGCGGCGAAGGTGATCGGCTGGTAGGGCTGCGGCGTCGACCACTCGCCACCGTCTCCGCGCAGGCGATAGCGGTAGCGCAGCTGCGTGCTGTGGCCCAGCCTGAGCGCCGCGAAGCTGAAGCTGATGTCGCGCGTGCCGGCGGCAAGCTGAGCGCCGGGCAGGGTGCGCTCCCCGGCGGCAGTGACCTGCTCGATGAGCACCCGTGGTGGTGCTTCCGCGCCGCGCTCGCTGCCGACATGGCGGACCAGGCCGAAGCCGCTGCCGAACCACAGGCTGCCGTCCGAGGCCCGCAGCGCAGCCGTGGCGGTGCCTTCGGGGTGCAGCAGCCCGTCCGCCTCGGAATAGGCCTGGACCTCATCACCGCGGATGCGCGCCAAGCCCCGGCTGGTATAGGCCCAGACCTGGCCCTCGGCGTCGACAAGCACGCTCCAGACGAAGTTGTCGGGCAGGCCTTCCGCGCGTGTGTACTGCCGGATGCTGCCGTCCGCGCCGAGTCGGAACACGCCGTCGCCATTGCTGCCGATCCAGACGCCGTCCTCTGCGTCGACATCGAGATCCCAGAGGATTTCGTTGCTCAGGCCCTCATCGCGGCCGAGGCGCTGGACGCTGCCGTCCGGCCGCATCCGCAGCAGGCCGTGATGCAGCGACGCGAACCAGCGGCTGCCGTCGCGGGTGGCGTCGATGGCAAGCACGCGCGCGACCGACAGCAGCGGGTCCGCGGCGCGCCGGAGCACGTCGTCCTGGAGGACGGCCACGCCGGTCATGGTGCCGATCCAGAGGCGGCCGTCGGGCTCGGCGCGCAGCGATCGCACCGCATTGGCGGGCAGGCCCTCGCTCTCGGTCAACAGGCGAACGATGCCGCGGCCTGCGCGCCATTCGGCCAGGCCATGCTCGGTGCCGATCCAGGCCTGGTCCGCGGCTGGCAGCTCGATGTCGTAGACGCGTTCGTCGATCAGCCCGTCCGCTGCCCTCAAGGTGAAGCTGCGGCGCGGGTCCGGCTCGCCCGCGTGCAGGGGCAATACCTGCACGCCCTCGCGGGTGCCCAGCCAGAGCCGCCCGGCATCGTCCTCGTCGAGCGTGCGCACGAAATCGGCCAGCAGTCCCTCGCGACGCGTGTAGGCGCCGAAGCTGCCGACCTTGAAACGGCTGAGACCGCCGTCGCCACCGACCCAGATCGCGCCCTCGCTGTCGCGCAGCACGCTGTGATTGACGAGGCTCGCCAGGCCGTCCTCGGGCGTCTCCAGACGCAAACGGTCCTGCGGCCCGCGCAGCAGGCCGCGATTGCCGGTGATCCACAGCTCGCCTGCGCTGTCGCGCGCGATGCCGCTGATCGCCATGCCCTCGGCCGCCGGCGGCAGCCCGGCAGGCGGGCCGAGCGCTTCGCCTTCGAGCAGCAGCAGGCCTGAGCTGGTGCCGATCCACACCTGTTCGCCATCGACGTGCAGGGCCGACACCATCGGCGCGCTGGCCAGGGGCAGATGCACGGAGGCGTACTGCCCGGTGACCGCGAACCAGCGCAGCAGGCCGTTGGGCGTGCCCACCCAGACGCTGCCGTCCTCAGCGCGGGCCAGGCTGGTGATGTTCAGATCGGAAATGATCGTGTGGACCGCAGGCGGGTCGAGTCCATCGGAGCCCGCGACCGGCTCCAGCTGGTAGAGCCCCTGCGAGGTGCCGACCAACAGGTTGGCGCCGCGCGCGCTCAGGGCCTGCACCGAACTGGTGGAGATGCCCGGCAGGTCGGGGCAGGCGAAGCGCGTCGCGCCGCGCTTGAGGCTGCACAGGCCGCGCGTGCTGCCGATCCACACCTGGCCGTCGGCGCTGCTGGCGATGGCCTGCACCGAATTGCTGGCCAGGCCCTCGGCGGTGCTGTAGATCCTGAATTCGCGGCCGTTGAAGCGGCCGAGGCCGCTGTAAGTGCCGACCCAGAGGTAGCCGTCCTGATCCTGGTGCAGTGCGATCACCTGCTGCTGCGGCAGGCCATCGCCAGTGTCGTACTGCTGGGGTCGCGCCTGGGCGCCGCCAATCATTGCCAGCAGCGCGAAGCAGCCCGGCAGCCAGCTCGCGAGCCTTCGCTGGCAGACCGATGCCGGAGCGTTCGGCCGCTGCTGCGACGCGCGTGGGTGGGTCTGGCGATCGGGCATGGGCGGCGTGGTGGTCGAGGCGGGAGGGCGCCGGCCAAAATGCGAGCCAGACACCCGTCGCGCTGTGCGGCAGCGCACAGTTCCCGTCCGGCCTGCCTCTACGCCTGTAAGAGATTTCCTGCCTGCGCCCTGTGTCAGGCGTGTCCGCTGCGCACGCTGCGGGCTCAGCGCGTCCAAGGTGGGGCGCCGATCTCCTCGCGGCCATAGCGATGCCGTGCGGACGCTGGAGCCGCGGCGGCGACCGCGCCCTCCGCATGCAGGGCCTGCAGGGCCGCGATGACGATCGACTCTGCATCGACCTCGAAGAAGGCGCGCAGGCCCTCGCGGGTGTCGCTGCGGCCGAAGCCGTCGGTGCCGAGCGTGGTGTAGCGACGCGGCAGGTAAGCGCGGATCAGCTCGGGCCAGGCGCGCACGTAGTCGCTGGCGGCGATGATCGGCCCGCGGGTGTCGGTGAAGGCGCGGGTGACGAAGGGCTCGGCGGTATCGACGCCCAGCCGCGCCTCGCGCTCGCGCGCCATGCCCTCGCGCTGCAGCTCGCTGTAGCTGGTCGCGCTCCACACCGCCGCCGCGATGCCGAAGTCTTCGCGCAGCAGGCGCTGGGCGCGCCGCACTTCGGCCAGGATCGCGCCCGAGCCCAGCAGCTGCACCTGCGCGTTCTCTGCATTCGCCTCCGGCAGGCGATACAGGCCGCGGACGATGTCGGCGGCGTCCACGCCAGCCGGCAGCGAGGCCTGCGGCAGGTTCTGGTTGACCACGGTGAGGTAGTAGAAGACGTCCTCTTGCCGCTCCAACATGGCCTGCATGCCGTGCTCGAACAGCACCGCGAGCTCGTAGGCGAAGGCCGGGTCGTAGCTGCGGCAGTTGGGTACGCTGGCGAACATCGGCAGCGAGCTGCCGTCCTGGTGCTGCAGGCCCTCGCCGTTGAGCGTGGTGCGGCCGCTGGTCGCGCCCAGCAGGAAACCGCGCGCACGCTGGTCGGCGGCCGCCCACACCAGATCGCCGACGCGCTGGAAGCCGAACATCGAGTAGTAGATGTAGACCGGCAGCATCGGCACGTCGTGGGTGCTGTAGCTGGTCGCAGCGGCAATCCACGAGCTGATGGCGCCCGCTTCGGAGATGCCTTCCTCCAGGATCTGCCCGCGCGTGTCCTCGCGGTAGTAGAGCATCGAGCCGAGGTCCTCCGGCTCATAGAGCTGGCCCTGCGGCGAGTAGATGCCGACCTGGCGGAACAGGCTGGCCATGCCGAAGGTGCGCGCCTCATCAGCCACGATCGGCACGATGCGCGGGCCAAGCGCGGCGTCCTTCAGCAGATTGCCGAGCATGCGCACCGCCGCCATCGTGGTCGACATCTCCTTGCCCTCGGCCTCGAGCGCGAAGCCCGCCCACTGCGCGCGCGGCGGCACAGGCACCGGCGCGCTGGCCTGCGGCCGGCGGCGCGGCAGATAGCCGCCCAGCGCCTGCCGCCGCGCCTGCAGATAGCGCAGCTCGGGGCTGTCCTCGGCAGGGCGGTAGAAGGGCAGGGCGTCCAGATCCTCATCGCGCAGCGGCAGGCCGAAGCGGTCGCGAAACTCGCGCAGGTGCTCGACGTCGAGCTTCTTCTGCTGGTGCGTGGTCATGCGGCCCTGGCCCAAGCTGCCCATGCCATAGCCCTTCATGGTCTTGGCGAGGATGACGGTCGGCTGGCCGCGATGCGCCACGGCCGCGGCGTAGGCTGCGTAGAGCTTGCGCGCGTCGTGGCCGCCGCGGCGCAGGCGGTCGATGTCGGCGTCCGACAGATCCGCGACCAGCGCGGCCAGCTCGGGCGACTGCGCAAAGAACCGCTCACGGTTGTAGGCGCCGTCATTGGCCGAAAGCGTCTGGAACTGGCCGTCGACGGTCTGCGCGAACGCGCGCAGCAGCTCGCCGGTGGCGTCGCGGGCGAACAGCAGGTCCCAGTCCGAGCTCCACAGCACCTTGATCACGTGCCAGCCGGCGCCGGTGAACAGGGCTTCGAGTTCGTCGACGATGCGGCCATTGCCGCGGACCGGGCCATCCAGCCGCTGCAGGTTGCAGTTGATGACGAAGGTCAGGTGGTCGAGGCCTTCGCGGGCGGCGAGGCCGAGCGCGCCGATCGACTCCGGCTCGTCCATCTCGCCGTCGCCGAAGAAACCCCAGACGCGGCGCTCGCCGCCCTCGCGCAGACCGCGATGATGCAGATAGCGCAGGAAGCGCGCCTGGTAGATCGCATTGATCGGGCCCAGCCCCATCGAGCCGGTGGGGAACTGCCAGAAGCCCGGCATCAACCAGGGATGCGGATACGAGCTCAGGCCCTGTCCGCTGATCTCGCGGCGGTAGTGGTCGAGCTGGGCCTCGCTCAAGTGCCCTTCGAGAAAGGCGCGGGCGTACACGCCGGGCGCGGAGTGCGGCTGGAAGAACACCAGGTCGCCGCCTTCGGCGTGGCCATCGCCCTTGAAGAAATGCTGGAAGCCGACTTCGAACAGATCGGCGGCGGAAGCATACGAAGCGATATGCCCGCCCTGCTCCAGCCCGTCGCGGTTGGCGCGCATCACCATGGCCATCGCGTTCCAGCGCAGGGCCGCGTTGAGCTTGGCCTCCAGCGCCTCGTCGCCGGGATAATGCGGCTGCCGCGCCAGCGGAATGCTGTTGCAGTAGGGCGTGACCCGTGCGCGCGCAGACTGCACGCCGCGGCCCAGCGCGTGGTCGGCCAGCCGATCGAACAGGAACTGCGCGCGCTCGCGGCCCTCGCGCGCGATCAGCGCATCGAAGGCATCGAGCCACTCGCGGGTTTCCGTAGGATCGATGTCGGCCTGGCCGTGGCTGGCTGAGATCAGATGGCCGGAGGCGTTGAAGCGGGGCTGCATGCGGGGCTCGCTGGACTCGAGAACAAGCCGCGCAGCCTGCCGTGCGGCCGCCGCGCTGTCACCTGCTTCTGCAGTGGTATCGACCGCGCACGTCCGGCGATCGGCAGCACCTGCCACGCGCGCGTGTCGTAGGGTGGGCCCCGGCCCACCATGGCCTCCACCCCGCATCGAGCCGCGTGTCCGTGGGGCGATCGCAACGGCGCTGGCGCGAAAAACAAAAGGCCCCGGCGTGAGCCGAGGCCTTTGTCTGGAGCTGGTGGGCAGTACAGGGATCGAACCTGTGACCCCTACCATGTCAAGGTAGTGCTCTACCGCTGAGCTAACTGCCCGTCGATGCGGGGCGCGCACTCTAACACAGCGTCTTCGCGAATCACAACGCCCGTCGTGAAACGCCCCGCTTAGCGGCGGTGTCAGGCCATCTGGCTCTCGACGAAGTCCCAGTTGGCCAGGTTCCAGAAGGCCTCGACGTACTTGGCGCGGGCGTTGCGGTAGTCGACGTAGTAGGCGTGCTCCCACACATCGCAGGTCAGCAGGGCGCGATCCTCGCCGGTCAGCGGGGTGGCCGCGTTCGAGGTCGAGACCAGCGCCAGGCTGCCGTCCGGACGCTGCACCAGCCAGGCCCAGCCGGAGCCGAAGGTGGTCAGCGCGGTCTGGGTGAACTTCTCCTTGAAGGCCTCGAAGCTGCCGAAGGCGGCGTTGATGGCGTCCGCCAGCTTGCCGGTGGGCGCGCCGCCGCCGTTCGGCTTCAGGCAGTGCCAGTAGAAGGTGTGGTTCCAGACCTGGGCGGCGTTGTTGAACATGCCTCCGCTGCTGGTCTTGATGATGGTTTCCAGATCCTTGCCCTCGAACTCGGTCCCAGCGATCTGGTTGTTCAAGTTGGTGACATAGGTCTGGTGGTGCTTGCCGTAGTGATACTCGATGGTCTCGGCCGAGATGTGCGGGGCAAGAGCGTCGCGGGCGTAGGGCAGGGCTGGCAGTTCGATGGCCATGACGGTTCCTTCAGGCGAGCGTGGAAAGGGAAGGGTGATTCACATCGCGCCCGGCGGCGATGCCGGCGGGCCACGCAGCCGGCGAGGCGGGTGGCCGAGCAGGATGAAATCGCTGCAGGGCCGGCTGGTGTGGGAAAATTGTAGCAAGCAGGCCGCGTGACCCGTTCGTGAGGTTCGCGCAGGGCCGCTCCCGACTTTCCCCGCAACCGTGCCCGTGCCTGCGCCGGGCCGTGATGGAGACCGCATGAACGCCACCGTCGATCGCATCAAGGCCGTGCTGGCCGAACACCCCATCGTGCTCTTCATGAAGGGCACCCCGCAGTTCCCGATGTGCGGCTTCTCTTCGCGCACGGTCGAGGCTTTGAAGGCCTGCAAGGCCCAGTTCCATGCGGTCAACGTGCTGCAGGACCCGGAAGTGCGCGCCAACCTGCCGCGCTTCTCGAACTGGCCGACCTTCCCGCAGCTGTTCATCAATGGCGAGCTGATCGGCGGCTGCGACATCACCCTGGAGCTGCACCAGGCCGGCGAGCTGGCGCGCATCGTCAGCGAAGCGCAGAAGCCGGCATGAGCGAGGCGGCCAAGCCACTGGCAGGGCGCTCGCTGCTGGTCGTCGGCGCGCACGGCGCCTTCGGCTCCGAGGTCGCGCGTGCGGCCGGGCGTGGCGGCGCGCAGGTGGTGCTGCTCGGGCGCCGCGTGCCCAAGCTGGGCCAGGTCTACGACCAGCTGGTGGCCGATGGCTCGCCCGAGCCCGCGATCTACCCGCTCGACCTTGAAGGCGCCACGCCCGCCGACTACGAGCAGCTCGCGGACACCCTGCGCGCCGAACTTGGCGGCCTGCACGGCGTGCTGCACGCCGCTGCCGACTTCAAGCATCTGGCCTCGATCGAGAACAGCGAGCCCTTGGACCTGGTGCGCGCCATCCACGTCAACCTGACCGCGCCGCTGATGCTGAGCCGCGCGCTGCTGCCCCTGCTGCGCGAGAGCGGCAGCTCGGAGCGGCCGTCCTCGCTGGTGTTCATGCTCGACGACCTTGAGCGCGTCAGCCGCGCCTACTGGGGCGGCTACGGCATCGGCAAGCACGGGCTCGAAGGTGCCTTCCGGATTCTCGCCCAGGAGCTTGAGGGTTCGACAGTGCGGGTGAACGCGGTGCGGCCGGAACCCACCCGCACCAACCTGCGCTCGCGCGCCTATTTCGGCGAAGACCCGGGCCTCTTGCCGCCGGCGGCCGAGCGCGCACCGGCCATCGTCTCGCTGTTCGACACCTCCGCCACATCGCCCCATGGCGAGGTCATCGCCCCGTGAGCACCCTGTCGGCGGCGATCCTGCTGTTCATGATCCTCGACCCACTGGGCAATGTTCCGATCTTCCTGAACCTGCTCAAGAGCCTGCCGCCCGCGCGGCGGCGCTGGGTGCTGGCGCGTGAACTGTTGATCGCCCTGGTGGTGTTGTTCGCTTTCCTGTGGGGCGGCCAGCACATCCTCTCGGCCATGCACCTGCGCCAGGAATCGGTGGCGATCGCCGGCGGCATCGTGTTGTTCCTGATCGGCATCAAGATGATCTTCCCGACACCGGAAGGCCTGTTCGGCGAGACCCCCGAGGGCGAGCCCTTCATCGTGCCGATGGCAATCCCGCTGATCGCCGGCCCCTCCGGCATGGCCGCGGTGATGCTGATGTCCAGCAACGAGCCCGAGCGCATGGGCGACTTCAGCCTGGCCCTGTTCCTGGCCTGGCTGGCGACGGCGGTGATCCTGTTCTCCTCGACCTATCTCTACCGTCTGCTGGGCCGCCGCGCGCTGGCGGCGATCGAGCGCCTGATGGGCATGCTGCTGGTGGCGCTGTCGGTGCAGATGTTCCTCGACGGCATCGGCGCGTATCTGGCGCGCTCTGCCGGGGCGGCCTGAAGTTCAGTCGGGGAACGTCCGCCATCCGCGTTTCATCGATGGCCTGCATGCTGTGCCGGACACGGAGATGCGCATGAGTTGGAAGACACTGGACGGACAGCCCCCGCAGGTCATCGCCCATCGCGGCGCCAGTGGGCTGCTGCCCGAACACACCCTGGCGGCCTATGCGCTGGGCCTCGGCCAAGGCGCCGACGTGATCGAGCCGGACCTCGTGCCGACCCGCGATGGCGCGCTGATCGCTCGCCACGAGCCCGGTCTTGCGCGCAGCACTGACGTCTTCGACCGCGGCGAGTTCTCGCACCTGAAGCGCGAGGGCGACTGGTGGAGTACGGACCTCACGCTTGACGAGAGTCGTCGCCTGCGTGCACGCCAGCCCTTCGAGGGCCGCAGCGACCGCCACGATGGCCATCACGCGGTGCCGAGCTGGCAGGACGTGATCGACTGGGCTGCGCAGGCGGCGCTGGAGCGTGGGCAGACGCTGCGCCTGTACCCGGAGCTCAAGCACCCTGCGCGATTCGCCGCGCTCGGGCTCGACCCTGTCGCCCTGTTCGCGGAATCAGTGCGCGCTCTGCCGGCGGGAGTGGAAGTGCGCGTGCAGTGCTTCGAGGCTGACGCGCTGCGGCGCGTGCGTGAAGCGACGGGCCTGCCTTGCACCCTGCTGCTGGAGCAGGGCGCGGACTGGCGCGCTTCCATCGCCGAACACGGTGCGTGGCTGTGGGGGCTCGGGGTCGACAAGCGCCTGCTCTGGAGTGCGCCGGCCCGTGCCAGCGGGCTCGTCGAGGCGGCCCATGCTGCGAGCCTTCGCGTGCACCCGTGGACCTATCGCGATGACCGCGTGGGCGAGGGCCATGCAGATGTGAGAGAAGAGCTGCGCGCGGCTTTCAGGCTCGGCGTGGACGGCGTGTTCTGCGACTTCCCGGCGACCGGTGTGGAGGTGCGCGACAGTCTGCGTGCTGCTTTCGATTGACTCCGGTTTCCGTCTGCACTTCCGGCAGGCGACGTATCGCTGCGCGCCTGTCGCGGGCCCGCGCGATGCGAGTTGCGAGTTACGGGCGGCCATCCACCGGGCGGAGCCTTGGATCAGAGCCCCGCCGACCCGCCGCGCTACTCCTGGTCCAGATTCAACCGCACACCCTCGACGCTGTTGCTGACCAGGCTCACGTTGAAGCGCGGCCGGCCCCAGCGCCGCTTGACCAGCACGTCCTCGCCGTCATCGACCTCGATGCGGTAGTTCTCACCGATGGCCTCGCGCAGCGCGTCGCGGACGCGGCGGGCGACGCCGTTCTCGCTGGTGCGGTGCTCGACCTCGACGCGCACTTCGGTGGCAGCACCATCCTTGGGCGTGAATGCCAGCACCAGCTCACCGCTGGACTCGGCATTGCCGCTGAACTGCAGGCGCCACTTGTTCTCGATGGGAGCGCCTTGGGCGATGCCGGCGAGAAGCAGCAGGAAGGTCGGCAGGATCAGGCGCATAGGGGCGCTCCGCGCGGGGTTGAGTGGGCGCACATCATCGCTCCGAATGCCCCGCCTCGTCATAGCCGCCGCGGGCGAAGGCGGCGGGTTTGATCTGGTCGACGAAGGCGCGGGCCTGGGGGCTCAGGTACTTGCCCTTGCGGATCACCACGCCGTAGCTGCGCGGCGGGAAGTATTCGCGCATGTTGTGCACGAACAGGCGCTGGCGGTCGGCCTCGTTGATGCAGATGCTGGTGACGATGCTGATGCCGAGCCCCATCGCCACGTACTGTTTGATGACCTCCCAGCCGCCGACTTCCAGCGCGACGGTGTAGGGCACCTTGCGCTGCTGGAAGATCAGGTCGACCAGACGATAGGTGGTCAGGCGCTTGGGCGGCAGGATCAGCCCATAGGGCGAGAGGTCCTCCAGCGTCGGGTGCTTCGCGCGCGCCAGCGGATGGTCGGGCGGGGTGATCAGCACCGGGTCGAAGGAGTACAGCGGTGCGTAGTCGATGTCGTTGGGCACGTCGAGCATCGAGCCCACGGCGAGGTCGACCTCGTCGGAGCGGATGAGCGCCAGCCCGTCCTTGCCGGTGACGTTGTGCAGGCGCAGTTGGACCTCGGGATGGCTGCGGCGGAACTCGGCGATCAGCTCCGGCAGCAGATAGAGGATGGTCGAGGCGCCGGCGGCGATGTTGAGTTCGCCGCCTTCCAGGCCCTTCAAGCGGCTGTTGAACTCGGTCTCCAGGCCGTCCAATCCATCCACCAGCGGACGCGCCAGTTCGTAGAGCACCTGGCCTTCGCGGGTCAGGTTGAGTCGCCGACCGTGGCGCTCGAACAGGCTGTGGCCAAGCTCGCTTTCGAGCGCGCCCAACTGCAGCGAGACCGCCGGCTGGCTCAGGAACAGCGCCTCGGCCGCGCGCGTGACCGAGCCCAGACGCGCAGCGTGGCAAAAGGCGCGCAGCTGTTTGAGCCGGCTGCCCTTGTAGTAGAAGCGCGCGGGCGATTTGCTCATCGCCGCGGCGGCTTCAGGCGTTCTCGAAAGCGTCGGCGGCGGCCTGTGCCTGCCACCAGTGGCCGAGCTGGCGCAGGCCTTCCAGCACGCTGACCCGCGGCTGGTAGCCGAAGTCGCGGCGCGCGGCGCTGATGTCGTAAAAGTGGGTGGTCGACAGCTGTTCGGCGAGGAAGCGCGTCATCAGCGGCTCGCCCTTCAGAGGCAGCACGGTCCACGCCGCCTCCATCGCGGCGCCGATCCAGTAGGCGGCGCGGAAGGGCATGAGGTCCTTGACGATCGGCGCACCGGCCGCGCGCAGCAGGCCGTTGACGATTTCCGAGATCGGCTTGGGCTCACCGTTGGAGATGAAGTAAGCCTTGCCCGCGCAGCGCGCGCCGGGGTTGCCGTGCAGGGCGTCGAAGGCATCGAGGTGCGCCTGGGCGGCGTTGTCGATATAGGTGGTGTCGATCTTGTTCTGGCCGTCGCCGACAAAACGCAGCCGTCCCGCCTTGGCGCGCTCGACCATGCGCGGCAGCAGGTGGTTGTCGCCGGGGCCCCAGATCAGGCGCGGGCGCAGGGCCACGGTCGCGAGGTCCTTGCCGTTCGCTTCCAGCACGGTTTCTTCGGCAATGCGCTTGGTCGCCGGATACCAGGCCTTGAAGCCCGAGGCCAGCGGCACCTTGGCCTCGGACAGGCCGACCACCGGCGTCGAGGCGTGGTGGGTGACGCTGGGCGTGCTGGTGTACACCAGGGTGCGCACCTCGTTGAGTCGACAGGCCGCGAGCACGTTGCGGGTGCCGCGCACGTTGGCGTCGAAGTAGTCGCGGAAGCTGCCCCAGGCGCCGGCCTTGGCGCCGACATGGAAGACCGCGTCGACGCCGACGCTGGCCTCGGCCAACGCATCGAAGTTGGCGAGGTCGGCCTGCACCTGCTTGACGCCCAGCGCCGCCAGGCCCGGATACAGGCCGCGATTGAAGCTCACGACGGTGAGCCCGCGATTGACCAGGCGCGTGCAGATCGCCTGTCCGAGAAAGCCGCCGCCGCCGGTGACCAGAATCTTCATGCCTTGCCCCTGCCAAGGATGTCCGCAGCCCAGCGCGCCAGCGCTTCGCGGCCGATCTTGGCATTGTGCCGGATGTCGACCGGGAAGCCTGCGTGGAAGAGCACGCGCTGGATGCCGCGCGTGTGTGCGTGCTGGCCGCCCAGGTTCAGCAGCTCGGCCTCGATGGCCGAGCGCTCGCGGGTGGTGCCGGGCTTCAGCTCGACGCACAGCACGGGTGTCTGCGCGCCAAAGCTGCCGACGCCCACGAGGGCCGTGCGCCGCACATCGGCGTGGGTGTTGAACACGGGTTCGACCTGCTCCGTGTAGAGCGGGCCGCTCGCGGTTTCCACGCGCTGGCTCTTGCGGCCGCAGAACCACAGCCGGCCGGTCTCGTCGAACCAGCCGAGATCGCCCATGCGGTGGACGATGCGCTCGCCGCCGTCGGGCAGGCGCTCTCGGATCTTTGCGAGCCGCGTGGCCGCCTCCCGTTCGAAGTAGGCGTCGGTGGCGCTGGGGCCGGCGACCGTGATCTCGCCAATCGTGCCGTGTGCCAGCTCCTGCACCCCGCTCCAATCGGCGATGGCTTCGTCGGTGATCGCGATGACGCGCACCGTATTGGCGGCGACCGGCCGGCCCACGCAGGTGCCGGCGCCAGCCTCGGTGGCGGCGCGGGTCTCGGCCAGCTCGCGGCCTTCGATCACCGCCACCGGCAGGCATTCGGTGGCGCCGTAGGGCGTCCAGATCTGCGCGTCGGCCGGCAGCATGGCCTGCATGCGCTGGACCACGGCGAAGGGCACCGGCGCACCGGCCGAAGTCACGCGCTTCAGCGACGGCAGGGTGACACCGTGCTGCTCGCCATGGCGCGAGAGCGTGTCCAGCAGGGCCGGCGAGCCGAACATCTGGCCGACGCCGAACTCCTTGATCGCAGCGATCAGCTTTTTCGGATCGGCCTTGGCCGGGCGCGTCGGGTCCATGTCCGGGATCACGCTGGTCAGGCCGAGTGCCGGATCGAACAACGCGAAGGGCGGGAAGGTCGGCAGGTCGACGCCACCGGGCTCGATGCCGAAGGCGCTGCCGAGCAGATCGATCTGGGCGACGAAATGGCGGTGGCGGTAGACCACGCCCTTGGGCACGCCGGTCGATCCGGAGGTGAACAGGATGGCCGCGACTTCATCGGGTGCGGTGTCCGCCAGCTGCGGCCCGGCGCCTGCACCCAGCGCCTCGATTTCGGCCAGGCTGTGGCCGCCGAAGGGAAAGCGCCGGCCGACGGTGACGATGTGCCGCACATGGCCACGCCCCCAGCCGAGCAGCACGCGCGCCAGCTGCGCCAGCGGAATGCCGATGAAGCCCGCGGGCGCGGATTCACCGAGGCACTGCTTGAGCGCGCGTTTGTCGATGCCCGGGTCGATCAGTACCGGCACCGCACCCGACTTGAACAGCGCGAACATCAGCAGGAAGAGTTCGGGCGAGGGCCGCACCATCAGCGCCGTGCGTACCCCACGGCCGATGCCGATCCTCGCTAGACCCGCGGCGATCGCATCGCTGCGGCGGTCGAGTTCGGCATAGCTCAGGGTGAGGCCGTACTCGGCGCTGCCGTCCGCGCGCCGGCCGGACGGGCAGCGGATCGCGATCTGATCGGGGCGCTCTTGCGCCAGCCGCGGCAGGCTCGCGGCGATATTGCAGGGGAAGGTCATGCCGGGGATTCTAGCCGCTGGGCATTGCAGAGCTGCGCCTGATCGATCCGGTGTCCAGCGTGCTCACGCTTTGCCGGCGTGAGCGCGAGCACTTCGCCGCCGCCGACATCCGCGTCGGGCAGGGTCGGCGCGCAGGGCAGTCGATGCCGGGACTGATGCTGGAGCTGGACTTCCTGCTTCGATTCGCAGCGCTGAAATCGCGGGAGAAGCCGCTGCCTACGAGACCTTCATGGCCTGAGCGCGGTGTCGCCGCTTCAGCCCCGCCACTCCAGCCCGAGGACATAACTGCGCGGCGCGCCCGGGAAATAGCGGCGCTCGCCGAAGCCGAAGTCGGCGCGCTCGGCGTAGCGGATGTCGCCGAGGTTGCGGATCGCCGCGCTCACCCGCCAGCCCTCGCGGAGTGCGCGCGACCAGCGCAGATGGGCGAGGTCGTGGCCGGCGTGCCAGAAGGTGTTGCCCGCATCGGCGAAGTAGCCGCCCTGGTGCTGCCACTCCAGCTCGAACTCGCCCAAGCCATCGAAGGCGCGGCGCAGGCGCAGGCCGCCCAGCCATTCGGGCGCGGTGTCGACGCGGTTGCCGCGGCGAATGGTTTCGCCGCCGCCGAGCGCGCGTTCGAAGCGGTAGGTCTGCTCCGACCAGCCGAGATTGGCATCGAGCTGAACATCCAGCGGCAGGGTCAGCGACAGCTCCAGCTCGACGCCGACATGCCGGCTGCGGCCGTCGCCGACGTTGAAACCCGCGGCATCGCGGAAGATGCTGCCGCGCTTGTCCATCGCGTACACGACGCCCTCGATGCGGCCGCCGGGCAGGGGCAGCCCGCCGCCGAGCTCCAGCGATTCGGCGCGCTCGGGGCCGAGATCCGCCACCGACTGTCCGCGCTGCAGGCGGTAGAGCTCTCCGGCCTGCGGGGCGCGGAAGGCGCTGGCCGCGCGCAGGAACAGCCGACGCCCGTCCTCGTCGACACGCAGCAGGCCGAGGTTGGCCGTCGGGCGGGTGTAGCGGTCGCTGCGGTCTTCCGGGCGCTGGTAGAGGCAGCCGCCGAAGCCGCAGGCGCTGCCGTCCTCGGCGAGGTTGCCGGCGTCCATGCGATTGTCGTAGCGGTAGCCGATCGACTCGATGCGCGCGCCGCTCTGCAGGCTCCACAGCGCGCCGAGCACGGCGTCCCACTGCACGAAAGCCGCAGCGTTGTCCGAGCGCACGCGGTAGTCGTAGTGGCGGCCGGCGGGGCGGATCGCGTTCTGCGCCGCCGTGCCGCTCGTGAGCGCTTGCGCCTGGCGCTGCAGCAGATCGCCCTCGGCGAACTCGAGGTCGATGCCGCTGCGCAGTGCGCCGCCCAGCGCGGCCACGCCCAGCTGCAGGCCGAGGCTGTCGCTGCCGTTGTCCTCGATCGGCTTGCCAAGCAGGAAGTGCTGGATGAACTCGCCGCGATCACTGCGCGCATACGGCGTCAGCGAGAGATCGAGGCCGTCTAGTGCGAACTGCCAGCGCCCGGACAGTCGCGCCGACTGCGCTTTCCGATAGGCCTCGGGATTCGGATTCAGGCGCCGCCGCGCATCGGCGAAGGCGCGGTCGCCGGTGATGTAGCCGGCGGTGTCCTGGTCCAAGGCCTGCGCCGAGAACAGGAACTCCGGCGCGCCCGGCGCCTGCGGCAGCGCGAACTGTGCGAGCACGCGCTGCTGGGTGTAGCCTTCGTCCGCGCGGAAGCTGCCGCTGTCGGTGGCCGAGACGTCGATTCGGAAGGGGCGCGCCGCGCTGCCGCCGGGCAGGCCGGCGATCAGCTGTGCATAGTCGAAGCTGCCGGCGCGCAGGGCGACGCGCGCCGGCGCGTCGATGCGCGGCGCACGCAGCTCGATCACCCCGTGCAGGGCATTGCTGCCGTGAACCGCAGCGCCGGGGCCGCGCAGCACCTCGACGGCGCCGGCCAGTTCGATCGGCAGCTCGAACAGCTGGTTGACGTTGCAGAAGCCGGCCGGTCGGATCGGGATGCCCTGTTCCAGCACCAGGAAGGCACCGCAGGCACCGGTGCCGGCCAGCACGGGCGAGCGGATGGCGAGCAGCTGTTCCTGCCCGCTGCCGCGGCTGGCCCAGGCGCCGGGCACGCGGGCGAAGGCCTCCTGTGCGTGTTGGGGCGCGATGCGGTCGAGCGTGTCTGCGTCAAGGCGCGAGGCCGAGACGGTCTCGGCGGCGGCCGCGCGCGGCGCGCGGGCGGTGACGTGGATGGCATCGAGTGCCGCCGGGTCTTGCGCGGCCAGCAGCAGGGGCAGGGCGATCAGCACAGAGGTCTTCGCAGGTTCTAATTCGCCGCGCAGGTTAGTCGCGGCGAGGTGGTGGCCACGGCAAGGCCAGCAGCTGGGCGTGCACCTCCTCGGCCCAGCACGCATGGCCAAGCTCGGAGGGATGGAAGCCATCGCTGGCGAACAGCTCGGGCGCGGGCTGCACGCGCACCGGCGAGTGCAGGGCCTGGTGCCTTTGCGCTGCGGCGACGCCGAGCGCTTCGAGCCTGCGACTGCGGCCGCCGAGCCAGGCGCGCAGCGGCTGCGGCAGCAGCGGGAAGGCCTGCATTGGCGGGATGCCGAGCAGCACGATCTGCGCCTGTGGCGAATGCGCGCGCAGGTCCGACAGCAGGCCATCGAGCGCCTGCGCAAATCTGCGCCCGAGAGTCAGCCCGGTAACGTCGTTGACGCCGATCGAGACGAGGATCAGATCGAAGGGCTGGGCCTCGATCTTGGGCAGCAGGCGCTCGCGCAGGCTGCCTGCGGTGGCGCCGTTCTTCGCGAGGATTCGCCAGTCCACGCGCAGGCCGTGAGCCTCTGCGATCAACCCAGCCAAGCGCACCGGCAGCGTATCCACGATGCGCGCGATGCCCACGCCTTCGAAAGGCGAATCGCCCAGTGCGAGCAGGCGCAGGCGCGGTGCACCAGTGGCACCTTCAGAGCCCTCGCGCGCGCCTTCGGCCGCGGCCGCGCGCGGTGCCGAGCGCTTCAGCCACAGCGCCTGCGGCAGCATCAGCGGCAGGGCTGGCCAGAACAGCGCACTGCGTGCGAACAGGCGATGCACGCAGGGATCAGTCGAGGTCGATGATCACCGGGGCGTGGTCGGACGGCCGCTCCCAGGTGCGCGGCTCGCGGTCGATGATCGAGGCCTTGCAGCGGGCCTTGAGCGCTTCTGAGACCAGGATCAGATCGATGCGCAGGCCGAGGTTGCGGCGGAAGCCGGCGGCGCGGTAGTCCCACCAGCTGAACTGGCCTGCTTCATCGGAGTGCAGCCGGAAGCTGTCGTGCAGGCCCAGCCCGCACAGTCGCTGCAGCGCCTCGCGCTCGGGCGTGGAGCAGAGGATCTGTTCATGCCAGGCGGCCGGGTCGTGCACGTCGCGATCATCGGGCGCGATGTTGAAGTCACCGAGCACGATCAGGTTCGGATACCGCGCGATCTCCTGCGCCACCCAGTCCTGCACCGCGGCCAGCCAGCGCAGCTTGTACTCGTATTTCTCGTCGCCCACGGCCTTGCCGTTGACCACATAGAGATCGATCACCCGCAGTTCGCCGAAGCTCGCCGCGATCACGCGCCTCTGCTCGTCCTCGAAGCCAGGAATGCCGACCTGCACCTCGCTCGCCGGCGTCTTCGAGAGCAGCGCCACGCCGTTGTAGGTCTTCTGCCCGGCGAACACGCTGCGATAGCCGAGCGCGGCCAGCTCGGAGTCCGGGAACTTCGGATCCTCCAGCTTGGTTTCCTGCAGACCGACGATGTCGGGCTGCGCCGACTTCAGCCAGTCCGACAGATGCGGCAGACGTACGTTGAGCGAGTTGACGTTCCAGCTGGCGATGCGCATGGGAGAGCCGGGGTCCGATGCAGACGGGGCCGGCAGTTTTACCGCATTGGGCTGGAGAGCGGGGATTCGGGATTAGGGATTCGGGATTCGCTGAAGCCTCGCTCGGTTGCGCTGGAGGTCAAGCACTTCGCATAGGGTGGGCCCTGGCCCACCATCGGCTCGACACTTGCCCCGGTCCACTTGTCTCCCTACGAGCCCATTTGCAGACGACCAGCCTTCCTGACCATCAAACGCAAGGCGCGCGAGCCCGGTAGGTGGGGCCGAGCGCAGCGCCGCCCCACGGCGCAGGGTTCAAGCTCGCGGCCAACACTGGGCGAGCGGTGTTGGGCCGCGCCGCGCTTGGCCTCATCTACGGCAACCCGTCAGGCCGAGGTCTGCGAGCGTTGAATCCCGAATCCCAGGCTCTCACCGCGCCGTCCATCCCCCGTCCAGCGTCAGCGTGGTGCCGGTGATGTTGTCGGCCGCCGGGCTGCACAGGAATACCGCCGCACCGCCGATGTCCTCAGGGCGGGTGAAGCGCAGGCTCGGCTGCTTCTCGGCCAGCAGGGCGCGTTCGGCTTCGGGGCCATCGAGGCCCTCGCGCTCGGCGCGGGCGTCGATCTGCTTCTGCACCAGCGGGGTCAGCACCCAGCCCGGACAGACCGCATTGCAGGTGATGTTGGCTTCGGCGTTTTCCAGCGCAGTCACCTTGGTCAGGCCGATGATGCCGTGCTTGGCGGCGACGTAGGCCGACTTCTCCACCGAGGCCACCAGCCCGTGCACCGAGGCGATGTTGATGATCCGGCCATAGCCGCGCGTCTGCATACCGGGCAGGGCGCAGCGCAGGGCGTGGAAAGTGGCGGAGAGATTGATCGCGAGGATCGCGTCCCAGCGCTCGGCCGGGAAGTCCTCGATGCGTGCGGTGTGCTGGATGCCGGCGTTGTTGACCAGGATGTCGAGGCGACCAAAGCGTGCCTCGGTGGCGCGCACCAGGGCTTCGACGCCCTCGGCGCTGGAGAGATCGGCGCCATGGAAAGCGACCTCGACCCCATGGGCCGCGACCCTCGCGCGCGCGGCCTCGATCTGCTCGGGCGCGCCGAGCCCGTTCAGCATGATCCGGCAGCCGGCCTGGGCCAGCGCTTCGGCCACGGCCAGGCCGATGCCGCTGGTGGAGCCGGTGACGAGTGCGATGCGGGGCTGATCCATGGCTTCGTCCTTTTGCGAGAAGTGGAAAGTGGCAGTCTGTCAGCGGATCGCCGCCGCTGCCATCGTGCTTTGGGCCAGTCACGAGCTTCAGCGCGTCGCATCGCATCCATGCGCGGCGGTGGGCTTCGCGGTGTCGGTCAGCACGAGCACGAGGCGACAGAACTGTCTTTGCAAACGGCTGTCTTGCTGGCAACCTGCGCGCGCTCAATCGCCGCGTGTGCCCGTGGCGGGGCGTGGGCCTGTGTCCGCTGTGATCACTTCCATAGGGGTTTCATCGATGTTGACTGCATTCCTGCGCGCGCCCAGCGCGCTCGCCTGTGCGCTGCTGCTGCCGGCGTTGGCGCTGGCCGAATCACCGGCTCCGGCGGCTGCTGCTGCGCCGCCGCCGATCGAACATTTCGTCGAGCGCGACGCCTTCTTCGACATCAAGATCTCGCCTGACGGCAAGCATCTCGCCGCCAGCGTGCCCCAGGAAGAGGGCAGCGCGCTGCTCGTGCTGGAGACCGATTCCCTCAAGAAGGCCGGGCATTTCTTCGCGGGACGCCGCAGCGAGATCGCGGATTTCTGGTGGTCCAGCGATGAGCGTCTGCTGATGTCGATGGCGGAACGCTTTCTCGGCAGCGAGGCGCCCGGCCTCACCGGTGAGATCTACGCCGCCAACTTCGATGGCACCCGGCCCATCGCGCTGGCTGGCGTGCGCGCGGGCGATGGGCGGCAGGGCAGCCGCATCAAGGTGCGTGAGAGTGAATTGGTGGCCGTGTTTCCAATTGACCTGCTGCCAGGCGACAGTCGCCAGGCGCTGGTGCAGGTGCTGCCGCCCTCGGGACGCAGCGAGGCCTATGCTTCGATCGAACGCATGGACACCGAGAATGGACGGCGCAGCCGCCTGGGCACCTCGCCTGCCCAGCGCGCCGAGTTCACCACCGATGCCGAGGGGCAACTGCGATTCGTCGCCGGCCTCAAGGTCACCAACGACGCCGTGCTCCACTACCGGGAGAACGACTCCGCCGATTGGCAGCTGCTGAACGACGAGACCATGAGTGGTCAGCGGGTGTCCGTGCTCGGTTTCGCTACGGACGGCAAGAGCGCCTACCTGAGGGTTTCCCGTCCGGAGGGGCCTGACGCTATCGAGCGGTTCGAAGTGGACAGCGGGACGCGCTCGGAGGTCTTCCGGCACGCGCGTCGGGACCCTGCCAGCGCGATCCGCACCCTGGACGGCCGGTCGGTGATCGGCGTGAAGTACTTCGACCCGATGCCGCAGATGCACTTCTTCGAGCCAGACCACCCGGAGGCGCTGCTGCGTCTCAGCCTGGCTGCGGCCTTCAAGGGCTACAGCGTGGACATTACGTCCGCCACGCAGGACGGGCGTCGCGCCATCCTTTTCGTACAGAGCGACCGCAACCCCGGCGAGTACTTCCTGTTTGACCGCGAGACCAAGAACGCTCGCCATATCGGCAGCCGCGGCCGGCAGATCGTTCCTGAGCAGTTGGGCGAGACCCGCGCCATCCAGATCACGGCGCGCGACGGGCTCGTACTCGATGGCCTGCTGACCCTGCCGCCCGGCGCGGACGAGCGCGCACTACCGCTGGTCGTGCATCCGCACGGCGGGCCTTTTGGCATCGAGGATCGCTGGGGCTTCGATCGCCAGGTGCAGTTGCTGGCGACCCGCGGCTATGCCGTGCTGCAGCTCAACTTCCGTGGCTCCGGCGGGTTCGGCCAGGCGTTCGTGCGCGCCGGCTATCGCCAGTGGGGTGGCGCCATGCAGGATGACCTCACCGATGCGACCCGCTGGGCCATCGAGCAGGGGATCGCCGATGCGCGGCGGATCTGCATCTATGGTGCGAGCTACGGCGGCTACGCCAGCCTGATGGCGGTGGCGAAGGAGCCGGATCTGTACGCTTGTGCGGCTGGCGATGTCGGCGTCTACGATCTTGCGCTCATGCATCGCCGTGGCGATGTGCCCTACAGCTTCTCGGGCCGCAACTTCCTCAAGGACGCTCTGGGCGAAAAGGACCTTGCCGAACACTCCCCCAACCTGCTGGCGGATCGCATCCGCGTGCCGGTGATGTTGTCGGCCGGTGAGAACGACCGCCGAGCCCCGATCATCCACACCGAGCGCATGGAGTCCGCGCTCAAGAAAGCAGGCGTGCCCGTCGAGGCGCTGTACTTCCGGGGCGAAGGCCACGGCTACTACGCGACGGATAACCAGCTCAAGTTCCAGCAGCAGCTGCTGGCTTTCCTCGATCGCCACATTGGCAGCGGCTGGCAGGCACCGGGGCAGGCGCCTGCAGCACCCTGAGATCGCAGCGCAGTTTCAAGCCCAGCGGCCCGGCGTGCCTCGCACACGCCGGGCCGCTACACTTTGCGGCCTTCGCGCGACTGTCAGCGCGGCACCCTTCAAGGCCTGGAGCCACGCATGAGCATCAAGTCCGACCGCTGGATCCGCCGCATGGCCGAGCAGGGCATGATCGAGCCCTTCGAGCCGGGCCAGGTCAAGCAGAACGCGGCCGGCGAGCGCATCGTCAGTTACGGCACTTCGAGCTACGGCTACGACGTGCGCTGCGCGCGCGAGTTCAAGATTTTCACCAACATCAACAGCACGATCGTCGACCCCAAGCATTTCGACCCCAGCAGCTTTGTCGACGTGGTCGGCGACACCTGCATCATCCCGCCGAATTCGTTCGCACTGGCGCGCACGGTGGAGTATTTCCGGATCCCGCGCGACGTGCTGGTGGTATGCCTCGGCAAGAGCACCTATGCGCGCTGCGGCATCATCGTCAACGTGACCCCGCTGGAGCCCGAATGGGAAGGGCATGTCACCCTGGAGTTCAGCAACACCACCCCGCTGCCCGCGCGCATCTATGCGGGTGAGGGCGTGGCGCAGATGCTGTTCTACCAGTCGGATGAAGTCTGCGAGACGAGCTACAAGGACCGCGGCGGCAAGTACCAGGGCCAGACCGGGGTGACGCTGCCGCGGACCTGAGGGCACGCAGCCGGCGGATTCGTTCGGAGCGTCACTTCCAAGCTGCGGGAAGCCGTGCGGTCGGTCCGGCTTGCTCGCGACGCTTGCCCTTCGAAGTGGCACAGATTCGAGTCGCCCGCGAAGTGACTGAGGCGGTGACGAGGACCGGGGCTGGCGGGGGGCTCATGGTGGGCCAGGGCCCACCCTATCCGATGGGCTTGACCGCGAGCCCCGCTTCGCGAGGCTTGCCCCGAATCCCGAATCCCGAATCCCGAATCCCGAATCCCGAATCCCGAATCCCGAATCCCGCCGCGCCAACGGCGCGAATCACACCTCGTCCGAACCCTCGTTGATGCCCTCGAACAGGAAAGTCGAGAGGTAGCGCTCGCCGGTGTCGGGCAGCATCACCAGCACCTGGCTGCCGGGTTCCAGATCCTTGGCCAGCTCCAGCGCGGCGGCATAGGTCGCGCCCGCCGAGATGCCGACGAAGATGCCTTCCTTGCGCGCCAGCTCCAGCGAGGTGTCGCGGGCGACCACGTCATCGACCGGGATGTTGCGATCGAAGATCTCGCGGTTCAGCACCGGCGGAATGAAGTCCGGCGTCCAGCCCTGGATCTTGTGCGGCTTCCACTCGTTGCCGGCGAGCAGCGCCGCACCCGCGGGTTCGGTGGTGCAGATCTTCAGATCAGGCCGCGCCAGCTTGAGGATCTCGCCGGCGCCGGTCATGGTGCCGCCCGTGCCGTAGCCGGTGACGTACCAGTCGAGGCGCTTGCCGGCGAAGTCCGACAGGATCTCCGGTCCCGTGGTGTTGCGGTGGAAGGCCGGATTGGCCGGGTTCTCGAACTGCCGCGCGAGGAAACCGCCGACGCGCTCGGCGTACTCCTTGGCCGCGCGCACCATGCCGGTGGCGCGCTCGGCGGCCGGTGTCAGCACCACCTTGGCGCCGAGTGCGCGCATCAGCTTGCGGCGCTCGATCGAGAAGGTCTCGACCATGAAGGCGACGAAGGGGTAGCCGCGCGCGGCGCAGACCATGGCCAGCGCGATGCCGGTGTTGCCGGAGGTGGCCTCGACCACCGTCTGCCCGGGCTTCAGCAGGCCCTTCTGTTCGGCATCCAGGATGATCGCCAGCGCCAGGCGGTCCTTCACCGAAGCCATCGGGTTGAAGGCCTCGATCTTGACGAACAGATCGACGTGTTCGGGCTTGTAGCGGTTGATGCGGACGATCGGCGTGCGGCCGATGGTGTCGAGGATGCTGTTGTAGATCATGGCGGGGCCTTGGATTGCAGTCGGGGGATTGCACGCGGTGCGACAGGGGGCGGACCAGTGTTGCCCTCGCCTATAGTCCGGCGCGTCATGTCGAGCCGGCGCGTGGGTGCCGTGGTGGACAAGCGCCCACGCGCGGGCGGCGCGACCGCCATCAAGCTTCGGAGGGAGTGGGCGACAGCAGTTGCAGAACCGTCTGGCGCTGCTCGGCGGACATGAACGCGGCATCGGGAATCGGCATCGCCAGCCCCGAGCGCAGCAGCAGCACCAGCGTGGCCCGAGTCTCCACCACGGCGACGTAGCTGCGGGCCGGGTAGCGGCCCTCGCCGTGGAGACTGCGAGCCGTGATGCCCGACGCATCGATTCCGAGCTGCACCCGCAGCGGGAACGGACCCTGCAGATCGACCAGGCGCAGGTTCATGCGCCGGGCGCGGGCGACTTCGGCGGCGTAGGCCAGACAGCCGGCCAGCAGCAGCCCCGCCAACCCCAGCCACGCAGGCGCTCGCAAGGGCTCCGCAGCGGTCTTCAGCGCCGCGAACACAAACATCAGGCTCGCGGCGATCAAGACCCAGAGGAAGAGGTTCGCCAGCATGGGCCGCCAGGCGCCCTGGGTGGCCGTCGCGCAGAGGTAGCCTTGGGACACCGCCTGCGCGGCCTGCAGGTGCGAGCGTTCGAGGTCGTACTCGAGGTGCACGGCTGTGTCGGAACGCTTGGGGCCAGTCGCCATGGGTCTCGGGTCTCTTCTGCTCGTGTGTGGGCTTGCAGCATGCAGCGAAGCCGCGCCTGGCCCAAGTGCGGTCCCGCAAACGCAGACGCCCGCCATGAAGGCGGGCGTCTGCGTTCAACACCGGAGCCGAGGGATCAGTCGATCGTCTCGAAGCCGTTGGCGAAGATCGCGTCCGGCAGCGGCGGGCTGACGAAGAGCACGAAGCCGTCGTGGTCGGAGCTGCCGGTAGGCACCCAGCTGCCCGGGCCCTGCGGACAGAAGGTCGCGTCACGCAGGGTGTAGTTGCAGGTGCGGAAGCGCTGGGTCGACGCGTCGACGTTGGCGCGGCCAAAGGCCATGCCGGTCACATAGGGCGCCGCAACGCTGTTGAACAGGCCGTGGTCCAGCACCTGGTTGGTGGCCAGGTCGCGGCCGGTGCTCCCCTGGATCGGACCGAAGTCCTCGGTGAACTTGTAGGAGTAGCGCTCGTCCTCGTCGATCACGTCGACCGCGTTAACCAGCGCGGGCACCACGATGTTGGCGCCGCCCGGCAGCTTGCAGGTGGTGACCTGGTTGGCCGGGGCGCAGGTGTTCTCGGCATTCACGTAGGTACCGGCGATCAGGCCCACCACGTCCACATAGCCATCGGTGAACTGGAAGGCATTGTGGTCGCCGATCACGAACAGCGGGACATCGGCGGTGGCTTCATCCGTCTGCAGGTCCTGCACCAGGTTCGCGATCGATACCGCCTGCAGGTAGCGCTTGGCGCGGATGCGCTCGCCGTTCGCGTCGCTGACGTCGACACCACCGCGCGAGCGGGTGTGGTTGTTGATCACATGGAAGCGGAACGGCCGCCCGTTGCCGATGAAATCGGCGGCCAGCAGCAGCGGCGGGCGATCGTGCAGGGTCGCGGTCGCGGAGCCACCCGGATCGTTCCAGGTTTCGGCATCCGCCAGCTGGGTCACGGTGATGCCCGTGACGCGTGCGGTGTTGACCAGGTAGCCGACATCGATGCCGCCCACGTCATTGCCTTCGACCAGATGCGCTGAATAGGTCGGGCCGCCGTCCGCTGCGATCTGCGTCGCCAGGGCCTCCAGGATTCCAAGGTTCTCCACCTCCTGCATGGCGATCACGTCGGGGCTGCGCAGGACCTGGCGGATATACGCGCTGACCTGGCCGAGCTGATGGGTCACGCGGTTCGGATCCGTTTCGAGCGCGGCCGTGGCGGCACACAGGACCGTGCTGGGCGGCGGGTTGTCGCGCACCGCGTCGCACAGGCGGAAGGCGTTGAAACTGCCGATGGTCAGCTCACCTTCGCTCGCTGCGGGCACCGGGCGCACAGCTTCGTTCGTACCATCGACGATGGTGAGCTCGCTGGCCCAGAACTCGTAGTCGCCGAAGTCGTAGCCGATCACGCCGGTCGCACTGAAGCGGGTGCCGCCCGCCAGCTCGACGCCGGGGCTGGTCGGCGCCGACAGGAAGTCGGCGTCGAGCTCGATGATCTCCGGGTTGCCGTCCCACACGCCGGCAGCGGCGTTGTCGGGGGTGAGTACGGTGCCGGGCAGTGCGCCCTTCTCGCGCACGCCGCGCTCGCCGTAGGGCGAGATCCAGGTTTCGGCGTACAGCTTGGCCGCACGCCGCTGGTTGGCAACGGTCACCGCGCCATTGGGGATGGAAACGCGCATGCCTTCGAAGCACTCGAAGTTGCCGAGCGCACCGCAGCTCAGGTTGTCCGGATCCTTCGAGGGGATCAGCACGCTGCCGCGCGTCGGCGCCTCGCCGAACACGATCGCGGTCGGCAGGGTCTGGTTGCTGGCCTGGGTGAGGATGCTGTTGGCGGTATCGCGGGTGCTGTTGACCACGATCTGGGTCATGCTGAAGAACTCGGCCGCACGCCCCACCACTTCGACCTGGTCGCCGACCGCCAGCAGCTCGCCGGCGTCATTGCGCGGCGCCACCGAGGTGAATACGTAGATGCCGTTCGAGGTGCTGGCGTCGCCGTCATCGCGCGCGTCCGGCGTCTGCATGGTGAAGCCGGCGGTGCCAACGGCCGTGACGACATTGGCCTGGGTGCGGACCGGCTCGCCAGTGACGTTGGCGGCGATGTTGCAGGGGGTAACGAAAGGCGAGCAGACGCCATTGCCCTGGATGCTGAAGATCTCGGTGAAGGGCAGATCGTCGTCGAGGATCACGCCCTCCGCGGTCGCGGTGCCCAGCGTCACGCCCGGGCTGCTGCTGGCGATGCTGACGCGGTAGGACTCGTTCGCCTCGTCAACGCGGTCGCCGATCACGTCGACCGCGATCTCGACCGAGGTCTGGCCGGCGGCAATCACGAAGGGGCGATCGCTGAAGGCCACGTAGTCCTGGCCGGCGGTCGCGCTGATGTCGGCGGTGCTGGCGGTCAGGTTGACGTCGGTCGGCAGTGGCCCGCTCAGGCTGGCCACGAACACTTGCGGCGTGGTTCCGGTGTTGCCTTCGGCAACGTCGGCGGCCGGCGCGATGCTCAGCACCGCGCTTGAGGCATCGTCGTTGCGGATCGTGCCAATCGCGCTGCCGGCACTGTCGCCAAACGTGGCGCCGCCGTCGGGAAGCGACAGGCTGACCGTAAGCGTCTCGTCGGGCTCGTCGGTGGTGTCGCCGAGGATCTGCACGACCACATTGGCGGTCGTTGCGCCGGCCGCGATGGTGAACTCGGCGTCGGTCAGCGCGACGTAGTCATCGCCGGCGGTGGCGGTGCCGTTCGAGGTCGTGGCGAGCACGCGCAGCCCGCCGGCAGGCGCCGCGCTGGACAGGGTGAGGGCGAAGTTGAGCGGGGTCTGCCCGGAGTTGCCTTCGAATTCGCTGGCTGCGGCGATGTCGAGGGTGGGTGCCGGTGCTGCGCAGGAGTTGATCGCGCTGGCGCTGTTGCGAGGAAGCGGGGTTGCAGACACAAAGTCAGCGCCGTTGTTGTTCGTGTCCGTGCAGCCACCGTTGGCTCGGAATCCAGCGAGCGTCGCTGAAAACGCCGGAGCTGCCGCGCTGCCTTCGAAGAAGTTCGCGGTGCCGTACCCGACAAGATCGACGATCAGCGCTGTTTGCTCGGGGGAACAAGGGGTGGACCCGCCATTGCACGCTAGCGCGCTTGTCGAATTCACCAAGGCGAACTTGCCGTTGGTGCCACCGGGTGAGCCTGATGCCGCGCCATCCGGTGTCACGGGCAGAGCGGCGCTGCTCCCGGAGGCCGGGTACGCAACGAGGAAGTATCCGCCCGCAGGTACGGTGCCAGCGAGAGTGGCATGAACAGCAAAGTTGCCCGTGCCCGTGGGGGACGTGTACTGGATCGTGTGCCCGGCGAGATCGACTGGGGCCGTGCCGCGGTTGAAGACCTCCACGAACCGCTGGTTGTAGGTGGCGCCGCTCAGTGTTCCGCCCGGGTACGCCTGGCTGATCACCACTTGCGCCGAAACCGCGCTGCCAGCTACCAGCCCAAGCGCCACCAGCGCCGTCTGTACCGCCCTCAAACCCTTCATGCCGCAACCCCTGCAAACGATGGAAAACCGTCGGAGTGTAGCGGTCGGGGCTTACAGATTCATGTCAGGTTTAGTGAAGACGTCACAAAGCCGCCTTCCGTGTGCGCCCCGTCACGCTTCGCGCGTTCGATCTTTGTCGCGCCTGCGTGAGAGCCTCCCAGCCACGCGCGGCGGGCCAGGTGTTCCTGAAGAAACATTGATACGTCATCCCCGCGTAGAGCCTGCCCTCGCGAAGGCGGGGGCGGGGATCCAGGACTCGTGCGACTGAGGCAAGCGGCACTGGGCCCCCACCTGCGTGGGGGCGACGATCAATGGGGTCGCAAGCGTTCTGTTTCTTGAGAGAGGTCGGTGCTGCAGGCTCAGCGCGGTACCGTCGCGACCGTGATCTCCTCGCGGTCGTGGTAGAGCTGGCGGGCGCGCAGTTCGAGGTTCAGGCCGGCCTGTTTCAGGCGTGCGTCGAGTACCTCCATCTGTTCGCGGACTTCCTGCCAGCGCTTCTTCATCGGCAGCTTCAGGTTGAAGATCGCGCGCCGGGCATCGCCGTCGACCAGCCAGTCGCCCATCAGTGCGGCCACGCGCTTGGGCTGCTCGACCATGTCGCAGACCAACCAGTCGATCGGATGCGGCGGTCGCCAGCGGAAGCCGTCCGAGCGCAGGTGCTTGATCAGGCCGGTGCCCATCGCGCTCTCGGCCAGCGGGCCGTTGTCGATGGCGGTGACCGACAGGCCCGCACGCGCCAGCACCCAGCTCCAGCCGCCGGGCGCAGCACCGAGATCGACCGCCTGCTGGCCGGCTTTCATCCAGCGCGTGCGCTCGTCGGGGCTGAAGAGAGTGAGCAGTGCTTCTTCGAGCTTCAGCGCCGAGCGGCTGGGCGCGTCGTGGGCGAGCTTCAAGCGCGGGATGCCGCCGGTCCACGGTGCCGCGCGTTCGCCCTGGCCGCGCATCGGCGGCGTGTCCTCGGCGTCGCCTGCCGCCAGCAGCAGATGCGTGCCCGACAGCAGCACCACGTGCAGGGTCGGCTTGCGCGGATCGTCCTTGGCGCTGAGGTGTCCCGGCTTGCGCAGGCCCGCGCGCAGGGCGTTGCCGAAGCTGCGCGCCAGGCCGGCGAGATCGCGGCCGACGTCGGCATCGGGGTGCTCCATGCTGAGCTGGCCGAACACCTGGCCGCTGCCGGCCATGGCGTCGAGCACGGGGCTCAGCCGATCCTTGGGGTCGAGGTTCTGCAGCTCGGCGAACACCGACAGCCGCTGGCGGGCGAAGATCAGCGCATGCCAGGGCAGGGCGCGGCAGAGCTGCGACTGCGATTCGGCATCGAGCCCGAGGAAGCGCACATAGCCCGAATCGCGCTCGGTTTTCGCATAGCCGCCGACGCCAAAAACGGCGGCGCGCTCGCTGATCTCGGCCGCGCATTCGGGCTCGAAGCCGGCGCGGCAGGGCAGGTAGAGGCCGGCGTCGCCCAGGGGTTTCATCAGTACATGCGCCCGGCGCTGTCGGTGTAGTGCTTGAGCACCGCGCAGGCGTCCTCGCGCAGCAGATCGCGGCGCACGCTGATGCCGCGCTTCTCGAGTTCACCCTTCCAGTCGCTGGGCAGCGGGCCTTCGTCGAACTGGGTCAGGGTCATCACGTCTTCGGCGCGGGCGCCAATCAACAGCGTGTCGATACCGGCCCAGAAGGTGGCGCCGTAGCACATGCAGCAGGGCTGCGACGAGGTGGCCAGGGTCACGCCGGGCGCGCCCTCGTTGAGGCGGAAGCGCTGCAGGCGCTGCTGGGCGGTCATGTAGGCCATCATCTCGGCGTGTGCGACCGAGCAGGTGTGCGGCTCGACGCGATTGACGCCGACGGCGACCAGCCGATGCTGGGCATCGAACACGGCGGCGCCGAAGGGGCCGCCGCTGCGCGCATCGACATTGCGGCGTGAGAGCTCGATCGCCAGCCGCATCTTGTCTTCATCGCTGGCGTAAACGCTGCCGGCGGGCGCGAGTTCGTGCACCCAGGCGGGCAGGGTGAGGTGGACTTGGGCGTACAGCATGGGAGGGCTTACTTCAGTTCGCCACCGCCCGGTGCCGCCTCGCACCGACCTTCGATGCAGGCGCAGGCAGTGATCTCTTGGAACCCGCAGATGCCGGAAAGCCCCTGCGCCTCGCAGGCGGCCTTCACTTGCTCGGGGAAGGTGTCAGCCTGCGCGTTGACGCAGGCGGGGTAGTAGCCACAGCAGTTGCCGACATCCTTGACCGCGCAGTCGTCGTCGGTCTGGCAGCTGCGGTCGGGGTCGGCGGGCGTCGCCTTGGCGGCGAGGTCGTCGCGCGATGCGTCTGGTGCGGAACAGCCGACGTCGCCGTTGGCGCCGCAGGTGCCCGCCGGGCCGCGGCCGTCGTCGAACTGGAAGGACGGTTTCGCTGGCGTTTCGGCCATCGCCGGCGGCGGTGGCGCCTCAGCGAACTCCGGCGCCTTGGGCTCGTTTGGTGCCTGCGAGCAGGCGGCCAGGGTCAGCAGAAAACAGACCGCCACGAGCTTCTCGGCCCCGCGCCTCAGACGGAAGAGGCTTGCGAGTTCACTTGCCCGGCTTCGCCGATCAGGTGCTCTCGAGAAAGCCTGATTCGTCATCCCCGCGAAGGCGGGGATCCAGCACTCGTGCGACAGGAGAGAACGACCCTGGGTGGCTGCCGGGATCAAAGAGCCACCGAGAACGCTCGCGACCGCGGCAATTCCTGGCTGGGCCCCCGCCTTCGCGGGGGCGACGGCAGAGAGCAGGCGAGTGACCCTACGGCCGGAGCGCGATCGGACACCAACGCGGAGCGTGTGCATCAACCCGCCGCCCAGGTGTCGCGCAGGGTCACCGCGCGGTTGAACACCGGCCTGGCCGCGCTGTGATCGCGGCGGTCGGCCACGAAGAAGCCGGTGCGCTCGAACTGCAGATGGGTTTCCGGCGCGACTTCAGCGGCGCTCGGCTCGATCCACGCCTGCACGGTGCGGATCGAGTCGGGGTTCAGATGATCCTTGTACGAGCCGCCGTGGCTCTCGTCATCGGGATCGGCGACCTTGAACAGGCGGTCGTACAGGCGCACCTCGGCGGCGATCGCGTGGCGCGCGCTGACCCAGTGGATCGTGCCCTTGACCTTGCGGTCGGCGCCGGCCATGCCGGGGCGGGTGTCGAGGTCCAGCGTGCAGCGCAGCTCGACGACCGCTTCGCCATCCTTGATGACCTCGTCACAGCGGACGATGCCCACGCCGCGCAGGCGGACTTCGCCCTCGGGCTTCAGGCGATGGAATCCCTTGGGCGGCACTTCGGCGAAGTCCTCGCGCTCGATCCACAGCTCGCGCGAGAACGGCACGCGGCGCGTGCCGAAGTCGGGGTTCTTGGGGTGGTTCGAGAACTCGAGCGATTCCTCGTGGCTGGCATCGAGATTGCTGATGATCAGCTTGATCGGATCGAGCACCGCGAGGCGACGCGCGGCATGGGCGTCGAGATCCTCGCGCACGCAGCCTTCCAACACCGAGAAGTCGATCAGCGAGTTCTGCTTGCTGATACCGATGCGCTCGGCGAACAGCCTCAGCGCGCCCGGCGTGTAGCCGCGGCGGCGGATGCCCTGCAGGGTCGGCATGCGCGGGTCGTCCCAGCCGCTGACCAGCCCTTCCTGCACGAGTGCCATCAATTTGCGCTTGCTCATCACCGTGTAGTTGATGTTGAGCCGCGAGAACTCGATCTGCCGCGGTTTGGCGGCGCGGTCGTGCCAGCCGCGGGCGCGCAGCGGCTCCAGCAGGTCGGGGTGGCCGGCCAGGTCGACCTTGTCCACGCACCAGTCGTAGAGCGGCCGGTGGTCCTCGAACTCCAGCGTGCACAGCGAGTGGGTGATGCCCTCGATGGCGTCCGACAGGCAGTGCGCGTAGTCGTACATCGGGTAGATGCACCAGGCGTCGCCGGTGTTCTGGTGCGGCACGTGCTTGATGCGGTAGATCGCCGGATCGCGCAGGTTGATGTTGCCGCTGGCCATGTCGATCTTCGCGCGCAGGGTGCGCGCGCCGTCGGGGAACTCACCGGCGCGCATGCGCCGGAACAGGTCGAGGTTCTCCTCGACGCTGCGTGTGCGGTACGGGGACTCGCGGCCGGGCTCGGTCAGGGTGCCGCGGTAGGCGCGCACCTCTTCCGCATTGAGATCGCAGACGTAGGCCAGACCGTCGCGGATCAGCTTCTCGGCGGCGAGATAGAACACCTCGAAGTAGTCCGACGCATGCCGCAGCTCGCTCCACTCGAAGCCCAGCCAGCGCACGTCGTCCTGGATGGCGGCGACGTACTCGGGGTCTTCCTTGGCCGGATTGGTGTCGTCGAAGCGCAGATTGCAGCGCCCGCCGAACTCCTCGCCGATGCCGAAGTTCAGGCAGATCGATTTGGCGTGGCCGATGTGCAGGTAGCCGTTGGGCTCGGGCGGAAAGCGCGTCTGGATCGCCGCGTGCTTGCCCGAGGCCAGGTCCTCGCGGACGATCTGGCGGATGAAGTCGTTGCGGACGGGGCGGCTGTCGGCGGTGTCGGCGGGAGCGGCGTCGGACATGGGAGCGAGGCTGGATTCGGGTAGCCGCGCAGTCTAGCAGCCCCGGCGCGGGCCCTTGACCGCTCCCGGCAGCCCTCCGCCGCGGGTTGTTGACGCTTTCGCGGTAGAGCGGTGCGCCGCAGGCGCACCCTATCGCGACTGTCGCGCAGGCTCCGATCATCGCAGGGCGTCGTTTGCGGTCGTAGGGTGCGCGTGTCGCGCACCTACAATTTCGAGTGACGCCAAACTTCGATCGAAGCCGAAGCCGCTATGCGCGCGAGCCACACACCCCTCGAGGCTGGCTGGCGGCGGCTAGAGCAAAGCTTGCTGCCCCCTGTCAGCGCCAGGGTCTGCTTCGAGTGACGCCGAACCCCGATCAACGCCCAAGCCGCTGTGCGTCTTGGCTGCGCATGAGCCGCTCACTCCCTCCATGGCTGGCCGGCGCCGGCTAGAACAAAGCCCTCAGCCCTTGGGTCAAGGGCCGCGTCTGTGTGCGGCTGTCGCCGCTGGCAGTCAGTGCCCCCGCGAGCGCACGGCGGAAGGGCAGGGCGCGGGCGCCGAAGGCGATGCCGGCCCGGCGCAGCAGTCGGGCCGGCGCGCTGTCGCTGGTGTAGAGGCGGGCGATCGCGCGCGTGGCCAGATACAGCGGCCGGGTGGCGCGGCGCAGCTCGCGCTGGTAGCCGGACAGGTCGCGGGCGTTGGCGATGTCGAGCCCGGCGGCGTGGGCTCGGCGGATGCGCAGCGCCAGCAGGTCGACGCCGAGCAGGCCGAAGTTGAAGCCATGCGCGGTCACCGGGTGCATGCCCACGGCGGCATCGCCGATCAGGGCGAAGCGGGTGCCGACGAACTGCCGTGGATACACGCCGACCAGCGGATAGGCGTGGCGGCTGCTGATCGGCTGCATCGCGCCCAGGCGGCCGTCGAAGCGGCGGGTGATCTCGGCGCCGAAGGCGGCCTCGTCCATCGCCAGCAGGCGCTGGATCTCGCAGGCCGGCAGGGTCAGCACGGCCGAGGCGGTGCGCTCGCCCAGCGGCAGCAGGGCCAGGGTCTGGCCGAAGCCGAACCACTCCCAGGCGGTCTGCTCGTGCCCGAGCTCGTGCTGCATGCGGCAGACCAGCATCGTCTTGCCGAAGTCTTCCATGTCGGCCGCGACGCCCAGCGCGCGGCGCGTCTCGGAGAAGCGACTGTCGGCCGCCACCAGCAGACGGGCGCGCAGCAGGCGGCCATCGCTCAGCTGCACCTCGACGCCGTGCGAACGTGCGTCGACCGCGATCGGGCGCAGGCCGTCGAACCAGTGCAGGCCCGCCTGGTCCTCAAGCGCCGCGTAGGCGGCGCGGCGAATCAGGTGATTCGGCACCAGCCAGCCCAGACGATCCGAGCGGCCGCCCGGTGGCTCGATCTCCATGCCCTGGGTGGCATCGCCGTTGAGCACTCGCGCCGCCCGCAGTTCGTGGCGTTCATCGTTGGCGATCCGCTCCCACAGGCCCATGCGCTTCAGCAGCTCGACGCTGTGGCGGGTGAGCGCGATCTCGCGCCCGTCGAAGGCGGGCTCGGCCAGCTGGGCGCGGGCTTGCTGGTCGACCAGGGCGATGCGCAGGCCGGTATCGGCGAGCGCGCGCGCCAGGCACAGGCCGCTGGGGCCGGCGCCGATCACGATCAGGTCGAAGTCCATGGCTCTGCCTCCACGGGTGAACGCAACAGGGTCGCTCAGGCTGCCGCAGGTGCGCGCCCGGATCGATGATCCGGATCAAGTCGCGGCTAGCAGCAAGGCTGTGCTACTCAGCGTTGTCGCGCGCAGTGCAGGGCGCGACCACGGAGCAAGCACAGGATGGAATTGATCAGCGTTGCCGTGGAGCGGAGCCCCGGCGCCGGCTTCTTGTGGCTGGCGTCCGGGGTCGCAGGGGAGGGCGTCGCGCTTGCTCGCATCCTTCAGGGATAGCGGCGGCCGTTGACCTCGGCCTCGACCAGCACGCTGGTCGTGCGCGAGGTCTGGGTGGTCGGCGGCGCGCCGGCCGCCGTGGTGGTGCTGGTCGACTCCTGCTCGCTGCGCACCACGCCGACGCTGGGGTGCGCCGACTGCAGGGTGCGGCCGTCGGTGCGCGTGCTGACGGAGAAGCCAGCCACGCTGACCGTGCTGTTGAGGGTGACTCGCGTGTCGAAGCTGCAGGCGCCGCTGAAACTGCCGGCCGGCACCGTGACATCGGCGCTGCCCGTGCGCACCGTGAGTTGTTCGGTCTGCACGTCGGCGGCGACCTGCACGCCCATCGCGGTGTAGCGGTTCTTCACCACGTAGCTGCGGCGCAGCTCGGTGCCGGCCGGGGTCAGCCGCGGAATCTCCACCGGCGGGTCGTACTCGTAGGTGCCCTGGGCGTTGGCTGCGCGGATGAAGCCTTCGCCGCCCAGATAGATTCGATGGGTGTCGGTCTGTTCGATGAACTCGCGCACGGTCGCGCTGTTGTCGCCGACGATGCGGTCTTCGAGCACGAACACGGGGCGGCCCTTGTAGGTGCTGGTGCCGGTGACGCGCTGCTCGATGCGACCGCCTTGGTCGTCCTGCAGCAGGAAGCGGTCGCCGACGCGCAGCGGCGGATAGCATTCGTCGCCCGAGGACGGCCCGCCGACCGGCGTCACCGGTACGGTGCGGCATTCGCTGCGGCGGTTGCCGAACTCCGCGCGGCTGATCTGCACACTGCGGGTGCTACCGCCGATCGTGTAGCTGAACTCACCGGCGGCGCCGTTGCTGAACCTCAGGCTGACCGTGCCGACTTCGTCGATCTGGCCCATCGCAGGTTGGCCGTTGATCTGGTCGAAGCGCGTGCCGGTGCGTCCGCGCAGCAGCGGGCCGGTGTAGCGGCCGTCGGCCTGGCGGGTGGCGTTGAAGATGAACCAGGCCGGCTTGCGGTCCTCGCCATAGGTGTACCAGGTGGCGGAGAGCAGGTCGCCGACGTGGTTGATCTGCACGCCCCAGCCGCTCTGGTTCGGGTTCCACCACAGCGCGGTGTAGTTGCTGAAGCCGGCCGGGTCGGCGCTGCTGGCCGAGCACTCCAGCTGCTTGTCACCGAACACGAAGCGGTTGAGCTCCTTGCTCTGGCTGATGCCGTCGACCGTGTAGTCGAAGACCATGCGATCGCGCGCCGGGAAGCGCAGGCGCGCGCTGCCAACCACCGTGCCGTTTTCGGAGGCGCGTCCGTTGATCTGGGCGAAGGGCACGCCGGTATAGCGGTAGACGTCGCCGCGGTAGCTGCCGTCGCCCTGCAGCGTGGTCGCGCCGATCACGAACCAGCTGGCCTGGCCCTGGGCGTCGTAGGTGAACCAGGTCGGCAGCAGGACGTTGCCCTGGTCGATGGTGAACAGGCCCCAGCCGGACTCGTCGGCGCGCCACCAGCCGCCGGTGTAGTCGACGCTTTGGGCAAGACCGGCCGAAGCCGGCAGCAGCAGGGCCAGCGACAGCGCCAGACGGCGACGGGTGAAGGTGCGGCGGATCTGCTCGAACATGGGGCGCCCCCTGTAGGCGTGGTTGGACACGCGCAGGCTAGAGGCGCACGGAGGGCCGCAGTACCCCCTGAACAGGGGGGCTCAAGTGGCGGCAAGCCGCAGCGAGAAATCGATCGCCTGCACGTGCTTGGTCAGCCCACCGATCGAGATGCAGTCGACGCCGCTTTCGGCGATGGCGCGGATGCCGTCGAGGCCGACGCCGCCCGAGACTTCCAGCGGCACGCGGCCGGCGGTGAACTCGACCGCGCGGCGGCGATCTTCGGCGCTGAAGTCGTCGATCAGGATGCGGTCGGCGCAGGCCTCGATGGCCTGGGCCAGCTCCTCGAAGCTTTCGACTTCGACGATGATGGGTAGGCCCGGCGACAGGCTGCGCGCCCTTGCCACGATGGCGGCGATGCCGCCGGCCGCGGCGATGTGGTTCTCCTTGGCCATCACCGCGTCGTAGAGGCCGATGCGGTGGTTGTGGCCGCCGCCGCAGCGCACAGCGTACTTCTGCGCGAGCCGCAGGCCCGGGAGTGTCTTGCGGGTGTCGAGGATGCGCGCGTGGGTGCCGGCGACAGCCTTGACGAAGGCGGCGGTGCGGGTCGCGGTGGCCGAGAGGGTCTGCAGGAAGTTGATCGCGCTGCGCTCGGCCGAGAGCAGGGCGCGGCTGGCGCCTGCGATGGCGCAGACCTCGCTGCCGGGCTCAAGCCACTGGCCATCGACCGCATGCCAGGTGATGCGCAGCTCGGCGTCGAGCGCGCGGAAGCAGGTTTCGAACCAGTCGCGGCCGGCCAGCACGGCGCGCTCACGGCAGACCAGCGTGGCGCGCGCGCGCGCGTCCGCCGCGATCAAGGCTGCAGTGGCATCGCCGCTGCCGATGTCCTCTTCGAGCGCGCGCACCACGTCCAGCGGGATGCGTGCGCGTTCATCGGGCTTGAGTTCGGGGTGGGCGGCAAACTGCGGCATGCGGAGTCACTCGGACGCGGGGCGCATAGGGTAGGCGCGCGCTCGCTGCGCGCCTACCCGTGCGTGGTCCGGCTACTTGCCGAGCCGCGCCACCAGAGCCTTCAGCACGCCCTGGGTTTCGGGGTGGTACCAGCCTTCGATGAAGGGGCCGAGGTCGATGGCGTTCGGTGCGCAGATCGCCTGGATCAGGGCCTCGCGCGACATCGCGCGGGTGATCAGCATGGCCCGGCGCGGCAGGCTCAGATGGGCCTCCAGCCAGGCGATCGCGCGCGGCAGCACCTGATCGAGTTCGACCACTTCGTCGACCATGCCGATCTCGGCGGCGCGCGTCGATTCGATCATCTCGCCGGCCACCAGCAGGCGCTCGCCGATGCGCTCGCCCACGAGGCGCTTCAGCGCGTACTGGATCGGGCCCGGCACCACCAGACCGACCTGGGTTTCGTTGAGGCCGATGCGATACGGCCCCTTCTCGCCGGCGCGCGCCATCACCCGGTAGTCGGCGAACAGGCTGATGACCGCACCGCCCGCCGGGCTGTGGCCGGTCAGCGCCGCGACCACCGGCACCGGACAGGCCGCGAGCTTGGCGCAGACCTGCATGAAGGCGCCCCAGGTGGCCAGCACGCCCTCGCGATCCAGGGTGAGCAGGGTCGGCACATCGAGGCCGCCAGAGAACAGGCCCGGGCTGCCGGAGATCACCAGGCCTTCGGCGCCTTCGCCTGGAGCGGCGTCGATGGCCTCGATCAGGGCCGAGAGCAGGGCGTGGTTGAAGGCGTTGGCGGGCGAGCGGTCGAAGCGCAGCTCAAGGACACGGCCGTGGGTAATCTTCTGCAGCATGCATACGCCTCCGTAGGGTGGGGCGGCTAGCATAGCCGCGCGGTCGCGCCGGCGCCTGTTGCGCTGCGGTCTGCGGGGGTGGTCGCCTCACTCCGCGTGCGGCAGGCGACGGGTGGCGAGCTGGATGACGTCCTGCGCCGGCATCGGCCGGGCGAAGTGGTAGCCCTGCATCTGGTCAACGCCCATGCGCACCAGCAGGTTGCGCTGGGCCAGGGTCTCGACGCCTTCGGCCACCACGGCGATGTCGAGCGAGCGGCACAGCGTCACCATGCCCTCCAGCAGCCGCAGGGCGCGCGCATCGGTGTCGATGTCGTCCATGAAGCAGCGGTCGATCTTGATCGTGTTGAAGGGCAGCCGGCGCAGGTAGGCCAGCGAGGAGAAGCCGGTGCCAAAGTCGTCCAGGGCCAGCTTGAAGCCCTGCTCGGACAGGCGGCGCAGAAAGCCGCGGCCGGCCTCGATGTTCTCCAGCAGGGCGGACTCGGTGAGCTCGATCTCGAGCATGTCGTGCGGCAGGCCGCGCTGGCGGCAGATCTCCACCAGCTGCACTTCGGTGTCCGGGTCGAACACCTGGCGCGGCGAGAGGTTCAGCGCGACCGGCGTCTGCAAGCCCCGGCGCAGCAGTTCGGACGCGAAATCGGCGGCGTGCTCCATGGCGATGCGGCCCAGCCGACCGACCAGACCGAACTCCTCGGACAGCGGAATGAAAGCCGCCGGCGACACCGGGCCCAAGCGCTCGTTGTGCCAGCGAAGCAGGATCTCGTAGCCGACCACGAAGCCGGCCGCGCTGACCTTGGGCTGCAGCACGGTGGTCAGTGCATTCTGTTCGATGTCGCGGCGCAGCTCGGTGATCAGCTCCAGCCGTCGCGAGGCCTCGCTGCTCAGCTCGCCGCGGTGGAACTCGGCGCGCGCGCGGCCGCGCTGTTTGGCCTTGCGCATGGCGGTCTCGGCCTGCTGCAGCAGCAGGTCCGGCGCGCGCGAATCCTCGGGATGCAGGGCGATGCCGACACTGGCGCTGACACTGAGCATGCGCTCGCCCATCTGCATCGGAGCGCCGACCACCTCGATGACTTGCCGGGCCAGCGCTGATGCGCGGCCGCTGATGTCCTCGCCGGTGATCAGGATGGCGAACTCGTCGCCGGAGATGCGCGCCAGCTCGTCGCGCTCGCCGGGCAGGTCCTGCAGCCGCTGCGCGGCCTCGTAGAGGAAGGCATCGCCAGCGGCGTGGCCGAGCAGATCGTTGATCGCGCGGAAGCCGTCGAGGTTGATCCACAGCAGGGCCAGGGGCTCGTCCTCGCTGCGCGCCATCAGCAGCTTCAGCCGACTCTCGAAATGGGCGCGGTTGGCCAGGCCAGTCAGGCCGTCCTGCAGTGCGGCGCGCTGCACACGCGCCTGTTCGCTGCGGCGGCGGCTCTGGTCCTCGATCGAGGCCACCAGCAGCGGTGGCCCGTCGCTCAGCTCGAAGACGCGCGCTACCGCGAGCTCCACCGGCACCTGCGAGCCGTTGGTGTGGCGCAGCTCCAGCGCTTCGCGCCAGCCCTCCGTGGCCTGTTCCAGCAGCAGGTCCATCTGCTCGCCATCGATCAGCGCCAGCTCGTGCAGCGTGGCGCCTGTGGCTAGCGCCGGCAGGCCCAGCAGGTCGAGAAAGGCCTGGTTGCAGCCGTGCAGGCGGGCTTCGCGATCGAACATCAGCATCGGTTCGCGGGTGTTGTCGAAGGCGTCGCTGAGCAGGCGCAGATCTTCCTCGGCCCGGCGCTGCGCGGTGATGTCGCGCAGGGTGCCGACGATGCGCTCGACCCGGCCCTTGGCGTCGCGCTCGACCGCGCGCCCGCGCACGCGCACCCAGCACCAGCCGCGCGGCAGGTTCATGCGGAAGGCGATGTCGAGCTCGCTGCGCTCGCCGCGCAGGTGCTCGCGCCAGGCGGCGTGGGCGATCTCGCGGTCGAGTGGGTGGATGGAGTCGGCGTCGTCGAGCAGCAGCTGCGGGGCGTTCTCGACCTCGCGCAGGCTGTCGTCGCCGAAGTTGCGCACCTCGACACGGCGGGTGCTGTTGCGCCATTCCCAGATGCTCTCGCCGCTGGCCCACAGCGCCAGGCCGAGCTGACGTTCGGTCTCGCGGGCCTGCTGCAGGGCGACGAACAGCTCGCGGCTGCGGGTTTCCAACAGCTGCTCGGCCTGCTTGCGGGCGTCGCGCTCGCGGCCCAGGCGCCGCTCCAGCGCCTCCATCGCCGCGCGCAGGCGCTCCAGGGTGTCGGTGCGCGGCGGCGACTCGCTCCCCGGCGCGATCGCGGCCGCAGCCCCCACCGCGCTGGCGACGTGCTGCGAATCCGGTTCGGGGTTGGGGCCCATCAGCGCGGGCAGGCCATGGGCGTGGGCGGGCATGCGTTCACGGCTGCGCCTTCAGCTCGATGACCAGGGTGTCCGGGCCCAGGGCCGGGTCGGGTCCGCAGCGCACCGCCTGCGGTTCCCCGAAATGGCGCGCCGCGCCGGCGATCAGACCCTCGGCCAGGGCGCCCATCTGGCGCGGCGAGCGGTAGGCGAGCCGCAGGTGCGCGCTGCTGCGCTCCAGCACCTCGAAACGCGGCAGCCGAGCCTCCGGGTAGAGCTTGCGCACCTCGACGTGGATGTGGCCATCGATGCTGGCAAGAAAGTCGTAGAGCGTCGACTTGCCGGCGAACAGCTCGGGGAACGCCGTTGCGAAGCGTCCGAGCAGGTGCTCGCCAAACGCTCGGACCAGCGCGTCGGCGCCCTGGCCGGATTCCTCTGCCACCGCCTGCACGATGCGCACGATTTCCTCGTGCGGGTAGTAGCCCACCGAGGTGTAGGCGCCGCCATGGGGCAGGTTGGCCCGCTGCAGGGCGCGATCGACAAGCTCCGGTGTGAAGCGGGTCTCGACCATGTCCAACAGTTCGGTGAACACCAACCCCAGCATTCCACCCCTCCGCATTGCGTAGCCCGGCCGGGCCATGCAAGGCCTGGGCCGTGATGGTGTGACCGGTATGACGAGGGCAGCTGTCGCTCCCAAGGTGGCTTGACGCTGCAGGGGCGGGCTGCGACGGTCGCGGTCTTTACTGGCCGTCCGAGACTTCCGCCATGTCCGCAGCCCCCGCCCTGCCGCACCGATCCTTCCATCCACCGCAGCGCCTGCTGCTCGGCCCGGGGCCGTCGACCGTGCCGCAGCGCGTGCTCGACGCGCTGGCGCGGCCCACCCTGGGCCATCTCGACCCTGCGTTCGTCGGCCTGATGGACGAGATCAAGCTGCTGCTGCGGCATGCCTTCCGCACGCAGAACGCGCTGACCTTCCCGATTTCCGCGCCCGGTTCGGCCGGCATGGAAGCCTGCGTGGTGAACCTGGTCGAGCCCGGTGACCGCGTCGTGGTCTGCGTCAATGGCGTGTTCGGCGGGCGCATGCGCGAGAACGTGCTGCGCGCCGGCGGCGTGCCGATCGTGGTCGAGGACGCTTTCGGCCAGCCGGTCAGCGTCGACAAGGTCGAGGCGGCGCTGAAGGCCAACCCGGGCGTCAAGGCGCTGGGCTTTGTCCACGCCGAGACCTCGACCGGCGCGCGCTCGGATGCGCAGGCGCTGTGTGCGTTGGCGGCGGCGCACGGCGCGCTGTCCATCGTCGATGCCGTGACCAGCCTGGCCGGTATCCCTTTGGAGGTCGACGCCTGGGGCATCGATGCGATCTACTCGGGCTCGCAGAAGTGTCTGTCCTGCCCGCCGGGGCTGTCGCCGGTGAGCTTCTCCGAGCGTGCGGTGGCCGCCGTGCGTGCGCGCAAATCTCCGGTGCAGAGCTGGTTCCTCGATCTCTCGCTGGTGATGAACTACTGGCAGGGCGAGGGCGGCCGCAGCTACCACCACACCGCGCCGGTCAACATGCTCTACGCCCTGCACGAGAGCCTGCTGATGCTGGCGGAAGAAGGGCTCGAAGCGGCCTGGGCGCGGCACCAGGCCAACCACCTGCGCCTGCGCGCGGGTCTCGATGCGCTCGGGCTTGAGCTGCTGGTGCCCGAGGCTGCGCGCCTGCCGCAGCTCAATGCCATCCGCATTCCCGAGGGCGTCGACGATCCCGGCGTACGCCGCGCCCTGCTCAACGAGCACCGCATCGAGATCGGCGCCGGCCTGGGCCCCCTGGCCGGCAAGGTCTGGCGCATCGGATTGATGGGCGAGAGCAGCCGCCCGGAGTGCGTCGACCGCGTGCTGGCGGCACTGGGACAGGTGCTGGGGCGCTGATTCGCGTCGCTGCAGCGCCGGCGCGTGATGTCCGTCACGCGACCGCGATCATCGCAGGCGCCAGCATGCGCAGCGTCAGGGGCCAAGGGCGCGGAGTGCGGTGATGACCGAACAGAACGAGACGGACCTGCTGCTGGCAATGCGTGGTGACTGGCAGGGCCTGACCCGACTGCACGCAGGCCACGCGGACCAGGCCGAGCATGCATCGCCGGCGTGGCTGCGCTGCGTGCAGGCGGGCACGCCGATGCGCGCGCGCCTGCGTTACGTCTGGACTTTCGAGGACCGGATCCGCGAGGGCCATCTGCTGCTCGCCGTTGATCCCGCCACCCGCCGCGCCAGCGCGGCCTGGATGGACAGCGGCGTGGGCGGTGCAGTGGGCGGCGCCGAGGTGCTGTCCCTGCGCGGCTGGCTCGATGACACCGGCCTGCTGCGTCTCAGCGGGCAAAGCAGTGACGACGAGGCCGCCGGTTGGACCTGGCGACTGGAGCTGGACTGTCCCGAGCCGGGCCAGCTCGAGCTGCGCCTCTACACCACCTCGCCGCAGGGCGAGGAAGAACTCGCGGCCTCGTCGGAGTACCGGCGCTGAGGGGGGCTTGGGCGCCTGTGTGCTGTCCGCAGTGCGGCACACGTCGCTGCCGCATGGTCGGAGAGTGCGGCGAGGTTCTGCCGCATGGGTCGGGGCGTGGGGCGAGGCTCTGGTACATGCGCTGCGCTTATGTACCCTACGCGCACATCGGTCGGTCGCTTCGTTCAAGGCAGCGCGTCACTCGCGGTGGAATGAGGGACAAGCGCAGCTCATCGGCCAGCGGGTCGCGATGAGGCCGGGCCTCAAGCGCAGCGAGCTTGCGACTACGATGGATGCAAGGCGTATTTCGAATTCGTAGGGCGAGTAAGCGCAGCGCATCCGCCGGCCGGTCCCGCGGAAGCCGGACCTTGAGCGGAGCGGGCTTCCGACTTCGACGGAGACAAAGCGTCGTTCGAGTTCGTAGGGCGGATAAGCGCAGCGCATCCGCCGGCGGGTCTCTCGGAAGCCGGACCTAGAGCGAAACGGGCATTCGAGCAGGGCTCATGCTGCAGCCCGCGCATCCAACGCCGTCCAATCAGTCGAGCAGTTCCAGCACGCGCTCCGGCGGGCGCCCGATCACCGCGTGCGCGCCCCGGACTGCAATGGGCCGCTCCAGCAGGGCTGGGTGCTCGGCGATCAGGGCGATCCACTCCTCGCGGCTGCGCGGGTCGTCGGCCGACAGCCCCAGCGACTTCGCCAGCTCGTCCCTGAAGCGGATCGCGGCTGGTGGTTCCAGCCGAAGCCGGGTGAACAGGGTCTCGAGCTCGGCGGCCTGCAGGGGCGCCTTCAGATACTCGCGTATCTCGACCTCGATGCCGCGCTCGATGAGGAGGGCGAGCGCACCGCGGGACTTGCTGCAGCGGGGGTTGTGGATGAGGAGCATGGGATTGGGGATTCGGGATTCGCAAGAGCTGGCTATCGCGGGTGAGGGGGCTTTGCAGTCTTGGCTCCGCTCGATGGCTTGGGCGGCTGCCAATGGGTGGACTTCAGGCTGCCTATCAGCCCTGAGGAATCGAGCTCGCCAGATTGGTGGTTGGATGAAGCGATCGTGGGCTGCCGCTGCGTGCGCTTGGCTCACCCGACCGGTTAGAAGGCCATGGGTCCTTGCGCGGCACTAGACCCACTGCGCTTCTACGAATCCCCAATCCCGAATTCCGAATCCCGGCTGATCCACGGCGAAGCCGCGGATCAGCCCGGCAGCGCCAGATCGTCCAGCACGGCGCGCAGGAAGCGTGCCGCTTCGCCGCCCGTCGCGGCGCGGTGGTCGAAGGTGAGGCTCAGCGGAATGATCCGGTGGGTTTCGATGCCGCCCATCACAGGGACCAGCTGATGACGGCCGCGGCCGGCGGCGAGGATGGCGACGCAGGGCGGCACGATCACCGGCGTCGCGTACTTGCCGGCGAACATGCCGAAGTTGCTGAGCGAGATGGTGTAGCCCGACAGCTCGGATGACGGAATGCTGCGCTCCATCACCTGCGCGCGCAGGCGGTCCACCGACTGGCGGATGCCAGCGGCGTCCAGCACGTCGGCATTGCGCAGGGCCGGGACGAACAGGCCGTCGTCGGTGTCGACCGCGATGCCGATATCGACGTGCGGATGCAGCGTCCGGGTCAGGTTCTCGCCGTCGATCCAGGCGTTCAGGGCCGGGACGGTCTTGCAGGCGCGGACGATGGCGCGGATCAGGCGCACGGTGATGTCGTTGCCAGGCGTCCAGGCGTGGATGTCGGCGTCGTCGGTCAGCGTGGTCGGCACCACTTGCGCGTGTGCCGCGGCCATCACCCGCGCCATGTTGCGGCGGACGCCCTTCAGCTGCTCCGGCTGGCCGGTGGCGGCCGCGGATGAGGGCGGGCGGGTGGCCATGGGCTTGCCGGAGGCGGACAGGGGCGTGCGGGTGGCAGCAGGCTGGGGCTGTGCCTGGACGGTGGCCGGCGCTTGGGCGACACCCGGACCCTCTCCCCCAGCCCCTCCCCCACGGGGGGAGGGGAGCGAAGCCGGAGCGTTCGAGCGCGCGGAGGCAGGCGCACTGCCCTCGGCCGCGGCGCGCTTGACGTCGTCCATCGAGACCACGCCTTCGGGGCCGGTGGCGCGCACGCGGCTCAAGTCGACGCCGAGCTTCTTCGCCAGCGCGCGCACCGCAGGCATGGCGCGCACGCCGCCGACGCTGACGGCCGCCTCGCTGCGCACCTGGTCGCTGACCTGCATGGCGCCGACCACGGTGCCGGCATCGGCGCGCTCGGCCTTGGCAGGCGCGGTGGAGCCCGTTTCGGCTGCGGCGGGCGTGGCATTGCCGGAGGTCGAGCGCGCTGATGCGCTGGCGTTGGCGGGCGATGCGCTCGCTTCGGCAGCAGGAGCCGATTGCGAAGCGGGCGCGTGGTGATGCCCGTGCCCGGTGTCCTGCGCATCCGCACGCTGCGGCAGGCTGGGATCGATCTGGAACTCCGCCAGCACCGCGCCGGTGTTGATGACGTCGCCCGGGCCGCCGGCCAGCTTGAGCACCGTGCCCGAGCAGGGCGCCGGCACCTCGACCACCGCCTTTGCGGTTTCCATCGACACCAGCGGCTCGTCGAGCCTGATGACATCGCCGACCTTGACGAACCACTCGACGATGGTGGCGTCGGGCAGGCCTTCGCCGAGGTCGGGGAGGTGGAAGGATTTGTTCGAACTCATTGCGGACTCCAGCGCGCGCGGCGCGTCGTGGGGTGGAAATCGGGCGGCGCGGTGTCGCCAGCGCGGCGCCTCAGGGGCTGCTTTTCGCCCCTCTCCCACAAGGGGAGAGGGGCTTATCTGTGTCGTGCGTTGCGCTTACGGCGCCCGCTTTCTGGATTTCTCCCCTCTCCCCTTGTGGGAGAGGGGTCGGGGGAGAGGGGTGGAACGCTTGCGGCGAGTTTTCTCCCCCTCTCCCCAACCCCTCTCCCACAAGGGGAGAGGGGCTCAGCTGTAGCGAACGTTGAGCTGGCGGTGCTCGCTTCCAACCGTTTGCTCGCAGAGCAATGAAGGTGGCGCAGCAGTGGAGGAATCCGCCATGCGACACCGATACGCCCGTATTGCGCCGATCAGCCGTACTGCATCGCCCTGCGCGCGGCCGCCAGGATCTTTTCCACGCTCGGCAGGAACTTCATTTCCAGCCTGAACAATGGAATGTGGGTGTCGTAGCCGGTGACGCGCTCGACCGGGGCTTTCAGATCGAACATCGATTGCTCGGCCAGCCGCGCCGCGATCTCGGCGCCGAAGCCGGCGGTTTTCGCGGCCTCGTGCACGATCACGCAGCGGCCGGTCTTGGCCACCGATTCGGCGATGGTGTCGAAGTCGAGCGGCTTCAGCGTGGCGACATCGATGACCTCGGCGCTGATGCCCTCGCGTGCGAGCGCTTCGGCCGCCTCCAGCGTTTCCTTGACCTGCGCACCCCAGCTCACCAGGGTGATGTCGCTGCCATCGCGCAGCACGAAGCAGACGTCCAGCGGCAGGGCCTCGCCGTCGTCGGGCACCTCCTCCTTGTACTGGCGGTAGATGCGCTTGGGCTCCAGGTAGATCACCGGATCCGGGTCGCGGATCGCCGCCAGCAGCAGGCCGTAGGCGCGCTGCGGGCTGCTCGGCATCACCACGCGCAGGCCGGGCACGTTGGTGAACATCGACTCGTTCGCTTCGCTGTGGTGCTCGGGCGCGCGAATGCCGCCGCCCCAGGGCACGCGCAGCACCATCGGGCAGTGCAGGCGCCCGCGGGTGCGATTGCGGAAGCGCGCCGCGTGGCAGATAAGGTGGTCCAGCATCGGGTAGACGAAGCCGTCGAACTGCACCTCGGCGACGGGCTTCATGCCTTGGGTGGCGAGGCCGACGGTCAGGCCGGCGATGGTCGTTTCATCGAGCGGCGTGTCCAGCACCTTGTCGCCACCGAAGCGCTGCTGCAGGCCGGCGGTGGCGCGGAACACGCCGCCGTTGACGCCGACGTCCTCGCCCAGCACCAGCACCGAAGGGTCGTGCTGGATCTCGTAAGCCAGGGCCTGGGTGATCGCTTCGATCAGGGTGATCGCATTCGTGCTCATCGGCCGCGGCCCTCCCAGCTCAGCGCGTCCTCGCGCTGGGCAACAAGATCGGCCGGCAGTTCGGCGTAGAGGTAGTCGAACATGGCTTCCACGGGCTGGCTGCGGGTTTCCAGATAGGCATTGACCTCGACGTCGACCTCGGCGTCGCAGGCGCGCTTCCATTCGGCCTCCTGTGTGTCGTCCCACAGGCCTCTCGACGTGAGCCAGCTGCGCAGTCGCAGGAAGGGCTCGCGCGCCCAGCCGGCCTTGACCTCGTCTTCGCCGCGGTAGCGGCGCGCATCGTCGGCGGTGGTGTGGTCGGACAGGCGATAGGTGACCAGTTCCAGCACCGTGCCGCCTTCGCCGCCGCGCGCGCGCTCAAGGGCGCGGCGCACAGCCTCGTAGACGGCGATGATGTCGTTGCCGTCGACCTGCAGGCTGTGCAGGCCGCCGGCCAGACCCTTCTGCGCCAGCGTCTGCGCGCCGGTCTGGGCCGAGCGCGGCACCGAGATCGCCCACTGGTTGTTGACGATGCACAGCACGAAGGGCAGGCCGTAGGCGCCGGCTGAATTGATTGCTGCGTAGGTGTCGGACTTCGAGCTGCCGCCGTCGCCGACGCAGGCCACCGCCACGCGGGCTTCGCCGCGCAGCTTGAAGGCCAGCGCGGCACCGGCCGCATGCAGGCACTGGGTGCCGATCGGCACGCACCAGGGGTAGTCATGCTTCGGACCGGCGAAATCGTTGCCGCGCTCGTCGCCGCCCCAGTACATCAGCACATCGCGCGGCCGCACGCCGCGCATGAACTGCGCGCCGTACTCGCGGTAGGAGGGCGCAAACACGTCCTCCTGCCGCATCGCCGCGCCGATGCCGACATGCGCGGCCTCGTGGCCGAGGCAGCTGGCATAGGTGCCGAGCTTGCCGGTGCGCTGCAGGGCCACGGCCTTGGCGTCGAAGCTGCGAACGCGCAGCATCTGCTTGAACAGCTCCAGCACCGGCCGGCCGTCGCCGACGAATTCCGGAAGCGGGGCCACCTCGCGGCCCTCGGGGTCGAGGAACTGCAGGTGCTCGATGGAGAACTGCGCGACGGTACTCATGCGCGGGCGGCATCCATGCGGATAGCGGAAGGAAGTGGCACAGGAAACGATTTTGCTGCGTCGCGGGCAAGGTGCACTGCCGCAAAACGCTGTGGAACGGTCGCTTCACGCAAGCATGACCGGGCGTTCGCGCTGCTGTGCGCAAGAAACTGTCGCTGCGGCCGGGTGGCCGCCTGCGGTATCGTTGCGCGCTTTTGACGGTGCCCGCAGGGCGCCGCGGCCGTCGGGGAGCGGCAGACCATGCACGTCGAGACCAACCAGCGCGAGCTCGAAGCGGGCATCACCCGCGACTTCAAGGACCGCCTCAGCTATGGCGGCTACCTGCAGCTCGACACCCTGCTGTCGGCGCAGCAGCCGGTGTCCGAGCCCGGCAACCACGACGAACTGCTGTTCATCATCCAGCACCAGGTCTCCGAGCTGTGGATGAAGCTGATCATCCACGAGCTGCGTCTGGCCATCACGCATCTGCAGCGCGACGAGTTGGGCCCGGTGCAGAAGATCCTGGCGCGGGTCAAACAGGTGCAGCGCCAGCTGTTCGAGCAGTGGTCGGTGCTGGAGACGCTGACACCGTCCGAGTACCTGCGCTTCCGCGATTCGCTGGGGCCTTCCTCGGGCTTCCAGTCGCACCAGTACCGGCTGATCGAGTTCATGCTCGGCAACAAGAACGCCGACATGCTGGACGTGTTCGAGCACGCACCGGCGATCCGCGCCGAGCTCGCCGCTGCGCTGTCTGCGCCCAGCCTGTACGACGAATTCCTGCGCCATCTGGCGCGCTGCGGCCACGCGGTGCCGCCGGCCTGCGTGGAGCGCGATTTCAGTCAGACGCATACCCGCGAGCCCGACCTGATTCCGGTGTTCAAGCGCATCTACGAGGACACCGACACGCACTGGGCGGCCTACGCGCTGTGCGAGCAGCTGGTCGATGTCGAGGAGAGCTTCCAGCTCTGGCGCTTCCGCCACATGAAGACGGTCGAGCGCATCATCGGCTACCGTCGCGGCACCGGCGGCAGCTCGGGCGTGGGCTTTCTGAAGCAGGCGCTGGAGCTGACCTTTTTCCCCGAACTGCTGGACGTGCGCACCGTGCTGGGGCGCTGAGCACCGCCATCGATTCCTGCTGCAAACCCAAGGAGACCCGAATGTCGCAACCCTCTGAACTGCAAGCCCCGCGCGGCGCGCTTGCGCGTGCGCTCGACGTGGTCGAACGCGTCGGCAACAAGCTGCCCGATCCGGCGGTGCTGTTCCTGCTGCTGATGTTCGTGGTCTGGGTGGTGAGCTGGCTGCTGTCGGGCATCGAGTTCAGCGAGAAGCACCCGGCCACTGGCGATCCGATCCGTGTCATCAGCATGTTGGATGGCAGCTCCCTGACAGCGTTCATGTCGCGGATGGTGAATATCTTCGTGACATTCCCCCCGCTGGGCGTGGTGCTGGTGGCGATGCTGGGTCTTGGAGTGGCCGAATACACCGGCTTCATCAATGCCGGCCTGCGCGCCATTCTGGCCAAGACCTCGCGCGCACTGCTGACACCTGTGTTGATCGCGGTGGGTGTGCTCAGCCATGTCGCCGTCGACGCAGGCTATGTGCTAGTGGTGCCGCTGGGGGCGGTCATCTTCTACGCTGCCGGTCGCCATCCCCTGGCCGGTATCGCGGCTGCGTTCGCTGGCGTTTCGGGGGGCTTTTCGGCGACCTTCTTCGTGCCATCGAGCCTTGATCCGCTGCTTGCGGGTCTGACCCAGGTCGCCGCTCAGATCATCGAACCCGAGATTCAGATCAACCCGCTGAACAATTGGGTGTTCACTACCGCATCGACCCTGCTCATCGTTCTGGTGGGCTGGTTCCTGACCGACAAGGTGATCGAGCCGCGACTCAAGGCCACCCAAGTTGATGGCGATCTGAGCACGATGCCGAGCATGGACGCCCTGCAGCCGCACGAGGTGCGCGGACTGCGCGCAGCGTTGGTCGCAATGCTGGTGGCTATCGGACTGTTCGTGCTGACTCTGGTGCCGATGAGCTCGCCCTGGCGCGCTCCCATCGAAGCGGTGCCGCCCTCTTTCGTCGAACTGATGGGGCCGTGGCTGGCAACCTTGCTGGCCGGACAGGCCCCGATCATGCAATCGATCGTGGCGCTGATCTTCGTGTTCTTCCTGATCCCCGGGATCGTCTACGGCTATGTTGCTGGTACGGTGAAGACGCATCGCGACATCGTGCAGGGGATGAGCAAAGCGATGAGTGGCATGGGCTACTACGTCGTCATGGCCTTCTTCTGTGCGATGTTCATCTATGCATTCAGTACCTCCAACATCGGCGTGCTGCTCGCGATCAAGGGTGCCAACGTATTGCAGGCATTGGGTCTTCCCCTGGGTCTGACGCTCGTAGGCATCGTGTTCCTCTCGGCCTTTGTCAACCTCGTGGTCGGTTCAGCCTCGGCCAAGTGGGCGCTGATCGGTGCGGTGATGGTGCCGATGCTCATGCAGCTCGGCATCAGTCCCGATCTGACCCAAGCCGCTTATCGCGTCGGTGACAGCTCCACCAACATCATCACCCCACTGCTGCCCTACTTCCCGCTGATCGTGGTGTTCTGTCAGAAGTACGTGAAGTCTGCTGGTATCGGTACGCTCGTTGCCTTGATGCTGCCGTACTCGGTCACCCTGCTGGTGGTGTGGACCCTGTTCCTGCTGGCTTTCTGGGGCTTGGGGATTCCGCTGGGCTTCGGCTCCACCTACGAATACATCCCTACGGCCGCAGCGACTCCGTAAGCGCAGGCTGAGAGCCATGATGACCGCCCCCACGCTGCCGACGGTGTTCCAAGTCGCCGCGTGGGGGCTGTCGCTTCTCGCCCTGGCGCTGGCCGCACGCCGGCTGCCCTGGTTCAAGCTGCGCGGCGACAGCGAGGCCCAGCACGTGCTGTTCGCTGCGCTCCTGGGCGTCTGCGTGCTGCGCTTCGCGGTCTTCGACCGTATCCCCGGGTTGCACCTGCATTTCCTGGGTGCCGGCATCGTCTGCCTGATGTTCGGCTCGGCCTTTGCGCTGTGGGTCATGGCCCTGGCTTCGCTGGCCGCGGCGCTGTCACCGGCCGGCGTGTGGCTGGGGCTCGCCCCGGACTTCCTCGCCTGCGGCTTGATCCCCGTGCTGTGCCTGCACTTCGTGCGTGCGCAGGTCGAGCGCCGCCTGCCGGGCAACCCCTTCGTCTACGTCTTCCTGATCGCCTTCTTCGGTGCCGGCGCGGCCGTGCTGCTCGGCCAGCTGTTCAAGGCTGGGGTCACGCACGCGCTCGTTGAAGGCGCGGCGCGCGACGCCGCGATGGGCTACGTGGTGTCGGCGCCTTTGATGGTGTTCGGCGAGGCTTTTCTCACCGGCGGCGCGCTGGCGCTGATGGTGGTTTACCGGCCGCAGTGGGTGGCCAGCTTCGAGGACGCGCGCTGGCTGAAGCCCGGGGACTGAGAGCCTGTGCAGAAACCATCCGCCTGCTGCGGCCGCCTCTGGACGCCCGTGTCGGCAGCGCGCTACGCGAATTCCGCGGTCACTGCCTCGCCGGGCTTCATTGAATTCACGCAACGCGCTTTGCCTCGAACGCCAGCAACGCCCTCGCCAAGGCGTTCGGTTTTTTCACACGCTCTGAATCCAGGACCCGGCGAACCCGCCGTCTCCTCACGCGAATTTGACATCTGTCGATCGGAGCGCAGAAGCTTCGCGGCCGCTTGCGAACGCTGTCGCGATCCGCAGGCCCTTTGAAGCCGCTCCAGGCACACGCGCCACGCCCACAGGGGGATCGAATGTCCGCATCGTCTCGTACCGAGGCTGTACCCGAGTTTCCGCAGCTCATGGGGCATCCACGCCCCTTGTGGATGCTCTTCATGTCGGAGTTCTGGGAACGCTTCGCGTTTTACGGCATCCGCTGGGCAATGGTCTTGTATGTGGTCGCGCAGTTCCATGGCGGCGATGCCGCTGGTGAGCGTCCGGCCAGTGAGCTCTACGGTGCTTATCTGGCGCTGGTGTATGCAGGTGCGATCTTCGGTGGATACATCGCCGACAAGCTGATCGGCTTCCAACGATCGATCCTGCTTGGCGCGGTGATCATGGCGGCCGGACTATTCATGCTGGCCTTGCCCAGCGAGACGCTGTTCCGCCTGGGCCTTGCCACGATCATCGTGGGCAACGGCATGTTCAAGCCGATCATCTCGACCATGGTCGGCAAGCTGTACTCGCAGGCCGATGAGCGCCGCGATTCCGGCTTCACCATCTTCTACATGGGCATCAACCTCGGCGCGATGATCGCGCCCGTCGTCACCCAGATCCTCGCCGAACGCGTGTTCGGCAGCTCGGGCATGCCCTCCTACCAGGTCGTCTTCATCTCCGCCGGCGTCGGCATGGTGCTCAGCCTGTTCTGGTTCTGGTTCGGGCGCTCGCAGCTGCAGGGTGTGGGCCTGCCGCCGGAAGACGCCCAGGGCATGGGCCGCACGGCAATGGTCGCCCTGGGCGGCCTGTTGATCGGCATCCCGATGTTCTACTTCCTGCTGACCATCTCGGCCAGCGCGCTGCAGGCGGTGCTGATGGCGCTGTTCCTGATTCCCGCGGGCATGCTCGTGGTGGAGGGCGCGCGCGAGGGCAAGGTCGCCCGCGACAAGGTCGTGGCGATGCTGCTGATCTTCTTCTTCAATGTGATGTTCTGGATGTTCTTCGAGCAGGCGGGCAGCTCGTTCAACTTCCTGGCCGATCGCATCGTGGATCGCGATCTTGGCGGCTGGGAGTTCCCGGTGGCCTGGTTCCAGTCGGTGAACTCGGTCGCGATCATCACGTTTGCGCCGATCATGGCCTGGCTGTGGGTGCGGCTGGGCCGCATCAATCCCTCGATCCCGCGCAAGTTCGGCCTCGGCCTGATCTTCAATGGCCTGGCCTTCCTGCTGTTGATGGTGGCGCTGTCGAGCATGGTCGACGACGCCGGCAAGATCCCGTTCTGGACCCTGTTCATGGTCTACGTCATCCAGTCGATCGGCGAGCTCTGCCTGTCGCCGATTGGTCTGTCCATGACCACCAAACTCGCGCCAGCGCGTCTGGCGGGCATGGCCATGGGCTGCTGGTTCCTGTCGATTGCGATCGGCAACAACCTGTCCGGCATCTTCGCCGGCTTCGTCAGCGGCGAGGGCGGCATGACTACGTCTTCGGCCTTGACCGGCTACACCTTCGGGTTCTGGTCGCTTGCCGGTGCCGGCGTGCTGCTGTTCCTGATCGCGCCCCTGATCAACCGCCTGATGCACGGGGTCAAGTAGCTACCGATCGACGCGGCAGGCCCGAGGCGCGAACGGCGCCCGGCCTGCCGCGCATCATCCGGCGGCGGAGCGCCATCGGCTCACTGGTAGCCGAACATCACCGCAGCCACCAGCGCCAGCGCGGCCAGCGCCATCAGCTTCAGCATCAGCGGCCAGACGAAGCGGAACCAGCGGTCGTAGGGAATGCCGGCCACGCCGAGGATGGCCATCAGCACGATGTTGGTCGGCACGATGATGTTCGACAGGCCGTCGCCGAACTGGAAGGCCAGCACCGCGACCTGGCGCTCGATGCCGACCACGTCCGCCAGCGGCGCCATGATCGGCATCGTGGCGAAGGCCTGGCCCGAGCCCGAGGGGATGAAGAAGTTCATTCCCGTCTGCATCAGCAGCATGCCGACCGCGGACAGCTCGGCTCCGACCTGGCTCAGCGGAATCGAGGCGGCATGCACGATGGTGTGCAGCACCTGGCCGTCTTCGAGGATCAGCGCGATCGAACGCGCGAAGCCCACCAGCAGGGCGACGATCGCGAGCTCGGCGGCACCGGCGCCGAAGCGCTTGGCGGTGCCGTCGGCGCCGAGGCCACCGATCAGCCCGGCCAGCAGGGCCACGCCCAGCCAGATCGCGCCAAGCTCGGTCAGATACCAGCGGTACTGCGAGATGCCCCAGACCATGGCGACCAGGGCGAACACGGTGATGCCCAGCACGGCGAGACGACGGCCGTCGAGCGGCGGGTAGTCCTGGACGGCGCGGTGGCGATCGTCCTGGATATCCGCCAGCAGGCTGGCCTGCGGATCGGCCTTGACGCGGCTGGCATAGCGCCAGACGTGGTGCGCGGTCACCGCCACGAAGGGCAGGAACAGGGCGAGCCGGTATTCCCAGCCCGAGGTGGGCGGCAGCTCCGCGATGTTCTGCGCCACCATCACCGTGTAGGGGTTGGTCCAGGCGATGCCGAAGCCGACGCCATAGCCGCAGATCATCACGCCCATCGCGGTCATGGCATCGAGGCGCATGGCCGCGCACAGCGACACCAGCACCAGCGCGAAGGGGATGTACTCGGTCGACACGCCCAGGCTGGCCGAGCCGGCCGCGAAGATGCCGGTGCCGAAGACGATCAGCAGCGCGGGCGAATGGCCGATCCACTGCAGCAGGCGGCCCAGCACCGCGTCGATCATGCCGGTGGCGCGCAGCACCGAGATCGCGCCGCCGACGATCAACAGGAAGAAGATGATGTCCTGGGCGAACGCCAGCGAGCGCGGGATCGCGGTGAACAGGCTGACCGGCGACAGCCACACCCGATCGGCGTGTTCGCTGTAGGTGCCTGGCACCACCATCATCCGGCCCTGCTCGTTGGGTGCGGTCTGGTAGCTGCCCTGCGGCAGCACCCAGGTGGCGACCAGGGCCAGCACCATGATCAGGAACAGCAGGACGAGGGTGTCGGGAACGCGGAAGCGCGTGGTCATGAGCGTGCACGGGGCTGCGGCGAGGGCCCGCATGCTAACCCGCGAACGCCGATGATCTGCAGCGGGTTTGTGAGCGCGTCGCCAGCGGTTAGAGTGCAGGCCCACGCGCCCGGACAGCCGCCCGACCATGACTTCGCACACGTATTCCGCATTGCCCCGCCCCACGCCCTTCCAGCGCTGGTCGGTGCTGCTGTTCGTCAGCCTGGCGATGTTCGGCAACTACTACCTGTACGACGCGCTGGGCCCGGTCATCGATCTGATGCGCGACCAGCTGGGTTTCAGCTACCAGCAGATCGGCATGCTGTCCTCGGCCTACAACTGGGCGGCGATCCTGGTGCTGCTGGCCGGTGGCGTGATCATCGATCGCTTCGGCACCAAGGTCGCGATCACCGTGTTCGCCCTGGTGTGTCTGGCCGGCGGCGCGCTCACCGCGCTCACGCCGCACTTCGAGATGATCCTCGCCGGGCGCTTCGTGCTCGGCCTCGGTGCCGAACCGCTGATCGTCGCCGCCACCACCGTGCTGGCCAAGTGGTTCAAGGGCAAGGAGCTCAGCCTCGCCTTCGGCATGAACCTGTCGATCTCGCGCCTGGGCTCGGCCTCGGCGGACTGGTCGACCGGCTTCGCCGCGCCGCTGTATGCCAACTGGCAGGACCCGCTGTGGCTGGCGACCGGCGTGGCCGGCGTATCGGTGGCCGCAGCGATGCTGTACTGGGTGCTGGAGAAGCGCGCCGAAGGGCGTATCGACCTCGGCCCGGGCGGCGACAGCGAGCGGCTCGACTTCAAGCGCCTGTTCGCCTTCGGCCGCAGCTACTGGTTCATCGTCGCCCTCTGCGTGGTGTTCTACTCGACGGTGTTTCCGTTCCGCACCTTCGCCATCGACTACTTCCAGCAGGCCCATGGCCTGCAGCGCGAGGCCGCGGGCCTGCTCAGCAGCCTGCTGCCGGTGGCGGCGATCTTCGCCACGCCGCTGTTCGGCCTGTGGGTGGATCGGGTGGGGCGACGCTCGCTGTTCATGGTCGCCGGCAGCCTGGTGATGCTGCCGCTGTTCCTCGCCGTGACCTACCTGCCGCCGGGGCCGGCGGTCGCCATCGCGATTCCCTTCATCGGCAGCGGTGAAGTGCCGCTGACCCTGCTGGTGGTGATGCTGGTGCTGGGTGGCGTGTTCTCGCTGATCCCGGCGGTGATGTGGCCCTCGGTGGCCTACATCGTCGACCAGCGGCGGCTGGGCTCTGCCTACGCGATGATGACCCTGTGCCAGCAGCTCGGCTGGGCCGCGGTGCCGCCGGTGGTGGGTTTCCTCAACGATCGCGGGGGTGCAGGCCCCGACAATCCCGCAGGCTACGCCGGCAGCATGTGGTTCTACAGCGCACTCTGCGCACTCGGGCTGTTCTTCGCCTGGAAGCTGTGGCGCGCCGAAGGCGGCCCGAACGGGCGTGGCCTCGACACGATCACCGTGCGCAATCCTTCCGGTAGCGCCTGAGCCTGCTTTGGGGACAGGCAAGGCAGCGGATTCAACGCACGCAGGCGCTCAGGCGCTGTCGAGGCGCTGCGCGGCGCTGCGAGCAGTTGTATGGCGGACAAGCGCAGCACATCCGCCAGCGAGTCGCATGCACGCGTGGGGCTCGACGAAGCTCAAGGCCGAGAGTGCATCGCGGCGAACGCAGCCCAGCTCCGGGCGAGGTGCAGCCCGAGCATCCTGGCTCGGCGGGGTGGGTTTCCTTCGGGGCTCGACTACTGCCGGATCGGCAAAGACCTGCGCCACGCCGCTCCGGTAGGGCGGATAAGCGCAGCGCATCCGCCAGCGAGCCAGGTAGACGCGCAGGGCTCGCCAAAGACGCAGGGAGCGGGCGAAGTGCTTACGCGACGCACGCCTGGGTCGAGGCTTGGAGACAAGCCATGGGCCAGATGCGCGAGCTCTGATGGGGACGCGGCATCCGCAAGTCCTGTTGAAGGCGCGGGCTTCGTTCGTGGCTCGGCTTCTGCCGGACCCGCCGGCGGATGCGCTGCGCTTATCCGCCCTACGACCACGAACGACGCATTGCCTGTAACGAAGCCAGCCTGAACGTGCGCCGCTCTAAGCGACCTCCCAGCGACCTCTCAACGCAGCTCGATCAGCCGCAACTCGTACGCATCCGCGCCGTCCTCCCGCTGCAGGACACGCAGCGGGGCAGGCGGCAGGCTGGGATCGATCCACAGGGTGATCTCGCGGTCCTTGTCGGTGCGGCGGTGGTGCAGGGCGACCGCCTGGCGCTCGCCCATCGGCACGCTCACCGCTTCACTGCCGCGCACGCGGTACTCGACCGGGTCGCTGTCGCCGCGATTGACCAGGTCCAGCCGGATCACGCCCTCGGCGCCGGCGCGCAGGCGCTGGGCGAGGGCGAGGTTGAGGATCTGCGGGTTGACCGTGTCGGCGCCCAGCGGCGCGGGTCCGCGATGCTCGGGCTTGGCGTCGCCGTTCCAGCGGACCTGGTTCGCGCTCCAGTCGAACTCGGTGCCGATGCTGCGCCGGCGCAGGCTGACGCCGCCGCTGGCCTGGGCCGACAGGGGCTTGAGCCGTCCATCGGCCAGGGCCTCGAACTCGGTGCTTTCGCTCATCTCGAAGCCGGACAGCCGCGCCATGCCCGAGGTGCCGCGCACATCGCTGGAGAACCTCCAGCGTTCGCCCTCGATGCGTTCCAGGCGCATTACCGCCTCACCCTGGGACTTGCCGTCGCGCAGCACTTCGTAGCGCGCGGTGAAAGGCTCCAGCGCGCTGGCCTGGGCATGCCCGGCGGAGGCGCCGAGCGCGAGCACGGCGAGGGCGGCAAAGCGGAACATGTTCAGGCGCATGCAAAGACCTCGCTGTCGCTCAGTTCGAATCGGGTGTCGAGGTAGCGCGGGCCATCGTCATGACGGATGCGGCCTGCGGCCAGCGCGCGCACGGTCGCCAGCAGCAGCGGACGCTCGACCTGGCGCACGCGCGCTTCCAGCGTCTGCTCGTCGTCGCTGGCATGCACTGGCACCCGCGCCTGCGCGATCACCGGCCCGCCATCGAGTTCGGCGGTGACCCAGTGCACGCTGGCGCCGTGCACGGGATCGCCGGCATCCAGACACTGCCGATGCGTGCGCAGGCCGCGGAACTTCGGCAGCAGGGAAGGGTGCAGGTTGATCATCCGGCGCTCGAACCGCTGCGCCACCTCGGCGCTGATGATGCGCATGTATCCGGCACAGACGATGAGTTCGGGCTGAACCTGCTCCACCCGCGCGAACAGCGCGCGGTCATGTTCGACGCGTGATTCGAAGCCCTTGGGGCTGAGCGCGCAGACCGGCATGCCGGCGGCCAGCGCGCGTTCCAGCGCGCGCGCGCCGGGCTTGTCCGAGAACAGGCCCACGAAGTCGATGTCGAGCTGTCCCGCGTCGCGGGCCTCGATCATCGCCTGCAGGGTGCTGCCCTCGCCCGAGGCCAGCACGGCCACGCGCAGGGTCATCGGCTCAGACGATCGTGACGCGGTGTTCGCCGCTGGCGGCCACCACTTCGCCGATGCGCCAGTGCTGCAGGCCGAGGCGATCGAGATCGGCCTCGATCGCGCTGGCGGCGGCGGGATCGACCAGCAGGGTGTAGCCGATCCCGCAGTTGAAGGTGCGCCACATCTCGCGCTGCGGCACCGCGCCTTCGCGCTGCAGCCAGTCGAACAGGGCCGGAAGCCGCCAGCTGCTGCTGTCGATGTGCAGGCCCAGGCCCTCGGGCACCACGCGGATGATGTTTTCCTCCAGCCCGCCGCCGGTGATGTGGGCCATCGCATGGATGGCCTCGGGGCGTGCGCCGGGGTTGTGCTTGGCAAGCAGCTCCAGCACCGGCTTCACGTAGATCTCGGTCGGTGCCATCAGCGCATCCATCAGCGTGACGCCGCCCAGGTCCATCTCGAACGGCCGGCCGGCGCGATCGACGATGCGGCGGATCAGCGAGTAGCCGTTGGAGTGCGCGCCGCTCGACGCGATGCCGATGATCAGATCGCCGGCCTTGACCGCTGCGCCGTCCAGCAGGGCCGACTTCTCGACTGCACCGACGCAGAAGCCGGCGAGGTCGTACTCGCCGGGCGGGTACATGTCGGGCATCTCAGCAGTCTCGCCGCCGATCAGCGCACAGCCCGCCAGCTCGCAGCCGCGGGCGATGCCGCCGACCACGCTGACCGTGGTCTCGACATCGAGCTTGCCGGTGGCGAAATAGTCGAGGAAGAACAGCGATTCCGCGCCCTGCACGAGGACATCGTTGACGCACATGCCGACGAGATCGATGCCGATGGTGTCGTGGCGGTTCAGCTGCTGGGCCAGCTTGAGCTTGGTGCCCACGCCATCGGTGCCCGAGACCAGCACCGGCTCGCGGTACTTGCCGGACAGGTTGAACAGCGCGCCGAAGCCGCCCAGGCCGCCCATCACCTCGGGCCGGAAGGTGCGCTTGACCAGGGGCTTGATGCGTTCGACGACGGTGTTGCCGGCGTCGATGTCGACGCCCGCATCGCGGTAGGTGAGGGGCTGCTGCGGGGTGCTCACAAGGGTGTCCTGGGGCGGGCAGGAAAGCCGCGCATGATAGCAGCCGGCCCCCGCAGACCGGTGCCGGCGGGCAGGGCTGCGGCCCTCGGTTACCATGCGCGCCTGTTCACCTGCCGACCTCCGGGGCTTCACCGTGCGCCTGCCCGTCCCGTTCCGCCTGCTGTGCCTGACCCTGCTCGGACTGTTCGCCCTGTCGTCCGCCGCAGGCGCCCAGGCGATCGATCCCGCCGCGCTCTACGAGGGTGAAGCCGTGGTCGCCGACCAGTCCGAAGAGGCTCGCGCCGCGGCCCTGCCGCAGGCGCTTGCGGGCGTGCTGGTCAAGCTCAGCGGCAATGCCGATGCGCCGAACCATCCTGGCGTTCGCGAGCAGCTCGATGCGGCGCAGGGCATGCTGCAGCACTACCGCTACCGCAGCGACATCGCCGTGGTCGATGGCCAGCCCGTGCAGCGCGCGGTGCTGGTGGCGCGCTTCGAGCGCAGCAAGGTCGATGCTTTGCTGGCCGGTGCCGGCATCGCCTTCTGGCCCGGCCCGCGGCCACCGCTGATGCTGTGGCTGGGCATCGACGATGGTCGCGGCCCGCGCCTGGTCAGCGAAGCCCAGGCGCAGGCGGTGGCGGCACTCAGCACGCGCGCCGCTGCCGAAGGCGTCGGCATGATCTTCCCGCTGCTCGATCTCGAAGACCAGGCTGCCGTCGACGTGCAGGCCGTGTGGGGCGAGAACGTCGCCGCGATCATGGCCGGCAGCCAGCGCTACGCCAGCCAGAGCGTGCTGTCGGGGCGCCTGGAGCGCGCTGGCGGCGGCTGGCGGGTGAACTGGGTGGTGATCGACGGTGGCGAGGTGCTGCGGCGTTGGAGCGATGCCGGCGGCGACGCCCAGGCCCTGCTGGCCAATGGCGCCAGCCAGGCGGTGGCCGCGCTGACCCAGCGCTATGCCGGGCTGGCGGCGCTGGGCGAGCCCGGCCGCTATGCGGTGCGCATCCAGGGCGTGCGCTCCGGCGCCGACTATGCGCGCGCGGTCGCCTACCTGCGCTCGCTGAATCTGGTGCGCGGGCTCGAAGTGCGCTCAGCCCAGGACGATGCACTCGTGCTGATGCTGGATCTCGGCGCCGGCGTCGAGGCCCTGCAGCGGCTGGCCGGCTTCGGCCAGGTACTCCGGCCGATGGGCAGCAGCCCCAGCGGTGCGGCCGAGTTCCAGCTGGAACCCTGATGGCCGGCAGTCGCCGATGACGGTCCTGCGCCACCTGCCGAACGTGCTGACGATCCTGCGCCTGCTGCTGGTGCCGCCGCTGGCGGTGCTGCTGCTGCGCGGCGACTACGAAGCCGCGCTGTGGGTGGCCGCCATCGCCGGCCTGACCGATGCGCTGGACGGCGCGCTGGCCCGGCTGTTCCGCTGGCAGAGCTGGCTGGGCGGCGTGCTCGATCCGCTGGCCGACAAGCTGCTGCTGGTCACCGGCTACGCCTGCCTGTGGTGGCAGGACGTCATACCCGACTGGCTGGCGGCGCTGGTCGCCCTGCGCGATCTGATCATCGTCGGCGGCGCCACCGTCTGGCATCGCCGCGTCGCCCGCCTGCAGCCGGCGCCCAGCCTGCTCGGCAAGCTCACCACCTTCCTGCAGCTGCTGTTCCTGCTGGCCTGCCTGGTCCACCTCGGGTCACGCGCCGAGTTCGGCGCCGTCCTGCCGCCGCTGGCCCTGCTCACTGCCGCGCTCACCCTGCTGAGCGGCATCGATTACGTCTGGCGCTATGGGCGCCGCGCCCGCGCCACCCTTGGAGCACCGCATGACTGATACCCACAAATGGCAGCTGCTGGCGCTCACCGTGCTGCTGGGTGCCCTGCTGTACCTGCTGGCGCCGGTGCTCACGCCCTTCGCCGCCGCGGCGCTGTTCGCCTATCTCGGCGACCCGCTGGTCGACCGCCTGGAGGCGCGCCGGCTGTCGCGCAGTGCGGCGGTCAGCATCGTCTTCCTGCTGATGACCCTGGTCGTGGTCGGCGCCGTGCTGCTGCTGATCCCGATGCTGCGCAACCAGGCCGCCGCGTTCGGCGACAAGCTTCCGGTGTTCGCCGAGTGGGTGCAGAACATCGCGCTGCCCTGGGTCGAGACGCAGACCGGCTTCGGTCTTGATCACCTGAAGACCGAAAACCTGGTGGCGCTGGCCAAGGACTACTGGCAGGAGGCCGGCACCGCCGCCGGCCAGGTCTTCGCCCACCTGTCGAGGTCGAGCCTGGCGGTGCTGGGCTTCCTCGCCAATCTCGCCCTGATCCCGGTGGTCACCTTCTACCTGCTGCGCGACTGGGACGTGCTGGTGGGCCGCGTGCGCGAGCTGCTGCCGCGCTCGGTCGAGCCGACCGTGGTCAAGCTCGCCGGCGAAGCCGACGCGGTGCTCGGCAGCTTCCTGCGCGGCCAGCTGAGCGTGATGCTCTCGCTGGGCGCGATCTATTCGATCGGCCTGTGGCTGGTCGGCGTCGACCTTGCGCTTCTGATCGGCATGCTGGCCGGCCTGGTCAGCTTCGTGCCCTACCTCGGCATGATCATCGGCCTGGGCGCCGCGCTGATCGCGACACTGGTGCAGCACGGCGATCTGTTCCACATCGTGCTGGTTTGCGCGGTGTTCGGCGCCGGCCAGATGATCGAGAGCTTCCTGCTCACGCCCTGGCTGGTCGGCGACAAGATCGGCATGCATCCGGTCGCAGTGATCTTCGCGATCATGGCCGGCGGCCAGCTGTTCGGCTTCCTCGGCGTGCTGCTGGCCCTGCCGGTGGCGGCGGTGGTGATGGTGGTGCTGCGCTGGCTGCATGCGCGCTACACCGAGAGCTCGCTGTATGGCGGCGAGGGCGACAGCGCGCACCGGCAGAGCCGACGCGAGAGTCGCGCATCGGCGCGGCGCGCCGAAGGCGCCGACGCCCGCATCCAGGCCGAGCCTGCGACCGGCGCGAAGGCCAGCGCCGCGCAGGAGCCACTGGCTGCTGCGGCGACGCATGACGCCGCCGGCGAGCCCCTCGACGCTTCGACGACCCCACGCGAGGGCAGCGGCAAGCGCCGCCGCCGTCGGCGTGGCCCGCGCGGCGGCGGAGAACAGCCGGCGTGAGCGTGCCGCAGCTGCCGCTGAACCTGCGCGCGGCGCAGGCGGCGGGTTTCGATGATTTCGAAGGCAGCGCCGAAGCGGTGGCGCTGCTGCGCGCCAGCGCGCTGGGTGAAGCGTCGGGTTCGGTGTTCCTGGACGGCCCCACCGGCAGCGGTCGCAGCCACCTGCTGCTGGCTACGGTGGCAGAGGCGCGGCGCGCAGGGCGCGAAGTTCACTACGTCCCGCTGGCGACGCTGGGCGCGCGCGCCGTCGATGCGCTGCAGGCGATCGAGGGCACAGGCCTGATCGCGCTCGACGACCTGCAGGCCGTACTGGGCGAGCGCGAGCGCGAGATCGCCGTGTTCGCCCTGCACAACCGCGCCCACGATCGCGGCGGACAGCTTGTCTACGCGGCCGATGCCAGCCCGCAGGGCCTGCCGCTGGTGCTGCCCGACCTGCGCTCGCGCCTGCAGCAGTGCAGCCGTTTCTCGCTGGGCGCGCTCGACGACGAGGCCCGCCGTCGCGTGCTGAAGCGCCGCGCACATGCGCGCGGGCTGGAGCTGGACGAACCGGTGCTCGACTACCTGTTCCGTCGCCATTCGCGCGACCTGCAGACCCTGACCCGCCTGCTCGATCGGCTGGATCGCGAAAGCCTGGCGGCCCAGCGCAGGATCACCGTGCCGTTTCTGCGGGCGCTGTTGGGACTGGGCGTTTAGCTCGATCCGAATGCTGATGCCAGCGCGGCGTCTCTCGCGGTCGTAGGGTGGACAAGCGCAGCGCAACCACCAGAACCTTGCCCCGGTCCGACAGCCCGCATGCACGCGGGCGAGGCGCGGCGCAGAACCTCGCCCCGGTCCGGCTGCCGTAGGGTGCGCGTGTCGCGCACCAGGTCCATCCGATGGCCCCGATGGGTGCGGGTTCGCGAGCTCCGGTGCACCGCAGGCGCACCCTACGCGCACAGCGGCTGTGGCTCCGATGCCGGCGCGGCGTCTCTCGCGGTTGTAGGGTGGATAAGCGCAGCGCATCCACCAGAACCTCGCCCCGGTCCGGCAGCCCGCGTGCACGCGGGCGAGGCGCGGCGCAGAATCTCGCCCCGGTCCGGCTGCCGTAGGGTGCGCGTGTCGCGCACCAGGTCCATCCGATGGCCCCGATGGGTGCGGGTTCGCGAGCTCCGGTGCACCGCAGGCGCACCCTACGCGCACAGCGGCTGTGGCTCCGATGCCGGCGCGGCGTCTCTCGCGGTTGTAGGGTGGATAAGCGCAGCGCATCCACCAGAACCTCGCCCCGGTCCGACAGCGCGCCTGCACGCTGGCCTGCCGCAGCCCAGGGCGTTTCGCGTTGTTATCCCAGCTGCGACCACTCCACCGCTTCATCGGCCAGCAGCACCGGGATGCCGTCGTCGATGCGGTAGGCGCGGCTGCCGTTGGCGGTGATCAGGCCTTCCTTCCAGGCCTGCGCGAGCACCTGCCCATCGGCCTGCTTCACGCTGCCGGCCGCAATCGCCGCGTTGAGCGCGGCCAGCCGTTGCGCGTCCAGCATCTGCAGCGGCTGGCGGGTCAGCGGGCAGCACAGGATTTCAAGCAGGCGCGGATCAAGGGCCATGGAAGGTCGCCGTGAGGGATGACAAGCCCGCGATTGTCGGCCATGGGGCCAGGCGCTGCAAAGCGCGCGTCGCACGGCCCGTCTACACTGTGCGGCTTCCGGCGGGGCAGGGTGCCCGCGCCGGCCTTGCTATCGCCATGCGGAGGCCGCAGCCGATGACGCAGCACACGCCCGCCGCCCACACTTCCGCGCCGCTGGTTGGCGTGGTGATGGGCTCGCGTTCCGACTGGGACACCATGCAGCACGCCGTGCAGCGCCTTGAGGCCCTGGGCGTGCCGCACGAAGTGCAGGTGGTCAGCGCACATCGCACCCCCGACCTGCTGTTCCAGTACGCCGAAGCCGCGGAATCGCGCGGCCTGCGCGCGATCATCGCCGGCGCCGGCGGCGCTGCCCATCTGCCCGGCATGCTGGCCGCCAAGACCGCCGTGCCCGTGCTCGGCGTGCCGGTGCAGTCGAAGGCGCTCAACGGCTTGGACTCGCTGCTGTCGATCGTGCAGATGCCGGCCGGCATTCCCGTAGCCACCTTCGCCATCGGCGTCGCCGGCGCGGCCAATGCCGGCCTGTTCGCCGCCAGCCTGCTGGCCGCGGACCACCCCGCGATCCGTGACGCGCTGGCCGCGTTCCGCGCCAAACAGACCGAGGACGTGCTGGCCCACCCCGACCCGAGGCAGGCATGAGCGAGCGCAGCCTGATCCGCGTCGGCGTGCTCGGCGGCGGCCAGCTTGCGCGCATGCTGGCCCTGGCCGGTGCGCCGCTGGGCACGAAGTTCCTCATGCTCGACACCGACGCCAACGCCTGCGGCGGACAGGTCGCCGCGCTGATGCAGGCCGACTACCGCGACCTCGATGCGCTGGGCCGCTTCGCCGCGCAGATCGACATCGCCACCTTTGACTTCGAGAACGTCCCCGCCGACAGCGCCGCCTGGCTGGCCGAGCGCGTGCCGGTGTTCCCCAACCCGCGGGCCTTGGGCGTGGCCCAGGACCGCATGGCCGAGAAGTCGCTGTTCCGCGGGCTCGGCATCGGCACTCCAGCGTTCGCCGCGGTCGACACGCTCGACCAGCTTCGTGCAGCGGTCGAACAGATCGGCCTGCCGAGCATTCTCAAGACGCGTCGCCTGGGCTACGACGGCAAGGGCCAGTACCGCCTGCGCCAGCCGGCCGACATCGAGGCCGCCTGGGCCGCGCTCGCGCATGGCCAGCCGCAGGCCAGCCTGATCCTCGAAGCCTTCGTGCCCTTCGACAGCGAGCTGTCGGTGGTCGGCGTGCGCGGTCGCGACGGCGAGTTCCGCAGCTATCCGCTGACCCGCAACTGGCACCACGAGGGCATCCTGTCGCTGAGCCTGGCGCCGGCCGAAGTCTCCGACGACATCGCCGCGCGCGCCGTGGCGCACGCGCAGGCCCTGGCCGACGCGCTCGACTACGTCGGCGTGTTCGCGCTGGAGCTGTTCGAGAAGGGCGGCGCGCTGCTCGCCAACGAAATGGCCCCGCGCGTCCACAACAGCGGCCACTGGACCATCGAAGGCGCAGTCAGCAGCCAGTTCGAGAACCACCTGCGCGCCGTGCTCGGCCTGCCGCTGGGCGACACCGCCACGCGCGGCCACAGCGCCATGCTCAACTGGATCGGCGAGCTGCCCGACTGCGCCGCCGCACTCACCGTGCCCGGCCTGCACTGGCACGACTACGGCAAGAGCGCGCGCGCCGGCCGCAAGGTCGGCCACGCCACCCTGCGCGCCGACAGCGCCGCCCAGCTGGCCGATGCGCTGGAGCGGGCCGGGCAGGTGCTGCAGCGGCAGCCGCAGGTCCAGCCTGCGATCGACGCGCTGCGCGGCTGAAAGGGCCACTCTCCCCCGGCAAGCGGTGCGGGAGCGCACAGCGGCTGCCGGTGGCAGCCTAAGCTCTCGCAGTCCGAGCAACGCGAGGGCAGCTTGGCGACAGGGCCGGGCGAAGCGAGTGCTACCCGTCCTGGGGCCCCAGCTCAGCGCCCGACAGCATTGCCGTTCGCCTCATGCCCCGCCGCAAAGCCCCTCTCCCCGTGGGAGAGGGGTTGGGGAGAGGGCCGGGCGAAGCGACCGCTGCCCCTCTTGACGCCCCCGCCCAGCTCGGCTTCCCCTGCTCCAAGCCCCCATGCCCGATTCGATCGCCCTAGGCCCCCTGCTGCTGCCCACCCACGCCCTGCTTCTGCTCATCGCGACGGCTGCTGCGCTGGGCGTGCTCAGTCTGCTGCGCGATGCCGAGCCGCCGCTGCGCGCCCGTGCCGAGGCACGCCTGTTCATCGCGCTGGTCCTGGGCCTTCTGGGCGCCCGCATTGGATGGGTCCTGCGCCACTGGCAGGCCTACGCCGACAGCCCTGGCTCGCTGCTGGCCTTCCGCGATGGCGGCTATGACCCATGGATCGGCCTCGTCGTGGGCGCCGTCGCCGTTCTGGTCATGGCGGTTCGGCAGCCCGGTGAGCGACGCGCTGAAGCCGCGCCTGCGGCAAACCTCGCACAAGCCTCGCCAGAGGCAAGCCTCGCTGAAGCCGCGCCCGAGGCGAGCCGCTGGCACAGCCGAGCCGCACCTTGCGCCACCGCCCATGCGCGAGGAAGCAACTCTCCGCCCCGCGGCGGCCGCACGCCTCAACCCCTGGCAACGCCTCCTGCTGATCCCCGCCGCCGCCGGCCTCAGCGTCCTGCTTGCCGGCCAGATCCTGCTCGGCCTGCACGACCGCGCCAGCGCCACGCCGCTGCCGCAGATGCAGGTGCTCGACCTCGACGGTCGCCCGCAGCGCCTGCCCACAGGGCAGGGCAGGCCGCAGGTCATCAACCTCTGGGCCAGCTGGTGCGCGCCCTGCCGACGTGAAATGCCGGCCTTCGCCCGCGTCCAGGCGCTGCGCCCCGACGTCGACTTCGTCTACCTCAACATCGGCGAAAGCCCCGCCGAGATCGCTGCCTTCACCCGCACTCTGGCCCTGCCGCTGGCGCCGATCTGGCGCGATCCGGCCGGTAGCGTGCCCGAGCGCCTGCAGGTCCGCGGCTACCCGACGACGCTGATCGTCGACGGCGAAGGCCGCCTGCTGCATCGACGCAGCGGCGAGCTGTCGGAGGCGAGCCTGAAGGCGCTGCTGCCGCCGCGACGCTGAGCCGGCGCAGGGCAGGCCGACGCGGCGCCTTCGAGAAGCAGAGCTCCCGCGATACATCGTCGCTCCGCCAAGACCGGCGGTTTGTAGAACTAGCGTGCTCGCGACCCCGTTCGTCGTCGCCCCCGCGAAGGCGGGGGCCCAGCAGACACTGGCCTCACCCTCGAGAGCCCTGGATCTCCGCCTCCGCCTTCGCGAGGACAGGCGCTTCGCGGGGATGACAAACCCCGCGTTCATCCGAGAGCACCCACCTCGCCACGCGTCGCCCAGAAGTGCACAGGCCAGGCTGCCGGCGGAGATCGGCCAGCGCCAACCCGACGGGTGGGCCAGGGCCCAACCTATGCAAAGTCGCTGGGTGGCCCGGGCACGCCCTATGCCTAGGTCGCCCTGCTGACCAAGGCCGACCCCGTGCGAGCGCTCCTCACTGGGCCAGGGGCTCACCCCGTCCGAGCGACACCACGGCCACCGCGGTCCCGCGCCGCCAGCCCCCACTCCCCCGAATCACAATGCCCCGAAACCACAGCGTCCCCGCCTTCGTCACTCCGCCCGAAGTTCCACTCTGCGAACCCTGTCGCGCTGCGATCCGCGCCCGGAAACGCTGGTCGGTGGCGGTCTACCGGCTGTCCGGCACCTGAAGAACTGGCGCCAAGTCCGCGATACTGTTCGCCTCGGAGCAAACCGGAGGCAGCCATGACCCCGCTCGAACGACCCCGCCACACGGGGTTCAGCGTCGTTGAACTGATGATCACCGTGGCGATTGTCGCGATCATCGCGACCGTCGCGCTACCCAGTTTCAACGAGCTGATCGTGCAGAACCGCCTGAGCTCGCAGGCCAACGAACTCGTCGCGGGCGCCAGTCTGGCGCGCACCGCCGCCATCGAGACCAACTCCGGTGGCGGTCTCTGTCCCGCCAATGCGACCCTGTCCGGCTGCGGCGGCGGCTGGCAGAACGGCTGGGTGGCCTGGGCGGACGCCAATGGCAACGGGAACCCCGACGCCGACGAGGTGCTGTCAGTGGGCACCATCAACCAGAGGGATGTGCTCGCCGGGCTGCCTGAGATCCGTTTCGACGGCCGCGGTCGTCGCGTGGAGCCTGCCGCGGGTGCCGGCAATGCAACGCTGCAGCTCAGTGCTGTGATATGCCCGAGTGGAAAAGGCTTTGTGCGCACGCTCACAGTGAGCCCCGTAGGTTCGGTCAGTACCGGCAAGAGGACCTGCCCATGAGCCGCGTCAAGAGTCGACGCCAGGCGGGCGTGTCCCTGATTGAAGTGATGATTGCGGTGGTCGTGCTGTCCATCGGCCTCTTGGGCGTGGGCACCCTGATGGCGGTGTCCCTGCGCAATACGCAGAGCGCCGGCTACCGCACACAGGCTGCCGATATCGCCTACGAGTTCACCGACATCGCGCGGGCCTATATCGCTGACGGCGCCAACAGCAAGGCCCAGCAGCTGCGACGCAACGCTTTCAGTGCCCCGAACTGCAACATCGCTGTGGCGCCGGGCTACGACTGCGGCAACGGCTCCAGGGCGTTGGACTGCGATCTCGCGCGCGTTGACGAGCGCGTCTGTCGCGCGCTGCCCGATGGGCGGATCCGCGCCAACTTTGCTCCCGTTGCCGGTGGTGGCAACCGTTTGGCCCTCACCGTGGATATCTGCTGGAGCGACGATCGCAGTCAGACCGCCCAGCAGACCGCCAACTGTTCGTCGGACGGCGAATCCCTGTTTCGCCTGGTCACCGAGATCTGAGGACGGCCCGTGCACGCCAACTATTCCAACCGCCGCCGCAGCACCGGTCTCTCACTGATCGAAGTCATGATCGCCCTGGTCATCGGTATTGTGCTGCTGACCGGCATCATGCAGATTTTTGGCTCCACCCAGCTCGCCTTCTCGACTGCAGAGGGGGCCTCGCGGGTACAGGAGAACGCCCGTTTTGCGTTCGACATGCTGCGCAATGACGTACGCATGGCTGCGCACGTGGGCTGCCGCAGTGTGCGAACGTACGCATCGGCTGAGAATGCGCTGTTCAATCACGCCGCCAACCCCTCCACCAACTTCGCCGCGGCGCCCTTCGCCCTGCGCGTTGACATGGCCATGGAGGCCTTCGAGTTCGTAGGCAGCGGCCCAGGCCAGGCGGTTGATCTGAGCGGCGGCGTCTCGGCGGGCGTCGGTGCGGGCAGCTTCGCGCCGCCTTTGCCAGCCGACCTCGCAGAGGTCACCGGAGACGCTGTGCGCGGCAGCGACATCATCGTCTTGCGCTACCTCAGTGGCGAGAACATTCGCAGCGTGCTCCCGAACCTCGCGACCAACACCCTGAGCGTTTTAAATCCGCTGGACGCCGGTTTCATGCGGCGTGGGCAGATCTATGGAATCTCCAATTGTGAAAGGCTCTCGCTGGTGCAGGCTCAGTCGGACGGCCCACTGGTTGCCGCCGGCAGCGGCGGTGTCAACGCAGTCAACTGGGTTGCACAGGAAGAGGGCTTTGCGCCGCCCGCGACCTCGGTTCACCGCTATGAGTACGTTGTCTACTACGTCGGCATCGACGCTGCGAGCGGTGAGCCTTCTCTGATGATGCGGCGGCTGGACACGGGGCGTGCCAGTCTGGCTTCTGGCCCGCAGTCGGTGGTCGAGGGCGTGGAATCGATGCAACTGGTGTTCGGTGCTGATGTTGGTGCGGGGCGCGACGATGTCGTGGATCGCTACTTCACCGCTGCTGGCGTGCTTGGCTTGGACGCAGATCCGCGCGAAGCGTGGAGTCGCGCGCTGAGTGTCCGTGTCGGCCTGCTGATGCGTAGTGCCAACCCGGCTGGCGCCCTGCGTGATGACACCTCGCCGCCGATACGAGTCGCCGACACTGCCTTCACGGTCGCCGAGGATCGCCGCGTGCGCCAGGCCTTTGAAACCGCCATCACCATGCGCAACCGCGTCAGGAACTGAGCCATGAATACACGTCTGTCCCGCCGCCTGCTTCTGAGCTCGTCTGCCCACCGGCAGGGCGGTGCTGCACTGCTGGTCTCCCTGATCATCCTGATCATGCTGAGTCTGCTGGCGATCTCCGCTTCGCAGGTGACTTCCCTGCAGGAGAAGATGGTCCAGGCCTACTGGTCCGATGTCCGCGCATTCGCGGCCGCAGAAGAGCGCCTCAGAGTTCGCGAAAGAACCCTGCGCGAAATCTCCCGTACGGAAGAATGCCCCGTGCTTGACGACGAGGGGCCGGCGCCCAGTTGGATCAACCCCAATCAGCGGCCCACCGAAATAGCCAACCACTCGGCTCTTCTTGGTCGTGGCGAGTGGTCGCGTGGGAGCGGCGTGGAAAACAGCAGCCGTAATGGTCCGCGTCTCGCCTTCGAGTGCTCGTACTTCCTGCTCAGTGCGTCCGATACCGACACCCGCAACGCCGCCGACGCCAATTCCTGGGCCGTGGTCCAGTCCATCTTCGTGCCCTGAGCTTCCGGAGCCCCTTGCCATGAACGCCCTCCGATCCTCCCTGGCCAGCGCCGCCGCAGCGATCGTGCTGCTGGCCGGCTTCTCCGCTCCGGCGCAGGCCGAATTCAACATCGCCCAGTACCCGCTGTTCATCCAGCAGCCGATCAAGCCTGCCTTCATCATGGCGGTCGACAACTCGGGCTCGATGACTGCCGAAACCAATCTGGCGGGCCGTGACGGCTTCCCGGCCACCCGCGGTTTCTCCCAGAGCACCCTGCACTGCACGGCCTTCAACACCAGTGGTCTGTGCACCAACTGGGCCACCAGCAATATCCAGCGCAACGATTTCTTCAACACCGCCGGCCAGCTGCAGGACGGCGAAACCGCTGCGACCGGCGGCACCGGCGGCAGCCTGCAGGCGGCCCCGCACCTGTTCCTGTACCCCGGCAAGTTCACCGGCTTCGGCGGCTCTTTCGGTCTCGCGCCCATTGATGCGCACGGCTTCGCGCGCTCGCCCGAGTTCAATCCGCTGTACTTCAATCCGACGCGCACCTACGAGCCCTGGTTGAACTATGACGGCACCACCCGCCGTGCGCCGGCCAGCATCACCGCGGCACGCGTCCACCCCGACCAGACTGGCAACGCCTTCAACCTGACCACACAGCGCGAGGTGACCTCGGAGGACACCATGCGTTACCGCGTGTTCCGCGGCACGCGCTTGCAGACGGGCACCCGCTACCGCGGCACCTGTACCCGCCTGCCCAACACCGGCACCAACTGGTTGACCCTGCAGAGCGACGCCATCGTCGACGCCAACTGCGATCTGTATTTCAGCTACTACCCGGCCACCTTCTATCTGGGGCTGACTTCACCGGTGCCGCCCGGCTTCAACCCCCTGAATCGCGTTCTGGCTCTGGACGCCTGCGGCATCGGCTGCAACATGTTCCGTTACGAGATCCGCTCGGCCAACTACACCAGCGCCTCGGCCTACAACACCGCCATCCAGAACTTCGCCAACTGGTTCCAGTACCACCGAAACCGCGCGCTGGCGATGAGCTACGCCATGAGCGAGTCCTTCCGCGACGTCGACTTCATGCGCATCGGCTACTTCCGCATCAACGATGGCGAACCTGCGCTGACCATGCGCGACATGGAAACCAGCGCTGGCAAGCAGGCCCTGTACACCGATTTTCACGCTCTGAACACTACCGGCAGCACGCCCAACCTGCGCGCGGTCAACCATATCGGCAATCAGTTCAAGCGAACCGATGGCGGGGCGCCCATTCGCCTGGCCTGCCAGATCAATGCCGGCATGCTGTTCACCGACGGCTATGCCAATCTCGCGATCTCCGGCGTGGGCAATGTCGATGGCGGCATGGGCGTTCCCTTTGCCGACGACCACAGCAACACCATGGCCGATACGGCGACCCAGTTCTATCTGAACCCGCTACGCACCGGCCCGGCCTTCCCGGCCGGCATCGTGCCGGTGCCGGCCGCCTGTAACGCCTCCAACCCGGATCCGCGGCTCGATTGCCAGAACTTCCCGCACATGAACTTCCACGCCATCACCTTCGGTGCGCGTGGTCGCATCTTCACACCTGAGAACCCGGTCGACCCCTTCGTCACGCCCGTGACCTGGCCTCCCTTCGAGTCGGGTCAGCGCAGCACCATCGACGACCTCTGGCACGCCACCGTCAACACCCGTGGCCGCATGATCCAGGCCAACCAGCCGGAGGACATCGCCTCGGCGCTCACCGAGATCATCCAGGACGTGCTCGACCGCTCGCGTCGCGCGGGCGGCGTGGCGGGCTCCAGCTCGCGCATCGACGCCGGCTTCCTGGCCTACATCCCCGAGTACTCCGGCGACGACTGGACCGGCGACCTCAAGGCTTACGCCCTGCAGAGCAACGGCCAGCTGGCGGCCACGCCCACCTGGAGTGCGGCGGAGAAGCTTGCCTCGGTGCCGGCCGGTTCCCGCAACATCTTTGCGGTGCGCGACCTGGCGGGCAGCTTCAGCCTGGTGCCCTTCAGTGTAAGCGGCCTTGGCGGCGCCACCGGTGCTCAGGACGCTCTTGGTATCACGCCTGCCGACATCGCCGAGATGGGCAATGCGACCATCGACCAGATCGTTGCCTACCTGCGCGGCGATCGCAGCCGCGAAGTGATCAATGGCGGCCCGCTGCGCACCCGCAGTGCTGCGATCGGCGACATCCTCAACTCGCAGCCGGCGCTCAACAACGCCGCCAACTTCGGCTACTCGATGCTCGCGCCCTCGGAAGGCGGCGGCGCCACCGGCCCCGGCAGCTATGGCGCCTATGTGGCCGCCAAGCGCTCGCGACCACCGCTGGTCTTTGTGGGCTCCAACGACGGCATGCTGCATGCCATCAGCTCGGGCCCCGCCGGTGGCGAAGTGAAGTTCAGCGTCATTCCGAACTCCGTGCTCGGCTACATGGGGGAGCTGCCCAAGCAGGGCTATCAGCACCTCTACTATGTCGACGGTTCGCCGACCCAGCACGATGTGCGCATCGGCAGCTCGTGGCGCACCATGCTGCTCAGCTACAACGGTGCCGGCGGCAAGTCGATCATGGCCCTGGACGTCACCAATGCCGCCTCTGGCTTCGGCACCGACAACTTCCTGTGGGAGTTCCGCCATCCAAATCTTGGCCATGTTGTCAACCCGCCGACTGCCGCCCTCCTGGAGAGCGGCGACTGGGCCGTGTTCGCCGGCAATGGCCTGAACAGCAGCGACAACCGCGCGCGTCTGATGGTGCTGGACGCCGCCAACGGCGGGCTCCGCGAAAGCATCGTGGTGGGCGCAGGCTCAGCCAGTGACCCCAACGGCCTCACCTCGGCCGTTCCGATGGACACCGATTTCAACGGCAAGGTCGACACCGTCTACGGCGGCGACATGCACGGCAACGTCTGGAAGTTCACCGTCGGCGCCTCCGGCTCGTTCAGCGCTGGCAGCCTGCTGTTTACCGCCACCGACTCGGGCGGCACTCGCCAGCCGATCACCGGCACCATCGACTCCGCCCCACACCATATCGAGGGTCAGATGGTGGTGTTCGGCACGGGCAAGTACGTCGAAGTGGGTGACAATCTGCCCAACGCTCCGGCCACTACCCAGGTCCAGACCCTGTACGGCATCTGGGACAAGAACGATGGCTCTGCCGTCGGTGCGCGCAGCAACCTGCAGCCCCAGCAGATCACCGGTTCGAGCACCAGCAACGGTCGCGAGTCGCGTCAGCTGAGCAGCAATACCGTCAACTGGGACACCCAGCGCGGCTGGTACCTGGACCTCAGCGTCGGTTCGGCCGAAGGCGAGCGCTCGGTCGGGCGGCCGCGAGTCCTTCTGGGCAGCGTTGCTTTCACCACGCTGGAGCCGCAGGGCGACGAGTGCAGCCCGGGCGCCCTGAACCGCCTCTACCTGATGCGCCTGCTGACCGGTGCGCCCGCCCTGAATCTCAACAACGGCGACAGCAGTACGGGTTCGGTGGTGATCAGTCAGGGCGGGCCTGTGTTCGAGCCGCCGATTGGTGTCATCTCGCCGCCGGGCTCCGGCCCGCGCCCAGACCCGGATGACCCGAACAACGGCAACGGCGGTCTCCCGGTCGACCTGGACGATGGCCCCAACTGCACGGTGCGCTTGGGCTTCCTCGGACCGGATGGCTTCGGAGACATCGGTGTTATCAACTGCGGTCGCCAGTCGTGGCGCCAGCTCCAATAAGCGGTGGCGCCGGCTGCGGCCGGCGCCGCTTTCACCCAATGCTCCACAGCACCCCAGGGGGGGCCATGAACACACCTACGCAGCGTCGCCGCGCCGGCTTTTCCTTGATCGAGCTGATGATCGTGGTCGCGGTTCTCGGCATCCTCGCCTCGATCGCCTGGCCGAGCTATGTCGAGCATGTGCGGACCTCGCGGCGCGCCGAGGCGAAGTCGGCCCTGCAGGCGGCGGCGCAGTGCATGGAGCGCTTCAACACCTCCAACCAGACCTTCGTCGGAGGCCAGGCGCGCTGCCCGCTTCCGCCCAACGATTTCTACAACCTGAATTACGCGAACATCGCCCGCAACACCTTCACCGTCACCGCCCAGCCCACGGGTGGTCAGTCCAGCGACCCCTGCGGCCTGCTGGGCTTGAACCAGGCCGGTGCCAAGACGGCCCAGGGCGGCGGCAGCTGCTGGTAGCGCAAGCGCGGCCGCGCCGCCAAGCTGGAACCATCAACCCGCGCCGAGCTGCCAGCCCGGTGCGGGTTCTTTTTTGGCCGCGTTTGGCGCTCATCGCGCGCGCAGCGGCGCTTTGAACCGCGCATCGCGTCGTCACGCTGTCCGTCAGCCGCGATGCAGGAAAGCGACGCCTCGCATCGAACGGAGCAGAAGAGGGCAGTCCGCCTACGGCGCATAAGCGCAGCGCATGCGCCGAGGGATATCGCCCCAGGAGCTTCCGCTCACAAAGCTGCCGCTGCCAAGAGATGTCGCTTCTAAAGAGATCTCGCCCCAATCGCCAAGCTCCGCGACAGACACGGCCCGACGCCTCACTGCCTGTAGCGTCCGCGCGCCTCGTCTCCGATCACGAAGTGGCTTCCCTCGCCCTTGCCGGCGGATGCGCTGCGCTTATCCGCCCTACAACTCGTGTGACGCAGAGCATCCAACAAAGCCACAGCGCACTGGGCGCGTAGGTACTCAAAGCGCAGCGAACGTGCCAGAACCTCGCCCCAGGCTCCCGTGCTCGTAGGGTACATAAGCGCAGCGCATGTACCGGAACCACGCCCCAGGCTGCCGTGCGCGTAGGGTACATAAGCGCAGCGCATGTACCGGAACCTCGCCCCAGACTCCCGTGCGCGTAGGGTACATAAGCGCAGCGCATGTACCGGAACCTCGCCCCAGGCTCCGCCACCTCGCCCAAAGCCCAAGCGCACGCCGTAGTCGTGGGAATCACGCGCGCCTGTCGCTCCGTTCAAGCCGAGGCTTCCCGCGAACTCGCTGGCGGATGCGCTGCGCTTATCCGCCCTACGACTCGAGTGACGCGGAGCATGGAACAAAGCCGCCGCGCACTGGGCGTGTCCCTGCGTCCGCGCGCATCGATTGCCTTGGGCCACATCGCGCTTGGCCCTGCCTCCGACACGGCGCCAAACGCCCGCGTGTGAAGACCCGCCGCGCCCTCTGCAGGCGCGCACACTGACAAAAAACGTCAGCTTTGGCCTGCGCGGTCGGCTGTCGCTGCCGGGGCAGCGGGGCAGGGCGTGAGGCCGAACACAGACCGCTGCGCGGCATAACAAGGGTGCGATCGAGAAGCGTGAGCCAGCGCCGCAAAGCGCAGCAAAACAAGGGCTCTGCGCGAATCTGCGTAGCCGCGCACGGACTTGGCATGCTTGCTGCTAGACCCTGTGCACACGGTGTAGCGCTGGCTCGAAGGGCCAGGGACAAGGCGAAGCAGCCAGTTCCGCACCGTGCAAAGGCAGCATCCAACCTACTGTTCTCCGGGAGACACACCATGAAGAAGCAAGCCGGTTTCACCCTGATCGAACTGATGATCGTTGTCGCGATCATCGGCATCCTGGCCGCCATCGCCCTGCCGGCCTACCGTGACTACACCCAGCGTTCGGCCAACGGCGCCTGCCAGGCCGAGGCCAAGGCCTACATCGGCAGCGCGATCGCTGCCGCAGCGCAGAACGATCCGGTCAACTTCCCGATCCCCACGTGGGACCCGCTTGCCCAGGCTTGCGCGACCGCTCCGAGCCTGACCGCGGCGGATTGGAGCAACGGCGCCGTGCTTCGCTACATTCCGCAGGAACGCGGCAACGTGGCGATCCTGCAGAACGTCGATTGCAACGCCGGCACCGGCACCTGCACCTTGGTGCCGTAAGGGCGGGATGAAGCGAGCCTTACTCTTAGGGGCGGCTCGCTACGCTCTAGAAAGGCCCCGGGTTGTCCGGGGCCTTTTTTTGCGAGTTGTGTAGTCGCTGTTCCGCGCAGACCTTTGCTCAACCGGAGGCTGTGCAAGGCAATCGCCGTTTGGAGGGGGCAAAAGCGGTTGCCAGAGAGCAGCATTCAAAGGTCGGTCGCTTTGCATTTCGTGACAGTTCTCGCGAAACGGCCTTTCCGCCCGTCCGCACTTGCTGTGCTTCCGCAGAAGCATGCGGTAAAGTCCCGTTCAGACAGGCTTTAGCGGAGCAGCACCCATGAACGGCCCAGCCACCGTCAACCTGGTGGGCATCACCGGCATTGCCCGCCGCCTGGTGCAGGACGGCCATCTGGGCGAGGCCGACGCGCGGAAGGCCCTGGACGAGACCGGCAAGGACAAGTCGCCGATCACCCAGTGGCTGCTGAGCCGCGGCCTGGTCAGCGGCAGCCATATCGCCCAGGCCCAGGCGGTCGAATTCGGCATGCCGATGATCGACGTCGCGGCCATGGACCCGACGCAGATGCCGGTCAAGCTGATCGATGAGAAGCTCATCACCGGCCACCGGGCCCTGCCGCTGTTCAAGCGCGGCAGCCGCCTGTTTGTCGGCATCGCCGACCCCACCAATACCCGCGGCCTCGATGAGATCAAATTCGCCGCCAACCTGGTGGTGGAGCCCATCCTGGTGGCGGTGGACCAGCTGGAAAAGGCGATTGATGCGGCGCTCAGCGCCGCCGATGCCACCGTCGCCGGCATGGAGGAAGACGAGGGTCTGGAGAACCTCGAGCTGGGCGATGCCGGCGAGGACGGCGATGCCGGCGGCGGTGTCGATGCCAAGGGCGACGACACCCCGGTGGTTCGCTTCGTCAACAAGATGCTGGTGGACGCGATCAAGCGCGGCGCCTCCGATATCCACTTCGAGCCCTACGAAACCGAATACCGCGTGCGCTTCCGCATGGACGGCATTCTCAAGTCGGTGGCCAAGCCGCCTGTCAAGCTGAGCCCGCGCATCGCCTCGCGCCTGAAGGTGATGTCGGCTCTGGACATCGCAGAAAGACGGGTGCCGCAGGACGGCCGCATCAAGCTCAACCTGTCCAAGACCAAGTCCATGGACTTCCGCGTCAGCACCTGCCCGACCCTGTTCGGCGAGAAGATCGTGCTGCGTATCCTCGACGGCTCGGCGGCCAAGCTCGGCATCGACAAGCTGGGCTACGAGGACGACCAGAAGAAGCTGTTTCTGGAGGCCATCGAAAAGCCCTACGGCATGGTGCTGGTGACCGGCCCCACCGGCTCGGGCAAGACCGTGTCGCTGTATACGGCGCTGAATATCCTCAACACCGAAGGCCGCAATATCAGCACGGTCGAAGACCCGGTCGAAATCCGCGTGGCCGGCATCAACCAGGTGCAGCAGAACAACAAGCGCGGCATGACCTTCGCCGCCGCCCTGCGCAGCTTTCTGCGCCAGGACCCGGACGTGATCATGGTCGGCGAGATCCGCGACCTGGAAACCGCAGAGATCGCGGTGAAGGCCGCGCAGACCGGCCATATGGTGCTCAGCACCCTGCACACCAACGATGCCCCGCAGACCGTCAGCCGCCTGATGAACATGGGCATCGCGCCCTACAACATCATCAGCTCGGTGACCCTGGTGATCGCCCAGCGCCTGGCTCGCCGCCTGCACGACTGCAAGCGCCGCATCGAGCTGCCCAAGCCGGCCCTGCTGGCGGAGGGTTTCACCGAGGAAGACATCGCTGCCGGCATCAACCTGTACGAAGCCGTCGGCTGCGACGAGTGCAACGAGGGCTACAAGGGCCGCACCGGCATCTACCAGGTCATGCCGCTGACCGAGGAGATCCAGGCGATCATCCTGCAGGGCGGCAATGCCATGCAGATCGCCGATGCGGCGATCCGCTCGGGCATCAATGACTTGCGCAAGTCGGCCCTGCTGAAGGCCCGCAACGGCGTCACCAGCCTTGCCGAAATCAACCGCGTCACCAAGGACTAAGTCATGGCCGTAGCCACCAAGAACGCCGCGCGCCCCGCCGCCCGCGCCCTGCCCAAGCGCCAGGGCAGCGAACTGCAGACCTTCGTCTGGGTTGGCAAGGACAAGCGCGGCACCGTGATGAAGGGCGAGCAGCTGGCCAAGAACGCCAACCTGCTCAAGGCCGAGCTGCGCCGCCAGGGCATCGTGCCCAGCGTGGTCAAGCCGCGCCCCAAGCCACTGTTCGGCAAGAGCGGTGCCACCATCACGCCCAAGGACATCGCGATCTTCAGCCGTCAGATCGCGACCATGATGAAGTCGGGCGTGCCGGTGGTGCAGAGTTTCGAGATCATCGCCGGCGGCCAGACCAACCCGCGCATGAAGGCGATGCTGGAGGACATCAAGTCCAATATCGAGAGCGGCAGCACCCTGTACGAGGCGCTGAGCAAGCATCCGGCGCAGTTCGACGAGCTCTACTGCAATCTGGTGCGCGCCGGCGAAGGCGCCGGCGTGCTCGACACCGTTCTCGACACCATCGCGACGTACAAAGAGAGCACCGAAGCGCTGAAATCGAAGATCAAGAAGGCCCTGCTGTATCCCAGCATCGTCATCTTCGTCGCTGGCCTGGTCTCGGCCCTGCTGCTGATGTTCGTGGTGCCGCAGTTCGAACAGGTGTTCAAGAGCTTCGGCGCCGACCTGCCGGCCTTCACTCAGCTGGTCATGGGCATGTCGCGCTGGATGGTCAGCTACTGGTGGCTGGTACTGATTGTCGTGGTGGGCTCTGGCGTGGCCCTGGTGCAGGCCAACAAGCGCAGCTATGCCTTCGCCCGCTTCAAGGACCGCATGCTGCTGCGCCTGCCGATCATCGGCCCGATCATGCATAACGCGGCGATTGCGCGCTTCGCGCGCACCCTGGCCACCACCTTCAAGGCCGGCGTGCCCCTGGTCGAAGCCATGGAAACCGTGGCCGGCGCCACCGGCAACATTGTGTATACAGAAGCCGTCAACAAGGTGCGTCAGGATGTCGCCGTCGGCTACCCGCTGAACACGGCGATGAAGCAGGTCAACCTGTTTCCGCACATGGTGCTGCAGATGACCGCCATCGGTGAGGAAGCCGGTGCGCTGGACACCATGCTGTTCAAGATCGCCGAGTTCTACGAGGCCGAAGTCAACAACGCCGTCGATAACCTGAGCACCCTGATCGAGCCGCTGGTGATGGTGGTGATCGGCGTGATTGTCGGCGGCCTGGTGATCGCCATGTACCTGCCCATCTTCAAGATCGCGGCGACCGTCGGGTGATCGAATTCCTGCAGCAGATGCCGGCGCTGGCCGTGGCCCTCGCCGGCGTCTTCGGCTTGGTCATCGGCAGCTTTCTGAACGTGGTGATCCTGCGCGTGCCGGAGCGCATGGAGTGGCAGTGGCGGCGCGACTGCCGCGAAACCTTGGAGCTGCCGCTGGGCGATGAGCCCGAGCCGCCGGGCATCGTGGTGCGCGCCTCGCACTGCCCGAAGTGCGGCTACACCCTCAAGCCCTGGCACAACATCCCGCTGCTGAGCTGGGTGGCGCTGCGCGGGCGCTGCGCCGGCTGCGGCACGGCGATCAGCCTGCAGTACCCGCTGGTCGAGTTGCTGACGGGTATCGCCTTCGCCGCGGTGGTCTGGCAGTTCGGGGTCAGCTGGGAGGCCCTGGCCGGGCTGGTGTTCACTGGCCTGCTGATCGCCATGAGCGGCATCGACGCCCGCACCACCCTGCTGCCCGACAGCCTGACCCTGCCCCTGCTGTGGATCGGCCTGCTGCTGAGCACGCAGGGCCTGTTCGTGGACATGGACCAGGCCATCTACGGCGCGGTGGTGGGCTACCTCGCGCTGTGGACGGTCTACTGGGGCTTCAAGCTGCTGACCGGCAAGGAAGGCATGGGCTACGGCGACTTCAAGCTGCTCGCCGCGCTGGGTGCCTGGTGCGGTGTCAGCGGCATCCTGCCGATCGTGCTGATCTCGGCCGTGGTCGGCGCGGTGTTCGGCAGCGTCTGGCTCGCAGTCCGCGGCCGCGACAAGGCCACGCCCATCCCCTTCGGCCCCTACCTCGCCGCCGCCGGCTGGATCCAGTTCCTCTGGGGCGAGCAGATCATCGCCGCCTATCTGAGCTATTCGGGGCTGGCGGGCTGAGGGCGAAGCGGAACGCCGAGGCGCGCGCATGCGCTCCGTTCGAGACAAGGCGTTTCTTGTTCTTGCCGGCGGATGCGCTGCGCTTATCCGCCCTACGACTCGAGCGACGCCTTGCGTTGAGCGAAGCCGAAGACAGCTGTGCACGTAGGGGACTCAAAGCGCAGCGCATGTACCTACGACTCGAGCGACGCCGTACAGGCAACAGAGCCGGCAGCCGCTGTGCGCGTAGGGTACATAAGCGCAGCGCATGTACCAGAACCCCGCCCCGCACATACGCTCCCAATCCGCTACCCTGCCTGTTGCTCCATCACTGAACATCCCATGGCGCTGAACGGCTTCGACCATGCCTGACTACCGGCGCGCGTGGATTCCTGGCGGGGTGTATTTCTTCACCGTGGTGCTCGAACAGCGGCGCCCGCTGTTCGACAGCGAGGCGAGGGTGGCGCTACTGCGCGAGGCGGTGCAGCGAACCCGCGCCGAGCGGCCCTTCACCATTGATGGCTTCGTGGTGCTGCCCGATCACCTGCACTGCCTGTGGCGGCTGCCCGAAGGCGATGCCGACTTCGCCGGGCGCTGGCGCGAAATCAAGAAACGCTTCACACGTGGCCTGGGGCTGCCGGCTTCCGAGCGGGTCTGGCAACGGCGCTTCTGGGAGCACGCCATCCGCGATGAGGTCGACTGGCGTCGGCATCTGGACTACATCCACTACAACCCGGTGAAGCATGGCCATGTGGCGCGACCGGGCGATTGGGCGTGGTCGAGCTTCAAGGCCAGCGTGGCGCGCGGCTGGTATCAACCGGGTTGGGGCGAATCCGAGCCTTTGAACCTGCGCGGCTTGGATGCGGAGTAGGCGTCACTAGCGTTCCCGGCTTCGTGCATCGCCTGGCGAGCGCGCGGACTTCGATAGATGCACGGCATCCCTCGCGCCAGCCGGCGGATGCGCTGCGCTTATCCGCCCTACGACTCGAGCGACGCCTTGCAGGCAACACAGCCGAAAGCTGCTGTGCGCGTAGGGTACATAAGCGCAGCGCATGTACCAGAACCTCGCCTCGCGCATCGCTCGATGCCGGGCTCGCGCCCATCGCCGCAGGCTTTCGCCTCGTTCGAGCCCAGGCATCCCTCGCCTTCGGCGCCGGATGCGCTGCGCTTATCCGCTCTACGACTTGAGCGACGCCTTGCAGGCAACACAGCCGAAAGCTGCTGTGCGCGTAGGGTACATAAGCGCAGCGCATGTACCAGAACCTCGCCTCGCGCTCGCATCAAGGCCTCGCCCCAGCCTGATATCAAGCCTTCGCCCGAGGCCTCACCCCTCGCGCCGCTTCGGCAGCGGCATGCGCACCTTCTCGACCACGGTGTAATCGCCTTCGATCACGTCGCTGGCCCGTTCGCGCGGGGCATTGGCGCCGCCGCGCAGCTTCCACCACAGGCTGCGCAGGCCGAAGCCCAGTAGGACCACCGCGGCAATCGCCGCGCCCGCCAGCGCGAAGAACGAGAGCACGGCTATGCCGACCACCGCCAGCAGCAGGCGCAGCAGCGGATTGCGGGGCAGGCGGAGCTGGACGAAGGCGGGGCGCATGGGGAGTCCTGTGGGCGCCGGCGGTGCGCAGGCGTCGTCGGAGTATTGAGCCGGCCGGCCCACACCTCAAGGCTGAAGCCGATCCGCGGCTGAACGCGGCTGCGTCATGTCCTGCGCACGGCGCGCCCGTGTCGTGCGGGTCGCCGTCACGTTCCGTGCATCGCGCCGGCTGCGTATGCTGAGCGGCCGTCCCCATGCGATCCGCCCCATGAGCCAACGCCTCTGCCTGCTGTCCGATCTGCCCGAGGGCCAGCCTGTTGCCTTCGAGGCCCGCGTCGAGGGCAGCGAGGAATCGCTGCTGCTGGTGCGCAGCGGCGAAGGCGTCGAGGGCTTCCTCAATGTCTGTCCGCACGCGGGACGGCGCCTTGACTGGGCGCCCGGCAAGTTCCTGATGGAAGGCGGACGGCTGATCTGCGCGGCGCATGGGGCCAGCTTCGAACTGCCCGGCGGCCGCTGCGTGGCGGGGCCGTGCAAGGGGCAGGCGCTGAGGCCTGTCGCGTTGAGGATCAACGCTGGCGAGGCGTGGTTGGCAGATGCGTGAGGCGGGGGCTTGCGCGTGCGCTGATGCTGGGCGCGCGGCGGCGCTCTTGGCGGCCCCCTGCCGGCCGGCCGCTCCGTTCAAGACATGGCGTCATTCGCACTCGCTGGCGGATGCGCTGCGCTTATCCGCCCTACGACTCGAGCGACGCTTTGCAATGATCGAAGCCGAAGACGGCGGTTGCGCGTAGGGTACATAAGCGCAGCGCATGTACCAGAACCCCGCCCCAGTCGCAGCGCCGCACCCGAGCCCGGAAATTTGTCCCAGCTATCGCTTCGTTCGAGGCATGGCCTCCCTCGCACTCGCTGGCGGATGCGCTGCGCTTATCCGCCCTACGACTCGAGCGACGCTTTGCAATGATCGAAGCCGAAGACGGCGGTTGCGCGTAGGGTACATAAGCGCAGCGCATGTACCAGAACCCCGCCCCAGTCGCAGCGCCGCACCCGAGCCCGGAAATTTGTCCCAGCTATCGCTTCGTTCGAGGCATGGCCTCCCTCGCACTCGCTGGCGGATGCGCTGCGCTTATCCGCCCTACGACTCGAGCGACGCTTTGCAATGATCGAAGCCGAAGACGGCGGTTGCGCGTAGGGTACATAAGCGCAGCGCATGTACCAGAACCCCGCCCCAGTCGCAGCGCCGCACCTCAGCCCTGCGACCTCGAATACAGTCTCAAAGTGACCCCGCCCGCCGCATATCCACATGCGGGATGCCATCTTCGAGATAGCCCTCCGAGCACACCTCGAAGCCGTGCGCGGCGTAGAAGCCCTGCAGGTGCGCCTGTGCGCCCAGGGTGATCGGCTGGTCGGGCCAGCGCGCTTCGCAATGGGAAATCGCTTCCTTCATCAGCGCATGCGCGAGACCCGAACCGCGCGCTGACGCGCTGACGATGACCCGGCCGATCGCCGGCGTGTCGAAGCCGAGCCCCGGCGGCAGCAGGCGCGCGTAGGCCTGCAGTTGGCCTGCGCGCTCGCCCAGCAGATGCCAGACGCCGGCCTGCGCATCGCGGCCGTCGAGATCGGGGTAGGGACAGGTCTGCTCGACGATGAACACATCGACGCGCAGGCGCATCAGCGCATACAGGCGATGCACGTCGAGCGCCTCGAAGGGCAGGCAGGACCAGGCGACAGCGGACAAGGGCATCAGAGGCTCCAGCCGCGCAGCAGCAGCCAGGCAAGGGCCAGCGCGGTCGAGATCAGGGTGACGGGGATGCCGACCCGGGCAAAGTCGGCGAAGCCAAGGCGCACGCCGGCCTGGGCCGCGCGCTCGGCGGTGATGATGTTGGCCAGGCTGCCGAGCAGCAGCAGGTTGCCGGCCAGGGTCGAGAAGATCGCCAGCGCGGTCAGCGCCGGCTGCGACAGCCCGCCCAGGGTTTCCACCAGCAGCATCACCAGGGGCACGTTGCCGATGGTGTTGCTGCCGATCAGCGCCGCCGGCACCAGCAGGCCGAGCCGCTCGAAGCTGAGGCCGGCGGCATCCAGCGCCGCCACTGAGGTGCTGGCGATGGGCAGCTGGGCGAAGGCGGCGGTGACCACGAACAGGCTGGCGATCAGCACCAGCAGGCTCCAGTCGACGCGCTTCAGCAGGGCGGCGGTGCCGATCCGGCGGCCCGCCAGCAGGACGGCGGCAATCGCCAGCGCGGCGATCTCGCGGTGGCGATCGAGCAGCAGCATCGCCACCACCACTGCCAGCACGGCGAGCAGACTCTTCAGCAGCAGCCAGCGCTGCAGCGGCAGCTCGGCCAAGGGCTCGGCGCGCGCCGTCACTGCCAGCCGTCCGCGCCAGGTCCAGGCGACGACCGCGAACACGCAGAGCAGGGCCAGCGCCGAGGGCAGGGCGGCGATGGCGAGATAGGCGAGAAAGTCGAGCTGGCCGAGCTCGCCGATCAGCAGGTTCTGCGGATTGCCGACCAGGGTCGCCGCCGAGCCGGCATTGCTGGCCAGGGCCAGCCCCAGCAGATAGGGCCGCGGGTCGAGAGCGCGCGCGGCGAGGCCGTGCACCAGCAGCGGTGTCAAGGCGAACACCACGATGTCGTTGACCAGCAGCGCCGACAGCAGGCCGCTGGTGGCGACCACCAGGCCGAGCAGGGCCAGCGGCGACAGCGGGCTGCGCGAAAGCGCGCGCGCCACTGCATCGAAGACGCCAGCCTCGGCGAAGTGGCCACCGACGAGCATCAGTGCGAACAGCAGCATCAGGGTCGGCAGATCCAGTGCCTGCGCCCACTCGCCTTGGGGCAGGGCGCCCGCGGCCAGCAGCAGAGCCGCACCGCACAGCGCGATGCCGCTGCGGTCCAGCGCCAGCCCGGGCAGGCGACCCAGCGCCATGCCGAGGTAGACGAGGACGAAGACGGAGACGACGAAGGCGGTCATGGGGCAGGGCGCAGGAGCGAGGCGCGCAGTGTAGGGGGACGGGGGCGACCTGCGGACAGGCGCAAGCGCTGCGACTCATAGGGTGGGCCCTGGCCCACCATGAGCTCCGCACCCGCCTCACCCCGTTCCCGGCGAACGCCGCCAACGCCCGCCAGACATCGCCACCCCACCCACCCGATGCTGCGATAATCCGGCCCCATGAACACGACCCGTGACGCCCAGGACAGCGCCCGCGCGCAGAGCGCGCCCGGCGACACCACCCACTTCGGCTTCCGCGAAGTGCCGACCGCCGACAAGAAGCGCCTGGTCGGCCAGGTCTTCAGCTCGGTGGCCGCGAAGTACGACCTCATGAACGACCTCATGAGCTTCGGCATCCACCGGATCTGGAAGCGCTACTTCGTCGCCACCAGCGGCGTGCGCCGCGGCGATCGCGTGCTCGACCTGGCCGGCGGCACCGGCGACATCGCGCGCCTGCTGCTGGAGCGGGTGGGCGAGAGTGGCGAGGTCATCATCGGCGACATCAACGGCGACATGCTGCGCGTCGGCCGTGACCGCCTGACCGATCGCGGCCTGGTGCGCGGCCTGCGCTATGCCCAGCTCAATGCCGAGGCGCTGCCGTTTCCCGACGCCAGCTTCGATCTGGTCACGATTGCCTTTGGCCTGCGCAACGTCACCGACAAGCAGAAGGCGCTGAACGAGATGCAGCGCGTGCTGAAGGTCGGCGGCCGCGCGCTGGTGCTGGAGTTCTCGGAAGTGCAGCCGCAGTGGCTGAAGCCGCTGTACGACATCCACTCCTTCCAGGTGCTGCCGCGGCTGGGCAAGCTGTTCGCCGGTGACGCCGACAGCTACCAGTACCTCGCCGAGTCGATCCGCCAGCATCCGCCGCAGCAGGAGCTGAAGGTGATGATGGAGGCCGCCGGCCTGGAGCGCTGTGACTACCGCAACCTCACCGGCGGGATCTGTGCGATCCACTCGGGGCATAAGCTCTGAAGAGCCGGGATTGGGGATTCGGGATTCGGGATTCGCAAGAGCTCGACCCTGCATAGGGTGGGCCCTGGCCCACCGCTGGCTCCGCATCGGTCTCGCAATGGGATGGCTCCGAGCCTCGCCCCGGCCCTGAGCCGGCCCCACGCTTTCGCTTCGATTCCCGCAATGCGTCCTTCGCCTTCGCTGGCGGATGCGCTGCGCTTATCCGCCCTACGACCGCGAGTGACGCTTTGCCTTCAGCGAAGCCGAAGGGCGCCGAGCGCGTAGGGTGCATAAGCGCAGCGCATGCACCGGAACCTCGCCGCAGGCTTGAACCCCCGCCGTGAGAACCTCGCCCTGGCCCTGAGCCGGCCCCACGCTTTCGCTTCGATCCCCGCAATGCGTCCTTCGCCTTCGCTGGCGGATGCGCTGCGCGTATCCGCCCTACGATCAGGAGCCGGGATTCGGGATTCGGGATTCGCGAGAGCTCGACCCTGCATAGGGTGGGCCCTGGCCCACCGCTGGCTCGGCCCCGGTCTGGCAATGGGGTGGCTCGGAACCTCGCCGCAGGCTTGAACCCTCACTGTGACTCCGCCCGGCACCCCTCACCGACGGCGGGTGTGAAATGCGGTCGGCTGCTAGACTCGTGCGGTTTTCACTTTGCCCTGCGAGTTCCGCCCATGGCCCTGCGCTCCGCCTCGCGTTCAGTTCTTCTCGGCCTGATCGGGCTGCTCGCCCTAGGCGTCGTCGCCACCGTGCAGGCAGCCCCCGCCGAGCCGGCTGTCGAGATCGATCCGGCGCTCGCCGATCGCGCCCGCGACGAGCACAGCTATGCCGAGCCGGACAAGGTCCGCATCCGTGATCTGGCGCTGAACCTGCACGTCGATTTCGATACCCGCAGCCTGCGCGGCGCGGCCGACTACGCGCTGGACTGGCAGGACGACAAGGCCCGCGAGCTGGTGCTCGATACCCGCGACCTGAGCATCGACAAGGTGCTGGGCCGACGTGCCGATGGCCTGTGGCGGCGGCTGGACTTCAAGCTCGATGCCCCCGATCCGGTGTTCGGCTCGGCCCTGCGCATCGAGATGCGCCGGCAGTACGAGGTGGTGCGCGTGCGCTACCGCACTTCGCAGTCGGCCTCGGGCCTGCAGTGGCTGGAGCCTTCGATGACCGCCGGCGGCAAGCAGCCCTTCCTGTTCAGCCAGTCGCAGGCCATCCACGCGCGCAGCTGGGTGCCGCTGCAGGACACGCCGAGCGTGCGCTACACCTACAGCGCGGTCGTGCATACGCCGCCCAACCTGGTCGCGCTGATGAGCGCCGACAACCCGGTCAGCCCGGTGCGCAACGGCCGCTACGTGTTCCGCATGTCGCAGCCGATTCCCTCCTATCTGATGGCGATCGCGGTGGGCGACCTGGCCTTCAAGCCGATCTCGGCGCGCGCCGGCGTCTGGGCCGAGCCGCAGACGCTGGACGCCGCGGTCGAGGAGTTCGCCGACACCGAGCGCATGATCGAAGTCACCGAGTCGCTGTACGGCCCCTACCGCTGGGAGCGCTACGACCTCTTGATCCTGCCGCCGAGCTTCCCCTTCGGCGGCATGGAGAACCCGCGCCTGTCCTTCATCACGCCGACCGTGATGGTGGGTGACAAGTCGCTGGTGAGCCTGATCGCGCACGAGCTGGCGCATTCGTGGTCGGGCAACCTCGTCACCAATGCGAGCTGGAAGGACATCTGGCTCAACGAGGGATTCACCAGCTACGTCGAGACGCGGATCATCGAGGCCCTGTACGGCATCGAGCGCGCTCAGATGGAAATCGTGATCGAGCAGACCAGCCTGCGCCGCGCGCTGGCCGAGCTCGACGCCAAGGACCAGGTGCTGGTGCTGCCGGCGCTGGAAGGCCGCGATCCCGATGACGCGCTGTCGCCGGTGGCCTATATCAAGGGTGCCTGGTTCCTGAGCTTCCTCGAGCAGCGCTACGGCCGCGAGGCCTTCGATGCCTTCCTGCGCGGCTACTTCGATCGCTACGCGTTCCAGAGCATCGACAGCGGCACGTTCCTGGGTCATCTGCGCGAAACCCTGATGGCCGCGCAGCCCGACGTGGTCAGCGAGACCGAGCTGCAGGCCTGGCTGTTCGAGCCCGGCGTGCCCGAGTTCGCGGTGCCGGCCAGCTCGCCCCGCTTCACCGCGGTCGACGCCGCGCGCAAGAGTTTTCTGGACGGCGATAAGGCCGCCGCCGAGCTTGGCAGCAGCGACTGGAGCACGCAGGAGTGGCTGCACTTCCTGGAGGGCATGCCGGAAGTGCTGGAAAGCGCCCAGTTGATCGCGCTCGACGAGGCCTTCCGCTTCACCGGCACCGCCAACGGCGAGTTCGCGATGCGCTGGTATCCGCTGGCCGAGCGCAGCGGCTACTTCGAGGCGCGTCCGGCGATGGCCGAGTTCCTGAAGCGCATCGGCCGGCGCAAGCTGATCATGCCGCTGTACACCGCCCTGGCGGCGACGCCCGAGGGCCTGGAGTTCGCCCGCGCGGTGTTCGCCGAAGCGCGCCCGGGCTACCACCCGATCACCTCGGCTTCGGTCGAAGCCGCACTGAAGTAAGCCGATGAGCCGGCGCCGCCGCTTCAGCCGTCGACGCCGCCGCTGGGCGCCGTGGCTGGCGCTGCTGGCGCTGCCCCTGCTGGTCTATCTCGCGCTGGGCCTGCTCGCGCCGGACTGGCTGCTGCGCCAGGCCCTGCGCCTGGAGGCCTGGCGCAGCGGTGCTGCGCGCATCGAGCTGCAGGTTGGCGGCGAGCGCTGGGTGCTGCTGCAGCGCGGCGTGGTCGATCCCGCGCAGCCGGTCTGGCTGCTGCTGCACGGCTTCACCGGCAGCAAGGAGAACTGGCTGCCGCTGCTGCGCGCGCTGCCCGACGATGTGCCGGTGCTGATGCCCGACCTGCCGGGCTGGGGCGAGTCCGAGCGCCGCGCGCAGGCCGACTACGGCTACGCCGCGCAGGCCGAGCGCGTGGCGGCCCTGATCGCGCAGCTGGAGCTGCAGCAGGTGCGACTGGTCGGCCATTCGATGGGCGGCGGCATCGCCGCGCTGACCGCGGCGCGCCACCCGCAGGGCCTGCGCTCGCTGGTGCTGATGAGTGCCGCCGGCGTGCGCTATCGCGACAACGCCTTCGGCCTCGCCGTGCTCCGCGGCGAGCATCCGTTCGGCGTCGACAGCGTGGCCGAGCTCGACGCCTACCTGGGCCTCGTGTTCCGCGAGCCACCGCTGCTGCCCTGGCCGCTGAAGACGGCCCTGGTGGAGCGGCGCCGCGCCGACCGCAGCTTCGAGATCGAAGCGCTGGGCGCGCTGCGCGGCGAGGACGCCTTCCTGCCCGGCGAGTCCGCTGCGGACATCCGCCTGCCGACCCTGGTGCTCGGCTGTGCGATCGACCCCGTGGTCGATGCGAGCGCCGCTGAACAGTACGCGGCGCGCATCGCCGGCGCGCGCCGGGTCGAGCTGCAGGACTGCGCGCACATGCCGATGATGGAGCTGCCCGAGGCGGTCGCCGAGGCCGTGCTGCAGTTCGCGCGGACACCGCCATGAGCGCGCTTGACTGGGCCGAGGTGCGGCGCCTGTTCGACGCAGTCTGCGAGCTGCCGCCGGAGCAGTGGCGCCAAGCCCTGCGCGCGGCCGGCGCCAGCGCGGCGGTGGCCGAGGAAGTGCTAGCGCTCTGCGATGCGCAGACCCGCGGCATTGGCCTGCCGCAGCCGGTGGCGGCCCTGCTCGCGAACCTCGACCCCGAGCTGGCGCCGGGCACGCGGCTGGGGCCTTGGCGCATCCTCTCGACGCTGGCTGAAGGCGGTATGGGTCGGGTGTATCTCGCTGAGCGCGCCGACGGCCAGTACCAGCTCAAGGTCGCGATCAAGCGCCTGCGTGCGCTGGGCCAGCCGGGCGAGAACCGCATGCTCGAACGCGAGCGGCAGATCCTCGCCGATCTCGCGCATCCGCACATCGCCCGTCTGCTCGACGGCGGCACCAGCCCGAACGGCCAGCCGCATCTGGTGATGGAGTACATCGAGGGCGAGCGCATCGACTGCTGGTGCCGCGCGCAGGCGCTGGACCTGCCGGCGCGGCTGCGGCTGTTCCAGCAGGTCTGTCGGGCCGTGGGCCACGCCCATCGGCATCTCATCCTGCACTGCGATCTGAAGCCTTCGAACATCCTGGTGCGCGCCGACGGCTCGCCGGTGCTGCTCGATTTCGGCATCGCCCGGCTGGCCGACAGTCACGACCTGCAGGGTCAGGGCTACATGACGCCGCGCTACGCCAGCCCCGAGCAGAAGCGCGGCGAAGCGCTGTCTGCCGCCAGCGACATCTACAGCCTCGGCCTGATCCTGTCCGAGCTGGTCGCGCCCAGCGCCGAGGACCCGCAGGGCGATCCGTCGACGGCGACGCCGCCGACCCAGCCGCCCAGCGGGCGCGCCCGCCGCAGCGGTCTGCCCTGGGCGGGGCGCCTGCGCGGTGATCTGGATGCGATCGTGATGCGCGCCTGCGCGGCCGCGCCGGAACAGCGGCACGCCAGCGCCGAAGCCCTGGCCGAGGACATCGAGCGCTACTTCGAGCGCCGGCCCGTCTCGCCGCTGGCGCATCGGCGTGGCTATCGCCTGCGGCGCCTGCTGCAGCGGCGCTGGCCGGCGTTCGCCGTGGGCGGCGTGCTGCTGGCGATGGCGCTGGGCTTCACCTTCAGCCTGCAGCAGCAGCTGCAGCGCGCGCAGGCGGCGGAGCGCGCCGCGCGGCTGGAGGCCGAAAGCAATCGCGAGACCGTCGACTTCCTGCTGGCGGTGTTCGAACACGCCGACCCCGAGGCCGGCGAACGCGCAGACACCACCGCGCGCGAGCTGATCGACGCCGCGCGCACCGAACTGGAGCAGAGCCTGGACCGCCAGCCGCGGCTGAAGCTGCGTCTTGGCGTCACCCTCGGGCAGATCTACGAGCGCATCGGCCTGCCTACCGAAGCGCTGGCCCTGCTGCGCATGGCCGAGAGCCTGGCGCCGCGCGATCTGGAGCTTGGCGAGCGCCTGCTGCTGATGGACTCGCTGGCGCATGCGCTGAACTCGCTCAGCCGGCGCCCGGAGGCGCTGGCGATCGCCGAGTCCGCCAGCGCGCTGGCCTTGGCGGGCCTGCCGCCGGAGCATCCGGCGCTGGCGAACGCGCTGAACATGCAGGGCCTGCTGCTGGACGCCGAACGCCGCAGCGCCGAAGCCCTGCCGCTGCTGCAGCGCGCGCTGGAGATCCGCCTCGCCGCCTTCGGTGAGCAGAGCATCGAAACCGCCGCCACCCTGCACAACCTGGGGCTCGCGGCGCGTCGCCTCGGCCGTTTCGACGAGGCGGAAGATTGGCTGCAGCGCTCGCTGACGGCCAAGCGGGCGCTGGTGCCGGAGGGCCATCCGCGGGTGCTGACCAGCCTCGAAGTGCTGGCCAACGTGTACCGCGATCGCGGCGAGCTGGCGCGTGCGGTCGAGAGCTTCGAGCACCAGCGCGCGCTGCGCGTGCGCGCGCACGGCGCCGACAGCGTGCGCGTGGCCAGCGTCACCAACGAGCTCGCGACCGGCCTGCATGATCTCGGTCGCTACGCCGAGGCCGAGGCGGCCTATCGCGAGGCCCTGCGCATCAACCTGCTGCGTCGCGGCGCGGATTCGCCGGACACGGCGATCGTCATCAACAACCTCGCCAGCCTGCTGGAGGATCGCGGCGATCTCGCCGGCGCCGAGCCGCTGCTGCGCGATTCGCTGCGCATCCGCAGCGCCGCACTCGGCCCCGGGCATCTGGCCACCGCGCGCGCCCACAACAACCTGGGGCGCCTGCTGATGCTGCGCGGTGATCTCGATGCCGCGCGCGTCGAACTCGAGCGCGCGCTGGATCTGCGTGGGCGCGCGCTGGCCGAGCCGAATGTCGAGCTGATGGGCAATCGCCTGCTGCTGGCGCGACTCGAAGCGCGCAGCGGCGACCGCGCCGCAGCCACGCAGCAGTTCGACTCGGCGAAGGCCCAGTTCGATGCCTTGGCGCCGCGCGATCCGCTGCTGCGGGTGCGGTTGCTGGAGTCCGAGGCCGAGCTGGCGCTGGCCTTCGGCGATCCGGAGGGCGCCCGCGTGGCGCTCGATGCCGCGATCGCACTGGCCCGCGAGGCCTTGCCACCGGACCATCCGCGCTGGGCCGAGCTGGTGGTGCGGCGTGCGCAAGCGCTGGCGCAGGGGCCGGATGCGCGCGCCGAGCATGAGCGGGCCCTGCAGGTGCTGCAGACCGCGCTGGTGTCCGAGGCGCCGCTGCTGCGCGAAGTCCGGCAGGGGGCCTCACGGATCGGGCGCGATGCGCCTTAGGTCGTAGCCGCTTGCGCGGACGCCTGCCGGGCGCCTTCCGCGGGGAACGGTTGACGAAGCGGATCGCAGGGCCGCGGTCGGCGAACGCAGCTGCGGCGAGCGTCGCGCCCGTGGTGGGCCAGGGCCCACCCTATGGGGCGTGGGGCCAGCGCTTGGGGCGGTCTAGCGGACGTCGGTGGCAGCGGTCGGTGCGGCGCTCGATGGCCGGGCGATGTGGCGCGTCGCAGCCGGCATCGGCTCTGTGCGGCGCCAGTCGATCAGCCCGCAGACCGGGCGGCGTTGGCACACGGTGCTGCGCGGCAGGGCCGCAGCGTCCGGGCGCAGCCTTGCTGGTGCCGCTGCTGCGGGGATGGGACGACTGTCGTGGGGCGGGTCATCGCGCGGCACCGGATGCCCGGGTTCGCGCAGGTGCGGAGGCAAGGTCAGGTCCATGGTCCCTGCTCCCGAGGCGCGCGCGCATGCAAGGCTGCGGCGGGCAGGGCGGTTCGCGGAGTGGCTGCGGAATTCAGTGGAGCCCGCGGCACCGGAGTTCCGAGCGGCACCAACACGGGCAGACGGGGCTTTCGGGTTTCTCGCTTGAACATGAGGCAGTCCTCTGCGGGGATCACCGCGGCAGTGGGCGCGCGGCAGGCACAGTGGACGCCCCGGGGCGGTGTTCGCAGCGACGGGTTCTGGCGATTTGCGGGCAGTGGTAGGGCGGATAAGCGCAGCGCATCCGCCAGCGAGGGCGAAGGACGCATTGCTCGGAGTGAATCGAAGGCGTGGGGCCGGATGCTCGGGCAGGGGCGAGGTGCTCAGGGCCGAGGCGAGGTCCTTGGGAACCCTACGCGCACAGCCGTCTGCGGCGCCGACGGATGCAAGGCGTCGCTCGAGTCGTAGGTACATGCGCTGCGCTTATGTACCCTACGCGCACAGCGGCTCATGACTTCGATAGGCGCAACGCGTCACTCGAGTCGTAGGGCGGATAAGCGCAGCGCATCCGCCAGCGAGGGCGAAGGACGCATTGCTCGGAGTGAATCGAAGGCGTGGGGCCGGATGCTCGGGCAGGGGCGAGGTGCTCAGGGCCGAGGCGAGGTCCTTGGGAACCCTACGCGCACAGCCGTCTGCGGCGCCGACGGATGCAAGGCGTCGCTCGAGTCGTAGGTACATGCGCTGCGCTTATGTACCCTACGCGCACAGCGGCTCATGACTTCGATAGGCGCAACGCGTCACTCGAGTCGTAGGGCGGATAAGCGC